>Ga0268299_1000206_pt1 | contig 230506 bp, 160 predicted proteins | sample NOBtaG_FD_193484 | JGI IMG/M metagenome (GOLD analysis project Ga0268299, IMG submission 193484) | Activated sludge microbial communities from bioreactor in Nijmegen, Gelderland, Netherland - NOB reactor | ecosystem: Engineered > Bioreactor > Aerobic > Activated sludge | place: Netherlands... | reverse complement strand
ACGAATCCGAAGGGATCTGGTCGCCTGACGGGCAATACATTGTCTTTCCGTCGCATCTCAATGGAAGCTCGGATATCTGGTATATGAAGTCCGACGGCACTCAGAAGACCAATCTCACCAACACACCGAGCGTAAATGAATATTCGCCCGCCGTAACGAATGGTGGGCCTAATGGTTCAATTGCCTATCAAACAGGTACAACGGGAGAAATTCATGTTCGCTGTGTGACGAACGGCGTTCTTGGGAGCGACAGCATCGTACCGAATATGCCGTTTGCGTCAGGAGGCCCTGTGCAATGGTCACCGGATGGCGCGTATCTGACCTTCAGCGGTCCCGGGGGTGCTGGGTCCAGAATCAACAAGATTCGACCGGACGGATCAGGCTTCTGCGTCGTCACCGATGGAAGCGTTGTCGATCAAGTCGAGCCTGATTTTTCGCCCAACGGTTCCAGCATCGTCTTCCATGGGGTTTACGGGCACATCTACACGGTGTCCTCGAATTGCCCGCCAGGCAACAATTCGCCCACAGATACTGGCGTTCCCGGTGGGCATACTCGCTGGTCACCAGTGGGTAACAGGATTCTATTCACCAATTCCGGTCAAACCGAACAGAGCGACATGTTCGTGCGCGACCTTGATACCAATACTACGTATCAAGTTACTTTTCACATAGACAACGTTGACGCCTTTGCCCGTGGCGACTGGTCGCCTGATGGTACAAAGATCGCGGTAGCCAGGTTCGACCGTGTCACGAGTCGGTACGACATCTACTCGATTGATGTCTCTAATTTGGCCGCCCCCGGCGCCCCGATAAATCTAACAGCCGATATGCCCAACTCCGACGAATCCGAAGGGATCTGGTCGCCTGACGGGCAATACATTGTCTTTCCGTCGCATCTCAATGGAAGCTCGGATATCTGGTATATGAAGTCCGACGGCACTCAGAAGACCAATCTCACCAACACACCAAACATCAATGAATACTCGCCGGCGGTTGTCTTTTCCGACTCGGACGCTGATGGGATCAGTGTTGGCTGCGACAATTGCCCCAACGGCTACAACCCCGAGCAGGCAGATGCCGATGCCGACGGCACAGGCGATGCCTGCGACGGTTGCCCGACTGACCCCAACAAGACGAGTCCGGGAGTGTGTGGCTGCGGCGTTGCGGATACCGGAACTGACACCGACGGCGATGGCGTCGTGGACTGTGTTGACAACTGCCCGACAATCGCCAACCCCGGCCAGGAGAATTGCGACGGCGACGCCATGGGCGATGTCTGCGACCCCGACGACGACAACGACGGCGTTCTGGATGCGACCGATGCGTGCCCGTGCAGCAACGTCGGCGTGCCGGTCAATTGCGACGGGCGACCGCTGCGCGACTGCAACGGCGACTGCCGGTTTGACGGGCTGGATGTGCAGTGCATCGTGAATGAGTTGCTTGGCGCTTAGCAGCCTGTGCGCGGGTTTGGATGCCGACAGTTGGTTCGAGAACGGATTCTCGAACCAGCAACCCATATCATGATCCTCGGCGAGGTCGCCCCGTCCGGTTCCTTCTTCCACCGGCGCGGCGGCCTTGCTCGATTCACGATGGCAGGCCGCTTGCGAGGTCGTCTCTTTAGCGCCGAGGGCGCGTGGGGGTCGGCGGCGGGGGTAGGTCGATTCGTTCGTACACCCAGGCCAGCTCGAGACCGCTGCGCTGAAATGTGTATACCGGCTTGAAGTGATCGGCGAGCGTCTGCGCATCCGGCATGTCTGGCGGGCGGTCGCCGTAGCCGAGTCGGTTGTTGATGTGCACGAGCACGTAGTCGGCGTCGTCGATGGGGGGCGGCGGGGGGAGGGTGTCGGAATCCTCCGTCACGCCGCGTGGCACGAACTCGAACTTTGCGTCGGCCACGAGCGGGGCGATGATGTGGTCCTCCCAAAGGTAGCTCACCACGCGCTGTCCGGGTTTGACGTTCTGCTTGCACCACGCGATGAGCGACTCGACGCCGTCGCTGGGCGTCTGAATGAGGTTGCGATAGCCGAGCGCGCTCGCACCGAGCCAGCGGTCGCCCACGGTTGCGGAACCATGTAGATGAAAGTCGGGATAGACGGACCGGACGCGCCAGGCGTAATGCCCCAGCAGCAGGGTGGCCGCGACCATCCAGGCCGTGCGCATCTGCTTGCTGTAATTGCGGGCCCATTTGGCGACCTGGTCGAGCATGCCGGCGAGGAGGATCATGATCAGCGGATACACGCCCATGAGGTAAAAAGACTGGCGTAGCGGCAGGAAGCACAGGGCGATTCCGTACCAGATGACCGTCAGCACGGCCGGCCGCCACTTGGGTTCGTCGCGCTCGCGCAGGGCGGCCCAGAGGATGCCGACGAGCGTCAGAATGCCCAGCGGCAGGGTCAGTTTGAACAGCACGATGCCCGAGTAAAGCCGCAGGTGATCGACGGCCAACGCCAGCGGCACGCGGTGATCCCACGAGATCGCGCGGCGCACCAGTTCGCGCAGGATTGCCGGCTGCAGCAGGTGAACCGGCATGAGCACGAAGAAACTCAGCCCGGCCAGGGCCAGCAGGCTGATCAGGGCGGGCCAGGGCCGGGCGTCGATGGCCTCGTTGATCAGGCCGTAGGCGATCGTATACATCCACAGCAGCATGAGCAGCACCCAGCCGAACACCGCCCAGTTGGTCGAGTAGTGCGCCGTCACCAGCGTCAGCCCGGCGATCGCCCAGCCGACGGCGAGCAGCGACTGAAACCGGCGAATGCGCCAGACCGGCGCGCGGGTGGTGAAGGCGATGCCGGTGCGGGAGAAGTGCATGATGACGGCGAATGCCAGGACGAGTACGAGACCGTGAAACTTCGCGCCGACCGCGCCGGCGGTGAAGACGGCCGTCGCCACGCACCGCGGCATGGACGATCGGCGCAGGTAGAGCACGAACGAGGTGATGGCAAGCGTCATCATGCAGGCGAAGAAGACGTCGCCCTCGGTCATGGCGATGCGCGAGAAACCGATGAAATAGGGCGAGAGCGCCAGCAGCACCGCAGCCACCGCGCCGACCCCGCCGCCGAACAGCAGTCCGCCGAGCATGCCCGTTGCAAAGACCGTGACCGCGCCGGCCATGCAGGAGGCGATGCGCGCAACGGCGACATCGTCGCGTCCGGTCAGACGGAAGAGCATTGCGGTGGCGTACATGGGCAGGCGGGTTTGGGATGCGTCGAGCGCCGGCGTTTCGCCGACGAGCGGATGGTCGCGCAGGCCGATGGCGATGTGCCGGTCAATGGCCTCGTCCCAAACGGTCTCGATGTGCCGCGAAGCCCCGATTGCGACGATGAGGTGAACGATGGCCGCAATCGCGCTCACGGAGAGGCAAAGCATGGGGCGGCTGCGGGGCATGACGACTCTGTTAACAGGGCGGGGGGTCGGCGTCAAACGATCGTCGCGCGGTACAATGGCGGGGTTGAGCAAATGCTCACGACGAGCCGGTGCGGATCAACCTGCGCTGTGCCGAACTGCGCCCGGGATTTCTGTCGTATTGAGTAACGGGCAAAGATCAAACAGGCGGTCGGGATGACCGCACTCCTCGAAAACGCCATGACTGACGCCGGCATTGTTCCCAATCGCTTCCTGTTTCGATTCGAGTTGCCGCTGCGCCGCTTCAAGAAGCCGCCGAAACTGGAGGGCGATCCGGAGGCGTGGGGCGATCGGCATCGTCTGCCGCGGCTGTGTCTGCTGGACGATGAGGAGCCGTTCGGCGACGTGTATGCCGGCTGGAACGACACCGGTCTGTTTATCGGATGCGTGGTTTCCGACAAGCGCGATCCGCCGCGATGCAACCCGGCGGAGTTTCGCAAGTCCGACCATCTGCGAATCATGACGGACATGCGCGACGCGCGGCAGGTGCGCCGTGCCACGCGTTATTGCCAGGAGTTCTTCTTCATGCCGACCGGCGGCGGCGCGCGCGGCAAGGATCCGACTGCGGCAAGCGTCGAGATTCCGCGGGCGCAGGACGACGCGCCGTTCGTCGGTCCGGGCAGGATACCGATTGCGTCCGTTGTCGATCGACACGGCTATCGACTGACCGCGCACCTGCCGCGGGACGTGCTGGTCGGATTCGATCCGGGCCAGAGTTCGCGAATCGGGTTTTTCTACATGCTGGAAGACATGGAGCACGGGCATCAATCCCTGACGGTCGACGACGATTTGAACTGGTGGATGGACCCCAGCACCTGGCCGACGGCGGTGCTGGAGGAGTGACAAAAATAGCGAAAAGCGAAAATCGAATGGCGAAGAACTGAAGACCGCTTGGCCCCTATGTCGCCGGCGCCGGTTCGATGGCCGCGTTGGGTTCGGTGAGGTCGCCTTCGGGGCGGACCGGCCTGAGCCGCCCGAGGTTTCGAATCTCCGGCCAGGCCAGCGCGATGCCCGCCACCACGAGGATCGTGCCGATGCCGCCGCTGACGACTGACACGACCGGGCTGAACAGTTTCGCCACCAGTCCCGATTCAAATCCGCCCAGTTCATTCGACGAATCGATGAACACGGTGTTCACCGCGGAGACACGGCCGCGCAGTTCATTGGGCGTGCGCAGTTGAACCAGTACATGCCGGACCACGACGCTCACGTTGTCCAGCGCGCCTGCCAGCAGCAATGCCGCCAGCGACAGCGGGAAACTGGTGGACAGTCCGAAGACAACCGTCAACGCGCCGAAGCCCGCGACTGAAAACAGCAGTGCCCGGCCCGCGCGTTGCAGGGGTGGTCGATGGGCCAGCATCCAGGCCATGACGAATGCGCCGACGTAGGGGGCCGCCCGCAGCGCACCGAAGCCGATCGGCCCGACGTGCAGGATGTCGCGGGCATAAATGGGCAGCATCGTGGTGGCGCCCCCGAACAACACGGCGAACAGGTCGAGGGTGATGGCGGCCAGGACCGTCTTCTCGCGGTAGAGAAACCCCGCGCCGGCGAACAGGCTGCGAAATGACATGGGATCCGTCTGGCCGACATGCGGTTTGGGCCGGACGCGCATCAACGAACCGGCGAAGATGAACGTGCCCGCGGCGGTCAGTAAAAAGACAACCCCCGCGCCGCTGAAATGGCTGATGAGCAGGCCGGCGGCGATCGGTCCAAACGTGGCTGCGACATGGAAGACGAAACTGTTCCAGGTGATCGCGTTTTCAAATAAAGACTCGGGTAAAATCAGCGGAAACAGGGAACTGCGCGCCGGGCTGCCGAAGGCCTTGGCGCAGCCCGCGATGATGAGCAGCCCGTAGACCAGCCAGAGCGGTCCGCGCGTGAATGACACCGTCGCCAGGCCGAGCGCGCACACGCCAAACGCGATCTGGGCCGCGATCAACATTCGCCGGCGGTCGTGCGTGTCGGCGATGTGCCCGGCCGGCAGGGCCAGCAAAATGACCGGCAGGGCCTGCACCAGTCCGACCATTCCGAGGGCCAGAGGGCTGTTGGTACGGGCGTACAGTTCCCAATGGACGGCGGCGTTCATCATGTGCAGGCCGGTGGCGGAGAAGCACCAACCCGAGATGTAGCGGCGGTAGTTGGCCCAGCGCAGGGCGGCATAGGGGTCCGTGGCGGCCGGAACGGATGCGTCATTCAGAGGTTCCGGCGTCGGGGGCGATGGCATGGTCCCATGATAGACGGCGACGGAGAGGCAAGCGCGTCAGAATGCGCGAATGTGCCGGCGACTTTTTCTTCATTCCGTTGAACAAAAACGCCAAGGACCGCAGGCGGTTAAGCCTGCGGTCCTTGCTTCCCCCTCAATCCGTCAAGCCCCAGGGCTTGTCGATTTGTCGCACGTCGCCTTCTGCCGGCGTCGTTCCCCCGAACGACATGCCGCGGGTCAGTCACTCCCCCCGAAGCCCAACCCAGGCGTCCGGCATCTGGCGATTCGCGGCTTTCCCCCGAAGGCCGCGAGCGTGCGCGGGTACTGGCTGCAATTCCCACGAATCCGATCTCGCGATCGGAGCCGCGTTGTCCTCAACCCGGGCTTTCTCTCGAGTGCAAACCGCTCATCGTCGAACCGGCGTGCGGACCGGTCGGCTCTGTTCGATTGCCCCCGCCGCCTCTTATTGCTCGCCGGACTCGTCCTCCAGCATCTTGCGGAGGTAGCCGTTTTCGCGGCGGGTGGCCTCCAGATCGAAGAGCAGATACTTAATCGACAATCGAAGATAATCGATCGAGTCCTGCAGGTTGGTCACGGTCTGCTTCAACTTGGCGTGTCGCTGGCGTGTCTCTTCGGCGAGGTCGGCGAGTTTCGCCTTTTCGCCTTCGGGCAGGGTGTCGATCTCCCGCACCAGTTCGGCCAATTTACGCTGGAAGGTGGTTTCGTCCATGCGTGTCCCCTCGCTTGCCGTCGGTTGCATGATTGAGTTCTCGTGGGCGTCGTCCCGTGTCGTCCTGCACGTTGCGGGACGATTGCGAGCGGGCAAAGAGCAACCGGCGTGCCGGATTGAAGCCGCGTTGCGAGCGAAATTGCGCGGCTCGCAAGTGCTGATCTGACGGGCTGTTAGGCGGCGTACGTCCCGAAAGGAGGGCTGGCGACAAAGGTGGGTTTGGCGCGGCGTGTTGCGTGGCGGCAACGATCGAGTTGATTGCCGCGCAAATCAGAGCGGCGACATCGGGACGGCTTCCGGCCGGCGTCCGGCCTCAATCGCCGCAAACACCTCACTCGCCGAGCCTGCGGAAAGGAGTGCGGCGCGGTTATCGGCGGAGCGCACCACCCTGGCGATCTGCGACAGCATCGACAACTGCAGGTCTGATCGCTCGAGCGGCGTCACCAGCAGGAACACCAACCGCACCGGCTCTCCGGATTGTGATGAGAACGCAATGCCCTCGGTGGTGCGTCCGAAGACGACGATCGGCGCCATGAGACCGGCGCAGCGGGCGTGGGGCACGGCAACGCCGGAGCCGAGGTCGGTCGATAACTCGGCTTCGCGCTCCAGGGCGAGCCGGGCCACGTCGACGCTCGGCGGCAGCCGCTCCGGTTTGATGGCGCCGGCCATCTCGGCGATGACCTGCTCGCGGTTGCTACCATCGAGCGACAGCAGAACGCCGCCGGCGTTCAGCGCCGCGAGAAGGCTTGCGTCGTCCTGATGCGGGTATTCGTCTTCAATACGGCCGACGACCTGCTCGAGGATGTCTTCGAGCGTGACCATGCCGATCGGCGTTCCATCGTCCTCGACCACGCAGATCGAGGCGCCTTCGTCCTGCATCTGCGTCAACGTCGACGCGACATCGGCATCGGGCCGCAGCGAGCGAATCGGACGGATATGGCGCAGCCAATCGTCGTCATTTGCCGCTTGACCGATCAGGTCCTTCGTGAGCAGATATCCGCTGACCTTGCCGGTCGCGGCGTCGACCACCGGCCAGCGCGTGTAGCGATGAGCCGAGATTTGTTTGAGCACCTCGTCGCGTCGCGTGGAAGTGGACAGGCGTCGTACTCGCGTCCACGGGATCATGACCGTGCCGATGCGGCGCGAGCGAATGTCGGACATGTTCTCGAGGATGAGTTGGAAGCGCAGGTCGCGCACCTTGCTCTCGACCGCCTCGCGATGCGCGCCGGTGTCGGCGAGGACGAGTCGGGCCAGCCCCACCGCGGCCTCTGCCTCTTCGAAAACCGCGGCCGTCGCGCCGGCGGTTTCGAGGTCGGAGCGTTCCCGGAGGTACCGGGCGCGCACGAGAATGCGCAGGTTTGGATTCATGCGCCGCGCCACGGCCACCACCGTGGCCCGATCTGATGAATGAGGCAGCGTCAACACCAGGTAGGACGCCTCCCGAATGCCGGCCTGTTCCAGCACGGTGTCGGCCGAGGCGTCGCCGAAGATGGCCGTCGCCCCGGCGTTGTTCAACTCGGCGATGGTGTCCATGTTCAGGTCGATGACCACGGTTTCGAGCCCGGCCTCGTCGAGCAGACGATGCACGCTTCTCCCGACGGGGCCGAAGCCGACGACGATGGCGCGCCGGCGGCGGGGTGTCGACGGGTGGTGTAAATGGTGGACGGCATCCTTGTTCAGTGCCGCGGCACGACGCTCGGCACGTCCGTTCAAGAGGTCCCACAAACGCGGTCGCTTGCGCAGCCAGGTCTCGATCCTGCCCAGGGACCGGAAGAGCATGGGGTTGAGCGTGATTGAAATGATGGCGGAGGCGACCAGCACGTTGTGACCGTCGGCGCCCATGAGTTTGTGCTTGCTCGCGACGTCTGACAGGATGAATGAGAATTCGCCGATCTGGGCGAGGCCGATGGCGACGGTAAGCGAGGTGCGCGCCGAGTACTTCAGCGCCGCGACGATGATCATTGCGGTCAACGGTTTGATGATGAGAATGATGGATAACGCCGCAAGGAGCATGAGTGGCTGTTGCACGATGAAGTTTGGATCGAACAACATGCCGACCGACACGAAGAAGAGCACCGCGAAGGCGTCGCGCATGGGCAGGGCGTCGGCGGCCGCCTGATGACTCGCGGGGGATTGGGCCACGGCCATGCCGGCGAGAAACGCGCCGAGCGCCATGGACACGCCGAAGTAGGCGTATGAACCGGCCGCGATGGCAATGGAGAAGACCAGCACGGTCAGCGTGAACAACTCGCGCGAGCGCAGTCGCGCCACTCGATCCAGCATCCAGGGGATGACGCGCGAACCCCCCCACACGACTAGCGCCACCAGTGCCGTCAACTTCAGCAGTGCCCATCCGAGCGAGGTCCACAATCCGTCCTGCACCGCGGCGCTGCCTTGCTGCGGGTCCGGCGTGCCGAGAACCGGAATCAGCACGAGCAGCACGACCGTGAAGATGTCCTCGACGATCAGCCAGCCGACCGCGACGTGGCCCTGAGTGGAATTGAGCACGTCGGCGTCCATGAGAACGCGCATGAGTACGACGGTGCTGGCGACGGCCATGGCCATGCCGATGACCGCGCCGGATTTGAGCGGCAAGCCGAGCCAGTGAAACACGAGCATGGCGAAAATAGTCGCGACGAGGCTCTGACCGATTGCGCCGGGGATGGCCACGCCCTTGACCGCCAGCAGGTCTTTCAGATGAAAATGCAAGCCGACGCCGAACATCAGCAGGATCACGCCGATTTCGGCGAGTTGATGGGCGATCTTCGGGTCGCCGGCGAATCCGGGCGTGTGCGGACCGAGGGCGATGCCGGCCAGGAGGTATCCCACGATGGGCGACAGCCGCAGCCGCTGAGCCAGCAGTCCGAGCAGCCACGCGGCGGTGAAGCCGACGGCGAGAATCGAGATCAGCGGCATGTCGTGCATGGGACCAAGAATAGGCGAAGTCGCGCGAGGGGGCGAGGTTCAGCAGGAGTGGATTCAAAGGACGCTGCACGGTCAGTGATATGTCGCAGTGATTTCACGTCCGGCGCGCTTGGACTCTCATAGGCGCGCACCGATTGGACGCTCCGGAACAGGCCCGTCAGATCTTTATTTAGACATATGGATGATTTTTCTTGTGAAACCCGCGCACCTACGGGCATGCGCCGGCGATCAGCAGGGCGGTGAATGCGGCGATGTCGCGGCCGTCGATGTCCGCATCGGCGTTGAGATTGGCGCGGTTGACGTCGCACCCGGGGTGATCGGCGGCATAGCCGGCGGGGTCAATCACCGCCTGCACGAAGTGCGGAATGTCGTCCGCGTCTCGATCGTTGTCGCAATCGAGATCGCCGGCGCAGGCCGGCGCAGCCGGAAGCGTGATATTGAAGGTGATATTGCCTACGTTGTGGGCAAAAACGCCAGAGACCCGTGCGTAGTAGGTCTGGCCTGCGCTGGCATTGAATGTAAAGCACGATCCGAGGAAACAACCGCAGTCATCGTTGCATATGACCATGTTTGCTGGGGACGCCGGACAGCCGCTGTGCACCGAGAGAAGGGTGTCGAAGGGGAAGGGCGTGCCGCAGGTACTCACCGAGAGCGGGCCGCTCGCGGCAGGTGTAAAGGTCCAGAAAATGTCGCGGCCGCCGCCGCCTTGCGTGCCGCCGCAACTAAGTGCCGTCACGCTGCCGTCATTGGAGGCGCCGGTGTTGTTGCCGAAATAAGTTCCGCTGGTGGTGACTACCGTGGCCTGGTCGCATCGATCATTCGGCGGGGTGAAGCCTCCAGTCGAAAGGCAAGTGGCCGATTCGAGGAACCCGGTTATTTCAGTAAGGCTGGTTGACCCCGCGCCGCCAAACGTATTGGCGCAACTGAGCGTGGCATTCATGGTCGACTCCGGACAATCGCAGTGCGTCGCGCCCCACAGGTGTCCGAGAAAGTGAGCGGAGTTGTCGGTCACGCAGGCGAAGAGCGGGCTGAAGTCCGACTGCACGACGCTGTAATGAAAATCGTTGTCACAGACGGCGGCGTCGAAGGCGGCGCCGGTGTCGCTGCCGGTCAGGTCGCGTCCGGTGAAGAGTTGGACCAGGTCGCGTAGCGTCCCGCCCTGGTTGCCGAGCCACTCGGTCTTGACCTGATTGAGCAGGTCGTTGGCGCCCGCGGCGGAGTAGGGGTCGGGCTCGGAAATGCGAACGACAACGTCCTGCAACCGGTGGGTGATGAACACGTCGCGTTGAAATTGATGATTGACGACATTGATGATGGCGGAGATGCGATCCTGCACGGCGAAGGTGCTCGCGCCGCGGGCCTGGAAGTATTCGAAATCGGCATCGATGGCCAGTTCGGCGATGCAGGGAATCGCGTCCGTGCCGCATCCGCCATGCGGGACCGGTGCATCGTCATTTGTCGATACATTGCGTTCGACTCCGGGCCCGTTGCATCCGCCGCTGCAAAGCGTATCGCCGCCCCGGTAGACCAGGTGCATCGACGGCCGGCCCGACCATTCCCGATCCGTGGATGCCGCCATGTCTCGATAGGGCTGGATCCAGTATGACCGGCCGGACGCCAATCGAACCATCGCCAGGACCTCAAGGCCGGTGACGGAGGCGGCGACGGTCGATTCGGGAAAATCAACAACATGCCCGGTGTAGGTGTGTTCCGGACCAGGATCGACCAGGTCAAGACGCCCATCGCCATTCTGAGTGCGAAGCGTATAGCCCGGCGCGCGAACGGAGACGGGTGTCAATTGAAGCGTGACCAGCCCCCAATCCGGAAGCGTGACGTCGAATTGCAGCGGATCGGCCGGGTCGTTCGGAGATGGCGGGACGATGTCTTCCACCAGGTTGTCCCGCAACGGCATGGCGGACGGAGGGTACGAATCGATCACCTGCCCGGAGATGCGAGGGGGGGCAACGTGGGGCGCGGCAACGGTTTGATCTTGAGCGTGGGCCACCTGGCCGCCGACAACCGCCAGCGCCAACATCAGACAGCCGACATGCGCGCACTTCATCTTTCCGCCCCTCTCTGTTCGCCGGTCGGATGTGGACTCATCATTATAGGCTGCGGAAGTGTGGAAATGACCCATCCAAGTCGTGATGGCTGCAATTAATCTGTCGACAAGACAGGACGTCCGAAATACAGGCCGCCGCGTTCTCGTTCGCGAGACGGAGGCGTTCGCGCATCAGCCCGAACGGTGGGAAATCGAAAGTGCGACAACCAATCTGCGTGCCGGCTCGACGCGCCTGGGCGCGCCTGCCCTGTCCGCTTCCAGCCGTCACATTGGAGCGTTGATCCACTTCCTGCAACCGGCGTAGACGCGAATGGGCCGTGGAATATCCGACCGGGCGGTGCCTTGTTGCGGCCTGCCGGGCGGGATAAGCTAGGCGGTCTTTTCAGGTCATTCCGTGTGAGCCAACCCCTTTCACCGAGGCACGGCCCCGGATCGGGATTGGCGCGAGGCGATCATGGGTCGGCGCACGGGCGGATCCGCCCGAAGCGGACCGGCGGCACCCTTGGAGATTCGCATCATGCCCAATTATACACTGAACGATATTCGCAACATTGCCGTCGTCGGCCACAGCGGCTCCGGCAAGACCACGCTCTGCGAGGCGTTTTTGCATGACGCCGGCGTGACCAGCCGAATGGGCAGCGTGCCCGACAAGACCAGCCATCTCGACATCGACGATGAGGAAAAGGAACGCGGTTATTCCATCGAATCCCACGTCTTGAACATCAACTTCGGCGGCAAACACCTCAACTTCATCGACACGCCCGGCTCGCCGGATTTCGTCGGCAACGCGACCGCGGCCCTCGCCGCCGTGGAGACCGCGATGGTTGTCGTGCATGCCGCCGCGGGCATTCAGGTCAACACCCGCCGCATGCGCGATCTGGCCAAGAACTTCGGCCTCGGCCGCGTCATCGTGATCAACCGCATCGACGCCGAAAACGCCGACCTCAAGCACACGCTGACGGCCCTGCAGGAGGCCTTCGGCCCGCAATTGACGCCCGTCACGCTTCCGGCCGGCGGCGGCAAGTCGGTCATCAACTGCTTCACTGAGACCTCGGGGACGACCGACCTCGGCGACGTGGCCGCGGCACACAAGAACATCGTTGAGCGGCTGGTCGAGGTGGATGACGACCTGCTGGCCAAGTACCTCGAGACCGGCGACGTGGCCATGTCGGAGGTCGATCACTTCGTGCCGTTGGCCATTGCCAAGGGGGCCTTCGTGCCGGTCTTCTTCACCAACGCGAAGAAGGACGTCGGCGTGAAGGAGCTGATGGAATTCCTTGCAAAGGAGTGTCCGTCGCCGGCCGAGGGCAAGCAGCGCGTGCTGGTCAGCCCGGCCGGTGAGAAGCCGATCGACCCCAAGGGCAAGTTCTGCGGACAGGTCTTCAAGGTCGCGGTGGAGAACAAGAGCAACATCAAGTATGCGTTCATTCGCGGTCTGTCGGGTTCGCTCAAGCCCGATGCCAGCCTGGTGAAGAGCGGCGAGAAGAAGGGCGTGCGGCCGGGTCACGTCATCAAGTTTCAGGGCGGCGATCACAAGGATACGGATTTCGGCATCGCGGGCGACATCTTCGCCGTGGCCAAGCTCGATCTGAAGGTCGGCGACACGGTCTTCGAGGACACGTTCGATCCGCACGACGGCAAGGTGCCGATGATCAAGCTGCCCAAGCCGATGTTCAGCCTGGCGCTCGAGCCCAAGGCGCGGGGCGAGGAGGCCAAGATCGCCGACGCCGTGCGTCGCTTCACCGATGTCGATCCGGCCTTCGAGACGCACCACGATTCGCAGACCCACGAGCTGGTCATCAGCGGGGTGGGCGATCTGCATCTGCGTGTCATTTTGTCTAAAATGCACCGCCAGTTCAAGCTCGATGTGACCACCAAGCCGCCCAAGATTCCCTACCGCGAGACCATTTCGGTCGCCGCCGAGGGCCACCACCGCCACAAGAAGCAGACCGGCGGCGCCGGCCAGTTTGGCGAGGTCTACCTGAAGGTCGAGCCCCTGCCGCGCGGCAGCGAGCCGCCTTTGGAGTGGAGTTGGGACGTCTTCGGCGGGGCCGTGCCCACGCAGTTTGAGCCGGCCATCAAGAAGGGTGTCATGGAATTGCTGGAGCAGGGCGCGCTCGCGGGCTACCGCCTGCAGGACATCAAGGTGATGGTGACCGACGGCAAGCATCACCCGGTCGATTCCAAGGAAGTGGCCTTTAAGACGGCTGGCAAATACGCCTTCAAGGATGCGATTCTGAAGGCCAAGCCGGTGCTGCTGGAGCCGATCGTCCACATCGAGGTGACCTGTCCGGCCGACCACATGGGCGACATCACCGGCGACCTGGCCCAGCGCCGCGGCCGGCCCAGCGGACAGGACATGCTGCCGGGCAACATGGCGATCATCACGGCCCAGGTGCCGCTGGCCAAGATCGCCGATTATCACAGCCGACTATCGTCGATGACCGGCGGCAAGGGGAGCTATGCGATTGAACTTTCGCATTACGAGCCGGTGCCGTCGAACGAAGCCGCGGCCGTCATCGCGGCGCACAAGCCGCATAAGGAAGAAGACGAATAAGCGGCAATCGCGAATGACTGATTGCGAATTGCGAATGAGCGGAGCGACGCGGATTTCGCGATCGGAGAAAATCCGATTTCGCCAATCGCATTCATTTTGTCGTTGTAAGCTCATTGTTCATAGGCGCTTATGTCGCTGAATGCAATCAGCGTTTGACGCCTCGGTTTCGCCTTGATTCGCACGCGACAATCCGATAAATTGAACTTCACCTCGACCGCGCATCGCCCGCCCCGCGCTCAGCCACGCCTTTTGGTCGAATGAGGGACCGAACATGCGAACCAAAGTAAAACTGGGTTTCCCCATGGGGATTCTCGCCGTCGTGGCGGTTTCGCCATCCGCATTCGGTCAGCCGGCGATGCCCACGAATCTGAATGTGACCTGCCATGTCGACACCGCGACCGTTCGGTGGCAGGACAATTCCAACAATGAGCAGTTTTTTCGAATCTGGCGCCGTCCCCCGGCCGGCGTATGGGCACAAGTCGCCGAGGTTCCACCCGAGACGGACGTCTGGAGCGAGCCTCCGTTTACCTTGATGCCAGGGAATATCTATTGCTACACGGTCACGGCGCACAATTTCGCCGGACAATCCGCTTCGACGGAAGTCTGTGTTCCCTCGTTGGAGGAGCCGCCGCTCATCAGCCCCAGCCCCGGGCAGACACTCACGGGCGTTTCAGTGACGTTCAGCTGGGGTGCCGTGGCCAATGCCGACCGGTATTCGCTTCGCGTGCGCTCGGGCGGGGTCTGCGGAGGCACTGAAATCATACAGGTGGCCGGAACGCAACACACCATTCACGATCTGGAGAATGGAACCCATAGCTGGAACGTTATCGCGTTGAGTTCATCAGGCGTGACGAACACCAGTACTTCCGATTCCAACAACTGCGCGACATTTTTTTTCAACCCGCCGTTTCAGGACACGGTGAGCCCCACGGTTGTCATCACGCAGCCGACCACTGACACCACTTACGAAACACCCTTCTCCGAGGTCGAACTCAAGGGTACGGCGCACGATAACATCGGGGTGACTCAGGTCACATGGACCAACGTTTTCACGGGCGCCACTGGATTTTGTACAGGCACCAACAACTGGAATTCATACGCAATTCCCTTGCAGCCCGGAGACAATTACCTCACCGTCCATGCTCGAGATGCAGCCAACAATACGGGCACTGACGGTTTGACGGTCACCTATTCGCCGCCGCCGGGTCTGCCGACCGTCACCCTTGCGACGATTACCGAGATAACGGGCACCGGCGCGGTGTGCGGCGGCGTCGTGACTGATGAGGGTGCTTCAAGTGTCACGCTTCGCGGGGTCTGTTGGAATACCACGGGCTACCCCAACATCATCAGCATCAGCAACGGCCGGACGACCGACGGCGCCGGCGCGGGCGTCTTTGAGAGTTTCATCAATGGGCTTGCGGCAGGCACGACCTACTATGTCCGGGCCTATGCGATCAATGGCGTCGGCGCGGCCTACAGTGCACAGTCGACCTTCACGACCATCGGGGCATCCGCGATCGTCCCAACTGTGACCATCGCGAGCATTTCCAACATCACCCATGTCGGCGCCTCATGCGGAGGCACGGTCGTAACTGAAGGCGGGTCCGCCGTTACTGCGCGCGGCATCTGCTGGAATACGAACGGCGGTCCGACGATTGAATCCAGCAAGACGACAAACGGGTCGGGCCTGGGCAGCTTTTCCAGCAATCTGAGCGGACTGTTGGGTGATACGATTTATTACGTTCGAGCCTATGCCACGAATTCCGGCGGAACCGGATACAGCGATCAGTTGGCGTTCACGACCCTTGCTGCGCCGCGCTTTACCCTGGCCGTAACGGCCAACCCGTCCGCGGCGGGGAGCATCACGGTCAGTCCACCATCGCCGGCGGGAGGCTATCTCCCCGGCGCGATCGTCACGCTGACCGCCACGCCGTTTGTGGGCTTTCAGTTCGGCGGATGGAGCGGCGATCTTACGGGGAACAATGCCACCACGGCCATCGCGATGTATCAGGACCGCAGCGTGACCGCTAACTTCGAAGCCCCGCCTCCGCCGATCAAGGCGTGGTTCTCCGGACGCATCACCGATTCGGCGAGCGGCGCGGGGATTGCCCATGCTCACGTGAAGTGGGGCGATTTTGCTGTTGTGGCCGACGGGGATGGGTATTACACGTTCACGTCGCTACCGTGCGCGACCTATGAACTGCGCGTCACGAAGGCAGCCTTTGAAGCGTGGTCGGCTGATTACAGCCCCACTTGCAATCAAGACAACAATAAAGACATTGGGCTGACGCGCGCGACGGTGAAACTGACCTTGCAGTCGGCCGACAACGGGACAGGTGGCGTCCGGGTGAATGGCATTTCGCAGGACCTGCCGTGGTCGGGCATGTTTCCCGCGGGGACGACGGTGACGGTTGCGGCGGCGCCAAGTTCAGGATGGGTTCTCGACTATTGGGACCGCAACGGCGCCTATTATGACAACGGCTGGGTTCAGACGCTTGCATTTGATACCGATGCAACGGTGACGGCGCACTATCTTCAGGCGCCGGACTTTCAGTTGCCGGCCTATCGGCAGGACAACCCGTTCTGGCGCGCGGGATTTGCGCCCAAGTCGACAAACTTCCCCGATGACATTGTTCCGAAACTGGGCAAGAGCCGGGGCAACAGCACGTGGTATGCGGTCGGCCGGTTGATTGAGTTGGGTTATGACCGGGCCACGCTCGATCGCTTTGAAGGCGCAACGCCGAGTGATTTTGACAATGTGGCCAAAGGCGCGAATCCGTCGAGTCCGGTCATTCCGTGGTCAGCCGCCGAGCCGCGCGTGGGCTGCATCGCCCAGAGCGAGTCGGGCCACGTGGCCGTGGTCGAGCGCATCAATTCGGATGGGAGTTTCGTTGTGTCGGAGTCGAGTTTCGACGTTTCCGGGGGCGAGCGTGATTATCTGTACCGCGAGAGCACGCGCACTCGAGACTCATTCAATGTCTATATTTACGTGCCGGTTGCCAGTGCCCCCGGCGCACAATCGCCGCCGTGCGGGGCGCTGGGCGGCTGTGGCGCCACGGGCCTCATGACGTTGGCGCTTTCGTTTGTCGGGCTGGGATTGTTGCGGAGGAAGCGGGTGTGACGAGCCAAATGCGAGAGTACAATGTCTACAGGTACTTGACTCGTCCGATTATGTCCGAGGCATTTGCGCTCACCGCAAATCGCGACAATACGGAAATAAGCTGCCGGAGCGAGTATTTGCGGGCGTGGCAAAACGCGATGCCTGCGTGCTGCTCGCCTCGGACATGAAGCCGAAGCAAGTCGGGGTCGTGTGTCATCACCGCTCTGCCATGTTTGCGGGCGAATTCCAAGTGCTTTTCGTCGGATGCCCCGACGAGTCCGGCATCGAATGGAGTTGTGACATCAATGCCGCGCCGACGCAGCGCATCCGCCAGCGTGGCATGGACGTTTTCGTCAAGATGAAGCGTGATCGCCATCGGCCTCCTTGCCGCGCTTTGTCAACGCCGATGCCAGGTCGTCACGCCGGAGCTTCTCTACGAATTCCTCATCCTCGGTCATGTGACGCTGGATCTCATCGCGGTGGGCGTGGTAATAGGCCAAGGCTGCATGAACGTCGGCAAGGGTAATTTGAGGATAGCCGGCCACGATTTCGTCCGGCGTCATCCCGTGGAACTCGTACCAGGCGACAACGTCCTGAACGCGAATGCGATGTCCCGTGATTCGCGGCTTTCCACCGCATGCGCCGGGCGTCACGTCGATTCTTTGATCAAGTGAAACCGTCGATCCCATACATGGAGTATACCACGACGCGAGACTGCGGGTTTAACTTTCGAGGGAGTATTCTATGTCCCGACGTGGGCGACAGATCGCTCGATTCAGGCAATCACTTCGCCTGATAACCGCGCCGGATCGACCAATCCGCGCAAGTCCCCGCTGTTCATGATGCGGATGTCGCTGACGCCGTATTTCATCATTGCCAGGCGCGTGAGGCCCAGGCCGAAGGCGAAGCCGGTCCATTCGGTCGGGTCGATGCCGCCGTGGCGCAGCACGTTGGGATGCACCATGCCGCAGGGGAGGATTTCCACCCAGCCGCTCTTCTTGCACGTGGCGCAGGGTTCGCGACCCTTTGATACACCGGCGGGCGGGACACCCTCACTCCCCGCGGCGGGCGGGACGCCCGCACTCCCCGTGCTGGCGCGTATGCCGGTGCCGTTGCAGATCGCGCAACTCATGTCCAACTCGAAGCCCGGCTCGACGAATGGGAAAAACCCCGGCCGCAGGCGCACTTTCACGTCGCGCTGGAACACCTCGCGGAGCAGCAGTTTCATGAAGCCGATCAGGTGGGCGATCGAGATGTTCTTGTCGATCAGCAGGCCTTCCAACTGAAAAAACGTGTTCTCGTGCGAGGCGTCGATGGCCTCGTAGCGGAAGCACCGGCCGGGCGCGATCACGCGGAGCGGCGGGCCGTAGCGCTGCATTGCCCGGACCTGGCAGGGGCTGGTGTGCGTGCGCAGCAGCCAGCCGTTGGTCAGCCAGAAGGTGTCCTGTGTGTCGCGGGCGGGATGATCGGCGGGGATGTTCAGCGCCTCGAAATTATAGAAATCCGTCTCCATCTCGGGGCCGCTGACCACGGCGAAGCCCAGGCCACGAAAGACGCGCTCGACCTCGCGCTGGACCATCGTGACCGGGTGGAGGCTGCCGTGCTGGGTGGCGGGCGGCGGCAGGGTGGGGTCGAAGGTGGAGGCGGCGGCGCGCTCGCCGGCGACGTCGGCGGCCTTGGCCTTGTCCCGCGCGGCGGCGAACATGCCGACGACATCCTGTTTTGTCTTATTGATGGCGGCCCCGGCGGCGGCGCGCTGGTCGGCGGCGAATTGCTTGATCGTCTTCATCGCATCGGCCAGCGGGCCGGCGGTCAACTTCGCCTCGGCGGCGCGAAGGGCGTCCATCGCGCCGCTCGCGTCAACGGCGGCCTTGGCGTCGGCTTCGATCTGCCGAAGATGATTCTTGAGTGATTCGAGGTCCATGGGGTTTCCGTCACACTTTCGTCGTGCGGACCGTATTCAATCAGAGCCGGCGTGCCCTCACGCCGATGCGTGCGCGACAACCTTGAGGTTGCGCGCCCGCTGCACCCTCACCCTGGCCCTCTCCCTCAAGGGAGCGGGAACCAATCCAACCGGGCAGGGGACAGCCCGGGCTCTGATCGTCGGCTTAAGCCGCGATTGGGCCAAAAGTTACATCACGACGCCCCCAACCGCAAATACGTGCAGACCGCGTGCGTTCCGGTCGACTATCCTGCCGCACTGGGTAAACTCCCGACTCGATGACCCCAGAGGTTGCCATGGCCATCTTCGCCTACGTCACCGACTTGATGTTCATGACCAAGATTACGTCGACCGGCCAGGCGCTCGGCGCGCCGGTGACTGTGGCGCGGAGTGTCGAGGCGCTTTCGGCGGCGCTCGACGCGGGAGCAGAGGGCGCGCCCCCTGGCGGGAGCCCGCTGGTCATCGTCGATCTGAATGCCGGCGGCGATCCGCTGGAGGCGATTCGCGCGATGAAGGCACGGCCGGCGCCGCCGCGGGTCATTGCGTATGTGTCGCATGTGCAGGCGGATCTGGCGGCGGCGGCGAAGCAGGCCGGGGCCGATGAAGTCATGCCGCGGTCGGCGTTTTCGATGAACCTGCCGGCGATAATAAAGGGTGCCACTGCTCTGTGAGCAGAGTGAACGTGAGTGAGCACAACGGGCGTAAGCACGGCTCACAGAGCAGTGGCACACGTTGGATACAAATGTATGAGTTTGTTGTTTAAGACACTCGACGACGCGGCTACACGGTTTGACCGGTCGGCGGTCCCGACACTGCGCGATACCGTTCGTCAGGATGACGTGCATGCCGTGCGGCAACTCGTCGCAGATACGGGGTTTTTCAGGCCCGATGAGATCGATGTCGCGGTCGAGTTGGTCGCGCGGCGGCTCGGCGAGGGCCCGGCCTCGGGTTATCACTTTGTCTTCGCCGAGGACGCGGGTCGCGTCGTCGGCTACGCCTGCCACGGGCCGATCGCCTGCACCATCGGCAGCCACGACTTGTACTGGATCGCCGTGGATCCGGCCCGGCAGCGCGGCGGTCTGGGCCGGCTGCTTCTGCGCGAGGCGGAGCGGCAGATCGCGACAAGCGGCGGGCGTCGCGTCTACATTGAGACGTCCGGCAAGCCGCAGTACGAATCGACGCGGCAGTTCTACGAGCGTTGCGGCTACACGGTCGAAGCGAGTCTGCCGTCGTTTTATGGCGACGGCGATGACAAGATCATCTACAAGCGGTTGCTGGCTTGATGCTTGTGGAACCGGCCAATGGCCGGTCGTCACAGGCCATTGACCTGTGCCACATTAAACCCGGCAGCCGGCAATTGATCAGTTCCGCAAATCCAGACAAGAGTCACTTCTGCGGCACTGCGGTGATGAACACCAGAATCGGCGCTTCATCGACCCGCTCGGGAAGCGGAATGATGCCGATGCGACCGGTGTCCAGCGTCAGACCCAGATTGGTCTCGCGCGATTCCAGAATCGGCTTGCCCACTTCCAGCGGCACATTCGGCACCGGCTCGCGGCCGCTCACCCGGCTGACCCGCAGCGTCAGTTCGGAAAAGCGGATGCCCTCCGGCTTGATCCACTGCAACGTGAGGTCCACCGAGACACCCTCAACCACGCCGGGCATCTCCTGAAGTTTCAGACAATCATCTTTTTCTGTGGACAGGTAGGCGACAGGGCGGCCGACGGTGAGCGAGGCCTTCTGGTCCCGCAGCACCGCGAGTTTCGGCGCCGCCACGATCTGCCAGGCCGGCGTGCCGCCCGTGTTTGCCGGGTCCATCGGCTCGGTAATGAGATGACCGTTCCTGACAATCAGCCGGAATCCGCCGGATTCCACGATGGGCCGGGCCGTTTCCCGCTGGGAGGCAAGCCCGTCGGTTCGGACGCGGCCCTGGGCATCGGGCCGTCCGTGAATTCCGATGACCGCCTCGGATTGCACATTGATCGGCAGTCGATCGCGCGGCACGGACGGGTCGAACCGCACGACCCAGAGACTGACCAGAGCGCCGGGTTCTTTCGCCGCCGCATCAGGTGTCGACGCGGGTTGCGCGTCGCTGGCGGGGGAATTCAACTGATCTGCGCGGATCAGTCCGTTGGACAGGGCGACGCACATCGACAAAAAACAGACAGTCATCATGATTGATTCTCCGGTTCCGCGCCCGCGACGGGCGACCAATGGGTGATATCCAGCACGCGACTGGGGGTGGACACGAACAGGTCTGACTGAACATGGACATGCGGCACGACGGGCGTCGTTGCAACATCAGAGAGCCCGCGCCCGCTTCCGTGAAGACCGCCGGCAGGCCCGGCACGCCCGCGGACATGCCACGAGAGTACGCCTGCCAGGATGCACGCCGCGGCCGCGGCCCACGCCGGCACGGGTTTCACATAGACGGGAGTAGCCTTGTGCGGCGTCGCATTCAGGTCACGCCGTGCCTCGCGAATCGCCGCCAGGATTGCGGCGTCGGCGCTCTCAGGCAGGCCCTCCGGCTTCAGCGCTCCCAGCATCGCCTCGACATCATGGTCTGACATGTTGCTTCTCCGCTTTCAGCAGGCCGCGCAGCGCCTCGATGCCGCGGGCATACTGGCTGGCGATCGTTCCGACGGGCCGTCCGGTGGCGGCGCTGATTTCGTCGAATGTCAAGGTCGCATGGGTGCGCAGAACGATGACCTCGCGCTGGGCGTCGGTCAGTTGATCCAGTGCACGGTGCAGGGCCTGCGACGGAATGGCGTCCTCGGGTTCGCGTGGCGGCTCATATCGCGGACAGATCCGCGGCAGCGTTGCGACCTCCAGCCGCCGCCGGCGCTGGCGGTCGATCGCCAGATTGCGCAGGGCCCGAAAGACCAGGGGGCGGGCTCCCCGCGGAGACACGCCGTCACGGACCATCCGCACGAGCACGTCTTGAATCAGGTCCTGGGCGTCGGCGGCGTTCGGCGACAAGGCCCCGGCATAGGCCGAGAGGCCGTGTCGATGGCCCCGGTAGAACACCGACCAGTCGGACTCCGGATTGTCACGATCGGGTTTCAATCAGCCCGGTCCTCCAGCCGCCGTCGGCTCGGCCATGCCGCGTCATGGAGACAACGCTCCGGCGATCGGCTTTTATCCAGGAAATCCAGCCTCATGGCGCCTGAGACCCCGTTCGGTCGATTCAAGTATTTGCCGACGTCTCTCGTTATACTGTTGCCAGCGGCCCGGCGCGGCATATCCCGCGCGGGCCTCGTCAGGAGAACCAGCCATGTCGAATCGGAAGCCCAGCGAAAATCGTCGCCAGTTTCTCAAGGCCGGTGCGGCGGCCGCGGTCGCCCTGACCGCCCGTGCTCACGGTGAGGATCCCGCGCCGAAGGCGGCTGCCGAGGCGCCGGTGATGGAACTGCCCCGCCGCAAACTGGGCAAGACCGGCGAGATGATCCCGGTGCTGTCGCTGGGCACTGGCGCCGGACCCAGCACACGCCTGTATGAATACGCCTACAAGAAGGGCGTCAAGTATTTCGACGTGGCCGACTGCTACGGACGCGGCAAGAGCGAAGAGAACGCGGCCAAGTGGTTCGAGACCAGCGGCAAGCGCAAGGAGATCTTCCTGGTCACCAAGGACCATCCGCGCGAGCCCGAGCATTTCGTCAAGATGGCCGACAATCGGCTGAAGACGCTGAAGACGGACATCATCGATCTGTTCTTCATTCACGGAATCGGCGATGACGAGTATCCAGAGGCCTGCGTGGACTGGCCCACGGACAAGGCGTGGAGCGAGGTTGCCGACAAACTCAAGAAGACCAGGAAGATCAAGTACTTCGGCTTCTCCACCCATTGCCAGCCGATCGAGAAGCGGATCGCCCTGTTGAACAACGCGGCCAAGGGCGGCTTCGTCGACGCGATCATGGTCGCGACCGACCCGCAACTGATGCACACCAACAAGGATTTCAACAAGGCCCTGGACGCCTGTCACAAGGCGGGCATCGGGTTGATCGCGATGAAGACGACGCGCGGCGTGGCGGCGCGGCGTCGGCGCGGCGGTGGAGAGGGTGAGGGTCAGGGCGGCTTCCCCGAGACCATCCCCGGCTTTGAGAAGACCGGCTGGGACAAGTTCGGCACGGTCATCAACGCCATCCTGACGGACGAACGATTCAGCGCGATCTGTTCCGCCATGGACAACATCAAACTCATCGATGCGAATTCCGCCAGCGCCCGGGCACACAAACCGTTGACGCCCGATCAGCACAAGTCGCTGATGCTCGCCTATGAAAAATACGCGATGGGCTATTGCAACGGCTGCAACGGCAACTGCCAGATGGCGGCCGGCGGCGGCGTGGAGTTCGGCACCATCGCGCGCTACCTCGCCTACGCCGAGCAGGACGGCCGCATCGGTGAGGCCCGGCGCCTCTACCAGGCGCTGCCGGCCGCGGCCCGCGATTTCAGCAAGGTCGACCTGCACGCAGCGAGCAAGGCCTGCGTCAGCCGATTGGACCTGGCGGCAATCTGCGAGCGAGCGGATGCATTGCTGGCGTAGGGCTTGCCCGTCCGACTTGCATTTAATTCGATGGTTGTTTACTGCCCGGCATGAGGCAAGGGAATGTAACCACGGGCGGAGGTCGCCTAGGCGTCCTCGATCCGCGGCTGCATTTCAAAACACCCGTCGGGGCATTGCCCCAAGACGCCTTTATTTATACGCGAGTCACTGATCGCTCTTCACCATCTTGCGATCATAGAATCCGCTTCCCCAGCGCCGAAAGGACCAATTCCACCGCCAGTTCCGCCGTTTGATTCTGATACCCCAGAATCGGATTGATCTCCACCACGTCCATCGCCGTCATGTTGCCGGCGTCGGCGATCATTTCCATCGCCAGGTGGGCCTCGCGGTAACTGATGCCGCCGGAGACCGGCGTGCCGGTGCCGGGGGCCTCGGTGGGGTCCAGCACGTCCATGTCGAGTTGCACGTGGATGCCGGCCGTGCCGTCGGAGGCGATGGCGATCGCGTCCTTCATCACGGCGGCCATGCCGCGTTCGTCGATGTCGCGAATGGTGAAGACGCGCACGCCCTGTTCGCGCAGGTGGATGCGCTCGCCGGCGTCCAGGTCGCGCGTGCCGACGAGGGCGACGTTTCGGCCGAGCAACTTCGCCCCCGGCCGCTGCAAATTGACAAGGCGCGAATCGCCCAGGCCCAGCGAGACGGCCAGGCACATGCCGTGGATGTTGCCGCTCGGTGTGGTTTCGGGCGTGTTGATGTCGCCGTGAGCGTCGAGCCAGACGACGCCGAGCCGTTTGCCTTCGCGGGCCACGTGGGCCGTTGAACCGGCCAGGCTGCCAATGGCAATGCTGTGATCGCCGCCCAGCACCAATGGCATCAGTCCGTCGGCGAGGGCATGCCGCACGGTCTCGGCGAGCACTTCGTTGACCGCCACCACGCTGTCCGCAAAACGCAGGTCCTTGCGACCAAACACGACGGTCTCGGGCACGGTGACGGTGAGGTCGCCGATGTCGTCGACGTCGTGACCGTGGCGCTGCAACTGGGTGTCGATTCCGGCGACGCGAAGGGCGGAGGGCCCCATGTCGACGCCGCGGCGTCCGGCGCCCAGGTCCAGAGGCACGCCGATGATGCGAATTCGTTTGGGCATAGCCTGACAGAATAAGCGAAGGCGGGCTTTTTGAAGGAAATATGCGGTCGGAAGGCGGGATTGAGAACGGTAGTTTCAGATTTGAGATTCGAGATTTGGCAGTTGTATGTGGAGCGCTGTCGAATCGTCGCGGGGTATCGCCGGTTCGCCGCGTCCAAACTGGGTTGCATGGCGGCGAGTGCGTCGCGCCTGGCCTTCTGGCGCTGTAGCATCATACCTGACAAGAGGTTATGGCTCTTGGCGGTGTTCCATGCGACGTCTCGGTCAGTCAAACGTGGTTGCGACCCCCGAATCAGACGATAAAATGGCCGGTTCGCCTTTGGGGTCGTTTCGGTGCGTTGTCTGTGCCTGAGCGGCGAACATGGGCGGCTGTTTCGCCGACGTAGCTCAGCGGTAGAGCACGGCTTTCGTAAAGCTGAGGTCGTGGGTTCAAATCCCACCGTCGGCTGTTTCCATTTCTTCCAGTTCTCCAGACGCGATACGATCAGAGCCGGCCTGTCCACAGGCCGTATGCGCGCGGGAACTGGCCCACCGAGGGGTGAATCTTCTCTGCGCGCGACCGGGCTGAAGACAGCCCGGCCCCGTTCGATAGGCGCTAAATGATGAGAATCTCATTTGCTATTCTTGTCTCAATAGCGCTTTGCGCGACGTTTGCCTCGACTGCGCACGCTGACGACAAGTATGGCCTCATCATCTCCGTCGACGGCCTCAAGGGCGATTGGGCCTGCGATCCGGCCGCGCACGGTTTGAAACTCCCCAACATAACCAGGCTCGCGTCCAAGGGAATCAAGGCGCCGGTCATCGGCGTGTTTCCGTCGGTCACCTATCCGTCGCATGCGACGCTCATCACGGGTTGCCATCCGGCGAAGCACGGCATCCTTGCAAATGAGATCTTCGATCCGCCGACCGTGGCCCGCAGCGGCAAGTGGTACTGGGATTATTCGGCGATCAAGGTGCCCACGCTGATCGACGCCGCGAAGGCCAAAGGCTGGACGACGGCCGCGGTCAGTTGGCCGGTCTGCGTCGGCGCGCCGGTCGATGCAAACTTTCCCGAGATCTGGCAGCCGGGCAACTACGATCTTGCATTTCACGAATTGTCAAAACACTGCAAGCCGCCCGATCTGATCCCCCGCATCCTGACGCGCTATACGCTGGGCCGGGGCCAGGATCGCGACATTAGCATCACCAACGCCGCGCGGTACATCATCGATGAATACAAGCCGCGGCTGATGCTCGTGCATCTCGTGGAGTTGGACAGCGCCCAGCACAAGTACGGCCCCGACACGCCGGAGGCCCGGGCCGAGGCCGAGCGATCGGATACTCGGGTTGGAGAGATACTTGAGCGCTATGAGGCGGCCGGCCTGTTTAAAAACACAATAGTCGCGATTGTCTCCGACCACGGGTTTCTGCCGACGCGCAAGTCGTTTCATGTGAATGTCGTGCTGACCCAGGCCGGACTGATCCGCCCGGGCAAGGATGAGAAAGGTCCGGCGGCCGATTGGGACGCCGTCGGGTGGAATGCCGGCGGCTCGTGCAGCATCATGCTGAAGAATGCCGGCGACGCGGCCATTCTTGCGAAAGTGAAGGCCGCGCTGGCGCCCTACACCGGCGCGCCCGATTCGCCAATTCTGCGAGTTCTCGAGAAGGATGAAATCGCCCGCATCGGCGGCAATCCCCGCGCCGCCCTCATGCTCGATGCCGGCGACGGCTGGACCTTCGGCTCCCATCGCGCGGGGCCGGTCGAGACCGATTCGACACTTGGCGATCATCCGCTACGCGGCATGCACGGGCAGTTGCCAGATCGCCCGGGACTGCAGGCGGCGTTCGTGGCGGCCGGCCCGGGGGTGGCCGAGGGCGTGACGATTCCGACCATGCGGATGATCGATGTCGCGCCGACCATCGCCGCAGCGCTGAATTTGAGCCTGGCGAAAGCGGATGGACAGGCTTTGTCGTTGCCAAAAGCAGAGTCGCGATAGCGAAATGAGCGAAGAACATCTTTGCTGAACCAGGCAAAGAGGATCTTTGCCGTACTGGGCAAAGAGGATTTTTGCCGTACCGGGCAAAGAGGATCTTTGCCGTACAGAGTTTGCCGTTCCTCCGCGGCCCTCCAATAATCCCCGATTCGCCCATGGCCAAGCGATCCGCCACCGCCGAGTCCGCCACCCCGGCCGCACACCGTGCGGACAAGCGGCGGTCCAGGCTCGGTAAGGAGCAGGCCGGGATGCCCGCACCACAATCGCCCCCGGAGCCGCGGGACCACGGCTGGCTGCGGATTCGCGGGGCGCGGCACAACAATCTCAAGAACGTCACCGTCGATCTACCCCTGTCTCGATTCATCTGCGTGACCGGCGTGTCGGGCAGCGGCAAGAGTTCGCTCATCAACGACATCCTCGGCCCCGTGCTGGGCAAGGCGCTGAACGGCGAGATGCCGAGCGAGATCGGCGCGCACGACGGCATCGACGGCATCGAGCAGCTCGACAAGGCCATCGTCATTGACCAATCGCCGATCGGTCGCACGCCGCGCAGCAACCCGGCGACGTACATCAAGTTGTTTGACGAAATTCGCCGCCTGTATCACCAGTTGCCCGACAGCCAGGTGCGCGGCTATCAGCCCGGGCGGTTCAGTTTCAACGTGCCGACCGATTCGGGCGGCGGCCGCTGCGAGGCCTGCGAGGGCAACGGCGCGACGCGCATCGAGATGGACTTTCTCGCCGACGTGTGGGTGGCCTGCCCGGTCTGCAATGGCCACCGGTTCAATTTCGAGACCCTGCAGGTTCACTTCAAGGGCAAGAGCATCTTTGACGTGCTCGACATGGACGTGCAGCAGGCCCTGACGCACTTCGATGCGATTCCCAAGGTTCGCACGATGCTGCAGACCCTGCACGACGTCGGTCTGGATTACATCAAACTCGGCCAGTCCAGCACGACGCTGTCGGGCGGCGAGGCCCAGCGCATCAAACTCGCCCGCGAACTGGTGCGGCAATCGACCGGTCGCACGCTGTATCTGCTGGATGAGCCGACCACCGGTCTTCATTTCGAGGACATCCGCAGGCTGCTCGTGGTGCTGCACGGCTTTGTCGACGCCGGCAATACGGTCGTCTGCATCGAGCACAACCTCGACGTGATCAAGACGGCCGACTGGGTCATCGACATGGGGCCGGAAGGCGGGGCCGGCGGCGGCCTGGTGGTGAAAGTCGGCACGCCGGAGATGATTGCCCGCTGCGAGGAGTCGCATACCGGGCAGGCATTGCGCGAAGTGCTGCCGGCGAATGGCGAATTACTGATTGCGAATGGCGAAAAGAAAGGCAAGAAGAAGACTTCGATACTGAAGTCAAACGATCCCAATTCGCAATTCGCAATTAGTAATTCGCAATTACGCGATTCCATCGTCGTCGTCGGCGCGAGGGAGCACAACCTCAAGGACCTCACCGTCAACATTCCGCGCGGGGCCATGACCGTGTGTTCGGGCGTGTCGGGCAGCGGGAAGACCAGTTTCGCCATCGACACGGTCTACACCGAGGGCCAGCGGCGCTACGTTGAATCGCTGTCGTCCTATGCCCGGCAATTCCTGGGGCAACTGGCGAAGCCGAAGGTCGATCACGTGTACGGCCTGTCGCCGGCGATCGCCATCGAGCAGAAGACCGCGAGCAAGAGTCCGCGGTCGACCGTCGGCACGATCACGGAAATATACGATTATCTGCGTGTGCTGTGGGCGCGCGTCGGTCAGCCGTACTGTCCCAGGTGCGACATTCCCATCGGCACGCAGACCAGTGATGAAATCGTGGCGAGACTGATGGCCCTGCCCGAGGGAACGCGGGTCATGCTGGCCGCGCCGATCGAGCGTGGCGCCGCGGAGAGTTGGGACGCGGTGTTGATCCGCTGCAAGGCCGGTGGGTACGCCCGCGTGCGGATCGACGGCGTTGTGCATGAGTTGAGCGAAGACCTGACAATAGACGCCCGTCGACAGCATGTCGTTGAACTGCTGGTCGACCGCGTGATCATCAAGGCGGCGGGTCGCGGGCGCATCGCCGAATCGGTTGAGCACAGTCTGGCGGTCGGCAAGGGCGTGATGACCGCGATCGTGGCCGGCTTGGACGAGACCGAAGGCGACGGCGCCAAGGCCGCGACCCTGAGGGAGCGGGGAGCCCCCGAGGGCGGGCAGGTCATCCGCTTCAGCCAGCACCTGGCCTGCGCGAAATGCACGACGAGTTACGAATCGCTGTCGCCGCACCATTTCAGTTTCAATGCCCGGCTCGGCTGGTGTCCGGCCTGCGAAGGACTGGGCATGCAGCGCGGCACCAGTCCCGACACGGTCCTCGTGCGGCCTCACCTGTCTATTTTGAACGGGGCCGTCGCCGGTTGGGGGCATGCGCGCTCCGAGCCGATGCTGAAGGCCATGCTGGTGGCGCTGGCCGGGGCGATCGGGTTTGACGCGAACGCCCCGGTGTCGGCGCTCTCGCATTCGCACCGTCGGTCGCTGCTCTTCGGGTTGGGCGAGCGGTGGATCGCGGTCGAGTCCCGCGAGGCTCCGGGCATGCGCTTTCAGTGGAAGGGCTTCTTTCCGGCGATTGACGAGGCCGTGAAGATGTCGTGGCAGTATCGCGGCCGGCTGGAGAATCTCGTCGCCGATGTCGATTGTCAGACCTGCGGCGGGGGGCGAATCCGTTCCGACGCGGCGGCCGTGCGGGTGAATAACAAGACGCTGGTCGATGTCGGCGCGATGCCCCTGGGCGCGACGCTCGCCTTTTTCCGCACGCTGAAGTTCGACGCGCGGAACCGGAAGATCGCCGCGGACCTGCTGCGAGAAATCACCTCGCGGCTGGAGTTTCTCAACGAGGTCGGCCTCGACTATCTGACGCTCAACCGCGCCGCCCCCACGCTCTCCGGCGGCGAGGCCCAGCGCATTCGACTGGCTTCGCAGATTGGCAGCGGCCTGACCGGCGTGCTGTACGTCCTCGATGAGCCGACGATCGGGTTGCATCCGCGAGACAATCAGCGGCTCATCGCCGCGCTGCATCGCCTGCGCGATCTGGGCAACACGCTGCTCATGGTCGAGCACGATCGCGAGGTCATCGCCGCAAGCGACCATGTCATCGACTTCGGACCGGGCGCGGGCTCATTCGGCGGTCACATCGTCGGCGCCGATGCGCCCGCGAAACTGAGCCGCCACGCGGATTCACTGACCGGCAGGTACCTAAGCGGCGACGCAGCCATCGCGGTCCCGACCAATCGGCGTGACGTGCCGTGGGGGCAGGCCGTGCCAGGCGCGGAGGCCGAGCCGCCGGCGCTGATCATTCGCGATGCACGGCAGCACAACCTCAAGGGCATCGACGTCGCGATTCCGCTCGGACGATTCGTCTGTGTGACCGGTGTATCGGGCAGCGGCAAGAGTTCGCTGATCACCGACATCCTGCAGCCGGCGCTGGAGGTGCGATTGCATCGCGCCCGGGCGAACATCGGCTTGCACGAGCGAATCGACGGCGTACAGCACGTGGACAAGATCATCAGCGTCGACCAGCAGCCGATCGGAAACAGTCCGTTGTCGAATCCGGCGACCTATTGCGGCATCTTCGATCTGGTGCGCGAGCATTTCGCCAAATTGCCGGATTCCAAGGTGCGGGGGTTCACGGCCAATCGCTTTTCATTCAACCGTCCGGGCGGGCGATGCGAGGCCTGCGAGGGTCAGGGCCAGGTCTGCCACGAGATGCACTTCCTGCCCGATGTATGGACGACCTGCGAGACCTGCAACGGCGCGCGGTACAACGCCGAGACGCTGACGGCCCTGTTCAAGGGCAAGTCGATCGCCGATGTGCTCAATCAATCGGCGTCGGAGGCGATCGAGTTGTTCTCGGCGACGCCGAAGATTCGCAAACTGCTGCAGACCCTGATCGACGTGGGTCTTGGATATCTGCCGCTGGGCCAGAGCGCGGCCACGCTGTCGGGGGGCGAGGCCCAGCGCGTGAAACTCGCGGCCGAACTGGCCCGGCCCAACACGGGCCGCACGCTGTATGTGCTGGACGAGCCGACGACCGGCCTGCATTTCGACGATCTGCGCAAATTGCTGGATGTCCTGCACCGGCTGGTCGATCTGGGCAACACCGTGGTATGCATCGAGCACAACCTCGATGTCATCAAGACGGCAGACTGGATCATCGACATGGGGCCGGAGGCAGGGGAGGGCGGCGGACGCGTGGTCGCGGCGGGGCCGCCGGAGAACGTGGCCAATGGCGAATTACTAATTACGAATGGCGAAAAGAAAGGCAAGAAGAAGCCCGCGAAACCCTCAATCAAAGGCGATTCGAAATTCGCAATTAGTAGTTCGCAATTAACTTCTCACACAGGTCGCATACTTGCGCAAGTCCTCTCCACCGGCCCTCATGATGAGAGGCCACGTTTCGATCCAAAGGCAGCCGCCGCGGCGGCGCTGAAGGAGGACAAGGCCCGCGTCGCGGTCGTCCAGACTGAGTCAAACGTAAAAATGCCGTGGGAGCGTGACGGCAAGCGCTGGCACACCACCGATCGCGTCAGCCGCGAGGGGTACAAGATCGAATGGGAGGGCAAGGCCCTCTCCTTTATCGTTGAGAACATCGAGCGACTCGGCGGCGACAAGTTCCTGCCGACCGACTGGAACGACCGGTCGCGCGTGGAGATCAAGGGCACGGCGCCGGAGGGATTGGCCAAGGGCGATATCACCTGGTTCTGTCACATTCTGACCGGAGCACAGTGGCTGCTCGATGTATCGTTGCGCGTCCCGCGCGGGACGTTTTCGGAGTCGGCGTTGCAGAAGAAACTGGCGATCAAGCCGCTGGACAAGCGCGACGACATCCACGCCTACGGTTCATTCGAACGCGTGCGGATTCGGCGTGCCAGCGACGATTGCGACCAGATCCGCATTCAGGTTTTCGATTTGGCGGAGATCAATACGCCGGCCTTCAAGGCGTTTCTCTCCGAGGCGGTCAAGGCCTATCTGAAGCATGTCGCGAAACTGGGGGAGGATGCCGACAGCGCCGCGCCGTGGAAGGCCGACGGCAAGGCCTGGCACCTGTCGCAGAAGTCGATTCACCTCAAGCACGCGATCTTGTGGAAGCCGACGACGCTGGTCGAATTGATCGGCCGTATGACCAAGTGTCTCCCGGGCTTGAGGGTGGACTGGTCGAAGAAAGTCACGCTTGGCCTCTATAGTGCGCGAGGCGATCGTATCGGAACGATCGTGACCAACCACGGTGACGCGCTGCTGGTGCAGATCACGGTCCCGCCGGGACGCATGACGCCAACGCAGATCGAGGGCTTGGGCGGCCGTCAGGATATCCTCACGCACGAGCGCGCGTGCATGGTCGAGTTCACCTGCAAGTCCATCTCCGAGGTCGACACCGCCACGCTGGGCGCGGTGCTTCGGGCGGCGGTGGAGACCAAGTGACTTCGTAGACGTTTGCGGGTGGTCGTTACAGGCCGTCGATGGCTGCTTTCACGTCCGCGGGATCGGGGCGATCCTGAATTTTGTCGGAGCGCTTCCGCCAGGCAATGCGACCGGTCCTGTCGATCAACACGTGCGCGGGCACGGCGGCATCCTTGCCTTCATGTGATGCGCCGGCGTGATACAGACCATAGTCGCGAATCACCTGGTGCGTCTCATCGGCGAGGATCGAGAAGTTCAACTTGTGCTTGTCCACCACGCGCTTCGAGTCACTGGGGGGATCGACGCTGACCGCCATCAGGCGGCCGCCCCTGGCCTTGATGGCGTCGGCGACTTCGCGGAGCTGAACCAGCTCCGAAATACAGGCGAGTCACCAATGGCCGCGGTAGAAAACGAGGTGGACCGGGCCCTTGGCGAGTTCGCCGGAGAGCGACACCGGATGCCCGACTTCATCGGGAAGGGTGAAGTCGGGTGCGGTCGTCAACGAGGCAAACGCCGGATCAGCCGGCAACCGCGCCATGTAGAAGAAGCCATAGAGCATCAGACCCAGCAGTGCGACGTTGACGCCCGCAACCACGCGCACGAGTCGTCGGGGCGTGCGCGCCGCCATGACCAGTCCGGCGACGACTCCGGTGACCATCAGGGCGAACATGGGAATGCCGGTCGATCGGGACCAGGCGTTGTCCATGAGCGCCATGTAGACGGGAAGGCCCGACAATGTGATGAGCAGGGCGATCCAGATCGGCCAGGATCGCGTTCGCGGTAATTCAGACATATGTCGCCTCTCTGGGGTCCGTCCGGTCGTTGGTGGCCGCTCTTGCGGCGGCGATCTTAGAATAGCCCCTCGCCGCCCGGACCGGAGGGGTCGCGGGACGGGAAGGCAGCCTCAAACGCCATTCAAGCGGGTGGTACAAATATTCAGCCTTCCGGGTCCAATACCCTAAGTGTGGTCGGAATAAGAGGTTGCACTCGCCGAGACGCCGCAGGCCCAGGCTTCCAAACATGCCCGGGAATTGTAAGGTCGCGACGGGCAATCCGCTTTATATAGTGAGAGGTTTGACGAGGTTCTCGCGACATGGAGATCGGTCTGGTATTGGAAATGCTCGCTGCGTGTTTCGACCTGTTGTCCGGGTGGGACAGCGACGCCGGAAAGGAACAACCGCGTGATTCTGACGAAGGTGACTGAGTTCGTCGGCGCCAAGATCGCCGGGGCGGTCATCACGCTTGCCGTCATTGCCGGCGCCTACTGGTGCTACCAGCACCCGGAGGAAGTCCGTGCCTTTGGCCGCGTGGTGAAGTACACGCTCTTCTGGCTGGTGCTGACCGCGGCCCTGCCGTGGAGCAGTTACCTGTTCATGCGGCCGATGATGGACCTGCAGGCCCGCATGACCAGCCCGCAGGCGGCGTCGCTGGTGAGCGTCGGGCTGATCGTGGCATACACAGGGGTCAACATCCTGCACGCCCTCTGGCTGGCCAGTTGGAGCATTCAGGGCGGGCTGACCTGGCTCGTGGTCATTCTTGGTTTCGCCGCCGCCGCCGCATATAATTATGTCATCTGTGAATCCCTGGCACGTCACGTGGATCGGTAATTCCGGCTCGCGCCGTCGCGTCCGGGCCGCAGGGGAATTGCCATGATTGTTCCACAGGCAGGTGAACGAATCAGCGAGTACGTGCTGGTCTCCCAGGTGGGCGCCGGCAGTTTCGGCCAGGTGTGGAAGGCCCACCACCACATCTGGCGCGATCAGGTCGTCGCCATCAAGATTCCGACCGACGAACAGTACGTTCGCAACCTGCAGCGCGAAGGCGTGGCGATCCACGGCCTGCGCCATCCGAACATCGTTCGGGCCGTCGGCTTCGACCCGTATGCCGAGACGCCGTACCTCGTCATGGAATTCGTCGATGGGCCGTCGCTGCGCTGCCTGATCGAGGCGAACAAGCAGGGCCTGCCGATCCTGCCGGCCCAGCGCATCCTGACCGCGATCCTTCGGGCGCTCGGCACGGCGCATGCGGCGAACGTGATTCACCGCGACGTCAAGCCCGAGAACATCCTGGTCGAGCACGGGGCCGCTGAGAACCTCGGCGACATTGAGATCGCCGACGTCCGCGTGACCGACTTCGGCCTCGGCAAGATCGGCGAGATCACGACCAGCAGCATCATGCAATCGGGCAGCCTGCTGTCGCAGGAGGGCAAGAGCATCTCGGGCACGCTGGCCTACATGGCGCCCGAACAGCGCGATGAGAACCGGACCGATGCCCGCAGCGATCTGTACGCGGTCGGCATCATCCTCTTCGAAATGGTCTGCGGGCAGCGGCCCAGCGGAAGCGATCTGCCGTCGCATGTGCGCGACGGGCTTCCCGCGTGGGTGGACGCGGTTTATGGACGATTGTATACACGCTGGGAGCGGCGCTATGCCAGCGCCCAGGAGGTGCTGGATGTGATCGATCGCACCAGCGCGCCGCCGGTGCTCGATCCCAGTCGAACCCGGGCCGCGCCGCCGCCGCCGGTTCGCGTACCGGGCGCCGCAGGCGGGCGCCTGGACCGGTGTCCGTCCTGCAATGCAAAGGCCGAGCCGGGCGACAACTTCTGCATTCTGTGCGGAAAGCAACTGGTGGCCCAGCCGCGGCGGTGCGGATCGTGCGGCGGGTATCCGGGAGAGGACGACCGATTCTGCATTTTCTGCGGGACGAAACTGGCGGCGATGGCGGGCTGAGACATGATGACGACAGTCATGATATTGGCAAACCGGGGCGCGGCGTGGGGCGCCATGGCCATCGCGGGATTCGTGTTTCTGCCGTTCGTGATGAACCTGATTCTCGGCGGCGACAACCAGAATCGGCGCGAGCAGATCCCGCACGATTCGATCGGGACCAAACTGCGAATGTTTCGCGACGCAAGAGTAATACAGTGCGAGCGGCAGGAATGTCAGGCATGGAATCCGACGCGGGCGCGGTTCTGCCGGCATTGCGGAACGTCGTTGCGGCGAGGAACGGGGCGGACGGCGTAAAGGGTTGTTCGTGAGGAAGCGATGCGGAAAGTCAGGCCATGTTCCTCTTCAATTATGCATCCGGAACGACCTGCTTTGTCGCCTTCATCGGCGCCGCCTGGATCGTCATGCTCGTCAGCGCGATTGCGCGGGCCATGGCTGCCCGGCGACGAACGAAAGCGAATGTCGAGGATGAGCGGGTTTGTCCGGATGAAAAGTGTGAATCGCACAATCCGCCCTACTCGCGATTCTGCCGCCGTTGCGGCGCCGCGCTGCGGGATGACGGTCGCCGCACGATTGGATCGGGTTTGAATGAAGACAGCCGCTGAACATGCGATGGAAGTCGAATCGGCCTACATGGCCGGTGCGCACGCGAATTTCGGGCCGGCCGAGGGCAAACTCATTCCCGGCAGCCGGTTCGTGCGTTCCGAAGTCGACCGCGGCGAGGCGGTCCGCGCTGCCATGATCGATCGCCGGGTTTTCGACCGCGATCAATACGCCCGTCTGCCGCACGGCCGTTCGCTCATTGTGCGGGGTTTCGAGCGGCGATGGTTCATTTTCAGCAAGTTGCGCAGCGTCACCATGGCGACGGTCATCGCCCCGCCGGAGCCGCTGCTGGAAGGCGGCGGGCCGGCGCCGCCGGTCAGCGCAGCGCAACTGGTGGCCCATGTGCGGAATCTGATTGCCGATAACAAGGCGCCGCACGTCGTCGGCGTGTGCAGCCCCAGCGGCTTTGCCGACGATGTCTGGCGACAGCCGCCGGAACTGGCCAACATCAAACTGGTGCTGGTCGAGCCGCGGGCCGGCGGCGGCTGGCGTGTGACCGCGGGCGACACGAAGATGGACCCGCGTTATGTGAAGTTGTTCGACCCCGAAGGCACGCATCACAAGTTGGCCCGCATTCGCCAGATCGTGGCCGACCGGAGCATCGATCTGCTGGCCGGCGGGTTGACCGCCGAATCCATCGCCGCGGATCTGGACGTACCGGTGCCGATGGTGCGAACGGTCTTCGAGGAGACGGCCAAAAAAGACCCGGAGTTGCGGGTGTCGAAGAAATCCGGCGAGACGCTGCTGTATCGCGGGTCATCGGTCGTGGTGAAGGAGAGTTCGTCGATGTCGATCACCGAGTGGATAAAGGGCCTGTTCTCCAGCGAGGGGGACGAGGCCAGGAAGATCAACCTGCTGTCGGAGCGGCGGGCGTCGCTGTCGGCCCGCGTCGATCGCATGTACGACGACATCGGCAAACTCGAAAAGAAGGAAGAGCAACTCACCACCGAAGGCAAGAACGCCACCTCGATGGTCGTGAAGCGCCGGATTGCCGGACAGATCGCGAGAATGCGAGCCGACATTCAGCGGCACAACACCAGCGCGGCGCTGCTCTCCAAGCAGATCAACATCATCAGCACGCATATTCACAACCTGGAACTGGCCCAGACTGGCAGCGTTGCGCAGTTGCCCAGCAGCGAGGAACTGACCGAGGCGGCGGTGAATGCCGAGGAGATGCTGGAGCAACTGGCGGCGAGCGACGACTTGGTCAGCGGATTGGAAGTGAGCATGGCCGAGACCGCCATTTCGCAGGAGGAGGCCGACATTCTGAAGGAACTGCAGGGCGACACCGAAAAGGCGCCTCCCGCCAAGTCCGGCGCCAGGACCGACGCAAGCCAGACGGCGGCGCGCGATGTCGCCCGCGAGCGCGGACCGGGGTTGGCGGAATAGAGGCAATGGCGAATGACTAATTGCGAATTGTGAAGGAGAGCAATAAGTCGATGAGTCGCCCTGCCAGATTTCGGTCATTCGCTATTCGCAATTAGTCATTCGCAATTGCGACGGAACGGAGCTTTCATGGGCTTATTCGACTGGATCACAAACGGCAAGAAGCCGCTGTCACAAATGTCGCGGACCGAGTTGCGCCGGCAGGAACTGCTCCTGCAGCGCGACCGCGACCGGCTCATGAAGCGGGTGAGCGATCTCGCGAAAAACAAGCAGGACATCTTCGAGCGCGGCAAGACTGAAAAGACGCCCGAGGTGCGGCGCATGCTGGCGCAGGAGTTCGATCTCAAGACGACCGAGCAGTTGCTGGTCAGCCGCCAGTTGAACATTCGCAGCAAGGAGGCCCTGACCGTCACGCGGATGCGCATGCTGCGCGAGAACACCGATCGGGCGAAGGCCGCCGGCAGCAGCCTGGGCCTCGTCAGCGAAAAGGATTTGGTCGCGTTGGAAAAGCTCATCGCCAACGACTCGATCACGGCGGAGATCTACCAGGATCGGCTGGACTCGATGCTGCACATCGAGGCCGACGAGACCGGCGCGGCCATGACCGAGGGCGGCAAGCAGGTGATGGACATCTGGGAGCAAATGGACACGGGTCTGATTACAGACGCGGCCCAGGGCTTCGACGAGGCGGACCGCCGCGTGCGCGAGCGGCATAAGTCGGCAGAAGGGGCATGAGCGTTGGGATTTGAATCTACCAAGGGAACCAGTAAATGCACCGCACTTTGAATTTTCACGCGGATGTACCCCCCGACCGTACGGTCACAATCACCCTCCCCGGTGATGTTCCCGTTGGTCCGGCAGACCTCATTGTAAGCATTTCGACCAACGGGACGCATACTGTGCGAACATTTGGCGACCTCCTCAAGTCCGACCTGTTTGGGGCGTGGGCGCACCGAGACGATATCGGAGACAGTGTGGAATTCGCGCGTCGAATTCGAGAGGAAGCGTGGAGACGCGGCACGTGACGTGTTATGTTGATACTGCCGCGATGGTATTGGTATCCCGGATTGCCTCATTGCTGCAATGGCCGTCCACCGGCAAGCCAGGTTGTATTCATCTAATATTCGACATTTTCGCGCTGTGCCGGGATTGGATTGCGTACAGCCGTATGAACACAAGTGACAATGATGCGCTTACTTGCCATCGTGATCGGTTCCACGGCATTCTGGTGGGCCTCGGGTGACTGGAGTTGCGTGTTGGTGTTCGTCGTGCCGGCGTGTGCGGTAGTCGACTGGTTTTTGGAACCGGTCATTTGTGGTCTGCAGCGCAAGAAAACGGCTCGACGGAATGCGGCGAGGTTGATCATCATCGGGGTTATTGGATTCGTGACGGGTCATTTGATGCGCGTTACCCCGCAGTGGGCATTCCAGGAGGCCTTGAGAATCGACGCACCTACGGGCGTCGAGGTGACCCACATTCGTCGGCACTACGAGGGTGGTCCGGGCGAGCATACGCTCATAGTGGAGTTCAATGCCGACGACAACGCATTCAAGAAATTGTTGAACGACGTACCGGAAGTTTTGGAGGGGCACATCGCCAGGAAATGGCGAGAGGCAGGCGCCAATTGGGACGCAGCTTGGACGGCGCTTTGCGGAATCGGCGGTTTCCCATTTTCGCATTGGAGTTGGAGTAGAATTGCGCCATTAACGAATCCATTGTTCGTTGACTATGGATTCCCGCGGTATCCCGGCGGTCCAGTGTATCCAGGAGAGGCGCTGATCCTATGGGACCCGCTGAGTTACCGGGGTGTATTGTTGCAACGGCGCTATTGAAAGCCCTATGTCACTCGACGTCACCATCGACCGCAGCAAGGAGGACGTGACGTCCGCGATCTATGAGTTCGCGGCGCGGCGCGGGCTGGCCGCGACGACGCCGTGGTATCTCGACGGCATTCGCATAGAGGACACCCGGGCAGCGGCGGCCGAGACGCCGCCCACACCCGCAGGCGGTTTCTGGGGTTCGCTGACCGGGTTCTTTACGCCGCCGGCGCCGGGGCCGGTCATCAGCATTGAATTGAGCCGCCGCAAAAAGAAGACGCGGGTCGTCATGGCGCTGGGCGCGCATCGCGACAGTGTTTCGCTGGCCCAGGCCTTGCGAACCTACCTGCAGGACGACCGGGCCTACGACGTGCAGACGCCGCTGACCTGTTCGCGGTGCAGCGCGCAGATCGTCCATTTCATTGCGCGGTTCTGCGGCCGGTGCGGGTTGCCGCTGGGCGGCTCTGTGCCGGAGATCGCCCTTCCGCCCGCCATTGGCGAACGCGCGCCGCTGCCGCAATCCTGGGAGCCGGCGCTTCTGCCGCAGCGTGTGGCCCCCGTCGCGCTGCCCTTGCCTTCCCGGCAGCCCGCCGTGTCGGTCGAGCGAGAGGTGATTGTCACCCGCGAGGCGTCAGCCGAAGTCTCTCCGCCTGAGCCGTCGCAGCCGGCCGCCGAGGAACCCGGTTCCGGCGCGGAAGACGAGTTGAAGTCCGGCGAGGCGCCGATCGCCGCTCCCAAGCAGGCGGATCCGGAGCCCAAACGCGAACGGACCCCCCTGGCCGAGCCGGCGACTGAGGTGGATTGAGGCCGAGAGGAATGAAGATTGTAGAATGGAGAATGTAGAAAAGGGAATTAGGAATTGCGCGTGCGCCGCCGGCGGCGCATTTCTACATTCTACATTCTCAATTCTACATTCGAATTGGAGTGTGCCATGAGTCTGTTCAAGTCCTCAGAAGACCGCCGCATCGAACGCGACATCAAGATCCGCCAGGGCATCCGGCGGATCGAGAAGTCCATCTCCGAGCAGAACAAGTTCACCGAGGAGTTCATCCGCAATGCGCGCCGTGCGAAGCAGATCGGTGACAACGGTCAGTACATCTTCATCCGCAATTCGATCAAGAAGACCGCGACGGTGAAGAAGATCCTGGAGCGGCAACTGCTGGCGGTGAAGAACGCCTTGATCGTGAAGCGGCAGGCCGAGGCGTCGAGCGACTTTGCCGAGGCCATGGGCACCATGGCCCGCGAGATCGGCCGCATGTTCGGCGAGACCGACCTGACCCGGACGCAGTTGGACTGGGAAAAGGCCATGGCCCAGAGCCAGAGCATGGAGGAGCGGATGAGCATGTTCCTCGAGACGGTCGAGGACATCGCTGCCAGCGACACCGAGGCCACGCCCAAGGAGATCGTGACCGATCAGGAGATCGACGCAATGATCGAGGCGGAAAGCCAGGCCGAACACGCAAAGGAGGTGGACGACCTCGACGCGCTGCGGGCGGAGTTGAATGCGGTGAAGAATACGGGGCAGAAGGAGGCGAAGTGATCCGGCTCAATGGAACCTTGGCATGGATGTCTTACAACGTATCAAACGACTGGTGCTGCAACGAAGACTCCGATTTACAGAGAAGGCTCGATTTGAGATGGAAATCGACAGTCTCGATGAATATGAAGTAGGGGAGTCCATCGTTAGCGCGAAGTCGATCACCAAGACGCTAAGGTCGACGAGCCACTTTGCGGGTCGAATCGGAGAGAAACTCTATGTCATCCAAGGCACCAGTCACCAAGGTACGCCGATCTACACGAAAGGCCGCTTCGGCCAAGAAGGCGAAGCCGAAGTCTTCTACGTCCTTATCTCGGCGAAAGCCGATCGCGCCGAGTCATGAACTAAGGCCCATGACGATTTGTGCCATATGCGGCTCGCGTCGGATTGCGCGCAAGAAAGTGACGGTGCGGTTTCGCGATGGGCGCCGCTCAACCTTTGTTATGGCCGATGTTTGCCCTGATTGCGGTGAGCAGTTTTATGACATGACCGCCATGGAACAATTGACGCGGTCGCGCCGCAAGCAGTTGTAACTGTTGCCTCTTTCTCTGCATTGGAAGTCGATCGCTATCCTCTAATTTCCTTCCGACGTTTCGCTCGTCGGCTGCGATGAAGCCGCAGGCTTCGCCGGCACCTTGGCGATCAACTCTTCAATCGCCTTCTCCAGCGCAGCCCCGCGCAGATTCTTGTGCCGCACGATCCCTTCATGATCCAGCACAAACAGCGTCGGCCAGCCGGTCACTTCCCAGGCCCGGGCAATCGCGTTACTGGATGCCGGTCCACCCCAGATGTTCGGCCAGGTGATCTTTTCCTTTTCCATCGTGCTCTTCAGAGCCGACCGGCTCTGATCGCTGTTGATTCCCAGGAGGGTGAAGGGCTTTCCGGCGTACTTCCGGGCCATCTCCCGTTCGTGGGGAATCATCGCGCGACACGGGCCTCACCAGAATCCCCAGAAGTGCAGCAGCACCACCTGTCCGTGAAATTGCGACATGCGTATTTCTTTGCCGTCGGCGTCGGGGCCGACGATGTCGGGCGCTTCCATGCCGATGCCGGTGCCCTGGGTTGTCTTGATGAGGCTCGCGGCTTCCTCGGCGGCCGGCGTGCCGGCGTAGTCCTTGATGAGCGACTTCAGAATCGCCTTGGCCTGTTGTCGCGGGGTCTGTCCGTCGCGGCTTGCGCCCTCGCCGCCGGCACCGAGGACAAAGTGAGTCTGCGCGATGTACAGCCAGGCCTGTGCCTGAACGGCGCGATCCTGGTTGCGTTCGGTCACGGCCTGATAAATGTTCATGAGATGCTCGTGGCCGAGTTGAAAAGACAGATAGCGCATCAACGCCAGCGCATCCTTGATGGCCGGGTCGCCGAGGTGGTCCCGGGCAAGGCGATCGACCGCCCATTTGACGGCGACCTTCCCGCCCGTGGGGATGCCGGCCGCGTTGCGGGCGTTCTTCAGCATCCAGACGAGGGCCGGCATGGCCTGCGGTGTGCCGGCATGGGTCTCGGCGTAAGCCTGCACCTGGGGCAGCGTCTCATTCGCCGGGTGTTTGGTCAGGTCAATGGCGCCGCCGGCCTTGCCGGACGATTCAACGAAAGCCCGCACGGCGGCGTCGTAAGAATCGACGAGGGGCCCCAGTTCATCGGCGGCACGCAGGGGGGCCGCCGCGGTTAGCAGAATCCACGCAGCGCCGAGCATCATGGGCCAGGGCGTGCGGCAAAGTCGGATGGCCGTCATCAAAAAAAGTCTCCGGGCGTGAGGCGAAAGTGACGTCGGGATGTCCTAGGATTCTTTCGCGCGACGATACAGCCTAACTGGTCGTGGCTGCCTGCGGCAAATTCTGCTCGAAAAAAAGCCATGGGGGTGCGATTTGAACGCGTTCGGAGGGAGCGGCGTACTAACCTGGACGTCTGAAAACGGTCCTAATCGTAGGCAGGCAGCGCGGTCGAAGTGAAGCGGAAAACCGCCCTCGATCGGGCGACCTGCCGCCTCCCCGCTGCACCGGAATTCGCCCGGTGCGCAAGACATGCCGCCGGCCCGCCGTCGTGCCCGATATCACCGCGACGCCGCGCCGCCGACATCCGCAGGTGCGAAAAAAAATTTCGCACCGCAACGAACGACGTCCGCATCGGACACAACCGCCGCATTCGACCGGGTTTATCGGTCAGATGCGCAGAAATCGGCGCGAACCGCATTCTCAATACTGGGGACGCGGTCGGCTTTGTCCGATGACGGGGTGTATAATTGTTCAGTGGGTCTTCTAGACAAGACACCCGTGGGGAGGCCTTACCATGGCATCACACGACTTACGACGAATCCTGGCCGGCTGGGACTACGAAGCGCACCAGATCACCGTCCGCAAGATTGCGGGCGATGACGGGGCGGTCAAGATCCAGATGCGGCTGCCGCTCGGCGTCCTGCAGATGGAGGTGACCGGCCGGCCGGACGGTTCGCGTCCGCACGGCTTCGAGTCGCTGCTTGAGCACCACGAAGCCCGACTGAACGAGTACCAGCGGCGCAACGGCACCGACCTGGGCTTCGAAGTCAGCCCCGATGACAGCCAGGCCCTGCGCGACGAATCGGTCATGTACTACCACCGCTACCTGGCGGAGTTCGTGCTGGAGGAGTTCGACACGGTCGAACGAGACACAGCGCGAAATATCCGCGTGCTCGATCTCTGCCGGCGCTATGCCCGCGAAGAGGCGGACCGGCTCGTGTTGGAGCAGTACCGGCCCTACCTGGTCATGATGAACACGCGGGCCCAGGCGCACAGCGCCCTGCGCAGCGGTTCGCTGAAGACCGCGCTGGCGCGGGTGAACGCGGGTCTGACCACGATTCAGAACATCTACGCCGAGAATGCCGACGGCGATGAAGAGGCCGTTGAGGAATCGACCGAGGCTTCGATCCTCGAATCGCTCCGCGACGAGATTATCGCCCGCCTGCCGGCCGACCCGGTGGAGAAACTGGAGCGCGATCTGGAGAAGGCATTGCGCGAGGAGCGGTATGAAGACGCCGCCCACCTGCGCGACCAGATGAGCGAGGTCCAAGCCCGTCGGCGCGAGGCCGCGCCGAACAACAAGCGCCGCAAGAAGCAATAGCCGTCGATCGACTGTGGTTCAGGCTTTAATCCGTTGTGGTGCAGGCTTCCAGCCTGCATTGGACGAAAGCCGCCGTGGCGCAGAAAGGCAGCAGGCAGGGATGTCTGCACCACAAAAGGCTGGACCCCAGTTACTTCGATCGCTCGCCCGATCGCCTCTCTGCGTTGTAATACCTAAAGAGATGGTTGCGAATCGCGAATCGCAATGATCGCGTCGGCGATCTTCTGCGAGGCTTCATGGTAGGCGTCGCGGTCTTTTTCGCGGCCCTTGAACTCCGACAGGTCGACCGCCCTGCCGAAGCGCACCCGGGCGTGTTGGCGGCAGATCAGCGGAGCGATCACGCCCTCGGTATATTTAATTCCGTCGATATAGGCCGGGATAACCGTCGCGCCGCTGCGCAGGGCGAGCAGGCCCACGCCGTCGCGGACTTCGAACGGTTCCGCCGGGTTGCGAATGCCGCCTTGCGGGAAGATGCCGAGGCACTTGCCTGCCGACAGGTGCCGCAGCGCCGCCTTGACCGATGCGGTGTCCACGCCGCTGCGGGTGACCGGCACCGCGTCGACTGACTTCAGCAGGCGGTTGAATAGCGGGATCCTGGTGTACTCGGCCGCGATCATGTAACTGATGTAGCGATTGGGCGAGCCGGCGTTGAGGACGAACGGGTCCAGCGTTGAATTGTGATTCGCACAGACGATGACCGGCCCGTCGTAGGGAATGGTGCACAGACCGGGGCGCTTGAGCCTTGCCCAGAAACGGCAGTGAAACGCGCTCAAGTTCACCCAGAAAGTGATGGCCGGTCCCCAGCGGCCGCGGTTGAGGCGCAGGCGCGTGGTCCAGATGCCGAAGCACAGCAGCATGAGTGAGACGCCGAGCATGATCGCGGCGATGTAACGATCGATGGCTCCCCAATCGGGGATGCCGAGAATGCCGGTCGAGGCCAGCACACCCGCCATGGTAAACAGGTCGTGGACGCCGAAGACGCGTCCGCGCAGGTGATTGGGCACGAGGCGTTGCAGCATCGCGTTGACGCTGACCTGAATGCCGGCGCCGAAGAATCCGATGGCAACCAGGGCCGCGCCGCAGACGGGTCGCGGCCAGTGCCACGCGGTGCCTGCCGCGAGGGTCAATCCCGAGAGCCCCGCCATCTTGAGCGACCAGGAGATGGCGATCGGGCTTTTGAGCGACGGGCCAATGATGGTGAGGGCCACCGAACCTCCGAGCAGACCGATGCCCAGCATGCCCCGGTAGATGCCGATGTCTTCATACGAGCCGCGAAAGACCTCCTTGACCACCGCCGGTACCAGGCTGCTCATCACGGTTGCACCGATCCAGAGGACCACTGAGACGATGATGATCTCGCGGACGAGTCGATGGGTGCGCACAAATCGAAAGCCGTCTACGATCGCCGCGAGGCCCTGATCCGACGAAGACGCAGCGACCGCGCGTCCCCGCGGCGGGCGAATAAGGAAGAGGCACACAGCGCTGAGCACAAAAGTCAGGGCGTTGAGCCGGAAGTTCACGGTCGGGCTGTAGCGCTGGGCCAGGACGCCGCCGACGTAAAAGGCCAGGATGGTGGCGATCATGCCCAGGCCTGCGGTCATGGCGTTGGCTCGGACAAGTTGAGTCGGCCGAATCAATGTCGGGAGAAGCGATAGCCGCGCGGGCGAGAATGCCGCCGCGAAGACTCCGAGCGCCGCGAGCGGAATGATCGCCATCGAAAGCGATATCGGATCTGTCGACGGATTGAAGCCGGGCGTCGCGGCCGACTGCAGGCCCACGAGGATTCGGAACATCTCAAAAATGATGACCGCGCGGATCAGGTCGGCGCCGATCATGATGAATCGACGGGGGAGTTTGTCTGCGAGGGCGCCAAACAATGGGCCCAGCAAGAAGAAGGGCGCCATGAAAACGAAGGTCATGACCGCCTGCCGCTGGGTGATGTCGCCGTCGAGACTTTCGAGCGCGTTCTGCCACTTCAGGAGGGCGACTTCAGACAGATGATCTCCCAGGGCGCTGATGCCATAGGCCGCCCAGAGCAGGATGAAATTCCGGTTGAACAGCAGATTGGCGGGCCGAAGCGGATCTCCGGCGGGCGGTGTCGGGGCAGCGGCTTGTGATGGCGAAGCAGCGCTCATGAGGCGGGAAGGATAAGGGAAGGGCCGCCGGTACGAGAAATCCTTCTCGGACTGGCAATGGCGGGTGAGCCGTTCTTTTTGCGGCCATTCGGCGGGCGTGATACCATAGTGGTGGCGAGAATCAACCGAATCCAAGGGGGGTCGTACCGTCATCCAGGGGCAGAGCGCCAAGGCGGATGCCGCGTCGACCGTCCACCACGGGAGTTTGCACATGCTTTCATTCAGGCGCAGCCGCGTCCCCGCGTTCATTTTGGCATTGGCGGTGGCCGCTTCAACAGTGTGGGCGGGCGACGGAACCACCCGGCGGTCCGAAGACAGTGCCATCTTTTCAGAGGCGATTTTCCTGAGGGATGTCGACTACCTCGCCAGCGACGAACTGGAGGGCCGCGGCACCGGCCAGCCCGGCATCGACCTGGCCGCCGACTACATCGCGGAGCAGTTTCGCGACGCCGGTGTCAAACCGGCGGGCGACAACGGCACCTACTTCCAGAACTTCACGCTCAAACTCAAGTCGCGCATCGGCGACGACACCCTGCTCACCTATGCCGTCAACGATCGCCGGACATACAAGACCGCGGAACCGGGCGTCGACTACACGCCGCTGCCGTTTTCCGAGAACGGACCTTTTTCGGGGGATGTCGTTTTCGCGGGATACGGCATCGTCGATGAAGACCTCGATTACGACGACTTCGAAGACGTGGACGTCGAGGACAAGGTCGTGCTGGTTCTGCGGCGCGCGCCGAAGTTTGACGACTTCAGCCCGCGCAGCATGTCCTTCATGGCCAAGGCCCAGCGTGCCGGCTCGCGCGATGCCGCGGCCGTGCTGGTGGTGAATCCGATCGGCGACGAGGATGGCGACAAGTTGTATTCAATGGAATCGGCCGGCGGCATGCGCGGCGGCTTCTTCTCCAATGCCGACGGCATCCCCATTCTGCACATCAAGCAGGCCCTGGCCGACGAACTGCTCAAGGCCGGCGGACTCGGCGGACTCGAAGCGGTTCAGAAGAAAATCGAGACTGGCAAAAAGCCCGCATCGGCGCCGCTCAAGGGTGTCCGGGTCAAGGGCAACTGCAAGGTTGAGCCGATCGAGTCACCGGTGCGAAACGTCATGGGCATGATCCCGGGGACCGGGCCGAACAAGGATGAGATCATCGTCATCGGCGGACACTACGACCACCTTGGCATTCGCAACAAGGGCGACGCGAAGTTCAATCCGCTCAAGGACATCAGCAACGGCGCCGACGACAACGCATCGGGCACTTCGGGCGTCATCATGCTGGCCCGGGCCTACGCCAAACATCCGCCGAATCGTTCCATCCTGGTCATGGCTTACACGGCCGAGGAACTGGGTCTGCTGGGCTCGCAGCATTTCGCCAAAAATCCGACCGTCGATTTGAAGCAGTGCGTGGCCATGTTGAACTTCGACATGATCGGGCGCCTCAAGGACGACAAGTTGGAAGTCGGCGGCATGCGCACCGGCGGGTTTGAGGACATGGTGCGGAAACTGGCCGAGCCGTTCGGCTTCCGCATCATCGACGGCGGCGGCGGACGCGGGCCGTCGGACCACACCTCGTTCTACAACAAGAACATCCCGGTGCTGTTCTTCTTCACCGGCATCCACAAACAGTATCACCAGCCCGAGGATGACACGCCGCTGCTGAACAATGCCGGGGCGATCAAGATCATCCGGTTTGCCGCGGACATCATCGACACCATTGACGCAGCCCCCGAGCGGCCGAAGTTCGCGACCGACACGAGTCGTGAGACCCTGCTGCGGCAGGATGCACCCGAGCGCCCGGCAGCCGCGCCGATGGCCGGTCCGGCGCGACCGGGTGTGCGGCTCGGCGTGGTGCCCGGCGAGGGCGGTGAGAAGGGGCTGGCGGTGCTGGAAGTGCAGGCGGACACGCCGGCGGCACGGGCGGGCATCAAGGCAGGCGATCGCATCGTGAAGATTGGCGTTGCAAAGATCACCAGCCGCGAGACCCTGGTGGCGACGCTGACCAAGATGAAGGCAAGCGATGAGACGACGATTGTTCTGGATCGAGACGGACAGGAAGTGAAGGTGCCGGTGGCGTTCGGCGCACCGACCGCCGTGGCGGCACGGCCGGCAGCCCCAGCCCGGCCTGCGACTCCGGGCGATCGCCCACGGCCAGCCGCACGGCGTGACGCTTCGCCGGGCCCGCGCGGTTCGATTGCACAACGGCGCATCGTCAATCTCTTGACCAGCGAGTCACAGTTGGGCGGCGCTCCATTGAGGTTCAAAACCCGGGTCTTCGATCGGCGCATGGAGATCGTGATACGGCCGGAGTTGGATCGCATGGATCGACCGGGCGCCCTCGACGGCTGGCAGCGCAATCAGGAACTCGGCCAGGTGGTCGACCTCGTCGGCAAGTTCCTGGCCGGCGCGGACCATTGCAAGACGTCCATCCAGTATGAAGGCGTGTCGGAATTGACCCACGTCCACATTACCCTCGAACGGAGCGCGTGGACCAACGAACCCGATCGGACCTCGGCTCACGCGCCCCACGCGCCGTCGCCCAGCCCGGTTGCGGCCACCGTGTCCGCCGGCGGTCACGCGTCGCATGGGCAGGCCTCGTCCGATCCACACGGTCACGGCAACGACGACGGCGCCGCAACGCCGAAAATGCCCCCGGTGCGCCTCGGCATCATGCCGACCTATGCCCCCGAAGAGGGCGAGGGCTACGCGATCAGCGGTCTGGCAGAGAACGGCCCCGCCGCGAAGGCCGGCATGAAAGACACGGACCGGATCCTGCGCATCGGCGCCAAGAAGGTGACCGATGTGTACAGTTACATGTCGTCGCTGACGGAGTTCCGCCCGAATCAGGTGATCGACGTTGAGGTCCTGCGCGACGGCAAGCGCGTGGTGCTCAAGGTCAAGTGCGACGCCCAGAAGCCGACCGAGCCGTCGTAACACCGTTGGGACTTTCCGGAATGGGTGGCACGGTCAAGCGGCCTCATGCTTGGCAGTGGGCGCGCGAGTATCTTTGGTTCCGCCTGTATCGCACGGCCAACAAAAGGCCGTAGACAGTGCCACCCCGAACGTGCCACTGCTCTGTGAGCAGTGCGAGCGTGAAGTTGCGCACCGCGCGTATTCACTGCTCACAGAGCAGTGGCACACCCGAACTTCTAAACTTGCCAGGTAGCATCGCTTCGCACTCCATTTACAATGCTTCCGTGAACGATTCCCACGTCTCCATCGTCGGCGCCGGCCTGGCCGGCACGCTCATCGGCACAGCCCTGGCCAATGCCGGCCATCGCGTGGATATCTACGAACGTCGGTCGGATCCGCGCGGGGGCGGCGCGGCGGCCGGTCGAAGCATCAACCTCGCCATCAGCCTGCGCGGGCTGCATGCTCTGCGGCAGATCGGCCTCGAAAAAGACATCCTCGACGTCGCCGTGCCCATGCGCGGCCGCATGATCCACGCCGGCTCCGGCGAGACGCTCTTTCAGCCCTACGGCGTGGACGAAGGCGATGCGATCAACAGCGTCTCGCGGCTCGGACTCAACATCGCGCTCATCCACGCCGCCCTGCGCCGCGACAACCTGCGCATTCACTTCGACCACCGCTGCGTGAACGTCGATCTCGACGCCGCGAAGGTGGACTACGAGCGGCCCGACGGTTCGATCGTTCAGGTGCAGTCCGACTGGATCGTCAGCGCCGACGGCGCGTTCTCGCCCGTGCGCGGACAGATGCAGAAGCTCGATCGCTTCGAGTATTCGCAGAGCTACCTGGAGCACGGCTACAAGGAATTGATCATTCCGGCCGGCCCGGGCGGCGTGTTCATGATGGAAAAGAACGCATTGCACATCTGGCCGCGGCAGTCGTACATGATGATCGCCCTGCCCAACCGCGACGGCTCGTTCACCTGCACGCTCTTCTGGCCGTTCGACGGGCCGAACGGATTTTCATCCTTGCGCACCGATGACGACATCCGAGGTTATTTCAGGTCGCATTTCCCCGACGCGGTGCCGCTCATGCCCACGCTGGTCGAGGACTATCAGCGAAACCCGGTCGGCAGCCTGGTGACCGTGCGCTGCGGTCCGTGGAATTACAAGGACAAGGCGGTGCTGCTGGGCGACGCGGCCCATGCGGTCGTGCCGTTCTACGGGCAGGGGGCCAATGCGGCATTTGAGGATTGCGTCGTGCTGGCCGAGTGTCTCGCGGCAAGGCCGGGTGATCGGGCCGCCGCGTTGAACGAGTTTTTTCATCGCCGCAAGGAGCACGCCGACACGCTGGCGAATCTGGCGATCGGCAATTTTGTCGAGATGCGCGACAAGACCGGCTCGCGCCTGTTTCTGCTGCGCAAGAAGAGCGAGAAGGTGCTGCACAAACTGTTCCCAAAGTGGTATCTGCCGCTATATGGCATGGTCTCGTTCAGCCGCACGCCGTATGCTGACGCGGTGCGCCGTGCGGCGTTGCAGGACCGGGTGGTGCTGAGCGTTGTGACGGCGATTGCCGGCATGTTGCTGCTGCTTCTGTTTTTCCTCTTGCGCTGACGCCGCATTGTCGGCCTTTGGAGACGCACATGGCCCTGACCTATACAGACTACCTCGATCTTGAAAAGCTCCTGGCGCTGCAGCGGCCGCGCTCGGAGCCCGCCGAGCACGACGAGACCCTCTTCATCATCATCCACCAGACCTACGAACTCTGGTTCAAACAGGTGATGCACGAATTGGACAAGGTGAAGCGCGACTTCATGGCCAACGACCTGTGGGGTGCGGTGCATACATTCAAGCGCGTTCGGACGATTCTAAAGACGCTTGTCACGCAGGTGGACGTGTTGGAAACCATGACGCCGATGTCGTTCGGGAGTTTCCGTGACCGGCTGGAGACGGCGTCGGGTTTTCAATCGGCACAGTTCCGCGAGTTGGAATTCCTGCTGGGCTACAAGCGGACCGACATGGACTTCGCGGCGCTCTACGGGGCGCACACGTCGGGTTACGCTGCGGTGCAGCGACGGCTGGGGGAGCGCAGCGTGGTCGATTTTTTCTACTACTTTCTTTCGGCCAACGGCGTGGATATTCCCGAGGCGCTGAAGCGACGCGACGTGAAGATGAGCAATGTGCCGGACGAAGCCGTGCAGGCGGGCCTGTTGCGGCTGTACAAGACGCGTCCGGAGCTGGCGATTCTGTTCGAGTTGATGACGGATTTCGACGAAGGCCTGCAGGAGTGGCGCTATCGGCACGTGATGCTGGTCATGCGCACCATCGGGAACAAGAGCGGCACAGGCGGTTCGAGCGGCGTGGAGTTTCTCAAGCGGTCGCTGTTCAAGCCAGTGTTCGCGGATTTGTGGGCGATACGGCATCAGTTATGACGTGCTTGTGCGGTTGAAAAAACGTGGAGTATCAATATGCCACTACGATTAGGTTTTGGTTTTGTCATGCTTCTCAGTTTGAGTGGATGTTCCAGTGCTGCGACAAGTATGGGAGTTCCGTCGTCGTCATTCGTCTCAAGTGGCATATATGATCGGCGGCCATCGGACCTGCTCGGAAGCCTGTTTCCGGCAGACCAGAAGGAAATAGACAACGAGTCACTTGCCGCGATTTTGAATGGCACGGTCAACCTCCCGCGGCCAGCGCGCATCGGCCTGCTTCGTGTCGACGGGTATGACGCCTATTGGTCGCGCTCCGAAGATATCATGCGCCTGGACCGCGCCAGGACGGATGAACTTCTCGCCACACTCAAGGGCTGCGCACGCGTCAAGGATGCTATTCTGATTCCTCGACTAATGCTCCCTGAGAAACGCACGATTTCCACGTTCCGTGAGACTGCCGCCCGTTGCCAGATTGACGAGCTACTAGTCTACTCCTCTACCCACGAATACTACCGGCAGGGCAAGGTCTGGGGTCCGGACGAGTTTCATGGCTATTGTCGCGTTGAAGCCGTGATGCTGGATGTTCGCACCGGCGTGGTGCCCTTCACACGAATAGAAATCAATGATTATCAAACGAAGCGGCAGGCCGGCGACGCGGATGATTGGGAATCTCTGCGCAAGGCTGAGATCGGCGCGACTGCTGCGGGCTTACAGACAATCGTCGCAGAATTGGTGAAGTTCGTGGAGTCCGCGAACTGATGGCCGTCACCACCTACGATTTAACTCCGCCGATTTCACCCGCCCTCGCCGTCTGGCCCGGCGACACGCCGCCCTCGCGCCAGGTCCTGTGCGATCTCAACGACGGGGCGAGCGTGACGCTTTCGACGCTTCATGCCACCGTCCATTTGGGGGCGCATGCCGACGGCCCGAATCATTACGGCAAGGATGCGCCCGCGATCGATGCCCGTTCGCTCGATTATTATCTCGGCCCGTGCCGCGTTGTTTCGGTGCCAACGCAACGAGGGACGCGCGTTTCGATCGATGCCCTTGACGCCGCCATGAGCCGGTCATCTAAGGCAACTTCGGTACCGCTCCCGCAGCGGGTCCTCATCGCCACCGGAACTTATCCTGCCCCCACGAAGTTCAACGATGACTTCGCCGGTCTGGAGCCCTCGCTGGTCGACGCGCTACACGCCCGCGGCGTGCGGCTGATCGGCACCGATTGCCCCAGCGTTGATATATTCACCTCCAAGGACTTGCCGGCGCACAACCGATTTCTCGCCAATGACATGGCCATCCTCGAAGGTCTCGTGCTGCACGGCGTCCCGGAAGGCGATTACGAACTGATCGCCCTGCCGTTGCGGCTGGTTGGTTTCGACGGCAGCCCCGTGCGCGCGATTTTGCGGACGCTCAGCCGACCCGATGCAAGCGCTTGAGCAAGTCGCCGCGAGTGCCACCGCTCTGTGAGCGGTGCGAGTGCGAGTGTGCATCCAATGGCGGAAACACTGCTCACAGAGCATTGGCACACCGCGACGCCGAATCGACACGCAGTATTGCAGGGGATTTGACCCGACCGCAACATATTGACAGACAGGAGTTTTCATCATGCCGACCCCCGACCCCCGCGTGGATGCGTACATCGCCAAGGCCGCCGACTTCGCCAAGCCGATACTCCTCTACATTCGCGAAGCGGTGCACAAGGCCGACCCCGACGTCGAGGAAACACTGAAGTGGGGCATGCCGTCGTTCATGCACAAGGGCATCCTCTGCGGCATGGCGGCATTCAAGGCGCATTGCACCCTGGGCTTCTGGAAGCACTCGCTGCTCGTGGACAAGTCCAACCCCGAGGCCAACAAGGACGAGGAGGCCATGGGCAACTTCGGCCGAATCACGAGCCTGAAGGACCTGCCCCCGAAGAAGCAACTCATGGCCCTGGTGAAGAAGGCAGTCAAACTGAATGAGGACGGGGTGAAGGCGCCGATTCGGGAGAAGAGGAAGAAGGCTCCGCTGATCGTGCCCAAAGAACTGACCGCCGCACTCAAGAAGAACAAGAAGGCCCAGGCGACGTTTGACGCGTTTCCTTACAGCCACAAAAAGGAATACGCCGAGTGGATCGCGGAGGCCAAGACCGAAGCCACACGCGAAAGACGTCTCGCCCAGGCCATCGAATGGCTCGCCGAGGGCAAGTCGCGGAATTGGAAGTATATGAACTGCTAGTTTTCGCGGGGCCGGCTTTCGTCAAGCCGCCGGGTGCCAGCCGCCGTCGACCCAGAGCGTGCCGCTCACCGCGGAATTCCGCAGCATGAACACGATCGCATCGGCGATTTCGGAGGGCCGACACAGCCGCCGCAGTTGCGTGTGCGGCAGGATGTGCTCCTTGATGAAGTCCTCGCCCAGCGCCCGGACCATCGGCGTGTCGGTGTAGCCGGGATGGATGATCGCGCAGCGCATGCCGTAATAGTTGGCTTCCTTGGCGAGCGTGGCCTGGGCGCCTTCGAGGCCGGCTTTGGCCGTGGCGTAGGAAATCTGCCCGCGATTGCCGGTCGAAGAGACCGAGCCGATCAGCACGACGCTGCCCATGTTGCCTTCGGTCGGATCCCAACGGCCCAATCCGCGGCGGTGGCGGTCCTCGGCGATGCTGGCAATTGTCTCAATCGCCCAGTAAATCGGGGCGATCAGATTGATGTCCAGAAGGCCGCGCAGGTCGTCGACCGGGTAGATGTCCGCCTTGCCGGTGTCCTTGTTGACCTTCAACGCGAGCCGGTCGCGGGTGATGCCGGCAGCGGGCACGCAGATGTGTACCACGCCGAATCGCGTCTTCATGTCGCGAAAAACGTCGCGACGGAACACCTCTGATGTCACGTCGCCGACGAATGGAAATGTCACCTGGCGCCCGGCGCGTTCATTCAGTTTTTGACACGCGTCATTGACCGCGGCGCTGCGGTCCACGCAGGCGATGCCGAGCAGGCCCGCATCCACCAATGCCTCACAAGTGGCGAGACCGATTCCGCTGGCCGCGCCGGTGATGACGCCGACTTTTCCCTTTAGTTCCATGTTTGTCCCTCCCCCAATTGTCCGAAGTCCATTTCGGGTTTCATTGCGCCGGCCTGGGACCGGCGAATCCCATTCACTTTCATTCGACGTCCGGCCCTTTCACGCCGGAACGAGACGGTGTCTAACCTCCGATTCGGCAACTCATGCCTCGTCTGATCGTTCGGCCAGCCATTCGGCTGCCTTCGGCCACAGGTCCCGCTGGGCCTTGGATCCGACCGCCAGGCCGATGTGCCCGGCCGGAAAATTGATGCTCTTGCGATCGCTCGATCCCACCAGGTCGTTGAACGGCTGGCTCTGTCCGCACGGCACCAGGTGGTCATTTGCGGCCATCAGGTTCAGGATCGGGCAGGTGATGTTTTTCAGATCGATCCGCTTGGGGCCGAGTCGCAACTTGCCCTGCACGAGCAGGTTTTTCTGGTAAAGGTCCTTCATGAACTGGCGGAACGTCTCGCCGGCCACGGGGATGTTGTCGTTTGCCCATGTCTCCATGGCGAAGAATTCCTCGACGAACTTCTCGTCGGTCATCTTCTCGTAGAAGCCGATGTACTTCTCCACCATGTTGGTCACCGGCTTGAGCAGCCCGAAGTTGGCCTGCAGCCACTGGGGCGGGGCGTTGCCGAAGGTGTCGACCAACTTGTCAACATCGAAGTACTTCTCGTCCGACCAGACGGTGAGCAGGCTCTCGCGGTTGGACCAGTCGATCGGCGCGGCCATCAGGATGAAATTGCGGATGAGTTCCTGGTGCAGCGAGGTGAACATGGCGCTCATCGTGCCGCCCATGCAGTATCCCATCAGGGAGATCTGGTCGTCGCCGGTGGACTCGCGGATGTGGTTCACGACGTTCAGCATGTAGCGATTGACGTAGTGATCCAGGCTGAGATTCTTGTCGGCGGGCGTGGGGACGCCCCAATCGATCAGATAAACGTCGAACCCGGCACGAAGGAACTGACGCACGACGCTCTTGTGCGGCATGAGGTCGAGGATGTAGGGCCGGTTCACCAGGGCGAAGGCGATCAGCAGGGCGGGGCGATACTTCGCCTCGGTCTCCCGCTCGTAGCGCAACAACTTCAGTTTGTCTTCGCGGTACACGACCTTCGACGGCGTGGTGCCGACGCGGACGTTTCTGGCGATTTCCATGACGCGCGGCATCGCGGCGAGGCGCGCCGAAAAGGCGTCATAATCGGGGAAAAACGACGGCACCGGGCCCATCGCCGGAAAGAACGGGTTGTTCATGGTTGAGGTCATGGGTCTCTCTATCGCTTCGGCGACCCGGGCTCAATCTTGCGCCGCGGGGATCGCGCTTCTGATTCTAGGATCGCTTGCCGCCGGGCCGGGTCGCGGGCTTGGCCTTCGACTTATCGGCCGATTCGCGGCCGGGACGCTCGGCCGCTTCCAATCGTCGTTCCAACTCTTCAATGCGGCTCATCAGCCGTTCTTCGATTCCGTGGAGCGTGCCCGTCAGGTCCTGCATGTCGGCCTGCGCCGGCATCTGTGCACCGCGGTAGGCCTCGGTGATGAACCGGTCGACCTGTTGCTTGAAGGCCATCGACTGGTCCATCATCTGCTTCATCATGGTGAGGAACTGCGGCGAGCGGAGGAACTCGTCGGCTTGCTTGGCCATCGCGTCAAAAAACGTCCGCTGCATCTGCTTGACGGTTTCGTCGGGCCAGGTGGATTGCTGCGCGGCCGGCGCGGGGCCTGCCGGCGAGGTCATTCGTGCGAACAAGTCGCTCCACGCCTTGGTGAAGGGATCGGAGGGGCCTTGTCCTTGTGAGCCGTTCGACATGAGGGTCGCCTCGGGGTCAGGGTGTATCGAGAAAGACGAAGGCCACTGGCGCGGTTTTCACCGCGCCAGTGGCCTATCGCAATAAAGTCACCGGCGTTTTGTCGCGTCGTCAATAAAGCCGCGTCGCTTCGTCATGGTGTCGGTCTGGGTGCGGCCTGGTGTCAATCGCGCCGGTGTGGATCCCGGTATCGATGGAGGAACGAAGACGCCTTCCAATTACTTGGTGGTCGTCATCGGCTCGCACGTGGCAATGGTCTTGTCGAAAAGGCTCGCCCAATTCTCGACCACCTGCACGTTGGCCTTGGCCATCGCGTCGATTCCCGAGCACATCGCCTCGAAGCCGTTCTTCCACGCGCTGCGGCACTGCTCGGACACGTTGCCATTCTGGATCTTGCCACCCTTCATCGAATCGAAGGACTTGGTCATCATCTCGGTGCCGGTGCGGCACTGCTCGTCGAAGAGCTTCTGGGTGCGCTCGGCATTCTTGCGAATCATGGTGACGGTCTCGTTGGTGACCGACTCAACCCGCTGGCGGATGTCGTCAAAGCGGTCGAAACCGGTGAAGCAACCCATCATGTTCTTGAAAGCGTCCTGCTGAAGCTTCAGGCTGGCATCCAGCGTGGTCTTGAAGCTGTCGGCGGCCTGCTCGAACATGTTGGTCGCGCGGGTCGTGGTGGTGTTGGGGTTCTTGTTGTCAGGGGTTGTGTTCGCCATGATACTGCTCCTTACGAAAAATGAGGTTCCTGTGATACCGGGTGATCCCGTCTCGATGCAGATAATATATCGTCCGATTCGCGTTTCGGCAAGCGTTTTTTGTGCAAACGCACAATTTTTCTTGTTTTGCTGCAAGTTATTGTGATATAATAACTTGTGATACAGGAACTGCTCGATATTGTGCGGAGTCGCAGAGAAAATTGTGCGTTTGCGGAGGAGTCGGATATGCCTGAGGCCCCGGACGCCGAAGTCCTTGAAGTCAAGAAATACCCCAATCGCCGTTTTTACGACGCCACCCGGAAGAAGCACGTGACGCTCGCCGACCTGTACGAGCAGGTGCGCAGCGGCAGCCAGATTCGGGTGACCGATTCCAAGACCGGCGACGACATCACCCACATTGTCCTGACTCAGATCATCCTGGAGCACGACCCGCCCAAACTGGAGTTGTTTCCCGCATCGCTGTTGCATCAGACCATTCAGGCGAATCAACAGGTCGTGCGCGGCTTCATCGATCAGTATTTCGCCCGCGCCGTGAATGCGTTTGTCGATTCTCAGCAGCGGTTCGAGGAATTCATGCGGCAGGCGGGGCGGGCGTTCATCGCGCCGACCGCACCCATGGACTGGGCACGGGCATTCATGCCCGGCGGTTTCGCGGGTCGTCCTCGCAATGAGGAACCCGCTCCTGCTCCGCCCCAGCCGGCTCAGGAGGCTGCGTCGTCGGGGGAGGCAGTCAAACAGTTGCAGGAACAACTCGATGCGCTGACGGCCGAACTTCGCGAACTACGCAGCGCACAGCAGAAGTCGTCGGGTCGGACAAAGCGCGACAAGCCGTAACGAGAGAATCACTACTTCGCCGCCTGGGTTCCGATGGGTGGTTCGGGCGCGGGGTGCAGCAGCCCCGGCAGGGCCCATGCGAGCACGCCCATGGCGAGCGTAATCGCTCCGATGATCCCGATCACGTTCTTGATGGGTCGGGGTGTTCGCCGGAATGGCAGGTCGAATCCTGCGAGCAGCCCGACGGGCAGGTCCCGCAGCACCAGCAGCAGCCCCCATTTCAAGACACCGACGCCGGTCTTCAATCCGACAAGGGCCCGAAGGTGTAATGGCATTCGTGCGGTTTGAACTCCGCCATTCACGGGAGAGTCCGGGTCTGCGCTATCGCGCTGGGGCGATTCCTCACCCAACGTGCCTTCGCCGTCCGGCGCATCGCTTCTGACGCCGGCGGCCTCGGCTTCCGGCGTCGGCATGTGCTCGACGCGCGGACCGGTTCGCGGCGTTGCGAGTTCGACGCGATTGGTTGTCTCTCGCGTTCCGCCAGTCCGCGGGGAATCGGGCGGCCGCGACGCGCCCTGCGGCGTACCCCGACGAGACGGGACCGTCTCCGATGCCTGCCTGTTTGCAGCCGCTGCCCGCGCGGCGCCCGGGTCCAGTTCGCCCAGCAGGTCCTCCAACGACATGACATTCGACGCAGCCGTCTCCACCGCTGCGAGCGGATCCGGCGGATCGACCAGTTCCCCGGCCAGCAAGGCATCGGCGTCGCGGACTGTTGCACCGGTCGCGCGCACCACCTCCTGCGTCAGGGTCTCGGCCTCGCGCAGCAGTCGCTCGACGTCGCCGTCGCTGGCGCCTTGTTGGAATGGCTGCGGTTCGGATTCTGGCATGCGCGCGGAGTCCTCGTTCAGGCCGCTTGGCCTGCAAGTCCTATCGGAGTGGCGCGGGGCGTTGCTGCATTCGCTTCAGTTGGGGCGCTTGTGCGGAATTCCCAATGAGCACACCATTCCGCCATGCGGCGGCATCGTTTTCATGTCAGCGATCTGAGCGGCGACAGGGTCATCGTCACGGGGCAGGAGGCCCGGCATGCGCTGACGGTCTTGCGCCTGACGCCGGGCGATCCGGTCGTACTATTCGATGGCGCCGGCAACGAGGCAGCCGGGTTGATTCAATCGATCGACAAGACAGGCATGGTGGTGGCGGTTTCGTCGCGCGCGACGCAGCCGTCGTCGAGGCGTCACGAATTGGTACTCGCCTCGGCGATGCCCAAGGGTGCCCGCGCCGACTGGCTGGTCGAAAAATGCGCCGAACTGGGCGTGGCGGAACTTCAGCCGATCGCGTTCGCCCGATCGGTCGCCGATCCCGGAATGGCCAAGTTTGAGCGCTGGGGGCGACTGGCCACGGCGGCCGCGAAGCAGTGCGGCGCGGTCCACGCGATGAAACTCGAAGCGCCTTTAGGACTGGTTGAGTTCCTGGCGCGCGGGGGCTGGTCCGCGTGCACCTATGGCTCGCCGGATGCCGCGGGAACATCGCTGATTGCCGCACTGACGCCGGTCTTAAGTGCCGGCACGTTTCCCAGCCGAATTGTCATCGTCGTCGGCCCTGAGGGCGGACTGAGCCCGCAGGAAGTTCAATCACTGAACTCGGCCGGTGCGACCGCGGCGTCGTGGGCATCGAACACGTTGCGCATTGAGACAGCCGCAGTGGCTGCCGCCGCGGTCTTCGCCGCCATGGTGGATGCTCAGGCGTCACCCTGACCCCGCCCCAATTCGCGAACGGAAGCGAATCAATTGCCGTCCAGAGCGCACAGAATGCCGCACCAATCCTTGGCCCAGACGCCCGACGGCAGTACTAACCTCATGCTATCGCCGCACTTACAGTGCAATGCTTCCGATAAAGTCGCGCCGATCATCCGCCGATAATTCGATAAGCCGTTTCGGCATCGTTGCGAGGAGTCGTGTCATGGATGATCGGATTGAACTGCGCGAAGACTTCGAATTTGAGGCACCTGTCGATTCTGACGCGCCACTGCCCGGGCCTGAATCCGAGATGCCCGATCCGCTTGTCCAATCGTATTCGCTCTTCGCCGATCGCGAAGACGAGCCGGAGGCCGGCGACGCGACGGACACGCCCATCGACGTGCTCATGAAATCGGGTCAACCGCGCCTGTCGCTGGTGCATGGGGATGATGACCCGGATGACGACGAAGAAGGATTGATCGAACTGGCGCCCGTCGAGCCCGCGGCGGAAGTGGCCGAGACCACGAGCGATACCTGGCCCTGGCTGGCGGATGTTGAGAAGGCTGAACAGGATGAGGATGCGAAGACTGCTGCGATATCCTGTGGCCTGGACGGACACTACGCTTCGGATCTGATTTCGTCAGAAAGCGCGCCCACGGCGTGCGGCGCGCGTCCCACGATCGGCGACGTCGCCCAGCGGCGACCCATGCCTGCCCTTCCGCGTCCCGGCGAAATCGCGGCCGTCGCGAACAAGATGGGTTCGCAATTCGCCGGTGATGCGCGCATTCAGCGCACGCCGGAGGTGCCGACCCTGGTGACGCCGGCGCCGCGTACGTTTACACCGTCGACTCCGGCGAAGTTCGCCCCCGAGCGCATCACCAGCGGCGTGATCGACATGCCGGCGATGCGAACGGCGCCAAATGCAGCGGCCGCGGTTGGATCCGCGTCGATTGCCACGCCGTCCATTGCGTCCTCGGCCGCGTCGATTTCCAACATGGTCGCCTCCGTCGCGGCCGTGAGCGCTCCGACCCAAGCGCCGTCCACCCGCAAACTGCCCGAGACGCCCAAGCGCATCGGCGGCGGGAAACTCGTGCAGACCCGCCTCACCTGGAAGCCGGGCAATCCTTTTGCGGACGCCACCCGAACCGACGGCGTTCCCGGTCGATTCCGCTGGGAACTGATGCTCTCGACCGCCTGCGGCACCGCGGTGTTCGGTCTGGCATTTTTCTGGATCATGCGCATGGTATTTTGAGGTGACGTCCGGCGTCGCCCGCGTTGGATGTGCGCGCCGCCGGCAAGTCCAGTACCCACGGCGCTTTCTTGAGTGATCAAACCATGGCCGTATTTCTCGACGCGCGTCCCTATGCCACCGGCCTTGGTCCCGCATCAACGATCGCGGAATTCATCGAATCGGCGAGGCAATCGCTGGCCGGCTCGGGTCGAATGCTGATCGGTCTGCGCTGCGATGAGAATGAGGTCAGCCCGGATCAACTCGATGCCCTGCTGGTTGAACCGCTTTCCCGGTTTGATCGGCTGGAACTGACCTCCGACCGGCCGGCCCGCGTCGTCGAGGACATCCTGCTGCACGCGCGGTCCTGTCTCGGGCAGTCCTTTGACCTGGTGCGCGACGCGTCGGACAAACTCTCGGGCGGCGACTGTGGCGAGGCCATGACCGTGCTCATCGCGTGCATCCGCTCATGGGGACAGGTTCACGAGGCGATCGTCAAGGGTGGCCAACTCATGGGAATCGACTTCGAGACGCTGCAGATTCGCGACCGATCGGTTCAGGCTTGGCTGGCCTCGCTGGTCGACCGGCTGCGCGACATCAAGTCCGCCGTGGAATGCAACGATCTGGTGTTGCTGGCGGACATGCTCAAGTACGAACTCGACGAATCGCTGCAGGAGTGGGAGGCGTTCGTGGACGGCTTCATCGATCATGTTCGCGCAAGCGACAAGAGCGCGCGAACGACCGCCACGGTTCCATGAAACTCCGCGGCGCGCAACTTGCGTCGTGCATTCCGATTCAATTGAAGATGCGCGGGGAGGACGATTCAGCGTCGGCGTCGCCCGATGAGCGCCGTTGCTCCGAATGCCAGAAGCGCAATCGCTGAAGGTTCGGGCAGGGGCGTCTCGACGAGCGTAAACGTGGCAAAGGGGGCCGCGCCGTGCGGCGTGGTCAGGATGTGCAGTTCGCCGTCGGACACGCCGGAGCCGGGGAACCACTGGGCGCCGTTGTTGACGATGCCGCCGAAGATATCCAGACGCGTGTTGGCATTGGCAAAGCCGGCCACGGTGAACGGCGCGATCGAAAAGCCGATCGGAGGCGGACCGCCGCTGACCGCCGTCGCGGCCGGATCAAAGACGGCGTCACCCGCCGACAGCACGTCCATGCGAAAACCGGTCCAGGCCTGTCCGGTCGAGTTGGTGATGATCTCGTCCTCGATGATGAGCCGAACGACATTTGTGACGGCTGTCTGAGTGAAGACGACGTTGACGCTGGGGAAGATTCCATTGACCGGCGGCTGGGTGAACTGGGCGCTCTTTTCGATGAAGAGGCGACCTGCGGCGAGTTGAGTGCAATCGGCGGCGATGAGTTGAACCAGTCCGTCCAGCGATGCGTCCCACGAAGCGGTCCAACCGGCGGCCCCGCCGCAGAAGGCGATGGACCCGGCGCGGGCGGCCTGCGGCGTCGCAAACGCCGCGGCGAGCCCGAAGACTGATAATGACAAACGCCTCATATGATCGCCCTCTCCCGGACGTGGTGGGACGCATGCTGCGCGCCCAGACCGCTGGCCGCGCTGTGGCGGCCTCCGCTACGTTAATATTAAGCGAACGCTGAGGCCAAAAACAAGGAATTTGACGCATTTTAAGACGGGATGCAGTCAGCACCGCGTCGCCGGGCATTTTTCGATGACCGTGCAAATGGGCACAGTCGGGCAACCGGGAATTCTCTGATCCCCCGCATGGCCCGTTCGTCGGGATGTATGGATGGAATCAGGAGTTATGATTCGCGTAAGGATGGACTGAGCGATGAAGGCGAGGACACAGCCTCCCACAAAGGGCATTTTCCGCTTGCGTCTGCAGGCCCGCGATCTCGGACCGCTGCGGGCGTTTTACCTCGAAACCCTGAAATTCCAGGTCATTCGTGATGACGCCGACGGCCTGTCTCTTGCGGCGGGCGGCACGGAATTGACCTTTGTCGCCACGGATCGCGGGTCCCCCATTTACCACTTCGCCTTCAACATCCCCGGGAACAAACTGGCCGCGGCCCTCGACTGGCTGCGCCCGCGCGCGCCGATTCACCGCGAGCCGGACGGGTCCGAAATCATCGACTTCGCCTCGTGGAATGCGCACGCGATCTATTTCTACGATCCGGCAGGTAACATCCTGGAGTTCATCGCCCGGCACAATCTGCCCAATGCGGCCGAAGGCGAGTTCAACGAACGGGACATTCTGTATGCCAGCGAAATCGGCATCGTCGTGGACGACGTCGCGTCCGCCGTTCATGCGGCCCGCCGCGACTGGGGCCTGGCGGTCTTCGCGGGCACGCAATCGGAGGACTTTGCCGCAGTGGGTACGGACGAGGCGCTGCTCATCTTCGCGAAGCGGGGCCGCCCATGGTTCGGTGGGGACGGAGCGGAGGCGGATGTGTTCGAAACGGAAGCAGCGTTCAGCGGCGATCGGAATGCGGAGTTGAAACTACCTGGCCTGCCCTACACGCTTGCGATGAATCAGCAATAGAACATCGACAACAAGTAACTCCGATGGAAGAGCGAACTTCGGCTCCAGTCCATCCACGCCGCCGGACGCGAGCATCGTACCCGGCGGCTATCGCAGTCGATTGTCTCGTCCCGTTTTGGATCGAGGAAACCGAGCAAGCATGCGGACGGTCACCGCGGTGACCATGGATGCTCCGCCGCGCCGGCCTTCAATTCAGCCACTGTTCGTCGCGTCCGCGCTTCGCCCATGGCTTTCTTCGAATTCCACCTCGCGGCGAACACCCTTGTCTTCAGTTTGCCATTCCGGTCATCTCGGCCCACCGGGGATTTCACCCTGAAGGATTCATGCCATGCATGGCGCAGAAAGAAGGCGGCGACCGCACGGTTGCGTGGTCGCCGCCCTTAAGCGTCTATTAGCCCAGACGAATATCTGTCACGCCCTTACGGGACGAGGGCAGAATCCGACTTCGAGCCGAGGTTGCAGAGCACACTGGTCGGGGTCGTGGCGCCGTCATCGACGTCCTGGTTCTCAATGTGCACGGTGTAGCAATGATCGCGGCCGCGTGAGTACTTCTGCACGCCACCCGCATCCACCTTGCCGCTGATGCCGACGTCGGGGCCCTTCTCAAAGGAGACGTGGCCATCGACGTAGAGGACGTTCTGTCCTTCGCGGTTGGTGTGGTTGGTGCTGTTGCCGCGCCACTGCGAGATGCGATCCTGCAGAATGGCGGAGGTCACCTTGCCCTTGACGTAGGGGTTGGCATCGGCCATCAGCGGGAAGGTCGGGTCCGAACCGGTGCCGAGGGCCGGGCGATTCGGGTCCGCCTGATACTGATAGGCGTAGCTCAGGTGCAGTTCGGTGAGGAAGTCATAGTAGGCCGTGGTGTCCTGGGCCGGATCCGGCGTGTCGGTGGTGCTGGGGCAGTTGAACTGCTTCGGGGTGCTGTTGTTGGCGCGAACCAACTGCCACATGTCCACGGTCGGCGACGGGGTGCCGGTCGTCGACACCGCCGAGGCGGGGGCGACGAGGACGCGGTTGGTCGGGGCGAACAGGACCATCTGGCCGGTCAGGATCTGCGTCGGGTTTCCGCGCGAGATGTGCGGAAAGATGTCGCCGTCCTGGGCGTAGATGTAGGCCGCCTGGCCGATGCCGCGGAGGTTGGCCGAGCAGACCGTTCGCTTCGACAATTCGCGAGCGCGCGACAGACTCGGCAGCAGGATCGAGATCAACAGCGCGATGATCGCGATCACGACCAACAGTTCGATCAGGGTAAACGCACTCTTCTTTTTCACGTCAGTTCTCCTTTAGTCGGGCCACCGTCGTCCATCGGCCGGCCTCGTCGGCATGCCACGGGCAATGCCAGATATATGCATGAGACCAGTGCCGGAAGCGTGGTCGCACCAGGCGATCCGCGTCCGAAATAAGCCCCGGCATTGCCAAGCCGGTCGGTCGAACCACAACGCCCCGGTGACACTTCAGGCGATGCGGCAGGTTCGTCCGCCTTCGGTCTCATCCGCGCAACACATGTGCGGAGTCCGAAACGGACGTTTGACGATATTTTGGAACCGTTTGTGCGACCCGGTTCTGCTGGCACGGTTGTAAACGGACAGGCGGCCGAGGCCGGCGCATGTCCCGCGCTTACGCGCCGCGATGCGTTCGCGGCAGACGCGTGGGGTGTGATGGAAGGCTGCGGGGCGGAGGGATGATGTCAGGTGTTCGCAATACGCGAACGGATGACCGTAACCGGGAAATAATAATGATGGCTGTCTATGGTCGCCGCAATCGTCCGCCTTGTTCACTCCACAGGACGAAGCCCGTTGGCCCCGTCCGACTACGCATATCCTAGTGGTTTTTCGGCCGGTATGTCAATGTTCTTTCGACAGAATCGCATTGTCCGGCAATTCACAGCCCTCTGGTCCGCGTCGATTTTCGACGTCAGGTGTCACTGTAAGAGACGCAGGAAATCGCAATTGGTTAAGGGACGGCCAGGGTGATTTACAGCGAACATCGCCATGGATGTCGCATTCAGGCCGGGAACAGTTACAAATGGGCCGGCAAGGGTCACTCTAACATGTTTGGGTTGGGTGCGTCGGTCGTCGCCGGAGCCATAAGTGATTATCAAATAATAGATTAACGCAGGTTTGGCCTCCGTTTGTGCGGTTGAGGGCCGCATGTCCGAAACCTGGTGGACATGGCTTGCCTTGATGACGAAGTGAGTGCCCCGCCGATTCTTCTGTTTGACACGATCTCTGGGCACTTCTAGGTTGACGATCAACCCACGGACCTGTTCCCGCGGGGAGGGCCAGCCATTCACCGATTTCCGTGTCGCTGAGACACCCAGGGGCGAGGATACCATGACCGCGATCGATGTCGACAAACGCGTGGGTCGGATACGGGATCGCCTGGCCGGATGCGGACAATCGCACCTGCTGACGTTCTGGCCCACCTTGTCAGAGGCCGATCGGCTGATTCTGCTGGACGAACTTGAGCAACTCAACACCGACGCCATTCCGAATCTGGCGAAACTCGCCCGGGGAGAGGCTCACGCTGGGCATGGCCACGGGCGCCTGGAGCCGCCGATCGTGCTGACTCGCGAACAGGCGCCGGCCACGGCGCGACATGCCGGCGAGGCGCTGTTGCGCGAGGGCCGGGTCGCGGCGCTGATGGTGGCTGGCGGACAAGGCACGCGGTTGGGTTTCGCGGGGCCCAAGGGCGCGTTTCCCATTTCGCCGGTCCGCAACAAGACGCTGTTTCAACTTTTCGCCGAGGCCATCGCCGGTACGGGCCGGCGCTACGGGCGGCCGGTGCCGTGGTACATCATGACCAGTCCGTCGAACGACGCGGAGACGCGGGACTTTTTTGATGCCCACCATCGATTCGGCCTGGCATCCGATCAGGTCGTCTTTTTTCAGCAGGGCGTGATGCCGGCCTTCGATCGCGAAGGGCGCATCCTGCTGGATCAGCCCAGCCGCGTCGCCCTGTCGCCGGACGGGCACGGCGGCTCGCTGCTGGCCATGGCGCGATCGGGCGTGCTGGCGGACATGAAGCGGCGCGGGGTCGAGCACATCAGTTACTTCCAGGTCGACAACCCGCTGGTGAACTGCGTCGATCCGCTCTTCCTCGGGCTGCACGCCGGGAGCGGGGCCGAGATGTCCGGCAAGACCCTGCCGAAGGCCGACGACCTGGAGCGGGTGGGCAATTTCGTGATGGCCGACGGAAAATTGACGGTGGTCGAGTATTCGGATTTCCCGGAGTCGCTGGCCCGGGCGCGCGGCGCCGACGGATCGCGCAAGTTCGACGCGGCGAACATCGCGGTGCATGCGCTGACACGGAACTTCGTCGAGAGGCTCACCGCCGATGCCAGCCGGTTTGCCCTGCCGTGGCACCGGGCCGACAAGAAGGTGGGGTTTGTCGATCTGGCGACGGGTCAGCGGGTGGAGCCGGCCGCGCCGAACGCGGTCAAATTGGAGTCATTTGTCTTTGACGCGCTGCCGCTGGCCGAACGGACGCTGCTGCTGGCGACCACGCGCGAGGAGGAGTTCAGCCCGGTGAAGAACGCCGAGGGGGTTGATTCGGTGGCCACGGCGCGGCGCGATCTGAGCCGCCGGGCGGCGCGGTGGCTCGCGGCGGCCGGCGTGAGTATTCCGCGCGGCGCCGACGGCGAGCCCGCGGGCGTGTACGAAATCAGCCCGCTGATCGCGACCGAAGCGGAGCACCTGCGCGAGGCCGCCGGCCGGCTCGGCGGCGCTGCATCAAAAGCGGGACATGTCTATATTGAGTAGGGGCAAGAAACGCGATCGCCGTGCCACTGCGCCGTGAGCAGTGCGGATGCGAGGGATCGTTCCGCACGACATGTATTTGTGATCCGAGCACCAAGTCGCAGTCTCACTGCTCGCAGAGCAGTGGCACACGGTTTGAACATGCCGCCTGCATCAGTCAGCCGGCGATGCGGGCGTCGATTGCCCGTGCAATCGGATCTCCTGACTCATTCGCGCTGCTTGACATCGCCTTGCATCGCGCCGCGGCCGCGCGGACGAGACCGAGGTAGAGCGGATCGGGGCGGAGCGGGCGGCTGGTCATTTCGGCGTGGGCCTGGGTGGCCATGAAGTAAGGATGCACCTGCGGCGGCAATTCCAGCACCTGCATGATCGGGAAGTTCGGATCGCGTCCGGAGAAGCACAGGCCGCCGGCCTCGATGGCCTCGATGTAGTGCGGCTCGACTTCCCACCGGTGTCTAAATCGCATGCGCACCTCGGGGGCGTTGTTGAACAGCGACGCCGCCACCGTGCCGCCGCGAATCTGCACGTCGCGCCCGCCCAGCCGCATGTTGCCGCCGAGTCCCTCGATCTGCTTCTGCTCGGGCAGGATGTCGATGACCGGGTGGGCGCAATCGGGGTCGATCTCGCGGCTGTTCGCGCCGGCGAGTCCGCAGACGTTTCGAGCATATTCGATGACCGCCATCTGGAAGCCGAAGCAGATGCCGAGGAACGGCAGGCCGGAGCGCCGGGCATGGCCGATGCAGGCGATCTTTCCCTCGGCGCCGCGGGCGCCGAATCCGCCGGGGGTGAGAATGGCGTCGCAGTGGGCGAGTCGCTCGGCGACGACGGCGTCGGTGATGTCGGTGGTGTCGATCCAGTCCATGCGGACGCGGACGCCGGCGGCGGTGCCGGCGTGTTCGAGGGCCTTGATGACGCTGGCGTAACTGTCACGGACGGATGTGTATTTTCCGGTGATGCCGATGACCACTTCCGGCGTCGGCGCGCCGAGCCGGGCGACGTAATCGTTCCAGATGGCGCGGGCCTTCTGCTCGGCTTCGGGATGCACGCGATCGGCGAGGCCGAGGATGTCGACCACGGCCGCGTCGAGACCCGCATCGCGCACCATCTGTGGAATGACGTAGATCGAATCTCGGTCGTGCATGGAAAAGACGCGATTCATGGGTACGGATGAGTACATCGCGATCTTTTCGCGGACTTTCTCGGAGACGGCGCGGATGGCGCGGCAGGCGATGATGTGCGGCTGGATGCCGCTTTCGAGCAACTGCTTGATGCCGAGTTGGGCGGGCTTGCTCTTCTGCTCGCCGAGGGCCGGGGGCTCGATGACGTAGGTCAACGCGACGAAACAGGTGCTGCCGGGGCCTTCCTCGAAGGCGAGTTCGCGCAGTGCCTCGATGTAGTAGGCGTTCTCAACGTCGCCGACGGTGCCGCCGATCTCGACGAAGATCACGTCGGCGTCGGATGCGACGGCAAGTTGTCTTAATTTACTCTTCACTTCGCCGGTGACATGCGGGATCATCTGCACGTCGCGGCCCAGGTAGCCGCCGCGCCGCTCCTTCTCCAGCACGGCGCTGAAGATCTGTCCGCTGGTGGCGAAGTTTAGCCGCGAGAGGTTCTGGTCGAGCATGCGCTCGTAGGTGCCCAGGTCCATGTCGCATTCCATGCCGTCGTCGAGCACGAAGACTTCGCCGTGGCGGAAGGGGTTGAGCGTGCCGGAGTCGAGATTGAGATAGCCCTCCAGTTTGATCGGGGAAACAGTAAGACCCTTGTCTTTAAGAATCTTGGCCAGGCTGCTGGCGAAAATGCCCTTGCCCAGGCCGGACATGACCGTGCCCATGACGCAGACGTATTTCGTCTTGCCCTTCTGGTAGCCCGGCGGAATGGGCGTGTAAAACTCGGTCTCGTCGGTGGTCTTGGCGACGTTGGCAAGCATGTCGTGGGCCATGGCGAAGGCTCCGGTCGGGGGGGAAGTGCGATCAACCTCCATGGTAGCCGACGTGTCAAGGGAAACGACGCAACACGTCCAAATCGGCGGCTGGGTCGGCGAAGAGCCCGCGAGATCGCGGCACAATTACAACAAAGCCACGAATTCCTCGATGGTCAATCCCGCAGCGCGAATGGGGGCCCGAAGCGTTCCTGGTGCGAGTTCGCGGTGAAGAGGCACGGAAATGCTCGCGATGGCACCATCTCTAAGCATGACGACGTGACTTCCCCGCTGTCGATCCTGTCGCTAGCCCGCGCGTTCAAGCGCTTGAATGGCCTCCTTTCCGGAGACCACCGGAAGTTTCGCCATTAGACCGTGACCTCGACTTCCCGGGTCGAGACGGTCAGCGGCATTCCATTGGCGGCACGAGACTCGAGGCAGGCTTCGATGGCCTCGCGAATATTCGACAAGGCCTCGGCCTCCGATGCGCCTTGCGAAATACAGCCCGGAATGGCCGGACACTGTACGACGATCATGCCGGTTTCGTCGCGATCAAGGTTGACGATGAACTTCATGCCTGACTCCCATCCACAATCGTACGAACATCATCTGTCTTGATCAATTCTGGATCTTGCAGGATCGCCGGTCTTGATCCCGGGCGCGATCGGGATGTCCGTCGGCGGGTTCTCTTCCGAGATTCGGAATTGAAATGACGGAGTGGGCAACGTTCCGGTTTGAAAATACCCCACCGAAAACGGCACTGGCGTTCTCCCACGCCGCATTTTCCCCATTTTGGTGGGCGACATTCCCCATCGAAATTCGCGTTGTCAGCATCGCTCTTGGCTTGGGTACCCCTTGCGAACCCGGTGTGAACCGGGGCGAACGAAACGATCAAGACACCCAAACCCATAAGGAGCAAGCCATGAACGCAAACCTCGACAACGCGAATCACCCCTCTCAACGAAACCCCTCACTGTTGACCGTGACCGCCGCCCTGCTGGTGGCGGTGGCGGCGGCTCAGACCGCGTTCGGTCAGCCGAAGGTGCCGGCCGTCCGCAAGGCGAGCAGCACCCGAGCGTTCGCACCGGGCCGCGTGCTGGTCCGAATGAACCCGGCGGCCGGCGGCGCGGCGGCCAAGGCCAAGCCCAATCTGCCCGGCGTGCGAAACATGCAGAGCCTGTCCGGCGCGCCGGCCGGCGCGAACGCGAAGGCGCGATCGTCGGCCTGGTTCGTGGCGGAGTTGAACGACGGCGTGACGGTCGAGCAGGCCCTCACGACGCTGAGCGCGGAGTCCTCCGTGGCTGCAGTGACGCCAGACTACATCCTGAGCCTGCCGCATCCGGTGGCGAGCGCCCCGAGTACGCTGGCGGCAGACCCGATGGAAGGGCAGCAATATGCACTCGAGCGCATCGAAGCGGCCGCCGCCTGGCAGATTGAAGCCGGCAAGAAGTCGGTGGTGGTCGCGGTGGTGGACACCGGCACGCAGTTGAACCACCCGGACCTGTCTGCCCAGATCTGGAAGAACCCGGGCGAGACGCTCAACGGCGTGGACGACGACGGCAATGGCTTTGTCGACGACGTGAACGGCTGGAACTTCGTCTCGGGCAACAACAACCCGAATGATGACAACGAGCATGGCACCCACTGCGCCGGCATCGTCGCCGCGACGCGGGGCAACAATCAGGGCATCGTGGGCGCGGCCGATGTCACGATCATGACGCTGAAGGTGCTCGATGCCCAGGGCAGCGGCGCAACTTCGGACATCATCCAGGCCGTGCAGTACGCGGCTGACAACGGGGCATCGATCATCAGCATGAGCCTCGGCGGCCCCGGCTATGACCAGGTCTTTGCCGACGTGTGTCGCGAAGTCGCCGGCCGCAACATCCTCATCGTCGCCGCCAGCGGAAACGAGAGTTCCGATTTCATGGGCTATCCGGCCAGTTACGAGGGCGTCATGGCGGTGGGCGCGACCGATCAGAATGATCAACTCGCCAACTTCAGCAACACCGGCGAGGGCCTGGCCATCACCGCGCCCGGCGTCGATATTCTCAGCACGGTTCCCGGTTCGGGGTATGACAGTTTCAGCGGCACCTCGATGGCCACGCCCTATGTCGCCGGCGTCGCCGCCCTGGTTCGCTCGGCCAACCCCGGCCTCTCGGCCGCGCAGGTTCGCCAGTTGCTGATGGACTCGGCGGACGATCTGGGCCAGCCGGGCTATGACACGGCGTTCGGCGCCGGTCGCGTGAATGCCCGCAAGGCGCTTTCCGGCGAGACCACGCCGAACCCCAGCCCGACGCCGTCGCCCAGCCCGACCCCGGGCGGCAACACCACCCCGGACCGGGCGCTGCCGATCCAGCCGGGCGAGTACACCGGCCACTGCCGCAGCGAGCTGTGGTACTCGATCAACCTGACCCGGTCGGCGAAAATTGACATCACGCTGAATGGCACCCAGGGCGACCTCGACCTGTACGTGATGGACACAGACGGCTACATGATCGATGAGTCGGCCTACGACGGGTCGTTCGAGCAGATCAGCACAAATGTCGGCGCCGGGCAGTATCTGATCGCGGTGGCGGCCTATGAGGGCAGGAGCGGGTCGTTCACGATGAACTTCCGCACCTCGGCCACCTCGCCGGGCAACCCCGGCACGCCGGACCCGATCGACTTCCCCGGCGACGACTTCGACCCGGGCATGGGCGAGATGTGCGGCGCGATGTCGGGCATGCCGATGTTCGCGATGGCCGCGGGCCTGATGGGCTTCGGCACGACGATTCGACGCAGGAAGTAGCCCGACGGTTTTAGACAGACTGTCGGTTTAAGATAGAGACCGGCCGCGCGGCAAAGACGCCGCGCGGCCGGTTCGCATTCCGGATGGATTGATTTGGTGTGCGAAATTCGTCGAGAATGGGCGACCTAAGGCCAGAGGGTAAGAGCCCACCGATAATGCTGATCCTGCTGGGGCCGCACGCGGGAACGCTTCGCCTTCAGACTAGCGGGCTTATCCCCGCCGGCATGCCGGTGCGAATCGACTCCGGCTTTCAGACGCAATTCCTGGGCGGGGCCCCAAACATCGCGGCGACGACGTCCGGTCAATTGAGTTTCAGGCTGACCGCCGTACCCGAGCCGAGCGCGCTCGCACTCATGGGCGTGGCCTGTGTGCTGCTCATTCGGCGGAAGCGCAATCGTGCGTGATCGCAGCATCCGAGCGAAATAGACAAAAAGTCTGGTCTCTGATCCGGCCTACTGCCATGGGACAGCGGAATTTTCGGGTGGTACGGCCGTCTCGGCCGTACGTACGGGCGGGACGCCCGTACCACCTACCCGAGCAATCGACTGTCACGGAGCACTGCTCAGTCGCCTCGCCTACGCGCCTGACACATCAATCAACATGTTTGTCGGCCGCACGGTGGATTCACGCGGCGAGCGGGGGCCGTCCCCGTTCACTGACGATTGCGGGTCTGATCGTTCGGTGAGCATTGCGGGCGCAAAGAAAAAACCCGCCGGATGGGCGGGCCTTTTCACGTGCGAGGGGGTCGGTCCGCGCGACACGGTTGTCGCGCGGTTCGTGTTCGCCAGGCTTATGGCGGGGGTGGCGGGCAGAAGGAGCCGGGTCCCTGCGGGATGCCGTTGTAAATCGACACGCAGCAGGCCGGATCGACGATGACGCACGGTTGACATCCCGTCGTCGAGAGACAGCAGGCCTGCGGGGCGGCGGTCGAACAAGCCGTGCCCGCGGGGGAAGACGTGCCGCCGGCGATGGTGCAGCACTTCGGCGACATCATCTGGCACGTTCCGTTGGGCATGCAGCAGGCCGTGTAATTTCCGCACGGACCGGGCACGGTGATGCCCGGCGGGAACATGTTCGGCGGACACTGCGTGGTGCCCGGCGCGAGATCGAAGCAATCGCCGCCCGGAGCGCAGCACGAGTATTGACGATCGTCGCAGCAGAGGCCGTCGTCGGCGGTGATGGTGCCGGCGACGTCCATACCGGTGATCACGCCGCCGGAGTTCACCACGCGAATCTCGATGCAGTTCTCGCAGGGCCTGAAGAGCGACTGGTTGGAGACGAAGATCTGCGTCGGCGGATTCAGGAAGGCCCAGCCGTTGGGCGTGGCGCCGATCTGCACGCCGTTGAGCCAGACGGTTGCCGCGTCGTCGGCCAGCAGGCTGAGCGAAAGCGTGGCGTTCTTGAAGCGCGGATCGAGGCAGAAGCAGTACTGGTAACAGTACAGCCCATTGGTCGCACTTGTGGTGGCCGAGATCCAGCGCGTACCCGGAATGGTGGCCCAGGCCGAGTGCGGGACGATCGTCTTCGCCGGTCGCGGCACGGTCCCGCCGGTGGCGTCGCAGGTGACGGTCCAGGTGTCGTCGTCCTGACCGAACGGAATGAGCGGACCGTTCACATCATAGACGCCGGACTTGATGTCCTTGGTCAATCGCGCCGGCGGGCAGCAGCACTTGCCGTCCTGGGCCGTGACCGAGCCAACCATGTTCAGGCCGGTGGGCGCGCCGCCGATGTTCTGCACGCGGACGATGACGCAGTTTTCGCCGGGCTGGAAGAACGCGGCGTTGTTGGTGCTGATGACCGGCGGATTCGGATCCGAGAAGGGCGCCGCATTCCCGATGAAGTTGCCGTTCAGGAAGACCTGGCCGTCGTCGTCGGTGCGCAGGCGCAGGGTCAGCAGCGGGTTCTTGAATCGGTCATCCAGACAGAAGCAGAAGCGGTATTCGTAGTCGCCGTTGGGGCCGAAGTAGTCAGCGCTGATCCATTGTGAGTTGGGGAACGTCGCCCACGACGTATGCGGCGTGACCACGGTGGCCGGACGCGGCTCGGTGGTGCTGCTGATCGGATCGAGCGTGACCACCCAATTGTCGTCATCGGTGTTGACCGGAATGACGTTGCCGTTGTCATCGCGACCGGTGGTGAGGTCGAGGCTGAGGTTGGCCTTCGGGCAGCACGGCGTGGGGCTGCACTGGGCCTTGGTCAGGATGCGGGTGATGAACTGATTGATATCGACCTGGGTGTAGATGCCGTCGCCGTCGATGTCGGCGCAGGCACAGTTGTCGCCGGGCAGGGAGGTGCCGAGCCAGCAGCGCACGAAGCCGGCGATGTCGAGGCCGTTCAGCACGCCGTCGCCATTGATGTCACCGGGGCAGTCGCAGGTGATCGGCCGGCAATCGCAACAGATGCTGATGGTTCCATCGGCATTCTGAATACGATTCTCGACGCAGTAGGTGCCGGGCGGGCAGTTGCCGGCGCAGTGCGGGACGGTCGGCGCGGGGCCCGACAGATCCACATAGCAACTGGGGTCGCCGACGCACTCGCACTTGCGGACGATGTATTGACCCGTGGCCGGGTTGTACGTCACGCACTTCGGCCGGCAGGTCTCCACCACGCCGGTTGAGCCCGGCGGGCAGATGTACTGCGTGCAGTCCTGGCCATCCGCGGTCGGTTCGCAGAACTCCGGATCGGGCCGGCAGTCGCAGCAGTATGCAATGCCGGTTGGCGTGGGATAGATGTGTTGGACGCAGGTGAAGCCGGGCGGGCAGACGCCGACGCAGATCGGTCCGGCCGGGCCCATTTCTGCGTGACAAGTGTCAGGATTGCCGCACTCGCAGTTGATGACCCGGATCTGGCCGTCGTCGCCCATTTCGATGCACTTGGGCTTGCAGGTTTCGCCCGGGATCGGACAGATCGTCTGCGGACAGGCCGACTGATCCGGCAGGGGTTCGCAGTGGATGGGATCGGGGCGGCAACTGCAGCAATAGGTGGTTGAACCGTCGGCGGGCTCGAACTTTGCGGTTCGCTCACAGGTGTAGCCGGGGGGACAGACGCCGACGCAGATCGGCTGAAGCGCTCCGGCCGGTGCGGGGATGATGTGGCACTGGGTGTCGGGCATGCACTCGCAATCGACAACCGTCTGATGTCCGTTGGCGTCGACACGAATGCAGCGGGGCAGACAGACCTGGCCTGGGACCGGGCAGGTCGTCGGATTGCAGCCAGTACCGGTGGCGTTGGGCGTACACGGCGCCGGTGGCGGCGGTGCACATCCGCAGGTAAACGTGGTGCCGATCGGGTAGCCCGCAAGATTGACGGTATTCAGGCCCGAGGCGACGCCATTGATAAACACATTGCACTTCAGGTTCGGAGGTGTGGTGGGGCAGTTGCCGACACAGCGGACCACATTGGCCGTCGGGAAGTACTGAATCGCGCCGCAGTCGGTGTCGTTGAAGCAGGCGCAATTTTCCGCGATGGGGCCGTTGGGGGTGATGAAGATCATCTGCGCGCGGCAGGTGGAACCGGGCGTCGGATTGAGACAGCCGGAGATAAGGTTGTTGCAGATCGGGTCGCCGATCGGACAGTTCGGCGGCGACTGGACACACTCGCAGCAATAGGTCGTACCCGTTGGTGTGGTGTAGACCTGCTGGACGCAGGTATAGCCGGGCGGACAGACGCCTGCACAGATCGGACCTGCGGGGCCCATCTCGGCATGACACGCGTCGGGTGAACCGCATTCGCAGTTCACGACCCGAACCAGTCCCTGACCATCGACTTCGATGCACTTGGGTTTGCAGGTGTCGCCCGGGGTCGGACAGATCGTCTGCGGACAGGCCGACTGATCCGGCAGCGGTTCGCAGTGAATCGGATCGGGCCGGCAACTGCAGCAATAGGTGGTCGAACCGTCTGCGGGGTTGAACGTTGCGGATCGCTCGCAGGTGTAGCCCGGCGGGCAGACGCCGACGCAGATCGGCTCAAGCGTTCCGGCCGGCCCGGGGATGATGTGGCACTGGGTGTCGGGCATGCACTCGCAATCGACAACGGTTTGAATTCCGTTGCCATCGACGCGAATGCAGCGGGGCAGGCAGACCTGGCCGGGGATCGGGCAGGTCGACGGGTTGCAGGCGGTGCCGGTGGCATTGGGTTCGCAGGCCGGCGGCGGAGGCGGCGGTGCGCAACCGCAGGTGAATGTGGTGCCGACCGGGTATCCCGCGAGATTGACGGTGGACAGGCCCGAGGCGACGCCGTTGATGAAGACGTTGCACTTGTTGTCCTGCGGCGGAATCGGGCAATTACCAACACAGCGGACCACATTGGCCGTCGGGAAGTACTGAATCGCGCCGCAGTCGGTGTCGTTGAAGCAGGCGCAATTTTCCGCGATGGGGCCGTTGGGGCTGATGAAGATCATCTGCGCGCGGCAGGTGGAACCGGGCGTCGGATTCAGACAGCCGGAGATAAGGTTGTTGCAGATTGGATCGCCGATCGGACAGTTCGGCGGCGTTTGTACACACTCGCAGCAATAGGTGGTCGAGCCATCGGCCGGGTCGAATGTAGACGTTCGCTGGCATGTGAAACCGGCCGGGCAGACGCCGACGCAGACCGGCTCGTTGGTGCCGACCGGACCCGGGATGATGTGACACTGCGTATCGGGGATGCACTGACAATCGACAACAATCTGCTGGCCATTGCCGGTGACCTTGATGCAACGCGGCAGACAGACCTCGCCGGGGTTCGGACACTGGGTCGGATTACAGGCGGTTCCGGTTGCGTCGGGGGTGCAGGGCGGCGGTGTCGGAGCGCAGGCGCAACTGAACGTCGTCCCCGCGGGGAAGGGCGTGACGACGACGGTGGATTGCCCCGAGGGCATGCCGTTGATGAATACTTCGCATTGATTCCCCTGCGGCGGCACCGGACAGTTGCCAAGGCAACTCACGGCATCCAGGGCCGGAAGGTATGTAATGGCGCCGCAGTCGGTGTCATTCAGACAGGCACAGTTTTCGACAAAGATGCCATTGGGCACGCCCGGCATCCTGATGATCATCTGTGCACGGCAGGCCGAGCCGGGCGTCGGGTTCACGCATCCCGAAATGAGATTCTGGCAGAGCGGGTCACCCAGCGGACAGTTCGGCGGGGCCTGGATGCACTCACAGCAATAGGTGATCGAGCCGTCGGCGTTGGTGGTGGTCGTCTGGTTGCAGACGAAGCCGGGCGGACAGGTGCCGACGCAGGTGGGCGGATTGGGCGCGGGTGAGCCGAAGGCGGCGTGACACTGCGACGAGGGCATGCACTCGCAACTCTCAATTATCTGCTGGCCGGTTGCGGTAACGCGAATGCACTTCGGAAGGCAGGCATCAACCCCGTTGGGACAGGTTGTCTGATTGCAGGCGGTGCCGGTGGCGTCGGGACCGCAGGTCGGCGGCGGCGGAGTCACGCAGCCGCACTGGAAGGTCGTGCCCGGCGGAAAGGCCGAGGCGCCCGTTACGAATGCCAAACCAGATGGCACACCATTGATCAGGACCTGGCATTCGTTGCCGGCCGGTGGAACCGGACAATTACCGACGCATCGCACCCCGTCGTTAAGGTTGTCGTAAAAGATGGCGCCGCATTCAGTGTCCGCGAAGCACGCGCAACTTTGTGCGACGAGAATGCCGGACGAATCGACTACGATTGTCTGAGAACGGCACTGCGTTCCGGGCACGGTCGAGACGCACGTCGTCGCCAGTCCGGTGCAAAGTGGGTCCGCCACGGGGCAGAGCGGCTGGCCAAGCGCGGAAGAGAACGCGGTCAGGGCCAGGGCGCACGTCAGAAGCAAACGCACCTGGGGCGCGCTCCTGATCGTCCTTGCCTTGCTTGGCATCGAATAGCGACAGATTCCTCTGTCAATGAACGTACTGTCGACATGATTATCGTTTCGGGTCCGCATCGTGACACTCCCTCTCACAGGCAGTCTTGAGAATTGATTCGTCGGGCTGGCGAACAGTTCTGCCAGTTGCTCATGCTAATGGAACAGCGCCTCCGATTGCACGGAATTTCACGCGCCGACGGAACTCGGTGCCGTCGAACGAGACGTGTTTTTTTTGCGCAGTACCTCCGTGAGGAGTCCGGAGAAAATGGCGAAATCTCCAGGTTTGGCGGGCGAGAATTCCACTTTTTTTACGGTGGAACGGTAGGGTGCGAGTCGGCAGAAGGGCGTTTCTCCGGGGCCGGGCCTGATTCGGACGACCCCCTTATGCGGCGTCCAGCGGGTCTGCCTCGTAGCGTTTGACGATCTCGCGCAGCCGCTCCACCACCCGGTTCTTGGCGTTGTAGATCTCCTGCGGGCTCAGGCCGATCTGGGCCGCGACCTGCTCCACCGGCTCCCGTCGCAGGACCACCCGCTCAAAGGCCTCGATCGTGCGCTCGTTGAATCGGGTGGTCTGGCGAAGTTCGCCGATCGCCTGCTCAAAGATGACCCGGCGCTCCTCGGCCTCCCACAGCGACGCGTCGTTGGAGTCGTCGGGCAATCCGGCAATGACCGATTCGCCGTGGATGACCCCCCGGCGACCCACGTCGCGTTGAAGGTCTGCCAGTCGGCAACGGGCAATGCCGATCAACCAGGCGCGGAGTCGGCCCTTGGTGCGGTCGTACTTTCGGGCGCGGTAGTCCTGCACGAACCGGGCCAGGGTCTCCTGGGCGACGTCCGCGGCGTCCGCGTCGTTGACGCCCATGCGGCGCAGGAACCCCACGAGGATCGGCCGGTAGCGGCTGTCGAACTCCTCCCAGGCGGAGCGGTTGCCCGATTCATACAGACCGTCGAGTAACTCAGTGGTGGTGATCGCGGCGACGGAATGCGACTTGTCGCCAGATTGCTGCGGCATAAACCCATTGTACCAGTATGGTTACGCGCATCAAAGCGGTTTGGATTCACGCCTCGGGGGGCCGGAAAAAGCAAGCCTCACATTCCCCCTCCGGGAAAATTGCTTATCGACCCGGTCGCATTGATCCACGCCGTAGGGGCTGATGCCGACGCTCGCGGCGTTTCAGGCACCAGAAAAACGGCGGCCTCTTCGATTTACGCGAAGAGGCCGCCGTTGGTTGTTTCCATCTGATCATCAACCGCCGGTGGCATGCGGCGGCGAGCGTGTCATCGTCCGGTGCGGATCGAGGCGTTCTTGGTGGGCGTCGCTGGGACCGGCTTTCGGGGCTGCGGCTTGCTGGGCTTGCGCGCCTTGACCGGCGAGGAGACCCGCGTCACCGGTGGTCGGTCGTCGTCGGCGAGTATGGGCATGGGCTCGTCGGTGAAGCGGACCTGGGTGCCGACGTCCACCATTTTGGCGAGTCGCAGGGCGTCCCAGTTGGTGAGCCGGAAGCAACCGTGCGAACCGGTCTTGCCGATGTTCTCCGGTTCCGGCGTGCCGTGAATGCCGTAGCCGGCCTTGGTCAACCCGATCCAGCACGACCCCACGGGGTTACGCGGGCCGGATGGAATGACCAGTTTCTCCTTGACGTCTTTGACCTCCGGCCAGTTGGCGGGGTCGAACCAATATTTTGGATTGTCGACAATCGAGGCCACGGTGCAGGTCTCGGTCGGGCGCTTGCGGCGGTCGGCGGCGATGGAGCAGTGGTACAGGCCGACGACGCGATCGCCATTCTTGGCGCGGATGATCTTGGAGCCGAGGTCCACCTCAATGGCCGTGGCCTTTGCGGACGGCGGGGCGTCGGTGACGTTGGGGATGTTCAGGGTTTGTCCCGGCTTGATGGACTTGAGATTGACCCCGGGGTTGAGCCGGCCGAGCAGTGCGAGGGTGCAATGACCGCGCTCGGCGACCAGGTTCATCAGTGACTGATAGCCGAGAATTTTGACTTTTGACTTTTCGGTCCAGGTCCTGGGCGGCGGTGCGACGAGGTCCTGATCGGCGGCGGTGATAAGGTAGCCGCGGGTGGCCGGGCGGGAGTCAATGCCGAGTCGGGCCCGCGTGGCCGCGTCGATGGCGCCGGTCACCGGGAGCGAGGAGTAGGCCTGATAGGCTCGAATGGCGACTTCGGTCTTTCTTCCGGCGGATCCGTCGATGACGCCGGGGGAGAAGCCGGCGTTGTCGAGGGCAGCCTGAATGGCGACCTGTTCGTGGGCAATGGGGCCGCCGGTGGTTGCCGGGGCGACGGGCGGCGTGTCCGCGGTAATCGGGTCGGCTGGTTGCGTGGAAGCCACGGGGATGGCGGGCTTACCGGGCGACGGCCTTGGCGCGGCCGGCGTACGAGGGGTCGGCTTGGAAGCGGTCCTGGTCGCCTTCGTCGGCGCACGCTTCTTGGGGTTGGTGGTCTTGACCGCTGTCTTTTTAGATGCGGGCTTTGCGGCCGGCTTCGCAGACTTGGCGGTTTTCTTCGCGCCCGCCTTCGATTCGAAGGGTTCCTGCGCGACCAATCCGGCGACCGCGACCGCCAACACCACGCCAACCGCCACCATCATCCTTGACATCGCCATCTCCCGCACAAGAGGGAACCCGCCGCATCGCGCCCCGGGTCCATCCCGACGCGTCGCGGATTAACGTCCGATAAGCGCAGAGTATCCGTATGTGGGCTGCGCCGCTCAAGGTGTTATCGGTATGATGGGCGGCGGCGATTGACGCGATCGGCGGAGCGGTGCGATCGCTTGCGGATGCCATCCGGATTTGATGGTGGCCTGGTGACCGCGAATGAGTTCGTAAGATCTTGTAGATAATTATGTTAGAGACGGCTTCATCAATCGATACAGGCCGTGGCGCGGCAAGGATGGGGATTGCATGGACGCGTCGTTGACCGTCACCCTCCTGGGGACCGGCACATCACATGGCGTGCCGATGATTGCGTGCGATTGTTCGGTTTGCACGTCTACCGATCCGCATGACAAACGCACGCGCACCAGCATCTACATTAGAAGAGGCGAGACTTGTCTGCTGGTCGACACCGGGCCGGAGTTGCGGCTGCAATGTCTGGCGAGTGACGTCCGTCGGGTGGATGCGGTGCTGTTCACGCACCATCACATCGACCATGTGGCCGGGCTTGACGACCTTCGGCGATTCAACTGGATTCAGAAATCATCGATCCCGTTGTACGGTCAGCCCGCCACACTGCAACGCCTCGCGACGATGTTCTCTTATGTCTTCGACCCCGACCTGGAGTACCCGTCGGCGATTCCACAACTGACGCCGCATTCGATCGGCGGGCCGTTTGTGATCGGCGATTGCGCGATCACGCCGATTCCGCTGCTGCATGGGACGCTGCCGGTTCTGGGCTTTCGCGTCGGCGACTTTGCCTATTGCACGGACGTGAGCGAGATTCCGGCGGCGTCGTGGCCGTTGCTGGCGAACCTGGACGTGCTGGTGCTCGATGCCTTGCGCATGCGTCCACATCCGACCCACTTCAACCTGGAGCAGGCGGTCGAGCATGCCCGGCGGATCGGTGCGAGACAGACGTATTTTACGCACATCGCCCACGAACTGGGCCACGCCGAGACCAATGCGACCCTGGCCGCGGGGATGGCGCTGGGGCATGATGGACTGGTCATTAACACGCATTGAATCCGAAGACCGGGTACACTCGTCGATATTCGCGGTGCGCCGCGATGATCGGAAATCCGGAGCATGCACATGTCCGACATTCCGCCGCGGCGATTGTTTCCGAGCGGTACCGACTTGAACCCCCTACATGCCCCGCCGCCCGTCGGCAGGACGGAGTTCATTCAGTCGGACGTCATCTGCTCGGGATGCGGCTACAACCTGCGCGGCCAGTCGCGCGATGGGCGGTGTCCGGAGTGCGGGCTCGCGATCATCGACGCAGTGCGCGGCGGCAGGCTGATCTACGCCGACAAGGCATGGCTGATGCGGGTGCGATCGGGTGTGCGGCTGCTGTTCTGGGGGATCATTGCGGTGGTCGTGCTGATGGTCGCGATGATGATTGCCGGTATCTGGCATGGACTCAGTCAGATGGGCCAGCCCACGCCCCAGTTTCAACGAGCGGTACAGATTCCCAGCGTGCTATCGGGCCTGGTCTCGGTGGCGTATGGCGTACTTGTCCTGCACCGTTTAACGACGCCGGAACCGAGCCCCGGCGATCCATCAACGCCGGAGCGCCGTGGAAAGGCCCGGCTCATTATGACGCTTGCCTGGATTGCGCTCGTGCTTCAGGTAGCCAGCACCTTTGTTTTCCTGCTCTGGGGGCCCGAAGATCCGTCAGATCCCAGCACGGGATGGATCATTTACAGCGTGGCAAACGGGGTCCTGGGAACACTGGGTTACGTCGTCATGCTGGTGCTGCTGTTGTTGCACCTTCGCACGATCGCCCGGCGCGACCGCACGCCGGCGCTGGGGAAACTCTTCACGGTGCTGACGTGGAGCGGCGCCGCGACCATGCTGCTCGTGGGATTTGCCGGGGCGGCCATGTTGTTGATGGCCGTCAACATGAATCAGGGCGCCTTCTTTGCGACGTCCACCAGCACGACGCAGGTTGCCGGCGGCACCGTCACGTTCTCGATGCAATCCGGCGGCGCATCGACCGTCGTGGTGACGCAACCGGCCAGTACGACCACGACAGCGCCCTACACGTCCCCATCGAATCTTGCCGGTTTCACGAGCGCCATGTTCATGCTGATGCCGTTCATGGTCGGCGCGAATTGTCTTGGGTTTGTTGTCTTTATTCTGGGCATCATTGCGGCCATTCAGTTTCACGGCGCGCTGTCCTGGGGCATCAAGGAAAATGTGGGCATGCCGCTGATACCGCTCAGTTCGGGGGCGTTCGATGCGGACAGCCGGCCGTCCGATTGAACGGGGCCGATAACATCGGCCAATCGTCAATGCCGGCCATCGACGTTCTTTTTTGCCGATTTTGCAGAGGCCAAGCACGCACCGGCATCAACCGATGTTTAGACCGTAGTCGGACTCTGGCCGGCGTCATTCGGCGTCGGCGTCCGGCTGGCCCCTGTCAGGAACGCGGCATGTCGACTCTCACGCTTCCCAAGAACAAGACCAACAAGACGCCCGGTTCGAACGGCCACGGCTGCAATCGCGGCGGCTGCGCGACGGACGTCGCCAAGCCGATGACCGGCCATCACGATTTCAACCGCATCACCGATGAGCAGTACGACATGGCCGCCGAGCACATGAAACTGGAGAAGGAGATTCAACTCCTGCTCCGCACGCCGTATCGCGAACTGGTGGTGCAGATTCCGGTGCGGATGGACGACGGCCGTCTGGAAATGTTCCACGGCTACCGCATTCAGCACAACGGCGTGCGCGGCCCGTACAAGGGCGGCATCCGGTTTCACCCTGAGGTGAATCAGAACGAGGTGCGCTCGCTGGCGGCACTGATGACGTGGAAGACGGCGCTGGTCGGCATTCCGTTCGGCGGGGCCAAGGGCGGCATCACCTGCGACCCGAGCAAGATGTCGCGCAACGAACTGCAGCGCATGACCCGCGGCTTCACCCAGAAGATCGACATGTGTCTCGGCACATACCGTGACATCCCCGCGCCCGACGTGAACACCAACGCCCAGACCATGGCCTGGATCATGGACGAGTACGGCAAGAAGCACGGCTACACCCCGGCCATCGTGACCGGCAAGCCCGTCGCGCTGGGCGGATCGCTGGGCCGCGAAGAGGCGACCGGCCGCGGCACGATGATCATCACGTGCGAGGCCTGCAAGGCGCATGGCATCGACATCAGGAAGGCGAAGATCGCGGTACAGGGCTTCGGCAACGTCGGCTCCTGGACGGCGAAACTGCTGCACGAGCAGGGCGCGAGCATCATCGCGGTGTCCGACATGCACGGCGGCCTGTTCAACGAGCAGGGCCTGGACATCGGCAAACTGTTCGAGCACGTGAAATCGACGGGCAGCGTAGTGGGCTTCAACAACGCGCGGCCGATCAGCAACGAGGAGTTGCTGGCGCTGGAGGTCGACGTGCTGATTCCCGCGGCGCTGGGCGGGGCGATTGATCGCGACAACGTGGGCGCGGTTCGGGCGAAGTTGATCGTGGAAGCCGCCAACACGCCGATCACGCCGCAGGCCGACGAGGTGCTTCGCAACCGCAACATCCCGGTCATTCCGGACATTTTGACCAATGCGGGCGGCGTCACCGTGTCCTACTTCGAGTGGACGCAGAATCTCCAGCAAATTCGCTGGGAACTGGACCACGTGAACACCGAGATGACGAAAATCATGACGCGTGCATGGAGTCGGGTCAGCGAGCGACAGCGGGCCGACAAGATTCCCTATCGCATGGCGGCGTACGTGATCGCGCTGGATGAACTGACGGCGGCGACGCGCCTGCGGTCGTAAGACTGATGCAGAAAAGTGGAGTGGAATTGTGCGGCACCGGTCACCTGGCCGGTGCCGCTTTTTTCTTGAAGACCGCCAACGGTCAGAGACGGCGTGTCCTCACGCCGGTGTGCACGGGTACAAGTTTGAGTCGTTTGGCGGTTACTCCGCGGGCACCGGGCTGAGGACGGCCCGGCTCTGCTCCGTCGCATGGATACAATTTGAGAAAAACAATCCCGGCCCGACGCCTACAACAAGTCACTCATGTTCTCAATCGGGCGCGGCGGGATGGGGCTTTGCCAGGCCGCGAGCAGGGCGGTGGCCTCGAGCCGGGTCAGCCGTCGATGCTGCACGGCTCGCACGCCCCGGAAAAACGTTGCGTTCCAGCCCATGTTGTCAGGCGTCAACATGAGCATCGAATCCGCCGGGATGTAGCACTCCAGGCGCGTGCCCACGTTTTTCCAGAATGTCCGGCGCACGACGACCCCGCCGGGGATGAGGATCCACTGGGCCGAGGTGCGCCAGACGCCGTAGAAGCAGGCGGCGGCCGTCACGCCGAGAATTGCCATCCACATGGCGACGAACCACAACTGAAAGCCCTGTTTGCCGATCTGGACAATAGACTGCACGACGGCCTGAATGGTGACGTTCAGCAGGATGATGGCGGGGGCGCCGATGCGAATGAAGGCGCGGCCGAGCCAGCGGGCCTTCTTGATCTCCGCGCCCTCTGCGTCTCCGTCTTTGGATACAAGCGTCTCCACCATGCCGGACAGGGCCGGATGGGTTTCGTCCAATTCGACCGGTTCAAAAGGCACGGTCAGCGGCGGCGGAATGTCGAAATTGAGTTTCTTCCTGTCGCCAATGGTCTGAACGATGGCCAGGGTGGGCAGGTCCAGTTCGCGGCAGGCTTCCGCAATGCGCTTGATGCGGAATTTCTCATCGCGCCAGATCGCGGCGGCTTCGGTCAGCCGCCGGGCGGAGACGTCGTCCAGGCCGGGGCACTCCGCGGAGTCAATCTTCAGCCACTTGCTCAGGTGCAGGTGCAGAATATGGCAGGTCGGCCGCGCGGGGTTGCTTGCGACCGCCGGCGGTTCGGCTGATCTCGTGATTGCGGACATGCAGACAGGCTCCACCGCTGGAATGAACGCAGACGCCGGACAAATCTCACGCGCACGGTCATCCCATGATGGCCGGGAAGGGCGTCCTCCAATACAATGTCCGCGTGAACACTGCAACAGACTTAAAAAATCTGGTCTCCCAGCGGCTGCTTCCGCGCGTGAAGCAACCCGGCCAGTACATCGGGCGCGAGGTCAATCAACTCGTCAAGGATGGCGACTGGGCCGCGGCCGAGGTGCGCGTCGTGGTTGCATTTCCGGACGCATACACCATCGGCATGTCGCATCTGGGGTGCCAGATCATTTACTGGCTGTGCAATCACACGCCGGGCGTTTGCGCCGAGCGGGTCTATACGCCGTGGGTGGATGCCGAGGCGGTCATGCGGAAAGAGGGCATCCCGCTGTTCACCTGGGACACGCGCCGCCACGCCGGCGGGGCGGACATCTTCGCCGTGTCGCTGCAATACGAGATGGGATTTACCAATCTGCTGGCCCTGCTCGATCTCGCGGGCATTCCGCTCTACGCGGCGCAGCGCGACGATTCGCACCCGCTGGTGATCGTGGGCGGGCCGCAGGCGGACAATCCGGAGCCGGTGGCCGATTTCGTCGATCTCGTGGTGATCGGCGACGGTGAGGCCTCGATGGCCGCAATCCTCGATTGCTACAAAGAACTCAAACGCAGCGGTGTTCGCCGGCGCGACATGATCGAGATCATGGCGAAGCGGTTTCCGTGGATCTATGCGCCCGGTCTCTATGACGTGTCGTATCACGATGACGGCACCATCGCCGGCGTGCTGCCGCGCGTGACCGGCCTGCCGCGCGAGATCGAGCGCTGCCAGACGCCGGACTTTGAGCATGCCCCCTTTCCGACGCGGCCGATCGTGCCGTTTGTCGAAGTGGTGCACGATCGCATGGCGATTGAGGTGATGCGCGGCTGTCCGCAGCGGTGCCGGTTCTGCCATGCCGGGTACACCAAGCGGCCGGTCGGCGTGCGCAGCGTGGAGAAGATTCTGGAGATCGCCGAGTTGCAGTATGCAGCGACGGGGCACAAGGAACTCGGCCTGCTCAGTTTATCGACGGCCGACTATCCGCACCTGCGCGAATTGTCGGCGCGGGTGAATGAGCAATTCGGCGCGAGGAACGTCAACATCTCCATGCCGTCGCTGCGGGTCGACAAGATGCTGCAGAACATTCCGTGGATGGCCAACTCGGTGCGCAAGGCGGGCTTGACGATCGCGGTCGAAGCGGCCGGGGATCGATTGCGCCAGGCGATTCGCAAGAAGGTGACTGACGGCAACCTGCTCGAGGGATTGCAGCAGGCGTACAAGGCCGGCTGGAAGCGGATCAAGTGCTATTTCATGGCCGGATTTCCGGGCGAGACGCTTGAAGACATCCGCGAGATTCACCGGCTGTCGATCGACATGTCGGAGGCGCGGCGGGCGATCGGCAAGGGTCCGGCGGCGATCAACTCGAGCGTGAGTTGGCTGGTGCCCAAGCCCTACACGCCGTTCCAGTGGGCCGCACAGCCGCGCGTCGAGTATTTCCAGGAGGCCCGGCGGGTTCTCTCGGAAATGACCCGTTCGCGGCCGAACAAGAATGTCAAGGTCAAGACGCATGACTGCGAGCGGTCTATTTTGGAGGCCGTCTTTGCACGCGGCGACCGGCGGCTGGCGCCGTCCATCGAGCGGGCCTATCGCCTGGGGGCGCGGTTCGACGGTTGGGACGAGTGCTTCCGCTTCGAAACATGGAAGCAGGCATTCGCCGAAACAGGCATCGATCCCGATTGGTATGCGCACCGCGAACGCGCGTACACCGAGATTCTGCCGTGGGATCACATCCACAGCGGCCCGACGCGCAGTTACCTCGAACAGCAGTACGACGACGTCTTCGTGAAGACGCAGCAACCGGCGCCGCAGCCGGGTGTGCTGCCGCTTCCGGTCATCGCCTGATTCACGCTTCGATGGGTAAGCAGGGGTGTGCCACTGCTCTTCGAGCAGTGCGAAGGCGAGCAAGTCCGTCGCATGGAAGTCTCATCCGCGATTTGAACCAACGCCGCGATCTCACTGCTCACAGAGCAGTGGCACACTCCGCACACCGGCCCGAGGACAGAGCGGCTCTGATCGGGGCCGCCCCCTACAATTTTCCATCCCGTCGCCACTGGTCGCGGATCAGTTCGAGGGCGGCGGGCAGCAGTTTGAATTCCAGCAGGCCGACGCGCTGGGCCAGGGTCTCCGGGGTGTCGTCGGGCAGGACCCGGCAGTGGCCCTGCATCAGCACTTCGCCGTGGTCGTACTCATTGTCGACCCAGTGAATCGTCGCGCCGCTGCGGGTCTCGCCGGCGGCCAGCACCGCCTCGTGAACGCGACGGCCGTAGAAACCCTTGCCGCCGAACGCGGGCAGCAGCGACGGGTGCAGGTTGATGGTCCGGCCCAGCCAGTGCGGCGGCATCTGCCAATGGCACAGCCATCCTGCCATGACCGCGAGGTCGATCCGGTGCCGTTCGAGGACGTCGGTGACGGCCTGGCCGAACGCCGCGGCATCGGCGTGATCCTTGACCCGAACGATTTCGACGGGCAAGCCGGCGGTCTTTGCCCGCTCGACGCCGCGGACATTCGAGCGCGACGAAATGACGACGCCGATCTCTATGTGCCGCAGGCGGCGGTTGGCGATGCGGTCGATCAGGTTTTGCAGGTTGCTACCCGCGCCGGAGATGAGCACGGCGATTCGCAGGTTTCGCGCGGATGGGCGATCGGCGTCGATTGCCTGCGCATTGGCCGCCATTGATTTGCGGCGGACCGAGGGTTCGCACGCCCCTAGTTTGGCGGGGTCAGAATTTTGTTGTTGGTCAGGCATGTTTTGATGTGTTGCCAGTAATCCGTCTCGTTGTCGGGGCTGCCGGGAAAGTGGTTGTGGTCACAGTTGTATTCGACGTACGTGCCGCGCTTCGCCAGATCGCGCAGTCGCCGGCCGTGCGAGACCGGAATGATATCGTCGGTCGTGCCGTGGAACAGCAATATGGGGATGTCGAGCGCGGCGACGGCGCGATCGACGTGAAACGGGTTCTTGACGAGGAAGCCGGGCACGAAGTACCGACCCGCCATGGCCGCGGCACTGCTGAAGGTTGATTCGAGGATGAGCACGGTCGGCTTGTGCTTCATGGCCAGCAGGGCGGCGGGTCCGCCGCCGAGCGAGCGGCCGTGAAACACGACGCGGGCAGGGTCGACGCCGGGCCGTTTGAGCGCTTCGGCGAGGAAGTAGGCCGCGTCGTCCAGGATCGCATCCTGGCTGGGGCGTCCGGCGGAGCGGCCGTAGCCGCGGTATTCGGGCAGCAGGACGTTGCAGTCGTGCCGGCGGTAGAAACTGATGATGTCGTGCTGCTGGTCGATCAGTTCGGCGTTGCCATGAAAATAGACAGCGAGGGGGAGCGGCTTGTCGGGTGCGGCCAGTTGCGCCGGCACAAACCACGCGGCGACCCGGCCGACCTCGGGCACGTCGCGCTCCAGTTGCACGGTGGCGTAGTTGTACATCAGCGGCGACGGCGGGCCTGCCGCGGAGGCGGGGAACAGGATGGTGTCCTGCATGAAATACAGGGTCGCGCACCAGACGAGGTAGATGGTGAGCGCGGAGCGGATGAATCGGAACATGGTGCGCCTCAGGGGTCTTCGCGGGGAGGGTTGCGACGATCCGGCGGCGACGGCTGAACCGACTTCGACGGGCGTCGTGTTTTGTGCGGCATCCGATTGGGGAGGCGTCTGCATGGCCGGGCCTCGGGTGTGCGCGCCGGGGGGAGGCGAAGTCGCTGTGAGTCTGTATGGATCAACGACCCTGCAACCGCGACATCACGCGCGGACGATCAAAACAGCCCGGCAGACTCCGCCCGCGTGCCGGCCCGGGTGCGCTTTGTTCTCACTTTTCCACCCGGCGACTGGGGCCGGCCCTTTGCCGCCGAGGCGAGCAGTGCCTCGGCCGACGCCGTGACCGCCGCGGCCGGACCGGGCATGCCCGAAGACGATCGGGCCAGTCGAAGACAGCGACAGAATTCCTCCACCATGCCCGTGAACCCAAATTCCACGCAGGGGTCCGCCGCCAGCCGGGTCGGTCGATGGGCCGCGTGCATGCGCGATCCGTTGCCACAGAGCAGTCGCCCATCGGCATCGATGGTGATGCGCGAGCCATCACGCCCGCGGACTTCGAGGGTCATTCCTTCGGCATCGGCGGCGCCGTTGGACTGCAACATCAGTGAGATCGCAACGCCTCCCGCGGCGCGAACGACGGCGACCGCCGCGTCCTCCTGCGGCATGCACGAAACGGCCTCGACGCCGTCAAAGAGGTGGTGAATGACATCCATTGCCTCAAAGGCCAGGCCATGCGGAATGCACCCGCGATCGGTCTCATCCTCCCTGGCCTGCCCGCGACGGGTGAGGTGAAGGGTTGCGAGCAGCGGCTCGGAGATGCGACCGGAATCGATGAGTCGTCGCGCGAGTAGAACGGCGGGGGCAAATCGAAGCGGCGACGCGGCCAGCAGCGTGCGGCCGCTGAGTCTTGCGATGTTGGCCAGTCGAACGCAGGCAGCGGACGGCCCTGGCGCGTCGGGAACAAGCACGGCGATGCCGGCCGACAGGCACTGCTTGATGATTGCGGGTCGGTTGGCCGGCCCGATGGCGAGAATGACGCCGTCGGGCTGGGTCTCGCCCAGCATGGCGTCGAGGTCGTCGAACGACCAGCGGGCGTGATACCGGCGTGCGGCCTCTCCGGCCTCGGGGCTGCAGATTGCTTCAAAGGTGGCGGTCTGTTCGATGGCGCGAAGCAGCCACGGGCTGACGCGGTCCGGTCGTCCGACGTAGGCGATGCGCGGCGGTGTCACGGTCAGGGTCCCCAGGGGGTGTGTGCTGCCCCGTTCGGGGCCGGGGGTTATCATACGCAGAGTGTGCCGGACCGCCATTGGCGTCGGCAAATCAGAACCAGGGCGATGCGAGCGGGAGGGTTGAGTGACCATGGTCAAGTCCGCGACGCAGTTTTCGGTGTTTCTCGTCAACAAGCCGGGCATTCTCTCCCGGGTGTGCGACGAGTTGGCGAGCCACAAGATCAATGTGACAGCCATCACGCTGATGGATTCGGTCGAGCACGGTGTATTCAGACTGGTGTCCGATGAAGTGGAGAAGACCCGCGCGGCCCTCAAGCAATTGAACATTCCGATGACCGAGACGGAAGTGCTGGCGGTGGAACTGCCCAATCGGCCCGGCGCGCTGGCGGATTTGTGCGGGCGGCTCAACAGCGAGCACATCAGCATCAAGTATGCCTACGTGACCAGCGGCAGCCCGGGCGGTCGGACGGTGGGCATCTTCAAAGTTGACAATCTGGCGAAGGCGTTGAAACTGGTGGACTCGCGCAAACCGCGGCGCAAGGAGATGCCGATCGCGCGGAAGGTGAGCGTGGGGCGGAGTCGATAGCGCGTGACGCCGGATTGCATGCAACTGCGTCGTGCATCCTCGGCAAAGTGGATCTTTGCCATACGGTGGACAAAGAGGATCTTTGTCCTACCGACGGCTGTGCTTGCATTGATTTCAACCGGTTGTCTCCAACCCTCTCCCAAACCCGGCGACGAGTTGAAGCGGCGCGGCGATGAAATCGTCGTATGTGGACGCCTGTTTCATACCGGCACGCGGGTCGTGCTGTGGACAGATCCCGGCGGATATGACGGCTATCGCGTGCATCGGCGCTTCACCAGGACCGATCAGATTACGCCGTCGTCGCCGATCGCGGGCACCGAGACGCCCAATCGCTACTCCCCGGTGCGCGGCAATCTGCCCCCCGACATCGCGACGCGCGTCGCGCAAACCGGCTGGTCGCTCGAAGATCTTCAACAAGTGGTCGATCTGTTCGTGATGCACTACGACGTCTGCGGTTCATCGCGGCGATGCTTCGAAGTGCTGCACGACGTCCGCGGCCTGTCGGTGCATTTCATCCTCGACGTCGACGGCACGATCTATCAGACACTCGACGCCAAGGAGCGCGCCCGTCACGCGGGATCGGCGAATGATCGATCGATCGGCATTGAGATCGCACACATGGGCGCATATGCGAAGCCGCAGACGCTCGATCAGTGGTATGTTCGTGACGACGGGGGCGGGGTTCGGCTGAAGAACGCGGCGGCGAGCGCCTCCCCGGACGCATCGCGGCCGGCACGCGCGGACATTATCGAGGGCGTCATCAACGGCACGAAGTTGTATCAATACGACTTCACGCCCGCACAATACGCGGCGCTCATTCGGCTTACCGCGACCCTCCACCGCGCGTTACCGCGGGTGGCCCTGACCGCGCCCCGCGATGACGACGGACATGTGATCGACCGCGTCATGCCGGATGACGCGCTTGCTAAATACAACGGTCTCATCGGCCACTACCATCTCACCAAGGGCAAGTCCGATCCCGGCCCGGCGTTTGACTGGGATCGGGTGATCAGCGGTGCGCGGCGACCGTAACGGCACGGACGGTGCGGCTGGGCCGGCCCTGTCGGGCTTTAAGACGATTTCCTCTTTCATGGCCGGATTCGTTGGCGAGCGCGGTGCGTCCATGGTCGCACTCTACTTCCTCGGATCGGCCATGCGGCCGGCGAAGAGGATCTGGCCGGTCTGGGTGTCGCGGATGAAGTAGATAAACGGATGGTCGGCCCGGAAGACCGGCGGCTCCTGGCGCGGGACGGCGCTGGCCAGTTCCATGGTCACGGCGGTGGCGGCGGCGGCCTCGGTGCCTTTCTCGTCAACGTCGACAAACGCCTTGTGGATGACGGCGGAGATGGAGAGCGGCTGGTCGCCGGTCATGCCGGAGAAATCGGCGTCGGTTCGGGAGAACGCGAGACGCATGCCCATTTTTTGCAGGTGGTCGCTCAGCTGGTAGCGGGTCTCGGCGTGGAATTTGGGCAGATAGACAATGACCTTCTGTCGCTTCAACGCATCGAGCGCGTCGCTCAGCAGAATGGCGGTCAGTTTCTTCTCCAGATCCGGCAGGCCGTCGATCCTGTCGGGCAGCAGAAATACCATGCTCATGCGGTCGCCCTTGTACGGCATTTCGAGCACGGCGAAGTCGTCGCGTTTGGCGTAGTTGAGCGGGTCGCTTTGCACCATTGTCGGACATTGGATCTTGCTGCCACCGTCCAATGTGAAATCGAGGTCGCGGGTGGATTCCTTCTTGAACGGCTCGGCCCAGTCGCCCTTGAAGTAGATCGCGTTGGTCAGGATGAGGGCTGTGGCCGGATTGATGGCGTCGGGTGTCAGGATCTGTTTGATCTTGCCGCGCGTCTTGTCATCGACCCAGTCATTGACCACCTCCACGGCCTTGTCGGGATTGCGCTTGAAGTCCAGGGCGCGGACCTCGGCCTGATATTCCTTTGTCGCAGTCTTGACGAATGGATCTTTGAACTTGATCTGAGAGGCGCACCACAGCGCGTTGGCCGTGGAGATTTCCAGGCCGCCGGTGGGCCGCTTGAACAGGCCGCTGTTGGCCGTGTGGAGCGAGCGTGCCCAACTTGCGCATTCGGCGTGGCGTTTGTCCTGATCGGGATTGAGGTGCAGCGCCGCGGCCATCTCCGCATCCGTCGGACCAACCGCGCCGGCCGAGGTCATGGCCAGGGCGGTGACGATGGAGAAGGGCGAGAAGAAGAGGTTGCCCTTCTCGGCGGCGAGTTGCTTGTAGAGGTCGATGCAGAACGCGGCGGATTCGGGGTTGACCGGCTTTTTCACGGGGGCCTCCGCAAGGACCGTTGAGGTTGTGAGGAGCGTAAGGATCAGCACCAGGGTGAGGCTGGTTCGGGCGTGCATGTGAATCCTCCTATGCGAACTTGGACGCGCGCAACCGCCGTTGGGTTCACCGTTTTTCCGGCGGCAGCACCAGGGCGGGCCGGGCGTCGGACGCCGTTTGGGCCACCGGGTAGCCGATGGCGGTGTTGAGTTCATCGCGCCGGTCGGGGTCGGCCAGGTCGAGCAGGGCGGAGAGCATCGTACCGTCGCGCGTGTGGTAGCGCTGGTTGTAAGCGTCGATCAACCGGCTGCGCAGGTTGTACAGGGCCGGCCAGAGGCGGAGTTTCTGTTGGGCATGGTCAATGAAGACGATCTGCGGTTGTTTGAGGGCTGACAGGGCGATGCGCGTCAACTGGGCATCGAGCCCGTCAGACAGGATGGGCTTCGGCCAGAGCGGCGGTCCGTCGCGGCGTCCGTCGAAGAGGGCAAAGGGGACGCGCCAGTCGTCATTCGACAGACGGCGTATTTCGGCGTGGAGTTCGGAGACGGACCAGAGACGGCCGTCATGGGCGCATGGCGGCGGGTTTGCGACGCGCGACTTGTGGTAGTCGTCCGGATCCTTGCGAAAACCGGAGAGCAAACCGGCGAGCGTGTGGGCATTGTGTAGATTTACGAGCAACGCGAGTCGAGAGGTGTCATCGGGAAACAGGTTCGGGGTGGATCGTGGGCCGACTGAGGCGCCCTGGCGAAGAAATGCCTCCAGCGGGGCGGGATCGAGGGAGAGTTTTTCGAGGTCGACTTCGTTGCCCTGCACCACGCGGGAGAGGGTGAGGCTCCAGTCGGAGTATTCGATGCGATCAGGGATCTTGGTGGCGGGCGCGGTGGAGACATCAACGATTGCCGGCGCTTGATTGTTACATCCTGTCAATTTCAGTAGCACAATCGAGAATGAGAAGATGAGAGGGCGCAAGCGAGTCTGGCTTTGGCCCGAAAGGCCAGCGAGGGTTGCCAGGCGCTTCAGCCCCTGGCAGCAATTGTCCGCCCTTTGGGCGAAAGACAAGACGCTCTTGCGACACACTGCTTCCCGTAGTGTCACCCAATCTCGCATTCAATCCGCGCCTTCAAAAAGTACCGCCAGCCCCTGACCCACGCCGACGCACATGGTGGCCAGTCCGCGCTTCGCCTTGCGCCGGCCCATTTCACGAATGAGTGTTGTTGCCAGCCTCGCGCCGCTGCAGCCCAGCGGGTGGCCGAGGGCGATTGCGCCGCCGTTGACGTTTACCTTCGCGGGATCGAGTTCGAGTTGGGCCATGCAGGGCAGGGCCTGCGCGGCGAAGGCCTCGTTTAATTCGATGAGGTCGAGATCGCCGGCGGTCCATCCCGCGCGCTTCAGTGCCTTCTGCGTCGCCGGCACCGGGCCGAGTCCCATCACCGCCGGATCGACGCCCGCGCTGGCCGACGCGCGAACGTACACCAGCGGCCGCAGCCCCAGCATTCGGGCCGATTTTTCTTCAACGACCAGCAGGGCGGCCGCGCCGTCATTCAGTCCACTGCTGTTGCCGGCGGTGACGGTGCCGCCTTCGCGAAACGCGGGCTTCAACCTGGCCAGCGCCTCATAGGTTGTGTCCGCCCGGGGGTGTTCGTCGGTATCGATGACGGCTGTCTTACCTTTGCCGAGATCGATGGTGACGGGAAGGATCTCCTCCTTGAACACCCCGCGCGCCTGCGCCGCCGCGCAGCGTTGCTGACTTTGCAGGGCAAACTGGTCCTGTGCTTCACGGGTCACCTTGTATCGCTCAGCCACGTTCTCGGCCGTTTCGCCCATGCTGAATGGGTGGTACTTCGCGGCCAGTTTCGGGTTGGTCATCCGCCAGCCCAGCGAACTGTCGTAAATCGTCTGGTTGCCGCGAACCCATGACTCCTCCGGCTTGGGGAACACCAGCGGCGCCCGGCTCATGGACTCGCAGCCGCCGGCGATGAACACGTCGCCATGCCCCGCTTCGATCATCCGTGCAGCCATCGACACCGCCTCCAACCCGGACGCGCACAATCGATTGACCGTGACGCCGGGGACGCAGTCCGGCAGGCCGGCAAGGAGCACGGCCATGCGGGCGGCGTTGCGGTTGTCCTCGCCGGCCTGGTTGGAGGCGCCCCAGTAGCAATCATCAATCAAACTGGGGTCGATTCGGGCGCGCTCAACCAGTTCTCGAATGACAAGCGCGCCGAGGTCGTCGGGTCGGACCGGGGCCAGGCCGCCTCGAAAGCGACCGATGGGGGTGCGGAGACATTCAACGATGACGGCCTGGCGCATGGGAGTCCTTTCAATTCAGAGTCGCCGACTCGGATCGGGCGAATTGTAGGGTTGAAGGGAAATCCAACCAATGCGGGGGTCGGCGGGTCGACCGACTACAGGCCGATCTTAATGGCCGCGCCGCATGCGACGATGGTCAGTCCGGCGAAGACATGGCTGAATCGTCCGAAGCGGGCCAGTAATTGGGGTCGAAGTGCGGTCCGACCGAGCATGACCAGCGTGGTCATGGTGGCGATGGTCACGATTCCGAAAATGGCAGTGACAAAGACAACGCCGCTCCAGTGACCTTTTGCCGCCGGGACCATGATGAATGGAATCAAGGGTTCGCAGGGGCCAAAGAGGAAGATGGTGAACAGGACCCACGGGGTGATCGTATTCACCTTCCCGTCGGTGGGAACTACGCCGACGGGTTCAGCGGCATAGGGCGCGACGTGCGGGTGAAGATGCTCGCCCTGATGCTGGTGCCCGTGGGTGTGTACGGTGCCGTCGTCATGGACGTGAACATGGCTGTGCGGTCGATTGCGAATGGCCTCTCGCACGCCCCACACGGTGTAGGCCAGGCCGAACCCCAACAGGAGCCAGCCGGCAATCTCGCCGCGTTGAGATTCAAGGGTGGTGACGAAGACGACCGTGCCGAGTCCGATACCGATGATGCCGAGAATCACCGAACTGAGTACATGGGCGATCCCGCACAGGATGGTAATGACGAGCGTCTTGCGATGAGACCAGCCGCCGATGCGCGACATGGCCACGAAGGGCACATAGTGGTCCGGCCCGATCAAGGTGTGAACAAACCCGATCGAAGCGGCGGAGCCCGCGAGCAGCCAGATGGTGGTATCCACGTCGAAAATCCCATTCGGGGTGGTCGGACCGAGTCGATAGTGTAATCGGCACGGGGTGGAAAGTCGCCGGGTGCGGCGGGTGGAAAAAAAATAACGAAGTTGACGCGAAATTGAGCGCAGCCGATTTAGAGTCAATGGTATAAGAGAGGTTATGTTGCGAGCCCTCCTGCACATCGCCGCGCTGGTGCTGCTGGCCCTGGGACAGGGCGCCGCGGGCGTGCGCGCATCGGATTGGGCCCGCCACGTGCCGCCGCGGGGTCCCGTGCCGACGGAGACCGCCCCGTCCTTTTTCGCGGATCCACCCACCCAGTCCCCATCTACTCGCCCTGCCACGACGCCGGTCACGGATGTAGCGGATTTTCTGGCCCTGCTGACCGGAAATAACTCGGCAACCGTTCGCAAACTCGGGGCACGACAACTCCTCGCGCTGGGGTCGCCCGATGCTCATGATCGGGTGCGGCAACTCCTGGCCCAGCCCACGGATCCCGCTGCGGTGACCGCGATTTGCGAGGTGCTCAGCCAGACCGGTCAGACACCGTCCGCGATGCTGGGACCCTTGGTCGATTTGCTGGGCGATATGCGACCGGGCGTGTCGGAGGCGGCGTGCCGGGCACTGACCGCGGCACAAAATGAGCGAGTGGTGGCGATGGTGCGCGACGTGTCCCGCGACAAAGGGCGCACGGCGGATCATCGATTGGCGTCGATTCGATGTCTTGGCCGGTTGTCGCATGACAAGACCGCGGTGTCGGCTTTGATTGAACAGGCGGACGATGCATCCCAGACGATTCGCGCGGCCGTTCTCCATGCGATGAGCGAAGTGGCCCAGGAACGGTTCAGCACGATCGCGGATGCGAAGGCGTGGTGGTCCGAGAATCGTTCGATGTCGGAGTCGCAATGGCACCGACGAAACTTCGGCGTCCTGCAGCGCCGCTATGTGTCGGCCGTGTCGGCCCAAACTGAACTGACCCAGCGGGTGGCGACGCTCATTCGCGGCGAGTTCCTGCGCACGCCCGAGCCCGATCGGCCCAAGGCCCTGCTCGCGCTGTTGAAGGACGATCTGCCGGCAGTGCGCGAACTGGCCCTCGAGTTGGTCAACACCTGGATCACCGACAGAAAAGAGATTGGCGTCGATATTCGAACCCGCCTTGGCGAGTTGATCGACGATCCCGAAGGCGGGATTCGGCGGCGGGCCGCGAAGATGGTGGGCGATCTGCGATTGACCGCCGAGGCTTCGCGATTGGCGGGGGCCATTGATCGCGAGACCGATTCCGACACCCGTGCTGCGCTGATTGACGCCGCGGGAAGGCTGGATGACCGGGCATTTGTGACGGCGTTGATACCGCGGCTCAACGACGATTCGAATGGGGTGGTGTCGGCGGCGGCCGGCGCGCTGGCCAATCTGGCCCGCCGCGGGTTTGGCCGGCCGGAGGACGTGGAACGCGTGTCGCAGGCGCTGGCCAAGCGGCTGGGTCAGACACAGGTGGGCGATGAGTTTCGCGGACGCTTGCTGACGAGCATGGGGGTGGTGGGGTCGGAGATGTTGCGCGACATCATCGCGGCGGAACTGGACATCAGTCGTCCCACGGCGACGCGATGTGCGGCGCTGCGGGCGCTGGGCACCTATCGGGATGCACGGGCCGCGAATGAGATTCGATCCCGGACCGAATCCGAAGAGGCGCTGGTGCGGCTTGCCGCGGTGGAGGCGCTCGGCGCATGCGGTGGCGATGCCGATCTGGCGGCGCTGTTCGCCCGGCTTGATTCCTCGATTGAATCGAATGCCGGGGTTCGCGAGCAGGCCTGGGAGAGTTTCAAGGCGGTGGCCACGCGATGCCCGGCCGCGACGGTTCTGGCCGCGGCCGATCGGTTTGCGAAGGCCGGGTCGGTCGGCGATCAGCAACAGCGGATTGAACTGCTGCGCATCGCCTCGCAGCGGATTGACGAACTCGGCTCGGCCGAGCGCGTCGCCGTGCAGGAGCGAATCGGCGATGCGCGCATGGCGATCGGCGAGTTCAAGTCCGCGGTCACGGCCTTCGAACAGGCGGCAGCCGGCGAGGATGATGCGGCCCGGGAGTCGCGCCCGCGGCTGGCGCTGAAGGCGCTCGATGCCAGGTTGCGGGCCGGTGAGGATGACGAGGCCATACTGAAATTGACGGCCATCTTGACATCGCCGGCCGGGGCCGACTCCGGCGAGTCTGCCGGCAATCTCGTGCTCGCCGAAGTTGGGCGGCGACTGTCTGCGCAGGATCTGCCAGGCACGCTGCGTCTGCTTGAGAAATGCGATTCGCACGCCGAGCAACTCGGTGCGACCTTCGCAGGCGAACGCGTGCTGATGCGCGCGGAGGCGACAGCGCTTCAGGGTGGTGTGACCGATGAAGAAGTCGACCGCCTGATCGCCGGGGCTGCGAACGATCCCGACATACTGACACAACTGGCCGCAATAAAGACCCGTACGCTGGCCCGCATCCATGCCCGCCTCGTGCGCCCGCAGACGACCACGGCGGCGACACGGCCGTCGGACACGGAGGCCGGTTTGACTGCAATTGCGCGGCGCCTGGCTCCCGATTGGCGCGGATTCGGTGAACAGGCCACGGCTGCCGAGCGTAGCAATGCCTTGTCTGAACTCGCGTTGCAGGTTCGAGCGGCGGCCCGGGCAGACGCAGCCACCGGATCCGCGGCATCATCACCTGTGGATTGAATTCAAACAGCCTCCCGCCACGACGCTTGAGACGGTATAACCCTCTGACTTATGAACCCCGCCGACGCCAGCGATCCCGGTTCTTCGCTTCGCCTGTCCCACGAAGGCTCGCGCAAGCGCCCGTCCAAGTCGGTCGCCCCGAAGACGTTTCGCGGGCGCGTTGCCGCGGGCGTCGTGCTGGTCATCCCGCTCGCGGTGACCATCATTCTGATCAAATATGTGTACAACGCGGCGCTGTGGCTCGGCGTTCGGATCGTCTATTGGGTCACACTGTTGTACTCGCGGGTCACGCGGATGACCGGCGGCGGAAGCGTCGAGGACGCTGCCGGTGGGTCGTGGCTGCCGGTGGCCAATCCCAAGTGGATCGATCCGGCCAAGGCAGAATGGCCGGACATCATCCTGGCCATCATCCTCACCATTCTGATGTTCTACATTCTGGGTGCGCTGGGCACGAACGTGGTGGGCAAGCGGCTCATTCTGTTGGTCGAGGGGCTGCTGCAGCGCATTCCGCTGGTGGACACGGTATACGGATCGATCAAGCGCATGGTCGCGGCCCTCGGCGGCTCGTCCGATCCGCAGCAACCGGAGAAGAAGGTCGTGATGATCGACTTTCCCTCGCCGGAAATGAAGACGATTGCCTTCGTCACTTCGATGTTTACGGATTCCAACAGCGGGCAGCGCTACGCGGCGGTGTATGTGCCGACCACGCCGAACCCGACGAGCGGCTACATGGAAATTGTGCCGATCGAGAAGGTCACGGACACGGACCTGACGATGGAGCAGGCGCTGTCGATGATTCTTTCCGGCGGAGCGACTGCCCCGCCGACGCTGCGCATGTCGCCGGCGACTACGACGTAATGGATCACGCGGCTGTTCGGGCGCGAGCCACTCCTTTTTCGGCCAAGAGATCGCCGATGGCGATTACCCTTCGACCAGCACATTGAATCCGCCGTAGACCATGCGCTTGCAATCGAAGGGCATGTCCTTGGGGTCGCACATCTTGGCGAGGCGCGGGTCTTTCATGACCGCTGCGTTGACCTTGTCGCGGTGGGCGCGGGACTTGTACACGATGAAGGCGAACACGATTGTCTCACCGGCTTTGATTTTGATTGGCTTCGTGAACGGCATGCAGAACTTGCTGTCAAGGTCGTCTCCCGCAGACTCACAGTATTGAAGAGCGCCGTGGTCCATCCATACCGTGCAGGCCTTCTTCGCGATCGCGCGGTACTTTGCCAGGTTCTTGGTGGGCAGCGGCAGGACATAGCCATCGACGTATCGCATGGGATTCTCCTTGTTGAAAATGAACGCGTCCGGGTCGCGGTCGTGATGAACAGAATAACGGCACCGGGGGTGCGGCGAAATTCGAGGCGCGCCAGGGATCAACGCCAGGACACACCGGATCTGACCGTCGGAATGCACCGATTCCGGTCGTATCGCCCATGGGCTTCGCCGATAAGTACGCGCCGGCCGCGATTTAAAGGCGGAATGGGTTGTTCAAAGCCGCCGGACGGGCAACTCTGTGGGTCGGCTTTGGCTCGCGTTCGCCACACTGCTCCCGGAGGCGGTTCTGACAATGCCTGCGAGCCAATTGGACACCCACGCGATTTGGCGCTACACTACCGTTTGATTCAACGGGGCTTAGTTGCCGTTGGATGATTGCCTGGCTCTGGTGACTTGATGAGGACGCGGCCCCGCGTCCGGGACATTCGACGGCACATTCCACTCCCTTCGCCCCGATCCACAGGAAGATTCATGAGATTCGAAGACCTCGGGCTTTCCGAGCCCATCCTTCGCGCAGTCAATGCGGAAGGCTACACCACGCCCACACCCATTCAGGTTCAGGCCATCCCGCACGTGCTGGCGGGTCGGGATTTGCTGGGCTGTGCCCAGACCGGGACGGGCAAGACCGCCGCCTTTGCTCTGCCGATTCTGCACCGGTTGCACGCGGCGCACCCTGCGCACGCGGCGCACACATCGCATCGGCGTGCCCGGCCGATTCGTGCGCTGGTGCTTTCGCCGACCCGCGAACTGGCCGCTCAGATCGGCGAGAGTTTCAGGGCCTACGGTCGCAACACCGGCCTTCGCGGTGTGGTGATCTACGGCGGCGTGAACCAAAATCGACAAACCAGCGCCTTGCACGGCGGCACCGACATCCTGGTGGCCACGCCGGGCCGGCTGCTGGACCTGATGAACCAGGGGCACGTCGATCTCAATTCGGTCGAAGTCTTCGTGCTGGACGAGGCCGACCGCATGCTGGACATGGGCTTTATTCACGACATTCGCAAGATCGTCGCGAAGGTGCCGAAGACGCGGCAGACGCTCTTTTTCTCCGCCACCATGCCGTCCGACATCCGCAAACTCGCCGACAACATCCTGCACAAGCCGGCCAGCGTGCAGGTCGCGCCGGAATCCGCCGCGGCCGACAACGTCTCGCAGTCCGTCTATCACGTGAAGAAGCGGCACAAGCCGGTGCTGCTGGTACATCTGCTGCGCGGATCGTCCTTCAAACGCTCGCTGGTCTTCACCCGCACCAAGAGCGGGGCCAATCGCGTCGTCCGCGAACTGGGCGAAGCCGGAATCACCTGCGAGGCGATTCACGGCAACAAGAGCCAGGGCGCCCGCGAACGCGCCATCCAGAATTTCAAGACGAGCAGGACGCACGTCCTCGTCGCGACGGACATCGCCGCGCGCGGGCTGGACATCGACGGTATTTCTCACGTTGTCAACTATGATCTGCCCAATGTGCCCGAGACCTACGTGCATCGCATCGGCCGGACGGCCCGGGCCGGTGCTTCGGGCGTGGCGGTGTCGTTCTGCGATCCGGAGGAGCGATCCCATCTCAAGGCGATCGAGCACCTGATTCGCAGGACCATCGATACGAACACCGAGCATCCGGAGTATCCGGCGACGTCGGATTCGCATGCGTCCGAGCGTCCGCATCGTGGGCAGCGTTCGGCTACGCACGCACCGAGACGCGAACACGCGCACGCCATGGGTTCCGGGCAAAAGCGCACGCATGCGCAGCCGCGGGACCATTCCGCCCCGCAGAGCCTGGGCACGGGATCGCTGCGCCGTGGTCGAGCGGGGCAGGGCAAGTCCGCCGCGCGGCAGGGTCAACCCGATCGCAGCGGCGCGGCAGCCCATGATCGCGGTCATCGGCACGCGCGGCCCGCAGCGTCCCCTGGCGGGGCGACGTCGCCCAAGCGCGAGGCGCCCGCCGCACCTGCAGCCGGTCAATCGGCGCGGGGTCGTGGCAAGTTCCGTCGCGGTCGCGGGTCGCAGCGGTAACGCGTCGCGTCTGCCGGCCGATTTGAATGTCAGTGTGTTGAGTGAGTGTGCCGCGAGCGGCTATGTGCTTGCGCGCTTCCGAATTCCACCCAGTCCTTCGAGTCCGACCTCGGCCAGCGTCGTCTCCTCCAGCATCTGCCAATAAGCAGAAGAGATCGGCTTCCAGTATTCATGGAATCCGCATGGGCTGGCGTCGTTGCAGCGAAGTTGCCCGAACGGACACTTGGACCGATCCAGGACGTCGTCGAAGGGTGAGAGCACGTCAAGCAGTTTGATCTTGTTCGCCGGGCGGGCCAGTTTGAATCCGCCGCCGACACCGCGCGAGGATTCCAGCAGCCCCCCTCGAACGGCATCGCGGAGGATGCGCGAGAGGTATTGAAGCGGCACGCCGGTCTGGGCGGCGATCGCCTTGGCGAGGACGGGCTGATCGGTCGGTTGACCGGCGATGAACACCATGGCGCGAAGGGCGTATTGGGCAGTCGCGGAGAGCACGGACACCTCTTTACTTATGGGTGAATTAGTGGGTTATAGAGAGAGGCCTTCGATTGTCAAGGAGGAGGCGGACTCGATCTGACGCGAACGGGTGCGCAATCCAGCTGTAAGCCATTATTTTAAATAAGGTTAGAAGTTGCATGGTGCGACGCCGTCGGGTTGTCCTCACGCGAGCGGCTGAGACCGTATGGAAGTCCTTGACCCCGGTCAGATAATTCGATAATTTGATCTGCATGTACATTAATGGTCTGGCTAGAATCTGCCGCGTCCCCAAAGGCGAGGATGGCGGACGCTGCGCATGGTGCGGACATGTCAGTCCGCATGGAGGAGCGTGTTTGTGACCAAGCGTTCGTGGGCGGAACCGTACAAGATCAAGATGGTCGAGCCGATTCGGATGACCACGCGCCCGGAGCGCGAGCGTGCGATTGCCGATGCCGGGTTCAACACATTTCTGCTGCGCAGCGAAGATGTCTACATCGATTTACTGACTGATTCCGGCACGTCGGCGATGAGCGATCGACAGTGGGCCGGCATGATGCTGGGCGACGAGGCCTACGCCGGCTCGGCCAATTTCTACCGCCTTGAAAATGCCGTGCGCGAACTGTACGGATACAAGCACGTGATTCCCACACACCAGGGGCGCGGCGCGGAGCACATCCTCAGCCGGATTTGCATCAAGGAAGGCGACTGCGTCCCCGGCAACATGTACTTCACGACGACCAAACTTCATCAGGAGTTGGCGGGCGGGCGATTCGCCGACGTCATCATCGATCAGGCGCATGATCCGAAGGATGAGCACCCCTTCAAGGGGAACGTGGATCTCGCCAAGTTGCAGAAGTTAATCGATGAGGTCGGCGCGAAGCGCATTCCCTACGTCTGTGTGGGGGCGACGGTCAACATGGCCGGCGGCCAGCCGATCAGCCTCGCCAACCTCCGTGAGACAGCGGCACTGTGCCGTCGGCACGGCATTCGCGTGTACCTGGACGCGACGCGCGCGGTGGAGAACTGCTATTTCATCAAGCAGCGCGAGCCGGGATGCCGCGACATGACGCTGGCCGCGATTCTGCGCGAACTGTGCGCCTGCACGGACGGCTGCACGATGTCGGGCAAGAAGGATTGCCTGGTCAACATCGGCGGGTTCCTGGCGTTGAATGACGACGAACTCGCCGACGCGGCCCGGAATATGGCGGTGGTATACGAGGGTCTTCACACCTACGGCGGCCTTGCCGGACGCGACATGGAGGCCATGGCCATCGGCATGCGCGAGTCGGTCGAGTTTGATCACATGCGCGCCCGCATCGGCCAGGTTGAGTACCTCGGTCATTTGCTGATGAAGGCCGATGTCCCCATCGTCCGACCGATCGGGGGCCATGGAATCTTCCTCGACGCCGCTGCGTTTCTGCCGCACATTCCGCGCGAGCAGTTTCCGGCCCAGGCGCTGGCGGCGGCGCTGTATGTCGATTCGGGGGTTCGAGCGATGGAGCGCGGCGCCGTGTCCGCGGGCCGTGACCGCGTAACGGGCAGGAACCTGTTCCCCAAGTTGGAACTCGTGAGGCTCACGCTTCCGCGTCGGGTCTACACGCAGGCTCACATGGATGTCACCGCGGAATCGGTGATCGCGCTGCACGAAAATCGCCAACTCATCGCCGGTCTGCAGTTGACCCACGAGCCGAAGCATCTGCGGTTCTTCCAGGCTCGGTTCTCGCCGGTGGGAGGTGATCGCGTCCTGCGCGACTAGGAGCCGGCCATGAAGACGATCATCGAGCCGTTTCGCATCAAGTCGGTCGAACCCATACGCATGACCACGCGCGAGCAGCGGGAGCGCATCCTGAGCGAGGCGGGCTTCAACCTGTTTCTCGTTCGGGCGGAGGACGTCATCATCGACCTGCTCACCGACAGCGGCACGGGGGCGATGTCGTCCGAGCAGTGGGCCGGAATCATGCGCGGCGACGAGTCCTACGCCGGCGCGAGCAGTTTCTACCGATTTCAGAAGTGCATTCACGATCTGACCGGCTTCGAGCATGTATTGCCGACGCACCAGGGCCGCGCCAGCGAGCGCATCCTGTTCGAACTTGTCGGCGGCGCGGGCAAGATCGTTCCCAACAACGCGCACTTTGACACCACCCGTGCAAACGTCGAACACTCCGGTGCGACGGCTGTCGATCTGCCGATTCCCGAGGCGCGGCAGCCAGGCCTGTCGTATCCGTTCAAGGGCAACATGGACGTCGCCGCACTCGAACGGCTGATCGCGGAGGTCGGACGCGACCGCATCCCGCTCGTCATGGTCACCGTCACCAACAACAGCAGCGGCGGCCAGCCGGTGAGCCTGGAGAATCTTCGCGCCGTCCGGGCGGTGTGCAACAAGCACAAACTGCCGCTGTTTCTCGACGCGTGCCGATTTGCCGAGAACGCCTATCTCGTCAAGCGGCGGGAGCCGGGCATGACCGACCGGTCGGTGCGCGACATCGTGCGCGAGATGTTTGATCTGGCGGATGGCGCGACGATCAGCGCGAAGAAGGACGGCCTCTCCAACATCGGCGGCCTGCTGCTGCTTCGCGACGAGGCCATGCTGCACCGGGCGAGCAACCTGCTGATTTTGACGGAAGGCTTCATTACCTACGGCGGCCTGGCCGGTCGGGATCTGGAGGCCATTGCGCAGGGTTTCGAGGAAGTCGTCCACGAGGATTATCTGGCCTATCGAATTCGCAGCGTCGAATACCTCGGCGAGAATCTGCTCGCCGCCGGCATTCCGATCGTGCAGCCGCCGGGTGGACATGCCGTCTATATCGACGCCGCCGCGCTTTGTCCGCACATTCCGCCGGCCCAGTTTCCGGGCCAGGCCGTCGTGGTTGCGTTGTATCGCACCGCCGGCATCCGATCGGTCGAGATAGGGTCGGCGATGTTCGGACCGCCCGCCGGCGGCAAGCCGCGGCTGGAGTTGGTGCGTCTGGCCATGCCGCGCCGTGTCTATACGCAGAGTCACATCGACTATGTGATTGAAGCAGCCGCCGAGGTGCGCGCCTGCAGCCGGGAGTTGCGCGGCCTGCGGATGGTGTATGAGCCGCCGGTGCTTCGGCACTTCACGGCCCGATTCCAGGAAATTTGAGCCAGTCTGCCGCGATTGCAGCACCCTGCGATCTGCATGTGCGGCGGCTGTCTGAGATGCTCATCGGAGATCATTGTGAACATCCTGCTGGTCTACCCTGCCACGCCGACGACATTCTGGAGTTTTGCACATGTGATGCCGTTCATCTCCAGAAGGTCCGCGTTTCCGCCGCTCGGGCTGCTGACCGTGGCCGCGATGCTCCCCCGGGCGTGGAACCTGAAACTGATCGATGTCAATGTCACACGATTGACGGATGCAGATATCGACTGGGCGGACTATGTGCTGATCTCCGGGATGATTGTGCATGCCGACTCCGCACGGAGCATTATTGAGCGGTGCAACGCCCGGTCGAGGCGGGTCATCGCCGGCGGCCCGCTGTTCACGACCGGCCACGAGCGCTTCCCGGAAGTGCGCCATTTCGTGCTGGCAGAGGCCGAGGAGGTCATGCCGGAACTGGTCGCGGACATGCAATCCGGACAGGTCAAGCATTACTATCGCAGTCTCAATCGACCCGATGTCACCAGGACGCCGATTCCGCGCTGGGACCTGATCAACCCCCGGCACTATGCCACCATGTCGGTTCAGTTTTCCCGCGGTTGTCCGTTCAACTGCGATTTCTGCGACATCATCGTGATGAACGGCCGGGTTCCCCGGGTCAAGACGCCGGCCCAGATGATCGCCGAACTGGAATCTCTGGCCGCCGCGGGCTGGAAGGGCACGGTCTTCGTGGTCGACGACAACTTCATCGGCAACAAGGCAAGGGTCAAGGACTTTCTGCGCGCTTATCTCGACAGCCGGAGACATGCGATCCATCGCTTCCGCTTCCTGACGCAGGCCTCGCTCAACATCGTCGATGACGCTGAGTTGATGGGCCTGATGGTGAGGGCAGGGTTCAAGAGTCTGTTCATCGGCATCGAGAGCCCGGATGAAGACAGTTTGGCGGAATGTGCCAAGGTCCAGAACACCCGGCGGGACCTGGTCTCGGCCGTCAGGACCATTCACAACGCCGGGATGGAGGTCATGGGCGGATTCATCGTCGGCTTCGACAGCGATCAACCGGGGATCTTCGAGGCGCAGGAACGGTTCATACAGGAATCGGGCGTGGTGACCGCGATGGTCGGACTGCTGACGGCCCTTCCCGAGACCCGCCTGTTCGCCCGGTTGAAGGCGGAGGGTCGAATTCTGGCGCACAGCACGGGCAACAATCTCGACGCAGTGCTGAATTTCGTGCCCAGGCTCGACCGGGAGGTGCTGATTGAGGGTTATCGCAATCTGGTGAAGCAACTCTACGCGCCCAAGGACTACTACCAGCGAATCATGACTTTTCTCAAGGCGTATAAGCCGTCAGGACCCCGCCCGCGCCTGAGCCGTAGCGACGTGTCGGCGTTTCTGAAGTCGCTGTGGGTGATGGGCGTGGCCGGCAGCGGTCGCCGGGAGTTCTGGAAGTTCATGACCAAGACGCTGATCTATCACCGCACGGCATTTGCCGAGGCGATGGGCCTGGCGATCACCGGGTTTCACTTTCGGAAGATCGCCGCGTCGATATGACGCCGCCGACCAAACCCGCGCCGCGCAGGTCGCGCCGCGCGGGTGGATGATTGCGGCTCGAATTTCCAATTACGGCCCAGTCAGTACGCAACCCACGAACGGTTGTACATCGAGACCGTCTGCAAAGCCGTCACCGTTCACGTCGCAGACCTTGCCAACGCTGACGGCGGTGATGTACTCGCGTTGATTGTGAATTTCGCCGTTGCAATTGACGACGGCGCTGTCCGTCACCACCAGTCGCAGGGCATATGCACACGGCCGCAGGCCCGCCGTGTTCCAGTTGGCCAGCGCGTTGTTCACGACCGGCGTTGTGCCGCCGTTGATCGGCGTCCAGGTGTGGAAGTCGCCGCCGCTGAAATAGAGATCCCATCTCGACAGATGCGCATCGTTCGCCGTGCCGACAATCTGCACCACGCCGTTGACAAAACTGCATGACGTCGGCGATGAGATCAACGCGATGGGGGCCGTGTTGTCGACGGTAACGAACCGACTGACCGTCCCAGTGTGGTTACAGGAATCCTGTCCCGTCAGTCGGACTTCGTAGTCGCCGTCCTGCGTACCGATCAGGGTGTTCCACTCGCCGAGCGGGTTGTTGATGATCCACGGCGGGTACAGAGTTTCGAAGTTGACAAAGGTTCCGCCCATCGGGCGATGTTCGAGGCTTGACAGTTGGGCCGGGCAGTTGTCCCACACCGTGCCGTCCGCGCAGATGGTGCCACCGAGAATCTGTCCGGCGGCCGGTGCGTGGAGTTGGACCGAGTCCATATTCTTGTCAACCCACACCAGGGTTGCCGTGGATGCGGTGTTTCCGCACGCATCCTCGGCCGTGAGTTGCAGGATATAGTGGCCTTCCTGTGGCACGGCATTGAGATCCCAGTAGCCGAGCAGGCCGAGGCCCACTTCGGTTGTCGCACGGGCGATCAGGGTCCAACTTCCGCCGGTTGCCTTCACATACTCGAGTCGGTATTCGCGAAGGTCGCCCGAGGCGCCCTGGACTGACCCGACAATTGGCACAACGTCGCAGATGCAGGCAAGTGGGGCGGGCGCGGTGATGGACACGGTTGGCGGCGTGACGTCGGCTTCGTTGCAAATGGAGACATATGCGCCAAGACAGAGATTGCAACCGGCGGAGTTGTTGTTGTAAGAGCCCACCTCAATCCGGTATTGGGTGCCGCTGGTGACATCAAAGCGCAGCGTCGATCCGTAGGCGCTGCAGCCGTTCGAGCAGGCAGCCGTCGGCGTGTCGTCGTTGCATTTGACAAGGGTCATGAATTCACAGTCCGAATCGCCGTCGCGGAAGGCCTGGGCGACGGTGTCGTAGGTCGTGCCGGGGTGGCAGGTGGTGAACGTCATGGTTCCGGTGACGGTCGGCGTGACGGAGAACCAGACGGTGTGACCGACCGGGACGCCGCAGATGGACTCGCCGAAGGCGGTGGCGGTCGCCACGTTCATCACGACTTCATGCAGGCCGGGGGTTCCGGGAACGACATAGGCTGACGTGCAGAAATCGCTCGGGGGTTGGGATCCGGGGCAGACTTGGGCCATGACCCGACCGGTGGCAGCGAGACCCAGAAGCGAAAGAGCAGTGATGAATCTTGTCTGATACACGTTGATTCCTCCTGTCATGAGAAAATGCCGCCGGCGGGTCATATCATTCAGGCGAATACGTCTGCTGCGCTGACCTCCTTTGCTTACGCGCCCAAAATAACGTTGACAAACAACTGAATGTCGGCGCCGTCGGCAGCGCCGGAGCCATCCATGTCGGCCAGCGTGATGTCACAGCCGGTATAATTACCGAGCAGCGCTGCGACAAATTGCGGAATATCGCCCGCGTTCACGGCGTGGTCGCAGTTCGCGTCTCCCGTGACGTACGGGCATGGGCTGGGGTTGCACGACTCCCCGACGGTCCATCCCAGTCCGCCCGCCTGCAGACATGCGTCTTCGGTAATTTGCCCACACTGGCCATCCGGGAAGCAGCATGCCCCACTCGCCGCCGGACAATCCGCGATGCTGAGCCTGAAATCCAGGCTTTCGGCGGCGCCCAGGGGTAGTCGGTCAATCATGAGGTAGTAAGTGCCGGGGGCCAGGGCCAGGTTGCTGATGGTCGCCACGGTGCCCGTGGTCGTCGCAAATGCGAGGCAGGAAGCACCCGGCGGGCACGCGGTGTCAATCACCACGCCGATCGAGTGATCGGCCGACGTTGCCCCGGACACCGTAATATCGACACAGCGCGTAGCGGTGATCGTGATCCGGTAAATGATGTCATCGCCGGTGTCGTAAGTGCCCAGGCACGTATTTGAGTAGTCTTCCTGCTTGTCAGACGTCGTGTTGATGTCCTCGAATGGGATTGCCGGGACGACAAACGGAAACTCACAGTCCTTTCCGTCTATATCATCCGACGGGGAGCAGGGCGGGATCAGTTGAGCGCAGGTCAGTCCGACGCTCCACACGTCATTGGCGTTCTGGCAGTTGGCCTCAAGGACATTGCTCGTGCAGACGGTGGTGAGGGTGTTGCAGCATGCGCCGGTTGCCGCTCCCCCGCAGTCCGTGATGCTGAGCGTGAAGTTCAGGCTGTCGTTCGCCTGTGGCCAGCGGTCGATCATCAGGTAGTACGTGCCGGGCGTCAGGGTCAGATTGCTGATGGTCGCCACGTTACTCTGGCTGGTCCCCTGAGCGAGACACGCAGCATTCGGTGCGCACCCATTATCCAACGCCACTCCGATCCAGTTGTCCTGTGGCGTGGCACCGACCACGGTGATGTCGACACATTGCGTGGAGGTAACGGTCAATTCATAGAGGATGTCACGACCGTTGTCGTAATTTCCAAGGCACGTGTCGGTGTAATCGTTGTTCTTGTCGCTCGTCGTGTTGACGTCGACAAAAGGCAATGAGGTAATTGGAATCGGATTCGCGCAATTCGTCCCGGCCGGCGGCGGGGCCGTGGGGCACGGGGGATTCAGTTGGTCGCACGTCAGGCCGACGCTCCAGACTTGGCTGGTTCCCTGGCAGTCGGCCTGCAGTACGCTGTTGGTGCAGGTGGGCGTCGCGCCACTCGTATCACAGCAGGCGCCCCTTGGCTCGCCGCAGACGAAACTCAGTCCCTGAATGAAGACGTTCGAGTCAAGGACCTGGTCTCCCGCATCCGCAATCGCCAACTTGATGTGATTCAATCCAGGATTCAAAGTACCGGTCGCCGTGAGCACCACCGTCAGTCCGTCCATCTCGGTGTTGCGCACTCCGGCGCACGGAAACGTACCGGGCGGAATGTCGGCGCACCGGTTATTTACGAACAGATTGCAATAACTTCCGCCCGGCGGGTTGAACGGGTTATCGCAGTTCAGATTGTTAATGCTGACCGCTGTTCCGGTGCTGCCGGGAATTAGCGCGATGTTGGTGCCGTTCAGAAAGAATCCAAACACGTCGTTGAACGACGTATTGACCCACTCGTTGTATTCTTCCGACGTGAACACATACTGAAATTGGATGATCTGTGTGCCGGTGCACGTGAAGTCGAACTCCAACACGCAGGCATCATAAGTTGTGTAGCCGGGGATCAATCCATTCAGCGCCTGGTCGCCGATACCCGCGTTGACGCCGCTGACTGAGTCCTGCGTGTTCGGGCCGGGCACGAATGAGATACTGCCGCTGCTCAGGAGGATGCCGCTTTCGAAGCCGACAATTCCGGTGCCGCCCGAAAACGTGCCTGCGGCAATATTGGCGCCGGTGAATGTTATGTTGGACACCGACACTCCGGGACCCAGGAGCGCAGTCACGAGGTTGGCCGGCGTGAGACCGGGGCCCAGGGCCTGGGTGGTCAGCCCAGGACCATGCGGAGTTGGACCGGGCTCATAGTTGTTTCCGCCGGGGGCGATCTGCGGTCGTTGGCGGGGAGAGGACACGGCGGTCGACGCGCAGAATAGAACGCAAGTCAGCGTTACCGCGACAAACGTCATCAGGCGTCGGGACCGAGGTGACAGACAGGTTGCAATATCCTGGGAAATCATGGGCTTTGCTCCGGTGACCCGACAATTTTGGAAGCGTGCGTGACAATAGATACTGTCGTGTGTCTCAATCCAAGGGGTCATGCTACAGACTGAGTGTTCTGTGTCGGCCTACCCAGATTTCTATCCCGAAGCGGCGCAATTGGCGATGTATCTCTTTCGATACAGTGTCAAGGAACACAGTTCAATCGACGTGGCATACGTCATCTATCGCAAGATCAGGCCTGCGGCGGCGTCTGAGCGGCGCCGTCGGTCCTGCCTAGCGCGCACGAATGCCACAGGTTGAGAATCAGTTCGGCTTTGTCGGATGTGCCGGTCTTGCGATGAAGATTTCGAAGGTGCCGTCGAACGGCTGAGACGGAAATGCCAAGGGCGTGTGCAATCGCACTGTTCTTTGCACCAGCGCAGCACAGGGTTAGCACTTCGCGCTCGCGGTCAGTCAGTCCGCGGCACTGCGTCAGAGTAAGGATCGCGGCCTCGGCGTACGGCGGTAGAGTCAATTCACCTAATGGAGTCAACCGCGTTCGCAGACTTGAATTAGGATTGTATACGCACACCGTGCATACAGTCACCGGATTATCACAATTACGCCCCATTGTTTGTCTAAAGCAGCGCGTGCTCCGACATCGCCCTGAGTCGTGCCCAGCGCCGATCGACCTCCTGTTGAATGTCTGCCGCCAGTTCCGCGTACTCCGGCCGGCTGATGTGAGAGAACAGTCCGCCCATTTTCTTCATGGCGTCGGTGATCGGGATTTTCTTGTTGCTCTTCTCGGGGTCGACCGTGATCGTGGTGACGCCGTGTTCGATTTCGTAGAGCGGGTGCAGGCACGCATTGACCGCCGCCTCGACCGCCGACGGGCCGACGTGCTCCTCCATGCCCCAGTTGAGCGGGCACACCGAGAGGGTCTTCACGAAGGCGAACCCGCCGGCGCGGACCGTGGCCTGTGCCTTGCGCGCCTTGCGAATCATGTCCAGGGCGTGGGACTCCGCCGTCGTCGCCAGGTAGGGCGCGAAGGTGCCGCGCAGGATTTCCATGATGTCCTTGTGGTGCGTGCGCTTGCCGGTCTGCTGAGTGCCGACATACGCGTTGCTGTTTTTCTGTCCCTTGTATCCGGAGAAGCACTGCTGCGCACCGGTGTTCATGTAACCCTTGTTGTCGTATTCAAAGAGGATGAACGGATCGTTGCGCAGGGCCGCGCCGATGACCTGGTCCATGCCGATGTCGTCGCCGCCGTCACCGCTCACCGCGACGACCGTGATCTCCTCGGGCAGGTCGCCGCGCGCCTGGTAGCGCTTGATCATTTCGACGACGCCTGTCGCCGTGGAGGTGTTGTTGTGGAACAGATTGTGGAAGTACGGCACCTTGAAACTGGTCAGCGGGTAGCCCGTGGTCACCACCATGCCGCAGCCGGTGTTGAACAGCAGGACGACCTGTCCATCGATGCCGCGGAGGAACAGGTTGAGGCTGGTGAAGATGCCGCAGCCGGGGCAGGCGCTGTGCTTCTCGAATCGCACGGGCATGCGCGAGAGGTCCTTGAGGTTGACCTTGCCGTTGCAACCGGCGTTGTGGGTGCATTCGAGCGTGGTGAGCGGGACGAGTGTTTTAGACGGATTGTAGTTGACATCGCCCGCCCAGGCGCCGTGATACGTCTTGGCCGGCGCGAAGGAGAAGACTGGGGCGTCGGCCGGCACGGCCTCCCGCGTTTCGCTCTGGTGGTACATCGCGAGGGCGTCGTCCATGGTGAAGTTCAGACCGCCGATGCCGTAGGTGCGCTGTGTGATCGTGGCCGGGTTGTTTCGTCGCTGGAGTGCGGCGCCGATTTCATTTGCCAGATAGTTGTTCGCGCCGTACTGACTGGCCCGCTCGGCGACGAGGATGGAGTCCGCATCACCGATCGCCTCGACCAGTTCGCGCTCCGGCCACGGGCGCAGGACAGTGGGAATGACCAAATTGACGGGCTGCGCCTTTGCTTCGAGGGCGTCCACCGCGTCTTTCGCGGCTTCACCGGCGGTGTTGAGCGCCACGAGACAGCGTTCCGCCGAACGATCGCCGTACTGCTGAACGAACCCGTAGTGCCGCCCGGAGAGGTGGGCATATGCCTCAAAGATCGAGGGGAGCAGTTCGTAGGCCCGGGCGAACTTCTGATCCATCTGCACCTTGGCGTTGATCAGATCGTCATTCATATACGGGCCGAAGGTGCGCGGATGGCCGATGTCCAGCAGATTGAAGCGGCCGTTCTCGCCGCGCAACGTCGCCTTGAACGGCGGGGGGCCGACGAAGTTCCGAACGTCCTGCCGGTCTGCGAAGACGCTGATTCGCCGGTTCGCATGGGACGTGTGGAATCCGTCGTAGGCGACGATGGCGGGGAGGTTCACGGCTTCCGCGACCTTGATCGCGATGATGTTCATGTCGTATGCGGCCTGGACGGTCGGGGCCAGAAAGACGAGCCAGCCCCAGCCAAGCGTCGCATACAGATCGGAGTGGCCGTTCTTGATGTTGAGCGGCGCGGACACGTCGCGGGTGGACAGGTTGAGCACCATTGGCAGGCCCAGACCGGCGATGGCGGGCATCTGCTCGGCCTTGAGCAGCAGGCCGTTGGCGCTGGTGACATCGACGACGCGGCCCCCGGCAATGGCGACGCCCGTACAAATGCCCAGGGCGGCCAGTTCGCTGGTGCCGACGATGAAGGCCATGTCCGTCTCGCCGTCGGCATAGGCCTTGGAGATGGCCTCGCCGACGTCGGAAGACGGCGTGATGGGATAGTAGCCTTCGGCGTCGTAGTCGATATCGAGGATGGCGCGGGCCACGGCCTCGTTGCCATTGCCCAGCCACGAGATCATCCTGGCGGCAGCCTTCGGTTGGACTTGTTCCAGTTCGGCCGTGCTCATCTTCAGTTCCTTCCCATTTTGGCAAAATAGAGTCGATAAACGGCCACCGCGACGCCGAGCATGGCCAGACCCCACACCACGGGGAGTTTCATGACAATGCCGACCGGAATGGCGATGAGGCAGAGCATCAATGCCCGCCGGGTGTACGATCGATAGAACGCATCGACGTTCGGTTCGCGGTTCAGCAGGTGCGCAAGGTGTTCGTGCTCCGAACCGGGTCCCTTAAGTCGCCGATTCGGCAGGGTCTTGCCGGGCTTCGGCATCATCGTCTCTGCTTTCACGGTGTTCCGCCTTTCCTCGGGCCGGGCGAACGACCGCCCGGATTCCTCGTCGCTGTCTTATACGCTTGTCAGCGCCTTGCCCTTTTTCGTTTCGGGGCAGACCTCGACGCAGCGCATGCAGCCTTTGCAGAACGCGGGATCGATGCCTTCCATGCGCCCCTCGCGCCAGAGCAGTCCGCCGGGATCGGAGCACACGGTGAGACAGATTCCGCATGAGTTGCAGGCGCCCGTGTGAAACTCGGGCAGGTGTCCGCGTCCGGCGATGCGGTTGTCGCGATTGAGCGTGCTGTGGGTGAGGGCGTCGATCGTTCCGCCGTTGAGCATGTTTTTCCAGCCGACCGCGCCGCGCGTCGTGAACGGCGCCGTCAGTGCGAACCGGTTGTCATCGGCAAACGTCTCGATGTGGGCGCCGGCGATGGCCCGTGAGAACGCCGTCAGATTGGCCTCCACCGCCCGCGGCCACTGCTTTCCGATCGTGTCGCGCACATGCTGATCGGGGAAGGTCAGTTCGTGGCACAGCAATGCAAGCAGGGGCATGTTCAGCCGGCTCTTGCACTCATAGGCGATTCGGGTGGCATCGACGCAGACAACGCGACCGCTGTGCAGGTGAAGCAGATCGCGGACTTCGGCCGGCGATTTGATCGAGTTGACGATGACCACCGCGCCGGGGTGCAGGCCGCGGCCCAGATCGAGCGGGCCGATCAGGTCATCGTGAAAGGCGACGAGGTAATGCGGGCGGGTGGTCGGACCGGCCTGACGCACCGGGACACCCACGCGGCAGAACCGAACCGTGACATCTGTCGCGGTCCCCTTCTTCTCCGAGCCGTAGCGGGCGTCGTAGCCGCCGTCGAGGCCGAAGTCGCGGCAGCCAATCTTGAAGAGGATCTTCCCGGCCATGTTCGCGCCGTCGCCGCCCAGGGCGGACAGGAAGACATTGCAGAATCCAAGTTCGTCTTGAGCCGGTAGTTCTATGGACATGGCGATTTGCACTCCCAATGACGCACGCGCGTTATCAGTCAATTGGCACGCGCCGTTCCAATGCCCAGGTGCGAACAGGCGGCTCTGAGGGGTGGTGAACTGCGCAAGTTTCAGCAGGCTTGCGCCTTTTCGCGCAATTTCACCCGGTTTCCGGCGTTCATCCGCGTTGCTGGGCCGGTCAGTGGAATTGCGCGCGATTTCCGGTCCTGGCATGGCCATTGCCCCCTTGTTCGGGCGTGATGGGCCCGCTTCGGGTGGCGGGCAGCCGTTGGATCACATCCCGCAGGAGGTTCCGCCATGATCGTCTCGAGTTACATGACGCCGCGTCCCGTGACCGTCTCCGGCAAGGCTCCGGGCGAGTACGCCCTCGATCTGATGCGCCGGCACCAGGTGTTTCAACTGCCGGTGGTGGACGACATCGGTCAACTTGTGGGCATTCTGACGGACCGGGATCTTCGCTCGGCGGCCGGCGCCGACCCGGACCTGCTGAAGAACCTCGTTGTCAACGAGATCATGACCAGCGAGGTGATCACGGTCGGGCCGGACGATGATATTCAGACGGCACTTGAGATTCTGTGCCGCAAGCGCGTCGGCGGGCTGCCGGTGGTGCGCGAGGGTGTCCTGGTCGGCATCATCACCGTGCGTGACATGCTGCGCTGCCTGCGCGATCAACTTGGCATGCCGTCCATTCTGCACGACGAACGCGTCGCACGGGCACACACCTGTATCTTCTAGGAGGTGCGGCCATGGCCCTGAACCTGGATCGGATCGAACAGCGGTTGCGCGAGCGGATCTGTCCCAATTGCGCCCGATACACGCGCATGAAGACCTGCAGCCTGCCCGCCAATCGCGGGTGCGCCGTCTTTTCCAACTTTGCGGAAATCGCCGCGATCGTCGAGCGCACCCACAGCGATGACATCGGCCCCTATCTCGATGAGGTCCGCAGCCGAATCTGCCAGACCTGTCTGGAAGACGATCACGGCAGTTGTCCGATGCGAAATGCGGTGGACTGCGCGCTGGATTGCTATCTGCCGATGGTCGTCGAGGAGATCGAGGCGGAGATGGAACGGCAGCGGCCGCTCCCCGGCGATCCTGCGCGATCGATCAAGTGAGCGTGCGTCAGTTTCCGAAGGGCGGGTCATCGGCCCGCCTCTTGAATCGCTCGGACGCTTGCGTGAGACCGGGATCGGCCTGCTGTGGCGGCTTACGAGTTAATACAACCCGCCACCGAATCGGCGGGTCGAGGACCCGCCCTACAACTTTCCGATGGTCGCATTGCTGACACGCCCAACGACACTTCCGCATTCGGAACAAATACCGGACATGTTGCCGGTGAGGTTATAGCCGCAGACACAATGACCGGGAAAGACGACTCGGCTGCGGCGCTCCTGCCGCCACAGAAAAAGCGTCGGAACTGCCATTGCCACCAGTAGGAGCCATAGAGGGATAAGTAACTGAGTTACGTTGGGCCTGTACTGAATGAAGACTGGCAGCGAGAACATGAATTCCCCGCTATGACGCCAATTCAGCCGCAGACCGGACCCGTACCAGATTGGCGACTCCACCGCACGCTGCAGCGTAAAGCAAACTTTGCCGTCTGAGACGTTGACTGCGCACGAGCTGCTATGAACGGTAAAGGAAAAAAAACGCGATCCCAATGCTACTGCAACAGTGACCAGGCACGCGGAAATGCAGCAATTAAAAATGATACGGCGAATACGCATCGCGATGGCGGCCCGTGGTCAAACTCCGTTCTCGGCAAGGGCGGCCCTAACGCCGCATAGCGCGACATTGGACTGTTTGGCGCAGTTGTAGCACTCAGGGCTTGCCCTTGATCGACGCGACGAATGCGTTGAAGTTCTGCTCCTGGGCCTTCATGGTTGCGACCGGGCCGACGCCCTTGAAGAACCAGGGGCCCTGCGGCGTTTCGACAATCGCGGAGAGCATGCGGAATTCCTGCGCGTCGTTGCTGGCCGGCCTGCCGGACATCGGGTCTGCATACCGACCGGTGACGTCGAGCGTCGTGACTTTCATTCCATTGACGTCGTGCGATTCCCGCTTGACCTCGGCGTCCGGGATGGGCTTTCCATCCGAAGTGGAGAACATGCCCTTCCAGCGATCGATGTTGGCTTCAACCGCGCCGCCCTGGCCCTCGCCGAAGTAGAACACGACCATCTGTCCGTCTTCCTTGTCGCCCTCGGCGCGCGGAAGCAGGTACTGGGCCTTGCGCAGCGAACTGGTGACCGGCTGGACCTTCCAGTCCGACGGCGCGGTGTAGAGGATCGCGTCCAACTCAGGCGCGGGCTTCATGCCGGCGCCCATGCCGGTCGCGGGACCGATGGGCGGATGTCCCTGCGGCAGGTTGGGGGTGGGCGGGGCAAACCCCTCGATGGGCGGGTGGTTCGGCGGAAGGACGCCCGAGGGCGTTGACGGCTTGTCCTTATTGAGGAAGGCCGAGATGGCCTTGGCGTCGTCTTCCTGGCCGGCGGAGGATCCGGCGACCGGGGCCGAGGCGGGTGGCACGGGGGTCGGTGTATTTTTTTCGCAAGCCAGCCCGACCCCGAGCACGGCGCCACAGGCCGCGACTGCCCGCCAATAATGAGACATTCGTATCACGTCAATACCCCTTTCACGTTGTTTCGCGTGGGTTGGATTCGTTTCCGCAGGGCGCAGGATAACCTCGCCGTCGGCGGTTTGCAGCATTTCGCCCTGAAATGGTGGCTAGCGAGCGGCCCGAACGCCGCCGGAGACGGGCGGATCGGCGGAGGGCGGCGCGAGCGGACCGCCGCGGCGCTGCGGATCGTGGAAATAAAGGAATCGTCGCAAGCCGTCGCTGCCGTGGCAGGTCGTGCACAGGTTGGGCGGCGCGAATTCGCGCAGAAGCAGGCGCATCGCACGGCGCTGCTGCGCCGACAGCGCGGCGATGTCCTTGCGCTCGGCGGCCGGCGGGTTGCCATGGGGGACGTGACAAGTCTGGCAGCCAATGCGGCCCGTCGCCGCCGGCTTTCCATCCGCGCCCATCAAGGGCAATCCGCTCGTCGCGCCGGCCACGGCGTTCATCGGAACCGGAATCTCGGGGTGGGTTGCGACCACGGGCGGCCTGGCCGGCCCGTTGGCGCGGTGGCACGCGACGCACATGGCATCGCCGGCGCCCGCAGTTGCGTCGCCGCCGGCGAGTCTGGCGGTTTGAAGAAGATGCGGCTCGGTGGTTGCGGCGTTGGCATGCACGCCGTGGCACGGGCCGCAGGTGACCGCATCGAGCCCGGCGCGGCCGAGGCTCGTACTGCCGTGACCGGTCAGTGCGACGTGCGACATGTCGGCGTGACAGGTGATGCAGAGGTCCTGGGCGGTCTGGTTGGCGGTGACGCGGAGGAGGTTGGTTCCGCTGCCCGGCCGGGCGTGCGGATCGTGACAGGTCTTGCAGGTGATTGAGGCAGTTGTGGCATTGGCGCCGGGCGCCAGCGGCAGACAGCCCTTGCCCGAGCCGGCGGGGGCGGTCTGCGGATGCACCATGGCCTTGTCGCCGGAGGCGCCCCAGAGATTCTCCGCGTGACAGGCGCGACATCCGGCATCCGCGCCGCCGATGGCGCCGGCCATGCGGAAGAGACCCGTGTCCTCATTGCCGTGCGGCCGGTGGCAGGCGAGACAGGTGTCGCGAATTGCCAGCGACGATTCCGGCCAGGCCTTTTCGTTCCGCGAGACATCATGCGGTCCGCCGGCCATCACCGCCTGCTCGGCGTGGCAACTCGAGCAGACCTGCCCGGGCGCATGGCGCAGAAACATGGGATGGTCGCGCATGTGCGGATCGTGGCAGTCGGTGCAGCGCGTCTGAGGATGATTGACCGAGCCGAGGACGCGCTTCTCGGCGCAGCGACCCTGCTGATGGCAGGTGATGCACTTGCCGCCGGGGTCCAGCGTGCTCTCCTCCGGCTCGCGGGCGTAGCGGTGAAACATGTGGCAACTGCTGCACGGTCCGCCGGAGGACGCCGTCATGCCGAGTCGGTTGCGCTCGTTCGGAAACTGGTCGCGCAAGTCGTGGGCGGTGTGCGCGACGCTGGTCTTATCCTGGTGGCAGCGAATGCAGAATCGGCCGTCGGTGAGATCGTCGGCGAGCATGAATCGCTCGCCCTTGCCGTGGTGCAGTTTGTGGCAGGAGAGGCAGATCAACCGCTCACCCGGCCCGAGTTTGGCGCCCATATCCCTGATTGCCGCGGCCTGCGTGGCGTTCACCACGGGGCTGATCGGATGCTCGGTGTGGCTTCCGTCGCGGAACATGCCGGGGCGCATCTGGTCGTGGCAACTGAGGCAGAGTTGATTCGATTCGGTGCCGCGCACGAGCAGATGCTCTTCCACGGCGCCGTGCGGCGTGTGGCAGACCTGGCAGGTGAGTTCGCGCGGATTCGGGCCGACGCGGGCGCCGGCGTCGATCAGGGTCTGCGGCACGGGCCACGGCATGCCGCCAATGGGATGGGTGCCCATGCCGGGGCCGCGCGTTTTGTCTGCATGGCAACTGATGCACAATTCAGATGCGCGGTTGGGCACCCGCAGAAAGATCGACGAACTCATGTCGCCGGTGAAGTTTCCACCGGTGTGGGCCGAATGGCAGGTGCGGCAGGCAATCGCGCCGTTGACCAGCGGCAGGTTGGGCGGCACGCGCATGCCCTCCGGCGGCGTGACACCCGTCGCATGTCCGTGCAATTGCCACACGCGTCGCCGGGAATCCACGACGGATCCATCGTGGCACGAGAGGCACATGTCCGCGCGGCTGACCGCCGGCTCCTCATCGGTGCTGATCAGGGGCCGGGCGATGGCCGTGCCCACGCCGCGCGAGAGCGGGTCAATCATCTCGATGTGGCAGACCGTGCAGGCGCGTCCGGTCGCTCCGACGACTTCCGTCGACTTGCGCGGAACCACTGCGGGCTTCTGACTGCCCCGCGCGATTCGCAGTTTCCGAACCCGGTCGGCGGTCATCTCGGTGACGTAGAGATTCTCCGCGGCATCAAACGCCATGCCCATCGGGGATTCGAAATGAAGGACTTTTCCGTCGGCATCGCGAAGCACGTCGATCAGCACGCCGTCGGAGGTGAAGACCTGAATGACGCCCAGGACGCTGTCGCTGATCCAGATGTTCCCGGCGGCGTCGCACACGATACCCTTCGGGCGATAGAGTTGGCCCAACTCCACGCCGTAACTGCCGATGCCGCGCGCCGGCACGCCGTTGGGGTTGAACTGCGACACCCGGCCATTGATGACATCGGTGACCAGCACATCGCCGGAGCGATTCAGTGCCAGCATGAATGGGTGATTGAATTGACCGAGTGATTCACCCGGTCGTCCGAACAGGGCCACGGCGCTGCTCTCGACGTCCATGCGGAGAAGGCGATGGTTGTCGTTATCGACCAGCCAGAGGGCCTTCCCGTCGGCGGTGGGGACGAGGTCGGTGAGGTCGATGGGGTGGTCGCCGGGCGCCGCCGGCTTCAGGGTGCGCTCCAGCGAACCGTCGGCGGCGCGAACGACGACGCAGGCATGCCCCGTGTCAGTGATCCAGAGTCGATTGCTTGCGTCCGCGTGAACCGCGATGGGTCTGGACAGGGCGTGGTTGCCGATGCTGCCGAGGACTTCGGCGAGGCGACCCTCCGCGTCAAATCGCAGGACCCGATCATTGAGGCCGTCGGCGACAAAGACGTGGCCGTTTTTCGTGGTGGTCACGTCGGTGGGCAGGCGGAGCGGGGGTTCGGCGGTGTGGCGAAATTCCAGAGTCGGAATCGCCGTGAAGGCGTGATCCGCCGCGCGAACCGCACATGCTCCGCTCAGAATCAGCAGTACGAGCGCGAGTTTCACATGCTGGCACGATGGATGCATGACCGAAGTATCATACAGCGGGATCGCTGCGCGCCGGGATTTGAATATCCCATTCCCGGACTAAATGCACGCGAGGACTGCGTGGGAGCATATGACCATGCCAGGTTCCGAATCCGAACCCACACCGAGCCAGCCGGCGCCATCGCTCCCTGCTGCATCGACCGAAGTCGCGCCCAAGCCGAAGCCGCGACGCAGGATCCTTCGCCGGGTCGGAATCCTGCTGCTGGCATTTCTGATCTTCGGTGCAGTTGGGCTGGGAGGTGCGGAATATTACACATCCAAGCCCGAGTTCTGCGGAACCTGCCACATCATGGACCCGTACTACGTTTCCTGGTCGCACGACAAGCACTCGGGCAAGCCGGATGTGTGGTGCGTCGAGTGTCATTACGCTCCGGGTGAGCAGCACACGATCATGGCCAAGTTCAAGGGCCTCTCGCAACTGGCCAGTTACTTCAGCGGACGATACGGCAGCGCCAGGCCCCGCGCCCACGTCAGCGATTCGAGTTGCATGCGCTCGTCGTGTCACGGCGACAACGTGTTTCTTGAGAAGAAGATCGTGATCGGCGAACTGCGAACGGAGACGCGCATGGTCGGCGACGTCTCGACCGATGTGGAGCGTGCGCCGTCGGTTACGTTCAATCACGCGGTGCACTTGAAAGTGGACGACCGGCTGGCGAAGACGGATGCGGCCATCGCGGCGATGACGAAGCAACTTGGCGAGCGCATGAATGGCGCCGCGCTGGCCGCGGTTCGAAAGGCGGCCACATCCGTTCAGTCGGTGTCCGAACGCAAGGCGGCCATGACCGCGAAGGTTTTGGAACTGGGCGTGCCGGAATTGACCGGCGATGCAATGGAGTTGATGCGGTTGGAGCACGAGCGGTTGCGATTCCTGCAATTGGAGTCGATCACCTGCGCGTCGTGTCACTCGTATGATGCCGGCGGCAAGAATCACTTCGCCGTGGATCGGCAGAGTTGCTTCGTCTGCCACTTCACCAACCAGGAGTTCAATCAGGACACCGGCTCCTGCCTGCGGTGTCACGAACCGCCGACGCGCAAGATTTTCGTTCACGGTGCACCTCCGGTCAGCGCCAGCGGTCCAGCGGCCACGCAGGCATCGGCCGGGCCGCTGCTGGATCACCGCGACATCGTCGAACGCGGCATCAACTGCGAGAGTTGTCACGCGGACGTGGTGCGCGGCAAGTCCACGGTATCGGCGCGGGAATGCACGCATTGCCACGATCAGCAGCGCTTCATTGACGGATTTGAGGAGCGCACGACTTCCACGGTTGCCGACTATCACCGTGTTCACGTCGCGGCCCAACGGGCGCGGTGTCCCGACTGTCACAAGTCGGTCGAGCACAGCCTGGTGAATCCGTTGCAAATCGCCTCCAGCACGGACTTTCTTACGCCCGTCCTCGACGATTGTCAGCATTGCCATCCGGGCCACCACAAGGAACAGGTGCAACTGCTCGCGGGCACCGGCGGCCACGGCGTCGCGCATCCGATGCCCAATTCGATGTTCGGATCGCGCTTGAATTGCCGGGCCTGTCACACCGAATCGGGCAGCGATTTCAAGGGCGCTCCGCTGATCGCCGCGTCCCAGGCCGCCTGCGCCGCGTGCCACGGCGATGATTATCGCCAATTGTTCGAACAGTCCCTCGCCGAATTGAAGACGTATGTCGATGAAGTGCAGGGCCTGCTGACCCGCGTCGAAGCCGATCTGCAATCCGCTCGGCAGGCGGGCCGGAACATTCCCGAGGAGGCCGTTCGCGCCATTGAGCAGGCGAAGGCCAACCTGCAGTTCGTCCGCTCCGGAAACGGCATACACAATAAGAACTACGCGCTGCAGGTCCTGGATGTCTGCCGGCAGGACCTCGATCGCGCGAGCGCGGCGCTGGGTGGAAAGTAACTAATTGTCGATGTTCTGCGTGGTCGGGGATTTTGGCGCGATGAATTCCGGCATGGTGAATGCCGGACTGCCCTCGCGCAGGTGATCGATCATTTTGACAACGATCGGCGCCACCAGGGCATCGATGCGGGCCTGCGGGAAACCCACGCCGGCGAAGTTCACCAGGGCGTCCTGGGTGCGATGACAGTCCGAGCAGGACAGGGCTTCCTTGCGGCGCAGTGGATGCACGGATTCCAGCAGGCGCTTTCGCGTCTGCTCATCGGCGCGGTCTTTCTGGGCGAAATAGGATCGCACGGCCTGATCGGTGTTGGGATGCCCCAGGATCGGGTTGCCGGTTGCGGGATTCTTGACGGCGAGTTTGGCGCCGTATTCACCCCGAAAATGTCGCGGCAGCGTGTCACGGGCCTCGCTCAGCAGCGTCTGGAACATCGGGCTGCCCGGCGAGACGGCCGCGAAGTGGTCGGCCAGGGTGTTCAGCGCGGGCACGGCGCGAGCCTGCTTCGCGGCGGTGCGCAGTAAACCGACAAGGGTCTTTTGATCGGCGGCGGTCGGCTCGGCCCAGCGTTTCCCGGCGTCTGCCGATTGGATCATGCCGTATGCGCCGAGAATCGCGGGCGGGTCGGTCGTCTTGCCATCGGTCAGGTCGTACCACACCAGCGGGCGCGGACGCTCGTCACCCTGCATGTGGCAGACACCGCAGTGAATGCTGGTGGCGTGCATGTTCAGGAAGGCCCGCGCGGCCTTGTTCCGGGTGTGTGGCAGCGCCGAGTGGCAGCCGCTGCGCGTGCAGTCGTTGAAGTGGTCGGGCGTGATCCACCCGTCGATGCGGTGGTAGTGAGACGGGGGCGTGCGCGGCATTTCGGTCGCCGCGAGGGCCTGCCATTCCGCGCGACCGGTCTCAAGCAGCGCAGCATCCAGTCGGGTAGGCAATTGTGTGATTTGGGGCGGAGCGGTCGCGGGCGTCACCAGTGACACGTAGAGATATCGAATCGCCATGAAGGTAAGCCAGCAGAGCACCCCGAGAATCGCCAGGGCGTAGGCGCGGGGAATTAGCAATCGGGCGAGTTGGACGGTCCGCCGCGGAATCGACGCGATGGCGTCGAGAACCTGCTTGAAACGAAACTTAGCCATGTTCCGCCAGGCCCTCGTCGCCGATGCCGAGGTCGCGCGCGACGTCCTCGACGAGTTCGGCATGTTCCTCGACCAGTTTCTCCACCGGCGTTCGGCCGTCGATCGTGGCCGTGGAAAGCGGGAATACCTTGGGTGAAAAAATGACGTTGTAAATATGAAGGATTCCCACGTGAATCACCGCAAGGAAGGCCTCGTAGGTGTGTGCAATGGTCGCCAGGTTCAAGGCGCGGCCGCTGAGGAAGTGCGAACTGATCTGCTCGCCCCACAGGAGCAGGCCCGTGACCCCCAGCAACACCGTGCCCCAGAAGACGCCGAGGTATTCAAATTTCTCAGTTGGGCTGAATCGACCGTAGGCCGGCCGTTCCTTGCGGAGGAAGAGCAGGTAGGCCAGAAGTTCGATGGTCTTCTTGACGTCCTGCGGCGTGATCCACATCGGCAGATCGACCCAGGCTGCGACATACCGGTTGCGGCCCGGAACGGCACTCATGGCGCGGGCGGTCTTGATTACGCCGAGGCATACGGTGCCCAGGTGAATCATGAAGCCGAGAACGAGGACGATGCCCGACCAGTGATGGATGATCCGCGCGATATGAAGACCGCCGAACAGGTTCACGAGCACGGTCGCCCAGCCGCGATCGGCGAATTTCAACGGGAAGCCGGTCAAGACAAGCAAAATAAATAGAATGGCAAGGGCCCAATGCTGAAAGCGCTGACTGACCGTGAAGCGGACCAGGCGCGCCGGACCGCGCGGGTCGCGCTGAACGCGCGCGATGAGTTCCCGCACGCGATGGCTGTCATGGTAGTGACGTCCAACGATTACCTGCACCAGGTCCAGAATGACCAGAAGCGCCGACGGGCCGAACGTCAGGAGCGTAATCAAGATGAATGTCGCTGCGAGGGCGAACTCAAGCGTGCCCCGGTCTGAGGAGATGTCGAGGTGCACCGAAGAGGCGGCAATCTGCTTGTTGGCGCCGGGGTGACAGGTCAGGCTGCGGCAGGCGTTGGCGACGTTCGCTGCGTGCACGCTCGAAAGCGGATCATCTGGGCCGAGCATCAGGTGGGCGTTTTCGCCGGCGCGAACGTGACACGAGAGGCAATCGGCGGTGCTGTCGTCGCCGAGGAGCGCCGCCTTGCCGTGAAAACTCCGGACAAAACTGGCGACCGGGTCCTTGTTTTCATGGTTCGCGACAAATCGCGGGTCGCTGTGGCAAATCGCACAAACTTGCGCTAGTTCGAGCGGCCCACGCGCGGGCTGAAGCCGGGATGCGATGTGGTTGGTGAAGTAGCGAATGTCTGCGTCGACCTTTTCGGCGTGGCAGGTTTCGCAGCGGTCAAAGGCCTGGCTGGCCAGGAGTTTGAACTTGGGTATGACGAGGGACGGATCTCGGAAATTCGGTTCGTCATGGCAATAAAGGCAGGTGGATTGGCCATCGGACAGCACGGGACCCTGTGCCAACCGCAGTTTTGCCAGTGCTTCGTTCGAGTGTGCGCTTCGCTCGAGCATGGTTGCCACGTTGTCGTGGCTGAAGGGGCGCTCCAGTCCGGTGCGGTCGGCGAGGTGGCACTGCCTGGCACAATCGACCGGCGTGGACGGGAGATGGGGCACGACGCCGACTTCGGATTTCTCGTGACAGGCCGTACATGAAAGGCGAGAGTGGGGGCCGCGGTGTGCGGTCGAATAAGTCGGGTCGACGTAGAAAACGCGCAACTGACTGCGCGAAGCCTCCACGCGGCTGAGGCCGCGGTATTGATGGCACATGAGGCAGTTATCCGGGTCATCGGCCCGGGCCGGGGTTGAGATAGACGCCCCAGCCAGCCCCGCCAAGAAAGCGATGATCGGGGCCACCCGGCCCGCGCGCCGCCAACTTGCCCGTCGTCGGTGGGGTAGCGGCTTGATGGTGCTCATGTGTCCGCGTCCTTGTTCGCCCGAATTCGCAGGCAGGTTTGGCATTGTACTGCTTATTCAGATCGGTCAAGTCAGTCTGCGGTCGGCTGAGAATGGCGGTTGGCCGGAAGGTGCGCGGAATCCCCCAGTGCGATGCGCGAGATTGCGCATGCGCAAATTAGACGCACACCGAACGGTCGTCGCCGACCGATCCTCGATCGCGCGAGCCCGGTCTTTGCACGGCCGCGCACCGATATGCGGATTTCATTGGCATGCCGCGTGCCTGTTGAGATGTGGGCACACGCGGTCGGCGCTCGCCGATTGGCGTTGCGGCTCCATTTATCCGCGATGGGAGCCTTGCGGTCTGAGAGCGGGTTGATTAATATCGTCGTGTCTCATCTCGCCGCAACCAGTGAATCTACAACTCAGGAGCTTTCCAATGAAACAGTCCCCCATGAAAAGGCGGCACAGTCGGAAAGTCGTTTTGGTCGCTTGTCTGTTTGTTCCCGTGCTGACGATGGCAATGAACGGGACGAATTGCGGGGTTGGCCCGACGCTCCCGCCCATAACCGGAGACAGCGGTCTGACTGGCAAGTATGTCGGCGCGGAGCGCTGCAGCCAGTGTCACAACAACGTTCATGCCGATTGGAAGCAGACGCTGCACGCCGGGGCATTGGAGACGCTTGAGGCAATCGGGCAGGACAAGAATGCCGCGTGCCTTGGATGCCATACCGTGGGCTACGGGGACACCGGCGGCTACCAGAGTCGCGCCCTGACCAATTCGCTGGCGGGCGTGCAATGCGAAAATTGCCACGGCCCCGGCGGTGAACACGCTGCAAACGTTAATGACGAAGCACTTCGACCGAAGATCGACATCTCCGCCTCGGTCTGTGGCACCTGCCACACGGGTGATCATCATCCGAACTTTGAGGACTGGCAGATGTCGAAGCACGCCGCGGTGAATCCGGAACTGGTGACGCGATTTGCTGCGGGAAATAGCCTGCAGAGTTGCGGAAAATGCCACTCGGGCGACTACTTCTTCAATGCGGTTATCAAGGGCGAGTCGATTCCGGATAATTACCTTCAGGGCAAGACCAGTGAACAAATGGCAGGAATCACCTGCGCGATTTGCCACAATCCGCACGCGCGAACCGGCAACGCCGTCATGCCGGATACCGATCGGGATTATCAACTTCGGTACAAGCAAGTGACTTTTCCCGCGCCTTCCAACAGCCTTGCAGATGCCCAGGACCCCACACGGTTCAACATCTGCGGCCAGTGCCACCATGCCCGAAACAATGTTTGGACAGACACCGCTCGCGACCCGCACCCGAGCGATCAGGCCAATGTGTTCTTTGGCGAGATGCCGCTGCCGGTGGCCTTCCCCGAGCCGATCGTGCCCAATCGGGCCTCGGTGCATTTGAACGCCGCTGAGCAATGCTCAACCTGCCACGTGGCCCGCAAGCCGTTTGAAGAGGGCATCGCACCGGCCGTTTCCGGGCATACTTTTGAGATCAACTTCCTCGGCTGCGTGTCGTGCCACGGGTCGGTCGATGTCAGCAAGGCCAAACTCGCAGCGCTGGAAGCCGAAATGGAGTTCCGCCTCGGCCTCGTTGAGGACGCCCTGAATGCGTGGTCGGCACGAAGTACCGCCCTCTGCAGCGCATTCGCACATACCGGCCCCTGTTGGGAATTCACCAGCGAGGGTGGTATGAACTCGGCGGGCCAGGCCAAGATTCCCGATGGCATCAAGAAGGCCCGGTACATTCTCTACTATGTGAAGGCCGGCGGCGGAAACGGGGCGCACAATCCAGACTATGTCCGCGAGGCGTTGATTCTGGCCGAGGAGTATGCCGCCACGGCGCCGGATGGCGTGCCGTAACCTGCATCCACTGGGCATTGGTTTTCCGCTGACAGCTGCGCATCTGCGCAGCTGTTAGTTTGCGCGAACAGCGTTTTCCCCGATTCAGCCGCGGCGCGCGTGCCGTTCCGGGATACCATGTTGAGGTGGAGGTGGGCAGCGTGCATCGTCCCTTTCTATTGAGACGAACCCCGGGGATCGGCTCGTTCGCAATCCTCCTGATCGGCGGAGTGGCGACGGTTGTCGCATTGGGCGGGGCTGCGTGCGACACCGATCCGAGCGTCGCGAATCTCGGGCTTTCCATCTACTACAACACCACCGACAAGACCAACAAGGGCGCGGCATATGTCACCTCTTCGGCATGCAGCGCGTGCCACTCAGACTTTGCGCAACGCCTGTCGCTGCATGGCCATGCCCACGCGCTGACCCAGGTGCTCGGTTCGGCGCCGATGTTTCCAGCCGGGGCGGCGAACGCCGGCGTTCCGAATCCGCCCGCGGGCTTTGCATGGTCTGACATCTCCTATCTTCTGGACGGCTTCAGCAAGAAGGGCCGTTTTCTCGACAACAATGGTTATGTGCTGACGACCGGTCTGACGGGCCAGTTGACCCAGTGGAACCTGGGCCTGCCGGCGCTGCGGGCCGGTGCGGAGTTTGTCGAGTATCTTCCCGCCGCCGTCACGGTCACACCGTACGATTTCGACACGTTTCGCTATGAGACCACCGGGCCCGCGCCGCAGGATCCTTCGAATCCGTTGTTCCAGGACAATCGCCCCGGCATTGCGGGCACCTGGCACGAGGCGGGCGTGAAATGCGAATCGTGCCACGGACCCGGCTCGCTGCATATTCCCCGGCCGCAGGCGAGGAATCTCTTCGTCGACACGACGGGCACGCAAACGTGCGCCGAGTGTCACACGCGGCCATTCGGATCGACAACCGGCGAAATTCTGGCCGCGGACGGCTTCATTCGAGACCGGCAGCAGTGGTCCGAACTCAAGGCCAGCGGTGGCCATGCCCAGTTCGCCTGCACCTATTGTCACGACCCACACCGATCGGTGACGAACGACCGGCCCGCGGCCATTCGAAATGAATGCCGGGCATGCCACGGCGATGCCAACATGGCGTTGCATCAGCGCAAGGTCTTCGTCAGCGGTGACTATCGCGAGGAACTCACCTGCGAGAGTTGCCACATGCCCTTCGCCACCCGAAGCGGCGCGTCCGCCTCGAGCGCGGTGGTCGGTCCGTTCGGACACATGGGCGACACGCGGACGCACATCTTCCGCATTTCGACGGAGAACAAGGACTACACGGGCATGTTCACGCCGGACGGCTCGCAGGTGATCCGCGATTCAGAGGGGCGCGCGGCGGTGACGGCCGATGTGGTGTGTCTGCGGTGTCATAATTCGGTTTCCCTGCCGAGTCTCGCGTTCACGCCCGAACGCGCCGCCGAGATCGCCATCGGCGTGCACCGGCCACCGCAACCGCCCGAGTGACTTGGCGCGGTGAGTCGGCGATGTGCCTCAAGAGCAAATGGCGCGGCGGTTACTTCTCATGACAAGACAGGCACAGATGCGTCGAGGCGGCGCGAAGGGCGAAGGGCTTGTCGTTCGCCTGGGTGGCGACGACGCCGAGGACACCGGCGGCCGGAAACAGGCCGGGGTCATGAGGATTATGACAGGTGTAGCAAGTCACCTTGCCCGAGGCCAGTGGAAGCAGGTCGGCAACGCTCGGCCCCTGCGGCCCTGCGCCGGTTCGCGTGACCGACGGCGGGGCTGGGCGGGCTTGCATGGCCTGAAGGAACGCGGGCGGAACGGGCCGATCGACATGGCCGCGCGGCGATACATCCCAATGACGCGTGTGACAGGTCAGACAGAGGGTCGAGCCTTCGGCATGCAGGGCCGGCGAATTGCGTCGATTGCCGTCGGGTGGAATTGGGGGCGTGCTGGTGTGACAGAAGGCGCAGGTCTCGGCCTTCATCGCACCACCGGCATCCACCTGGCGGTGAGGGCTGATTCGCCACGTTTCTTCCGCGGTGTGGCACTTCAGGCAGAAGTCCAGCGGCCGATCGGGATTGTGATGGCGGAGCATGCCGGGGTTCACTGCGGGGCGCGTCGGGCCGGCGGTGCAATGACGCTGGATGTCGTGACAGGTGAGGCAGTTGATCAGCCCGTCGCTGGTCGGCCAGTCTTTCGGCGAGGAGACCGACGCGGTGATGGCGGGTCGACCGATGGGATGGGCCTCGGCCCGCGCCCGGCGTCCGTCATGGCAATTGAGGCAAACGGCGTCTACATCGGCGCGGGCAATCGGCATGGGGCGTCCGCCGTCCATGCGGTGACACTCGCCGCATCGCGCCGCGGACCAGTGCGGATTGGGCGCCGCCGAGGTCGAGACCGGTGCCGCACGACTGGCGTCGCGCGCCGTATCGGCGGGATTCCGGCCCCAGGCGTAGACGCGAATGCCGGGGCGCAGGAGTTGCTCCGCAACACAAACGTAGTAATCTGCGACGAAGCCGGGCGGCAGCGCTCGGCCGGTGGGTGCGTTCTTCACGATGCAAATGCCGTTGGGCATGGACAGACCGCCGATGGGGTCGCGCTGGTCGCCGAATGCCAGCAGCACGCGACCCTGAGCATCGAACGCATGGACGCGCTGCGATGCGCCGTCGGTTACGAACACCGTGCCGTCCGGTCCCACGGCCACGTCACGCGGGCGGCCAAAGCGCCCCGCCACGTCGCCCGGCGCGCCCAGCGCCCGGACGAACCGGCCGTCCGCACCGACGACCTGCACGCGGGCATTCAAGACGTCGACGATGCAGACTTCGCCATTGGGACATCGGGCCATGCCCATGGGCATGCCGAATTCAAGCGGACCCGCCCCGCGCACGCCGAAGGAACGGGTGTGACTTCCGGATTTCGCGTCGAAGACCTCGACGGCATGACGGGCCACGTTCGTAACCCAGACCTGATCGTCAATCTGTATCGCATCAGCCGGTCTGAATTCGCCGTCGGCCGGCTTGTAGCGGACGCGTTCCGCTCCGTCGGGGCCGAGGCGGCACACCAAGCCCGCGTCGGGATCGGTGACAAGCAACTCGCCGTCGGGTGTGACGCTGAGGGCAGACGGATGTCGTCCCGGGCCGCCCGTCGAGAGCGGCGAGAGGACGCCGCCGGTGGGATTCCAGGTGAGCAGCGCGGCCAGTCCGCCGTCGCATACCACGAGGTGATCGCCGCTGGCGGCGACATCGGTGGGCCGGACGAAGGCCAGGGCGGGTTCGGGTTCGGTGCCGAAGAGGAACATCGACACCTTGACCTCGGTGGGCGTGGGGCCGGGCCCGCTCTGCAGATTGCCAAGTGCGACGACGCGCGGCGACTGCGGCGCAGGCGGGTAGATGCCCTGCTCGGGTCCGGCGGCGGACGTCCATGTGGAACTGCCGTCGCCGGTGCGACAACTGGCAAAAGCACAGGCCAATCCGACGAGGAGCAGGGCGCGCGCGGCGTGCCGGGCGGTCGAATGCGCACGGGCATCGGACAGCCGTTTGCAAGCCGTGCGGTTTACAGGCGGTGGCATGCCAGACACAGTCGGCTTCCCTGGTTGGAGCGAACGAGCATGTAGTCGAAGCGCCGGGTATTGTGCGGGTCGTGACAGGAAATGCACTGAACCCGTCCGTCCGGCAGTTTGATGAAGCCATCGGCAGTGACGGCGTCGATGGCGCGATAGGTCGAGTCGCCGATCGGATACTTGATGCCGATGGGGTGGCTGGTCAGGCTGGCCTTGCCGACCCAAGAACTACCAAGTTGCGAGGAGATGCGGGCGGCATGAGCGGTGCGGTACACGTCCTTGGCCACGATGCCGTCATGGCAACTCAGACAGAGCAGGGAACTTTCGTCGAGGTCAACACCGACACCTGTATACGGTTTGAGTCGCTGAGGCTCGGGCTTGCGACGATCGAGGCCCGGCGGCGCGTCCACGGAAAGGTGGGGCGTGTGGCAGGGTGTACACAGATCGAGCGGCCGTCCGCCGGCCTGGGTGAAGTCGTGCTTGCTGCCGGCGATGCCGGCGGAGAGGTAGTCTGTGTTTTGACCGACGTCGCCGAGTTTGCTTGGTTTTTGAAGCGACGCGTCGTCGGCCGGCTGGGCTGGCGAATCGGACTGGTTGCAGCCGACCATCGAGACGACGACAAAAAGCGCGGAGACGGCTGCGGGGACAGAGAGGCAGCGCATTCTTCCGATCAATCCATGGAGGGCTCTGACTGGCACGCCGTGAGTCATCTGCTGAGTAGTGTATCGACATTGCCGTGCGGCAGACAGCACGCATGTTCCGATGCAACCAGGCAGCGGACACTGAATGCCGCGCCGCTGCCGACGGGAACGACATGAGATACTGGAGGCTGCTCATGGCTGGAGTTGCTCTGGTATGTGCCGCGTCGGCGCGCGCGCCTGCGCAAGATTCCGCACCCAATGAGCCAACTTCCCAACCCGACGACTCGACCGAGGTGGTCCCGGGTATAGAAGCGGAGTCGGCCCAACCGGTTCAGAAGAACTACTTCGCGCTGAATGAACTCACCGCGGTCCTCGGCGTGGAGGGCTCGGCCCAGCGGCGAACGGTTCGCACGGATGCCAACAGTTTCAACTTCTCCAGTTTCGGCCGGCGCGAGCGCATCACCCGATTGGAGGAGACCCTGGGGCTGGAGGGCAGCGGCTTCATCTTTGATGAACGGGTGCTTCAGTTCGATGCCATGGTCCAACTGGGCCTTTCGCAGGAACGCTACGACGTGACCCGGACCGGTCGAAATGACTCGACCCGCCCGGACGGCACGCTGATGGAATATGACCTGCGGCTGCGGGCGTTTCCCGCGGGCAAGGTCTCGGCGACGGCGGGCGCTTCGCAACTGGATGACCGGCTTCCGCGCCCATTCCTTCCCAGTCTGGATCGTCGGCGCGAGCGGTACGGGGTCGAGTTGTTCTACAACGACGCGAAGTTGCCGATGCAACTGTCGTACGAGCATCTGTATGACAGGCTCTCCAGCGGCGTGCGCGACCTGGTGGACACCGAGGAGCAGGGGGAGGACACCCTTCGGTACGAGGCGACGTGGCAGCCGACCGACCAGCACTCGCTTTCGCTGGAATATGAATATGAGCGTCGAAATGACCGCTATTCGGGAACGCGGACCAAGTTCGACACGACGCGCAACTACTTCGCGATCAACGACACAATTCGATTCGGCCCCAAGCAGCAAAGCCAGTTTGACGGGTTCTTTCGGGTTGAGGACGAACAGGGGGACTTGGCACGGGATGCGCTGGAGTTTGCGCCGCGACTTCGGCTTCAGCACACCGATGACCTTTATAGTTACTACAAGACTCAGTACCTCAAACAGTCATACGGCGAACTGGAGACCGATACCCACCGCGGTGACATCGGCCTGACGCATATCTGGCGCAACATGCTGACCACCACCGGCGGGCTCTATGGCCTGCAGCAAAACTCCGATCGGGGTTTTGACATGACCGAGTGGGGGGCGCTGGCCAATTTCTCGTTCCGAAAGCCGCACACCGGCGGCGAATTCTCGACCAATCTTTCGTACCTGCACTCGGAATCGCGCACCGACGACGGCCGGCAGGGTGGCGTGGTCGTGGACGAAGCCGCCACCTTTCGCGATCCGCTTCCCGTCTACCTGGCGCAGCGGTACGTCAACAGAATCGGCATCCTGGTTCGCGACTCCGAGGGGCCGACGTTCTACATCGAAGGCATCGATTACTGGGTGGTCCAACTCGGCGACGTCACCACGATCGGGCGCAACCCCCTGGGTCGAATTCGCAATCGGCAGACCGTGCTGGTGAGTTACACCTATCGCACCTTTGACAACTTCAAAGTGGAGCGCGATCGGGTCGACCTGCGCGTGCAGGATGATCTGACGATCGGCCTGACCCCTTACTATTCGGTGAGTCTGCAGGATGAACGGCTGACCGGACAGGACTACCTGACCTATACGGACCGCAACATCAACCGGCACAGGGTGGGATTCTCGTACCGGCAACCGCGCTGGTCGGTGGGGCCCGAGTATGAGTACAACGACGACTCGATTGATCCCTACCAGGCGGGGCACCTGAACGCCGACGTGATCCTGATGCAGGCCGCGCCGCATACGCTGAGCGCCGATCTTCGGGCCTCGTATTTTGACTTTCGTGGGAATGATTTCCTGCAGCACCACTTCTCCACGCTTCTTGACGCCGGCGTGACGCATCGGTATGTGCTGGGTGAGCGGCTGGAGACCGGGGCGACGGCGAAGTTCCGATACGAGAACGACTCCTTGTTCGGAGAGACCGTGGGCGTGGATTTGCGGGCGTCGATGACCTACCGGATCGGCGAGTTCTCGTTCCTGCTGGAGGCTGAATACGAGATGCTCGACCTTCCATCATCAACGGACAATTCGGCCGGCGTATGGTTCAAGGTCCGGCGGACGATTCCGATCATCGGGCAGCAGAGGAGATCCTGATGCAAGTCCGTATTCTGCTGCTTCTGACCGCGGGTCTTTTCTGCGGGTGCGCCAAACCGGCGGGCCCTGTTTTCCAGATGGGATTTTCGTCGATTGTCTGGCCCAAGTCGCCGGATCGCCCGCGCATCCGGTACATCGGCCAGTTGGCCGGCGAGCAAAGCCTGAATCGCGGCCGAAGTGCATGGGAGAGTCTGGGGCGCGTCTTCCGCGGCCCGGAGGCATTGGTCGGATTCACGACGCCTGTCAGTGTCGCCGCCCAGGGAGACCGGGTCTGCGTGGCCGACAGCCAGGCGCCGGCGGCCTACTTCATGAATCTGGCGACCCGTGTCTTTACGGCGTCCCGTCAGGCGGGTGGCGGCGGCGTGGGCCAGCCGATGGATGTCGAGTTTATGAACGACGAGGTCGCGGTGGCCGACGGGCGACGCGCGGAGGTGCTCGTCTTTGCCCCGGATGGAAGTTATCGCCGGACCATCGGCAGCGGCGCTCTGAAGCGACCGGTATCGATTGCATGGGATGCCGAGGGCGGTCAGTTGTTCGTGGTGGATGCCGCGGCGCACGGCGTGGTCGCCTTCGATGCGTCCGGGCGCGAGCGATGGCGGCGGACGGCGCGCGGGACGGGGCCGGGCCAGTTCAATTTTCCGGCCGGCCTGACCTACCGGGCGAATGTCGGTCTGGTCGTGGCGGACTCGATGAACGCCCGCGTGCAGGTGCTCAGTCCGTCCGGCGATCCGCTTCGCGCGTTCGGCCGCAAGGGCGATGCGGCGGGAGAATTCTCGCTTCCGCGCGACGTGGCCGTCGATTCGCAGGGTCATATTTACGTGCTCGACAGCCAGTTTGAAAACGTTCAGATCTTCGATGGGGAGGGCCGGCTGCTGCTGGCGTTCGGGCAGGAAGGGCAGGGTCCCGGCGAGTTCCACCTGCCGTCGGGGATCAGTATCGACAATCAGGATCGAATCTGGATTGCCGACGCGTACAATCGCCGCGTTCAGGTGTTTCAATACTTGGCGGAGCCTGGCGATGCATCGAATTAGACATGGATCGACGAAATGGGGCGTTCCCAACCCGCTCGCCGGTTGTACCATCTCAGGCGCTGTCGGCGTACTCTGTCTGATCGGCGCGACGGTGGCGCGCGGCGACGAGAGTGTCGTCATCTCCAAGCACAACCTGTCGGCCGGCGGGCCGGGCACGGTGCGTGCCACGACTGAGAGCGAAGTGTGCATCTTCTGCCACACGCCCCACGGATCCGATCCGCAGACGCCGCTCTGGAACCGGCACAATCCGACCGCATACTATCGTATTTATTCAAGCAGCACGACGCAGGCCCGCATCGATCAGCCCGGCGGAACCAGCAAGATGTGCCTGTCCTGCCATGACGGCAGCATCGCCATGGGCATGGTCCTCAGCCGTCCGCCCAACGATCCCATCCACCTGAACCAGCCGTTCATGCCCACCGGTCCTTCCAACCTCACCAACGACCTGTCGGACGACCATCCGATCGGGTTTCGCTACGATCGTCAACTTGCCAACCGCGATCATCAACTTCGCTCGCCCGACCTGGTCAGCAAGCGGGTCAAACTGGGCGCCCGCGGCGAGATGGAGTGCGTGGCCTGCCACGATCCGCACAACAACGAACTGGGCGATTTCCTGCGCATTACCGCGCGCGAAGGAGCCCTGTGCCAGACCTGCCACAAGATGGACGGTTGGAATCGGAGCAGCCATGCCAACAGCCCGGCGCTGGTGCCACCGGCGCTGACCCGCGGCGCGCCGCTGGAGTACCCCGCGATGAATGACGCGGCGTGCACCACCTGCCATCAGACCCACGGCGCCGCGCATCCGCAGCGCCTGTTGCGCGATCGGTCGTTCGACCTGTGCATCAGTTGCCACGGCGGTTCCGGCGGCGCGGGCGGGCGGGATATTCTGGGGGTGATGAACCAGCGCAGCGGCCACCGGGTGGATCGTTTCCGCGACCGCCATGATCCGGCCGAGCAGCCGCTCGTCGTGCGAACCCACGTCGATTGCGTCGATTGTCACAATCCGCATGCCGTGGGTCCCAGCCAGTTTGCCCTCACCCCGCCGACCGGCATGATTCTGCCGGATGTGCCGCCGGCGATGGACTTTGTTCCCGGCGTGCGATTGACCGGCGTGCCCACCGAGCAGGCTCGGCTTTACTACGAAGTGTGCTTCCGCTGCCACTCGGACAACCCGGCGCCGGTCCCGCGGATCGCGCGGCAACGCGACACTGGCGGCAATATTCGGCGTCAGATTCAACCGTCCGCGGCCTCGTCGCATCCCATCGCCACGCCCGCTCGCGGCGGCATGGAGGTGCCGAGTCTGCTGCCCCAGGCCCGCGGCATCGTCACCATGACCTGCCAGAGTTGCCACAACAATCCGGACGCACGGCAGTTGGGCCGGACCGGACCCAACGGCCCGCACGGCTCGCGGTTCGACTACCTGTTGCTGGATCGCTATGAGACCGCCGACTTTACAGTGGAATCGGCCCAGTCCTATGCGTTGTGCTACACCTGTCACGATCGCAACTCGATCCTGTCGGATCAGAGTTTTCGCGGTCATCGGCGTCACATCGTCGATGCGCGCACGCCGTGCAGCGCATGTCACGCGGCCCACGGCGTGCAGGGCCCGCGCAACCGGCATGACAACCTGATCAATTTCGACGTTACGATCGTCGGCGGCCAGCGTCTGTACACCGACACCGGCAACTTCAGCGGCACCTGCACGCTGACGTGCCACGGGGTGAACCACGTAAACTTCATGTACGCGCCGTGACGGCGTCCCCGTCGAACGCGGCCACTGCAACCGGAGCGACGGGGGAGGGCCAAGAAAGAAAAGAGGCGATGCGGTAATCCGGTGGCCGTCCTGAATGGCAAAGAACTGGCGGCAGGAGTTGATCCATGCCGACGACAAGGAATTCTGCAAGTCGCTTCGGGCCTCGACCTGGACCGGCCGCCCGCTTGGCACGGACCGCTTCATCGCTAGGGTGGAGGTGCTGGTGGGACGCCGCCTTCGTCCGCTGCCACCCGGAAGGCCGCGGAAGCATTAAAAAGACAAAAAGCAATGAGAAAATCCGGTGACTGTCCCTAGATATTATGTGTGGGGTTATGTCGAAACGCGCAATCTACTTAAAGCGGAAGCGCTAAACTGCGCCGCTTGATAACTCAACGCGGTGGCGCGGATTCGCGCAAGGTGATTTAGAATGTAGTCAAGGCCTTTAGATAAGCGACATGCTGAATTATGGGAGATTAAGGTGAATCCGGAGTTAGCGTCGATTCTTGTGCAGCTTCTTGCGCTGACATGTTGTATAGTTATTGGTCTAGCTACTACTTCACGAAGGCTGGCTTATCTTGGAGTGCCCATAGGGCTCTCTGCAGTTGTTGTCGGGCCATTTTTAATCGAGGGCGGTGGGCCATCAGCTTGTATTGCGCTGGTTGCCTTTCCTGTATTTGCTGTATTGATCATCAATGGAGTGCGATCAGTTCGCCATTATTATTGGGGTCGCGGTCCTGGCCCACAGTGAAAAGAATGGTGGATAACTAGAATTTACCCCAAACCTCAATCGTGTTTGTGCCTATATATCAATTATGCTCAAACTCACTCGAGAACAATTGGATTGGTTGATCGATCGAGTACCCGATTCCCCGCGGTCACCCGAGGGCGGACGACCTGTCGCCGAGGAAATCAAGGGTGTCACCCATTAGCCTCCGCCGAGTCAAGTGAAATAATCTCCCGGCGGTTCTTCCTGTTTGGAAGAGCCGTTTGTTGATGCCGATGCGGCGGTAATTTCGCTGGTACGCGTCCCGGTTCTCATCGGTGTGGCTCTCGTGCCTCGCGGGCACGCACCAGTCACCCATCAGGATCAAGGCCTGGGGAGATCGTACGATCCGCTTCCCGGCCCCTGGCGCTTTCGCGCCCCAGAAAACCGTCGGTGCCCGGTCATGTCCAATTCACGCGCCGCTCAAACAAGCGGCGTACAGGATCGTGGCTTGCGGCCGAGCAGACCGCACCAACCCGTTTGTTGCTCACGATCGGGGCCTATCGGGTCGCCAATCCCCCGCGCCATTTGACGACCACGGGGCGACAGATTGTGACAATCCAGCCACCCTCCCTCTGCCGCCCGTAGTCCAATCCCCTCGCGCCACCTAACGACCACCACGCGGCAGTCGGGTGACATTGACATCTGTCGAGGGGTCCTACGAGGGGTCCTTTTGCCGGTGACCACGGCGCGACACCTAATGACCACGGCGCGGCAGTGAGTGACACCGCTACTGTCACCCACTGGTCATTACCTGTCGCCGCGTGGTCATCGGGAACCAAACTCTGGATCTGTTTGTCAAGGTTCGAATCCTTGGGGGCCAGTTTCCACTCACCTCTTCTGTCATGGAGTCCCGGAGCCTGCTTTCGTCGCGGCGGCGCTGCCCCCTCCTGATGTCGCGTCATACCCTCCTTTCTTCGATGCGCACCGGCCTTGCCCGGATGATCGTGTCTTCGCTCGTCAACGTGGGGGTTTCCTCCGCTTCCGACAACTCGAGGAGTCCATCCGGCTTTTCGCCGAGCATGGCCACTCCGTTCCTCCTGGTGTCACCGCGGCAACCGGTGCGGGTCTGACTTTGAGAACGCGGCGGCCCTGAGCGGCAGCCGGGCATCCGGGAATCGCCATTTCGCAGTGCGGGGCCGCTTTCTATGATCGTTGCGTGGATCGGGGTTTGGGGGAGGCGGGAGACGGCGTTGTGGGATGTCGCGGCATCATGATCGGGAGTCTAAGGGGACGTTCGGAATTATTGCGGCAATATCGACAGCATGGCACTACAACGGATTGGCGAACTGATAGGCTCCTCGCGGGCTTGCCAATCAGATTTGCTGTGCCGCGTCTGCCGCCCACGCGACCGGGCGGGTCGATGAGCCGCTTTACGGTCACATGTCCGCGCCGGATCATGCGTAACTGTGCAACCCCACGATGTAGAAATTCACGAAGCACCAGTTGAAGACCATCATCAGGCACCCTGCGACTGAGCACCACGCGGTCCACAGACCCTTGTGACGGGTGATGTAGCGCAGGTGGATGAGGATGGCGTAGATGATCCAGGTGTTGAGCGCGAAGACTTCCTTCGGATCCCAGCCCCAGGGTCGGCCCCATGAGTAGTCCGCCCATACGGCGCCGAGGACTGTGCCGACGAACAGCATCACGAAGACAAGGTTTAAAATGATGAGATGGCTCCAGTCGACCTGCTGAAGCCAGTCGGGTAGTCCCTGGCGTTGAGAGTCCCCCGGCAGCGCGCCGGCCGCGATCGGGCGAATTGAAATCGGACCGGTCGCCCCTGCGCCCGCGAAGGCCAGTCGGGCCGTCGGCGCGGTCTCGGGTGTCGAACGGGTTAACAGTCCGGCGACGTTGCCGGTGAACCAGAGTCCGCCGCCGCCGATCAGGGTCCACGCCATGGCGAGGCAGAACCCCTGGTCGCCAACCGCCAGGATCGCCGCTCCGAGAAACACGCCGGCCACGGGCGCGATCAACCGATGCGACGTGCCGGCCCGGGCGACGATCACCAGCAGCACGAGGGCCGCGGCCGTCGTGTAGGTCGCGGCGCGGGTCAGGTTACTGTCCTTGATGACCCCGTCGAGTGCCTGCGCATCGGACTGGAAGGTTGCGCCGGCGGCGATCCACAGGCCGAGTCCGAGCAGGACGCCGAGAACGCCGACCTCGGCCGAGGCAACCGCAGCACGGTGGAAGTAATAACCGAACAGGTAGACCAGGGCGATGACGGCGGCGACGAATATCAGTGCATAGGACGAAATGATGAGCACGGTGTGAATGCGCAGCATCACGTCATCGAGAATGCCCATGATGATGGTGATCGTTCCGCCGCCCGGGACAACGTATCCTGCCAGAAGCAGCGCGAGAAACCCGGCGGCATGCGCGCCGATCAACGCGACACGGGTCTTGTAGACCAGTTCAACAACCAGGGCGCAGGCCATGCCCACCCAGGCCGAAGCCGTCAGCGCTTCGAACATGTTTGCAACCGGGATCCGGCCGAGAATGTGCCAGCGCTGGCTGATGCCCCAGGCATGCAGGGCCATGCCCAACAGCAGCAGGCCCAGCGAGACGAGTCGCAAGGACCGCCAGTGGGTGACGAGGGCCGGCACCGCCAGCAATCCACCGAGGACATAGATCCAATAGACCCATGTAAACTTGCCCCATGCGTAGTAACTCGCCTCGGCCTCGCGCTGCGACACCGAAGGATAAACGCCGGCCGGCGCGAGCGCGGGCAGCAACTCTGCCAGGCGGTCGATCGATCGCTGAACGCGCGCGGCGTCCTGTCCTGACCAGCCCTGCCACAATCCCGCCCATGCGGCCATGATCTGGGTCGCCTGCCCCTCGGACAGTCCGGGGATTGGCTCATCGGACATTGACATTCCGAAGTCCGCGCCGGACGCGCCGCGCAGGTCCGGTGGGAGATTGGGTCTTAGTTCGTCGATGGTATGCCACAGCGAATGGGCGTCTCCGGCCGGCGATGGGATCACGCGGAACATGGCCGGCAGGACACGGGCCACGAGTTCGGCGCCGCGCACCCGGCGCATGGCCGTGATCATCGGCGCCAGCGGCTCCAGTTCGACAATGCGCCGGGCGACGACGGGGTCCTGCAATTCGCGCGGCGTCATATAGCCGGTCCGCCGAATCCGCTGGCGCGGCGCGTCGGACATGTGCGCGGAGAGGTGAATGCGCACGCCGCGATCCTTGATGAACACGACCGGCGCGTCGTCGTAGGCGGGGCGGTTGAACAGCCATTCCATGAGCGAAGCCGCGGGCGAGAGGCCGGGCAGATGTTCGCGGCCGAACATGGCGGCCATGGACTCCCGAGCGAAAGAGTCGAGCGTCTTGTAACGACCATCGTCCTGCACGGCGATGAGGCGGGCCGTCTGCCAGTTCAGTTTCTTGTCGAGTTCGACGGCGTGTTGCGAAGCCGCGAACGGCTCCTCGTCCGCGCGGGCCTGCGCCGGCGAAATGGCAATGAACAATCCCGCAATGAGGCACAATGCCGCCGGCGCCGGTTGGCCCAGCGATACGCCGGGGCGAGGCGACGGCCGCGACGGATTCGACGTCATCCGTCGGCGAATGATCGGCTTGATATAGAAGGCGAAGAGGGCGCCGAGCGTGATGAGGATGCACCCGATCAGCATCAGGCCGATGCCATGTCGATTCCCGACGCCGAGGATGGTGTAACTCCAATGATCGCCGGCTGCTCCGCTTTGAAAGAAGGTCCAGCCGCCGGCGGAGTGGGTTTGATTGGTGTAAACGGCGGCAGACTGGGGCGGGGCCTTCGCTTCCGGCCCGCGCACCAGAAAATCGCTGCGCCACGACTCGACACTCTGCCGTCCCGGGAAGAAATTGACGCTGAGTTTCCCGGCGATGAGGTCCAGGCCCAGATCGCGTTTCATACGAGAGTATGCAATCTCCCACTCCCGCGAATCTCCCGCCACCTTAAGGCGAACCGGACGTGCATCCACGTTCGGATACTGACTGAATACGCACCAGCGCGTGGCCTGCTTTCCGGCCAGCGCGCCGCGGCCGGTGAATTGAACGCGAATCGCCGAAGCGGCGCGGGCGCCGAGGTTGGGTCGCCGCCGCTCCAGCGGTTCCACCATGGGGACATCGATGCGCTCGGCGCGCTCAAAGAGGTCGAGCAGCGTCATTCGCATCGTGGTTCCCAGCATGCGGACATCCCGGCTTTGCGACACGGGCAGATCGACGCGATCGACGGATCCGTTTGATTCGAAAACGCCCAGTGTGGGCGCGAGTTCGGTCCCGGCCACGATGACCGCCGCGCCGCCAGCCGCCGTGCGATATCGCAGGATCAGGTTTGCGTCGTAGGGTCCCTCGCGGTGACGGGTCCCCTGTTCATCAATATCTTGTGACAGTTCGGGAAAGCGCTGAATGACCGTGCGATTGAATCGTCTGCCGCCGCCGGTTACGTCGACTGAGGCCATGGGCGACGACGCACCTTCATAGCCGGGCGTCAACATCGGCCAGTCGGCCTGCAGGTCCTTGATGGTCAATTCGTAGTCGGTCCCCGGCACGCTGAAGGTCTGCCCGGCGGCGATCGAAAGGCGTTGCGTGACCGGCGGGTCCTTCACCTCGACATACAACTCGTGCGCGCCTGTCAGCGGCGCAAACACCGTGTCGCGCTCCGCCGCATCCTGCACCCAGCGAAACTCAATCGGCAGGCCCCGGGCCCGCAGTCCTCCGCCAGAGTCGCGCGCAAAGAGTGACTCCTCGATCGAAGCGCCGCTGACTTCAAGGCGAATATTGATGGCCGGGTTCGGCGCCTCGCCGCCGGCAACAGCGCGCGGGGACAGGCGGGCAATATACGGAAGGTATCCGGTCACGCGCACATCGAATGGCAGATCGGGCGAAGTCGGCAGATCGATCGGCATGCGCCACGATTCGAGCCATCCGGTTGGAATGCTCATGCCCAGCAGGGCCGCCGCGGTCTGAATCCGCTTCGACGGAACCGACTGATTCGCCGTGTCGACGAGCGTGTAACCCTCGTTGAGATAACGTTCGCGGTAGAGCGGAAGTCCGTCGATCGGCATGGCAACGGGTTCAACGGCGTCGGTGGGGCGCACGTAGAGCGCGGCCAGTTCCTGGTCGTAGAACTTGTTCTGCGCCGGAAATGTCGCCAGGCGAACCGCGAGCCGCTGGGGCTGAATCTCTACGTCGGGTCCTCCTGCCGCGACAGTAACGAGCCGCGAATTTTCGCCGGCTGTCTCAATTTCAATCTCCGCCGCAATGGGCGCGCCGGCGGCGTCCTGCTCGACACGCTTGACATTCAGTTGGACCTTTCCGCCGAATGCCGGCATGACGCTGGACCATTGCTGATCCGATTCGGCGAGAAATTCGGCAATGATGCGCGGCGGGCCGGAGGAGGTCGCGATGAGTTCGATGCGGGGCGAACGCAGCATGACATCGCCCTCGACCTTGGCTCCGAAGTACCAGACCGCCCCGGCCACCATCAAGAACATGCCGGTGTGTACTGTCAGCGTGCCGGCGTTGACCCAGCGCAGGGATACGCGCGAAAGCGTGGCCAGCACCATTGAAAGAACCAGCAGACCGATCAGTGTGGCAAAGATCCAGTGGCGGAAAATCTGCATCTCGGTCATTTCGAGGGCACCGCGCAACTGCGGAAGGGCGGAGGCGAGGGAGGCGTAGATCAAGATGAGCGTCAGGATTGCAACACCGAATTCAAATCGGGCGACGAATCGAATTGCGGCGGCGATTGTCGAATTGGGGCGCGATGTGGTGACCGTATCGGAATTCATCTGGGCAACTCCCACGCAGGGTCGCCGCGGTGCGAAAAGTGCAGCCTCCAAAAGGGTGTTGGCAGTCGAATGGATGCCGACCCGCGGTGACGGGTGATTATCGCGGCGGGACGCGCGGCTGGCAATTCAGAATCGCCGGAATCCCCTGCCGGATCGGGTCGCGATCAGGGGGTGAGCGCATCGACGAAGCCGCGGAGATCGCGGCCGTTGACGACTTGATCGCCATTGAAGTCGCCGCGTTCGATACATCCGTATGTTTGCTGATAGATCGCCGGCTTCACGAGGGCGAGGATCATCGCGCTGATGTCCGCCGATGTGAGCAGGAAATCGCAATTCAGGTCGCCCTGGATCACAGGATCGAATTCGTAAGCGCCTATGGTGCAACCGCCGCCATAGGCCCGGGTGACGCCGTCAAAATCGGTGGGCACGTCCGCCAATGGGAGCGCGCGGTTGATGGCAGGACTGCCGCTGACGAGGTGAAAGTCGTGATTCTCGGCATTGGCGAACATGGGGTCGGCGGCAGTCGCGTCGACGTTGTTCTGCGCGAAGGGCTGGAGCGCGTTGAGGCTGAGCGCGTTGTACTTGTACCGTGTGGGGGCGCTGCATCCGGCTGAGGGTGCGCAGGTGAACCAGCCGCAACCGGGAACACTCGGGTCCACGTAACACTGCCAGCTTCCGATGTTGCTGCCATTCAGCAGCCAGTGACCAAAGTCAGCGGAGCCCACCGCCTTCCCATCGCTGCGCGCGGGCACGAACAGATTGTTGTGGAACACGTTGCCGTACCCGCCATTCTCTTCGAAGTTGAGAAACTGGAGGAATAGCTCGCGCTTGTTGTTGTTCAAGTTCGCAGACAGCGCGGACACGGAGTTAATTTGGTAAATCAAGTTGTTGAGCACCCGTGTGCCAGTAATTCCATTTTGAGGGATGTCACCAGCGGCATTTGGTAGATTCAAGAGGCTAATCGCCTGTGCCCCGGCGTGATAGAGAGTATTGTGTAGGATGTCAGTGTTTTGTGCACTGTGGGACTGTCCCAGTTGGCCATTGCGAGCCTCGACTTGTATTCCGCGGCCATCCAGTCCGCCATCATGAATGACGTTGTTTATCACTTTGAGTCCGTCGCAGTTGCTCGCCTTGATCCCGAAGCCACCGGGGCCCCAAAGCGCCAAAGCAAGGTGGTTATATGTGATTCGGTTGTTTCTCAAGACCACATTCGTGCTCAGCCCGCCACCGCCGACTTGTACGCCGTTCTTCCAATTGTTAATGTAGTTCCTTTCAAACAGCACGTTGGATTGTGGTGGGCCGACTGTTGATAACTCGACGGCGTTCCCGCTGCATGCACCAAATGTGCAGTCGTGAATTCGCACCGGGCTGGATTGAGAACCTACTACGCACTCGGTGATGAATCCAACAAGGTCCCACGGTGCTGTCGACTGATCGTGGGTCGCCGGATCGTCCGCCGAACAGGAGATTCTTACGCGATCCATCTCCAGTCCTTGCGAGTACGAAACGGTCAGGCCGCGGCCCATGTGTTCGGTGGACGCGTACGCGGGACTATCCTGAAAGCGATGCCCCACGCCGATATCGGTGGTACTGGTAAAATCACGGACCGTAATGTCGCGCAACGTCAATCGATTGCACTCCCAGAATCGTAAGACATATGGGCAGCAGAGTTTTCCGGTCACGTTCTGTCCGCTGATCGGAAAGGTGCCATCCATGTTCCCGACAAATTCGATTCCCTCGACTGTGACATCATTGGATCGCCAGAATTGTAAGATCTCATTTGAGAGGCAAAGTCCCTGGCCCGGTGTTGGGTTGCAGTAGATGTTTGGCTGAGGACCGCCTGGCTTTAAGCTGCTTGCGCAAATCGTGACACGTTCGTTTGGATAGGCCTTTATCTTGATATTGTGCTCGTTAAAGAAGACTACACGATTGAAGACGGTAATGAGGGGCATTTCGTAAACCCCGCCGCGAATGTAAACCGTGTCGCCGACCGGGTCATTGATTGTCGCGCCATTGAGCTTGGAATCCTGATCAGTGATGCGAAGACCAAAAGGGTCTCTAAGCGGCGTGTACGGGTTCATCGCCTGTTCGCGCGTGTGGGCGTTGCTGCTGACGATTGACGTGCCCTCCGTGCAGTTATTGATAAACATGACATGCGGGCCCGCGAGGCCGAGCGGATCCGGATTGGGATCGCAGGCGAGCGATCGGGCCGGTCGGCCGTGAAGGGCCGTGACGAAGACAATGAGTCCGAACACCAGTTGTGACGGTGGGGGGATTAAGTTAGACATACGGCTTTACACGTCCTGCGATGATTCCTGAGTACTCCTCCGACGCTGATCCGCAAAATGCAGAGACACTCCCCGGGGGTGTGGGTCCTTGCGCGTGTTGCGGCGCAAAGTCCGGGCGTGCGAACTCACATGAGCGTGCCAGGGCCTATTGAGTCCGCCGAAATTCAAACAATCCCGCTACGGTCGGTCTGCTGCAGGCTGGTCATCCGCTGCGCCGTGTCACCTGCCGGCGAAGCGCATCACGGTTTCGGCGTGAAGTGCATCGGAGATTCGGCATGAGCGAAAAGACGCCCGGCTGGGCAATATGCACCCGCGACTTATCCTGATTGTCGCAACTTTAAATCGACAAAAGACGATCTAAGGCGACAACCCGGATTTCCGCAAGTCGCGGGTCCAACGATGAAGATGGTATCGACCGCAATCCGGGATGACAACGATAATCCGTGTGGAATGTGATGGGATTATTGCTGACCGCGCCGTTCAGTGTGGCGCGAGGCCTTGGCGGTTCTCAGGCGACGTGTGCTGTCGGAGTCGAGTGGCTTCGTCTTTGAAGCACTGCACGTCGATGGGCCGTGCATGAATGCACGATCGGGCGGATACGCACACCGCCGTCTCCATCATCCCGCGGCAACTGAACCATGGCGGGCAATTAGAGACAAATCGAGAGAAATAGAAGGACAGGGTTTGTCTCAATTCTGAAGCGGTCCGGCACGGCCCGATTCTTCATTCGAGCGGGCGGCCGGACGCGGACAGGCGCGGACCGGCAGATCCGCATCCCTGACAGCATCACGATCCTTGACTATTCGTCTGAAGTGTGAGTCGTCGCCGTCGGTTCCGGTTCGGATCCCTGTTGGTGCCAGTAGCCCGTATCGTCGCAGGCGCATTCGCCATCGGTCCGCAACTGGCCCTTCCTCCCGCTCAGCAGTTCGCCCCATGTGCTGCTTTCGTTCATTGCCAGCAGACGATCCCCCATGTCCGCATCCTTCAGCACTTCCGCCAATTCAATGAGGAATCCCGTCCGTTCATCGTCCCGCCCGTGGAAAGCCGCTCGGACATATTCACGACACACCTCGGCGTTTCCGCTGTAGATCAATTGGGCCACCATTTCCACCATGACCCGGTAGGCCTTCGCGCCCATCGGCCCGCCTTTGACATGGGCAAGACCGCTCGCGTGCTTGAGTAGTTCCGCCTTCTGGCCTTCGGTGAGCGTCCGCGGCGCATTCGCAAAGGCCCATTCAGGTACTTCTTCGCCGTCGTAGAAACACAGCCTGACGCGGGGCGTCGGTGTTTCAAACATGTTGCTGAACAACGGCGCAAGGCTCCAGTCGTACGTTTCGACATCCAGCGATGGGTGACGCCCTTTGACGAAATAGCGGGCATTGGGGTCGGCGAATCCGTGGTCGATTGGCTTATACGCGACGAGTTTCTTCGGTGTCAGGCCGAAGACATGATCGGTCACGAGTTTTCGCATCCCGCCGGCATATTCACGGATTACCACATCGGGAACGCCATCGCCGGTGATGTCCTGGTCCGGCTTCTTGATCAGCGGCTCATCGCCGGTCGCCGCGGGAAGAAAGAAGCACGACGACCCCAATGACACCCAATCCAGCCCGCCCATCCGCTTGAGGACGCGGCCCTCGCGCAGGATCCGAACCTCGTTGCCGTCGTCCGACTCGGCGCCGATGAACGTGACCACGTAGCCGTTCGACAAATTGAATGTCCTGCCGGCAGGACGCTTTTCTTTGACAGTCGTCGACGCCGGTCGGACGCGCGCGGGCGGTTTGCCGTGCGCCCAGCCGGCCAGACCGACCGCGAGGATGGCGATAGCACAGGCGTACTTATTCATCGCAAGGACTCCTCAATAAAGACCCGAATCTTTCAATGTCATCGGCCGCCCCGTTCCACCGGCTCGCGGGAAGGGCATTTCCGCCAGGCCGTCTCCGGATCGGGCGTTGTCCCAAGTTCATATGCCGCCGAATCCTCCAGTTCCGCGCCATGCAGCGACCCCGAAATTCCGCGACGCGCCGCTTTTGCCGGGTATGATGCCGCGTTCGTTTGCACAACAGATGCCATCCGTTCAGGGCCGCGTGGCGACCCTGCGCGCCTGCGCGAATCGTGAGAACGAGGGGCCGTCATGCCTGTTGCGATGGATCGCCTGCCGTCACCCATGGAGATCGTTCGGGAGTTGGATCGCGTCGTTCGCGGTCAGCATCGGGCCAAGCGCGACCTGGCCTGCTGCGCCTACCGGCACTACATGACCGCCGCCTACCGCGAGCGCCATCCGGAACTGCGCCATCCGTTCGGAAAGCGCCACGTGCTCCTGCTCGGTCCCACCGGCGCGGGGAAGACCCATCTTGTCCGCTCGCTCACCGCGATCCTCGGCGTGCCGCTGGCCTTCGCCAGCGCCACCAATCTGGTCGAAGCGGGCTACGTCGGCGAGCACATCGACACCGTCTTTCGCCGCCTGTACCTCTCCGCCAATCGCGACGCCGCCGCAGCGGCCCGCGGCATCGTGTACGTCGATGAAATAGACAAAATTCGCCGTCAGGACGTCGGCGGCCAGCGCGATGTCTCCGGCGAGGGCGTGCAGACCAGTCTGCTCACGCCGCTGGACGGCTGCCCCGTCGAGGTTCGCACTGAGGACGTCCGCGTCACCATCGACAGTTCCAACGTGCTGTTCATCTGCACCGGCGCGTTCGGCGGCCTAGCCGACACCATCCGCGGCCGACTCGGCACCGGCCAGACCCTTGGCTTCACCGCAAAGGGGACGGACGCGCGTCCGCTTACGGACGACGAGGCCATGGCCCGCGGCGAGATTCAGGACCTCGAGGCCTACGGATTCATTCCCGAGTTTCTCGGGCGCTTCGCCGTGATCAGCACGGTCAAGAGTTTGACCCGCGACGATCTGGTGTCGATCCTGCGTGACATCGAGGAATCGCCGCTGGCACGCCAGAAGCGCTGGTTTGAGCAACACGGCATCGAGTTGAACGTCACTGATGACGCGCTGGTGGAATTGGCCGACGGGGCCATCCGGAACGGCACCAATGCCCGCGGCCTGGAACGGACGCTGGCCAAAATGCTGGCCCGGCTGGAGTGGCGCCTGCCCGAACTGGCGGTCGAGGGGGTCTGCGGCGTCACCGTGACCCGCGAAGTGATCCTCGGCTCGGCCGAGCCGGTCATGCATCGCGCCGGCGCCGCGCACCTCCGTGTGCCGCAGCCGTCGTTGGAACTCCGGAGAGAGGCCCACCAGTTGCTTTCCACGGGTCGGTCGGCGGCCGTTCAGCATGCCACGCCGTCGCCGCTTGCGCCGCTCGCCTTTCCGTCCAATCGCCGATCCGGCACGCGACGGGCCGGCGGGAGCAAGAGCGAAAAGAAGCATCTCCTGCCGTTCGAGAAGCCGTGACGCCGCGCGGCGGAGCAGGATGCCGGCCTTCGGGATTCCAATCGCTCTGGTCGATCCGCGAATCGGGGCGGCCGCGCCGGCACGCGGATGCCGGTTTCGATCTGCCCGATTTATCTGCATGACAAAATAACGTCATCGCGGCTAAACTGGTGAGATACAGCGCCGTGGATGATCAGAGCCCCCGCCTGGTCGCCGCGACGCCACCGCGAGGGAGCAGGTGCCGTGGGTCGCATTTCGCCCAGCCTGAATGAACCGGCCGAAGGGGTCACGCCGGTCGTCCGCGAGTACACCTGGGGGCTGGACCTGTCCGGTCAGGGTGGCAACCCCTCGCCCTCGGGCATCCATGGCGCCGGCGGCGTGGGCGGACTGCTTGCCACGCAACAGCACGGTGGCGGCAGCACGCTTCGGCATTACATCTATTTCTATGATGCCAACGGCAACGTCGGTCAGCTCATCAACGCCTCGGGAAGCGGCATGGGGAATGTCAATGCCAAATACGAATACTATCCGTTCGGCGGGCTGCTCGTTGCCACCGGCAGCGCAGCGTCAAGCAACCCCTTCCGCTTCAGCACCAAGTACCGCGACAACGAGACTGGCTGCTATTACTACGGGTATCGGTATCTGCGGACGAAGCATGGGCGCTGGTTGAATAGGGATCCGATTAGCGAAATGGGGGGACTTAACCTGTACGCATTTGTACAATCCTCACCAGTGAATCTCATCGACCTTCTTGGACTTGAGTTTATTAATACATTTAAGAGAACAATCACATACCAGTCTAAGGACGGCGAACGGGAGAAGGCATCGCTCGAAGTTGAAATTGATTGGGACAAGATAAGAACACCAATAACAGAAGAGTGTTGGGACCATTGCGTTAGAACTCTCAAAGAGGAATTGACTCTTGCAGTTAATCGTCATAAAGAGAATAATCCGAGTAACATAGTCGAAGTCGACCCTGCCGTGCTTAGCCAACTCCACAAGAAGTTTGAACTTAATTGCGCTAGGTATTGCTGCGATGATGAACGCGACGGAAAAGATGATCTCGGCGATTGTTTAACTAAATCAGAGCGAACACGCGCTGAGGAATATGCGAAGGCTTGGGGTGAGTTCCGAGATTGTGCCCTAGGCGAAGGCGGCCCTAGCGCGCTTGATTCAATTAAGGACTTACGACGACGTGTTCCCCGCACGCTCGAGGGATATCGACCCAGAATGCACTTTACGCCTGTAGACGTTTTGAAGCTAGCTAAAGAGGTTTTTGTTTGCCACGAAAAGCTTGAAAATAAGAGGGCGGCCGCTGACAAAGATGCGAAGAATCGCGAACTAGAATGCCGCAACAAACACCAACCAAAGAGCTAATCTGGAAATTGAGCGCATAGATGATATTCATCAAAAGGATCCCATTTTTGCTAAGATACGCTAGAATTGCGGCTTTCTCGGCGTTGTTGCTGCTTTGTTTTCTATCGTTGCCGAGCGCCATTAGCTATTTTCACCCGCAGAGGATTAGTTTTCTGGTACTAGACAGCAACTGCGTGGAGCTATCAGCTGCGAACGGCAGCCTAATCCTTTGTTGGATTTCGTGCTCTCGAGACTCGGATGCCGGTCGGTTCCAGGAAGAGCTTGTAAAAAGACGTCCAATCGGTTTGGATCGGCATGCTTTGATTGTTCCCCGTGTCCAATGGCGATACTTCGTCGAGCCCGGTTCCGACTTCCGGTGGCACAACCAGTCAACCGCACAGAATTCTGGACTTGACATAACTGTTGGGTCTTATTGGTCGACCATCATTCTGATACCATCAGGGTATCCAATCCTCGGATGCTTAATTTTGTTGACCCTTATTGCCCATGGAAAGCAACGGCGACGTGCATCAATTGTCTCGTTTGCGGAATGCAGACGCTGTGGGTATGATATACGATCCAGCCTAGACCATCGATGTTCTGAGTGCGGAAATTCCTTTGAGTCGAACGTTCTTGGAACGAGTGATTGTGCAAGAAACGAGCCGGGAGCTCAGTTGGAGGTGAGATAGATGAGAATGCGCTTATTGTTGTTTGCTTCAGCAGTATTCCTTTCACTCATATCATCCAGCTGTGCTAGCGAGTCTGAGCGAGAGTTGGCGCGGTTGCGAGATCGAGTTAGGAAGCTGGAGGAGACTGTTGCGAAACTGGAAGCTGGGCTCGCTGAATGTGATGCCAACGTCGCGTTTCTGAAACATAAGTACGCCTCAGACGATGCCGAGCCGGTTAAGATAGATGTGCTTAGTCCAGATTAGAGGAAGTGTTTTTTCGAACTGAAGTGGAGGTGTACAGGTGGATTTCAAGACCGCTGCTGCCAGCCTGCCGCCGCGCCCGCGCCATAGTCGCCTAGATTGTGACCCCTCCTCGGACCGACGGCGCGGCAGCCGCGGTAGCAAATGACACTCTGGCTCGCCTCCCCCACCGTCAGCGTCCTAATCCCCTCGCGCCACCTAACGACCACCACGCGGCAGTCGGTGACATTGACATCTGTCGAGGGGTCCTTCGAGGGGTCCTTTCGCCGATGACTACGGCGCGCCACCTAACGACCACGGCGCGGCAGTCGGTGACAATGCCACTGTCGCCCACTGGTCACGTCTGGTCATTACCTGTCGCCGCGTGGTCATCGGGAACCAAACTCTGGATCTGTTTGTCAAGGTTCGAATCCTTGGGGGCCAGTTTCTCTTCTAACCTCTTATTCCATCTACATTTGCAATCAATACGAGCGACTGACGTCTTCATGGGCTACCCCCGCTGGGAGCGTTGCAGCGCGGGTGAGGCGATGGTTGTTCAGACCAGAGTAGGCCGTTGATATGGATGTGATGGCGGCGGAAACGTCCCCGGCAGGACTCGAACCTGCAACCTTCGGCTTCGGAGGCCGACGCTCTATCCAATTGAGCTACGAGGACATGAGGGGCTGTCTGCTCTCGACGTCATTCTAACTTGATCGAACGGCCTGACAAGTCTGAGCATCTGGCGCGTTGCAGCCCGCTCGCCGGTGGCGCCGGATCAGCATTGCGCCCGCGAGAAAAGCGGCCTGGCCGATGAGGAAGCCGCCGCCGCCCGCCGGCAGGGTCGAACGCATCCAACGTGCGCCGACCGCGGCGGTGCGGTTGCCGATCACGACCGACATCGCCGACTTCAGCGCTCGGCCGACACGGCGGCGGGCGATGCTTGCGCCGGCCAGATTGCGTTCAAACGCGCCCAGGCTCCACCGACCGGAGATGTTGAGGCGCGGTAGCGCCGTCGGATTGTCGCCCGGGTGAATGAACCCGGCGTCAGATACGAAGACATGCGTATAGCCCACGCGCGGCGCCATGGCGCGCACGTTCGGGCCGTGCCAGTTGCCGGGCACAGCCATCGCGACGGGCGGCGCCGTGACGAGCCGCCCGAGGGTGTCGCGATTGATGCGCAACTCCTCGCTCAGGTCGGCGTCCGGCAGATCCCGCAGTGGCCGATGGGTGTGACCGTGTCCGCCGACGCTCCAGACGGTGCGATCAAGGCGGCGGATGTCGTCATCGGCAAGACGCTCGCTGCCGGGCACGGACGATCGAAAGACATAGGCGTTCGGATCGGTCGTCATGAAAAGCGTGGCCTGAAGGGCGTGCTGCCGGAGGAGCGGCTCGGCGATGCTGACAGCGTTGCGACAGCCGTCGTCAATGGTGATGAGCACGGCGCGATCGGGCATTGAGCCGGAGCCGTCCACGAACGCGACGGCTTCGGCGAGACTGATGGCGCGATAGCCCAGCCGGCGCAGCGACGCGAGTTGCGCCTCGAACTTCTTCGCACTGATTGTATAAACGCGTTCGTTGGGTTCGGCGAGCGCGGCGTAATCGGACTCCGATGCGAACCGGTGGTAGAGCAGGCAGAGCAATCGCGGCGATCGCAACTCGTACAGACAGGCCGCGGCGAGACCGGTCCACACGAGCCATGCCGCCATCCACGCGATCAGGAACCAGGGGATTCCGCACGGCGCGACGGGCGACCGGTTGGTTGGCGTCGAATCGGCGGCCTCAGACACCGGTTGAAAATCGGCGGCACCGTGTGAGCCGGTTTGCTGCTCTTGAGGCAAGGATGAGGCTCCTCAACCGTGCCGGACACGGGCGGACATTGAAGAAACCTCGCCCCGGCGCCGCGCGGTCGACCTGTGACCCGGTTTGCGATCATAATGCACGGGAGTCGTCGCGCTGCACCCGACGCGGCCTTTCGACGCGTTCGTGCTTCCGGCGGCTGCCGCGCCAGGAGATCGTGAAACATGGACACTTCGTCGCCCACCCCGAACAAGCCGGCCCCGGAATCGTCAACCGCGGCGGCGCAACCGCCACACGATGCCCCAAAGGGCGGGGTCTTGTCGCGCTTTCTCACGGTGCTGTTCACACCGCTGCTGTGGATCGCGCGGCCGCTGGTTTTTCGCGTGGGACACGAGAAGGGCAACCCGAAGGTCTATTTCACCAGTTACTCGACCCTCATGTACCTGTGGCCGATCATGGTCGTGGGCGTTGTGGGGCATTGGATGCATTCGTGGCATTTCGCAAGTGCCGCCACGCTGGGCTGGATCTGGCTGACGGTGCTGCTGATCGTGCTGATCTGCGTGGCGTCGGACCTCAATCGAACCAAGGCGCTGGTGCTGGTCCTGGTCGTGGCGCTGCTGTGGATCGCGGGCGTGCTGCTCAATTCGAAGTACCAGATTCCCATCCTGTCGAATATTCACGCCTTCCTGAAGAATCAGGATGTTCAATTCCAGCCCGGCATCGCCAAGGTGATGAGCATCGCGGTGTTCATCATCCTGATCGGCGTGGTGCTGGTCGCCTGGTTTGACGGACGATATGAAATCACGACGATGGAAATCACCCACCGGCGCATCTTCGAGACGAGCGATTCTCTGCCCCGCGCGGCCAAGCGGATCAAGCGGCAATGGCGCGATTTCACGGAGGTGATACTGGGTATCGGGGCGGGTGACGTCATTGTGATCGACACCAACAAAAACGTCGTCATGCGCATTCCGAACGTGCCCTTCCTGTGGTTCTTCCGGCACGACGTCGATCATGTCCTCGAGGTCCTGGCCACGACCGAGGTCGGCGAGTCGGCGGCCGTGGAGGCGGCGGCCAGTCATCACAGCGGTTGATTTCGCTGCGATGGGCGGGAGCGCGCCATGAACGACCGCTTAGACAGCACCCTGCCGGCCCAGCGCGGCGCCCGCGCGGTCGATCCACGGATTGCGCAGTATCCGGTGAACTGGGCGATCTACCTGGGGTCGGCGATCTACGCCCGCGACTACTCGCCCGACAACGCCGCCCGTCGCTCCTGCGGCGAGGTGGTTGTTCAGGAGTTTCAGCGTGCCCTGCATTCGTTCGGCGAGACCACGCCCGAGCGCGTTTATATGTCGCGCATTCTGAACGTGGCGGTCGACCTCGCCATTGGCATCCGCACCAAGAAGGAGATTCGCGCCTCGCGGCTGGAGGATGCCACCCAGAATCGGGATCTGCACTATCAACGGTTGGTGAAGGCAGAACGCTGGCAGGGCGTGCTGCGGCTCGCCGCAAAATTGCTACTTCTGTCAGGATTCGGCTATGCCGTTGCACGGGCCGTCTTGAAATCGGACGCGAGCGATCCCCTCAGCAAGGGCAATGAGAACTGGGCCTCGGCTGCGTTCGGCATGGGATTTGCCCTCGTCGCGACCTACGTTCGCTCCTGGGTCATCGACCGGAAGATCGGCAGACTGTTCCGGACTCACGATGACGAATGTCGGATTGCCCACGCCGACTACCAGCGCTCGGTGACTCGCGAATACAAATGGGCCGCCGACGAGGCCATCGACGCATGGGAGCGCATGACCGGAAGCCGTCCGGAAATAAGCACGGCGGCCCTGCTCGCGCTTCTGTGTCCGCAGGTCGATCACGAGTTGGATCAGGAAGAAGCCTGAGCCCGTGGAATTTCCGACCGTTGAGACGCAGCCCGTTTGGTGGTGACCGCGATTTCACCTCCCAGTCCCACGATCGCCGAAGCAGCACCGCATTTTCCCGAATACTGCCCCGAGAGCCGGCAATTTTCTTGCTTTCTGCACGTCAATTCGTGTGTAATGGCGCAGTCGGAGGGGTTTGCCCGCATTCGTGGGCAAAACTCCTTTGCTTCGGTAGTCGGGTCCTGTCGCTCTGGGTCGATTTATCGCGCGGGATTCACGGCTTGGAATTGGCACAATTCGCCAGTGCAGGGCGTGCATCGGCGGTTGATCCGTCGGGCAGCCGTGCCGGCCGTTCAATTCCAGCCGACGTGTGGATATTCGAGGTAACCAGTGATTTAGGTCGCCTGCGGGCGGTGTGCGCTTGCGGGTGTTCGAATGGACGGGAGTGGGTTGCGTAGTGGGATTCCGCGCGCCGCATGCACTCGCAGCAGGCGGATCATCCGACTTTGCGGCTTTCACAACAGGCAAGTCTGGGCAACAAAACGGGAGAGCAACGCAATGGCAATTAGACTGAAATGGACTCGCGCCGGCTTGGTGGCGATTGTGGGGGTGTTGGCCTTCACTGCGCTGCCCACAAGTGGCCAGAACATCAACATTGAATACAGTACCCTTCTTGGAACGCCGACACCGGTCTATGGTGCGGCAGCCGGACAACCGGGCATTTGGAACAACCCAACTGTTGGAACCCTGGTCGCCCAGCCGTTGGTTGATATCAACGGTTCGCCGACAACCGCCACCATCCGTATGACGCCGGCCAACTTCGATCTGTTGTCCAACAATGCTGGCACCTCAGGTGACGACGAGGCACTTATGGACGACATTTTGAATCTAGGATCCACCGGCCCCGATGACTTTATTATCGAGCACCTGTCCGCCGGTACCTACACGGTTTACACCTATGCTTGGGCGCCGGATAGCGATGCATTCATAACTTCCGTCGATGTAAATGGCTTGGGTGTCCAAAACGTCGGTGGCCCTTGGCCGGGCACCCAGACGTTGGGAATTACCTATGCCCAGCACGCGAACGTCGTCGTCCCGGCAGACGGCACCATCACCATCTCAACAAACGTGGTAGTGAGCTTCGGCTCATTAAACGGCATTCAACTGGTCGGCGGCGCGTCGGATCAGGGCCGCTGTTGCGATCTCGGCGGCGGTTGCACCATCACGACCGAAGTCAATTGCGTCGCCCCAAGCGTCTTCGGCGGCTTGGGCACTGGCTGCGGCGGCGACCCCTGTCGCGGCCGCTGCTGCGATCCCGTCTCCGGGGCTTGCGAGGTAACTGGTCCGGCCGACTGTGGGGCCCCCAATGTCTTCGGCGGGCTCGGAACCAACTGCAACGGCGATCCCTGCTCGGGCCGATGCTGCGACGCAAGCGCCAACTGCACGATCACCGGGCCGAGCGGCTGCGCCGGGGCCTTTGGTGGCCTTGGCACGGACTGCTCCAACCTGCTCGTCTATGGTGATCCGAATCCGATCCCGGTGGCCATGCCGCCGGCCGGCGCTGCACCGCCCAGTTTCATCACGGTGGCCGACAACTTTGTCGTGACAGACGTCGATGTTCTGGTCAAGGTTCAGCACACTTATCGCCAAGACGTGATTCTCCAGCTTCAGGGACCCGACGGAACGCTTGTCCCGCTCACCGGCACCACTTTGGGCATTTGCACCTTTGAAGACAACATCAACGCCTTCTTCGACGACGAAGGCGCTGCCGTGGTGTGCGCCAGCGCCAATCTGGCCAACCTCAACGCACCGCCGGATCGCATCTTCACCAATCCCGCCGGTGGCCTGGGGGCCTTTGACGGCCTGCCCGCGCAGGGTGTATGGACCTTGCTCGCCAGCGATATCATCACGGCCGACGTCGGTGCAGTGCTCGACTGGGCGCTGATTTTCGAAGGCGGTTCACCCTGCCCAACTGGCGGCTGCACCTGCTTGGGCGACCTCAACGGCGACACCTTCGTCAACGGCGCCGATGTCAGTGCCTTTTCAGCCTGCGTCATCGCCGGCGGCGGCCCGGGTTGCGACTGTGCGGACATCAACCAAGTTGACGGCGTGACGGCTGCGGACATCGGTCCGTTCATCACGGCCCTGCTGAACGGTGCCTGCCCGTAACTTGATTGCGATCGAGGACCGCTCGAACCGGAAACGCGCGGTCTGAGAAGCCAGAATCGAAGATTTCAAAGGCGGGCGTCGTCGCAACTTGCGGCGGCGCCCGCCTGCTTTCATGGGGGTATTCGCGCGAGCATGGCGGCTGCCCGCTCACCGCCCGCAACTGTCCAAACATCGCCCCGGCGTGTATAAAGTCGGCATGAAAGCACTCATCACCGGCTCAAGCGGCCAGATCGGAACCAACCTGTCCATCGCCCTGATGGCCCGCGGCGACACGGTCGACGGCATCGACATCCGTCCGAACGCCTGGACGCGCGAAATCCCCACGCGTCTCCTCGATCTGACCAAGATCAAGCCCGACGAAGTTTCAAGCGCGAAGGACATTGACGTCGTCGTACACCTGGCCGCCCATGCCAAGGTCTTCGAACTCGTCGAGCATCCCGACCGGGCACTGGCGAATGTGATCGACTGCTTCACCGCGCTGGACTTTGCCCGGCGGCGGAACATCCCGTTCATCTTCGGCAGTTCGCGCGAAGTCTATGGTGACATTCACCACCACGTCACCGAGGAAAAGTCGGCGGACTTTGTCGTTGCCGAGAGCCCGTACTCGGCCAGCAAGATCGCCGGCGAAGCGATGATTTACTCCTATGGCAGTTGCTACGGCCTGCCCTACCTCGTCTTCCGCTTTTCCAATGTGTATGGTCGGTATGACAACGACCTGGAGCGCATGGAGCGCGTGATTCCGTTGTTCGTTCGCAAGATCGCGCGTGACGAGCCGATCGTGGTCTTCGGCAAGGAGAAGGTGCTGGACTTCACCTATGTGGACGATTGTGTTCAAGGAATCGTCAAGGGCATCGACGCCCTCGTCGGCGGCAGGGTGCAGAACGAGACAATCAACCTGGCCTACGGCAGTGGTAGTTCGCTGGTCGACATGGTGAACATCGTCAGCCTGGCCCTCGGCAAGACGCCGAAGGTGAGTTACGAACCGGCCCGCCCGGGCGAAGTCACCCGGTACGTCGCCGATATCGCCAAGGCACGGCAACTGCTCGGCTACGACCCGCAGACGCCTCTCAGCGGAGGCCTGCCGAAGGCGATCAATTGGTATCGACAGACCGGAATGATCTAATCAATCGATCAGAGCCGGCGTGTCCTCCCGCCGGTGAATGGTCGGTGATGGCAAGGCCCGCGTGATTCGGGCACGAATCAGGAATTGCCTCGGCTCACCAGGCTGAGGACAGCCCGACTCTGAATGCGCGTCATCCCAGCATAATCTCGACAAACGGCGCAATATCCCGCCCATCCGCCTCGCCGGAACAGTCCGCGTCGGCCCGCTCGATGTGCATGGGGTCGTTATCCGTATCCAGCAGCACATTGATGAAGTGCGCGAGATCCGCCGCGTTCACGTCGCCGTTGTCGTCGAGGTCGCCGGCGTCCACGCAGCCGCGATAGAGGCGAATGTCGTCGAAGTTCACTTCAACGCCCGGCGCCTCCGGCGGGCCGGCGATGTTCAGGTTGATCAGCCGCACCTGCAGCAATTGGCCGATCTGCGGATGGCCCGGCGGAATCGTCGTGCTCACCCGGGTGAATCGAAACTCGCCCTCGGGGATCGTGCCGAAAAGGGAGTTGTTGTCCTCCAGCACGACCACGCCGCCGGCCAGCAATTGCAGGCGATATCCGGGGAAGCCGTTCAGATTGAAGAAGCCGAACACATCGCACGGCGGCGGGCCGACCGCGCTGAGGATGTTGCCGATCTGGCCCTGCAGGGTGTAGGTCTCATTCGCCTCGAGCACGGCCGGCAGATTCTGAAACAGGCCGACCGGTCCGCCGCCGGTGTCGCCGTTGAGGAAAATTAGGGCGATGTTCACGCCCTCCGGCGCGCCGCCGACCGGATAGAACGGCGAGCCGTCGGCATGCACGCAACCGACCGCGTCGTTGCTTCCGTCGAGAATGCCGTTGGGGTCGTAATTGCTCCAGCCGGTCGGCTGAAGTCCGGCGAAGCAGCCTGGGGCGACCGGGTTGGCCTCAAAGCCGGCGTTGAGAATGGGGATCGGATCGCCGCCCGGCGGCGCAGCGAAAGTCGTGGATGATTGAAAGAAGGCACCCGCTGTCAGCAGTGCCGCAACGATACCCAATCGCCTCGATCTGAGTCGTACCACCTTCGCCCTCCCAGACGATTCGGCCCCATCTCACGCGATCGAGGCGTCAACTGATCTTACCGCATCGAACGCCGGATCCCATGAAAATGGGCCTTCGTGCCCGCGCCCGTGTCAGTGTCCGTGCCCGCGCCCGCGCTCGTGTCCGTGCCCTTGCCCATGCCATAGAAGACGTGCAACGGAACAATTCGGCCATCGGCCCTGCACCCGTGGCAAGAAATGATTCGCCCCTTACAATACCGGTCGAATATGCAAACGCGGGTTCGCGGACCTGCCCAGGCTGGCACGGCGACCACAATCCGCCAAGCCGCCGCGTCGCGCAGGCCGCAAACGAGCGCAGCAGTGCGGGTGTAGCTCAATGGTAGAGCACTAGCCTTCCAAGACAACCTGGCTCTACATAGGCAAGTCAAAACCGCAATATTTGGGCCATGAATGCGGTTTTTCGGAATAGATCCGGATGACCGATGTCCCCAAGTAGAGCAGCATCACCCGCTTAAGTAGAGCGAGCCCTTCATCGAGCTCTTTCCAAGAAAATTGGCAATAGGTGGTTCACTTACACAAAAGATAAGCACAACCTCGCGTCCGTTCCGTCAACTGCGGACCTCAATCTCCACTGGAAGCAAATGATGAATAATGTACCCTCCGTGGTCTGAGTCATGCCTTTCTGGCTGTGTCCGGCCCTTTGAGTCGGTCGCGCGCGCCATAAGCACCGCGTGGTCCAGCGCCTTTGTACTTTTCAACATCATTTTTGTGCCGCACTGTAGACCGAGAGGCGGCTTAATGCCGGGGCGCTGCGCTGAAGTATCCCTCCATCGCGATGTTGAGGGTGTAGGCGGAAATTGCTATCCGGTGCGTCTGGCGAGGCTGGCAATCACCGCCGTCTGGTCGTGAATATCTGCGGGCTTGGGGACATGAACCTGAAATCCTGCCAACAGCGCGTCGCGGGTAGATTATTTCGCTCGACACGAGGGCGAAAAAAGACACTCATCCGAGCAACAGTACGCCGTGCGGAAGGCCTTGGGAATCCGATGTGTCTGATAGTTTCACATGACTCACGAGGCATCGCCGGCAATATGAAGTGATTGATCAGACGTGAGCGTGCACAGAGCTTTCCGCTGGCAGCGTGCAAATCACTTTCGTCGATCGCCCCGGCTCGCTTTCGATTTCGATATTGCCGCCGTGGGCCTCGACAATCGTGCGGCAGATGGCCAATCCCAAGCCGAAGCCGGCCGTGGCTCGCGACCGGGCGGCATCGGCGCGATAGAACCGATCAAAGACGTGCGGTAAATGTTCCGACGATATTCCACATCCCTCGTCCGCAATCGTCAGGACGACGTCATTAGCCTTTCGGCCCAGGGTGATGGTGACCCCACTGCCGCGAGGACTGTATTTGATCGCATTGTCCAGCAGATTGCTGATCAACTGCCTGATTCTGCCGTCGTCCGCGCTCACGAAATCGGCGGAATCCACTGTGCAACTCAGAGTTATGTCTTTTTCCTGGGCCAGCGGCACGTACAAGTCGATCACGTCGCGCATTGCCGTCTCAAGTGAGATCCTCTCGCGTCGGAGCAAGTCACGTCCAGCGTCGGCTTGCGCGAGGAGCAATAGATTGTCCGTAAGGCGGGAAAGCCGATCGTATTCTTCAATGCTATCTTCCAGCGCGCGGCGTCGATCGGCATCGTTGGCGCGGCTGCCCAGTGCCACTTCGGCATTTCCTCGTAGGGCGGCCAGCGGCGTTCGAAGTTCGTGTGCTGCGTCCGCCGTGAATTGCTGGATGCGACGAATCTGGGTCTCCAATCGTTCGAGCATTTCGTTTAGGACCGAGGCAAGCTGGTCCAGCTCGTCGCCGTTGTTGGATCGATGCAGCCGTTCGGAAATGCTCTCGGTCCCAATCCGCCGCGCCTTCGTCGCCATCGCGTTTACGGGGCGCAGGCTCTTGCGCGAGAGCATGTGGCCACCGATGACTGAGAGGACCAACGCAATCGCCATGACTCCGAAGCAAAGATTGCGAAAACGGGCGAGCGAGGCGTAAACAGTGCCGAGAGTGTACGTTGCCTGCACGATATACGGTCCTCGTCCAGGCAGGTCTGTCATTTGTCCGCAAGCGCGAATGGCCATCGAGGGTTTGTCTATTTTCACGGTGTTGAACCAGATGCCTGACGGGACCGCGCCGGAAGCGGGCATGTGTGGCCACGGATTGGGGAGGGGGTCATTCTCATGGCTGGTCAGCACGCAGGCGCCGCGAATATCTAGTAGTCGAAACGTCAAGTCTTTGCGCTCGCGGCTTCCGAGTTCCTCGCGAACGTCACGCTCAATCATGCTGAATGGCTCATCGCCCTCTTCGCGCAGAATGGCTAGAAACTCCTGCACTTCGCCTTCGAGGAAGCGGTCGACCTCGTCGTGCAGGGAGATGTCCAAGCCGAAATACAACGCGACGCAGACCGTGGCACAAATGGCCAGCGTGCTTACGGAGCCCCATAGGGTCAACCGTGAGCCGATCTTCATCGACGGCTTGCGGTGCTCAGTCGGCACGGAGGACATAGCCCATTCCCCGCATGGTGTGGACCAAGGGCAGTTTGAATCCGTGATCGACCTTCTTTCGAAGTCGATTGATATGCACGTCTACGACATTGGTCATTGGGTCGCGGTTCATATCCCAGAGCTTGTCGAGGATCATACTGCGTGAGACGACCTGGCCCTCGTGACGGGCGAGAAACTCAAGTAGTGCGAATTCACGGGCCGACAGATCGATGCGTTTGCCGGCCCGATGAACCTGTCGGGTGATCACGTCAACGGTCAGGTCGGCAATTTGAATGGGATTGTTTGTCAGCAGCGTACCGCGACGGAGCAGAGCGCGTATTCGGGCCAACAATTCGGCGAAGCTGAACGGCTTGGCGAGGTAGTCGTCGGCGCCAAGGTCGAGCCCGCGAACCCGGTCGTCCACGCCGTCGCGCGCCGTAAGGCAAATGACGGGCGTCTTGGAGCCTCGCGCTCGAAGGTCGCGAAGAATACTGAAGCCGTCACGCCCGGGAAGCATCAGATCAAGCACAATGATGTCGAACTCTCCCTCCGTGGCGCGGTCAAATCCCTCTCGTCCGTCGGGAGCGACATTTGTTCGGAACCCATTGTCACGGAGTCCCCGCTCGACAAACGCCGCGACTCCGGAATCATCCTCGATAATGAGCGCCTGCATGCTTTCCCCAGAGACTCAATGAAACTCGTTCTAATTCTGCATGATTTTCGCGCCGCACGTCGCCCAACGCAAACGCCAATGTGCCCGAACATGGACGAATTGTCATGTTGGGTTCATCATCCCGAAATCACGCAATCGATAGCATCTCACCCTTGATCGAGGTTTTTGCGCGAGCGCACGGATGCGTTTGCGCGGTGATCGCGAGATGGTTGCGACGCCGCGGGGTCATCGATGCCTGCTGGAATCAAGGAGTACGAAATGCGCGCACGCCAGCTTACTGCCTTTCTTGTGACCGGATTGACTTTGGTGATCCGGCCACTTCTTGCCTCGGCGGACGGAGGAATGGCACTCAAAACGGTCGGCGTCACGAATCAGTCAGAGCCGCCGGTCAGTTCGCTGGCTCGGAGCGACACCGACAAATCGAAAAAAGCCGAAGCAGAGTCTGCCGGACCGCTCTCTCTCGATTCCATTGCAGACGAGCCGACCACGCAGGAGGCCGAAGCGAGCGAACGAGCCTATGGCATTGGAGGTCCGTGGCGGCTGCGCAGTGCAGATGCGGTGAGACCCGGCCAATTGTCAATCCGCAATGAGATGAACTGGATGACGGGGCTTCCAGAGGGCGACGATTCGGTCCGTTACGGATTGTCGATCGACTACGGCATCGCGCCGATGCACCACCTCACCCTGGAGTTGCCGGCTGAAATCGGTGATGGCGTGGTCACCGGCAATGGCGATTTCAGACTCGGTTGGCATTGGCAATTATTGAAGGAGGAAGACTGGAAGCCGTCGTTCGCGATTCGCAACTACATTCGCGTGCCCTCGGGCCATGAATCCTCGGGAGTCGATTACGAATTGCGCGGGCTATTCAGCAAGGCGGTGTCCGATCGAGTGCGCGTTCACTTCGGCCCGTTCATGGAGTGGGTGAACGGCGACAACATCGAGGACGGCCGCGATTTTCAATGGGGCGCGGCCATCGGCACGGACTGGCTGATCACGGACAAGTTGGACATGATCGTCGATTATGTCCACGAGACTTCCGATTTTGAAGGGTTTCGCAATCAGCACAGCTTGGACCTCGGTTTCGTTTGGGAGATCAAGCCGAATCATAAAATCGGCATCAACACCCGATGCGGGCTGGATGGCGACGGTGTGAACGGCGACTGGGGCGCGGGGATCTTTTACACCATTGCCCTCGATGGGCTTGGGCACCTGGGGGATCGCTAATACGTCATGCGACTCTCCCTTTTTTTTGTTATTCACAACTCTCCATCAAGTGTGTCGGGCGATACGCTGCCTGGGCCTCGTCGGCGGTGGCTCTGGTGGGGCGGCCTGCTGCTGATGGCGATCAGTGCGGGTTCAGGATGTATTCGCGTCGATGCGAGTGGTGACTTTGCCGGCGCAGCGCGGACCATTGCCGAACGCAATGGCGCGGCCCAGGCATACGATCCGGCCGCGGACAGTTTGGTTCAGACACGCGTGCAAGCGCTGCTCGCCGATGGATTGACCATTGACGAAGCGGTCTCGGTGGCTCTGCTGAACAACCCCGGTCTTCAGTCTTTATTCCAATCCATCGGCGCATCGCGCGCGGACGTTGTCCAGTCGGGGTTGATGGCCAATCCCGCATTGTTTCTAAGCGTTAAGTTTCCGGAGGGCGGAGGGCGATCGAGCCTGGGATTGAGCTTCGCACAGCAGCTCGTCGATTTGTGGCAGATTCCGGTGCGAAAGAAAGTGGCGGAAGCCGACCTGGAGCGCACTGTTTCATCGGTGCTGGATCATGCCGTACAGCTCGCTGCCGACGTGCGTGTGCGATGTGTCCATTGGCTGGCGCTGGAGCGGGCTGAGCAAATCGCCGTCGAAAACCTTCGACTGGCCGAGGAGTCGCTCAAGTTTGCCGATGTGCGCTTGCGCGCGGGCGAAACAGGACCAATTGACGGAAACCTCGTGCGTAGCCATGTCCTGGAGGTCCAGCAGATTCTGATCGGCATTCGACGCGACAAGGCGATGGCTCAACTGGACCTGTCCGCCGCGCTCGGGCTTGTGCGCTGGCCCGACCCATGGCGCTTGGTAGATACACTCGGGGCATCGAGCGCTGCGGTCGCCGACGCGGAGGCACTCGTGCAGCATGCCGTTGGAGAGCGATTCGACGTTCGCATGCTGACCAGCCGAGTTCAGTCCGCCGAAGCTCAGCTCGAACGGGAGTATCTAGAGATATTCCCGAATTTCACGCTCGGACTTGAAGCCGAGCGCAAAGAGCGTCGCTCGCTCCCCGGACGGAATATCCCTGCCGACACCGCCCGTGCGTCGATCGCGACGGGCACGCTGACCGCACCGACGATTCAATCGCGCGGTCAGCGCGATCTGATTCGCAGCCAGATTGTCGATGCCCTGCTGGGGCCGAGCCTTCAACTGACCCTTCCACTCTGGGATCAGAACCAGGCCCAGATCGCCAAGACTCGCTTCGCTGTGCTTCAATTGTTGAAAGAATACGAGAGTCTGCTCGATCGCGTGGCCCGCGAAGTCCGCCAGGCGCGCATCGCCGTCGAGGCGGCGCGGGAGTTGGTCGCGGTTTTTGAAACACATTCGCTTCCGCAAGCGAAAGAGAATCTCGAAATCCTGCGTACGCAATATGAAAACGGCGAACAGGGCATCATCGTTTTGATCGAAGCACAGGAATTTCTCCTGCAGCAGAGCCGGGCCTATGTGGAGGCGCTGCAGGCACAGGCCCTCGCGGTTACGGAGCTTCGCCGCGCGGTCGGGGGACGACTTCCCAGCGACATCCAGTTCGCCACGCCGACTTCCGTTCCAACAGATGAAAAGGAGTTGCTACATGACACTCACAATTGACGACCTGTTGAATCAACTCAACAGCCAGTGGGGCACCATTCTGCAAATGCTGATGACCTTTGTGTTCGATTTCGCTCGACAAATGCTTGCGGCGTTCTTGCTTTGAGAGCTCGGGGGCATTTTATGAGAATACGAAAACAATTCCTGATAGTGTCTCAGTCGATTGCCGCAAGTTGCACAACCTGCTTATTTGCGTCGTTAGTACTGCTTTCGACGTCAGCTCATCTAGCCGCCGGCGACGGAGGCTCCGCCACAAGCCCTTCATCGCCGCCGGCGACAGTGAACAATCGGGTCACGGAGGCCGATCTCACAACCGTCACACTTACTGCGGAAGCAGTTGTGCGCCTCGATATTCAGACGGAGATCGCGAGAGAAGATTCGATCACGCGGTCGAGATTTCTCGGCGGCGAGGTTATCACGCCGCCCGGCCGGAGCATTCAGCTAGCCGCACCCTTCGCGGGGACGATTGTGGCAAGTGACGGGAAGTCGCCGCCGGTTCCCGGCGCCATGCTCAAGGGCGGTGATCCGATCGTGGCGCTTAAACCTGTGGTCATGGGCGACCGCGAAGTCTTGACACCTGGCGAACGGATCGCACTGGCCAAGGCAGAAGCGGATTTCGGCGCGGCCCAGGCCCTTGCGGAGGGCGAAGTGACTGCGGCAAGGGTCCAATTGGAGGCGTCCCGGGTTCGATTGGATCGAGCCAAACGACTTCGACAGGAGAACGCCACCAGCATCAAGGCGCTCGATGAGGCTGTCGCTGAGTTCGACATCAGCGAAGCGCGACTGGCCGCGGCGGTAGCCAAGTCTACCGCCTGGAAGGAAGCGGCTCGCGGCATGCAGCCGGCGCACGATCTTTCCGTGAATCTGGTCGCTCCGTTCGACGGCGTTCTCGCCGACTTGCTGGTTGCGCCAGGCGAGGTCATTGCCGCGAACACGGCCGTAGCCAGGTTGATCAGCATGGATCCGCTTTGGGTGCGCGTCCCGATTTACGTTGGCGAATCGGAAGCGCTTTCGAGAGCTGAATCTGCTCGAATCGGCGCGCTGGATCGACGGCCCAGCGCGGACATGATTTCCGTGGACCGTGTAAGCGGTGCGCCTACCGCCGATCCCTTGGCCGACAGTATCGATTTGTTTTTTCGACTACCCAATGGCAATGGAAAATTTCGTCCTCAGCAGCGCGTCGGCGTCTGGATTGCAGATGGCGAAGAGCGGCGCGGGTTGGTCATCCCGTGGGCCTCGGTTTTGTTTGACATTCATGGCGGCGCTTGGGCGTATGAGCAGCTCGCCCCGGGACGGTTCGTTCGCCGGCGCATGGAAGTATTGGCGGTCGAAGGCGACCGCGCGTTGGTCTCGCGTGGTCTCAGGCCTGGCATGACGCTGGTCACCTCGGGGGCTGCTGAATTGTTTGGCGTTGAATTCGGCGTAGGCAAGTAACACGACTTTAGATCATCAACTAGCGGCAGCCCATGCTCACCTGGCTCGTTTCCACATCCCTGCGCTATCGCCTGCCAGTCATGGTGCTCGCGGTCGTCCTCCTGGTCGCGGGAGTACAGACCGCTCGCGACATGCCCATGGACGTGTTTCCGGAATTCGCCCCGCCTCTGGTGGAAATCCAGACCGAAGCCCCCGGCCTTTCGACTGACGAAGTCGAGAGTCTCGTCACCGTTCCGCTTGAAAACGCCCTCAACGGTACGGCGTGGCTGCGCACCATTCGATCCAAATCTGTCATGGGGCTGTCGTCCATCGTCCTGCTCTTTGACGAAGGCACCGACTTGCTCAAGGCCCGCCAGATCGTGCAGGAGCGGCTGGCGGTCGAAGCGTCCCGACTTCCTGCAGTAGCGCATCCGCCGGTCATGCTCTCGCCACTCTCATCGACAAGCCGGATTCTTAAGATCGGCATGTCGTCCAAGACGCTCTCGCAAATGGACATGACGCAACTGGCCAAATGGACGATTCGTCCGCGGCTCATGGCCATTCCCGGCGTGGCGAACGTGGCCATCTGGGGCCAACGGGATCGGCAATTCCAAGTGCTGGTCGATCCCGTCGTTCTGCGCGCCCACGGCATCACGCTCGATCAGGTCGCACGCGCCGCGGGTGACGCCACAGTGTTGAGCGCCGGCGGATTTGTCGATACGCCGAATCAGCGGCTCGCGGTCAGGCACGTTTCGCCAATCATGGAACCGGATGACCTGGCCCGGTCAATTGTGGCATTTCGCAGCGGCGTTCCGCTGCGACTGGGCGATGTCGCAAGTATCGTGGAGGGGTTTCCTTCGCCCATTGGCGACGCCGTCATCAATGATGGGCCGGGCCTGTTGCTCATCGTCGAAAAGCAGCCCTGGGGGAACACCCTTACGACCACGAAGAACGTGGAGGCGACGCTCGAAGCGTTGAAGCCGGGACTCAAAGACGTCGAAATTGATTCGACGATTTTTCGCCCTGCGACCTTCATTGAACGATCGATCGACAATCTCTCACACGCCATGATCCTCGGCTGCGTCCTTGTCGCGGTCATTCTCATTCTCTTCCTGTTCAACTGGCGCACGGCGTTCATCAGCCTGGTCGCCATTCCGCTCTCCGTGCTGGGCGCCGCGGTGGTGCTTTATCTCCGCGGCGGCACGATCAACGTCATGACGCTGGCGGGTCTGGTCATCGCGGTCGGAGAGGTGGTGGACGATGCCATCATCGACGTGGAGAACATCGCCCGCCGGCTTCGACTAAATCGCGCCCTGGCCTCGCCACTTCCTGCGTATCAAGTGGTTTTGCAGGCGTCGCTGGAGGTGCGTAGCGCCGTCGTCTATGCCAGCGTCATCGTGATTCTCGTCTTCCTCCCGGTGTTCTTCCTTCCGGGCCTCGCCGGTGCTTTCTTTCGCCCGCTGGCGATTTCATACATCCTCGCCATCCTGGCTTCGCTTGTCATCGCGCTTACGGTCACGCCGGCCATGTCGCTCGCGCTCTTGCCTCAAAGCGACTTGAAACATCGTGACGCTCCACTCGTCCGAATGCTCAAGCGAATCTACCGGCGAGTGCTTCCATCCCTGGTGTTGCATCCGCGCTGGGTGATCGCAGGACTACTGGCAATGTTCGTGGTCGCCGCGGCAGTCGTGCCGATGCTGGGCGAGGAGTTCCTACCTTCGTTCAAGGAAACAGATTTTCTGATGCACTGGGTGGAGAAGCCCGGGACCTCTCTCGAAGCCATGCAGCGCATCACGGTTCAGGCGAGCAAAGAATTGCGCGCCGTCCCGGGCGTGCGGAACTTCGGCGCGCATATTGGCCGTGCCGAGGTGGCCGACGAGGTGGTCGGACCGAACTTCACCGAATTGTGGATCAGCATTGAGCCGACGGTGGACTACGACGCAACGGTGGCGAGAATTCAATCGATCGTCGACGGCTATCCCGGACTGTATCGCGACGTCTTGACCTATCTCAAAGAGCGAATCAAGGAGGTGCTTACAGGGGCCAGCGCGACGATTGTCGTGCGCGTATTCGGTCCGGACCTGGAATCCTTGCGCGCCAAAGCAAAGGACATTTCTGACTCCATCAAGGATGTCCCTGGTGTCGTAGACTTAAAGATCGAACCGCAAGTGCTCGTGCCGCAGATTCAGGTGTCGCTTCGCCCCGAGGCTGCGGCGACCTTCGGCCTTACCGCAGGCGACGTGCGTCGCTCCGCTACGACGCTGGTCAAGGGCGTAAAGGTTGGAGAGGTATATGACCAGCAGATGGTGTTTGACGTCGCCGTCTGGGGCGAAGAGTCCGTGCGCACCGATCTCTCGGCTCTGCAATCTTTGCTCATCGATACTCCCGGCGGCGGGCACGTTCCCCTGAAGGACGTGGCCGACGTGCTGATTGTGCCTACGCCGAATGAGATCAAGCGCGAGGGGGCGTCGCGCCGTCTCGATGTGTCCTGCAACGTACGCGGGCGGGATTTGGGTGCTGTGGCTCGCGACATCGAAGAGCGTGTCCACAAACTCCCGTTCGACCGCGGCTATCACCCTGAGTTCCTCGGGGAGTATGCGGCTCGCACCGAGTCCCGCAACCGGCTCATCCTGCTGTCTGCTTTCGCTCTGCTCGGCATCTTCATTCTGCTGCACATGGACTTCCGGTCCGTGCGTCTGGCGGGACTCGTATTTCTGACATTGCCGTTCGCGTTAATCGGCGGAGTACTCGGTGCACTGGCCGGCGGCGGCGTTTTGTCATTGGGTTCGCTGGTGGGTTTCGTGACCGTACTCGGAATTGCCGCACGAAACGGAATCATGCTGGTAAGTCATTACCGGCAACTTCAATCGGAAGGCATGCCTCGGGGGCTGCGCCTAATAATCCAAGGCGCGGAAGAGCGACTCTCGCCGATTCTGATGACAGCGCTTTGTGCCGGTCTCGGCTTGCTCCCGCTGGTGATCGCAGGAAATAAGCCAGGTCACGAAATTGAATATCCGATGGCCATCGTCATCTTGGGCGGGCTTTGCACCTCAACCGCACTCAATCTCCTCATCCTGCCGGCCCTTTTCGGAATGACCGTGCGGGGCCAATCGGACGATTCTTCCCAGACACACTGAGCCTTGGGCATATCGAGCTGACGCATTTAACGAAAACGGGGAGCCCGAAGGCTCCCCGTATTTACTTCGAGTTTGGCTTGGCGCGACTCAATCCTCGTCGTCGTCTCCATCATCGCCATCGTCGGCATCTTCATCGTCGCAGCCGCTCGACTGGCCACCGGCGTTGTACAGCACTTCATGATGCCGGTTGTCCTTCTTGAATTGGACTTCATACACGACGAACGTCTTTTTCACCCAGCGCAGCGGAGTCTTGTCGCCCGCGGCCTTTTGTGCCGCCGCGATCGCCGCCTTGGGGATGGCATCGCTAGCAACACTCTCCTCCAGTTCAATAAGGTCGCCGGATTCAGTAACCGCGGCCTCCATGTGCCCAGTGCCCGAACGCCATTCGGCCTCGTAGGTCTTCTGTCCGTTTTCGGTTTCCTCTTCGATCTCGGCGAGGGCGTTTGCGCCGGCCAGCTTCTTGAGCGCGGACAGTGCGGCCGCAGGCACTTCGGCCTCTTTGACCCGGCGCTCCTGGTCCTGCTTGGGTTGATTCTGTGCTTGAACGATGGCCATGCTTGTGGCCGCAACGACGGCCGCGACAGCAATGGCAAACTGCTTGGAACGCGTCATGGCAGAAACCTCCCGTGCAACTCATCGCACGTCAGGCGGGCAACGGCATGTTGGATAACGCATCCGCGCAAGCCGGCTCGCACGGGCGCAGATTGTACATTGATCGCGTTGCCTTTTTATGACGCGAACATTACAAACTTGAAAGAAAGCACTACTCTCTGTTGCGTTCAATGGAGCATTAGACAACAGACAACCCGGCGCTTCCGAAAAAGCGCGACATGGTATCAAGACGTTGGGCCGCACATTCGGCCCATCTAAGCCACTTCAGGACTTCCTGATTCGTTCAATGGTTTCTGCATTAGGCGGCGGACCGGACGGCACAGCCGATTGCTGGCCTGCCAGACCTTTGACACGCGATCGCACGCGAAATGCTGTACGTCATGAGCACTGCACGATGAACCAGGCGACACATACATTTCAAACCGAATGGACTGCGAAGAGCCACGAAAGGAAAATGTTGGGACGAGGTTCGCAAGCAAGTGCGGGCTGGTTACGCGGAATTTGCGACGCGCGGCACAACGCTGGAATCTGGGGGGGTGTTGCGGCCGGGCTTCAACTTGCTGTGGCGACCACTGGGCGCGACCTACCGCTGCACTGAAAAAGACCGTTGACTCCAATAGTCCCCGACTCCGTTGTTTGGACAGAAAAGGAAACCATTGAAATTTGGTGGAGCCTCCAATCGACGCGAGAAGAATGCCAGCTTTTCGAGCTGGTGCTCTATGTGGCTTGCGGCTTCCAAATCGCGGATTCGGCGGTACAATGGCAGATATCTTTGGCGTTAAGTAGAGTGATTTCCGATGTTAACTCTACTTAAGCATGTGTGTCATAAGCTGTAAGTACTGTATCTGAAAGCGTTTGCGCCATATTGCGGGTGTAGCTCAATGGTAGAGCACTAGCCTTCCAAGACAGTCTAGCTCTACATAGACCACTTCAAAACCGTTCTGGCGCTACCAAGAACGCGGTTTTTCAGAATCCTTTGGGGCGACGAATCGACCCATGTAGAGCTGGATCGATCGCTTAAGTAGAGCAAATTGACTTTCCGAACATTTGCCGAACACACCCCGTCGAAACTCGTATTTAAGTAATAGGGCTCGCCGGAGCGTCGTCAAATCACTGATGCTCGGAGTAAGCGTAGTGCCAAAGCAGACCGTCGTCGAACATCAAACGAAACGACCGGATCTGGTGCACGGGCTTGCCCACCGCTACTTGTGATGCCCCAGCGGCATCGGGAGGGCCGAGGCGTTCGCGGCCATCGCGCACGCGAGCGCGACGGCCATCAGGGTTTGTGCGTGCGTAGTTCTCATGGTTATGTCCTTTCTCTGCTGCGTTGATTCAGAGTCTTTGTGTGTGGGACGATCGTAGCGGAGAACGCTTCCGAGCACGCCCCTAGGGCGCACGAATTAATGCACCTCGCGGATTAGAATCTCACAGTCTCGTGCTCTTACAAAAACACGCCCAGCGCGCGGTCAATCAACTGCTCCAATGCGATCACGGTGAGCGAAAGGGGAAAAAAGCGGCATCGCAGTAAACAGCTCCAACCGCACCACGGCTGAGCGTCCGAACGGCGTTAAAAGCACCGTATGCTCGCTCGGGTTCGTGTCCCTTCAGACAACCAACCCGTTCATCGCCTTGGTCGTTGTCAATAGACAGTCGGCTTGAGCGCACGGGCTCGATTCTCGACCAATTCCGCATCGCTCTGCGCGCCAAGTTATCCTCCCTGGATTGTGACGAGGGCCTGGCGGCCTCAATGCAGATGTTCAGGAACGCCTCAACACGAATGATGCGTCGGTTGAGGAACGCGGCCGCGTCGCAGATGATAGGCAGTCGAGGTGGTTCTTGCTGAATGGAAGCCGGCGATCTGATTTGCGCCAGGAGGAGTTTGCTCAACGCGAGCCCCTCACGACACGGCTGCGCGGACTGGTTCGGAGTTACCCTAAAGGGATCGGGCTGATTTACGAGTTCTTGCAGAACGCGGACGACGCTGGTGCGCGCACACTTCGATTCGTCTTGGACGAGCGTTCTTTTCCGATCGGTAAGTTGCCAACAGCATCAATGTCTCGCTTGCAGGGACCTGCACTCGTTGTGGTAAACGACGCGGTCTTTTCTGAAGACGACTGGCAAGGTATCCAACGAATCGGGCGCAGCGGCAAGGAGCACGACACGGCTAAGACGGGCCGCTTCGGGCTTGGCTTCAACTCGGTCTATAACGTCACAGACTTCCCAACGCTCCTGACTGGACATCGAATCGGTTTTTTTGACCCGCACGGCGACACGGTAGCCGATTCATCGATCGAGCGCCCGGGCGTCGCATACGGTCTGGACGATGACATCTGGACGAAATGCCCCGATTTGCTAGCTCCGTTTCGCGACTTTGGACTCTCGCATCGCGCAACAAGCGTATCGGGTACCGTATTTAGACTTCCGCTTCGTACTGAGGAACAAGCCTCGCGAAGTGAAATATCCGATCAGCCTTTCACTTCCATTGATTTTGACCACATCATCGGAAAGTTCAAAGATCAGCTCGGCGGCGTATTGCTGTTTCTAAAGAATGTGCTGGACATTGAAATCGCACGAATAGCGCCAAACGGCGTTGTCCGATCGCTACTTTCCGCTCGCACACACAATCGCGACGCAGTGGACTTGGCGAGAGGACGACTTCGCCAACTCCTCGCGACCGATTATACGCGCCTCTTGGAGAAACTCGTCGCAAAGGACACCGTCGAGTCAGTTAGCGAATTCGAACATCATGTCGAAATGACCTGCCCAGACTCGCCACCGTTGATTGCGCGCTACTTGGTCGTTCATGGTTTCTTCCTCGATTCAAATGGCCAAATCGAGGCGTGTGCTCGGCAAATGGCCGAGTTCAACGAGAAAGCAATTCCGTTGGCTGGAGCCGCCGCGCGGATTGACCTTGAGGCGGATAACACCTTCGAAGGCCGACTTTACTGCGTCTTGCCGTTACCGGTTTCCTCTCCCGTTTCGTCTTGCCATGTGAACGGGTACTTCGATCTTCAGGCTGACCGACAAGGATTGTTTCAGGATCAAGGTGCGGGTGGACGAGGTGCGGTTCGGGTTGAATGGAATCGTCTGCTTGTCGAGCACTGCTGTTCGGAGGCCGTCGCCCGGCTGTGCACCCGTCTTTCGGAAAACGCGAAGGATAATGCGGCGCCCCTTTACGACCACTGGCCAAGAGTGCCTGCTACCGAGGCTTCGCTGATCGATTGCCTCCCACGTCATGTGTACGCACATCTTTGCACGTCTAACTGTGTCGCGGCGGGAGGCGACGCGATCTGGCGTGCGCCTAAAGACGTGCTGTTGCTCTCGGACAGCGCAAGCGAAGCTGTGCGATTGGCGCTCCTTTCCGACGAATTTGCTATTGCAAACCCCGCCCCTCCAGGTTTTGTTTCGATTGGGTTCAACGCTGCTGGTGCGCCATTTACGGAATTGACGCCAGCGCGGCTTCGAGGCCTGCTTCGAGTTTCGACTGATCCAAAGGTTCTGATTCAGCACGCGCACCGGCCATGCCTCCGAAACCGCGCTTGGGTTGCGCCGTTGCTCGGTTTCTGTTTGTCCGACCGCGCAATCGATGACCTACTTGGAGTCCCGTTAGCTTTGATGACCGATGGTACGCTACGTGCATTTGGGCTCGACCCCAAAGCTCCCATCTGCCTGGGTGGAAAGGTTGAGCGAGAGCTGTTTGCGAGGATGACGCAATGGTTTATTGACTCTCCATTGGAAGAGCAACTCCCTCTACAAGAATCAAAGCCTGCCGGACTGCTGCGCCTGACCCCACAACTAGTTATCTCGAACCTGACCAAAGTGCTGCCACCGGTTGGAAGTGATGGGCGTGTCGAGATTCGAGTCGTTGGTGGCGTCGCGCCTTCCGATGATTGGCTTGTAAGAACCTTCGAATACATGGCGGCACATGCCAAGGAGATCACGCTCGATGCGGAGACTATCAACAAACTAGCACTCGTGCCTGATCAATTTGGATTTCTGCAAGCGATGGGGTCACCGAATACACCACTTCTGCCAACCACGGAAGAACACAAAAGTCTCACAAACGCGCTCACTGCAATAGGTGTACCACTCGTCAGTGGGAGCGAGGAGCTCATGAAGGCAATTCGGGCGTTCGTAGTAGCTTTTGATGACAAAGCGATTTGGCGCCTGAGCCCACGGGATCTGATAGATACGCTGTCTGCAATTGCTCCGAAGGGTTCGGAGACAGAACTTGTGACGTCGAGGGACCACGCAGACGCTCTCCTCGACTACTTGGGAAGCAATATCGCAGTTAGGGGCTTGAAGGACAAGATTGCGGACCGTGTAGTGAAATTGAAATCTCTTCGCTTGTTTCCAACGACATCTGGCGAGTTTGTATCGCTAATCGAAGACGACCACCACATTCCTGCTGATTTCGATCTTCCCGAAGTCAACACCGATATTGGTCTTCTTGAATGTGGTCGAAACGGTAAATGGGCGCCGTTGTATGAAGTGCTCGGCGTGAAAAAACTTACACGCGCTAGGTTTCTTAGTCAGTCTATTCTGCCTCGAATGTCCGCATTTCGCGTAGAGGAAATCCACGAAGTCCTGTTATGGCTTCGTCATAACCGGTATGCAATCAAAGAGGAGGAAAGCAAGGACTCCGCCGACGAATTATTACTTCGTCTTGGAGAAACGGTTCCAGTCAGTTGCACCGACGGTGCTACACGCCCTGCGCGATTTCTTTACCATCCTGATGCCCAATTCGTTGAAGCTCTATTAGGCGATCGTGTTGGGTTTCCCGACACAACTGTGTACTGCGACCGCCCGGACTTGTGGATTGCCCTCTTCGAGGAGCTGGGCATGGCCCGGACTCCGCGCCCTGACCATATTCTTGGCGCAATTGACAACGTCCTCAATTCAAAACGGACAAATGACGATAAAGCATCGCATCTTGCGGACATCGCCGAATACCTTAATGCGAATTGGGACTCGTTCGAAGAAGAAAGCGTCATCAGCGATCCAATTCGCCCGGCCAATTGCGCGATATGGCGACTGAGCGATGCCTTATCGTTTCGGGCTTGGCTACCGGCCCTCGGGACCGCGCCGCGCGATTATCCCAATGAACTATTATTTAGTGCGGCGGGCCGCTTTTTCAAACCATCTGATATGCTTGCTCGTGAGTCGCTTGACCTTGCTGGCAGCATCCTCCCAGTGTGCGGCATTTCGGGCTTGTTCAGAATACAGTCGAGCATCGGGCTTCGGGTGGAGCCATCATTGGAAGACGTCCAGAGCCACTTCGAGAACTCCATCATCCTTGCAGAGATGCAGGAAGGCCCAGTGAGTGAACGGCTCGTGTCGATTTTTCGCCGTGTCTATAGATATTTGGGCAGACTGTTCGGAGAGGTTCAGGCGCCTGACATAGATGGGGACGAACGCGTTGCCTCGATCCGCGCAAGATTCGCATCCCGCCCCTGTTTGTATGACGTCAATAAACGACTTTGGCCGCCTATGAAGTGTTTCGAGGAGGAGGTCTCTAGATTCCTCGGGCTCAGGGCTCGCGTTCGTGACAAAGCTTCTGATCTCGACTTTGGTTTGGTGGTGCTCGGCCGTCGATTGCGTCCGGATGCCGCTGATTATGCAGCACTGTTTCATGAGCTGGCGACCACTCACCGCGTTACTGCCGTTCCCGAAGAAAACCGGTCTCTGCTGCGCACTGCGTATACCAAAGCTGCGGAACTTGGACATGACGACGTGGTTTGCGGAAGCCCAGTACTTCTGGACACTGGGAGGCTAGCTGACCCCGCAGAAGTCGTCCTCGATGACGCACCATGGCTCTCCGAACGCGCGCGAGCGGCGGGTCTGCATTTTCTTGATCCGCAGCTTGAAATCACTGTTAGTGCTTTCGACGTGCAACGGCTGTCGTCAGCAGTATACGAGTGCCCTGTGGAGATGGTGGAAAGCAACGAACCCGGATTTGTTGCCGAATGCGAAGTGATTGAATCTCGGCTTCACTCGCCTCAACTCTGCGACGGGGTGTATCGGCTGCTGAGGGCCTCAGACTATTCGGTTCTGGTGCCAAAACTGAAACAGTTTTTCTCGGCGATTTGCGTAGTCCCTGTCGCGAGGCTCGAGACTACGCTTGTGTGGACCGATGGCGATGCGCCCATCGAAGGAAGTCGGGGCGTATGCGATGTTGTGTACGAACAAAGTCGCAGCGCCGTTGTCGTGAGCGAGGATGTCCATGATGTTCTATACGAACGTATCGTGTCGGTTCTTGTCAACGAGCTTCCTGGTGAGGGCCATGAATTGGGCAACTGCATTGCTCACTTCGTCACTATTCTGAGGGCAGCTCCTGACGCAATCGACCGGCTATTGACGAAATTGCATGTTAGGACCTTACCGATCGCATCCGACGAGGCTCAGGTCCAAGCCGATGAGACAGACGGGTTCATCGATGAGGGTCAGGAAGCAGCCGAGTCTCCATCGAATCCGGTATCCGACCACGAAATGCAACCGGCACGCTCAGGCGTAATGAACTCATCGACCGATCACATCACACCGCACCGAGGCGATGGAAAAGCGATTCCTCAACCCTATGCCGTGCCCGAGGAGGAAGTCGTACAAGAATCAGATGTGGCAGTCGGCGCTGGTCATCAAGATGACGAGTCACCGACGGGCGTAACGGGGAAGACAGCGAGTCCAGAGCCGCCGAGATTGGCCGCATCCGCCGAAGCTCAAGCACCCATTTCGGCAGAACAACGCGGGCCTCGTGATGGTACGTCAAGCCAAGTCCCACCCAGTTCACCGGAACACCCTTGGCGCGATCGCAGAAACAACACAAGTTCCGAAGAAAATGTGACCGAGTCTTCCGATGTTGCAAGTCCACGTTCCCAGAGCAGGTTGATATTCAAACGGAGCCAACCCCAGAGAGGAAGGGCACGAACCTACGTCACGCCTCGGTCGGAAACAAAGCGAGACGAAACGCCACAACATCAAGAGCGCCGGCGGCGCGTCGACCAAGCGGCGATACAGCATGTATTGAAATATGAGAAAGACAGAGCACGACTGGCCAATGAGATGCCGCATTCCAATGAAGGTTATGACATTGAGTCGTTCAGGGCCGATGGCAGTTTGGAGCGACTAATCGAAGTCAAAGGACTGAGCGGGCCGTGGTCGGAATTCGGTGTGCCTGTCTCGCGCTCGCAGTTTCGTAAAGCATCCACTGAACGCGCGAGATTCTGGCTGTATGTCATCGAGTTTGCACTGGAGCCGAGTCGCGCTCGTGTTATCGCGATACAGGATCCGGCTGAACTTGTGGATGAGTTTTGGTTTGACAATGGATGGCGTGATCTCAGCAAGGAGCGCGGAGGTCCAGGTCTTGATGCCGCGCTCAAGGAAGGCTCGCTCGTCCTCGTTGATGGCGCGCGTCGCGGAACGGTCAAACGAATCCATAAACGTGGTTTGCTCATGCACTTGGACATAGGATATGAGGACAACACACGAGAACAGCTCGTCTTTAGTCCGAGACGCGTGCAAGTGCTCCCGGATGAGGAGGCATGAGCGTGAGCCGCATTTTTCCCGATCTCGGTGAGGACCAATTGAACCGACTGCCTTCAAGTGCGGAGGCACGTGTTTATAAAGCGTGTCGCGACGCAAATCTTGGACGCTCAATTGTCATTTTCTCTTTGCCCTGGATTCGGGTTTCCCCTCATGGGACGCCGCGCGATGGCGAGACGGACTTTATTGTCTTCGAAGAGTCATCTGGCATACTCGTAATCGAAGTGAAGGGCGGTGGCGTGCGAGTGGACGCGGCCTCGGGCGATTGGTGGTCGCTCAATCGCGAAGGCAAAAGTCACGCAATTAAAGATCCGTTTCGCCAAAGTAAGCTTGAGAAATATGCCCTCTTGGATTTTCTTCACGGCGCTCGGAAGTGGTTCGGCCTGGGGTTGCGTCCGACAATTGGGCACGCTGTGCTTTTCCCAGATCTCGACGATGTCTCGGCGTTGACCGGGCCAGATCGCCCCATGCAGATAATTGGTACACGGAGGGATGTCGTAGAGCTTCGTCGTTGGGTTTCCAGCGTTTACGATTTTTGGTCCAAAGGGGCACCTGTCGGCATTGGTTCTGCGGGCATGAACGTAGTTGAGGACTTATTCTGTTCGGTCAGCGAGGCCCTACCGCTGCTCTGCCAAAGACTTGACGAGGAGGAAGTAGAACATGTTCGACTAACGGAGGAGCAGTCCCGCGTGCTGCGGGCCTTGGGACGTCGCAATCGCGTAGTCGTGTCTGGCGGCGCCGGAACAGGCAAGACACTGTTGGCATTTAACAAAGCGCGAGAGTTCGCTGTGTCCGGGTTGAATACCTTGCTTGTCTGCTACAATCGGCCGCTCGCCGATCATCTCAGGCACAGTGCAGGGGACATCGCCTCGCTGCACGTCATGAGTTTTCATCAAGTATGCGATCGCTTTATGAGGCTCGCTAACGAACGGTCGGGGCTCGACCTCCTTAGGGATGCACAACAAACGAATCCAGGGGCCGATTCGTTCGATGTGCACTTTCCTCACGCCCTTGCGATGGCGACCGAGGTTCTTTCTGACCGATTTGACGCCATAGTCGTGGATGAAGCGCAGGACTTCGGTGAGGAGTACTGGTTCCCCATTGAGCTTCTGCTTCGCGATGCGACCAAGAGCATCCTCTTCATTTTCTATGACCATAATCAATCCGTATATCGCCGAGTGTCTTCCTTTCCGATTCAGGATGATCCATTTCTCCTCACGCGAAACTGCCGAAACACTCGGTTCATTCATGAAGCAGCTTACGCATACTACCAGGGCGAATCGACCGAGCCGCCCCCAGTTGAGGGCGCGGCCATTCAGATCATTGACGCACCGTCACGCGGCAGTCAGGCCAAGAGACTTCATAGCCACCTCACTTCGCTTCTCAACGGCGAGGGGGTCGCGCCGGAATCAGTAGCAGTCTTGGTGCCCAGCCGAGATCATCGGGCGTTCTACGACCTCCTGAAAGAACGGCCGTTGCCAAAACCAGCCAAGTGGGCAATCGAAGAATATCGTGCGCCGCACGGCATTCGAGTTGACACAGCTCAACGATTCAAGGGACTTGAGGCTGCCATTATTTACCTGTGGGGCGCAGATGAATTTGACCATAAGAACGACCAAGAGCTCCTGTACGTCACGCTCAGCCGAGCCAAATCCCGCCTCTTTCTGGTCGGTGAGGCGAGTAAGTGTCTCGCGATCGTCGAGAGTGGAATTGTGTTTTGACTCAGGACCACGACCGCAAACAAGCTCGTGCGACTGTGCGGAATTGCCCTTTCCAAGGAATCGCACAAGAGCGTGACTTGCGAATTCGATTGCGCTATCCTGGCCGCGTGAAACAGCGTTTCACTATCGTCAGAATCATGCAAACGCGTGGCCTGGCGTCTGAATCATGGGATCGGACAACCGGTAAACCTGACCACCAATCAGGCTAAGGAGGCGGAGTTCATCACCCGCCATGTTCGAGTGCTCGTAGCGCTGGATGCCAGGAGACTGGCTCGTCCAGTGCGAGGGAGGCTCGGCAGAGTAATCCCAAGTTTTTGGAGTAATCCTGCCGTTCGATCCCATACATGATGGGCGAGTCGCTTCGCATCTGGCCGCGCCGTGGTTCGTCACGGGGGCAAGCCTTGTTGAAAGCGTTCGCCTCGTTCTTTGCATATGAAAACTGGGCGACCGGGACAGACTCGTGGCACTTGCACGAGCCGGATCAGCCAAAGTGGGTGATGCCGCCATCGGCGGCTAATCCCCCTGCGGGGTTCGGGACCGTCTGCTGCACTTCGGTGCAACAGCGGCCCGTTCAACGTTAGCCCGGGCAGGGAGCTTGTTTGCGGCAACGCAGACGACCGGCGCGATGATAAGCGTCGGCATTCCGCTTCAAACGGTGGATGGTGAAAAGCTCAACTGCAATAGGCGGGAAACCGCTTCTGGGTGAGATCGATCGGAGACGTGCCGAACTGCGATAGAAAGACCTTCGCTGACGGGTAAGGGGAGCTTCTAGATTCGTACCCCGAAATCGCCCGCGGACCTTGGCGGGCGAAACGATGTGGATGGCGGAAGCCATCGTCATACAGCGATGTGAGCAACGTGTGCGGGAGAGACGCACATGTTGCTTCCAGGTCAAGCGACGTGAACGATCGATTGGAGACTGGTTCTAACCGGGGAAGGACTTTGGCAGCCGGAGTGATGTCCGGTGCCTGCGTATTGTCGCGCAGGTGCTTCAAACGCCGGAGTCTGGGAGCGGGGCCTCAGTAGGAGCACGCGGAAGCGTGGCGGCAAAGCGGCAAGGCAGTCGCGATGCCGTTCGAGTGCCAACGGGTGGTGCCGGGCACACGATCGACGACGAAAGGGCCGACGAGCAATTTCTCATGTTTACAGACGTGTCGGTGCGGTGCCGGGGCAGGAGAGATCTGCCCCGGCCCGCTATCGATGGGTCGGAAGACAGCCAATGCGGTCAAACGAGGACCCTCGGGAGAGGGCCGTCGTTTGGCAGCGGAATGACGATCCACAGTCGGGGTGTATCCGCCGGTGGATCGTTGGTTTTAGACCGCAACCGCTATGCGAACGCGGTTGCGATCATCGTCGTGCGAAGCACGCCGGTTTCTCGAATGAAGTTGAGAACCTACGTGTATGAAACACAACGATGAATGCGTGTTGCTAGTTGATGGGCAACTGCAATGAATGAATCTAGCCGCATGGTGCGGATGTATGCCGATCGCAAAATGCGAATCGATGAGCTGGAGGCGACGCCGACAGCAAGTATCGGTTTGCCTAGGCGGGGAAGCGACGGCATTCGGCTCGCGCCGAGGCGGTGACGGATTCAGAAGGGGCAGTGCGCTCTGGACATGGTAATGAGCGGCCAGGTTTTCATGAAAGGAGGTGGTTTGCACGCTGAGCCGGGACGCGCGGGGCGACCTGCGGGGTACGGCGTGGGAGAGGATTTGAGTTTCGAGCGAAAGGAGGTGATTCGCATGGGTTGGTGGCGCACGAGCAGCGGTAGCGTCATCGGCGACGGACCGGCGAACATCATCGATGAGTTCGTTGAACGCTGTTGGCCGGAACCGAGCAAGCTTCCGCCCGATGTTCGAGCTCGCATTGTTGCGTGCTATCGGGAGGATTTTGACCGGGAGCCGACCGAGCTGGAACTCCGCGAACTACTGGAGTTCTGCGGGCCGGGTCCGGAGAGAGATTGAAGCTCGAACGAAAGGAGGTTCAAACAGGCTTCGCGGGTTGTGCCAAAACAACCCGCTCATTAGAAGGAGGAGGAAAAACGCATGGAGTATCGGTGCGTCGCAACGTCGGTCGAGGGATTCGTCCAACAGCTTGCCGTCGCGTACATCACGCACGGCTATTGGTTCTACGTGGCGGGCCAAATTCCGGAGGGGAAGGATCCAGCCGCGGTCGATGCGAAGCTCATCGACCGGTACGGAATCGCGATCACGAAGTGGGCGCGCTGCCGGCGGAAGAAGCAGGGCTTGGCGAACATGCAGTACCTGCGGCACGAGCGATTCTTCGTGCTACTCGCATCGAAGGGCCGGCACGAGTTCTTCGATCGGGAACGCGCGTCATTCTGCGACGTTCGTCGCGTGCCGATAAAGTTCGCCGGCTACAGCATTGGCTGCCGAATAGGACGAGACGGACGGTGGCATTCCTCGGTGCGAATCGAAAGGGCAATGCATGCGGGCATGAAGGTGTTGCTGGTCGAAACGGGTCTGCGTCGTGGCGCGCGAGCCGTTGAGCAAGAGTTTGCGGAATCACCGCACCTGCCCTTTGCGCCGATCAGGCGACAATTGCTCGAAGTGTGGCGAGCCGTCAACCGCGCCCGTCGAACTGCAGGGTTCGAATCGGTGGCGATTGAGGCCGTGCCGTGGAAGCGGCGGGTCGTTCAGCCGTTCGGAGATCCCGCGGCCTAATCACTCGACCTTGGTTGGCGGAATCGCGGCTCATCAGGTTGCCAGCACTGGCAGCCAGAGGTGCGCCACGGGCGCACCGTTCACGCCAGCCGGCGTGGGCATATCGTCATACGTGCGACCGTTCAACTCGCGGCCGGCCAGGTCCTTTCGAACGCCGCCCCATTGCTTGAAGAAAAAGGGCACGTTCGCCGTACGGCACTTTCGGCGGATGGTCTCGACCCACGCACGCTTCATAGGCCGCGCCCCTGGTCCGGACTCGCCGCCGACGATCACCCAGGAAATACCATGGACCGTGAGACCGTCGAGTGGACCAATCAGCGGCTCACAAGAGAGGAATCGAACGTGAGCGGGAACTATGAGCAAGTCGGCGACGCGGGATAGGACATGGTCGTCTTCGATACTAACGCCCATCCAAACGTTTCTCGGCCACGGCAACCGTGTGGCCAGCTTGCGCAGGCGCTGGCTTCGCTTCGTCAGCACTTGGAACGTATGTTGCGGGCAAGCCTCCATCGTTCGGAAGACCCGGCGAATGAAATCGACGGGAATTCTCTCGTGGAACAGGTCGCTCATTGAGTTCACGAAAATCAATCGGGGCTGGCGCATCCGGCGCGGCAAGTCGACCAAGTCGTCGTGCAGAGTGACGTCAAAGCCTTTCGCGTACCGGGCTGTACCCATCGCCTTAAGCCGCTTGGCCATCCGCTCAGCGTAGCAGTGGCGGCACCCCTCGCTGACTTTAGAACAACCGGTCACGGGGTTCCATGTATATTCAGTCCATTCAATCGTGCTCGCCCTAGGCATGAAGCCCTCCTGGCTTGAAAACAACCGCCACCACTGTGTCCTCAGGGAACGTGCCTTTCTTGCGCGACTTGCCTAGGAAGGTCTCGACCTTTTCGATTAGCTCATTCTTCTCTAGCCATACAAGCATCTTCTTCGGATTCGAAAATGGCGTCTCATTTAGAGCGTAGTCCCGAAGTTCGGAGTAAGATGCACGCTTTGCCTTGTGGCAGTCGAATAACCGCGTCGCGAAAGCAGTAGGATCGTCGTAGCGGAACAGCAGCGATTGGCCAACGTTGGCGTCGCAGAAAGAGTAGGCACCGCTCTGATCGATAGACTTCATGGCCTCCTTCATCTTCTCCAAACCAAGCGGATGGCCACTTGCGAACACCAAGAAGTAGTTCAGCGAATCTGTCTTGCCTCGCATTTCAAACGCAAATACATAGCCGATGCCCGGAAGTGATCGCAGTCGGCGCTTGTAGAGGTCAAGAACCTGCCGGCACAGGACGCCGAATTCCGCGTCAAAGGAAAGACTTGTCTGCCACGACGTGTCACCGAAAATCTCCGTTAGCAAGATGTCACGCTTCGCGTTATCGCCAGCGCGAAAAATTCGAGCGATACCATCAGCATCAAGGTTTATGAGTACCTCGGACGATGGGCTGCGGAGAATCTCCGCGACCGCTGTAAACGGCGCCCCGGTTGCGCCGAACGGGTCGATGAAAACGAAGAGCGGATCGGTCCGTGTGAAAGGTCGCGGGCGAGCGGCCTTGATTGCCGCCAACCCATCAACAAACGTCATCGCATGGGTCGAAGGATGCACGCGTGGATGTGTTTTGAACGCAGTCAACTTGCCTTGCAGATTCTTGATGCGAGCGGGATCCTCGTCGACGAAAGCGCAAAAAACATCGCCCGCCTTCCAGCGTGCAATATGGGAAATTAATGCGGATTGAGCGGCGTCAAGGGCGGCCATCGGAGAGCCAGTTGGATGATTCGAGTACTCGCCAGGACCGGCGAACCCGTCGACATACAGAATCTCTTGGCTCTGGCGCTTTGTACCCAAGATTGAGAACCACGCCTTGAGATAGGCACTCAGCAGCGCAATCTTGGCGATGGTGTGCGGTTCGGCTTTCCAGACGGTGTCGAATTGCTTGGGTGGCACTCCAGACTCCACGGTGCTCAAGACGTTTCAACAACACCTTACCGAAGGCCTCGTCAATGTGCCATTGCCGGGCACGAAGTCACACTAGCGTTTCCTGTTCAGAAGACTCCCCACTCCCGACCCCCTTTCATCTGGAAGCGTCCCGCAACCTGGTCGGATTGACGTCGCCAGTTCGCAATCTGAGCCTCCGTTCCAAGTGACACGGTGAACTGCCTCACACCAGTTCTTCGGAAGAGCAAGGTCTGTCGGTCGTATGCCGCCGGCCCCTCCTCCCCTGGGATAGGTAGGGTCAACACATCCATGCTGTTGTTGCTGAATCGCAGCGAGCATTCGTCGCGGGTTTTCGCGCCATATTTTATCGCCACGGTCCCAACCAGAGTGTCCCGGGTGAGGTCACGAGCTTGGAAGCCGAAGAAGACGCGGGCATTTCGTTTCAGCATCAACTGGTTGCCGGCTCGGCCAGGGCCAAGATTTTCGTGCAGATTGCCAGCTTCTATCCAGAGATTCTGACAGACCCGCAGTTGACGGAGCTGTTCCGGGGTCAGTTGGCCTCGCGTACCGGCAGCTTCAGGGGCTGCGTCGTCGTCGATGGGTGCGGGCTGTCGCCGATTGCTCTCCGCGTTGTACTTTGCAGCATACTGCCTAGCGATTTGGTCATAGGGCGTTGCTGCCCGCCACATCTGCTCATACCACTGTGTGACCGGCGCCAACTTCACAGCGGCTTCTGCGCTGCGCAACGACGCGGCCGCCTCGACTCCAAGTCGCAAACCGGTCTGCGACAGATTGCCCGAGCCGACAAGTGTCGCCGTTACCCTCTCGCCGCTGAATAGATACAGCTTGGGGTGATATGACACTCGCGGTGTACAACCGGAGCGGCCCGCGACAAATGTGCCGTCGTGAACCTTTACGGCAGAATGGGACAACGATGCCAAATGGTCCAATGCTCCCGGGTCGGATCGACAGTAGTCAATCCCAATCAGCCATTGTTTACGCGCCGTGCGCCACGGAGCGCACGCACCAAGCGTTGCACACAGTTCAGCAACGCCGCTCTGAGTTGCATAAGCGAGCGCTGCTCGAACGCGATTGGGAGCGGAAGCGTCAAACGCTTCTCGGAGGAGGTTGCCGTATTGCCGGTCTCTGGCGTTTGTGGCGAGTAGTTGCTCCAAGATCATTTGCCAAGTCTCCTCGTGGCTTCGTGCGTAATCACACGTTTCCGGTAAATAGACTCGGGGCGTCGTCTTCGGTAGCCGACTCTCGCGTTCGTCTGTCCTTGGCTCTGCCTGGCTGAATAGGACTCATGGTCCGTGCGTGATTCAGATGAAGAAGCCGCTTGAGTACTTCCGTCCGAGCTGCCTGGCTGATGGTGTACCGAACTCGGTCAGTCTCGGGGAGAGTCTCAATCTCGACAAATCCGTGAGCAAGATCGATGTGCCCCATCGTTCCGTTATTGCTGCCGCTGGCGTCCCAGCCGTATGCGCGCAAGATGGCCTGGTCGAGTTCGACGTGCAATCGGCGGAGTTCGAGGAGGCCGTTGTAGCCGCGTTCGGCTTCTGCGGCTGGCTTCTTACTGACCTTTGCAACTTTGGCCGCGGAAAGGTCGCGGGAGTGGAAGAGGTTGTAGATGTCGGTCAGTCCCAGCCAAAGCCCCCGCATCAGGCTTCTGCGATGCTCGTGGTACCGCTCGCCCAAGGCCGCGAGTGGTGGACTCGCGATTTGCCAGAGGCGGTCCGGGAATGGAAAGGTGTCGAAGCATTTGGACGGCGAGTACCGGAGGTCCTGTTTCAACGCTCCGCTGTACTTGCGGGCCCATACCTCGTGAATGGTTGACTGAACTACCGTGAATAGATCCCAGCGGTCTGTGGTGAAGACATAGAGCGCATCCGTGAATACATACTCGGTCGCTGTCGCTGAGAAACTAAGGTACTTCGTCGTCCTAGCGGCGACAAAGCAGCGAGTCTTGTCACGAATGCGAGCATACAGGCTCTCGCGAACAAACGCGTACTGCCACCAACGATCTCGGTGGTCTCGGTTGATCGCGGTGCTGTCGTCAAGTTCCATTCGTACGGGCTTCACCAGTTGTTCGACGATTGCGAATGGCTCCGGGTAGCCTCGGGCCTTGCTCTCGGGCCAATCAAAAAAGTCGACTGTGCTTCGTCGGGGCTGTTGGTCGGGCTCACCGTTAATCTCCGCGCCGTTGATGATCCGGCGGAGAACGTCCTGGTTACGACGATCACGTGCGATGAGCAAATCGGCTTCTTCGTGCGAGAGGAGAAAGCCATCACCGCGAAAGATCGAACCCTGGTAAACGGTGTTGACATTATCCGTGATACTGCGCGGCTCACCAAGATCTTGCGAGTCTTCTAGGAACGGGCTGATCGTTTCGACCCGCCGACCATCGAGAAGTCGGAGGCGATTCCATTTGCCCTTGTGCAGCGAGAGCAAGGAAACCACTAGATTTGCGCGGCCTGGCCATTTGATCCCTCGCACGGCCATGTTGATTTCGCCGCCCTTCGCAATAACCTGCTCAAGGCCATCCTTCCGAATGTCCCCGTCCTTAATGGAGTTTGTCGTGATGAACGCGGTGAAGCCACCTGTCGCAAGCAGGCTGAAGATGCGGCGAACGAAGTACGCGACCAGATCGCTTAGGCCGGCGGGCTCGTAGGCCCACTTGACGTATCCACAGAATGAGTGCCCGTATGTGCCGCTCAGGCCTTGTCCACCCAAGTACGGCGGATTCCCGAGAATGCAATCGAATCCTCCCTTTGCCATTACCTCGGGGAACTCCAAGAACCACTGGAAGAACCTCTTGCGGTGGGCGGTGGCCGACGCCATTGCCGTTCCCTGACCCTGCGGCGTCTGCTCGCCGTTCCAGAACCGGCGGAACTGTTCATCGGTGATCGCCTTGACCGCGTTCTCCGGGGTCTTCGGGAGATAGAACTGTGCGATGGGGATGGCCGCGATCTGATTCAGGAGATAGGCGTTCGAGCCCATCGTGAATGCACTGAACTCGCGTTTCTTGGCATTGATTTCAGCCGGCGTCCTCTCGGGCAGGGCAGAAAGCGACTTCCAGTTTGCGAGAATCTCGTCAAGGTTCTGGCGCATTTCGGATGAAAGATCCAATCTGAGCTGTCCCTTTTCTTTGCGTTCCTGCTTGTTTTGTTTTCGAAGTTCTGCTGCCGTCTCTTTGTCGTCGCCCGGCAGCGTGGCGAATGCCTCGTCGGGGACGCCCTTGTTGACCTCTTCGCGGCTTACAAAGCCGACGATGGCGTTTCCACATTTGATGTGGTGGTCGAGAAAGTTCAGCGGCTGGCCCGGATTGTGAGCCTCCAACCAGAGGGCGACCTTGCAAAGCTCTACGGCGAGTGGATTCAAGTCGACGCCGTAGATGCAGGTGCGGATGACATCGCGGAGAGCGGCCCGATATGCCGTTGGCGATGGCTGTTCCTCGCCAGTCCGTACGATGGCCATCTCGGTGGCTATGCGCCGGGCCGCGGCGAGGAGAATGTGCCCCGAGCCGCAGGCGATATCTGCGATGCGCAGGTCGAGGAGCGCAGCCTCGGGATCCTTCGCCTTCAGCCGGTCGGCGATGAGATAGTCGAGCGAGTGCTTGATGAGAGGCTGGACAAGTTCATCGGGCGTGTAGTGGGATCCGGTCGCGGAACGTTTGTCGCCGGCCTTGAAGCCAAATTCGACCTTGGAGCCATCGATCAGGAATTGCGGCTCGTATTCGAGCAGACCCTCGTAGACCGAGCCAAACTCCTCGACGTTCAACGCGCCATAGTTGACGCGGATCAGTTGTCGATTGTCGGGATGTTCGTAGACATTCAGCGAACGGAGACAACGCAGCAGCACATCGTTACCGAGCGTGCATTCGGCGAGCGTACCGATGGCATCACTGCCGAACAGGTCGCCTGCAAGCGGTGCAAGGCCGAGCTTGATCCCGGGCCCGTCGGCTTCGAAGAGGCGGAACGTCGCCATGAGAGCGAGCCAGAGGTCGTAGCGGCGAGGGTCGGCGAGGTACCGCTTCTCTGAAAGAGAACGCAACCGCTGGAGACTGTAGTAGCGGCTGTAGATGTCGCGATGCTTCGCATTGGCTTTGCTCGGGAACACCAGGTCGCGTTCCTCGATGACCATTAGGAAGAGCAGGCGGTAAATGAGGCGGAGCAACCTTTTGTAGAAGTCCTCGGCCGAGAGCTTTTCGCTTTTGATTTCGTCGATCAATGCGGTGTTCGCGATGTTGGCGAGGAAGCCGTTGCCAAAGTCGCGAATGGCCTGCTCGACAGCCCGGCTCAGGCCGTCGCGAATGCGCGCGCCGGAGTCGAGCGAGTCCTGGTGATATCGCTCGATCAAGCTCTCAGCGGCAGTGTCGTTCGTGACCGGCAGTCGCGAGGCGTGAAGGAGCCGAAAGAGAATTGCAAAGTCCGCGAACAGGCCGTCAGTGAAGATGCGGTCGAGGTCGAACTCGATGTAGCTGAGTTTGATGAGGCGGGAGCTGTCGCGGAGCAGACGTAGCACGCGGCCGTTGGTGACCAGGCCGTAGAGCTGCTCGCTGAGGTTGAGGTACTCCTGGACGACGGCGTGCGCCGACATGCGGAGGTTGGATCGTTCCGGCTTGCGGTCGAGGCCCGATGGTTCGCGATAGCCGACGATCTGAACCGGGGCGCTTGCCCGCTGCGTCGCACGGTGGGAGATGGCGTAGTTCTTGTCGTTGATCTGTGTCCCTTTGGCCTGCGGCTCCAGTTGGTAGCCGAGAAGGCTCAGGAGGGGGACCATCAACTGCTGGCGAGTTTCGGTGGTCGCCGGCGACTCGGGTTTGAGGGATTCGAGCTTACGTTGAAAAATGCGCCAGTAGTCCTGGGCATCGGCCCAAGCACGGGCGATCTCATCCTTCACCTTGGCCGAGGAATCCAGTCCGAAGTCGGCGGGCTTCTGACCGGGGAGGTCATCCAGTCGCTCCAAAATATCCGGAGAGAGAATCCCACCTTCGATTCGGATGCTCGGATAGTTCACGACGCCACCTCCGGCAGGAGGATGTAGACGCCGAGCAGGTCCATCGGGAGTACAGGATAGACAACTTGGAACTTTTGCTTGTCCATGAGCGAGCTGAATCGCTCGTGGGCGGCGACCAGACGTTTGGACTGTTCCTCAGCAATCGCCGAAAACTCTTTGTCGAGTCTGTCGAGGATGCTAAGCTCGTTGTCGAGGAAGCTGGCGCGAGCCTGCGGGGTGAGGTCGCTCGATGCCCGCGCCGAGGAGAGCAACGCCTTGGCCTCTTCATGGTCCAGGAACTCCTTCTTGTCCGGCGTGCCTCGCCATCCCCACAGGAGCATTTCTTCGGCGACAATCTGATGACCGCCCTTGCCCTGTTCGATGACATTGCGGCAACGGAAGAGCAGCAACGTGGTTTTCTTGGTGACCTGCTTGGTGCGGATGACTGCGGCCCGCGCGGCGCGCTTGCCGTGGCGGCCAAGCGTGTTGGCCATAACGAGTTGGCAGAGCTGCTCAACGAACCGGTTGTTGCGCCCGAGGTAGTGATACCCTTCGGGCGTTGGCGATTCGAAACTGACCTTGACGATGCGCCCCGTTGGGAGCAGGTCTACAAGCTGAGGCGGCATGTTGTCTTTGACGATGCCGAAACCCTCGCGCTCCCGCGTCACCTGCACGCCGAAGAGATTGGCGAGCGCTGTTGTGACAAAGTCTCGGACAGCGTCGACGTTGCCGATGGCCTCATCGACCGCCTTTAGGTCGTCGGCGATCTCCTGTGCTTTGATCGCGTTCTGAGCGAAGATGCTGCGTGAAGCCTTTTCACGTTCGGCGGCTTCGTCGATCTTGCGGGTGACGTTGGCCTTCGCGGCCGCCGCCTCGCCGAAGTCGGTGAAGTCGAAAAGCATGGGACCATCGTCTTTGCGTTTTCCCTCAATCCGCCGGTCGGGATTCAGGAGCAGTGCCTGGGTGATGGTATCGATGATGCTCTGTGAATCTTCGGGAAACGGGACGTTGATGCCGGTGGCCCGCTTGATCTCGCGGACTTTCCGCAAGAGAACGTCCAACACAATGCCGTCGATGGGATTGTCAGAGCCGTAGAGGAGACACGCCTTGACTTCAGGAGCCTTCTGGCCGAAGCGGTCGACGCGGCCTTCACGCTGCTCCAGTCGGTTGGGATTCCAGGGCAAGTCGTAGTGCAGCACGCCGGTGAACAAGTCCTGCAGGTTGATGCCCTCGCTGAGGCAGTCGGTTGCAACGAGGACGCGAGCCTTTTCGCCGTGCATTTCGCCGATCCGCTGCTTGCGAACATCGTCGGGGTCTTCACTGGTCACTACGCGAAGGTCGAGCTTGGGGAACTTCTTCTTGAGTGCCAGCTCAAGGTGGGTCCCAAGGTACTTGGCTGTTTCGATGTAACGGCAAAAGACTACGGGCTTGATGCCATGGTCAATCCACTCCTCCATCACGACGGAGGCGGCGAAGAGCTTGTGATCATGCTGGATACCAGCGAGTTTTCCGAGTCGCTCGGCAAAAAGGCGGAGTTGCCGTCGTTGGTGGTCGGACCAATCGCCCTGCTCCACAATCTGGGTCGGGGTGTTGTCAACCTCAAAGCCAAAATCGAGATCCCGCACAGGATTCTCGCCATCTGAGACCAGGTCTTCGCTAATGGCATCCTCATTTGGAATCGCGGCCAACTTATCGAGTCTTGCCGCGAGCATTTTGATGCCGGCATCCGGGCTCGACATCACGCCACGAAGAAGAGCAAGTGCGGTCCAATACTGAACCCGCTTTTGACGGTTGGAATTGCTGTCTGCGACCACCAGCTTGCGTGCGAATGCGAGAATGTCATTGAAGAAAGATGCATAGTCCCGAGACAGTTCGTAGGGCCACTCGAACGAATCCCGCGTGGGAAAGGGCGTGGTTTCGTCCATCCACTTTTCTACGTCGGCGCGCTTCCTCTGCACAAAGTGCTTGGCGAGCTCACGTCTTTGCGTTTGCGTCGACAATGGAAGGTCGAGAGACTCAAAATGTGGACTCACAAGTCCAAGCAGGGATTGGAATTCTTCGGGCTTGCCGCTGTGAGGAGTGGCTGTAAGCAGAATCAAATGCTGGCCTGGCTTTGAGGCAATACGGCTGACGAGGTGATGCCGCTGCTGCTGTGCTGTAGATGCACCGGCCGGGCGCGTGCACGTGTGGGCTTCGTCGACGATCACTAACTCGGGACACTGCTCGACAAAGACGTTCTTGCGACTGTCGGACTTGATGAAGTCGACGCTGATGATCTGATACGGATAGTATTCATAGACGCTAGCATCGCCTTGAATCTGACGGTCAAGTCTTGCCTGGGTGTTTGACCGGATGATGACGGCTTCAATATCGAGCTTTGAACGGATTTCTTGTTGCCACTGATCGCAGAGATGAGGAAGGCAAACGACGGCGAAGCGCTTGATCTTGCGGCGCTCAAGAAGCTCACGAACAACGAGCAGGGCCTCAATCGTTTTGCCGACACCCACGTCGTCCGCAATTAGAAGCCGAACGGTGTCTTGGCGAAGTGCCATAATCAGCGGAACGATCTGGTACGCGCGGGGGCGAAACGAGAGCTTTGCAAGCGCGCGAAAGGGACCGGCTCCATTACGGAAAGCAAGTCGAGCCGAGTCATACAACAAACGCGCCGTACTCGCGTCGCCCAGGTCGTCTGCGGCGGGAGGTTCAAAGCGCGCGTCGGTAATACTGTCGGTGCCGATCTGAAGCGGCAAGTAGATGCCGGCGGTCTCATCGTCCGAACCGCCGAGGGGCTTGACGATTAGCAACTGGGGGTCGTCTGAGGGCAAAACAACCCACTCGCGACCTCGCAGCGAAATCAGCTTTCCAGGTTGGAGTGACGCCGTCATCGCACCCTCCTGAAGATGTCCGGCCGCTCGCCGATCCTGGCCGCGAGATTCTCCCGATAATGCCAAACCCATAGTTCGTCACCGCGAGCTCGGATTGCCTGTCGCTGGCTTTCGTCTCGGACCTTGACCTCTGCGTCATCGTGAGGCGTTCCATCGCAGAAGACCCAGATTCGCGGCTCGTAGTAGAAATCGGGCTGGCAGTAGATCCCGTCAACGCGCTTCTGAGCAGCGTCCGGGAGTCGAAGTCCATTGTCGAAGAGGTACTGGATGAACTGACGCTCCGTGGATGAGGTTGGGTCGAGGTTGCGGAGCATTGACTGGAAATGCTCGTCGTAGTCACGGAACCCAGTGTTAGTCTGGACTTCAATTGTGCACGCCGCCAATTTGTCGAGCGCATCGCGGATGGAAAACCGGTCGATGATCTTGTGGTCGCGCTGGTTGTAATAGCTAAGCAGATCGTCGTATGAAGCGGGGGCAAGATAGTCCGGATCATCGAACCGGCAGAGCTTTTTCGCCGCGTCGACGACCCGGCCGAAGACAGTCACATCATCTGCGAACTGTGACAGGATGCCGAGGCTTCCTTCCGCCGCCTCGTACATCAAGATGTTCGGTGCTCCAGGGTCACCGACTGTTACCACGCCGATCTCGTTCGGCTCGACTTGGAACACCTGCTCGATGGCGCGCTTGAGTGCATGCTGCAGCGTGATGACGCCCTCGGGCGCCAATCCGAGCGGCTGAATCGGCTCAATGTAAAGAGCGTCGGCGAGAGTGGAGGTCCAGAGCTTTACTGCGCGGAACTCCTCACGGAGCTCGTCTTTGAGCTCGGGCATGGAACTCCGCCAATCGCCCGACGTGAGGCCAATCGGAAAACCCTCGGCCTTCTGGGCGCGCCACTTGGAATTCACGTAGACGAGTCGGGCCGCAGGAATGTAACGGAGGTTGATAAGTGTGGTTTCCGACGACTTGGCGACGGCCTTCTTGATACGGTCGAAATGGCTGCCATCGACGGAGAAGTACGTGTCAACCTCGAAGCCCTTGGAGACGCGCTCTTCCTCTTCGCATGAGATGCGATCGACCTCGTCTGCACGAGATTCAGCCATTTCCAACAAGTCGTGAAGATGCTCCTTGTTCGCATTGTCTCCAAGACTGACGCCGGAGAATGGACAAATCTCGAGGTCTTTCTGCTCGTCGATCAGGTAGTAGCCTGCCTTCGTGCTGATCTTGGCTTCAATAAGCGAGGACTCGGCATCTTGAACGACGAGTTGCGAAACGCGGTATTTGCGACCGTTGTGGTAAATGATGTTGAGCGGGCCAAACTCTCTCAAGGCGATGGAACGGGGCCGAGAAATGAACTCGCCTGCCGTATTCGTTGTCGGCACAAAAATCCGAATTGGAAGCCGGGTGAAGTTGTACCCCGGCAGGAAGCCTTCAGAGGCGAGGTACCGGTAAGGATAGAACTCGGATAGCTCGCTTGCACCACCGAGGTCATTGCGTAGCAAATTGAGCTGGCGATTCGCCTGGTCCTGATGGCGCTTAAACTTCTTGTACTCAGGACTACCGACGCTGAGTCTCCCGCTCTCGATGGGCTGTGTTGCCCGCGTCAACAAGGAACGAGCGGATCGATACAGGCGCCTCCACCGAGTCAGCGACTCGTCAAGGTGGTCCGCCAACTTGCCGAGATTTTGGTCAGCCCAACCTTCGGAGAACCAACTGGAAGCACGAGCCTCAAGGTCGGACTCGAAGTCCTTGATGACTCTCTTGAACGTCGCTTTGATGTCGGCATATGTCGAGGGGGCAATCTCCAGCCCGCTTCGCACGCCGGCAGCCAGGGGCATGCTGCTGTTGTCGTCCACCACGAGCCGCATAAGCGAGGGACGCTCGCTACTCAGAGATTCGAGCCCCGGCAATCCAATCTCGGAAATGGCGAGTGCGTTGAGGTGCGTGACCAGCAGCTCTCGGTTGCACAGGTCCAAACGGGGAGCCTGGACAACACCGGCAACCAGCTCTGCCTGATGTTGAAAGAAATGTCGGTCGTGCGGGGAGTAGCTTGAGCAGTAGGTGAACACTAATGCACCTTGACCACTCCTGCCCGCTCGGCCCGAACGCTGAACATAGTTTGCCGCGTTCGGGGGAGCATTCCGCATATGGACAACGCTGAGGCCTCCGATGTCGATGCCGAGCTCCATCGTCGGGGAGCAGAACAGCGCGCTAATCGAATCGGCGCGAATCCGAGCCTCGTCTGGACGCAATTTGGATTCGTCAAGGAACCACTCGGCGCGAAAGCGGTCTTCCCTGTCCTTGCGATCCTCTGTGTTGAGCTGGCCGGTGTGGTCCTCGGCACGAAGCCGCTTCCCCTGCGAGAAGTCTCTTCGGTACATCTCGCGAAAGAACTCGTTTGGCTTTGGCTTCTGGTCCTTGTAGGCACGGCGCTTAATCACATCATCAGCGCCTGTTGTGCCATCCCCAAGCCTCCATAGCAGCTTGTCGATCTTCAACCGATAGACAGGCACATCTGCGTTTGCCTCGCTGCGAGCTGTCTGAACCGATAGGTAGTCTGCTTCTCGCAGCTTCTCCATCAGCCGAAGAATAAAGTCGCGATAGTGCTCGCCGCGGAGTGTGCCAACACTCAGTCCGCGCTGGTTAGCAAAGTGCTTGATGTATTTGCCCAGAGAACTCGCCGGTCCTAGGCTCTTCGAGAAGAGCCTCGCTGATTTGTGAAGAGGCTCGAACCGAATGACACACGGCTCGCGCAGGTCTTCGTCGCGGTCAAGGGTCCACGGAGGTCGCAACTGTTCGCGGAACTGTTTCTCGAACTCTTTGAGTCGAGAGGACGTCAGAAAGTTCTCGCTGTGAAAAGCGTATTCAAGGCGGTAGAAGTCGAGAATGGTGCGGACAAAGCCCCGTCGGTCGGAATGGGGCAGGTCGCCCATGACGGGCAAGCCCGCCCAGAGGCTGTCTTCTTGCGCCACTTCCTGGAGGTTGGCGTACTCCACGACCAGCAGCCCACACTGCTCCAGGTTGGGCAGGACGATACGCCAGCTGCGACGTAAGTCGAAGACCGCCCGATAGAACAGGTACGCCTGAAACGTCTGCTCGTAGCTTCGGCGAACGGTGGCGATGGAGGGCTCATCGTCTCGGTTTGCGAAGCTGCAAAAAGTCAGCGATAACGCCTTGAACACCGCCTCGCCGATGGTCGCGTAGGTCAGCGTCTGGTTGGGCGCGTTTTTGACAGCCTTATGGATGCCCGCTCGCAGCTGGACAACCTGAACGAAGTCGTTGAAGTGCCCGGCTTGGAGTGCCGCATCTTGACGGTTGTCGGTAAAGCTTAGCAGACGTTGGTCACGTGCATTGAATCCGGCGTCGTGCAGCTGCTTGAGGATGGAAAACGCCGTGATAGTCGTCGAGGTGCTCCGGCCCTCGCTTCCGAGCTTCGTCAGTTTCGTTCCCTCGTTGGTCTTGGTGTCAAAGAAGACGCCACCTGTGGGGTCAAACAGCAACGGGGCCCGCATGAACCAGCCCTTGAACTTCTTGGGCTCATCATCTGAGCAGTTGCCAAACTCGTCGAAGTAAATCAGGCTGGGGAAATAGGGCTCCTTTTGGGAGTCGGGGAAGGTGCCCTTCTTGTTCGTCCTGACCCACGCTTCGGGGAGATATTCCAGGTCATTTTCGGGATCCCACACGTTCTCCCCGACAACCAGATAGCCGTCCTCGGCTTCTGCCTCTTCCTCCGACACTTCCCGAAACTCGCGCGGCTCCAGGCGGTCTCCAACCCGAGTTACGCAGATAAACGGATGCCCCGTGGCGCGACTGAAGACGTTCGGAAAGATCGGCTTTTTGTTTTCGTCATCCTGCTTGTAGATGCCGGGCTCCAGCGTGATGAAGCGGTTCGCGTCTTGGTCGAGGGTTGTATAGACAGAGCCGGTCTGTGCGATGAACTGATGGAGCTTGAACGGCAGAAGTGTATATCGTGATCCGGCACTACGTACCCGCTGGTTCACCGTACTGATCCAAAGCAGCAGGTGCTCGATGCAGGTACGACAGGCCGCCTCGGGCATGCCAGAGGCGATGGTCAGTGCAGCCACAACATCGGTGACGCGCTGGGGGAGACGCCTGACAATGTCACCATCACGTTCCTCCAGGGCAATGCAGTTCTCAAGCCACACCGCAATGGGATGCGATTTGAGCTTGCTGTCGGTCCCCTCTGTGTCGATGGCCACTCGAATAGCCTCAGCCAGCGATGCTTGACTGGGAATCGACCCAGACGGTTCGAGCGATCTGGTGAGCTTTTCGTTGATGACTTGCTCCGGTCTGAATGTCCTTCCGAACATCGTCGTGGCCACCTTAGCGACCTGTTCTCGCTGCGATGCCACGCTGCCGACCGACACCATCGTTGCCGACGTGCCAACGCACGTAACCGGCTGTTTGCACTTGGCGCGAATCCGGCGAATCAGCATTGAGACGTCGGCGCCTTGACGACCGCGATAGGTATGCAGCTCGTCGAAGACAAGAAAGCGGAGATTGTCGTAGATCGCGTCACGAATCGTCCGCTCCTGAACCCGCGTCAGCAGCAATTCGAGCATCATGTAGTTGGTCAACAGAATCTGTGGCGGGCATTCACGCAACTGCTTTCGGACACCCTCGTCTTCCTGTCCTGTGTACTGACCGAAGGTAATCGGGAACTTCTTCCCGGTGCCCCTCTCGAAGTTCTCCTTGTACGTGGTGAACTCGTTCGTTTGCGAGTTGATCAGAGCGTTCAAGGGGTAGACGATTACGGCCGTTACGCCCTGCGCCTGTGGCGAGATCAAAAGGTGATGAAAGACCGATCCAATGTAGGTCAGCGACTTTCCCGATCCAGTACCTGAAGTGACGACGAAGTCTTCGCCTTTTGCCCCGAGCTTGATCGCATCGAGTTGATGGCGGTAGAGGGAATATCCCTTGAAGATGTCGGCCAGATCTCGATGGATAATGCCTGTCCTAACAATCTCGTTAATGCCGCCCGCCATCTCGTAGGACGGATTGAACTGCAGCAATGGCTGGGGCCACAGCTTGCCTTCCGCGAGGGCCGATTTGACGGCGCTTGCGATCGCATCGTCTGCGATGTTGATAAAGCTACCGATGTAGTTTGCATAGTCGCTGATGATGCCCGAGTGTATGTCAAAGACGTTCATCCAATGCCTCCGCGACAATTCCCAAATGGCATGCCTACACTCGGCGCGAAGCCAATCGGGGCAGTCTCCTGCCACTTCGGGTGAATCGGCCTGTCAGGACGGCTGGCCTCGGCAAGCCTGAGCCAAAGCACTTGTTTCTCGATCCGGTGGTCGATGATTCTTTTGACGAGCATGCACATGCGCGACCCTCGTTTGGCTTGTATCCCTTTATTGGTCACAGACGGAGTAAGTGTCGTCGCGTTTATCGAAGGGAGGGCGGCCACCCTCCAGCACGTCTATTGTACGTTCGTTTATCGTTGGGTTTTCCAGCGCACCCGTGGTGTACGAAATTTTGTGGCCGGCGGAAATGTCCATTGAGGCGTGAATAATCTGGTCTGCGTCACACACGACTGCGAGATTGGGGTTGTGGGTAACGATGACAACCTGGCGCCGTTCCCTTGCGTACCGGATGCAGTCCACGAGCTTTTTCGCGACGGTCGCATTATCGAGATTAGCCTCCGGTTGATCGATAATGAGCGGAAGATCCGAATCGTCGACGAGCAAATAGAACACAAGGAGGAGGGTGCCGCGCTCACCGGGCGACAATTGTTCCAGCCTCTTTCCCTCGGACTTCAACACATACCGCGGCTTAAGGTACGAGAGTCCATAGAGCCACGCATAAAGCTCGGCCGCGGTCCGACCCTTGCCAATCTGACCCTTCAGTGACATCGGCTGCCCGCGCCCCTCACGGCGATCGGTGTGTAGGTTATCTTGCACAACTCGAATAAACGCGCGCACCTGTTCCCAACGGACCCAGTCCACCGGGGCCGCAAGTGCTGTCGCACGCGTGCGCCCTTCTTCAACGCCGCTGAAGGAGCCAAGCCGTTGTTGGTTGATGTGCGAGATCAGCGACTCCGCGAACCCTTCTTGAATCAGTTCAACCTTGAACTCGATATTGAGTTGGGCCTTTGCAAGTGGATGCTCCGCGACGAAGCGTTGAACGGGTTCGTACAACTCCGTGAAGACAGCGGCCTCCCGAGCGCGGAGCGCGTGGATGTCGGCCGCGATGCTCTCTAACTCGGCATCGGTTTCGGCGAGCTTGGCAGGTATGGTGCCGAGTGCGGCCAGATCCGCTTCGAGGCCGCGCAGGGACTGCGGCTCGTCTGCGTTCCCAATGAGCTTATCTAGCGTCGCCTGCCAAGTCGCTTTTCGCTCAAGAAATTCCTGAAATTCCTGATTCGGTTTATTGAGCTGCTCTTGTGCGGCCTTGATTTTCTCGTCGAAATGAGCCTTCTTGGCGCGCAAGCCATTTGGAAGGGGGTCATCGAGTGTCGTTTGTGCAGCGTTCCGACTCGTGAGAGCTGCGTTCCGTATCTGCTCGACCGCAGCCCGGTCAACCGTCAGCTTGACCAGTGATTCGGCAGTCAGTGCAAGCGCTGCGGCATCAGGTTCTAGTTCCACTTTGCGACGGTCGACTTCCGTCTCAAGATTCCGCAGTTTGTCGAGAAGTTTGTTGCTCTGCGCCGCTCTCAACTGGTGCGAAGCGACTTCATTCTCTGTCGTCTTTATGTCCTTGGCTAGGGCATCTCGGTCAACCTTTATCGCGTCAAGCGCCTGGATTTCAGCGAGGGATTTCGCGGCGGTCGCAGGATCTTCGGTGGGAGACTTAAGTTCAACCGGCTTGGTTGCCTGGTGACTCTTAATCTGCTCCCCCAACTGAGCAATCTGCTTTTCCAGCGCAGATTTGACGGCAGGATCGAGCCGGTCTTCCAATGCGCCACGGTCCGATGCCAGCGAAGCGAGTCCTGCCGCCAGACTGTCGGCCTCTCTACGAATTTCTTCGGTACGAAATTGAATCAGCTCGTCGAGGCTTCGCTTACCCAGGCGGCCGGCCACGTCAACCTTAGAAAAGACGACTTTCTTTAGCTCTCTTTCGAACTCACCCCCTCCAGGCGCGGCAAGATCGTTGCACACAGTTTCAACAAAGTTTTGAGGAAGGTACTTGACGCGTTCGGGCTCGTCCGGCGCCACTGCGTCAGAAAGCGGCCTGGTGCGAGGTGGTCCGTCATGCCACTGCATTACAGCTTCAACGTGCTGAGCGCGCCCCGTCTTTGGGTCGCAAAATCGAGACTTGTGGAGGAACGAAAACGAGCCAGAAGTGCCGCAGGCGCCCAGCAAGCCCATCCCATCTGCGATGGCACTCTTCCCGCTTCCTTTGTTGCCGATGATGGCGACAAGCCCGGAGTTCAGGGGGACCTCTCCCTGTAGCCACTCCTCTCCGGGCGGCATCGTTGCTTTGCGAGTGAACGAAATCGACCTTATGTAACGAGTCTTGTTGCCCGAGAGCCGCTCGACGGATGGTGGAACAGCTTCGATGCAGAACCGGGAGTCTGGCTCGCGAAGCGCCATTTGCAAACCAGCAAAGTTCGGATCAGCTTTGATCCAGCACTTCTTATCGATCGGATATGGTGAACGCGCGTGGTCGTCCGAACCAATCACCATCGGCACTATGAACCCGATGGCGGGAAAGATCTTCTCCCGATAAATCGCCGCGTTGTCTTTCCCACCTACCTCGATGATATCGACGTAGTCTCGCAGTAAGTTAGTTTTTTGTTCTTGCTTGAACTTGAGCCTACTGCTTATCGTTTCGTAACTTGCAGATTTGCCATGCCCGTGGATGCTGATAAGCCCGCCAAGTTCCTGAATCACTCGCGCGGCAACAGGGAACTCAACGTACAACTTCTCTTCAATGACACCATCTTTTCGCTTGGTGTTCAGGTTGAGCTTGACCATCAACTCGTTCGAAACGTGGGTTAGATCGGCTTGTTCCGAAAAAATGGCGATGAAATGGACGCCTTCGTCCCCACCGAGATCGCTGCACAGTTCAATGCTCGGCAGCACGGTGAGCCTTTCTGCCGCGGCCTCCCTCATGGCCTCGATGAATGCTTGGTCTAGCTTGTGGTGGTCAGTCACCGCTACAACGGAGACCTGAGCCTGAATGAGGCGGTCCACGACCTGCGCTGCTGTCAGTCCCTTGTTTCCGTAGTCGAAGGACTGCGGCGTATGAAAGTGTAGATCCCACAATCTCCACTGGGATCCGCTTGGGTCATTTGGCATCAAGGTCTCCATTGGTGGTGCCAAGAAGCTTCACGTCGAGCCTCTCGATCTCCTGCAATGGCTTGCTGGCGATTCCTTGCTAATCACAATGCATCCCGATCGTCGCGAGCATCACGCGATCAAATTGATCTCGGCGTTTGTCCCATTGCTTGATAATCCCCTTGCGCACTTTGTCTGAGTCTTCCTGCATGGTGGAGAATGCCTCACAATCGTCGGATCCCTGAGGTGGAATCGCGGGTTAGTTAGCTACTGGTGTACGAGTTCCTTGGTTTTCTGTGGGCCCTCGATGGTCGACGACATAGCCACAGTCAGCTTGAACAAGCCGCGACAGAGGGGACAGGTGATTGAGCCTTCGGCCATATTCTAACTCGGTGGATTCCGATCAGATTCGTGTGCCCGGAATCGGCGCAACGCGCTGGTTAAACAGCTGCACCGCTTGCTTGCGTTCATCCGGTGTCAGGCCGGCTGAATCGAGCAGTCGGTTCCAGTTGTTCCGCAAGTCGGTCAGACTTTGAATGCCGTCGAAGCCGGTGCCACCCGTCTTACGAACGTACGCGAGGTCCTCGGCTTCGCTAACCGTGATTTCCGCGATGGCTGGATTGGTCCACGACTCGTTCAGCACGTAGGCCACGATGGCGGTCATAAACGGCGACATCTCTGTGAACCGATTCGGATGCAGCTTTTCGGCGAGGCTTGACATTCTTGAGGTCTCAAATCATTTCGCGTCACCAACGCCCGCGCGACGATCGCTTTTTCACAGGTTTGCAACGTCGGCCATTTTAGCCGGTAGCCGCATGAACGAAACCTCCCCGCACAGCGTTTTCGCTGCCGGACGCCGTGCGGCGTAATGGCACACAACCGCCCCAGTCCGCCATAACACTTTTGAAGCGAATTCCCGCATGTATGGATAGGATTTTTGACGAGGTACGAGCAACTCCGGTTCGACTGGTCCGGCGCGTCTCGCGCGGCGACGGACAACGTGTGCCCGGATCAGGTTTCGCTGCTGCCTGCCCCGTGCGGAAGTGTCGCTGTCGAGCGGAGAGTCGCCTCGGCTTCCTGCGGCGAGAACACCGGGACGGATACGGCCGTCGGCCGGCTCGCCCTGCGGTTTGCGGCACTCCTTGACGCAGGTCCGACCGTTGTAATTCACAATCACGAGTTTAACAGGCTGGTGCGTGAGGGATTCGGCTGCTCAGCAGGACGCGCGCGCGACGCCTACGACGGTGCCGAAGCGGGGATGAACGTCTACATCAAGAATGCCGGCGTCGATCTCTCCGATGTTCCGGCTGCGATTGAAACACTTCTCTTGCTGCAAGCTCGCATGCCGCGCCAAACGCGGCGAGACGAATCGCAGATTGAGCTTCAACAGTTCAGTACGCCGCCAGCGGAAGCGTTGCTCGTCGTGAATGCAGCCGCACTTCGTCGCGGAATGGTCGTGCTCGAACCGAGTGCCGGCACGGGAAACATCGCTGTCCTAGCACGCCTGGCCGGCGCTGAGGTTGATACGAATGAGATTGACGAACGGCGCCGCAGCCTGCTGTCGCTACAAGGTTTCTCGGCGACGGCGTTCGACGCGGAGCGGCTCGACAACTTGCTGTCACCGGACAAGCGCTACGACGCGATCGTGATGAATCCGCCGTTTTCGGCGACCGGCGGACGGGTGCATGGCCACAGCACGGAATTCGGCGCACGGCACGTCGAACAGGCGCTGCTGCGACTGAAACCCGGCGGGCGACTGGTGGCGATCGTCGGATGCGGCATGGCCTTGGACAGGGCGAAGTTTCGGGCATGGTGGGCTGACATTGAAGGGCGTTTCCGCGTTCGGGCGAACATCGGAATGGACGGCAGCGTCTACGCAAGGTTCGGCACATCGTTCGACCACCAAATCATCGTCATCGACAACTACGGAACGACGGCCGATGAGTCCGAGATCATCACCGGCAGCAAGCTCTCTCTTCACGAAGCGTACGCGCATCTCAAGGAACTATCGCAGGAGGACGTATATGGGAGAATTCGCGAACACGATCAGGCGGCAAGCGGCGGAAATCATGCGGAGCCAGTTTCACCGGGAAATCAGTCCCCGAGTAGACCCGCTGCTCGAACTAATGGCGGCGTTGCTGGAGGACGAAGCTGGGGGCATTCGCACGACAGCCGAAGCGCCTGTGACAACGGATCAGTGGCTGACTTGGAGCCGGCTGCTGACGGAGCGCGAGAGTTTGCTAGTACGGAGCACGACGCGGGTGCTGGAACGCGAACGACTGCCGCTTCCGGCGGGAATGGGCGCGATGCGCACCTGGACGGCACGTCTGCTCCTGATCACTCTCGACTGTCTGGGGATGGCGTAGGTCAGATCGATGAAAACGTCGTACCGGCGGCGATGCGGGTTCAGGAAGGAACCGTCTTCGCCGAGTATCGCGTGCAGAAAGCGCTCGTGCGGGGAACACAGTCGCACCCGGCCAACGTGGTCGAATCGACCGCGATGGCATCGGTCGAACCGCCGGATGTGACCTATCAACACCAATTGCCGGCGGAAGTAATCAGTGAAGGCCGCATCTCCGGCTTGCAGGTCGAGGATGTCGTGTACGCCGGCCAGGCGACCGAGTTTCTGCTGCCTGACGGTTCACGCAAAGGCCACTGGAACGGCGACGGCACGGGCATCGGCAAAGGCCGAGAGATTTACGCGTTCATGTATGAACAGCTTCAACAAGGACGGCTCAAGCACGTCCACATTTCTGCCTCGCATCAGTTGTGCGCCGACGCCGAGCGGGATCGCGACGCGGTGGGTGTGCCGATGCCGATCGTCCACCAAGCCAAGTTCAAGCCGACCGACGCAGTCCCGGCTGATTCAGGCGTCTTCTTCACGACGTACACGATGCTCAGTGCGGACTTCGGCGGCGAGCGACCGCGTTTCAAGCAATTGATCGATTGGCTCGGACCGGATTTCGACGGCGTGATTGCGTTCGACGAAGCTCACCTGATGAAGAACGCGGCTGCCACACCGCACGGCGGCAAGGCGACGGTGGACGAAGGAACTTTGCGCGGCAACATGGGCATCGCGCTACAGCGGACGTTTCCACAAGCCCGCGTTCGCTATTTCAGTGCGACCGGAGCGACGGAAGCCCGGCACATGGCGCCGTACGAACGGCTGGGGCTGTGGGGCGATGGTGCGCCGTTTCCTGACTTTGCATCATTCCTGATTGCGATGGAACGTGGCGGCGTCGCCGCGATGGAGATGCTTTGCCGTGATCTCAAGTCGGTCGGCACGTACCTGGCCCGCACGATCAGCTATGGCCCGACTCTGCTCGCGGACGGAAACGTCATGCCGGAAAGCGCGGTCGAGTATGAACCGCTCCTCCACCGACTCACGGAAGACGAGCGCCGACAGTACGACGAAATCGCCGACCTCTGGTCGGAGTTGCTCATTGCCTTCGAGTCCGCTGAGCAGAACGCCTGCCAAAAGCGAAACGCCAGCCGTTACGCGCAGTTCTACGCGGCGCAGCAGCGCTTCTTCCTGCAACTGATGATGGCGTACACGCTGCCGGACGTGCTGCCTGAGATTCAGAAAGACCTTGCGCAGGGTCGCTCCGTCGTTGTCAGTCTGTTCAACACGGGTGAGGCTCAAGCCGACCGCAAGGTGCGGGACGCGCGGGCGCAGGGCATTGAGTTGACCGAGTTGGACGCAACGCCGCGTGAAATGATCGTCCAGCTTGTCGAGAAGCAATTCCCCATCTACCAGTACCGCGAAGAGACCGACCCGAAAACGGGCAACGTGATCAGCGTCCGCGTCGAAGACGCGGACGGCAATCCGGAAATCAACCGCGAGAACCAGCGCAGACAGCGGGAGTTGCTCGATCGCGTTGCTGACGTGGACATTCCGCACAATCCGATGGACGCGCTTGTCGGACACTTCGGCGTCCAAAACGTCGCGGAGATCAGCGGTCGCACACATCGCTGGGAGTACGGCAAGTACGTCCGCCGCAAGATCCGCGGCGTCCATCGTCGCCAGTTGAACGAATACGAGACACGCCAATTCCAGAACGGCCGCAAGCGGCTGGCCATCTTCTCCGGCGCCGGCGCGACGGGCATCAGCGTTCACGCGGATTTGACCGCCCGCAATCAGCAGCGCCGCGTATTCTACGCCTTCCAATTGTCCTGGTCGGCCGACCAGCAAATGCAGGCGTTCGGCAGGGTTCATCGCTCGAATCAGGCTTCGGCGCCGGTCATCCGCCTCTCGCTCCTCGACCTGGCCGGCCAGAAGCGGCTCGTGAACGCGATCTCGAAGCGACTCGCTGCGCTCGGGGCGCTCACCAAAGGCGAGCGGCATTCGCTATCGGGCGAGTTGTTTCGGCCGGAAGACGTGACCGACCAGTACGGCAAGGCCGCGCTCACGCGGCTTTACCGCGGCATCGGATTGAACGAACACGTGGAAGCCGGCCTCGGGATGCGTGATCTGGAGCGCATGGGCGTGCTGAACAAAGAGAAGACGGCGGTGCGGGAAAACTACGTCGCCAACGTCGAGCAGTTCCTGAACCGCATCATGGTGCTGCATGTCGAGAAGCAGAACCGCATCTTCGAGTTGTTCTACGACCGGTATCTGCAAGCTGTCGATGGTGCGAAGCGCGCCGGTGCGTTCGACTTCGGCGTGGAGGAAATCCGCGCACGGAACCTGCGAAGCGTCGCGGAGCCGCAGACCATTTTCGTCGATCCGGCCTCCGGCGCTCGAACGATGCTGCACGAATTGGAGGGTGAAGTCGATGTTGAGCGTCGCACTTTTGAGGACGTGCTGAGGGGATACGCGGAAGAGGGGTTTTTCCGCAACAAACGCAGCGGCCGGGTCTACGCTCTTGACCCGCATCTGGAAACCCGTCCCGATGAAGCACTACTCACGGCGGTCAAAGGCGCTCGTCGCGCGATGGATCGATTCGAGCTGAAAAAAAAATACGAACCGGTCGCAATCGAGGACGCAAATGCCTGGTGGGACGCCGAATACGCCAACACGCCGGCGACGGAGCCGCGGCGATTTCACATTCTGAGTGGCGCCATCTTTCCCATTTACGACAAGATCATGGGTTCCTCGGGCATCCAGAGCATGAAAATTGCCCGCGCGATCCTCGTCGATGGCCGCGCGCTGGTGGGACTCAACCTCAGTGCAACCGACGTGCCGAGCGTGAAACAGCGGCTGGGGATCGGAACGCCGCTCGCCGAGGCGTCGGCGACAGAAATCCTGAGCCTCCTGGTCGCGGGTGCGATCATCGAACTCGACAACGGATGGCGGCTTACGACGGCCCGTATCGCTGGCGACGACGTTGTCGAGACCGTGCTCAACGGTGTTCCTGCGAATCGCAAGGAACTTCGCCGTTACGGACTGTGTGAGGAAATCATCAACTTCAAGCGTCGTTGGTTCGTGGTACAGGACGACGCACCGGAAGTACTGGCGCAGTTGCTGACGCATCGCAAGGCGATCCGTGACGCGACGGCGATAGATGAGTCGCCAATTTCCGATGACGATTCGGACGGTTAGGTCTGACGAACGAATGTTCAAAACAAAGTTTGATTAGCATCGGAATGCTGTGATAGCTTCGGCCAATGAACACGGCCCGATCACCACCATGAAGCAAAAGCCGGCGGCTTTCAACGCCACTCGCGTGTAAATAGCTTCGCTAGCCGGCCCCGACGGTCCTGAACGCAACCATCTTCAAGAATAAATTCGGATGTGGCGTTGATCGCTCGTAGCAGACACGGAGCTATTTACCGGCGAGCGTCTTTCAGGCCAAAACCCGCGTGGCGCCCGCAATAAGCGTTACCCGGTCCATGTCGTTCCATAACACCTTTCGAGTACGGCGGTCTGGGTCCGCTTGAACCATGCAGGCTCTGGGCGATGTCGCGCGCACGCGGCAGCGCCGAGAGACCGGTGGTGCGGTTTCAGGTTAACACGGTCCTATGGACCGAGAAGGAGGTTCTGATGCAGAATCTGACACAAGCAAGCGACGAGCTGTTCCGGCGTGGGCCGGACGAGAGCTTCGCTTCGTTCGATGAGTTGTGGCGCCACTGCCAGGACGCAAAGGCGCGTTCGGTGGATCGGTGGCATCCGCCACGCGACATCCGGCTGGAACCCCACGGGGGCCGGTTCGGTTTGTCACTCGGTGGAGACGGGACGTTTCGGCTCAACGATTGGAGCTTTTCGCAGCTCTGCACGTTGGCCGGCGTAAACAAGGCCACGGTCAACAAGCTGACGGCCGCGACTTCGCTTCAAGTCTTCGCCGAGACGTTACCGCAAAGCGGCGACAAGCCGCTGCAACTACTGACGGCGGGGAGCGAGTACGGCGAGACGATCCGCTCGATTCACGGCGCCAGCTACACACGGCTGCACGACGTGGATCTGCTGTCGATGGTGCGGGAGTTCGCTACGGACTTCCAACCGCCGCAAGCAGCCGGATTCGTTCCGGGTGGCGGAGCGCCTTCGACCGGCGCAATCGACGACGATGGAGGCGAGGCACACGCGAAGCGTGGCGGGTCGGGCCTGTACCGGGGCGAGCAGGACATGTTCGTATTCCTGATCGACCCGACCGGCTGGACGGAAATTGAGGGCGAAGCCTTCGCTCCGGGGTTCTTCCTGTGGAACTCGGAAGTGGGCAAGCGCTCGGTCGGCATTCAGACGTTCTGGTTTCAGGCGGTTTGTCAGAACCACATCGTCTGGGACGCCGTTGAAGTCGTGGAGTTCAGCCGCAAGCACACGGCAAACGTCCACGATGCGTTCAGCGAGATCCGTCGAATCGTCGAGGGACTGGTCGCAAAGCGCGATCAACGCCGCGACGGCTTTGCTCGCGTGATTCGCAAGGCGATGGAAACACGGATCGGCGACAACACGGATCAGGCTCTGAAGGTGCTCACCGAAAAGGGCATCACTCGCTCACTGGCAAAAGAGGCGCTGGAATCCGCCCGGCAATCCGGACGGTTCACGGTGTTTTCGCTTGTGGATGCGCTCACACGCATCGCGGGTCGCATGAAGTTCGCCGGCGATCGGACGGATGCGGATGCGAAAGCGTCGGCTCTGCTCGCACTCGCGGCATAGGTTAAACGACGATGGTCGTCGTTGCAGGTTTCTTGAGGCTCACGCACCACCGGGCCTCTCACCTAATTCAGATCGCGATACGTCCCGCGTCGTGAGGCGTGATTTCATTCCGGCGGCGGTCGTACATCCGCCATTCAAATCACTGCTTGGTGATTCGGGTCTGCCGTATACGGCCGTCGTCGTCGGGGCTCGCCCCGCCGAGGCCGTCAGGCCCCTGGCCCCGACGATGATGGACGGAGGAGGCAGACCCGCAGCGCTGCCGCATCGCCCACCTGCCGGTATGGTCCTGAGTCGGAGGGCGCTCGTGCGCAACCGTGTGGTGCGAACGCCAACGCCCTGTTCATTGGTCAGACGGTTGTTTTCGCTGCGCTGGAATCAGTGAACAATGTCGTGTCGCCCATCCGCCGCAATTCCTGCTGAATCCACTGCACCCGACCCAGCCCAAGACTGACATGGCGGTATTTCAGCGCCAAAGCGCTGGCACGGGCCATCGCATCGCTCGTATGGGCAATCTCGCGGTCATAGCGGCTGAGCGCCTCGGCCCCGTGTTCCACAATTGCTTCGTAGCGATGTTTGTCGGCTTCGAGTTGTTGACGCTCGCGTTCAAAGCGCTCGCGAAGAGCGACAATGCGCTTGGCTCGATTCTTCGGCAGGTCGCTCTCCAGGAACTGGCCGGCGTCCAAGTCGATCGGAATCTGATCCAGAGGCACGGGCACCGCATTGTCGCCCGCGTGGTAGTAGTGCCACGGGTGCGTCGGCTCGTATGAGTGAATTTGCTGACCGTCGTCGGCGACGGTCTTTCTCACCCAGTCGTCCAGCACTTTCGCGGATTCATCGCCGAACGCTTCGGCGTAGGCAGCGACCGCGTTGGCGTACGCCTCTGTAAGCCGACGTTCCTCCGATTGCAGGTGATCAGCGAGCCTGCGTTGCGTGTCGGACGTCTTGGGAACGCGCCCTGTGCGCGGATCGCATCCGGTCCGAACGCCTTCAATCACTGCCTGAAGATCTGAAAGTACCACAATCATCTCGTGGGCGTGCTCGCTGGTGATGGCGGCACCCTCTTCCTCATCCGGATCAATCGGCCCTTCCTCGGTCAGACCAAAAACGGCGGCGGCAACAGCCTGCTGAAGTGGCTTTGCGATCGGTGGAGCATTGGAGTCCGGCAGCGAGGCTGTGAGGACATCAGCATGGTGAAAAGTGGCAGGTTCAGTAGTAACTGGCAATTCGAGCGCCGGATCGGGCATTGACGGAGTGGACTCAGGGAGCGATTCAATGTCGCGCGTGTCGGCCGGGGTTGATGAGGCAGGCTTCAGCCAATCAAACTGCAATTGAACGTGTGCCATCGAACCATAACAAAAAACGGCGTGGCCCCGCGAATATCGCGAAGGCCACGCAGAGTGATACCTGAGTTATGCAGAATCGGCGACTGCATGTGTGCTATCGCCGATTGCGAGGACTCACCGCATTTCGATCAACACCGTACCGGTGCCGGCTTTGTGCCGCGGCTAATCGTCTTCTTAGTCGGCCGCCGAGTCGGCTTTTCGGTTGATGGCTGATTCGGTGCGGGACGTGCTTTCCGTGCGGGCTTCCCGTCGCCGTGACCGTTTGTGTCGTAGGAGTGTCCGTTTGTCATCGCAAACCGTCCTTTCGTTTGTGCCTAACAAAAATGCGGCCCGCGTGTAATAGTTCCGCAACGTATCCCGCGAGCCCGCCCAATACACGATGATTAGAAAAAGAATGCCGCCGTTGATGCGATCCAGTTCGCAAAGGCCGTATCCGGATTTGAGCATTCGAATGATGAGAATCAGCGTCAGAGCAACCAGCCCGTTCGCGTAGAACTGGTAATAGCGATAGTGGTTGTCGACCAGCGCCTCGAACGCCGCGAGCCGGTCCTGCAGTTTTGAATCGTCCCATGCTGGTCGCCGCAAGCCGGTCCAATGGTGAATTCGATCGATCACCAACCAGCGAACGGTGCTCACGGTCAAGCCGGACGCAACCGAGCCGACCAGCAAATAAAGGAACGCACCGATGGAGGTTGGGTCGCCCGCGGTCGCCATCGCGCCCCGCAAGCCGATTTCGAGCGGCGGAAACAGCGCCGACATGCCCCACAGTGCGAGCACTCCAGGAATCACGTAGGCAATGAGCAAACCGAAGTTCTGGCTGGTGATGTCCCTCACGATAGATCGCCTCCGCAAGGCATCCGCGAGCGGCACGACCGACCGTTGGATTCATCGTATTCGTCTCCGAACCAATCCGCGACGCGGTTTGGCACGTATGATCTTATATGGATTATATCAGGCATCAAGTGCAAAAAATAAACGGCGGTTTATTTTCGGCGCCGCTGTCCGGGAGGCGGGCCTGGCAGAATCCAGATCGGCCCCTTCCGGCGCTTCGCGGCGTCCTCGAAGTAGAGTTCGACACCTTCTTCGCGGGCCTTGAGCAGATCCCGATAGACAACCGTCGCGTCGCGAATGACCTCCGCCAGCGATTCCTTGCCCATGTAGCGCTGAAGCTTGGTCAACTCCGCGATCAACTCGTCGGGGAGCCAGAGGGTAAATTTCGTTTTCTTCGCACCGCTGTGGCGTGGCATGTCGCACTCCAAAATTATCAAATCAGCAATCGTTCCGAATGCATGCAGCAACGATGAGACGGGACCGCAACCCGAGATTTGGTATAGACATTTGATTGTCCATCCCGTGACGATTCGAAACTTTTTTACAACTCCCGGGCAAGTGCCCGCACCCAGAATCGGGAGACTCGCGCCCGCATACTCCTTGCTCGCAGTCGGAGGCCCACGGCATCAATCTGTGCGGACCGTTCCGCTAACGACCGCATTGGAGGGTTCGCGACTGTTAACTGGATCCCCACGGGCCACCATAAGATCGTCCTTCCGGCTTCAAGTGTCCGTACGCCGAGGCAGGATCGTTATTGTAAAGCGAGCTCCAAGCTCTCTGCGCCTGGTCGCGGTCGCGCTTCAAATATCCAAGAGCTTTCGAGCACAGTTCTTGCGCAAGCTGGGTTGCTTCCTCAAGCAAACTCCGATATTGGGTCAGAATATTTCCGATGCCGACATTCTTAGCCTGCGAAAGAATTAAACAATAGAGCTTCAGCTTAGGGATTGTGTGGCTGAGCGACCCTGCCACGCGGTGTGCCGTCACGAAGCACTTTTCGGCCTCGTGCGGAAAGTCAGGAGTGAGGTGTTCCATCAACCACATCAGTGCCCCAATTCGGCCGTCTAGGCCAGGAATTTCCTGAATTGCTGCAATGCCTTTGTCGTAAGTAGTCCGTGCGGCTTTGTGACGTCCCGCACGTGCGTGGACGACCGCCTCTCGACAAACGAGCACTAATTCTTTCGGACATCCGCTGAGTTGCTCATTGATGGGTCGAGCGGCCACTTCACGCTGTTCGAGCGCGACGGATTCATTCGGAAATCCAGCTATTCGCATGTGCTTTGCTATCCAGCGCAATGGTGAATTCGTTCCTTGGCTCACAGCTTGGTCAGCGAGGGCGACAGCTTTGGAATATGAATCCAGGGAGGACGCTCGTTCGCTCTTGATGGAGTGCAGCCAAGCCTGTTGGCACAGATCCAGCACCTTTGGAATGATGCCATGGGGTGGTTTAAGCCACAGGACAAACAGATCATTCGCGGGGCATTCCTCGTGAACTTCTGCTGCACCGTTTGATGCCACGCGAATCACTCGCCGAATCGGGGAGCGGGCATCCGCGTCAGTTCGGGAGACAATGGCGCGTATGCGTTCATCAAAGTCGGTTCCTGATTGAAATTGGGCGAACCGCACCGCTTGTATCGCAGTTGGAACATCATCAGCAGCCACGGCAGATTCCGCGAGCATGCAGCCAAGGTGCCGGCGAGTCGAGGGAGATAAACGCGATAGCTCAGAATTGGCTAAGTTGCGAAGAATTTCACGGAGACGCGAATAGACATCCTGTCCGTTTCCACCGGCGATACTCTGCCAGACGAACCGGTCGAAATAAGGCGTCCATGCATCAATGGCCTTAGAATCAATGGGTGGTGGAATATCTGCAAGCAGCCCTATATACCCCCGGCTCATGGTTGAATCTTTTAGCGCCTCGGCTCTATCGATAAGCCATGAACAAGCTTTGATTCTCTTCTCAGGCTCGGCGTCTCGCAATTGCGCCAGTGTTTCGTAGTCTTGCGCGGCGGCCGCAGGGTTGGTTTTCACCTGGTAATGTGCGCGTAACCTTAGCGCCTTTACATAAGTCTTGTCGACGTGTCCGTCGGGCCGCCGAGGCGCAGACAGTACTGCGGACGCGTGCCTCACGACCGTCTCCGCATCTTTTAGCGTTTCACCAAGTTTTGCCGCCGCCGCGTGCTCGTCGGTCGATCCATTCTTGATCAGAGAGAGATGGCGCAACGCAGCGATCTGGTCGTTAGAAGCCACGCTAACCTCGGCCGCGGCCAAGTGTAGGCGCGGCGCACTTTCGCGGGCATTCGATGCGGCATCGGCATAATCCTGGTATGCCAGGCCCAGATTGCCTTGGGAACGATGAAGGCCGCCGCGTTTTTCGAGGAACTCCACCTTCCTGGGCTGCCAGATGAGTGGATACCGAATGGCCCGCGTATATGCTCGCATTAGCAATCCCGCGTCGGCCTTCTCGTCTTCGAGCCTTCGAATCCGACGCGCGAGAGCATCACCGTATAGAATGACGGCCAGCATGGCGCCACATATCAAGATGGCGCCTACCGGAATAGCGACGCACGTCCACATCAAGCGATTCCCTGGTTAAACGTGGCTCGGAGTACGTTTTCTCCATCAGCCCCCGCTGCTCCGTTCCAATTTCGTCCGGCGTGGAAAACAACGGCCTCTACCAGTCCGCCATTCTTTTCGCCGCCTTTTTTCAGCAAGGTGAAATCCCGAGCCGGGACGCACCAGTCGCGCGACTCCTGCGCTCCCGAGTTGTGTCCGCCGGTGAGATCAACCTGTCGAGTGCTAAAGTCCACTGGCCGCTTTCCGAAGACTCGCTCAGCCCATTCATTTGTGGTCGGATCGCCATTGGCGTGAAAGATCTTGGTCTGAAGATTGCCTAGAAGGCTTTCGGTGGTCGCTCGCGGGTCGCGTCCTCCAACTGATGCATAGTAGCTTGTAATGTTCTGAGTCAAATATACCGTTGCCGCAAGCGATGTTCTCGCAGTCGCCTGAAACAGCATGTCCTCCTCGGTGATGAAATGCTGCGACTCATCTGCCCACAAAAACACGGGCCGGAAATCGGGATTAAAGTCTTTATTGGGGCGCGTCGACCCATCACTGGCCGGGAGTGTCTCGCGCATATCGATGCGCCGCTCGGTCGCGCGCTGCCACATGGTCTTGAAGAGCAGTTGGGCGAATCGACCCACATCTCCAAGTTCTTTCACGGGGAAATCGAGCAGGATAACCTTCCCGGCATGAGAATTCTCTGGTGCAAACTGCTTTCCGCGGCTACTGCAAAATATGCGGCGAACGGGCCCACGAAGGAGTGAGGTCGCTCGCGAAGTAAAAGAACTAACGATAATGCTCCGTGTGCGCTCAGCGAGTGCTGCAAAATCGCTTTCCCAGTATGCAAGACACTGTCGCAAATCCTCACCATCGTCCTCGCCTAGCTTGCCGCGCCACGCGTCCCGAAGGGCTTGGGCGCAAGCCGACTGAGCGAACATGTCAGACGTGGTCGGAAGCGAACGGGGTGCCGTAAGAATCACGTCCACAATTGCTTGAAGAGTAATGGGCTTTTGGGATAAGGCGATTGTATCGATTGCGTTGGTGAGAAGCTGGCGAAAGGCATATTCCCAGTAAGGGTCAGATCCGGATCGAGCACTATCACCGGTTTGAATCACGGTCGAAAACAATGACACAAGATTCTGTGTCAGTCTTCTTCCGCGTCCCAAATGGCTGTGCTCGTAATCTAGAAAATTGAAATTCCAATCGCTATCGAGGTCCACAATCACCAAGTCCTTCGGATCGCGTTTGGCCTCCTCGAAGTAATGTTGCCAATTGGTCCGTTCATCCGGTTTGGCTGTAAGTACAAGCCCGCCAAATTTCGCCCGTAAGAATCCAAGTGCAAGGGCGCGACCGCTGCCTGTGGTCTTGCCGGAGCCGGTGGATCCGAAAATCTGTGTTCCCTCGCATGCGTCAGCAATAGACCATGGATGTTTCGCGACGTCCCCCAACGAAAGCTCGGTGGACCGCCAAGATGCCAGTCTGTCCTTGGCATTCAACGCGCAATCTCCTGTTCAGGTTGTCGCGGAACTTCGACCGCAGTCTCTTTAGCCCGGCTACGGGACATGCTGCGGGCCAGCTCGACCAGGTCTTCGCCGGCGTCAGCTTTGCTGGCAAAAAGGCGGCAATCTTCGCGATGTCGGGACATTTGGACGTATGAAAGTTCGCGATCCTGCATCCAACCACCCACTAGCGCAAAAATCCGATCTAGTGTTGCTCCCTGAGTTTTGTGGACCGTCGCGGCGTAACCGAGAGTGAGATCCTTGTATTGAGCGGGCGTAAACGTCACGCGAATGGGATTCCCGCGCTTGTCAAGTTGATCGAGACGAATGACAACTGGCGTAATGGGCGAGGAAATTACGCCGCGTATATTCTCGACCACACCAAAATCACCATTCAGCACGTTTATCGCGCGATTGTTTTTCATGAAAAGCACCCGATCGCCTTCGAAGAATGTGGTGCCGCCAATCATGATTGAGCGTGAACCAAGTTCGCTTTGAATTCGACGGAGGTACTGGGCCAAGAGGTTGAGTTCTCGCACCTCGCCGCGGGTGCCGGCCAAAATAAGTGTTTCGCTGAGGTCGGCCGTACGCCTTCTGTCCCAAGTTGCGACAAGTGTCGTCATTGCGGCATCTCGATCCTGGGCAACGTGGAGCTTTCCTTCCTTTGCGTAGAGTGACAATCCGGTGCGCGCATCGCCGTCCGCGAAGTGGTGAACGGCCTCTCGCATCCATTCGTGGCGCTGGCGTATTACTTCGGTAAGCCGAACTGAGCCGACGACTTCGGCGACACTTGCAAACGGCGCCCCGGCTTCGATGGGCTGAACCTGTCTGCGATCTCCACCGCAAACGAGCTTCGCCCCAGCTTTCGTGACATGCTGACTGAGTTTGTTGAACTGGACGGAATCAACCATTCCGGCCTCGTCGAGGACGACGATGGTTTTCTTGTCGAGCTTGAGTCCTCCGAGCGGCTGGTCGCGCTTGCGCACTGCTTTCCGCACCTTTGCTTTCGCTTTGGCATTCATGCCCCGTACGTCCATTCGAAAACCGCGCTTCGCTTCGGCAAGAAACTTCTTGCGTGCGTGTTCTATTCGGTCCGCGAGTGGCGGGGAAATGCGCCATAGCGTGCTTTTCAGTGTTGCGCTTTTGATCCCGGAGTCGGATTCAAGTTGGCGCGCCGCCCGAGCGGCGAGTGCGCAACCGATGACTCGATAACCGTCCTTTTCCCACGCTTCGCGAGCGGCGTCGAGCAGATAGGTTTTGCCGGTCCCGGCCATACCTTCAATGCACTGAATTGAACCTGCATGCGTCGTGATCCTGCGGAATGCAGCAAGTTGTTCGGGATTAAGTGTGCGTGAACCTGCGACCGCGTCCACTGTTTTGTTCGACACGATATGGGAACGGTCTCCTATTGAACGTCTCGCCGCGACGAGAAGCTCCTTCTCTGCGGCGATCAGTGTTTTGGTCGCATAACGGACAAAACCCGCACGTTCGCGCACTGCTTCAGTGTTTGAGCCATGTTCAAGATAATCGCGCACATGCCCGAGAACGTCCTGGCCACTGATGCCGCTGTGCTCAAGTGCGTGCGCGACGCGCTGCAGGAGGTCGGCTTCGCTGAAATGACTCTGGCGAGTCGTAAGCGCATCGACGGCCTTCCCCGTGTGTAGGTGCAGCACGGAGAGGGGTAAGATTTCCGGCTGGACCACTGCGACGAGTTTCATCGCCTGTTCCGACGAGAACCCAAGCTCGCGCGCCAATTCGCGCCAATGGCCAAAGAGTTCCTTCCGGGCGACATGACCTTTGACCTGACGAGTCGAAAGCGCCGCCAAGCTTGCCGCCGCCGCCCCGGACAGACCTTCACGGGCAAGTGCTTCCAGGACCTGGTGTCTCCTCGTCGAAGCGGCCTCACAAACTTCATTTGGAACGCCGGCAAGCTCGAAGCTATGCTTGCCCCGAACAAGCTCAAGGCCGAGCCGGGTGCACTCGTATGCGAGTTGAACGCGGTACAGCACGCCCGCGACCATCTTGTGTAGGTAGAGGTTGTGGCTGACGAGAGTCCCGAACGAACCGTCTTCCCTTGCGACGACGTTCATGGCCAGAGCATGCGTGTGCAGTTGCTGCTCCTGAGCACGGCTTGTGCCATGCTCGAACATCGCGACGACAAGGCCGCATTGTTCCCGATTTACTCCACCGTGACCGCGGCGGGTGAATGCGGCCGTCGATTCGAGATAGTCGAGGGCGAACTTGACGGCTCGGAAATGGGCCTGTTGAAGCGCTACTCGGAGTTCGACATCTGCGACGCTCCAAAGAACGCTCACCGATTTCGGCGCCGAGAACGTCAAATCCCAGCCGGGCTGGTGCGTTTTGCCTCGTTGAAGCTGCACGAGCGCAGCGCTTCCGTCCGGAGCGAAGCCTTTGAAGAGATTTTCGAGTTCTTCACGACCGACAGTGCCGTCTAGTCCCAGAGCAGCCGCACCCTTTCCGTGCCAGATTCCCGGCGGCTCCCCGCCGTCGAGGTAGTAGTCCTCGCGGGCGAGGCCGCTGTAATAGGCACATTGACCTGATCCCATTGCACCGATGGATAACATCAATCATCCTCCGGTGGCTGGCTCACCCAGTCGCGCAGGCTCGTCGTTCCCGGCGGCGTCCCGGTCATCGGCACCCCTGGCTGTCCTATAGCGGCGGCGGTTAAGACGGCCTTGAGCTTGGCCGGAAGTTCTCGTTCCATGCGGTCAATTGCCGCTTGGATTTGGGCGAGCTTCTCTTCGAGCGGCGTACCTGATCGTGTTAGCGCTTCCGCGACGAGGTTCTCGGCGCACGGCGTCGGCTTCAATCCTCGCCTCGCTGCCTCCTCCCCAAGGAGCCGTTCGAGTTCGGCGCTCAGTCGAATTCCGATCGTTTTTCGCTTTTCCGCCATCGACCAGATCCTCTCGCGTTGCAAGCAGCCAGTTTAGCCCTGAAACGGCTGAATAGATACGATTTACGCAAAACGCAGTACGCGCTCAGCTAGCATGGCGCTAGCTCGCATAACTGCTTTCTGGAACACGTGTTGCGTATTTTCGGTGGATACTGGCTAGCACCGGAGGTGCATCAGGTGTGCGGCTGTCAAGAGTACATTTTTTTGGTATAAAAATTTCCAGCAACCCATCATCTTCCCAGGTATGTGACGAGCCATCGACGGATTGACAAAAGAAATCGGTGGCGGGCTTCAGCTTCTACCTGGTCGTCTTCGAGACCATCACGTTCGATTTCTCCACCGATATAGTGGTCGATGATGTGCCAAAGCTCCCACTTTATGCGATCGGGAATCGGAACTAGGTCCGCGGACCAGATTTCCAATAGCGGGGCGCTTCCATGAATTTGGAATCGTCGAATCCGACGACGAGGAAATACCGCATCTAAAAATCTCCCAAGCAGGAAACCCAAACGCATTCTTGACCATCGATGAGTGTACGGAAAAGCGGGTTCGATGATTTCGCAGTCCGCCAAGATTTTAGCATTCGCAAGCCATTGAGTTTGGTCCTCCTCAGAGGGGGGTTCCATGATTCGGGCAGACAACCAGCGAACTCTGTGCCGGCGGCAGTAGCTCCACTGGTCAAAGCCCAGGTCAAGGCGGTGTTCGCTCCGGCCGCAAGACGGACATCCTCCGAAAATGCACAGGCTTGTCAGTGGCTGTTCTTTTTTCACGGCGAACCTCTGCGATTATTCGTTACGGAGTCCTGCGACACGTTCAATAGTCCTCCGGCAAGAGCACCGTCGTGGCTGTCCGGTCGGCCTCGGTGATAATCCAAAATGCAACGCCGTTCCGGTCCCGATAGACCGAGAACAGCCGTAGGTTACGTTCAAGGGAAAACTGGTTTTCCTTCCAGTCCTCTGGGCCGCACTCGCCCCAGTCGCCAGCGGCGTGTCGTCGTAGGGCGGAGACCACCTCCTCTGGATGCAATTTTTCCTGTGCGTTCGGCGTGATGACCGTCTGCCCCAGTTGAAACGCTTTGTTCATCATGGCTGCGTGCCCTCCCCACGCACGAAGAGGATTTGAACGCCTTGGTCTTCCAAGTCATTGGCGCTCAGAAGCCAGTCAGCCAACAGGCGCAGGTCTCTAAAGAGGTGGTTCGATTTCTCTGCCGCGTCGCGCGATTCATAGTCAGCGTGTTCATCGTCCCCCAGATAATCGAGCACGCGCTGGAGCGCTTCGCGTTCCGGGGACCGCCTAGTCGATTTCGTTCGTCTTTGGGGCCTGACTCCGTGGGGTTGTCCCAGCAAGCCGCGAGGTCTTACCGCGAGATTCCGAACTTTGACGCCCGATTCTTCGAGCCAACGAATCAGCAACCCAACCGCTTCTATCAAGTGGTTTGGTCGCGTTGGATTCTGAAACTCCAATTCGTACGTCCTTGGATGTTGCAGCAAGTACTCAGTCACATACGCGACCGCCTCCTCAAACGTCTTCGGCGGCTGTTGTTCAATGTCGTCCACTGTCTGCATACTGCATTTCCTCTGACAATTTGACCGTCGGCTTTGCCGGTCGGTCTCGTTTGGTTGTTCGTGTGCTACAGGCTCGCGTCAAAGATGTGCAGCTTGCCCTGGCTTTCGATAGTGAACACCTCGCCGCCGAGCTCCATGTCCCGCCCGATTCCCTCAAAATCGATGTGGTAGCGGATGAAATCGGGCAAGCCTTTCAGAACGTCGCCGTAACAGTCTTCGAGCAATTCCTGGGCGTAGTCCGCCAAGCTGTCGAACGCTCCGCGATATCCTTCTTCCATATAGCGGCAGGCTTCCTCGATGTTCGATGTGCCGCCAAAGTGGCTCACCACCTCGGCAAAAAGCGGTCCACGGTCCACAATTCCGGCGGCGACTTCGGCGACGTGCTCCAAGTTCTCGAACTCACTCAATCGCAGTCCGCCGAAGTTTTCGTAATCATGGATGGCCCAATCTTCGGCAATCGGTTCACGGGATTGGGCAAGCATCGCGGCGATTTGCTCGTGAATGACCGCCGCTGGTTGGTCGGCATCAATCCACTGCCCGTGAAGTGTCCCTGCGTTGTAGTCCGCCAGTGACGCGACATAGATGCGGGGCGTGCCGTCCATTGCTCAACCTCCCACCAGGTCGGCAAAGTCGGGGTCTATGGTTCGGCTGCTTTGTCTCGCCGTGCCGGCAAGTCGCCGCTCCTCCCAAAGCAGCACGTCTGAGAGGCGAGCGTACCTGACGCGGCCTCGTTGTTCATACGGCAGTTCGTCAGTCTCCATTGCCTGAATCACCGTCTCTCGCCGCATCCGCTGCATCTTTCGAATCTCCTCCACAGTCAGCCAGTGCGAGAATGCTTGTTCCGGTGGTGCGTGCGGTTGAATCGGCTGCCGTTCAAATTTCTCGCAGAACGAGGTGTTGAGCGAGATTTCAGGCTCCGTCGAGTTGCTTTCCTGGGCAGCGGGTGTCCGCTGGCAAGTCTTGTTCACAGCCCCTCGCTTGAGAATTCCGCGGCGGCTGTTGTCGAGCGTTCTCGGTCGGCGGCCTCGGCCGGCTCCGACGGCTTCACTACTTCCTGGCCCTGGCCCCCGTCCCGGCTGCGGATGTACTCAATTGCTCCGTCAAGAACCGCCTTAATGTTCTCGGCGTCGTAGTCGCGAAAGCTGCCGCTGTACGCCGATTCGCCATCTTTGTTCTTGTACGAGCGAGACAGCGTGAATTCACAGAAACTGCCATTTTTTCCGGTGCGTTCCCAGACCGACGCACCGATTGCACCCGCTCGAAAAGTCCTAATTGGTTTCATAATCTCACCTCCTGATTGTCGTTTTTGTTCTCGTTTTCGTTGTTCGTTTCCTGCCCCTTCCCTTTTCCCAGGGCATCATGATGCATCAGGTGTGAAACCGTTGGATAAGCGCTTCTTCGTTGCCCGGCGTCGCGAAGGCGACGGCCGCATCAAGTGACGGACGGGGAACGGTGCGCCTGCCATTTCGCCTTGCTAAGTCACATGCCGAAGGCAATCCGCCATAACGACGGATACCAGGTAATGCGACCCGCTGTTTTGTAAGAAAGGAAATCGCTATGGAAAACGACAATGCAAACTCGACCAAGAACAAGCCGGTCCATGAAATCCGCATGGGCGCCATCAAGTGCGTCGTGTGGGCGAATAAGGCTGGCGACAACGGCGTGATGTACAACGTGGTTCCCGTTCGCCTCTACCGCATCGGTGACGGCGATTGGAACGAAACCCATTCGCTCGGACGCGACGACTTGCTCGTTGCGGCCAAGTTGCTGGATGCTGCGCACACGTGGATCTGCGAAACGGAGCAAAGCGAACGCAAGAGCAAGCGTTCGCAGGAGTCGTAATCGTTTTGATAAGGGTTGCTTTTGGGTCCATTACCTGGTCCCTTTATCGTTACGCATCCTCCGGTCGTAGCGACAGCGATCGTGCATCTGGCTCAGCGGGACCAGTGTGCCGAGAATTCGGCGAAGCTGGTTGCCCCGGCACCTCGCGTGGACAGCACGCGCCGTTGAACGCCTCCGAGCAAAACCGACAGCGACAATCATCTCGCTTGAAATCCAGATCCAGAGCTACTGACCATTGACACTTCGCGCGTACGTCACGCGGCGGGGCCGTGCCCGCCGGGAACTATTACCGGTGGGTTCCGCATACTTGCGAAGTGGGTGCATGTGGATGCGCCTTGGGCGCAAAATACTAGCGCCGGGCCTCTGCCGTATACGGCCGTCATCGTCGCGGCTCGCCCCGCCGAGGCCGTCAGGCCCTTGGCCGCGACGAGGATGGACGTAGGCGGAGGTCCGCCCTTCACCTGCCGGTTCGGTCCCGAGTCCGAGCCGCCTCGTCAGCTTCTAAGTGATACGTCGCGGCTGCCCGCATTCCGGCTGCAAATGCCGTTGCGAGCCGTCGTTCGAAGTGCTCGCGCTGCGACTCGAAGCCGCGACCGTTGGCTGGCAACCGCATCGCGCCGAGTCGGCATACTTCACGCTCAATCTCAGGCAGTGCGTGAGCAATCGCTCGCAAGATTGCGCGAAATAACTGGCTGCTGGTGAGGCGGCTGCCGGTTGCATCACGGTACAGCGTCATGAGTTGGTTGAAGGTGCGCTCGGCATCAGTCGAAAGCAGGAATTCGCGTTTGGTGGCCGGTGCCGGTGTGGGTGGTGGCTTGTTCAGGTCTTGCACCGCGGTAGTTCGCGTCGCCGGCTCGATGTCGCGTGGGGCCGAATCGGAAACGGGCTGGAGCGCACGGGCGGCGGCACCTCGGTCAAGCAAACGCGCCACGGCGCTGGTGGGGGTGGGTTCGTGGAGCGTCTTAGCCATGAATCACCTCGCTCACGAAATGAGAGCACCGGTTTCGGCACCAGCCGTCGGACCGTCGGGAGCGTGCGGTGTGCAACAGCGTGCCGCAGATAAGGCGTCAAGCTGACCCGCGAGAAACTGGTCACGATTCAGGGTGCGGTGTTCGACCTCGGCTGCCAGGCGCAGGTACTGGTTGGCGACAGGTATGCGCGTGTAGCCGGGCATTTGAAACAACGTCCGACCGCGGCCGGTGAGTTCTTGCAAGATGACGGCCTGTGAGATTGACGTATCGAACTGGCGGCCGGGCAGCGCTTCGGCGACGACATGTTCGATCTGCGAGCGCAGCCGTGTCGCCCGACCGTCCACCGCGCTGAAGACCACGCCGAGAATTTCCAGTCGCGAATTACGCTGCTGTCGAACATCCGCAATGTCGTTCAGCGCTTCCGTGAGGCCCGCCAGCGAAAGCGGATGCGGAAAGGCTGAAAGCAAAAACCATTCTGCGGTCGCGTAGGCGGCGACCGTGGTCGTGTCTGCGGCCGACGGAGCCGTGTCGAGCAGAATGAAGTCGTACTGCGCACGGGCCTCGGCGATGCCGCGCTCCAAAATGCGTGTGCGGTCAACGTAGCGGGACAGTTGCGAATCGAGTTCGGACAACTGCGGTCGTGACGGCACAAGATGGACGCCCTTCGGCATGCGCTCGGTGATTACGAGCGCATCGACGGCCTCGTCCGTCGAGAGCAGTTCCAGCGATCCGGCGAAACTCTTAACTGACACGCCCAAATGTTTGGTCGCGCCGGCGGCTGGGTCGAGGTCGATGACCAAGCAGCGGTAGCCGCCGACGCCAAGTGCGGCGGCGAGGTTGACCGTGACGGTCGTTTTACCAACGCCTCCTTTCTGATTTCCAATGGCGATTAAAATTCCGAGCGGTTTCTTCTTGGCCATACTCCTCCGTGAATTGCTGTAAATGAAATGCGGTTTGTCATTCTGTTGCCATGTCATGCGCCCGCCTGCGGGCAGTCGGGCATGCGCTACTGCGACCTGAGCAATCGATAGCACGAACGCGACGCCACGCACAAGGCCGTGAATTCATGAAGTGTGATTGAGCTTCCCAGTTTGCCAGACACGGGGATGCCCGCGTGCCCGTGTGCCGGCGTGCGCGGATGCCCGCGTGCCTTGCTGCGGCTGGCGTGCGAAAACCCGTTGTCCCGACGCATCGCAGCGCGTTACGTTGAGTCGAAACAAATACAGCGGCGACACGGTGAACGTGCTGTTGCTGGAAAATCAGAGGTCTCTTTATGAGGTAGATTCGTCTGCGAATGGCTGTCGCACAGTGTCGCGACACTTGTGTCGCAACCATTGGCGGCTGCCGGCCGACCTTGGCCGAACGCGGCAGCGCTGGGTGAAGTTCGCAAACCCAACCTAGCGCAAGCGTCGTGCCCATGTCAACCGGTAAGTCTGCCCGACGGTCGTCGTGTGTGCGCCGACAGGCGTGCCGCGCCCTATCTCCGGGCAACCGGATGCCCGTCGTGTATCCGTTCAAACGTAGAGCAATCATGGGAACGAATTCGAGCGATATGAGCACGGCCTTGCGGTGGAGGCGACCCAAGCCGGACGGCGGCTTCTGTCTGATACCCGCGACATCAATCCTGACCGTCTGGTTTGCGTTTCACGGCGCGATAATTGAGCTGGTGGACTTGCGGGTCTGGCTGGCGTGTTTTGAGCTGCTGGCAAGGCGCTGCGGGGCCGAGAGCGGCAAGCCGCTGCGGTATCGGCTGGTCGAATTGGAAGAACTGACGGGTGCAAGCCGTCGGTCGGTTCGTAGCGCGGTGGGTCGCCTCGAAGCGGTGGGGCTGCTGAATTGGTCCGACACGAAGATTCGACCCTGTGCGGAACCCGCGGATTTGCCGGGCGACATGCAGTCCAACTTGGCGGCAACGCTCAGCTTTGTCGGCAACGCAGAGCGGCTTGTGCCGATCCCGCGACGCGGGTTGCGTGATCTGGTTCGGTCACGCCGCCGTGTCCTGATTGCGACGACATTGGGGCATCTGCTCCGCGGGATGTACTTCAAGCAAAGCCAGTGCGTGTCCGGCGGGCGTTGCAAGGCATCGTGGATTGCGCGTGTATTCGGCGTGGATGCGCGGAACGTGAAGGCCGCTCGTCGCACGTTGGTGGATTCAGGATGGCTGCTGACGCGCGACAGCTCGCAGACGGCCATGAACCGCTGGGGAGCGGCGTTCGTGGTCAATCTCGAACACGGTTCTGGATCGAAGCGACCGGCGCGCGAATCACCACCCCCGGCCGCGACGATCGGCACCGAAACACCACCCCCAGAGAGAAACAGAAAACTCCTAGAAGGATCTAAAAACCAGAATCCTGCCGAACGCAGACCGATTGGTGCTCAAGTTGAGAAACCACGAACAGAGATTCCCGCACTGAAAAAACTGATTCCCGGTGACCTGTCCGATCCTTCTCGGCTCTTGCGGCTCCATGCGCAAGCAGCGACGGAAGGGCGAATCACACGTTCCGAGAATGATCGCCTGAAGTTCTTCGCGGCAGCCGAGCACGCGCGCGCAGTCGGAACCAAAAATCCCTGCGGACTTTTTGCGGCAATCGTGAATCGCGGGCTGTGGAGTTACATCACGCAGGCGGCGGAAGATCGGGCGCGACAAAAGCTAACGCGCCTACGCGAACAAATTGAATTTCATGAAGTCCGCGCGTTCGCGAGCGATGAAACAACCGCCGTAGACGATGGTCGATTTCGAGGCGAGAACACGGCGCAAGACGACGAAGAAGTTACATCGATTCGGATTGCGATTCGCCGTTCGTTGGGCCTTTCCGCTGATCCGGCTTGTTCTTTCGATTTCGCTCGAATCGAAAGCGCTCCGACAGAAGTCGCTTTCGCAGCCACTCGATGACTTTTCGATATTCGGAACGAACGGGCCGCATATGTAGGTCGGCAACGTCTGAGCTTGCGGAGTGCCCGAGCCAACGTTTTACGTCACCGATGCTGCATCCAGGGCGGGAGCCGAACTCGGTGGCACCCAAATGTCTGAGCGTATAAAAGCCGCTTAGAGTTGCATTCGACTCCTCGATTGTCCCGCGCAGTGCGGTCCTCGAATCGGCTTCGTACCTCGCCGTAAGCGGGCACCGGCAAGCAATCCCTGAGCTAGCTGAAGATCCTGGGTTCACCGCTCGTGTGATCGATGCGGCGATGCGAGAGGGGACTTGGTCGCCTTCTGCCGGAGTCGGCTCGAAAGTCGCCTTCCTTCGGGAGCAAGTGCCTGAAGTGATTGAGAATCTGAGCAAGGTGGCAAGGCAATCGTCGATTGCCGTCGCGACAAAGCTCACGATCCCGAGCACCACGTACGTTGGGCAACGGTAGAATGCGTCCTCGCGGCGATGAGCGAAGGTGAGTTTCGCGACGCGTGCGAGGATTTATTTGTTGTAAGTCCTGGCACTCGAAAGCTCTACGCAACGCCTACTCGCGAGAGTCGGGGACTTCACGTCCTGCTCGTTCAATCGATTATGGAATTCTTTGTTTCGGCTTCTGCTTCAGAGAATCCGCAGCCGTGCTCCCCGATGCAAGTCGCTTCCTGATCCATTCGATGAGTTCCCGGTATTCGGGGCGGACCGGCCGCATGTAGAGGTCGGCCACGTCGCTACTTGCTGAATGCCCAAGCCAACGCTTTACGTCGCCAATGGACGCTCCGGGGCGTGAGCCAAACTCGGTCGCCCCAAGGTGCCGCAATGTGTAAAACCCGTCAATTGTCTCTTTCTTCTCTTTCTTTTCTTTTGTCTCTTTCGCTCCGACAATCTTTTTTCGCAGCTTGTCCCACCAAAGTATCACGGCGTTTGACGTCGGCCGGACGAGCGGCACGCCGTTTCGCGTGACGAATAGAAGTTGACCGGCGGTTCGGCGAGCGGCCACCTGATATTTCTTCACGTATGCCCAAACAAGGGGAGGGGTATCGCCATACCTTTCAACGCCGGTCTTCGGCCGTCGCAAGTCATACGCCGTAGCCGAAATCTGTCCGACATGAATGACCGCGAGATCCCTTGCTCCAAATCCCATACCAATACCCAGCCAAATCATCGTGCGGCCGCGAAGGTCCGTCGCTTGGAGCATTCGCTTGAGCTGGTCAACGGTCGGAAGCGTTCTCTCCTCCGACGGCTTTCCGTGAGCAACGTCTCGCGAATCCCAGTTCCACGACAATGTCTGGCGGCCGTTCTCTGGCCGTCCCGCCCGATTGATGATTGCCTTGACGATCTGTAGGTGTTTTGCGACTTGGGACGCCGAATACCCGTCCTTTACAATCGAGCGGTTGTAGGCTTCAACGTCTTCCATCGAGAGGTCCGCAAGTTTCATACTTGCCACCGCAGCGGCACCTCGCCTTTCGTTCAGGAATGCGAGGAATTTGTGCGTCTTGTGTTTGCGGTCAAGGAAGACAGGACCCGCGATGGTGCCTTGTCTCCGTGACTCGTCTCCGCTCCGTGCACGGGAGCGTTCGGCCTCGACAAGGTTGAGCGCGATTTCGAGAAGGCACCCCGAGAGCATTTCCGGCGGCTTAACGGGCCGTGACGGCCGCTTTACCTGGGTGGGGTAGGTCTTACCGTTTCCGCCAAGGTGTTCGAGTACCCAGCCGTGATAAAGGACGCGAGCTTCGGCCTCACGCTCCCGCTCGCGGATATTGAAGACGTGTTTTCGCGGGATGCGAGACTCCTTGTCGCGGAAGGCAACGTGCCATCCGAGATCTCGCCATGCTGTAAACCTGAGTTTTGGGATTCGCTGCCGCGACTTGGCCATGCCGCTTCTCCCGTTATAATGCCGGTCGTCGTTTGCATTATAGGCGGATGGCCGGGCTTAAGTAGAGCAATCTGTCCGGCTTAAGTAGAGCAAAACGGCGTTTGCGGGTGTAGCTCAATGGTAGAGCACTAGCCTTCCAAGCTAGATGTTGCGCGTTCGAGTCGCGTCGCCCGCTTTAGCGAATTGTAGTGAATCGACTTTTTTTAGAACAGTGTTTTCTGCCTCACTCCGTGGTCGCCCACCCCCGATAAAATCTCGTCGTTCGTTTACGTTTGGAAACCGAATTGACCCTTGGTGAAACCTCCGCGCTATGCCAAGCGCAGCGCACTCTCTCGACCGTGCGTCCCGGTCGCCACGACCCGCGCCGCCTTGTTGCCATTGCCTTCAGTTTCCAGCCGCTCCGCCGTCGACGCGCGGCAAACAGACAGGGCGACGGCCGATGTTTCCATCCGCCGCCGCCCCGTCGTGGGGACTGGTCGTCTTCTAGCGCGCGGGGGAAGAAGCGCCCGCGTTGCTCGCCTAAGGCACGACCACCATATTGACAAACGACTGAACATCCAGGCCGTTGGCCGCGCCGTCCTGGTTCGTGTCCGCGCCGAGCGCCGGGCAGGCGGGATGCGCCGCGGTATAGCCGGCCGGGTCGGTCAGGGCCTGCACGAACGGTTCGACATCGGCGAGGTCGATCTCGCCGTCGCAGTTCATGTCGCCGCGACCGGTCACGATGGACACTGCGTAGGTCGAGAAGTGCGACACCAGGGCCGCGATGCGGATCGTCACCGCGCCGGCGGTCACGCCCGGCGGCAACTGGAAGCCGAGGGCGTCGAACGCGCCGACCTTCACGCAGCCGTCGGCCACCAGCGGATCGGCCGGTCCGCACTGGGCGCGGGCCTGCGGCGCGTCGCCGGGGTTGTCGCCCTGCACGGTCAGCGTTAGACGGCCGTCTGAATAGGCGTCGAGCACCGCGGCCTGCTCCTCGGGGCTGAGGCCGGCCAGGGTGAGGTCGAAGACCAGCGACGCGGGGCCTTGCAGCGGCGCGCCGAGGGTGAAGGCGTAGGCCGCGACCGGGTCGACGCCGGCGGGCTGACCGGTTTCATCCAGACCGGGCACGCGGCCGAGGGTCTGGGGATCGACGTGGAGGATGGCGAAGGGCGTGCCGTCCGGGGCGGCGTTGTCGGGCAGGTCGGCATCCATGCAGGCCGCGTCGTTGCACATCTCGACGCTTGTCGTTCCAACGGGGGTCTGGACTTCGACGGAGGTCGCGCCGGTGGAGGAGATGTCGGTGCTGCCGGCGACATCGACGGCGGAGAGGTCGACGTCGGCCTGGCCCTGCGTCTCCAGAGTCAGATTGCCGCCGACGTCGGTGAGACTGCCGAGGGAGATGACCGTTGCGCTAGGGTTGTTCGTGACATTGACACTGCCATTCGCGCTGCCGAGCGAACCAAGATCGATGGTACTCGCGCCGGGGTTGTTTGTGACGTTGACGCTTCCGTTCGCACTGCCGAGAGAACCAAGATCGATCGTGCTCGCACCGGGGTTGCTCGTGACGTTGACACTTCCATTCGCGCTGCCGAGAGAACCGAGGTCGATCGTACTCGCGGCGGGGTTGTTAGTGATCGTCATGTCGCCGCCGAGAGCCCCAAGTGCGGCGAAGTCAATCGTGGTAACCACGGGGTTGTTAGTGATTGTCATGTCACCGCCGAGACTTCCCAACGAGGCAAAGTCGAGGACAGCGGCCGCAGGATTGTTGGTGATTGTCATGTCGCCGCCCAGAATCCCCAGTGCACCGAAGTCAATCGTCGTGGCCGACGTGTTGCCGCTGACTTCGACGCCGCCGTCGACGTCGGTGAGCAGGGGCATGGAGATGGCCGCGAGGGCGAGGTTGTTGCGAATGCTCACGCTGCCGACCACGGTCTGAAGCGACCCAAGCCCCAGGGCCGTCGCAGCGGGGTTGTTGTTGACCGCCAAGTCTTCACCAACGTTGGTCAGGCTTGGAAGAGAGACGTCAGTGAGGCCACCGTTTGCATTGATGTCGATGCTCCCGCCGACACCAGTCAGGCTGGGGAGAGAGACGTCAGTGAGGCCACCGTTTGCGTTGATGTCGATGCTCCCGCCGACCTCAGTCACGCTGGGGAGAGAGACGTCAGTGAGGCCACCGTTTGCATTGATGTCGATGCTCCCGCCAACATCAGTCAGGCTGGGGAGAGAGATGTCAGTGAGGCCACCGTTTGCATTGATGTCGATAGTTCCGTCGACATCGGTGAGCAGGGGCATGGAGATGGCCGCGAGGGCGAGGTTGTTGCGAATGCTCACGCTGCCGACCACGGTCTGAACGAAGCCAATATCGAGCCCTCCTAGAAGAGGGTTATTGGAGACGTCCACGCTGCCACCCACGCCGCCAAGTGCGCCGAAGTCGATTCCTCCAAGGAGAGGGTTATTGGAGACGTCCACGCTACCGCCCACGCTACCAAGCGCGCCGAAGTCGAGTCCTCCTAAAAGAGGGTTATTAGAGACGTCTACGCTGCCACCCACGCCGCCAAGCGCGCCGAAGTCGATTCCTCCCAGAAGAGGGTTATTAGAGACGTCCACGCTACCGCCGACGCCACCGAGCGCGCCAAAGTCAATTGTCGTCGCCGCCGTATTACCCGAAACGTCTAAATCCCCCGTCACCGTCGTCAGGGCGGGCAGGGTCACGTCCGTCAGCAGCGGGTTGTTGCGGATGTCCAGTCCGCCGCCGATGGTCGCCAGCAGGGCCGCTTGCAGATTGGTCAGGCCGCCATTTCCGATGACGTGCATCGCGCCGCCCAGGCTGGTGAGCGCCGGAAGGATCAGCGTCGGCCGGTCGGGCACGTTCTGCATCACGATGGTTGCGGCGGGGGTGATGAGGCTGTCGAGGAAGGGCTGCGGCGTGGCCGCGGTGACGTTGATGACGCATCCGCCGATGAGGGTGGCCAGGGTGCTGATCCGCGAACCGTTGGCATCGGAGACGACGACGGCGTAGGAGCCGAGGTCGGCCGCCGCGAGGCCGCTGATGGTCAGGGTCGGGCCGTCCGCGCCGGAGAGGGTGGAGCCGTTGCCGGTGGGACCGTTGGTCAAGTTGTCGACGCCTGTCGTAATACGCTGCCATTGGTAGGTCAGCGGATCGGCGCCAGTGGCGACGACCGAGAGGGAGATGGTGTCGCCGGGGCAGGGCGCGATCGACTGCGGTTGCTGGGTGATGGTGGGGCCGGGGCAGGCGGCGAGCACCGTGGCGTTGCCACCGCAGGCCGTGCCTGGTCCGCCGCCGCCGAGACATCCGACGCAGATGCCGCCGTCGAAGACGGTGAGGTTGGAGGCGAGATAGGGGGACACGTTGTCGAGGGGTATGGCGTCGCCCGGCGGGGGAACGTTCGATCCGAGGACGTTCACGCTTAGATAGCGGCCGCCTTGGTCGGGAATCACCACCAATCCCGCGAGGAGTTGATCGTTGGCCTGTGCGCCAGGTGCACCGATGTCGAGCTCGACGATCGCCCCGATCTGAGCTGGATCGCCGGGGATGGTGACGGTGCCGGCGAGGTTTAATGTGCCGATAGCGTTTTCGCCGCCGGGTCGAATGACGCCGTTGATCGTGATCGAACCGGAGGCGTTGTGGCCATCGTAAATCGTGCCTGATCCGCTGAGGATGGCGCCGGGTTTGTTCGTGAAATAGAGCGGCGGGATGTTGCCCCCGTTGTAGTCTGGGGCGTTGTTGACGTAGCGGCCCGCGCCGATGTTGAAGACGCCGAAGTTCTGGAATGTGGCCTGATTGAGCGGCCCATTCCCGAAGACGAGATTCCCGCCGTCGAGGTTGAAGGTGCCGTAGTTGTTGATGAGCATGGAGTAGTTGCCCTCACCCACCTGCAGGTCAGTGTCGTGCACGGTGAGGGTCCCGTAATTGAGGATGTGTGACTTGAGTTTGCGCAAGCCGCCCGAACCGGCGTTCTGGGTTGTGCCCAGGCGACGAATGAAGATCTGGCCGGTGGGGCTGTTGGTCAGGGTCTGCATTGTTCCAGCTGGAAGCGGGGCGATGGTGGCCAGCGTCGCGTTCCAATCGACGATCTCGATCACGCCGTGGTTGGTGAAGCCGGAGAGAAACCGGGTGGTCACCTGGCTGAAGCCGGCGGGGGATCCGATCCGAAGGGTCGCGCCGAGAGGGTTGGAGAAACCGCCGGTGAACAGGCAGCCGCGGGAGGTGAAAAGGGACTTGTTCTCTACAAAGGTATTGAAGGTCGATACGTAGCCGCTCGGGCTATCGGCCAGGAAGCCGACGGGATGATCGTTCACAAATTTTCCCGGACCACCGAAGGTTGTGCCGTAACACCGAATCGACGCCCAGTCGCCGGTGTGGAAATCGGCCGTGTGGCTCACCGTGAGGGAATCCACGTCCAGATGCGAACCCGGACCGCCAAACGTACCGGCGGTGAGGTTGATCGTTCCAGACTGCTGTCGATACGTCCGCCCCGCCGCGATGGCGACGGTTCCGGTGTTGGTGAATGTCAGGTTGTTGCCAAAATTGATGCCGGTCCAGTTGCCCATGTTGCCGCCAATGACGTTGACGGTGCCGGAGTTGGCCAACGTGCCCGTGGCGCCGGGGCCGTTCGGGACGAGTAACACGTACTCGACATCGAAATTGGTGAGGGTGCCGTGGTTGTTGAACTGACTGAAGGAAATGTGGCGGTTGCCCTGCGGGCTGCCTTCGCGGCGGGCCTCGATGAGCCCGTTATTGACCAGGGGCCCGCCGGTCACGTTGAGGGTGGCGCCGCGACTGATGATGTGAACCGTGCCATCGTTGGTGAAACCACCGGCGATCGGGGTGACCGTGCTGTTGTTGTCGCCGAGGATGCGCAGCAACGACCCCGCCGGGTTGAGCAATCCGGCGTTGAAGGCCCCCCTGGTCGTCGAAAGCGTGGTCTGGTTGTCGACGGGTATATTGAAAGTGACGCTGTTGGGGTTAAATCCGCCCGGGGCGTCGTTGATGAACGGCCCCGGTCCATTCAAGGTACAGGTAGAAATCGAGAGGCCGGCCCAGTCGGCGGTGTGGAAGTCCGCCGTGAGGTTGAGCGTGAGGCTGGAAAGGGTCATGCTGGCCCCGACTCCGCCAAATGTCCCGG
>Ga0268299_1000205_pt1 | contig 230946 bp, 194 predicted proteins | sample NOBtaG_FD_193484 | JGI IMG/M metagenome (GOLD analysis project Ga0268299, IMG submission 193484) | Activated sludge microbial communities from bioreactor in Nijmegen, Gelderland, Netherland - NOB reactor | ecosystem: Engineered > Bioreactor > Aerobic > Activated sludge | place: Netherlands... | reverse complement strand
CCAACCCCTCCCCCCCCGCAAAGCCGGGGGGCGAGGGGCTCCGGAACTCAATGCTCGCAGTAGTCGATGATGCGCGCGACCTCGGTCCGCAGGTCCGCCCGCGGCACGATCCGATCGACGAAGCCGTGCTGCAAGAGGAACTCGCTCGTCTGGAAGCCTTCCGGCAGCTCCATGCGCACCGTCGCCCAGATGGTCCGCTTGCCGGCGAAGCCGATCAGCGCCCCCGGCTCGGCGAGGGTGAGGTCGCCCTGTAGCGCGAAGCTCGCCGCCACGCCGCCCATCGTCGGGTTCGTCAGGATCGAGATGTACAGGCCGCCCGCTTTATCATACCGCGCCAGGGCGGCGGAGATTTTCGCCATCTGCATCAGCGATAGGATGCCCTCCTGCATCCGCGCCCCGCCGCCGGAGCCGGAGACGAGGATGAGCGGCAGGCCGAGCCGGGTCGCCTCCTCGGCGGCGCGCGTCAGCTTCTCGCCGACGACGGAGCCCATGCTGCCGGCCATGAAGGCGAAGTCCGTCACGCCGAAGACGACCGGCCGGGCCCGGACGTAGCCCTTGCCGACGACCGCCGCGTCGCGCATCCCGGTCTTGGCCTGCTCCGCCTTCAGCCGCTGCTCGTACGGCAGCCGGTCGGTGAAGCCGAGCGGATCGACCGGGACCAGGTCGGTGAACCACTCCTCGAACGACGCCTCGTCGAGCAACTGGGCGATGCGCTGCCGGGCCGGCAGCAGGAAGTGGTAGCCGCACTCCGGGCAGACGTTCAGCCGGGCCTCCATCTCCTTGCGGAAGATGGTCGCCTTGCACTGCGGGCAGGGGATCCACAACCCCTCCGGGACGCCGCGCTTCGGGCGGCCGGGCGTGGCCCCACTCGGACGGGTTTCGTTCGGAGTCATGCCGTTGCGTCACCTTACGGATCGGCGGCCCTCCGCGCGAGGGCCGCAAGAGATAGCATCGGGACTCCGACCCCCGTTCGTCAAGGGCGAACCCACTCGACGCGCACCGGGACGACGACCGGCGCGCCGCCCTTGCGGTGGACGCGCACCGTGCTGTCCAGGCCATCCGGCGGCACCTTGGCGGCATCGACGCGCACCTTGAGCGTCGTCGGCGCGCCCGGGGCCGACGCCCAGGTGCACGTCACCGCGGCGTGGCCCGGCTCGACGCGCTCGACCTCGACCGGCGTGCTCGCGTCGCCGAGCAGGACGAGCCTCGCCGGCAGTGGCTCGCCCGGCGTCGCGGTCAGGGCGACCTCGGCCGGCCGGACCGTCACCGTGCCGCGCGGCCGCTTGACGACGGTGACCGGGACGCGCAGCTCGGGGTAGTCCGGGTCGCGGCTGTGCAGGACAAGCCACTCCTCGGCCCGGCCGGCCGGGTAGTCGGCCCCGACCTCGACGGTGATCGGCCGTACCCAGCCGCCCTCCGCCAGACGGCGCGGCTCGCCGAGCTTCGCCCGCAGGCCGGTCGCCGTCGTCTGGACGGCCGTCACCGCGAGCGGCGTCGCGCGCACATCGCGCAGGGTGATCTCGTGGGCGAGGGTGCCCTCGGTGTTCAGCGTCAGCGTCGGCGGCACGACGGCGACCTCGACGGTCAGTGTCGCCCGGATCTCGAACGCCAGTTCGCGCTCGCCGGTGCCGTCGCGGTAGTGGAGGCGGAGTCGCCAGCTCTGCGGCCCGGCCGGCTGGGCGAGGGTGTTGCCGACCAGGTCGATCACGGTCGATTCGCCGGCCTGGAGGGTGCGCTTCGCCAGCCCCGGCTTGAAGCAGCCGCAGCTGGCCGCGAAGCCGAGCAGCTCGACCGGGCCGGGGCCGGGGTTTGTCACGTTGAAGCGGTGGCCCAGCGGCGCGCCGGCCTTCAGGTCACCGAGCTGGACGGTCGGCCGATCGCACGTCAACTCGCCGCCCCGGGCGTGCGCGGCGAGGAGGGCCAGGGCCAGGCACCAGACGGTTCTTCGCATGGTTCGACTCTCCGGACGGGAGTTACGCCGGCCGGCGGTATAGGGGATGGGGCAGGGGGGTGCAAGGCGAACCGGGCCGACTCGCCCCCGAGAAAAATCGTGTACGAAATGCCGCCACCCGGCCCACTAATACCCGCAAGGTAACTGGTGGAGGGGGTTGCGATGTCGAACCTGCGACTGACGCTGCGGACGCTGCTGGCCTATCTCGACGACACGCTCGACCCGGCCGAGATCAAGAGCATCGGCGAGAAGGTCAAGGAGAGCAAGACGGCCCAGGAGCTGATCGAGCGTATCCGCAAGCTGGTGCGTAAGCGCCGCCTGACGACGCCGCCGTTCACCGGGCCGGACGCCCGGTTCGACGCGAACACGATCGCCGAGTACCTCGACAACACCCTCGACTCGAAGGCCGTCGCCGAGCTGGAGGAGTTCTGCCGCGAGGAGAACCCCGCCGCCGACCTCTACCTGGCCGAGGTCGCCTCGTCGCACCAGATCCTCGCCCTCGTCCTCGGCGAGCCGATGATGGTCCCGGCGACGGCCAAACAACGCATGTACGGCCTGGTCAAGGGCCGCGAGGCGAACCCGAACCGGAAGCCGGCCTCGACGACCCAGACCCCGAAGCTGACCACGTCGAACTCGCACGCCGACATGGACCTCGACGAGGGCTCGCCGCTGCTGGGCCTGTCGCCGCGCAAGAAGCCGTGGCTCGTCTGGGCCGTGCCGGCCATCGCCGCCCTGCTGCTCGTCGGGGCCGGCCTCGCCCTCTTCTTCGCCCTGCCGAACCTGACCGACGAGCCGGGCAAGCACCACGCCAGCACGACGACCAAGGACGACAAGAAGGACAAGGACGCCGTCAAGGACAAGGACGCGCTCAAGGACAAGGACCTCGCCCGCGACAAGGACGACAAGAAGGATCTCGACCCGGTCAAGGACAAGGACAAGGACGCCGCCACGGCCAAGGACAAGGACCTCGACCCGGTCAAGGACAAGGACGCCGTCAAGGACGCCCCCAAGGACAGGGACGCCGCCACGGTCAAGGACAAGGACGCCGGGCCGGTGATGCCGCCGATCACCATCCCGCCGCCGGCCGTCGTCGAGGCCCCGGGCGAGGCGAGCCCGGTCAAGGCCGACGCGGCGACGTACTCGTTCGACCCGCGGTCGCCGACGATCCTGCTCCAGAAGAAGGACAGGGGCTGGACGCGCCTGCCGATCAACGGCAAGGTCACCAGCGCCGAGCCGGTCGTCGCCCTGCCCGGGTCGGCGTGCGCCCTGCGGACCACCGGCGGGGCGCACCTCACCCTGCGCGGCTTCCTGCCGCAGTGGCCGCTGCCGCCGGTGCTGTCCGGCCGGCTGCTCGACGCCGCGGTGACGCTGCACCAGAACCCGAGGGTCGCCGCCGACCTGACGCTGCACCGCGGCCGGCTCTACGTCGGCAACGAGGCCCAGCCCCTGTCGGTCATCGTCCGGTTCGGCAAGGAGGCGTGGGTCGTCACGCTCACCGAGCCGAACAGCGAGTTCGGCATCGACCTCGTCACGCGCTACACCCCCGGGACGAACCACCTCGACGGCGAGGAGCCGCTCACCGAGGCGTTCTTCCTCGTCCTCAAGGGCAAGGTCGACCTCAAGGTCGATACGTTCGAGTTCCCGGGCCTGTCCGCCCCGGTCGATCCGCCGGCGGGGGTGTCGTTCTACGCCTGGACGAACAAGGGCGCGCGATTGCCGGCCCCGCAACCGTCGTCGGCCGCGGCGCTGACCATCTGGACCAAGGACGCCCCGAAGACGGAGTCGGCCCAGAAGCTCGCCGCCGCCCTGGAGCGGATGCACCTGGCGATGACCGGGATGAAGTCGATCCCGACCGTGCTCAAGGAGACCCGCATCGGCCAGGATCCGGACGGCCGACGCCTGGCGATCTACGCCCTGTCGGCGATCGACGAGGTCGGCGAGCTGCTCGACGCCCTCGGCGACGCCGACCCGAAGCACGGCCTGGAACGCGACGAGGCGACGTACGCCCTGCGCCGCTGGATCAGCCGCGACGCGAAGCACAACCTCGCCCTGTACGACGTCAAGGAGAAGAAGGGCCTCCTCATCGACGCCGGGTTCCGGTCGAGCGAGGCGGAGGCGATGCTGTCGCTCCTGCACGGCCTCAGCGGCGGCAAGGACGGCGGCGACGACGTCCCGACCCGGCTGGCGGCCCTCCTGGCGTACATGGGCAACGAGAAGTTGCAGATCCGCCACGTCGCCCACTTCGTCTTCGACGCGCTGACCCAGTCCGTGATGAACAAGCCGCCGTACAACGCGGCCGCCCCGCTCGACGAGCGGCGGATGGCCCTGGAGAAGTACCAGACGATGCTCGCCAGCGGGGCCCTGACGCCGATGCCGACCCGGCCGATGGGGCCGGGGTCGTCGCCGCCGTGACGACCGACGCCGGGACGGGCCCGGCCCCGTCCCGGAAACTCTCTCGAACCCGACCCGGCCGGCGGCGTATCCTGTAGCAGGGGGACGGAGGGCTCCGTCCCCGACGCACGACAGGAGACGACCGATGCGCGCCCTGTTCCGCTGGCTGTTCGTCTGGCCCGACCGCCGACCGGAAGACGCCCCGCCGCGGACCTGGACCGCCTGGCTGGCGACCGTCCTGCAAGGGCTCTTCGGCATCGCGTCGTGGCAGAAGACCGACGGCACCCGGCGCAATTACTTCGTCTGGCTGCTCCGCTCCGCCCAGGGCGTCGCCGTCCGGCTCGTCCTCCTCGTCGCCCTGCTCGCGATCACCGCCTACTTCCTGTTGCATGGCAGCCTGCCGGACCTGGACGGCAGCCGGACCGTCGCCGGCCTGACCGGCGAGGTGCGCATCGAGCGCGACGGGCAGAGCATCCCGACCATCGCCGCCGCCAGCCGGGCGGACGTCTTCCTCGGCCTCGGCTTCGTCCACGCCCAGGACCGCTTCTTCCAGATGGACCTCGCCCGGCGGTACGCCGCCGGCGAGCTGTCCGCCCTGCTCGGGCCGGGGACTATCAACGCGGACCAGGCCCTCCGGCCGCTCCGCCTGCGCGAGACGGTCCGCGGCCTGCTCGCCCGGCTGCCGTCGGCCCAGCGCGCCGAGCTGGACGCCTACGTCGCCGGCGTGAACGCCGGCCTGGCGCACCTGACCGTCCGGCCGCCGGAGTACCTCGTCCTTCAGGCGGCCCCGGAGCCGTGGACCGCCGAGGACACAGGCCTCGTCCTCCTCGCCGTCATGATCACACTCCAGGACGACAACTGGGCGATCGAGCGCTTCCGCGGGGCGGCCCAGCTGACGCTGCCCGAGTCGCTCTACCGCCTGCTCGACGCCCGCGGCACCGAGTGGGACGCCCCGCTCGTCGGCGGCCCGATCCCGACGCCGCGCCTGCCGACCGCGGACGAGTTCGACCTGACGAAGCCGCAGCCGCCGTTCCAGCGCCGCCGGCCGATCGGCCAAGCACTGCACGAGCGGCCGGTCTTCGGCAGCAACAATTGGGCCCTGGCCGGCTCCGAGACGAAGCACGGCGGGGCGATCGTCTGCAACGACATGCACCTCGCCCTCCGCGCGCCGCACATCTGGTACCGGGCCGGCCTGGCGTGGGACTCGCCGCGAGACGGCCGGGCGATGAAGGCCTGGGGCGCGTCGTACCCCGGCGTGCCCGGCCTCGTCGTCGGCAGCAACCAGCTCGTCGCCTGGGCGCTGACCAACGCCGAGGTCGACACGGCCGACCTCGTCCGCCTGGAGCGCGACCTGGACGACGAGTCGCGCTACCGCACCCCGGACGGGTTCGAGCCGTTCCAGGTCCACGCCGATTCGATCGCCGTGAGCGGCCAGGCGGCCCGGCCGATCCAGTACACCTGGACGCGCTGGGGCCCGGTCCTGCCCGGCCATCCGCACTTCGCCTTGCGCTGGGTCGTCCACCAGCCGGAGGGCCTCAGCTTCGCCTGGCTCGACCTGCTCGAAAGCCGCACCCTGGGCGAGGCCCTCGACCAGGCGAGCCGGACGCCGTCGCCGCACCAGAACTTCGTCGCCGGCGATTCGACCGGGGCGATCGGCTGGACGGTGCTCGGCGTCTTCCCGAAGCGCGTCGGCTTCGACGGCCGGCTGCCGGTCAGCTGGGCGGACGGCACCTGCTACTGGGACGGCTTCCACCCGCCCGAGGCGACGCCGCGCGTCGTCCGGCCGCGCGTCTGGACGGCGAACAACCGCGTCGTCGACGGGGCGGGGCTGGCCTTGATCGGCGAGGCCGGCTTCGACCGCGGGGCGCGCGCCGGCCAGATCCGCGACGGGCTGCTCGCCCTGGACAAGCCGGACGAGGCGGCCGCGTTCGATATCGCGCTCGACGACCGGGCCCTGTTCTTGAAGCGCTGGCGCGACCTGCTGGCGGCGACGCTGGAAAAGGTGCCCCTCGACGACGACGCCCTCCTCGCCGGGATGCGCCGCGAGGTGGCGACCAGCGCCGACCGGGCCGGGATCGACCGGGTCGGCTACCGGCTCGTGGTCGAGTTCCGCGACCAGGTGTTCAACGAGGTCCTCGACCCGCTCGTGCAGCGCTGCTACGCCGAGGCGCGCGACTTCGACGTGCGCTATTTGCGCCAGCGGGAGGGGGCGGTGTGGAAGATCCTGCAAGAGCGGCCGAACCACCTGCTGTCGCCGGCGTTCGCGACGCGGTCCTACGACGAGCTGCTCGCGAAGGCGGCCCGGACGGTGGCGCATCAGGCGCGCCAGGCCCCGGGCGGCCTGGCCGGCTTTACGTGGGGGGCGCGGAACGTCAGCAAGATCGAGCACCCGCTCGGCAAGGCGCTGGGCCAGCTGCCGGTCGTCGGCGGCTGGCTGGACGACCGGCTGAACATGGAGCGTCGGCCGCTCGACGGGGCGATGGCCGACCTGCCGCGCATCCAGGGGCCGAGCTTCGGGGCGAGCGAGCGGATGGCCGTCTCGCCGGGGCGCGAGGCGGACGGCTACTTCCAGATGCCGTGCGGCCAGAGCGGCCACTTCCTGTCGCCGCACTACCGCGACATGCACGAGGCGTGGATGGCCGGGACGCGGACGCCGTTCCTACCGGGGCCGGCGGTGCATACGTTGACGCTGAAGCCGTGAGCCCTCAACACGTAGCCCCGGGCTTACCCGGGGTCTTCGCAACGAAACCCCGCCGGCAAGCCGGCGGCTATGTAAAGAGGCTCACCGCCCCGCCGCCCCCGACGCGACCTGGCGCACCGGGCCGGCATTCCACAGCGCCCGCTCGGCGTCGAAGCTCGGCGTCGCGGTGCGGACCACCTTGACCGGCGTCTCGACCGGGCGGACGACGACCGGCGTCGTCGCCTCCGGCTTCGCCTCGACCTTGGCCGGCGGCGCGCCGAGGTGCTTGGAGACCATCTTGCTGACGTGGTCCGCCGGGATGGCGAACGCGATGCCCTGGGCCCCCTCGCGCACCGCGACGACGAGGGCGATCAGTTCGCCGTTGACGTTGAGCACCGGGCCGCCGCTGTTGCCGGGGTTGATCGGGGCGTCGATCTGGAACAGGCCGTTCAGCGTGTACCGATCCAGGGTGATCGCCCGGTCCAGGCCGCTGACGATCCCGGTCGTCACCGTCTTCGCGTAGCCGTAGGGTGTGCCGACGGCGACGATCCGCTCCGCGAGTAGCACGTCGCCGCTCGCCGCCAGCGGCAGGGTCGGATACGTCCGCCCGGCCGGCAGCTTGACCAGGGCGAGGTCGTTCGGCTTGTCGGCGGCGTGGACGGTGCCGGTCAGCTCGGTGCCGTCCCACAGGACGACCGTCGCCTGGGCGTTCGCGCCGACGACGTGGGCATTCGTGACGACGTAGCCGCGCGGGTCGATCACGACGCCGGTGCCGTAGACCGGTTTCGTGTTGCCGTGCGTGCCGTGGAACGTCACCTTGATCGTGACGATCGCGTCCTTCGTCTTCTGGAGCGCCTGCACCTCCGGCGTGAGGCGCGAGTGCTGCGCGACGGCCGGGATGACGAGCAGGGCGGCGAGGGTCAGCGACAGGGCGCGGACGGAGGCGGACATCGGTCTTCCTTTCGGCGGCCTGGCGATCTCCGGGGGCGGAGACCCATGGCTTTGCGTCCCCGTCTCGCGACGGGTTTGCCTTTGTCGGGGGGTGACACACCGAGATCCTAGCACGCCGCGTTTCGGCACCAAGCCGAAACTTCGTGCGCGGCGAGGACCGGAGGTATAGCCCGGCGCGAATCGGCCGCGGCGCTATGGCCGACGCGCCCGGACGAGCCAGTCCCACGGGGCGGGAAGGTGGCCGAGCCGGACGCCGAGGGCGACCTGGTTCCACGCCAGGCGCAACTTGCGCCGCCGGACCGCGACGAACCCGGCCCGCTCGAAGCGGTACGCGATCTCGTACGGCTGCCAGAAGTGCTGCTCCAGGCCGCGGAAGCGGAACCCGCCGAACGCGAAGTCGTACAGTGGATGTTCGCCGAGCCGGGCCGCCTCCGCCCGGGCGTCGGCCGGCGACAGGCCCTTGCGGCGGAAGTGGTCCAGCAGGAGCAGGGTGTGATACTGGATGCTGTCCATCGCCGGCAGGACGGCGTAGAACCGGCCGCGCGGCGCGAGGCACTTCGCGACCGCGGCCAGGGTCGCCTCCAGGACGTCGAGGTCCGGCATGACGAGGCTGTTGACCGCGACGGCGACGTCGAAGCGCAGGCCGAGGTCGCCGAGCTTCGCCAGGTCGCAGCGGTGCAGGGCGACGTTCGCCAACCCGGCGACGCGCTCGCCGGCCCGGTCGAGCATCCCCGGGGCGAAATCGACGCCGTGCACCTGGCCGAACGTCCGGGCGAGCAGCGGCAGGAGCGGCCCGGTGCCGCAGCCGAGGTCGGCGACGACGAGTTGGCCGGCGTCGGGCACCTTCTGGAGCAGGTCCGGCAGCGGGTTGTCGCCGCCGGGGGCGTACGGGTCGATGAACAGGTCCTCGTACTCGCGGGCGGCCTGGCTCCAGTGATGCGCTTGCGACATGGCGGTGTCACTCTCCCGACGGGTCAGCCTCGCCCGGCGCGCACCTCGCGCAGCCAGTGCTGGTAGCGCTGGTACGGCCCATCCCCCCGGATGCCGGCGACCGCCGCGGCGACGGCCAGCACGCTCAGGCCGATGCCGACCAGGCCGCCGACCAGGCGGAGCGTCATCACCGTCTCGAAGTCCAGCCCGCGCGGCATCCATTGGGCCGGGATCGGCAGGACCAGGTTCGCCAGGCCGGCGAGCAGGCCGAGCAGGGCCAGGACCAGGAAGAAGACGTGCGTCCCGGCGGTCGTCGGCAGGCGCGACCGAAGCAGGAGCAGGCCGAGGTAGGCGCAGGTCAGCAGCGGCGTCAGGGCGAGCAGGACGACCGCGAGCAGGACGCCGAGGGTGAAGCCGCCGCCCTGGGTCGGGTCGCTGTTGCGGAGCCAGACCGCACCACCGACGACCGCGACGGCCGCGCCGAGGCCGACCGCGAGCCACGCCCGGCCGGCGAAGGCGAGCGCCGGCGGGAAGCCGGGCCGGTCGCGCCGGTCGGCGACGCGCGTCACGCTGCCGTGCAGCCAGTGGGCGTAAGGCCCGGACTGCCACAGCAGGACCATCGCGCTGACGACGAGGGCGACATCGACCGCGAGGAGCAGGGCGCTCCCGAAGTACCAGCCGGCCATCGTGACCATGCCCGCCACAGGTTCCGGATCGGCCGGGGCCGTGCGGGACGCCTCGTCGAGCGCGTCGCGCAGGCCGACGGCGTTGGCGGCGTTGAACGCGAGGAGGGCGAGCCCGGCGAACAGGACGAACCAGCCCGGCGGCTGGATGCGCGTCCGTCGCCCCTGGCGAATGGCGCGGCCCATCCGGATCAGGGCGGAGTAGAACACGACCGCCGCGACGAACATCGCGACGCCGAACCCGAGCGGGAGCAGGACCATGTCGCCCCGGACGCGCAGGGCGAAGTAGCCAAGCGCGAGCAACAGGACGAAATTGAGCACCACGCCGAGCCAGCCGGCGACGGCCCAGACGACGGAAACGCCACGGACGCCGGCCGGCGGGTCGGGCCGGGTCGGCAGGTCGTCGTCGGTCGCGCCCCCGTCGTCGCGGGAGGCCGGCTCGGCCGGCCGGGGCGGGGCGATCGGCGGCGGTCCCGGAAGGGGCGGCTCCTCGTCCGGCTCCGCCGTCCGGACGACCTCCGGGCCGCGACGTAGCACCTCGCCGCAGCGCGGGCACTGCAACGCCCCGACCAGGTCGTCCACATACGCGACGACGAAGCCGCAGTCCGGGCAGGGGGTCGAGGGCATCGCGATGCCTCGCGCGGGGACGGGGGCCGCCTCTGGGGGGTACTGTACGCCGCCGGGTGGGGGGCGTCCAAGGGGAAGACCTGGGCGTTGCAACGCCCGGGCTTGTTTCGTCTCCTCTACCGCGACTTGTCTACAGAGGCGGGCTCGGGCACAATGAGGAAGTCATCGACACCGGGAGGTTCCGCATGCGCGTCCTGTCCCTCGTCGCGGTGGTGGCCGGTCTCATCCTCGTCCCCGCTGCCCAGGCGGCCGACGCCTGGCCCGTGCCGCGCGGGCCGTCCCGCGAACCCGACCCGTACACGACCGACGTCAAGAAGCCGCCCGCCATCCCGCGCGAGTTCCTCGACGACGCGTCCGCCTGCATCCTCTACGCCGCCTCGACCTACCGCCTCGAAGCCGACGGCACCGTCGAGACGACGACCCACGAGGTTACCCGCCTCAACGGCCGAAAGGGCGTCGAGAAGCTCGGCGAACACCGCGGCGTCTCCTGGGATCCCGCCTACGAGAAGGTCACCCTCCACCTCGCCCGCGTCCACAAGCCGGACGGCACCGTCGTCGAGGCAACGCCGCGCGACGCCCAGGTCCGCGACGTCGGCACCGACTACCAGGTGTACGACACCGACAAGCAGCTCATCATCACCTTCCCGACCCTCGGCGTCGGCGACGTCCTCGAAGTGAAATGGACCGTCCGCGGCCGGAACCCCGAGTACAAGGGCCACCTCTTCCGGCGCTACTCGTTCGGCGACACCGAGTACCCGATCGTCCGCGACGAGCTGCGCGTCCTGCTGCCGAAGGAGCGCGAACTGAAGTACGCCTGCGTCTTCGGCGACGTCAAGCCGGCGATCCGCGAGGTCGGCGCGGACCGCTACTTCCACTGGCGGGCCGACGACTGCAAGCCGGTCCCCAAGGACGACGGCCTGCCGTCCGACGAGGAACTCCGGCCGAACGTCTCCTTCTCGACGTTCGCCTCGTGGGACGAGGTCGGCAAGTGGAAGCAGCAGCTGCGCGAGAAGTGCTGGGAATGCACCGTCGACGTCAAGAAGGTCGTCGAGGACGTGACGAAGGGCATCACCGACCCGGTCGCGAAGGCCCGGGCCCTGACGCACTGGATGCGGCACAACATCCGCTACGTGTCGATCGGTGCCGGCCACCACTACACGCCGCACCTGCCGGGGCAGATCCTCGCCAACCGCTACGGCGACTGCAAGGACGGCAGCCAGCTCCTCGCCGTCATGCTCCGCGAGGCCGGCCTGCGCGTCGAGCTGGCGACGCTCGGCATCCGCGACGACGGCCAGGTGCTGGCCGACGTGCCGTCGCCGTGGGGGACGCACGCCATCCTCGTCGTCACCATCGACGGCAAGATGCACTGGATCGACACGACGTCGAACCTGTCCGGCTGGGACCAGCTCCCGCACGGCGACTGCGACCGGATGACCTACCTCGTCGACGACGCCGGCAAGATCCGCCTCGTCAAGACGCCGGCCATGACGCCGGAGCAGAACCGCATCGACCAGGCGACGCGGATGTACGTCGGCAACGACGGCAAGACGCGCTTCGAGCGGACGGTGACCGCCCACGGCCTGGCGGCCCTCTACCTGCGCGACGACCTGCTCGAGGTCCCCGTCGGCGAGCGGCGGCGGAAGATCACCAGCGAGCTACAAGACTCGTTCAGCAGCGCCCGGCTGCTGGAACTGACCGTCGATGAGGCGGCGCTGCGCGACCTGGACGGGCCGGTCAAGATGCGCGTCGTCTTCGAGGTGGAGGACCACTTCCGCCGGGCGGCGAACGACGAGCGCGACGGCAACGTCAGCGACAGCAAGATCTGGGGCCGGCTGTTGAGCTGGACGCTCGACTACGACCGCAAGGCGGCCTTCGAGCTGTTCGCCCCGTTCGAGTCGAAGCACCACTTCGAGGTGTTCCTGCCGCCGGCCTACACGCTGGAGAGCGTGCCGCGGGCGCGCAAGCACGAGACGCCGTGGGCGTCGTTCCAGTTGACCGTCGCCCCGCCCGGCGACGCCGACGTCGCGTTCACGATGACGACGCGCATCAACAAGCTGCGCGTCGAGCCGGCCGAGTTCGACAAGTTCCGCGACTTCCAGGCCGAGGTCAACCGCGCCTACCGCGTCTGGCTGACGATGCAGCCGATCGAGGAGCTGGAGGACGCCCCGCTCGTCGAGGCGCTGTTGCACTTCCTGCCCGAGGACGGCGACGCGGCGGCCATCCTCGCCAAGGTCTACGACACGAACGGCCGGAAGGCCGACGCGGCGCGGGTGCTCAAGCGCTCGCTCGCCTACGCCCCGGACAACAAGACCCTGCTCGAGATGGCCTACGAGCTGTGCCCCCTCGAGGAAGAGGAGGGCCACCTCCGCAAGCTGATCGCCCTCTTCCCGAACGAGGTCAAGTACCAGCTCGACCTCGGCGCGTCGCTCGTCTCGCGCGACCAGCGCGACGCGGCGCGCAAGGTGCTCGACCCGGTCCTGAAGAACGGCACGCCGCAGCAGCAAGTCGACGCCCGCTACCAGCTCGCCCGCGGCCACTACCGCGTCGACGCGCTCCTGGAGGCGGAGAAGGAGCTGCTCGCCGCCGAGAAGGCCGACCCGGCCGCGTGCGAGAAGATCCGCTTCCGGACCCTGCAAGGCCAGGTCGCCGAGGAGCTGAAGAAGCCGGACGAGGCGCGCAAGTACTTCGAGCTGGCCCTGCGCCTCAACGACAAGGCCGCCTTCCCGCGCGAGGCGCTCGTCCGGCTCGCCGTCGCCCGCAAGGACGTCGATGAGGCGATGAAGCACCTGCGTCAGATGATGGCCCACCACGACGGCGACGCCGACGAGATGGTCGCCATCGCCGAGTACGCCTTCCGGCTGGAGCGCCTCGCCGACGCGGAGGAGTTCGCCCGCCAGGCGGAGCGGCTCAAGCCGAGCGACAAGGGCCGCCGCCTACTCGGCCTGATCGAGATGAAGCGCGGCGCGGCTGAGAAGGCCCTGCCACTGCTGGAGAAGGCCGGCAACGACCCGATCGCCCTGGAGGCGCTCATCACCGCCCGGCTGGCCCTGGGCCAGATCGACCCGCTCGCGGCGGCCGTCGCCCGGGCAGAACTCCGCCCGGACGACCTCGCCCTGCGCACCGCGGCGAAGCGGGCCCGCAAGCTGGAGGCGCGCCGCGACGAGCTGCTCAAGCTCGTCCCGGCCGACGAGCAGAAGACGGCGATCGAGGTGGTCGGCGTGGTCGCCTGCCTCGAAGAGGCGGCCCTGGAGATCCGCGTGCCGGAGCGGGCCCGGACGCTGCTGGCGAAGGCGGTCGAGCTGGCCCCGAGGTCGGGCCTGGTCCTGGCGTGGAAGGCGAAGCTCGACCTGGAGCAGGGCAAGCTCGCCCGGGCGGCCGCCGACGCCGACGCGGCCGTGGCGGCGACGCCGGCCTACTGGGTCGGCCACTACGTCCGCGGCGTCTGCGCCCTGGAGCGCGAGAAGGGCGACGCCGTGGCGGCCCTCCGCCAGGCGGCGAAGCTGACCGACGAGAAGGACGCGGCGGTGCTGTTCGCCCTCGGCCGGGCGCTCGTCCAGGCCGGCAAGGCCGCCGAGGGCCGCGCCGAGCTGGAGAAGGCGGCCCGCATTCAGCCGGACCTGGAGGATCTGAAGCCGCTGCTGGAGTCGCTCCGAGGCGGGCAGCGCTAACCTCTCCAAGCCCGGGCGTTGCAACGCCCGGGCTTGGGGGTGGGTGCTGGGCGCAAAAAAACCGGGGCGGCCCCCTCCACGAAGGGGCCGCCCCGGATTGCTTGCAGGTGAGGGGGTGGCGACCGTCGGCCTTAACGGTCGGTCGTGTTCTGGCCGGTCGAGCCGGGCACCTGGGTCTCCGCACCCTTCAGTGGAAGCAATTCCTGGCGGTAGATCGGCACGTCGCGCGGGGCCTCGATCCCCAGGCGGATCTTCCCCCGGTCGATGTCGACGACGGTGATACAGATGTTGTCGCCGATGTAGATCTTCTCGCCAAGCTTGCGGCTCAGTACCAGCATGTCGCTACCCTCCTACGAGCGAGCCTGTGGTGGACTTCCACGCCGCAATTCTACTTCACTCCCTCGCCGGAAGACTCTCGCCAGCATACCACTTCCACGCAGGTTACCCCGTCGGCCGGCCGCGCAACCGGCAGGGCGCGCGTCATCGACCGAGCCGGCGCTCTCGGCCCGGAGCGCAACCTGGCTTCCTTGTGCAGGTTGGGAAGAACGGGCAAAACCACCGCGCCGACGGGGCAGTCGCGCACCAGGCCGGGCGGAAATCGGCCGGGCAGGCGACGATTCCTCGGCGGACACTTCCGACGACGACGATTCGGAAACGCCCGAGGGCCGCCGGCGCGGGAGCGCCGGCGGCCCTCGCTCGTGGGGCCGTCACTCGGCGGTGTGGACCTCGACGCGGTTCAAGAGCGACCGGCCGGCCAGGTGCGGCTTGACGATCTCGAGGGCTTGCTGCTTGAGGTAGTAGCTGGGGACGACGCCGCGGAGGACGACCGTCGTCTCGTCCTCTTCCACGGCCAGGTTGCGCAGGGCCCAGATCGGACAGCTGCGGAACGCAAGATAGGCCGGAGACTCCGTCTGCAGGGTCGGCATGGGGCCAGGCTCCTTGTCGTCACGACGACTTGCTTACATCCGGTCCGCCACGGCGCAACGGCCACGGCGAGTGTTGTAAGAGCCGGGTTCGGGCCGATCCAGACGGGGACGGGACGGCCTGCCGCTACCGGCGGTTTGCTTCCGTGCCCGCGGGACGCGGACCAGTCGGCTCGACGAAGCCTCCGGACTTCGTGACTCGAGCGCCTGTATGGTACGGGCCACGGCAAGACGCCGCAAATAAAATCCGGGCAGGTTCCGGAAAATCGGACGACGCGGTCGGGAGGTCCAGGGTGAAGGTCCAGCGGCTCCAGGTTTCCGTCGTCCGCATCCCGCTCCGGCGGGCCATCCGCCACGCGTCGCACGCCCGCACCGAGACGGACAACCTCGTCGTCCGCTGCACGCTCGACGACGGCACCGTCGGCGTCGGCGAGGGCGTCCCGCGCGACTACGTCACCGGCGAGACGGCCGACGACTCGGTCGCCCTGCTCCAGGCGAGCGACCTGGCGTCGCAGCTCGAACCGGCCATCGACCTGGCCGGGGCGGTCGCCGTCGCCCGGCGGTTGACGATCGCCCCGACGCCGGGCGACGACCGGGCGATCCGCGGCAACGCCGGCCGGTGCGCCGTCGAGCTGGCCTACCTCGACGCGGCCTGCCGCCGCCTCGGCCAGCCGCTCGGCGCTGTCGTCCCACTCGTCGTGCCGGAGCTGCACCGCCCGGTCGGCGAGGTGCGCTACAGCACCGCGATCACGTCGTCGAAGGGCTGGAAACTCGCCCTGCTCGGCTGGGCGTACTGGGCCTACGGCTTCCGCCAGGTCAAGCTCAAGGTCGGCATCGAGGGCCAGGACGACGTCGCCCGGCTCGGCCGGTTGCGCCGCTGCGTCGGCACGGGGGTCGATCTGCGCGTCGATGCGAACGAGGCGTGGTCGCCGGTCGACGCGGTCGAGAAGATCCGCGCCCTGGAAGCGTTCGCGATCACGAGCGTCGAGCAGCCGATCGCCCACGAGCAGGTCGCCGCCCTGGCCGAGATCCGCAAGGCGATCCGCACGCCGGTCATGCTCGACGAGTCGCTCTGCGGCAAGGTCGATGCCGAGCGGGCGGTCGCCGGCGGCTGGTGCGACCTGTTCAACCTCCGCCTGTCGAAGTGTGGCGGCCTCGTCCCGACGCTGGAGCTGGCCGCCCTGGCGAAGCGGGCCGGGCTGGGCTATCAGCTCGGCTGCCAGGTCGGCGAGACGGCGATCCTGTCGGCGGCCGGCCGGCACGTCGCCTGCAACCTGGCCGACGTCCGCTACCTGGAAGGCAGCTTCGACCGCCACCTCGTCCGCGAGGCGCTGGCGACGACGGACATCACGTTCGGCCGGGGCGGCAAGGCGAAGGCGCTGGCCGGCCCGGGCCTCGGCATCGCGATCGACCCGGCCGCCCTGGCGCGGGTGACGCTCCGCGAGGTGGACCTGATCGGAGGCGCGTCATGACCTGGGAGGCCCGCACCCACACCGCCGGCGACGGCTACGTCTGGGGTTTCCGCCGCTACCCGGCGGCCGGCAGCTCGCCGCGCGCCCGGCTCGTCTACCTGCACGGCATCCAGAGCCACGCCGGCTGGTACGAGGCGTCGTGCTCGGCGCTGGCCGAACGCGGCTACCAGGTCGATTTCCTCGACCGACGCGGCTCCGGCGTCAACCAGGCCGCCCGGGGCGACGCGCCGAACTGGGGCCGGCTGGTCGACGACCTGGCCGAGTTCCTCAAGGCGCTGCCGGACGACCGGCCGAAGGTACTGCTCGGCGTCAGTTGGGGCGGCAAGCTCGCCGTCGCGCTGCACCGGCGGCACCCGGGCCTGGTCCAGGGCCAGTGCCTGCTCTGCCCGGGCCTGAAGCCGAAGGTCGCGCCGTCGGCGTTGACGCAGGCCGGCATCGCGGCGTCGTCGCTGGTCAACCCGGCCGGGCTGTACCCGATCCCGCTGAGCGACCCGGAGCTATTCACGCGGACGCCGCGCTGGCTGGCGTTCCTGCGCGACGACCCGCTCGCGCTGCACCAGGCGACGGCCCGGTTCCTGGCCCAGAGCTTCTGGCTGGACCGGTATCTGCGGCGGTGCCCGTCGCGGGTGACGGTGCCAACGCTGCTGGTGCTGGCGGGGCACGACGCGATCATCGACAACTTCAAGACGGCGCGCTACTGCGAGCAGTTCGCCGGGCCGCTGGAGGTGCGGACGTACGCCGACGCGCACCACACGCTGGAGTTCGAGCCGGCCGGGCCGCCGTTCGTGGACGACCTGGCGTGGTGGCTCGAACGACGCGGGCTGGCTTCGTCATAGCCGACGTCGTGAGACTTCGGACGGAGCAGCCCGAATCGTCAAGGGTCACTGCCCGGATCGCATCCGGCGTAGCAGGTGCCAGGCGAAGTGGTCGCCGTACTTGAGTTGGAGGTCGCGACGCCGCCAGTCCTCGCCGGTGATGGTTCCTCGGCAGGTCGCCGCCCCGCAACGGCAGGTCATCGGCTCCGCGTCGTGGTCGATCGTGCTGTAGTCGAGCGTCAGCTCCTCGCCGGCCGCGACGTCCCGCAGGGCGACGAAGACGATCTGGCCCTGCACCCCGACGTTCGGTTCGCAGGAGTGGTTCAGGAACATCATCACCGACTCGAACTCCTCGCCCGTCAGCGGCGCGAGGAACAGGTCGTCGGCGATCTGCATGTCGGCGTCGTTGATGACGGCCTTGTTCCGCGCCCGGGTCGCCCCGTCGATCAGGTGGCCGCCCTTGACGCTGACGATTTCGCCCCGGATGAGCGGCGCGGTCGCATACAGCCCTCGGCCGGCGATCCCGCTCGGCTTCACGACCGTCTTCGGGGAGATGTAGGACGCCACCTTCATCGCCGCCTCTGGTGTAGCTGTCCTTTCCGTGAAGTCTCAACGCTCCGGTTGCGCGTCGCAGCGGGCGTCCGGCCAGGTCGCGACTTGCTTCCCTCACGCCGCCGGCAGCCGGAGCGTGAACCGGCTGCCGACGCCCGGCTCGCTCCGGGCGACGAGCGTCCCGCCCAGCACGACGGCGATGCGGTGGGCGACCGCCAGGCCGAGGCCGACGCCCGGCCGGCCGGACTGCCGCGCCGCGTCCGACCGGAAGAACGGCTCGAACAGCCGGGCGAAGTCCGCCGCCGGGATGCCCCACCCGGCGTCGGTGACGCGCAGCGCCACCCCGCCGTCCTCCCGGCCGGCGGCGACGACGACCGGCGTGCCCGGGTCGCCGTACTTCAGGGCGTTCTCGACCAGGGCGTCGAGCGCCTGGCCGAGCAGCGCCGGCGACGCCGCCACGACGAGCGGCCCGGCCGGCTCGATCTCGACGCGCAGGTCGCCCGCCCGCGGGTGGCCAGCCCAGCGCTCCGCCTGGCGCGGCAGCCAGTCGGCCAGGTCGAGCCGCTCCGCCGGCGGGGCGTCCGCGTCCGGCCGGGCGAGGAACAGCAGCGCCTCGACGACCTGGCGCAGGCGCTCCGCCTCGGCCCGGACGGTGTGCAGGACGCGGCGGTACTCGTCCGGCTCGCGGTCGCGGCGGCACGCCACCTCGACCTGGCCGAGCAGCGTCGCCAGCGGCGTCCGCAGCTGGTGCGACGCCTCGGCCGCGAAGCCGCGCTGCCGGGCGAACGCCTCCGCGAGCCGGTCGAGCACGCCGTTGAACGCCGCGCCGAGCCGGGCCAGGTCGTCCCCCGTCCCGGGCGTCGGCAGCCGGGCGTCGAGCGTCTCGGCCGTCACGCCCTCCGCCGCGACGGCCATGCGCCGCAGCGGCGCGAGCGCCCGCCGGCACAGCCAGATCGTCAGCCCGCCCGAGACGGCCCACGCCGCGACCGACAGCCCGGCGAGGGTCAACCCGAGCCGGCCGAGGTCCGCCCGGGCGTCCGTCACGTCCACGCCGGCGGCCAGGAGCAGGGCGGCGTGGTGGTCACGCTTCCCCGTCGGCCGGGGCGTCCCGGTCGGCCCGACGCGCCGCGTCCCGACCCGCCACGGCCCGGCGTCGCGCACGCCGGCCGCCAGCCCGGACCAGTCGCCCGGCGGCGGCGACGACGCGGCGACGAGGCCGCCGGCCGGGTCGTAGACCGCCCACCGGACCGGGCCGGCGTCCGGGCCGAGGGCGAAGCCGTCCGGCGGGTCCCACTCGACGTCGTGCTCGCCGACGTCGATCGCCGCGGCGGCGAGCGTCTCCAGGGCGGCGGCGACCCTGGCGTCCGCCTCGGCGTACAGGTGCTGGCGGGTCAGGCCGTACAGCACGGCGGAGAAGCCGAGCAGGACGGCCGCCAGGGCCGCCAGCGCCGACACCGTCAACCGGGCGGCCAGGCTCATCCGTCGTCCCCCTCGCCGTCATCCGGCTGGCGCAGCACGTAGCCCCGGCCGCGCAGCGTGTGGAGCAGGCGCGGCCCGTGCGCCTCCAGGGCCTTGCGCAGGCCCATGACGTGGACCTCGAGCGTGTTCGACACGCCGTCGTAGCGCTCGTCCCAGACCTGCTCGTAGATGCGCGCCTTCGACAGGACGTGGCCCGGGTGGCGCAGGAAGAACACGAGCAGGGCCTCCTCGCGGGCCGTCAGGTCGAGCGGCCGGCCGGCCCGCGTCGCGCGGCGCGTCGCCAGGTCGACCTCGACGTCGGCGAAGGACAGGGTCGTCCCCGCCCCGGCGTCGCGGCGGCGGACGAGGGCCCGCACCCGGGCGAGCAGCTCCTCGAACGAGAACGGCTTGCACAGGTAGTCGTCCGCGCCGGCGTTGAGGCCGCGCACCCGGTCGGCGACCGCGTCGCGGGCGGTCAGGAACAACACCGGCGTCGCCCGGTCGGCCTGGCGCAGCTCGGCGAGCAGCTCCAGGCCGTCGCCGCCGGGCAGCCACCAGTCGAGGAGGACGGCGTCCCAACCGCCGGCGCGCAGGGCGGCCCGCCCGGCCGGGGCGTCGGCGGCGTGCTCGACGGTGAACCCCTCCTCGCGCAGGCCGCGGACGAGGAAGTCGGCCAGGTTCGCCTCGTCCTCGACGACCAGGATGCGGATGCCCATGCGCCGCCCTCGGGTGTCGGTCCCCCGCCGTGATGATACCCGTCCGGGCCGGGCGGTGGCGGAGGATGAAGCGGAATTTATCTCCGCCTCACGGTGGTTTTATCCGCCCCGGGTAGGATGTGGACGTGTCGCGGCCGGCGGTCGGCGGCGAGGACACCCGCGAGGAGGAGACCGACATGAACGACACCCGGCGATCCGAGGACAGGGCCGTCGCGTACGGCGGCCTCGGCATCCTGGCGGCGGTTCTGCTCGTCGCCAACCTGCTCGAGCTGTTCGCCCGCCTGGGCAAGCCCGGCCCGGCCACGGCCCACGAGACGTTCGTGGCCACGTTCCAGGCCGTCCTGTGCGTCGCAGTCGGCGGCATCCTGCTCGCCGCTGCGATCGCGGCCTGGGCCACCCCGCCTCAGCGCAGGTAGCGGTTGATCAGGTTCTCGATGAACTCCTGCCGGCCGGAGACGTTCGGCGTCACGTCGCCCTTCTTGAGCATGTACGCCTCCAGCGATTCGAGCGTCGCCGAGCCCGATTCGATCTCCTGGCCGACGCCGGAATCCCACGACGCGTAGCGCTTCTGGACGACGTCCTTCAGCTCGCCGTCGGCGCGGATCTTCGCCGCGAGCTTGAGCCCCAGCGCGAAGGCGTCCATGCCGCCGACGTGCGCGTGGAACAGGTCGTTCGGCTCGAAGCTCTCGCGGCGGACCTTCGCGTCGAAGTTGATGCCGCCCGGCGTCAGGCCGTCCTGGCCGAGGATGACCAGCATGCACTGCGTCGTCAGGTAGTAGTCCGTCGGGAACTGGTCCGTGTCCCAGCCGAGGAGCAGGTCGCCGCGGTTGGCGTCGATCGAACCCAGCGCCCCGTACGCCGAGGCGTACGCCAGCTCGTGCATCATCGTGTGGCCGGCCAGCGTCGCGTGGTTCGTCTCGATGTTGAGCTTCATGTGCTCCATCAGGCCGTAGCCGCGCAGGAACGCGATGCACGCCGCGACGTCGAAGTCGTACTGGTGCGTCGTCGGCTCCTTCGGCTTCGGCTCGATCAGGAACTGGCCGCCGAAGCCGATCTTCTTCGCGTAGTCCTTCGCCAGGTGGAAGAACTTCGCCAGGTGGTCCATCTCGCGCTTCAGGTCGGTGTTGTAGAGGTTCGCGTACCCCTCGCGGCCGCCCCAGAAGACGTAGTTGACGCCGCCGAGGTCCTTCGTCACCTCGAGCATCTTCTTCACCTGGGCGGCCGCGAACGCGAACGCATCCGCGTTGCAGCTCGTCGCCGCGCCGTGGACGTAGCGCCTGTTGCTGAACAGGTTCGCCGTGCCCCACAGGAGCTGGATGCCGGTCCGGCCCTGGGCCTCCTTCAGCTTGGCGACGACCTTGTCGAGGTTGGCGTTCGACTCCCTGAGCGAACCGCCCTCCGGGGCGACGTCGCGGTCGTGGAAGCAGTAGAACGGGACGCCGAGCTTCTCCATGAACTCGAACGCGACGTCGACGCGCTTCAGCGCCATCTCGACCGAGTCGGTGCCGTCCTCCCAGGGGCGGACGGCGCAGCCGGGGCCGAACGGGTCGCCGCCCATGCCGCGGAAGGTGTGCCAGTAGCAGACGGAGAAGCGCAGGTGGTCGCGCATCGTCTTGCCGGCGACGACCTCGTCCGGGTTGTAGTGGCGGAAGGCGAGCGGGTTCTTCGACTCGGGGCCTTCGTAGGGGATCTTCGGCACGTCGGGAAAGAAAGCCATCGCGGCACCTGCGCACGGAAAGGTACGGGGTTGGGACATACCCCGACGATTGTATTCATTCCGGCCGCGTCTCGAAGTGGCGTTTGACGTGCTGGACGAGGTTCTTCATCACGAAGCCCTGCTCCGGCTGGATGTCCACCCGGACCCCGGCGGCGGCGAGCGACTCGGTCATCGTCGGCCCGACGGAGGCGATCACGGTGCGCTCGTAGCCGCGCCGCAGCTCCGCCTCCAGGCCGGCCTCCTTGGCGACCTCATGCAGGCGATCGACCTGCGGCGAGCTGGTGAAGACGAGGGCGTCCACCCGGCCGGCGTCCATGTCGCGGATCAACTCGACGACGCGCGTCGCGTCCGACGCCGGGGCGTAGACGTACGGCAGGATGGGACGCGGCGTCGCCCCGGCGGAGGCAAGGAAGTCGAGGAGCTTCGGGTTCTCCGGCGCGTAGAGTTGCACGCCGACGGTCGCCCCGGCGAGCGGCTCCTTCGCCAGGGTGGCGATGACGCCGTCGGTCGTCGGCGTCTCGGCGATGACGTCGGAGCCGAGGCCGATCTCGCGCAGCGCCCGGACCGGCTTCGGGCCGCGCGTCACCTTTCGGGCGCGGTCCAGGGCGGCGCGGTAGGCGTCCGCCTGGCCCTGGCTCTCGGCGACGGCCCCGAGGCGGCGGACGCCCTCGCCGGTCAGGAAGACGACGTAGCCGAACCGGTCGGCGTACAGCTCGTCGAGCCAGGCGCGGACCGGGGCCGGGTCGGGGGCGTCGAGGATGGCGAGCATCGGGAAGCGCAGCGCGACGGCCCCCTCGCGTTCGAGCAGGCGGGCCAGCTCCTCCAGCTGTCGGCCTTCCGCCAGGGCGATCCGCTTGCCGTCGAGTGGCCCGCTCATTACCCGCCTCCGCTCAGCCTGGGGCGGCGGCCGGCTCGGGGATGAGGACCGGGGCCGCGCGCCGCGCCCGCAGCATGTCGAGATGGAACCAGACCGCCCCGGCGACGGTCAGCAGCAGCACGACTAGGAACGTCGTCTGCGGCACGCCGGTCCACCGGGCCAGGTACGCCCACAGCGGCGGCAGGACGAACCCGCCCAGCGCCCCGAGCAGGCCGACCAGGCCGCCGACCGCGCCGACCTCGCGCGGGAAGTGCTCCGGGATGAGCTTGTACACCGCCGCCTTGCCCAGGCCCATGCCGCAGCCGAGCACGAACACCGCCGCCGTGAACGCCCACACGCCGAGGCCGACCGGGAGCGAGAGTACCACACCCGCACCCGCCATCGCCAGCAGGATCGCGTACATCACCGGCGTCGCCCCGTAGCGGTCCGACAGCCAGCCGCCGACCGGCCGGAGGAGGCTCGCCGGGAAGATGTACAACGCGGTCAGCAGGCTGGCGATCTGGAGCAGCCGCGTCGCGCCGGCGTCGCCGTCGGGCAGGGCGAACGCCGCGCGGAGGTCCGGGCCGTACACCTCGACGTAGTACGCCGGCAGCCAGAGCGACAGGGCGACGTACGCCCCGAAGACGACGACGTAGTGCAGGCCGTACTGCCAGACGCGCGGCTCGCGCAGCGGGGCGACCAGCTCGCGGAACGGCCGGCCCTTCGCCGGGGTGCGGTCGTGCGCCGGGGCGAGGAACCAGACCGCCGCCGCCACCAGGACGAGCAAGGCGGCGTAGAGCTGGGGGTAGAAGCGCCAGCCGTCGGTGAAGAGGGTGAGCAGCACCGCGCCGTAGAAGCCGAAGAGCAGCTTCGTCACCGACGCGCCGACGTTGCCCGCGCCGAAGATGCCCAGGGCGGTGCCCTGCTGCTCGCGCGGGAACCACGCCGCGTTCCAGGCGATGCCGACCGAGAAGGCGTTGCCCGCCAGGCCGAACAGCGCGGCACAGACGAGCAGCTCCTCGTAGCTGTGGACCCGGCTGACCCAGTACGTCGGGATCGCGGTCACGAGCAGGAGCAGGGCCAGGACGCGCCGTCCGCCGTGGCGGTCGGTCCAGATGCCGAAGTGGAAGCGCGGCAGCGACCCGGCCAGGATCGCGACCGCCCCGAGCCAGCCGAGGCCCTCCTTGGTGATGCCCAGCTCCTTGCCGATCGGCACGCCGAGGACGCCGAGCATCAGCCAGACGGCGAACAGGAGCGTGAACGCGATCGTCGAGAGCCACAGGACGCGCTGGCGGTCCCAGGCGGTGGACGGGTCGGGGGTCATGGCGCTACAGTCTGCCTCCCAAGCCCGGGCGTTGCAACGCCCGGGTGACGGCCCACCCGGGGACCGCAGTCCCCGGGCTTGTGGTGGGTGTGTGGGTGGTGTCAACCGACCGACACCGCGTTCTTCAGGATCAAGTTCGCCAGCTGCCCCCGACACGACCCGCACCCGGTGCCGGCGCGCGTCTCCTGCGACAGGCTCGCCAGCGTCGTGCAGCCGCGGCCGATCGCGTCCAGGAGCGTCCCCTCCGTGACGTGGTGGCAGTTGCACACCTCCGGATCGCCGCCGCCGAACGTGCCGGTGCAGAAAACCTCCAGCCGGTTCTCCGGTAGCGGCGTCTCGCGGTCGTACAGCTGCACCAGGGCCGCCGCGTCGGCGGCCGTGCCCGGGCCGAGCAGGACCGCCCCGAGCAGCTTGCCGTCGCGGACGACCAGCTTGCGGTAGGTGCCGCGCCGCTCCTCGACGACCTGGACCACCTCATCGTCGGCCCGCTCCGGCTCGACGACGCCCATGCTCGCCACCTCCAGCCCGGACACCTTGAGCCGGGCGTACAGCTTCGAGCCGCGATACCGGGCGTGCGGGTTCGCCGCCGTCAAGACGTCGGCCAGGACGGCGCTCTGCTCCCAGATCGGCTGGACGGTGCCGTACACCTTGCCGGCGTGCTCGGCGCACTCGCCGAGGGCGTAGATGCCGGGCACCTGCGTCGCAAGCAGGTCGTTGACCAGGACGCCGCGACCGACCGGCAGCCCGGCCGCCTTCGCCAGCTCGACGCGCGGCTTGACCCCACACGCGAACACGACCAGGTCGGTCGGCAGCTCGTTGCCGTCGGTGAGACGGACGCCGGTGACGCGCCGGTCGCCGAGCAGGGCCGCGACCGAGACGCCGGTCCGGACGAAGACGCCCGACTGCTCGATGTTCTTGCGGAGGAGGTCGCCGCCGAGCCGGTCGAGCTGCGTGTTCATCAGCGTGTCCATCAGGTGGACCACGGTGACGTGCAGACCGAGGTCGCAGAGGCCCTTCGCCGCTTCGAGGCCGAGCAGGCCGCCGCCCACGACTACGGCGCTGCTCGCCGGCCGGACCTGGGCGCGGATCTTCTCGCCGTCGTCGATGGTGCGGTAGGCGAAGACGCCGTCCTTGCGCGCCCCGTCCGGGCCGAGCAGCCCCTCGACCGGCGGCACGACCGGCACGCTGCCGGTGGCGAGGACGCAGACGTCGAAGTGGTGCGACCGGCCGGTCGAATCGGTCAGCAGGCGGAACGCCGGGTTGAGCGTCTCGACGCGGGTGCCGACGTGCAGGGCGACGCCGCGCTCGGCGTACCAGTCGCGCGGCTTGAGGGTGATCGCGTCGGCGTCGGAGCCGCCGAGGACGCGGTTGAGCAGGATGCGGTTGTAGCTGCCGTGCGGCTCCTCGCCGTGGACGGCGATCTCGTAAGCCCGGCCCGCCCCGCGGCGGAGCAGGTCGTCCAGGAGTCGGCCGGTCGCCATGCCGTTGCCGACGATCGCGAGGCGCTTGCGGGTCATGGCTTCCCCTCCGAGGCCGGCAGCACGCGCGCGACGCGCACGGCGGCGAGCTTGAACTCCGGCATCCGGCTGACCGGGTCGAGGGCCGGGTTGGTGAGCAGGTTGGCGGCCTCGGAGCCGCCCCAGTGGAACGGCGCGAAGAGCGTGTCCGGCCGGATCGACGCGTCGATCTCGGCGACGAATTCCGCCCGGCCGCGTCGGCTTTCCAGCACGACCCGGCCGCCGGCACTGACACCGTGCTGTCGCGCCAGACGCGGATGGATCTGGAGCCGGGGCCGGTCGCTGACCTGACGGAGGCGGGCGACCTGGCGCGTCTGCGCGCCGGAGTTGTAGTGTTCCTTGTACCGCCCCGTGGTGAAGAAGAGCGGATACTCGGCGTCCGGCTCCTCGCCGGCGGGGCGGTGCTCGACGGCGTGGAAGCGGGCCCGGCCGTCGGGGTGGTGGAAGCGCTCGGCGAAGAGCCGTGGTGTGCCGGGGTGGCCGTCGCCGGGGCAGGGCCAGAAGACCCCGTCCTCGGCGTCGATGCGGCGGTAGGTGACGCCGCTGTAGTCGGCGACCGCCCCGGCCGTCGCCCGGCGCAGCTCGTCGAAGACGGCCTCGGTGTTCGCGAAGGTGAACTTCTCGCCGTGGCCGAGGCGGTCGGCCAGGTCGCGGAGGATGTCCAGGTCGGAGCGCGGCCCGAACGGCGGCCGGGCGACGACGCGGCGGCGGACGACGCGCCCCTCGAAGTTCGTCATCGTGCCGTCCTCCTCGGCCCACTGGAGGACGGGCAGGACGACGTACGCCGTCTCGCACGTCTCGTTCAGGAACGCGTCACAGACGACGAGGAAGTCGAGCGACTGGAGCCGGCGAACGATCCGCGCCGCGTCCGGCGACGCGACGGCGACGTTCGAGCCGACGACGAGCAGGCCGCGAATCCCGCCGTCCGGGCCGAGCGAGTCGAGCAGCTCGAACGCGCTCTTGCCCTTGCGAGGCAGCGTGGCCGGATCGACGTCCCACACCTTCGCGACCGCGGCGCGGTGCTCGTCCACTTCGATGAGCCGATAGCCGGGCAGCTGGTCGGCCTTCTGGCCATGCTCGCGGCCGCCCTGGCCGTTGCCCTGGCCGGTCAGGCAGCCGTAGCCGCTCGCCGGCTTGCCGACCTTGCCCAGCGCCAGGGCAAGGTTGATGAACGCCAGGACGGTGTCGACGCCCTTGCTGTGCTGCTCCGCCCCCCGCCCGGTCAGGATCATCGCCGCCGGGGCCTTCGCCAGCCAGCGCGCCGTCCGCCGCAGGGTTGGCTCCGGCACGCCGGTCAGCCGCTCGACGTACGCCGGGTCGTACGCCAGCACCGCCCGGCGGACGGCGTCGAAGCCGGTCGTCCGGTCGGCGATGAACTTCGCGTCGGTCAGGTTCTCTTCGATCGCGACGTGCAGCAAGCCGTTCGCCAGGGCGAGGTCGGTGCCCGGCGTCGGCTGCAAGAACAGGTCGGCCGTCCGGGCGGTCGCGGTGCGGCGTGGGTCGATGACGACGAGCCGACCGCCCGCCTGTTTCTGCTTCTGGAGCCACTGCACGATCGGCGGCAACGTGTCGGCCGCGTTCGAGCCGACGAGCAGGACGACGTCCGCCTTCGCGATGTCGCTCACCGGGAACGGCATACCGCGGTCGATGCCGAAGGCGCGGTTGTTCGCCGCAGCGGCGCTCGACATGCAGTACCGGCCGTTGTAGTCGATGTTGCTGGTGCCGAGGGCGAGCCGGGCGAACTTGCCGAGCAGGTACGCCTTCTCGTTCGTCAGCGCCCCGGAGCCGAAGACGCCGACGCTGTCCGGGCCGTGGGCGGCGCGCAGGTGGCGGAACGCCTCGGCGACGCGGTCGAGGGCGTCGTCCCAGCCGGCCGGCTCGAGCTTGCCACCGGGCGAGCGGACCAGCGGCGTCGTCAGCCGGGACGGGTGGCGGAGCAGGCCGCCGGCGGTCCAGCCCTTGATGCAGAGCTGGCCGTTGTTGACCGGGAAGTGCGGGTCGCCCTGGACGCGGTACTCCTCGGCGTCGAGCGGGTCGCCGACGAGGACGCCGCACTGGTACGCGCAGTACGGGCAGTGCGTGCGGACCGATTCCAAGGGCAGCGTCGCCATCAGCCGGCCACCCCCAGGTGGACGACGCCGTCGCGGACCTCGACCGGGTACGTCTTGAGCGAGCAGGTGCCGGCCTGGTCGCACTCGCCGGTCGCGCCCTGGTAGCGGTAGGCGTGCAGCGGACAGACGACCTGCTCGCCGATGACCATGCCGTCGGCGAGCGGGCCGCCCTTGTGCGGGCAGCGGTTCTGCAGGGCGAAGACCTTGCCGGCCCGGCTGCGGAAGACGGCGACGACCTCGTCACCGACCTGGAAGGTGCGCGCCAGGCCGAGCGGGATGTCGTCGAGGGGACAGAGAGGGATCATCGGGGTCACCTCAGGGCGAGCGGCGCGGCGTCAGCCCGCCGGTTCTTGTTTCCGGAACCGGAACCGGCGGGCTGACGCCGCGCCGCTCGCCAAATCACGCATCACACCACCGGCAGCGACACCAGCCGCGGCGACTCGAACTGCCCCGGGTACGCCGGCCGATCGCCCTCCAGCCACGGGTCGACGTACGCCGCCATCGTCTTGCGCACCTCCTCGTCGAGGTACGCCCCGAGCCCTTCCGCATCGTCGATGAGCAGGCGCTTCAGCTTGTCGACGCCGACGCGCGGCACGAAGTCGTAGGTCCGCTCCAGCCAGCGGGCGTTGTCGCGGTAGTAGATCAGGAACCGGCCGATGACTTGCAGCGCCTCGTCCTGCGTCTTGACCCGACACAGCACGTCCGTCTTGCGCACCGACGCCCCGGCCGCCCCGCCGACGGACACCTCCCACTCGCCGCCCTCCGTCGCGATGACGCCGACGTCCTTGACGGTCGACTCGGCGCAGTTGCGCGGACACCCAGACACGGCGAGTTTGACCTTGGCCGGGAACTCGAACCCCTGGAAGCGCCGCTCCAGGGCGATGCCCAGTGCCGTCGAGTCGTTCGTGCCGAAGCGGCAGAACTCGCTGCCGACGCACGTCTTGCAGGTGCGGAACGCCTTCGTATAGGCGTGGCCGCTCGGCATGCCCAGCTCGCGCCAGATCGCCGGCAGGTCGTCCTTCTCGACGCCGAGCAGGTCGATGCGCTGGCCGCCGGTGATCTTGACCATCTTGACGCGGTACTTGCGGGCCACCTCGCCGATGCGGATCAGCTCCTCCGGGCTGGTGACGCCGCCATAGATGCGCGGCACGACCGAGAACGTGCCGTCCTTCTGGATGTTGGCGTGGACGCGGTCGTTGATGAACCGGGCGTCGCGCTCGTCGATGTACTCGTCGTTCCACAGGCTCTTGAGCAGGCTCGCCAGGCCCATCTTGCTCTTCTCGTCCTCGCCGGTGCCCAGCTCGCGCAGAACGGCGGCGACGCTCTTGAGGCCGAGGCGGCGGATCTCGGCGACCAGCGTCGGCTTGTCGAGCGGCACGGCCGGGACGTACCAGGCGTCGCTCGGGTCGGCCTTCACCTCGCCGGCGACGGCGACGATGAGGCGCTCGACCATCTTCTTGCAGCTGCCGCAGCCGGTGCCGGCCCGCGTCGCCTTGCCGACCGCGCCGACGGTGCATTTGCCGGCCCGGATCGCGTCGCAGACGGCCTGCTTGCTGACGCCGTTGCAGTCGCAGACCTGGTGCGCGTCCGGCAGGTCGGCGACGGACATCTCCTTCGTCGAGGAACCCGCCGCGAAGAACAGCTCCAGCCGGCGCGTCGGGGCCGGGCTGCCGCTCGTGTACATGCGGACGAGGTCGTCGGCCGGGCCGAGGTCGCCGAGCAGGCACGCGGCGTTGACCTTGCCCTCGCGGATGATCGCCTTCCAGTAGACCTGCCGGGCCGGCTCGCTGAACTGGACGACCTCGTCGGTCGGCAGGACGTCGCCGATCCGGCCCATGCTCGCCAGCTCGACGCCCATGACCTTGAGCTTCGTCGCCTGCTTTGAGCCGACGTAGGCCGCGTCGGGCCCCACTCCCGTCAGGCGCTGGGCCAGGACGCGCGTCTGCTCCCACAGCGGAGCGACCAGGCCGTACAGGACGCCGCGATGCTCGACGCACTCGCCGACGGCGTAGACGTTCGGGTCGCTCGTCCGCAGGTGGTCGTCCACGAGGACGCCCCGGCCGCAGTCGATGCCGCACTCCTGGGCCAGCTCCTTGTTCGGCCGGATGCCGCACGACACGACGACGAGGTCGGCCGGCACCTCGGTGCCGTCGCCGAAGCGGACCGCCTCGACGCGCGAATGGCCGACGAACTCCTTCGTCTGGGTGCCGGTGTGGACGGCGATGCCCATGCCCTCGATCGTCTGGCGGAGGACCGCTCCGCCCGTCTCGTCGAGCTGCTGGCTCATCAGCCACGGGGCCATCTCGACGACGGTGACGCTCACGTCGTGCGTCGTCAGCCCCTTGGCCGCTTCGAGGCCGAGCAACCCACCGCCGAGGACGACGGCGTGCTTGCATCCCCGGGCGTAGGCGGCGATGTCGCGGCAGTCGTCGAGCGTGCGGAAGACGAACACCCCCGGCAGCGACGTGCCGGTGATCGGCGGCACGAACGGCCGGGAGCCGGTCGCGAAGACGAGGACGTCGTACGGCTCGCTCACGCCGTCGGCGTGGACGACGCGCGCCGCGCGGTCGATGCGCGTGACGCGCTTGCCGGCGTGGAGGGTGACGCCGTTGTCGTCGTACCACGCCAGCGGGTTGAGGAAGATCTCGCGCTCGTCCTGGGTGCCGTCGAGGACGTTCGAGAGGAGGATGCGGTTGTAGTTGCCGTACGGCTCGTCGCCGAAGATCGCGATGCGGAAGCGGTGGGGTGCCAGAGCGAGGAGGTTCTCGGCGAGGCGGGCCCCGGCCATGCCGTTGCCGAGGATGACGAGGCGCGGCTGCTGTGCGGGTCCGTGCGCGGACACGTCCGTCTCCCTGCGAGGCGTGTGGCGAGGTCGGCCAGGACACCACGGCCGGGCGGGGGAGAGAACCGCACGGGACCATTCGTACCCCTCTATCCGAATTCCGTGCCAGAGCCTCGCGTTTCGTGAGCCGTCTCCTTCTTTTGACACAACTGGCTTGTTCCCGGCCGGTTGGGACGTCCTCGCTCCCCGCCGCTCAGCCGCCGGCTGCGCCCGGACGGGCAGAGACTGCCGCGTGTGCGGGCAATCGGTTCGGCGGGATGGGGGTGCCGTGCGGCCGGGGTCGGGCGTGACGCGCCCGGATTCTCTCAACCCGACCGATCCGGCGGGGCAAGGTCGGCCGATGGGATGGACAGGGGAAACTACGAAAAGTGGAAGGGGGCTACCATGGCCAGGACGGCGTCTCGATTCGACCTGCGGGGGGGGTTCGTGCTGGCGCTGCTCGTCGGCGGGTTGGCGACCCCGGCGTCGGGGCAGACGTGCCCGCAGCCGTGCGTGCCGTGCCCGTGCCCGTGTGCGAACGCCTCCCCCCAGCCCGGCGTGACGGATCGGTCGATCGAGGACCTGATCTTCCGCACGTCGGCCGACGAGCTGGTCGCCCTGTATCGGCAGGCCCCGGTCGGGACGATCCCGCGCGGCTTCCTGACCGGCGAGGCGATCGTCTTGCCGAACTCGCCGATCCAGCGCTGGGCGTTGCCGATCACGCGCTTCCTGTGGCAGGGCAAGGTCTTCCGCGCCAACGGCACCGTGAGCAACATCGTCCTGGTGCCGCGGATGCGGGCCGTGCCGGCGGTGCATTCGATCGGGGCGAGTTGGCAGGACGGCCGGCCGACGCAGGTCATCGACTACGCCGGCAACTCGGGCCTGTTCCCGTACCTGCGCGACGAGATCCGCGAGATCCGGCCGAACCTCTACCTCGGCATCGCGTACCGGCGGCCGGGCATCACCGGCCGGCCGACCGGGTTCGCGTTCTTCCTCCTGCGCGGCCCGGGAGTGCCGACCCCGCTCTGAGCGGCGTTTACTCGCCCCAGAGCCGACTGTCCTGCGCCAGGTGCCACTTCCTGCCCGACGTCCCGGTCCCGGTCACCGTGAACCCCTGCCGCGACGGCTCCAGGTCCAGACCGTCGCCGGCCCCCTTCGGCAGGGCCAGTTCCCCCAGGCCGCGCGCGTAGCGCCGGTTCGCCTTCAGGTGCGCCTTCTGGGCGTAGTAGACGGCGTGGAGGCGGTCCTTGACGTCCTGGTCCGGGTCGGGCAGGTAGCGCACCGGCCCCTCGGCCTTCGTGCTGAACTGGAGCCGGCCCCAGCGCTCCGGCCGGTGCATGTCGATGACGCCCTGCGGCGACCAGACCCAGTTGTGTTCCGGCCGGCCCTTCACCTTGACGTACTTGCCCTCGACGACGTGGACGTCCCACTCGACGCGCGAGAAGTTGATCCGCATCGCGTCGCCGTCGCGCGGCGGGACGGCCTTCGCGTCCGGGTGCAGTTCCTTGACGCCGGCCCACGGCCAGGCGATCTCGACCGTCCAGCCGACGTCCTTGTCGCGCGGGTCGTTCAGCGTCCCGTCCACGTGCACCGCCGTCTTCAGGCCGATGATTTCCCAGCCGTTGATCGCCGGGCCGCCGTCGCGGTAAGGCTTCGGCAGGAGCAGGTCCCACGTCGTGTTCTTCGCGTTGAGTTCCAGCTCGCCGTAGAGGTGGTTGTCGCCGTCCGGGTCGAGGAAGACCTCGAAGTCCGGCTCGTGGAAGATGACGGAGTCGTGGTCGGCGTACGTCGCCCAGACGTGCGGCTCCTCCATCTCCGCGGCGATGTAGAGGGCCTTGTCGTCCCAGAGCATCTTCATCCGCGTGCGGAAGCGCGGCTTCGGTTTCTTGTCGCCCTCGATGTCGACGAAGTCGTCGCTCCACGGGGCGGCCTTCCAGGCCGCGTCGTCGAGCTTGCCGTCGATGGCCGGGGCGGTGACGGCCTTGTGACAGACGTAGCCGCGCGGGGCGGGCTGCTCCGCCGGCTGGGCCAGGACGAGCGGCACGAGGGCGAGCGGCAATAGCAACGCGAGGCGGCGCATGGGGCCCTTCTTCGGGAAGCCCCTCGCCCCCCGGCTTTGCGGGGGGAGAGGGGTTGGGGTGAGGGGGGCGAAGGCCGGTCGTGGTGACAGGGCGCTGTCGGCACCGCGTCGCCCACTCCCCCCTCACCCCCGACCCCTCTCCCCCGCAAAGCCGGGGGGCGAGGGGAGAAAGACGGTCACTTCACCTCGACCGCCACCTCGGCGTCGAACATCAGCTTCGGGTCGCCGCGATCGGCGAGCGTCCGCAGCAGGACGGCGATCGTCCGGGCCGGCGTCCCGGCGTACAGTTCCTTGTCCCCTTGCACGACCGTGACCGGCTTGTCGAGATCGGCCATGCGGTCGTCCAGGCGAACGAGCAGCTTCGCCACCTTCTCGGCGGCGGTGACCTCGACCTTCTGACCGTCGCGGCGGGCGACGACAAGGCTGTCGCCCTTCGCCTCGCCCGGCGGCACGGCCAGCCAGTACGACCGCTCGTGCGGCGTGCCGGTCTGCTTCCAGACGACGCGCTCCGGGACCGGGTTGCGCGTGAACTTCGCCATCCACGGCAGGGCGGCCTTGTCCTCCAGGTTCATCCAGTGGCCCTTGCCCTCGTGGATCTTGACGAAGTGCTCGTACCCCTTCGGGTCGTCCTTCTGGAGCTTGTCGAGCTGCTCGCCGTACTCCCGGCCGACCTTGTTGCGGTTGTAGGCCGAGTCGTTCCCGCCGACCTGGAGCGCGAACGGCACGTTGCGCAGCGACAGGAGCGAGACGCCGTTCGGGTGGCCGGCCATCATCGCCGCCCCGGCCCAGCGGTCGGCCATGCGCGGCCCGATCTGGTAGACGCCGTCGCCGCCGGCGGAGTAGCCGAGGACGTAGACCTTGTCGGGATTCACGTCCTCCAGGACGATCAGGTCCTCGATCAGCCGGCCGAACAGCCGGTCGATGTGGCCCTCGTGCCAGAGGTTCCAGGTGTTCGTCGGGGCGCGCGGGGCGAGGTAGATGCCCTCGTCCACCGTGTAGAGCTTCTTCTGGTTCTCATACTGCTGGTCGTTCACCTGCTTGGGAGCCCCGCCGCCGCCGTGGAGCGAGATCCACAGGCTCCGGCCGCCGGCCGGCTTGTCGCCGAACGTCTTGTAGAAGAACGGCATCTCGAGGTCCTTCTCCTTAAGGACGCGCGCCTCGACCTCGGCCTTGCGGTCGGCCTTGATCCGCGCGACGTGCGCCTGCCAGATCGCCTCGCGCGCCGCCGCCGCGTCGGCCTTCGTCAGCGGCACCTTCGCGAAGTCCTTGCCGACGAGGTCGGTCAGCTTCTCCGGCTTCGCGTCCAGGGCGGCGCGGAGCGCCTTGACCGCCTCGGCCGACGCCCCCGGCTCCGGCCCGGCGACGACCAGTTCGACGAGCTGCTGCTTGCCCGCGTCGCCGGTCTTGAGCGCCTTCTCGACGCCGCCGGCCTGGATCTTGTACTCACGACCCGGTTGCAGGTCGAAGCCGAGCAGGTCGTTCGTGTCGGCCGTCTCGCCGCGCGACGTGCCCTCGGCGCGCGTCTTCGCGTCACCGGCCGCGGTGACGACGACCGGCACGGCGACGCGCTTCTTCGTCGCATCGACGACGCGGACGTGGACGCGGAACGTCGCCATCGGGGCGGCCGGCTTGGCGTAGCGGTCGGTGACGTTCTCGGCCGGGACGGTCTTGTCGCGCATCGCCCAGACGAGCGGGAAGTGCTGCGCCGTCTTCTGGAAGCTCGCCGCGTAGATGGCGTGCTCGGCCGAGTCCTTCTTCGCCTGGGCCGCGTCGCCGACGAACCAGCCGCGGTCGAGGCCCTTCGGGTCCTGCTCGCACGCCCCGGTGAAGTGCCAGTCCTTGTCCCAGACCTCGACCCAGGTGTGGTTGCCGCGCTTGTTCGCCCAGAGCGGCGTACCGACGAGCCGGGCCGGCACACACACCGACCGGCACGCATCCGCCAGGACGATCGACAGGCCGGTGCAGGACGCCTTGCCCTGGTCGATCGACTCCTTCGGGCTCTGGTTCGGGGCCTTGCGCTCGGTCGAGTAGCGGACGTTGAGCTTCTTGAAGAGTTCGGCGTTGAGCTTGATCGCCGCCTCGGACGCCGTCTTGCAGTCCTTCACGAGCGGCAGGCAGAGGTCGTAGAACTCCTTGCGCCAGGCGTCGCGTTTCTCGTCGACGTTGGCGTAAGGCAGGACGTCGTTGAGGAAGACCGCCTCGGGGATGTCCTTACCCCAGGGCACCTCGTCGCGGGCCTTGTACGCCAGGGCGGTGTTCGTCAGGAGGAACTCGGCCGACAGGGTCTTCGCGTCCTTCTCCGGCATGTGGGCGATGAGGAAGGCCATGCCCTTGCGCTGCTCCGGGGGCACGGCGGCGAGCGCCTTCTCCAGCTCGGGGCGGTTGGTACCGGCCCGGGCGAGGCCCTGCTCGACGTCGTCGGCCCACCACTTCGCCGACGGCTGGGACACAATCGCGGCGGTGCCGGTCAGCGCGACGGCGGCGACGAAGACGAGGCGCAGGAGCTTCACGGTCGGTTTCCTCGCGAGTTCCGGGGACTGAAGTGGATTGTCGCGGTTCGCCCCGGCGCGGGTCAACCGCCGGCTGGGTATTTCTGCCGGGTTTTCTTTCGGAGCGGGCATTTCGGGGAGAGAGGTGATGCGTTATTTCTCCGTCGTGGAGCGGTCGTGGGTAAGGCGTCGGATCACCCGTCGCGGCTCACTCGCCCGGCCCGAGGTCGAACAGGTCGAATTCAGCCCGGACGGACGGTTCCTGGTGACCTGCTGCGAAGCCGGCCGTGTCGGCCCGTGGGACGTACTCACCGGAGGGCCGCCCACGTCGGACCAGGAACCCGAGTTCATGCCCGGGACGCGGGCGACATTCCATCCTTCCGGAGGCTGGCTGGCCGGGACGGGCGAGTTCGGCGGACTGGCGATCTACGACCGCAATCGGCATCACACGATCCGTGACCCCGACTGGGGCGGGATCGTCATCGGCCGGGCCTGCATCACCCCGGATGGTCAATACCTGATCTCTTACGCACTCGGAGCGCATCGGGTCGGCTTGCGGGAGCTGAACGCGCGGCTTTGGCACCCGAACGGGAGGAACCCTTCCCTCTGGTCCACGGCCCTGCCCCAAACAATTCCGGGGTTCGGCTGGGACACCGGCTTGGCGGTCCTCGCGGACAGCGAGCGGTTCGCCGTCGCTGAAGTCGAGAGGACCAACCACGGCCGGCTCACGGTTCGGGCCGTCCGGACGGGTGATATCCTCGCGGCTCATCCTCTTCCGCTCAAAGGAACCGAAGTCCTTGACCTCGTCGTCGCGCCCGACGACGGACTCGTGGTGGCATGGAGCGGACGGCATTTGCACCTGTGGTCTTGGCGATGCCCGGAGGCACCGGTTCGCATCGTGCCGAACGAAGGCCGGAAGCACTTTACCGCCGCTGTGTTCCACCCGTCGGGCGAGTACCTTGCCGCGACGAGCAACGACGAGACGGTCAAGGTCTACGAGACAACGACCTGGAAAGTGGCGCGGGTCTACCAGTGGGAGATCGGCCGCATGAGGAGCGTGGCGTTCAGCCGCGACGGGATGCTGGCGGCCGCCGGCGGCGACCGCGGCGACGTAGTCGTCTGGGATGTCGATTTGTAGGGGCATCCGGCCCGCTTCACCCCTCCAGCGCGGACGACGCCTTGACGGCGGCCCGTAGCTCGCCGAAGAGCACAGCCAGCTCGGCCGGTCGGTAGTGGGCGTTGAGGCCGCTCGGGCTCGGCAGTACCCACGCCACCGAGCCGGCTAACACCCCCGGCTGAAGGCCCAGGGCGGCGGCGCGCGGGCCGAACGCCGTCCGGTACGCGCCGACGCCGAGGAACGCGACCACCCGCGGCCGGTACTCTTCGAGCTTGGCCAACAGTAGCCGGCCACCGTCGCGGATCTCGTCGTCGGTCAGCTCCGCCGCGTTGCGGGTGGCGCGTGCGACGAGGTTCGTCAGGCCGAGCTGACGCGCGAGCAGCGTGTGGTCCTCGAACGGTGACAGGCGGCGCTCGGTGAAGCCGCCGCCGTGCAGCGCCGGCCAGAAGCGGTTACCCGGCCGGGCGAAGTGGCGGCCGACCGCCGCCGAGTAGACGCTCGGGTTGATGCCGCAGAAGAGCACGTCGAGCCCGTCGGCCAGCACGTCGGTCAGCGTCCGGCCGTGGGCCGCCTCCAACTGCTCCGGCGTCGGCCGCCACGGTGCCTCGGTCATCCCCGCCCTCCCCTTCCACGCCCCCACGGATTGTAGGGCGCGGCGGGCTCGACTCGGCCGACTGACGAAGACGGAACGGCGGGATGGATTGTCGCGGAAAGGTTCGCGGCGGTGCCGCCGATCAGGCGCGCAAAAAAACTTGATCTCGCGCGAACCCCGGTTATTATGTGGATGTCCACTGTACGTCGGGTCGCGCGGCACGTGGCGCGACTTACTAGGGCCCGCCGGCTGACGTTCGGGTTTATCGTCGGCCTCCGGGGTGTCTCTAGCAGAAGGAGGTGGTCACCTTGTGTACCAATAACCGCGAGGGGCTGCGCTGACCGCAGCCGACGGGTTTGCCGTCGGTGGCAGCCCCAAAAGTAGAAGGCTCCGGCGTCTATCTCGCCGGGGCCTTCCTTGTTTTTTGGCCTCGTTCGCGGGCGGTTACGGCCGGCGTCGCCTTTCGGTTGTCCGGGTGGGGTTCCCGACGGCCTAGAATGCAGAGAGGTCCCGCCGATGCCAGGAGCCACGACGATGGCCGCCGAACCGCCGCGAGTCCGCTCCGCCTACCCGCTCGTCTGCCGGGCGGCCCGGGCCGAGCCGACCGTCGTCCAGGCGCGCGGCTTCCGGGTCGGCGACGGCCATGTCGGCTACGTCGCCGGGCCCTGCTCGGTCGAGAGCCGCGACCAGATCCTCGACACGGCCCAGCGCGTCCGCGACGCCGGGGCGACCGCCCTGCGCGGCGGGGCGTTCAAGCCGCGCACCAGCCCTTACAGCTTCCAGGGCCTCAAGGCGAAGGGCCTGGAACTGCTCGCCGCGGCGCGCGAGCGGACCGGCCTCGCCATCGTCACCGAGGTGATGGCCCCCGAGGACGTCGACCTCGTCGCCGCCCACGCCGACGTGCTCCAGATCGGGGCGCGCAACATGCAGAACTACCCCCTCCTCGAAGCGGTCGGCTCCCGCCGCGTGCCGGTCCTGCTCAAGCGCGGTCCATCGGCGACGATGGAGGAGTGGCTCCTCGCGGCGGAGTACGTCCTCAAGGGCGGCAACGACCGTGTCATCCTCTGCGAGCGCGGCATCCGGACGTTCGAGACGCACACGCGCTTCACGCTGCCGTTGGCGAGCGTGCCGTACCTGCGCGAGCGGACCCACCTGCCGGTGATCGTCGACCCGAGCCACGGCACCGGCCGGGCCGACCTCGTCGCACCGATGGCGCTAGCGGCGCTGGCCGCCGGGGCGGACGGCCTGATGGTCGAGGTCCACCCCGAACCGGGCGAGGCCCTCAGCGACGGCGACCAGGCCCTGACGCCGGGGCAGTTCCACCTCCTGATGCAGGCGTGCCGCCGCGTCGTCGAGGCGGTTCGCGTTCCCACCACCACATAGCCGCCGGCTTGCCAGCGGTCTTCGTCTCCAAGACCCCGGGCAAGCCCGGGGCTATATGACGAGCGCTCCCGCTGTCACGTCGCGCCCCCGACGAGCGTACCCCTTCCGCGTCCCATCTCGTCCCAGCGCTCGCGGAGGACCGCCGCATGACCGCGCCCGACGGCTTCGTCTACGTCGCCGACTTCCTCTCGCCGCCGGAGCACGACGAGCTGCTCCGCTTCGTCGCCGGCCTGGAGTATTACCACGACACGTTCCGCGGCCAGCGCCTCAAGCGCGGCTTCGCCCAGTTCGGCTACACCTACGTCACCTCGGGCCGCCGCCTCCGGCCGGCCGCGCCGCTGCCGCCGGAGCTGGCGGCCCTCCTCGCCCGGGCCGCGCCGTTCTGTCCGGACGCCCTCCCGTTCAACCAGTGCATCGTGACGCGCTACCCGGCCGGGGCCGGCATCGGCTGGCATGTCGATGCGCCGGGCTTTGGCGACGGCATCGCCGGCGTCAGCCTCGGCGGCGTCGGCCGGTTCCAGTTCCGTCGCGTCGGCGAGGAGGCGGTCGCCCACGAACTGGACCTCGCCCCGGGCTCGCTGTACCGTATGCAGGGGCCGGCCCGATGGGACTACCAGCATCAGGTGCCGCCGGTCGGGACGGTGCGGTTCTCGCTCACCTTCCGCCACGTGCCGGGAGGCGACGGCTGATCGCGAAATACGGAGGTGTCGGATGACGACGTGGTGTCTCGTGGCGGTGCTCGCCCTGGCGGCCGACGAGCCGAAGGTGACCGCCGACGTGGTCTACGGCCACAAGGACGGCCTGGCCCTGACGTTCGACGTCTTGCAGCCGGCCAAGCCGAACGGGGCCGGCATCCTCTGGCTGCAGAGCGGCGGCTGGTACTCGACCTGGCGCGACGTGAAGGCGGTCCTGCCGGCGGCCAAGGCGATGCTCGACGCCGGCTACACGGTCTTCATCGTCCGCCACGGCAGCGCGCCGAAGTACACCGTGCCGGAGGCGGTCGACGACGTCCGGCGGGCGGTGCGCTTCATCCGGATGCGCTCGGCCGACTGGGGCGTCGATCCGAACCGGCTCGGTGTCACCGGGGCGTCGGCGGGCGGCCACCTGACGCTGATGCTCGCCACGACGGGCGACGACGGCAACCCGGCCGCGACCGACCCGGTGCTGAAGTCGCCGAGCCGGATCGCCGCCGGCGTGTCGCTCTGCCCGCCGACCGACCTGCGCGGCTGGACGACGACCCCGCCCGACGCGATCAAGGCCCTGCCGCAGCTGAAGCCGCCGCTGACGTTCCCGGCCGAGAAGGAGGCCGCCGTCTCGCCGCTGCTGCACGCGACGGAGAAGGCCGCCCCGGTGCTGATGATCCACGGCGACAAGGACGACCTCGTGCCGATCGAGCACAGCCGGAAGATGCTCGACGCCCTGAAGCAGGCGAAGGCGACCGCCGACCTGCTCGTGCTGGAAGGGGCCGGCCACGGCCTGCCGGGGAACAAGACCGGGCCGGCCCTGCTCGACTGGTTCGGCAAGCACCTCGCGAAGAAGCCGTAACCGGCCCTGGACACGCCGTCGCCACTTCGGGCGCGGAATCCGGCCATTCCGGCTGGAAACGCGCCCGGCACACTGTTTGCTACTCCCCCTCCCCTACGCTCAGCTACCGATGCCGCCGTCCGGGCGGCCTCCTCGCGACGCGCCGACGCACCCCAGGCCTACCTGCCCCCGGCAGGTGGAGACGTCGCCCCCTTGCCTTCAGGAGACCGGCCGACATGGCGGGACGATTCGCGTTCGTGGCGGCGTGGCTGGCCACGGCCGGCCTGGCGTCGGCGGCCCCGCCCGCCGTGGGCGACCTGGCCCGGCGGATCGACGCGCGCCTCGCGGCGGCCTGGAAGGCGGAGGGCGTCGAGCCGGCCCCGGCGGCGGACGACGCGACGTTCCTGCGCCGCGTCTCGCTCGACCTGATCGGCCGCATCCCGACCCCGGCCGAGGTGGACGCCTACCTGCGCGACCGCGCCACCGACAAGCGCCGCCTCCTGGTCGAGCGGCTGCTCGCCTCGCCCGGCTACGCCCGCCACTGGGCCGCCGTCTGGCGGCACGCCATCCTCCCGCAGGCCGACACGCCGCAGTTCGCCAACCTCGGCCCCGCCTTCGAGGACTGGCTGCGCGACGAGCTGACGGCCGGGACCGGCCACGACCGCCTGGCGCGTCGCCTCCTGACGCCGGCCATCGGGGTGCCCGGCGAGGCGACGCTCGCCTTCTACGCCGCGAGCGAGGCCCGGCCGGAGAACCTCGCCGCGAACACCGCCCGCGTCTTCCTCGGCGTCAACCTCGACTGCGCCCAGTGCCACAACCACCCCTTCGCCCGCTGGACCAAGCGTCAGTTCTGGGCCTTCGCCGCCTTCTTCGCCGCGCCGCGCGACGGCCGACTCCAGCTGCGGCTGCCGGAGTCGGAGGCCGTCGTCCCGGCGCGCGTCTTCCTCGACGCCCAGCCGGCCTGGCCGGCCGCCCTGGAGGCGGACACCGGGCGGCAGGTCCTCGCCGGCTGGGTCACGTCGCCGGACAACCCGTTCTTCGCCCGCAACGCCGTCAACCGCGTCTGGGCCCAGCTCTTCGGCCACGGCCTGGTCGAGCCGCTCGACGACCTGTCGGAGGAGAACCCGCCCAGCCAGCCGGAGGTGCTCGACGCCCTGGCCCGGGCGTTCGTCGAATCGGGGCACGACGTGAAGTACCTGTTCCGCGTCCTGACGGCGACGCGGGCCTACCAGCTGGGCAGTCGCCGGCCGGCCGGCAAGCCGGACCCCGCGCCCGAGCTGTTCGCCCGGATGCCGGTGCGCGGCCTGAGCGCCGAGCAGCTGTACGACACCCTGCGCCTGGCAACCGGCGAGCCGCTGACCGCCGTCGGGCTGGAAGCCCCGGCGCGGCGGCAGTTCCTGGCCCGGTTCCACGCCGACCGTCCGGCGACGGCGCAGCGGTCGGTGTTGCAGGCCCTGGAGCTGATGAACGGCCCGCGCGTGCGCGAGGCCCTGGCGACCGGCAAGACGCTCGCCGCCGTCGCCGACGCGCCGTTCCTGGATTCGGCCGGCAAGGTCGAGGCACTCTTCCTCGCGACGCTCGGCAGACGGCCGGACAAGGACGAGGCGGCCGAGCTGGTCGGCCTGGTCGATCGCGCCGCCGAGGCCGACCGCCGCAAGCGGCTGGCCGACGTCTTCTGGGCGCTGCTCAACAGTACCGAGTTCAGCGTCAACCACTGACCGAGAGGTTCCGATGTCCCGTCGCGGTTTCACGTTGATCGAGCTGCTGGTCGTCATCGCGATCATCGCGATCCTGATCGGATTACTGCTCCCCGCCGTGCAGAAGGTGCGCGAGGCCGCCTTCCGGGTCCAGTGCCACAACAACCTCAAGCAACTCGGCCTCGCGTTGCACGCCTTCCACGACGCGAATAAGGCCCTCCCAGTGAATCGCGCCGGGCCGGGGGCTGGGTTCGGCTACCACGGCTGGGGGATGCGCATCCTGCCCTACCTCGAACAGGACAACCTCTACAAGCGGTGGCAAATGGACAAGGACTTCTTCGCGCCCGAAAACCGGGCCGTCGTCGGGGAGCCGATCAAGGTGTACCAGTGCCCGGCGACCGATCAGCCGCGCTTCATCGACCCGGTTATCCTGAGCGGAGCCAACTCGGGAACCAAAGCCGCGGTCAGCAACTACATGCCGTGCGCCAACATCTTCGACCCGCGCTTTCCCGGGGGAATGCTGGTTCGCGTCGGTGCCCTGGAAGGGGCGAACCGCAAGATCACGGACATCACCGACGGGACGGCGAATACGATCCTCTTGGCCGAACAGGCCGGTCGCCCGGATCACTGGATCCTCGGCAACAAGCAGCCCACGAACGCGCTCCTGAACCAGAAAGATTGGTTCGGCCCGTGGGCCGGGTTCAACACGTTCGTGGGCGTCACCTCCTACACGGACGACGGCCTGTCGATGGGGGGTAGCTGCTCGATCAACTGCAACAACAGCAACGGACTCTACAGCTTCCACACCGGGGGCTGCCCGGCCGTCATGTGCGACGGGTCGGTGCGGACGCTCCGCGTGGGGATGAACCCGTTCGTTCTGTTCGCGATCGTCACGAAGGCGGAAGGGGAGGTGGTCGGTGGTGAGGAATTTTGACCGCGTCACGTGCCGAATCGGTGCGGCGGTCGTCTTCGCGATCCTCGCGGCTACCGGTTGCTCTGGGATCCCGGCTGGGCGGTCACCCGTATTCCCAGTGCGCGGAAAAGTGATGGCGAAAGGGCAACCCGCGGTCGGTGCCACCGTCGTGTTCCACTCCCTCACCGATTCCGGGCCGCGAGCGATGCGGCCGCACGGCGTGGTCCGGGACGACGGCACCTTCCAACTCACGTCGTACACGACGGGGGATGGTGCCCCAGAAGGTGAGTACTCCGTCACGATCGTTTGGAACGCCGCTCCGAAATCACCTCTCGAGGATGTCGGTGCGGATCGATTGAACGGCAAGTATGTCGATCCCAAATCGCCATTCTGCAAGGTCCGCCTCAACGGACCATCGGTCGAACTCGAACCGTTCGTCATCAAGTGACCGATCCTCGGGGCCAGCACAGCCGACCCGCCACTAACCAATGGACCAGCCATGCCAACGACACGACGCGTCGCCTTCACCCTGATCGAATTGCTCGTGGTGATCGCGATCATCGCTATCCTGATCGGGCTGCTCCTCCCCGCCGTCCAGCGCGTCCGCGAGGCGGCGGCCCGCGCCCAGTGCCAGAACAACCTCAAGCAGATCGGCATCGCCTGCCACGCCTTCGCCGGGGCGCGCGGCGGCCTGCCGCCCCTCGTCTGGACGAGCGGGGCCCAGCACGGCTGGGCGCTGTACGTCCTGCCGTACCTCGAACAGGACGCCCTCGCCCGCCAGTACGACTGGTCGGCGAACTACTGGGACGTGGTGAACCAGCCGGTCGCGAACACCTTCGTCAAGGCGTTCGCCTGCCCGGCCACCCCGGACGAGAAGCGGCTCGTGCCGTCGATCGACAACATCACCACGACCGACAACACGAACCCGAGCCGGACCGGCTACGGCAGCGACTACCACGCCCACTGGCGCTTCTGGGACCCGGTCGAGTTCCCGACGCTCCCCTGGCCGGAGACGGTCGGCGCGATGGACGGCTACTACAACACGTTCCGCCGCTTCGCCGAGATCCCCGACGGCACGTCGAACACCGGCATGATGAGCGAGTCGGCCGGCCGGCCCGACCTGTGGGTCAAGGGGCAGAAGCAGCCCGGCCTGTTGCCGTCCCGGCCGTTCCGCACCGCGTGGTGCGGGGCGCAGGGCATCCCGGTCCAGAGCTTCGACGCGACCGGGTTCGTCTTCCACGGGCCGTGCATCATCAACTGCTCCAACGCCAACGGCGGGATCTACAGCTTCCACTCCAACGGGACGAACATGCTCTTCGCCGACGGGTCGGTCCGGTTCGTGAGCGAGGGCGTCAACAAGATGGTCGTCTACGCCATCGTGAGTTCCAAGATGGGCGAGGTGATCAGTGGCGCGGACTTCTGACCGCCGCCGGGCGGCCCTCGTCGTCGCGGCGCTCGCCCTCGGGCTGGCATCGGGCTGCGGCTCGGAATCGGGCCCGCAGCCGACGCCGGTCCGCGGCGAGGTGACGGTCAAGGGCCAGGCCGCCGCGGGGGTGCTCGTCGTGTTCCACCCGGCCGAGGCATCCGGCGGCAAGAAGGCCGCCGCGACGAGCGGGCCGGATGGAAAGTTCGAGCTGACGACCGCCCGGCACGGCGACGGGGCCTTGCCCGGCGCGTACGCCGTCACCCTGACCTGGCCCGAACCGGGTCGCAGCATCGACGGTACCGACCAGGGGACCGACCGCCTCAAGGGCCGCTACGCGAACCCGGCCCGGCCGTTCCTCCGCCTCACCGTCTCGCCCGAACCGACGACGCTGGACGTCTTCCAGGTGCCCGGGCCGTAACCCGATAACCGCGACCACCCCGAGGACCCCTCGATGCCTCCGACGATGACACGCCGCGGCCTGGTCCGGGCCGCCGCCGCGACCTGTGCCTCCGGCTGGCTAGCCCCGCTAGCCGCCACCCTCGCCGACGCGCCGGCCCGCAAGCGGTCGTGCGTCCTGCTCTGGATGAACGGCGGCCCGGCGACGATCGACCTGTGGGACCTCAAGCCCGGCCATGCCAACGGCGGGCCGTTCAAGGAGGTCGCCACCGCGACGCCCGGCCTCCGCATCTCCGAGCACCTGCCGAAGCTCGCCGGCTGGTCCGAGCGCATGGCGATCGTCCGGTCGCTCTCCTCGACCGAGGGCGACCACGGCCGGGCGAGCCACCTGCTCCGCGCCGGGTACACACCGCAGGGGGCGATCCAGTACCCGGCCTTCGGGGCAGTGCTCGCCCGCGAGCTGAGCGCCGGCGAGGCGGACGTGCCGCCCTACGTCAGCATCGCCCCGGCCGGCCGCGACCAGTACAACCTCGGCGGCGGCTTCCTCGGGCCGCGCTTCAACCCGCTCGTCCTCGGCGAGGGGGACGACGCGACACTCAAGGTGCCGAACCTCGACCGGCCGGCCGACGATTTGGAGCGCCGCCTCGTCCTGCTCGAAGGGCTCAACCGCCGCTTCGCCGACGGCCGGGCGTCCGACGTGGTCGAGAGCCGCCGCACGGCGACCGCCGCCGCGGCCCAACTGCTCCACCCGACCGTCGCCCGGGCGTTCGACCTCGGCGACGAGAAGGCCGCCGTGCGCGACGCCTACGGCCGGGGCCTGTTCGGCCAGGGGTGCCTGCTCGCCCGCCGGCTCGTCGAGCGCGGCGTGCCGTTCGTCGAGGTGTCGCTCGGCGGCTGGGACACCCACTCGCGCAACTTCCCCCAGGTGCAGGAGCTGGCGACGACCGTCGATGCGGCGTGGTCGTCCCTGATGGCCGACCTGAAGGAGCGCGGCCTGCTCGACATGACGCTGGTCGTCTGGATGGGCGAGTTCGGCCGGACGCCGAAGATCAACCCGGCCCAGGGCCGCGACCACTGGCCGAACGCCTTCAGCGCCGTCCTGGCCGGCGGCGGGATCAAGGGCGGCCAGGACGTCGGCAAGACGAGCGCCGACGGCCTGGCGGTCGCGGAGCGGCCGGTCTCGGTGCCGGACCTGCTCGCGACGGTCTGCGTCGCCCTCGGCGTCGATCCGCGCAAGCAGAACCTGTCGAACGTCAACCGGCCGATCCGCGTCGTCGACCGGTCGGCCGAGCCGCTGGAGGGGGTGGCCGGATGACCCGCACCTCCCTGGCCCTCCTCGCGGCGGTGCCGCTCGCGTGCGTCCTCGCCGTGGCGGACCCGCCGCCCGCGGCCGACCCGAAGCCGGCCTGGGGCGAGGAGATCGACCTCGCCGTCGGCGGGTCGGCCGTGCGCGTCCGGGTGCGCGTCGCCGTGGACGGCAAGCCGGCCGGCGCGACGTGGGCCACCGCGACCGACCGGCTGTTCCGGTTCCTCGACCGGGACGGTGACGGCCATCTGTCACCGTCCGAGGCCGAGCGGCTGCCGACGCCGTTCGACCTGCGGCGCATGCTGTGGGGCGTCTTCGACCCGCCGGTCGCCGTCGGGGCGGGCTGGCGGGCGGCCGACGCCGGCCGCGACGAGCGCCTCGCCCCGGCGGAGGTGTTCGCGTACTACCGCGACGCCCGGCTCGGCGTCCAGGTCGGCCTCGGGGTCGGCCCCGGCGCGGCCGACCTGACCGCCGCCCTGGTGAAGGCCCTGGACCGCGACCGCGACGGCAAGGTGTCACCGGCCGACCTGCGGACGGCCGAGGCGACCCTCGCCCCGAAGGACGTCAACGAGGACGAGCTGATCGCGCCGTCGGAGCTGGTCGCCGGGCTGATCTACCCCGGCGCGACGGGGGCGACACGCCTCGCTCCGGTGGTGGCCGCCCCCGAGCGCGGCGGCGTCTGGCTCCCGGCCAGCCGTGCAGCGACGGCCCCCGACCGGACGTGGGCCGTCGCTTTCACCACGGACGGGCCGACCCTCGCCGCGGGCGAGGCGGGCGAGCTGGTCACCGGCGGGGTGCGCCTGTCGCTGCGCGTCGATGCCGGCAAGCTCGGCGACCTGTTCGCGCCGGCCCGGGAGAAGGCCCTCGGCCGCTTCGCCGCCCTCGCCGGGAAGGAGGGCCTGTCGGCCGGGCAGCCGGCGGTCCGGAACGACCCGGCGGTGCAGCGCCTGGCGGCCTTCGCCGACCGGGACGGCGACGGACGGCTGACGCGGCCGGAGCTGGACGCCTGGTTCGCCGTGGCCGAGGCGTTCCTGGCCGGCCAGATCCTGGTGACGGCCCTCGACCTGGGGCCGGGCCTGTTCGAGCTGCTCGACGCGGACGGCGACGGCGGCCTGTCGCCGCGCGAGTTGCGCACGGCGGCGGCTCGTCTGGAGAAGGCCGGCCACATGCGCGACGGCGTCCTCGACCCGGCCACGCTGCCGCGGACGGTGCGGCTGACGGTCAGCCGGGGCCACCCGAGGGCGGCGCTGCCCCGTCCGGAGCGCCTCGGGCCGGAGTGGTTCCGGGCGATGGACCGCAACGGCGACGGCGACGTGTCGCGGCGCGAGTTCGCCGGCCCGGCCGCGGCGTTCGACAAGCTCGACGCGGACGGCGACGGCCTGCTGGCTCCGGTCGAGGCGGGTCGGTCGCGCTGATCGACCGCCGACGGCAACCGTGGGATTTCGCGCTTGCTCCTATCCTCCGGTCCGATACCCTCACCGAGACGGAAGGAAGTCCCAACCCGGTGAGGTGAACGATGCGTGCGACACTGCTGGCGGTCCTATTCGTCGGCATCGCGGCGGCCCAGGACGCGCCGAAGGGCGACCCGAAGCTCGTCGGCGAATGGACCGTCGTCTCGGCGATCAAGGGCGGCGAGAAGATCGCCGAGGAGCAGGCGAAGGCGATGCTCGTCGTCTTCACCGACAAGGCCGTCACCGTCAAAGAGGACAAGCGCGAGGAGAAGGCCGAGTACAAGGCCGACCCGAGCGCGAAGGTCAAGACGATCGACGTCGTCCCGGAGAAGGCCCCGCCCGGCACCGTCGTCAAGGGCATCTACGAGCTGAACGGCGACGAGCTGAAGCTGACGTTCAACAAGGACGGCGACCGGCCGAAGGACTTCAAGGGCGAGGGCGACACCGTCATGCTCATGGTCCTGAAGCGCAAGAAGTGAGGCGCGCCATGTCGTACCGCGGCTGGCTCGTCGTCGCGTCGTCGGTCCTGGCGGCGGGGCTGCTCACCTGGCTGGCCGCCCCCGGCGAGCTCGCCCAGCCCGCCCAGCCGCCGACCACGAAGGGACCCGGCGGCATGCCGATGACCGGCAAGATCGCCGACGTCCTCGCCCCGATCGACGCCGTGATGGAGAAGATCCTCCTCCGCCACGGCGTCCCCGGGGCGGCGGTCGCCATCACCAAGGACGGCCGGCTCGTCTTCGCCCGCGGCTACGGCTGGGCCCACTACGAGGCCGGCACGCTCGCCACGCCGCAGACGCTGTTCGGCCTGGCGAGCGTGTCGAAGTGCTTCACCACCCTCGCCGTCCTCAAGCTCGTCGAGGACGGCAAGCTCAAACTCGACGACAAGGCGTTCGACTTCTTCAAGGACGTCCAGCCGCCGCCGCGGGCGACGGTCGATCCGCGCCTGGCGCGGGTCACGATCCGCCAGCTCCTCAACCACTCCGGCGGCTGGGACCGCACCAAGAACGGCGACCCGATCAACTGGTCGTTCCAGGTCGCGCAGCGCCTCGGCGTGCAAATGCCGATCGGCGAGGAGCACCTGACGCGGTTCATGCTCGGCGTGCCGCTCGACTTCGACCCGGGCAGCCGGCAGGAGTACTCGAACTTCGGCTACATCCTCCTGGGGCAGATCGTCGCCCGGGTGAGCGGCCAGCCGTACGAGCAGTTCGTCCGGCTGCGCGTGCTCCAGCCGATGGGCGTCCAGGCGGCGCGCATGCACGACAGGGAGGGGAAGTACTTCCCCGGCGAGGCGCGGCGCTACAACCCGGGCCACCTCCAGGCGATGGCCCCGTACAATGCCCCCTGGACGGACTCGTCGGGCGGCTGGGCGGCGTCGGCGGTGGACCTGGCCCGGTTCATGAGCGCCCTGGACGGCAGCCGGGCCCCGTTCGCCCAGCGGCCGGCCGTGCGGGCGGACCTGTACAAGGAGATGGTCGCCGCGCCGGCGGAGCCGCTCAAGGCGCGGCCGGACGGGACGTACTACGGCCTCGGCTGGGACACCATCGCCGCGACGCCGCAGGGCCCCGGCTACATGAAGGGCGGCACCTGGCCCGGCGTCCGGGCGATGGTCAAGCACCGGATCGACGGCGTCAACACCGTCATCCTGTGCAACGCCCTGGCCCACCCGGACCAGCTCGACATGAAGATCGCCAGCGAGGCGCTCCAGGAATTGCAGGCGCACCTGGCCGAGATCACCGACTGGTCGAAGGTCGATCTGTTCGACGAGTTCCGCTGACCCCCGTCGCGTGGCTCCTGACCGCATCGGAGATCCCCCATGCTGAAACACCTCGTCGTCCCGCTGGACGGCTCGCCGTTCGGCGAGCACGCCCTGCCGCTGGCGCTGACGCTCGCGCGCAAGGCGAAGGCGACAGTCCACCTCGTCCACGCCGTCCCGCCCCTGGCGACCGCGGTCGCCGAGACGCCGTTCTACGTCGACGCCACGCTGGAGAACCGGTTGCGCGAGCACCACCTCGCCGTCCACCGGACGTACCTCGACCAGGTGGCGACGCGCGTCCGTGGCGAGGGCAAGGTCGCGGCCGAGACGCACCTGCTCGACGGCGAGGTCGCCGCCGCGGTCGGGGCGTACGCCGACAAGGTCGAGGCCGACCTGGTCGTCGCGACGACGCACGGCCGGGGGGCGTTCGCCCGGTTCTGGCTCGGCAGCGTCACCGACGAGCTGGTCCGCAACGCCCACGAGCCGCTGCTCTTGGTCCACCCGGCCGACGGCCCGGCCGACTTCGCCAGGGACGCCCCGCTGCGGCGCGTCCTCGTCGCGATGGACGGCACGACGCAGGCCGAGCAGATCCTCACCCCGGCCGCGAAGCTGGCGAAGGTCGCCGGGGCGACGCTGCGCCTGCTGCGCGTCGTCAAGCCGGTCTACGTCGCGAGCTACCCCGTGCTGGAGACGGCCGCCCTGACGCGCGAGGTCGAGGGCCTCATGGCCGAGGTCCAGGCGCTGCAGGTCAAGGTCGAGCAGGACGCGAAGCAGTACCTGGAGGGCAAGGCGGAGGCGCTGCGCAAGGACGGCCTGACGGTCGAGACGCGCGTCGATGTGGCCGAGGTGCCGGCCAGCGCGATCCTCGACGAGGCGAAGGACGTCGACGTCGTCGCGATGGAGACGCACGGCCGGGGCGGCCTGACGCGGTTCTTCCTGGGGAGCGTGACGGACAAGGTGCTGCGCGCGTGCCCGGCGGCGGTCCTGGTGCAGCACCCGGCGGCGTAAGGGCCCCGGCGAGCGGGGGGCGTCAGCACCCTGTTTGAAGTCGGAAACAGGGGGCTGACGCCCCCCGCTCGCCCGGAGAAGACCATGCACCTGTTCCTGTTCGTGATCTGGACCGGCCTGGGCATCTGGCTCATCCTGCACAGCGCGATGACCGGCGGCCAGAGCCTGCAACTGCCGCTGCCCGGCAACCCGTCGGCCGGCTGGCTCGCCCTCGTCCTGGCGGCGTACAACTTCATCCAGTGGTGGGCCCGCGAGTCGATGCGCCGCGAACGGCAGCGCCAGGAGCTGGCCGAGGCCGAGCGGCGCGAACGCCTCCTGGAGCAGCGCCGGTCCGAGACGCCCGGCGCGGTCGATCCGAACTTCCGCTTCACCGACGACCGCCCGCCGGACTGACGCCGCCTTTTCGGCGCGGATTGGGCTGGTCCCATCCCGCGAACCCGGTGTTGGATAGGAGGTTGGCTCGGGGGCGGCCCCCGGCGTGAAACGCACCCCGCGCGGCGCGCGCGAAACGTTGGCGGCCTTGGCGGACCAGCCCTCATTGTCCGCCATTGTCCCTCATCGTCGCCCGGCGCGCGCGACCGTTGGCGGACCTGGCGGAACAGAGGAGCATCGCCGCACTCCACAACGGCGGTGGAATTCCCTTGCCCCGACGCGGCCGCCTCCGGCTAGAATAGAAGCGTCCTTCCCCGCGACCCCCGCCAGCCGGGCTGTCCCTTGACGGCCCCCCCCGCCCGTGTAACCATGACAGCATCCACGGGTTCGCCAACTGAATCCGTCCCACCCACGGACCGGCCGGCCATGCAGCGCGGACCTTCTCTCCCCGGCCCCGACGGGCCGCGACGGCTCCGACCCGTCCTGCTCCTGGCGGGACTGCTCGTCCTGGCCGGCTGCCAGCAGGACGACGTCGCCCGGTACCAGGTGCCCCGCGCCGGCGACCAGCGCGAGGTCCGCCTCCTCGCCGCGATCGTCAACCAGGACAAGGCGTCCTGGTTCTTCAAGCTCGTCGGCCCCGACGACACGGTCACCAAGCACGAGGCCGACTTCCGCGGGTTCGTCGCCGGGCTGACCTTCCCCGACGGCGACAAGGCGGCCTGGAAGCTGCCGGCCGGCTGGGAGGAGAAGCCCGGCAACCAGATCCGCTACGCGACGCTCGCCATGCCGGACCAGCTCAACGTCACCGTCTTCAAGTTCGAGGCGCAGCCGCAGCTGCTGCTCCAGAACGTCAACCGCTGGCGCAAGCAGGACCTCGGCCTGCCCGACCTGGAGCAGGCCGACCTGGACAAGAACCTCGAGAAGGTCAAGCTCGACAAGGGCGAGGCGCTGCTCGTCAATAGCAAGGGGCCCGGCCCGAAGAAGGGCCGGCCGGTCATGGGAGGCAACGATGGGAAATAAGGCGATCCAGAAGCAGCCCGCCCCGACGCCGGCCGCCCCGACCAGCGTGACGACCGCCGCCCCCCGGCCGCATCCCGAGGAGCCGACCCCCGACCGGCCGCGCCGCAAGCCGGCCGGCCCGGCCGTCCAGGTGCTCAAGGTCCTCGCGTCGCTCCGGCTGACCGTCGTCCTCTTCGTCCTGTCGATCGTCCTCGTCTTCTACGGCACCGTCGCCCAGATGGACAAGGGCGTCTGGACCGTCGTCGATCAGTACTTCCGGTCGTTCGTCGTCTTCATCCCGCTGCAGCTCAACGTCCAGGTCGCCCAGGTGTTCTTCGGCGTGCCGCAGTGGGTGCGCCTGCCCGGGTCGATCCCGTTCCCGGGCGGCTGGACGCTCGGCGTGCTGCTCCTCGTCAACCTGCTCGCCGCCCACGCCGTCCGGCTGCGCGTCTCGTGGGCGCGCGGCGGCGTCCTGGTCCTGCACGCCGGCCTGATCCTGCTCCTGGTCGGCGAACTGCTCACCGGCCTGTTCGCCGTCGAGGGGTCGATGATCCTCGGCAACGGCGAGACGTCGAACGTCGTCATCGACAGCCGCAAGACCGAGCTGGCCGTCGTCGATTCGTCCGACCCGAAGCAGGACGACGTCGTCGTCGTGCCCGGGGCGATGCTCCGCTCGCGGCTCGACCGGACCGTCGCCCACGGCGACCTGCCGTTCGACGTCGTGCCGCTGAAGTGGATGGTCAACTCCGGCCTCGCGAAGGGCGCGCCGAAGGAGGGCAACATCGCCACGGCCGGCGAAGGGCTCAAGGCCCACGCCGTCGAGCTGCCCGAGGTGACCGGCACCGACCCGGAGCAGAAGGTCGACACGCCGTCCGCCTACGTCAAGTTCGTCGAGAAGGGCACCGGTAGGGAGCTGGGCGCGTACCTCGTCAGCCTGCACCTCGACCCGCAGACGGTCGAGGTCGGCGGCAAGAAGTACGACGTGTCGCTGCGCTTCAAGCACATGTACAAGCCGTACACGGTCGAGCTGGTCGAGTTCCGGCACGACCTGTTCCCGGGCACCGGCAAGCCGAAGAACTTCTCCAGCGAGGTGCGCGTCGTCCAGAACGGCGAGGAGCGGCACGCCCTCATCTCGATGAACAACCCGATGCGGCTCATCGTCGGCTGGTCGGACTGGGTGCCGCAGGTCGACACCCTCTTCCAGGCGTCGTTCCTGCCGGGGAACAAGGGGACCATCCTCCAGGTGGTCGATAACCGCTCCTGGCTCATGCCGTACATCGCCTGCACGCTGGTGACGATCGGCATGTTGTGGCACTTCGGCTTCATGCTGCCGGGCGTCCTGGCGAAGGCGGCCGAGGCGAGCAAGAAGCGCGCGGCGAAGGACGCCGACGCGCCGCGCGGCCCGGAGCCGGCGTGGGTGCGCTGGGCCCCGGTCGCGGCGGCGTGCCTGGCGGCGTTCTACTTCGCGTACACGGCCCTGCCGCCGCGCGACGGCTCCGGCGGCCTGCACCTCCAGGGGTTCGCCCGGCTCCCGGTCCAGGAGGGCGGCCGCGGCCAGCCGTTCGACACGCTCGCCCGCAACACCCTCATGATGCTCAGCGACCGGCAGGAGTTCTACGAGGAGAAGCCGACCGCCGACGGCCGGCTCCGCACGGAGGAGGAAAAGGAGTGGGTCAAGCGCTCCGCCGTCGTCTGGCTGCTCGACGTGATGACGGCGAGCCTCGGGGCCGAGGATCGGCCGTACTTCAAGGTCGATCCGGAACTCGCCAGCCTGATCGAGCTCGGCCCCGGCGTCAACGGCCGGCACTCGCTGCGTGAGATCTCCCAGGCGAAGGGCTCCCACCGGCTCACCGCCGTGATAAAGAACGCCAGCGGCAAGATGCCCGGCCAGCTCGACGACCTGGAGAAGGCCGCCCTCGACCTCGGGGCGACCGTCCAGCGCTTCCGGCAGCTGGACCGCTACCTGACGACGCACCGCGTCTTCCGGGTCGACAGCCTCGACGTCCAGGCCCTGCTCGGCCTGCCGAAGCGCGAGGGGCACCGCTTCGCGATCAGCGAGTTCGCCGCCCGGCTCGGCAACCTCCAGCTCGCCGCCGAGGAGGCGCGCGAGGCCCAGAAGCGCGACAAGAACCGCATGACGGCCTACCAGATCCAGGTCCTCAAGACGTGGGAGAAGGTCGGCCTGTACATGGGCCTGGCCGACTACGTCAAGGTCCTGCTCGTCCCGCCGCTGGACGAGCCGACGCGCGAGCACTGGGCCAGCCTCGACAAGATCGAGCAGGGCGGCTCCCCGCCCGAGGAGAAGGCGGCCGGCCTGATCCAGAGCATCCTCTACGCCTACAAGGGGGCGAAGAACCCCGCCCTGGAGGCGGCCGCGATCGAGGAGTTCAACAAGAGCGTCGCCGACTACCAGAAGCTGCTCAACGAGACGCCGATCCCGGCCGCGTCGGCGGTCGGTCTGGAGCAGCACTACAACAAGTTCGCGCCGTTCTACCAGTGCCTGGTCCTGTACGGCCTGGCCCTCGTCCTGGTCGTCGTCGGCTGGCTGCTCCTGCTCGGCGGCGAGGGCCTCGTCCCGGCGAGCGTCGCGCTGCAGCGCAGCGCGTTCTGGGTCATGGTCGTCACCGTCATCGTCCACACGGCGGCCCTGTGCGTGCGGATGTACCTGCAAGGCCGGCCGCCGGTGACGAACCTCTACTCGTCGGCGATCTTCATCGGCTGGGCGTGCGTCCTGCTCGGCCTGTTCCTCGACGTGGTCTACAAGACCGGCCTCGGCACGCTCGTCGGGGCGGTGCTCGGCTTCCTGACGTCGATCATCGCCTTCCACCTGGCGACGACCGGCGACACGCTCGAGATGATGCAGGCCGTCCTCGACACGAACCTCTGGCTCTCGACCCACGTCACGACGGTGACGCTCGGCTACGGGGCGACGTTCATCGCCGGCTTCCTCGGCATCGCCTACCTGGCGATCTGGCTCGTCGGCGAGCTGAACGGCGCGAAGCCGTTCGCCGGGGTGCTCAAGGTCCTGGCGACGATGATCTACGGCGTCGTCTGCTTCGCGACGCTGCTGAGCTTCGTCGGCACGGTGCTGGGCGGCATCTGGGCCGACCAGTCGTGGGGCCGGTTCTGGGGCTGGGACCCGAAGGAGAACGGGGCGGTGCTGATCGTGATCTGGAACGCCCTGATCCTGCACGCCCGCTGGGCCGGCCTGGTCAAGGCGACCGGCGTCGCGGCCCTGGCGATCGTCGGCAACATGATCACGGTGTGGTCGTGGTTCGGCACGAACCAGCTCGGCGTCGGCCTGCACGCCTACGGCTTCAGCAACACGCTGGCGCTGTTCTGCGTCCTGATGTGGATCAGCCACGCCCTGGTGCTGTGCGTCCTGGCGGTGCCGTCGCTGCTGCGGATGTTCGAGGTCCTGCCGCCGAAGGCGAGCTGACCTCCCCCGCCACCCCCACAAGCCCGGGCGTGGCCACGCCCGGGTCTTCTCGCTCACGGCTTCGGCGTGAGCGTCTTCGTCACCTCGGCCCGCTCCGTCGGCAGCGCGAGCGGGTCCTGTTGCAACCCGTCCAGCGCCTTGCGCAAGATCGGCTCCGCCTCGGCGGCCTGGCCGTGGCGGTGCAGGTGCAGCCCGAGCGCCGCGAGCACCTTCCCCTGCCGCGCCAGCGGCACCTGCTTCGCCTGCAACAGGGCGGCCGCCTTGCGGAGGTTCGCCTCGGCGTCGGCCGGCTTGCCCTGGCCGTCGAGCGCCCGGCCGAGCGTCGCCAGGGCCAACGCCAGTTCACCGCCGCCGGGCGTCGCCTTCTCCAGCGTCGCGACCGCCGACCGGGCGAGCGGCTCTGCGTCGGCGGCCTTGTCGCGCCGCAGGCGGTGCTCGGCGAGGTCGCCCTGGGCCGCCGCGTGGGCGACCGGGTCGCCCTGGCGCTGGGCCAGCTCGACAGCGCGCTCCAGGTACGCCTCCGCCTGCTCGTTCTTGCCGAGCTGGTGCAGGGCGGTCGCCATGTGGCGGCACAGGCGCGGCAGGATCGGGTGGCCGTCGCCGGCCGCGTCCTTGACGGCGTCGTGGGCCTGGCGGTACAGGGCGAGGGCAGCGTCGAACTTCTGCTGGGCTTGGCGGACGCCGCCTAGGTTGGCCAGGGCCATCGCCGTGCCGAGGCCGGTGCCGCCTTCGAGCCGGGTGAGCGCCTCGACCGCCTCGGCCAGGCACCTGTCCGCTTCGTCGAGCTTGCCCTGGGCGAGCAGACAGTTGCCGAGGTTGCAGCGCAGGGCGGCGACGTTGCCGTTGTTCGCCCCGGCGAGCTGGACGCCGAGGTCGAGCGCCTGGCGGAAGTACGTCTCGGCGTCGGCCGGCCGGCCGAGGTCATCCAGGGCGTTGCCGACCCGGTTCAGGGCGTTGACCGTCCCGGCGTGCGCCTCGCCGAGCTGCTTGCGGCGCAAGGCGAGGCCCTTGTTCAGGGCGTGCAAGCCGTCGTCGGTCTTGTTGACGGCCAGCAGCGCCTCGCCGAGGGCGAACCACGCCGTCGCCGTGCCGGGGTGGTCGTCGCCGAGCTTGGCGTGGAGGTCGACCATCCGGCGGGCGAGGGCCTCGACCTCGGCGAGCTTGTTCTGGCGGATGAGGTTGCGGACGAGGTTGTTCAGCGTGCCGACGACCTCGTGGACCGGGGCCTTCGTCGCCTCCTGGTGGGCGAGGACGCGGCGCAGGAGCGGCTCGGCGTCGGCGGCGTCGCCGAGCGCGGCGAGGGCGTCGGCGGCGGTGCGGCAGGCGGCGATCGTGTCGGCGTGGTCGCGGCCGAGGCCGAGTTCGAGTTCCTCCAGGAGGTGGAGCCGTTCGACGGCCTCGGCCCGGCGGTCCTGGCCGCGGTTGGCCAGGAGGCGACACAGGCCGGCCTTCGCCCCCTGGGCGAGGTCGTCGCCCGGGCCGACGCAGCGGCGGGCGAGTTCCCACGCCCGGCGGGCGTGCTCCTCGGCCGGGGCCGCCTCGCCGAGTTGGTCGTACAGGTCGGCCAGGAGGATGTGGCCCCGGGCGACCCAGGGGTGTTCGCCCCACACCTGGCGCAGCTGGGCGAGCGACGCCTCGGCGTAGCCCTTCGCCTCGGCGAGGCGCTTCCGATCGCGCAGGAAGACGGCGATCTTGCGGTAGGTGTCGGCCAGCTGGTGGGACGGACCTGGGAAGAGCTTCTCGTGCGTGGCGAGGGCCTTCGTCAGGGCGGTCTCGATCCGGGCCGGGTCGCGCGACGCCGTCGCCTGGGCGACGCCGTCCTCGGCGTCGAGGTACGCCTTGCGCTTGTCGTCGGGCAGGGCGGCGAGCTGCTCGAAGGTGGCGGCGAGATGGTCGCCGCTGCGGCGTTGCCAGTGCGTGCCGGGCAGGGCGGCGTGGAGCTTGCGCACCTCGGCGGCCGCGGCCTTGACGGCGGTGACCTGGCCCTGGGCGAGGAGGCGCTCCATCTCGCCGTGCAGGCGCTGGACCTGCTCGGCGACGGACGGCGGCAGCTGCTGCCGGGACGGGTGTTCCTGGGCCGCGAGCGTCGCGCCGAGCAACCCGACGAGGAAGACCACCCGCATGACACGGCCCTCCCGAGGCGAACGGGGCACCACGGGGCGGGCATAGCGGCCCGGCGGGAGAAAAGCAAGGCGGCGTCAGTCGGCGTCGGCGTCGAAGTCGGGCAGGGTCGGCGTCGGGCCGAGGACGCGCTGGAACAGCTCCTCGGAGACGCCGTGACGGATGAGCTGGACGTGGCCGCCGGCGAAGAGGAAGTGGGCCCCGGACGGGTGGGCCGAGCCCCAGGCGTCGAGGCTCGGCGTGTCGAGGTCGAGCGGCTCGGGGCTGTGGTCGCGCTCGACGCGGCAACCGGTCCGGGCGCTGGTCGAGCCGCCGACGAGGGCCGGACCGTCGAGGAGCCAGCCGCCCGAGGCGTAGGCGCGCGGGTCGAGCCACTTCTCGCCGACGAGGACGGCGTTGGCCAAACCGGGCCGGACGCTCGACAGGCGCACCAGCGGCTGGCCGCGCGTCGGCAGGAGCCGGCCGTTGGCGGCGTAGTCGGTCCGCGCCCACTGCATCAGGCCGGGCGGCACCGAGGCGTACGTCACCCCGGCGAAGAGCGGGTCGGCCCGCGGCGTGTCGAGCAGGGCCGGCCGGCCGCGCGCCGGGCAGAGCAAATCCTTGACGGCCAGGCCCATGCCGGACGTGCGCGGCCCGCGGATCTGCGCCGCCGCGGCGGCGTCGAGCGACGGCAGGATCTGGTAGATCCACGACCCGGCCTGGTTCTCCGGCACGGTCGCCGGCGTCCCCAGGCCGAGCCGTTCCTGGTCGCCCGGCTCGGCCGATCGCGTCAGGAGGAGGTAGCGCCGCTCGTCGCAGTAGCCGCCCAGGCCGGGGAAGACGCCGCGTCGGTCGTGGTGCATGTGTAGCGCCAAACCCAGCCGCTTCAGCCGGTTCTGGCACTCCAGCCGGTTCGCCAGGTGGCGCACCTTCTGCACCGCCGGGATCACCAGGAGCCCCAGCACGACGAAGATCGACACGCACAGCAAGAGTTCCAGGATGCTGGAACCCGGTCGGGGCTCCGAACCCACGGGCATACCACCCTTCCCACCCGGCAAGCCGCCGCGCCGGGAGACGAGTGTCGGTCGAACGGCGGAACGAGTCGAAGGACGATCTCATCTTCGCGGACGAGGTCGTGAAAAGTGATTAAGAATGTAACAGGCACAGGGGCGGCTGGCCAGCGGAAAATTACAGCGTTTCGCGCCGGGCGGGACGCCCGCGCTCCGGCCCGGAAACTTCCCCTGGACACATCGCGGCCCGGGTCGGCACGATAGAATAGGGACGACAACCCGGAAGGAGGGTGCCATGTCCCGCGGATTGACGCGCTGGCAGGCGGTGGTGCTCGGGGCGGTCTTCCTCGCCGCGGTCGCCCTCGGCGGCCTCGGTCTGTTCGCCGTCGGCGACTGGTCCTGGCTCAGCAACGACACGCTCCACGTCCAGGTCGCCTTCCCGGAGATCCGCGGCGTCGAGGTCGGCACGCGCGTCCGCATCCAGGGCATCGACGCCGGCGAGGTCGTCGAGCGGCGGGCCCCGGCCAAGCCGCGCGACCCGGTCGTGCTCCGGCTGCGCATCAAGCCGCAGCACCGCCACCTGATCCGGGCCGACGCCGTCGTGTCGATCGTCGCCGAGGGCATGCTCGGCGGCAAGGTCGTCGAGGTCCGCCTCGGCTCCGACGATGCGCCGCCGGCCGAGCCGGACGCCTTCCTCGTCGCCGGCCAGGGCAACGACACCGACGCGCTGATGGGCGAGGCGTCGGCGACACTGCGGTCGATCCGCGAGGGGAAGGGCACCCTCGGCAAGCTCGCCACCGACACCGAGGCGCACCAGGCCCTGGTCGAAATGCTCCAGCAGGGGAAGCAGACGCTCACCAGCCTGGAGCGCGTCGCCGAGTCGATGGAGAAGCTGCCGGTCGTCGGCGGCTACATCGAGAACCCGGTCGCGCTGCTCGACCGGCCGAACTTCAACCGCGACCGGCGCGTCTTCGCCGCCGACGCGCTGTTCGAGCCGGGCCGGGCCGTCCTGACGACGCAGGGCAAGCAGAAGCTCGACGCGGTCGCCCCGTGGCTGGAGGGGATGAAGCACAAGGGGTCGGAGGTCGTCGTCGCCAGCTTCGCCAACCCGGCCGACCCGGCGGCGCTGAACGGGTCGGCCCGCGTGCTGACGCGCAAGCAGAGCGAGGCGGTCTGCGACTACCTCAAGGAGCAGCACGCCATCCAGAAGATGGGCTGGTTCAGCTCGCGCAAGGTGCTCGCGGTCGGCCTCGGGACGCAGCCGTCGCCGACGGTCGAGCGCGACATCCTGCCGGCCGCCCGGGTCGAGGTCATCGTCTTCGTACCGCAGTCGTAGCCCATGAGCGACGCCGCCGAGCCAGCCCTGGAAGTCCGCGTCCGCCTGCTGTACCACTTCTGCCGGCTGCGGTCGCCGCGCGTCGGCATGAGCCCGGGGCGGTTCCTCGTCCACCTCGACCGCGCCTTCCGCCGGGCGGAAGGGCAGGGCGGCATCGGCTGGGCGGCGTTCCTCGACCGGGTCGACGCGCCGGACCTGTTCCTGGCCGGGGCGTGCCTCGACGGCGACCCGGCGGCGTGGCACGACCTGTTCGCCGCCCGGGCGAGCCGGCCGGACGCGCTGCTGATCGACGCGCTGCGGTCGCGGGCGGCCCGGCTCTATCCGCGCGACCGGCAGCGGCAGGAGCAGGCGGTGCAGGAGTTCTGGGGCTTCCTCCTCGCCGGCGAGCGCGACGACGCGACGCCGGTCCTGGCCCGCTACGACGGCCTGAGGCCGCTCGTGCCGTGGCTGATCCGCGTCTTCCAGAACCGCCATTTGTCCGAGCTGCGCAAGGCCGGCCTGCCCGTCGGCGACGACGCCGGCGACCTGGCCGTCGCCGCCCCGGCCGACCACCCCGGCGCGCACTGGCACGAGGCGTTCTGCGCCCTGGTCCGCGACTGGCTGGCCGACTGCCCGGCCGACGACCTGCTCCTGCTCGGATTGCGCGGGCGGTATCGATTGAGCCAGCGCGAGGTGGCGAAGCTGCTCGGCATCCACGAGGGGAACGTGTCGCGCCGGACGGACCGGTTGCGCGAGGAGTTCCTCGGGCGGATTCGGGAGCAAATGCACAGCCAGGGCTGGACAGGGGACGATCTGGATGGTCTGATCCTGACGGAAATGGAAACCTTGCTGCTGGAGGAGCCGCGCCTGGCGGGCGACCGCCTGGCCGCCCTGCTCGCCGCGCGCGGCCGGCCGGTGCCGCCCGATTTCAGTTAACCCCCGGCTTGCCGGGGGCGACATGGGTGCCGAGGAGCGGTCGATGCGGTCGGAGGAGGCCATCGGACGGGCGGGCGACGACGACCCCCTCGGCGGGATCGTCGGCGAGAGCCCCGCCCTGCGCCGCGTCTTCCAGCTGACGCGCCGCGTCGCCCCGACCCAGGCGAGCGTCCTCATCGTCGGCGAGACCGGCACCGGCAAGGAGCTGATCGCCCGGGCGGTCCACCGCCTCAGCCGCCGGGCGAAGGGCCCCTACGTCCGGGTCAACTGCGGCGCGCTGACCGAGAGCCTGCTCGAGAGCGAACTCTTCGGCCACGTCAAGGGGGCGTTCACCGGCGCGATCGACAACAAGGTCGGCCGGTTCGAGGCGGCCCAGGGCGGGACGATCTTCCTCGACGAGATCAGCAGCATGAGCGCCAAGCTCCAGGTCAAGCTGCTGCGCGTCTTGCAGGAGGGCGAGCTGGAGCGCGTCGGCGAGAGCCGCACCATCTCGGTCGACACGCGCGTCGTCGCCGCGTCGAACCAGCTGTTGGAAGATGAGATCGACGCCGGCCGGTTCCGCGACGACCTGTACTACCGCCTCAACGTCGTGCCGATCTACCTGCCGCCGTTGCGCGAGCGGCGCGACGACATCCCGATCCTGGCGAAGCACTTCCTGGCTCGCTACTGCGCCGCGAACCGGCGCGAGCCGGTGCCGACGATCGGGCCGACGTTCGCCAAGATGCTCCTCGCCCACGACTGGCCGGGCAACGTCCGCGAGCTGGAGAACTACATGGCCCGGGTCGTCGTCCTCTGCGACGACACGACGCTGACCGACAAGAGCATCGCCGCCCCCGGGAAGAACGACCGGCCGTGGAAGTCGCTGCCGGGTCGGAAGTCCGACGACCTGAGGGGCCTCATCCGCCAGCTGGTCCGCCTCGGCGTACAGACGCTGGAAGAGACGACGATCCACCGGGCCCTCGTCGGCGGCGTCGAGCGCGAGCTGATCGAGTACGTGCTGCGGCAGTGCGACCAGGTGCAGGTCAAGGCGGCGCACAAGTTGGGGATCAACCGGAACACGCTGCACAAGAAGGTGGACGAGTACAACCGACAGGCCGCCCCGCCGGGGCCGGCCGGACCGACCGACGCGGGCGGCGACACGGACGTCCCCGAGCCGGAGCCGCCCGCCGACGCCTGAGCGGGGGACCAGCATGGCCAGCGAAAAGCCGGCGACGGTGCCGCGGGTGCGCGCGACCCTGCTGGCGGCCGTCGCCCTCGTCGCCCTCGACGGCCGGGCGTGGGGCGGCGCGTCGCCGCCGCTGCTCCACCTGCCGCTCGGCCTCGGGCTAGCCCTGATCGCGTGGTATGGCCGGCTCGGCGTCGTCGCCCTGGCGGTCAGCGGGCCGCTCCTGGCCCTGGTCGTCGCGGCGCGCGGGGCGACGGCCGAGGCCCTCGCCGCCGTCGCGGTCGAGCCGCTCCTGGCCGGCCTGCTCCTCGCCGCCGGCTGGGCCGTCTACCGCGCCGGCCGGGACGGCACCTCCCTGGACGACCCGCACGCGGCGATGCGCTTCCTGCTCCTGTTCGGCCTGGCGGTGCCGGGCCTGTTCGGCCTGGCGGCGACCGGGGTGCAGCCGTCGCCGACCCTGACGGGCTGGCTCGACTGGGCCCTGGCGGCGGCGGTTGGCGTGGTCGTCCTCGGTGTGCCGCTCCTTGTTCTGGCGTCGCCGGCCGACGGGCCGACGCGCGGCGACGCGGTCGAGACGGCCGGCCTCGCCCTGGCGGCCGGCCTGTTCAGCCTGGGGCGCGTCGCCGTCGTCCGCGCGCCGGACGACGGCCTCCTCTGGACGGTGACGCTCCTGCCCGTCGTCTGGGCCGCGGTGCGGCAGGGGCTGCGCGGGGCGACGCTCGCCGCCGCCGCGGCGGCCCTGATCCCGCTCGTCGCCCTGGCCGGGCTGCCGTACCCGGCTGCCTCGATCCCGGCCCTGCAAGCCGGCCTGCTCGGCCAGGGTGCCGTCGCCCTGCTCGTCGCCGCATCGTTCGCCTGGGTGCGCCGGGCCGAGTCGGACCACCGCCGCGTCGTCGGCCGGGTGCCGGTCGTCCTCTACAGCGCCCGGGTCCTCGACGCCGCGGCGCGGGTGCCGCGGGCGGAGGTGACCCTGGTCGGGTCGGCGACCGGGGCCCTGTTCGGCCGGTCGGCCGACGCGCTACTCGGCGACTACGCCCGCTGGCTCGACCTCGTCCATCCGGACGATCGCGAGCTGGTCCAGGCGGCCCTGATCCAGCTGACGCGCCAGCCGGCCGGCGCGCCCGGCGCGGATCGGTCGCCTCCGGCGGTGGTCTGCGAGTACCGCCTCGCCCCGTCGCCGGACCGGCCGGCCCGCTGGCTGCGCGACGCCCTGACGCCGCGCTTCGACCCGGCGGGGGCGCTCGTCGGCTGGGACGGCGTCGTGACCGACGTCACCGAGCAGCGCGTCCTGGCGGAGGACCTGCGCCGGACGGCGAACATGTTCCACGTCCTGGTGACGCACCTGCCGGCGGGGGTGTTCTTCGTCCAGGGGGCGGCCGGACGGCCGATCCTTGTCAACGCCCGGGCCCGCCAGTTGCTCGGCCAGCGCGAGGACGCCGACACCGCCCTGGAGCACCTCGCCCGGGCGTACCGGCTGCACCGCCCGGACGGGACGCCGTACCCGGTCGAGGACCTGCCGGTCTACCAGGCGCTGCGGCACGGCCGGGCGACGATGCGCGACGACATCGTCGTCCACCGGCCGGACGGCCGGCGCGTCCCGCTCATCTCCTGGGCCGCCCCGCTCCGGCTCGTCGGCCGGGACGGCGACCTGGCCGCGGTCTGGGTGCTGGAGGACGTCAGCGCCCTGCGCCGGGCGGAGGAGATCCTCCGCGAGACGATCGCGGCGCGACAGGCGGCCGAGACGCGCTACCAGCGCCTCGTCGAGGCGATGCCGGTCATGGTCCTCCAGTTCGACGCCCACCTGAACATCGAGTACCTCAACCCGTCGGCGCTCGAGCAGGGCGGCTACGCCCCCGACGAGGTGCGCGACCCGGCCGACTGGATGCCGACCGTCCACCCGGACGACCTGCCGCGCGTGCGCGACGCCCTGGAGCGGGCCCTCGCCGGCGAGGTGGTCCGGTTCGAGGCCCGCTACAAGCGCAAGGCCGGCGGCGAGGGGGCCTGCTTCTCGATCGCCCAGCCGCGCTGGCAGGACGGCCGCATCACCGGCGTGATGTCGATCGCGGTGGACCTGACCCGGGAGCGCCAGCTCGAGCGCGAGTTGCAGCACGCCCACCGCCTCGACCTAATCGGCCGGCTCGCCAGCGGCGTGGCGCACGACTTCCAGAACCTGCTCACCGTCATCCTCAACCTGGCCGACCTGGCGCGCGACGATCTGCCGGCCGACCACCCCGCCGCAGACAACCTGACGCGCATCGCCGCCGCCGGCGAGCAGGCGGCGAACGTCGCCCGCCAGCTGCTCAACTTCAGCCGGCAGCGCGTCGTCCTGCGCGACCTCGACCTGAACGCCGTCGCCCGGGCGACGCTCGACCTGCTCCGGCCGCTCGTGCCGCCGAACGTCACCCTCGCCGTCGAGCTGGCCGGCGGGCCACTGCCGGTGCGCGGCGACGAGACCCAGCTGCAGCAGGTGCTGCTGAACCTGTGCCTGAACGCACGCGACGCCATGCCACACGGCGGCCGGCTGCGCGTCGCCACGGCCGGCGGGGCGAGCGCCGTCCTCGTCGTCGAGGACGAGGGCCTCGGCATGTCGGACGAGGTGCGCCAGAACCTGTTCCGGCCGTTCTTCACGACGAAGGAGGAGGGCCACGGCCTCGGCCTGTCCGTCGTCCAGATGATCGTCGAGAGCCACGGCGGCCGGATCGCCGTCGCGTCGGAGCCCGGCCGGGGTTCGCGCTTCGAGGTGACGCTGCCGTCTTTGTGATGCGTCCGCCGGCCGTGCCGGTTATGATGAAGGAAGCACCATCCCTCGACGTGGGAGCCCGGACCATGGCGCGCGCGACGACCCCGCTGGAGCGACGGCTGTCCGAAACCCGCTGGCGGCTGCTGGCCCAGGGCCTGCTGGAGAACGTCGTCGCCGGCTGGCTGGCGGCGCTCTTCCTGGCCGGGGTCTGGTTCCTGCTCCAGCCGTGGCTGCTGCCGCAGCAGCCGACCGCCGGCCGCGAGACGGTCCTGGCGGCGCTGTTCGGCGTCGGCACCCTGGCCGGCCTGATCCGCGCGTGGGCGCTGCGGCCGTCGCCGATCCGGGCCGCCCTGGAGGTCGATGCCCGCTACCAGCTCAAGGAGCGCGTCGTCACCGGCTTCCTCCTTTCGCCGGAGGAGGCCGACACGCCGGCCGGCCGAGCCCTGCTCGCCGACGTAAACCAGCGCGTCCAGCCGCTGCGCCTCGGCGACCAGTTCCCGGTCCGCCTGCCGGCGACGACCTGGCTCGTCCCGGTCGCCGGCCTCGTCGTCGCCCTGCTCCTACTCGTCTATCGGCCGCAGCCGGCCGTCGCCGTGCCGCCGACCGACGATCGGCCGCTCGCCGTCGATGACAGGCTCAAGGCCCAGATCGAGGAGAAGAAGAAGGAGCTGCTCAAGAAGAAGGACCCGGAGAAGGGCCGCGACAAGGCGTCGCCCGAGCTGCAGAAGATCCGCGAGCAGGCGGCCGAGATCGCCCGCCGCGACGTCGAGACGCGCGAGCAGGCCCGCGACGCGCTGCAGCAGATCGGCGAGGCCGAGGAGCAGATCCAGAAACGACAGGACGAGCTGAACCGCAAGGAGGAGGCGTTCCAGAAGCAGATGGAGGCCATCGCCGAGAAGGAGGAGAAGGCGAACCCCGAGCGCCTGAAGAAGAAGAGCCCGAAGGAGAACCCGGCCGCCGACCTCGACAAGGCGGTCAAGCAGGGCGACTTCGACCAGGCCCGCGACGAGGCGGACCGCCTCTTCCGCAAGGTCGATCCGGACGAGGCCCGCCAGCGCGACCAGCGCGAGGCCGACCTCGCCCGTCAGGAAGGCGAGCTACAGCGCGAACTCGACCGCCCCGACCTGACCCCGGAGGAGAAGGAGAAGCTGAAGGAGGCCCTCGACAAACTCAAGCAGGAGAAGCAGGACCTCGCCGACCAGAAGATGACCGACGAGCAGCGCAAGGAACTCCAGAAGGCCCTCGGCGAGATGGCCAAGGACCTGAAGGCCCTCGCCGACGAGCAGGAGAAGAAGGACCAGGAGCTGGCGAAACAGCAGAAGGACCTGGAAGAGAAGCTCGCCAAGGCGCAGTCGCCGGAGGAGAAGGAACAGCTACAGAAGCAGCTCGACCAGGTGAAGCAGCAGCGCCGGGAATGCCTCGACGGCGAGGGCTGCAAGGACGCCGGCGACCTGGCCCAGAAGCTCGACGCCGCGAAGAAGGCCCTCGAGCAGGGCAACGACGCCGAGGCGGCGAAGAAGCTGCGCGAGGCGGCGGACCAGATGGCGAAGATGGGGGCCGGCGACGAGAAGGGCGAACTCGGCGACCAGAAGGGCAAACTCGCCCAGGCGCGCAAGGCGATCGCGATGGCCCTCGACGCCGACGGCCAGCAGGGCCAGGGGCAGCCGGGCAACCAGCCCGGCAAGGGCGGCCCGAACAGTCAGCCCGGCCCCGGCGGCCCGGCGACCGGGGCGCGGCCCGAGTCGAAGACCGGCGACACGAAGGAGAAGGAAGAACGGTCGCGCTCGCAGCTCGGGAAGGGCAAGCAGTCGATCCTCGACTTCGTACCCGGCGAGGGCCTCAAGGAGCCGTTCAACCCCGGGGCGCACGTCGATGTGATCCGGCAGGCCGCCCAGGAAGCGCCCGAGGCGCTCGACCGGCAGCAGCTGCCGCGCGGCGCGAGCGAGATGGTGCGCGGGTACTTCGAGAAGTTCCGCATGCCGGAGAAGAAGAAGTAGGGGCAGTGATCCTGCAAGCCCAGGCACGGCGGTGCCTGGGGGGACCGGAACCCCAGGCACCGCCGTGCCTGGGCTTGTTCGGAGGGATTCGGGCGACGGACTACCCCGCCGTCCCCAACACCTTCGCGACCCAGTCCGGGTCGGTCGGGTCGAGTTGCAACACGCGGAAGTGGTGCCGCAGGCCCTCCTCCTCGACGCCGCGCGAGTCGTCGATGTGCAGGTCGATGCCGAACGCCGGCGGGTACTTCGACGGCCCGCGCCGGCCGACGACGCGCTCGTGGCGGTCCTGGTTGACGACGCCCTCCAGCCGGACGCCGAGGCAGCGGAACCAGCCGCGCAGGTAGCCGAGACCCCGGTACGACGTGGTGTAGATCCACAGCGAATGGCCCCGGCCGACCAGGGCGCGCATCACGTCGCGGGTGCCAAGGCGGAGCGGCTCGTCGTACCACCACCGCCACGGCCAGCCGACCGGCGGGTCGCGGGTCGTGGCGGGGTAGCAGACCAGGGTGTCATCGACGTCGAACGAGATGCGCACGGCGCGGTTACTTCCCGGGTTCGGCCGGCTCGACGACGAGGACGCGGCCCTTCCGCTTCTCGACCTGGACCTTGAGCCCGGTCTGGGCGGCGACGTTGGCGAGGACGGCCTCGGCGTCGGTGTCCTCGGCGAAGGTGTCGATGCCGCGCGTCGGATCCTTGAGCATCGGCGACCGGACGTTGTAGTGCCACGACAGCTTCGCCGGCAGGGCCTCGACCTTCTCGACGGCGACCCGGCAGCCGACGTGCCGTTCCAGGGCGGCGAGGAACTCGTCGAACGACCCGGTGCCGCCGCCGCCGGTGGTCCGGTCGCCGAGGTGCTTCGCGTAGAGTTCGACCTCGTTCGGTTTACGCCCGTCGAGCGGCTTCGGTTCGTACCTGCCCGTCAGGACGCGCACCGGCCCCTCGGCGTCCTTGAACCGGAACGTCGCCTTGAGGCCGCACTCCTTTCGCAGGATCGCCTGGAGCTGGGCGACGACCTTCTCCGGGTCGGCCCCGTCGCGGACGACGTAGTCGCCGGTGGCCGAGACGCCGTCGAGCAGGGCGGCCCCCTCGATGCGATGTGCCGGGACGTCGGCGGCGCGGTCGAGGAGTTGGACGACGGAGATGCCCTCCTCGGGCTTGACGGGCAGGGTGTGGCGGGCGAGGTGCCCCGGGGCCCAGCCGTCCTTCCAGCGGAGGACGGTGAAGTGCTCCGCGAAGGGGATGCCGCCCTCGGGTCGGCCGAACCGCTCGGCGAGGTAGTCCGCTCGGCACTTCGGGTACGGGGCGGCGACACGCTTGACGAGTTGGTCGGCCGTCAGGCCGTAGGCGTCGCGGAAGGCCTGCTTCCAGGCCGGTTCCGGTTGGCCGCCGGGGTTGGGGGCCTGGCCCGCGACGGGCGAGGCGGGGCGTCCGGGTTGGCTCGACAGGCTCGCGGACAGGCCGACCACGGCGACGAGGCAGGCCGTCGCCCCGGCGAGGATCGCGCGGGTCAGGGTCATGGTAACACCAACTCCTTTCATCAGCGTGAGGATGCGGGACGGCACGCACGCCAGCCCGCCGGTCGCCGCCCGCACGACCGCCTCGACGGCGGCGGCGGGGACGTCGGCGTCGCAGGCGGCCAGGGCGGCCGGCGACACGCCCCGACGGACCAGCCGCGCCCCGAGGGCGTCGCGGGCCTCGTCGAGCCGGCGGCGCAGGGTGATGCGCGACCAGCCGAGGACGGCGGCCGCCTCGTCCTGGGTGCGGCCTTCCAGGTAGCACAGCACGAGCGGCAGCCGCCATCGATCCGGCAGCCGGCCGAGTTCCTCGTCGAGGGCGGCAGCCGTCTCGTCCCGGGTCGGGTCGCCCCGGTCGGTCGGCGCGGACCGTTCGCGGCGCTGCCGGGCCGCGGCGGCTGTCTTCGCCTTCAGGGCGATCCGCCGGGCGGTGCCGTGCAGCCAACTCGCCAGGGACGCCCGGTTGCGCACGGCGCGCGGGTTCCGGGCCAGGACGAGGAACGTCGCCTGGAAGGCGTCCTCCGCGTCCTGGGCGTGGCCGGCCGTGCGCAGGCAGACTCGATAGACCATCGGCCCGTGCCGGCGGACGAGTGGCTCGAACGTACCCTCGTCGCCGGCGAGGAAGCGCTCGACCAGGTCGGCGTCGGCCGCGCCGTCGGCCGGGCCGTCGGCGAGCCGGCGGAGGAAGGTCACCAGGTCGGACGGAGACACGGGGCACCGCGGGTTCGAAACGGGGTCGCTGTCAGTAGTGCCCGCCGCGGAGGGAATTGGCTCAGGAATCGGCGCGAGCGGCCCGCTTCATATAGCCCCGGGCTTGCCCGGGGTCTTCGCCGCCAAGACCCCGGGCAAGCCCGGGGCTATATGAAGCGGGGCCTCACTCCCGCGGCCGCTGGGCGAGCAGGTACGCCAGCAGGTGGTAGTAGTCCGCCTCGGGGATCTGCTCCAGCAGGTTCGCCGGCATCGGCGACAGGGCCGCCAAGGTCCTCTCCTCGACGGTCGCCTTCGGGACGCGCACCTCCTTGCCCTGGGCGTCGGCCAGGACGATCACCTCGCCCTCCTCGCGCAGCACCAGCCCCGTCACCGCCTGGCCGCTCTTCAGGTTGAGCACCGTCGTCCGGAACGCCGCGTCGATGTTGCGGTTCGGGTCGAGGGTGTCCTCCAGGATGCGCTCGACGCCGCGGACGCCGAGGCCGTCGAGCTGCGGGCCGACCTTCGCCCCCTCGCCGCCGATCTGGTGGCAGTTGGCGCAGTGTTTGGTAAAGAGCGCCTTGCCCGTCTCGACGTTCGCCTTCGCCGCGGCGTAGCCCTTGACCCGGGCGGCGATCAGTTCCTGGACCTTCTTGTCCGCGGCGGGCAGGCCCTCTGTCAGCTTGTCGGCCCGGCCCTTCCAGCCGTCGAGGTTCGCCTGCTGGAGCTTGACCTCGACCGCCTTCTCGCGCAACAGGCGCGGCGACGACTTGCCGGCCTCGACGCTCTTGAGCAGGGCGTCGCCGCCCTCCTTGCTGCCGGCCAGCCCGGCGGCGATCGTCGTCTGCAACCGGGCCGGGGCGGCCGCGACCTGAGCGACGAGCTGCTCGCGCGACGCCGGCGTGTTGACGCGCGCCAGGACGTCGGCCGCCCGCTCGCGCTGCTCGATCGCCAGCCGGCCGTCGCCGAGCACCTTGCCGACCAGCGGAACATTCGCCGCCGCATCGACGGCGACGAGGGCGTTGAGCGCCGCCGTCCGGGCGGGTTCCGCCGTCGCGGGGTCGGTGGCGATCGTCCGCAGTTTCGGCTGGGCGTCGCCGACGCGCTGCGACCCGGCGATCTCGCACCCGGCCTGGATCGCCCGGCCGTCCTTCGCCGCGAGCAGGGCCGTCACCCGTTCGACCGCCCAGGCCCGGGCGCTGTCAGTGACCGGCTGGCCGCGCTCCTGCGCGCCCTTCTCGACCGCCTTGAACACGGCCGCCTGACGCAGCAGGTTCTGGGCCTGGTCGGCCTTGGCCCAGGCGACCAGCCGCTCGACGTCCTCCGGCTTGCCGTACCGGGCGGCGTGGCGGACGGTCTCGGCCAGGCGCTCGCCGTCGAGCTTCAGGCGGGGCAGGGCGGCGACGAGGAACGCCGCCGCCTGGGGGCTCGGCACGCCGAGGGCGACGTCGGCGATCGCCGCCTCGTCGGCCGGGGCGAGGTCGCCGAACTTGTCCCAGGTCGCCGCGTCGAGGAGCTGGTTCCGCACGGCGATGCGCGTCGCGTGGAGTAGGTGCGTGTCGGCCGCCTCGACGCCGGCGCGCAGGGCGAGCAGCGGCCGGACGTTGTCCGCGCCGGGGTGCCGGCCGGCCGCCTCGGTCGCCGCCCGGCGGACGTGCGGGCTCTTGTCGGTGAGCAGGTTGTGGACCTGCTTCCGGTTCTCGTCGGTCAGCTTCGCCCGCTCGGCGAGCGCCCGGCCGACGTGCAGCCGGACCGCCTCCAGCCGGTGCTTGACGCACCTGTCGAGGAGTTGCGCGTCGAGTTCGCCGCGCCGTTCGAGCACCCACATCGCGTGGGCCGCGCCCCAGGCGTGGCCGTCGGCCTCATCGACGAGCCACTCCTTGAGGCGGTCGCTCGCGCCGTCGCCCTTCCGGCCGGCGAGCAGGTCGGTCGCCCGCAGGCGGACGGTCAGGTTCGGGTGCTTGAGGTCGGCGACGAGATCGGCCGACTTCGCCGTGTCGGCGTTCGGCCGCGGGTCGATCGGCGGCTTGGCCCCCTCGCCGGTGTAGACGATGCGCCAGATCCGGCCGCGGTGCCGGTCGCGCTTCGGGTGGTCGAGCGGCACCTCGTAGTGGCCGATGATGCAGTTGTAGAAGTCGGCGATGTACAGCGCCCCGTCCGGGCCGAGCTTGATGTCCACCGGCCGGAACCACGGGTCCTTGCTCACCAGGAAGTCCGGCCGGGACTCGGCGATCGGCGACGTGCCCTGCCAGACGACCTTGTCGAAGTTGACGCGGTTGGTGACGACGTTGCCGATAAAGACCGTGCCGCGGTAGTCGGCCGGGAAGTGGTCCGCGTCGTAGTAGACGACGCCGCAAATCGCGGTCGAGCCGTGGTCGTGCTTGCACATCTCCGGGGCGAAGCCGAGGCCGTCGTGCGGCTTGCCGAAGCTCGGGTAGTGGCCGCCGCGGACGAGCTGGTAGATCGGCCGGGTGTGGCAGTCCGCCGTGTAGAGGTAGCCGCGCGGGTCGAGCGCCATGCCGAACGGGTTGACCTGGCCCCAGGTGAACTGCTCGACACGGGAGCCGTCCGGACGGAAGCGGTACGTGTTGCCGGAGTTCATCGTCACGGCCGGCGGCTGGCTGCCCTCGACCTTAGACGTGTTCTTGAAGCCGTGGCAGGCGTAGACCCAGCCGTCGAACCCGGCCGTGAAGCCGCTCGTCATGCCGTGGGTGTCCTCGGAGCCGTAGCCCTTCAGCGCGACGGCCTTCTCGTCGGCCTTGCCGTCGCCGTTCGTGTCGCGGACGGACCAGACGCTCGGGATGCTGTGGACGAGGGCGCGCGACGCGGAGGTCGGCAGGAGGCCGATCGGGATGTTGAGGCCGTCGACGAACGTCGTCGCCTTGCGCGCCTTGCCGTCGGGGCCGAAGTCTTCCAGGATCACGATCCGGTCGCGCGGCTTGTCGGCCTTGGACGGGTAGGGGTACTCGACGGTGCAGGTGACCCAGAGGCGGCCGCGATCGTCGAAGGCGATGTTGAGCGGCTTGTCGATGTCCGGCTCGGCGGCGACGAGCTGGGCGACGAACCCGGGCGGGAGCTGGAACGTATTCGCCTGGTCGGCCGGGCTGAGCGGCTCCGTCTCGATGACGTTCGGGTTTTTGGGTTGGCCGGGGAGGAAGACGGCCGGCGTGAGCAAGCCGGCGAGCAGCAGCGCGGAGAGGACGGCGGGACGCATCGGCGGGACCTCGGAGCCGGTTGACGTAGCGGACGGAGTTGTTGACAATGCTACCGGGAAAAAGCCGGCGGTCCAAGCGGACGTTCCGAACCCGAGGAACCGGAGGTGGGCGGTGGACTACTTCACGGTCCGTAACACGGTGATCGTCGCCCTGGCGCAGGTCGGCATCATCGTCGTCGGCACCCTGGCGGCCGGGGCGGTCATCAAGTGGTACGGCCTCGGCTTCGCGGGCCTGCCGGTGAGCACCGTCTTCGTCGCCGAGTACGGCTTCCTCATCCTCGGCCTGCCGGTGGCGTGGGCGGCGATCGCCCTGTACCTGCTGCGCCACAACCCCGACGACGACGGCGTCCGCTGGGGGACGTTCGGTTCGGGGGTGCTGGTCGTGCTCCTGCTCCTGGTCGGCGTCTGGCACACGGCGGCGTGGCCGTTCCTGCGGCCGTTCTTCGCCTCCACGACGGGGTTGAGCCTGTGAGGGTGCCCATGCCGCGGACGGCCCTGGTCGTGCTCCTCGTCGCGTTCGCGGGTAGCCCCCGGGCGGCGGACGACCTGCCGCCGCGGGCCCTGGCCCGGCTCGGCGACCACGCCTTCCACCACGGCCCGGGCATCGCGGCGGTGGCGGTGTCGCCGGACGGGGCGGTTCTCGCCTCCGCGGCCGAGTACCCCGAGTCGTTCGGCCCCGTCGGTCCGGCGGAGCGGAGCGCCTACGAGCGGACCGTCGTCCTGTGGGACGCGGCGACCGGGCGACGGCTCCGCGAGATCGGCGGCGGGCTGGTCCGCCACCTGGCCTTCTCGCCGGACGGCAAGAAGCTGGCGGCCGGGTGCGTCGGCTTCCGAGTCTACGACGTCGCGACCGGGCGGCAGATCGGCCCGACCGTCGAGCGGGCCGACGCGTTGAGTCACCTCGCCTTCTCCGCGGACGGCGAACGGCTGCTCGCCGCCGAGCATCACGGCCCGGTGACGGCCTGGGACGTCGCCACCGGCAAGGAGCTGCGGCACTGGGTCGCCCCGGCGACCGGGACGGGCTGGGTGCCGCGAGACCACCGCGTCATCGCCGGGATCCCGTCGCCCGACGGCCGGTTCGTCGCCTGGAAGCTGTGGCGGCTGCCGGATTACGGCCGGCTACCGCCGGGCATCATCTCCCCGCCGGCGGTCCAGACGCCGACGACCCTTGTCGTCGTGGATGCCGCCACGGAGAAGCCGGCCTACTGGAAGGACTTCCCGGACGGGTCGCTGAACGCATTCACCTTCACGCCGGACGGGCGGCGTTTTCTCGCCGGTGCCTTGAACGTCACCGTCTGGGAGACGGCCACCGGCGCGGCGGTGGCGTCGGTCGATGCCGCGGGGACCGCCCGGCTCGCGCCGTCGCCGGACGGCCGGCAGGTGGCGGTCGTCGAGGGCAACTCGCGCGTCCGCCTGTGGGACCTCGCCAGCGGCGAGGTCGTCCACGAGCTGTGCCCCGGCCTGGTCTACCTCGGCATGAGCCCGACCTTCTCGGCCGACGGCAAGACCCTCGTCCTGGCGACCGACACGACCCTGCGCCTCTTCGACCCGGCGACCGGCCGGGAGCGCACACCGCCCGGCCATCGGTCCGACGTCGCCGTCCGCTTCTCCGCCGACGGGAAGACACTGTTCACGACCTGCGCCGAGGCGCGCCGCTCCTGGAACCTGTCGGCGAGGCCGGCACCCGCCGTGGTCACTCACCGGCCGCGGCAGTCCTGGGAAGGGATCTGCGGCGAGCAGGCCCTGGCCCACAGCGCCGACGGGCGTTCCTTCCTTGCCACCCGCCCCGGGCGGTGGGAGGTCGCCGTCCTCCACGAGACGGCGACCGGCCGGCCTCGCTGCGAACTGGAGGGGGGGATCACGCCGGGCGACTCCGGCGCGTTCACGGCGGACGGGACCGGGGTACTGACCTGGGGCTCGGTCGGCCTCGTCCGGGTCCACGACGCCCGCACGGGCAAGAAGACCAGCGAGTTCCGCCGCGCCAGAGAGATCGGCCCGCCGGTCGTCTCACCGGATAGCGGGTTCGTCGCCTGGAGCGACCGGGCCCAGGACGTCCACCTGCACGATGGCCGGACCGGGGCGCTCGTCCGAGTGCTCCGCTCGACCCGGCCGCTGCCGGGGGGGGAAGCGCGCGACGGCCAGATCGCCTTCTCGGCCGAAGCGGAATACCTCGCCGTGGCCGGCTACCCCGAGGACGCATACACCCGGCGGTCGGCGACGAAGTGGGATGCGCTGCCGGTCCGGATCTTCCACGTCCCGACTGGCCGGGAGGTGTCGCGCTTCTTCGCCGCCCCGGCCGCGGAGGTGGAGACCGACGAAATATACTTCAGCGGCCGGATCGCCTGCTCGGCCTTCTCGCCGGACGGACGGCTGTTCGCCGTCGCCACGGGGCGGTCCGGCATGATCCGTCTGGTCGAGGTCGCTACTGGCCGCGTCCGCGCTGAGCTGACGGGCCACCGTCACGGCGTCCGCGGGCTGGCGTTTTCGCCCGACGGCCGGGCCCTCGCCTCTGGCGGCGACGACAACGTCGCCTTCCTCTGGGACGTGGCCGGTGCCCGGACGGGGACGCCGGCCGACCCGACTGACGCCGCCCTTGCCGGTTGGTGGGCGGACCTGGCTAAGGAAGACTACGGCGCGGCGGCCGCCCTGGCCGGCCTGGTCCGGTCGCCGGGGCGGAGCGTCCCGTACCTCGCAGAACGGCTGCGGCCGGTTGAGGCGCTGACGCCGGCGCGGCTGACCCGCCTGCTGGCCGACCTCGACGCGGACGACTTCGACGCGCGCGAGGCGGCGAGCCGCGACCTGGAGCGACTCGGCGAGCAGGGCGAGGCCGACCTGCGCCGGGCGCTGGACGGGCCGCTGCCGCCGGAGGTGCGCCGCCGCGTCGAGGCCTTCCTGGATCGGGCCGCCTCGGGGCCGTTGCCGGAGACGCTGCGGGCGCTGCGGACGGTCGAGGCCCTGGAGCACAGCGGCACGCCGGAGGCGGTGCGCCATCTGGAGGCGCTGGCGAAGGGCGCGCCGGAGGCGCGGACCACCCAGGCGGCGAAGGCGGCCCTCACGCGGGCCCGGGCAGCGCGGCCCGCTCCGGGCCTGGCAACGCCTCCTTGACCGACACGCCGCTGGTCCGCGCCTGCGTCATCGCCGCGGCCAGGGCGGCGATGCGGCGGGTCGCCTCGGCCGGCGAGACGCCCCGGCCGTGGATGTTCGAGACGAGGTTCCGGTCCGCGTCGGTGTGGCCCGGCCGCGGCCGATACGCCAGGTACGCCGACAGGCTCTCCGCCGTCGCCAGGCCGGGCCGCTCGCCGATCAGCAGGACGACGACCGCCGCGTCGGTCAGCTCGCCGACGTCGTTCAGCACGCCGACGCGGCAGTAGCGCACCACGAACGGCCGACCGAACCGCCAGCCGCGTCCGGCCGCCTCGGCGGCGAGCAAGTCGAGCAGGCCCGGGGCCTGGACCGCCACCGCCGTGGCCGACAGGCCGTCGCCGATGACCACCTGGAGGTCGACGCCGCGCGGGCAGCGTTCGCTGACCAGGGCGCGCGACCCGCCGTCGAGCTTGCGGCCGAGGTCGGGCCGCATCAGGTACTCCGCCTTCGACCGGGCCTGTGACTGCGTCTCGAACAGGCCGAACGCCGCGATCCGCTCCGGGCCGAACGCCGCCAGGTCGAGTTCGGCGTGGACGGCGTCGCGGGCGGCGGCGTGGTCCTCGCGCAGTTTCAAGGCCGTCGCGGTGCGGTAGCCCGGGCCGGCCCGGCCGGTCAGGACACGCGCCGGGGTCCGGGCCAGGGCCCGCTCGACCGGGGTGAGGTCGTCGCTCATCGCTCCTCCTCCAGCTTGAGCAGGTCGACCGGCGGCCCTGGGAACGTCCACCGCGCGACGGTGAACCAGCCGACGAGCAGCACGGCCGTCATGCCGCCGACGACCCACGCGGCCCCGTCGTTCGGCGGCTGGACGCCCACGAAGAGGAAGGCCCCGCACGCGAGCAGGCTCACGACCGCCAGCGGTCGGAACCACACGCCGAGGTGCCACGGCCCGAACGTCGTCCACCACCGGCCGTAGGCGATCAGGCCGAGCGCCGTCGGCAGGACATAGGAGACGTAGAGGAAGATGACGCACACGGCCGTGATCGTCGCGTAGACCGGCGTGTGGACTGTGAACAGCACCGCCGCGACGGTGACGGCCCAGATCGCGACCGGCGGCGTCCGGAACGTCGGCGATACCCAGCGCACGAACCGCGACGCCGGCAGGCCGCCGTCCCGGGCGAACGCGAACGCCATGCGCGACGCCGACGTGACCGTCGCCAGGCCGCACAGGTACTGAGCGATCACCGCCCCGCCGAGCAGGAGCGTCGCCCACGCCGGCGAGACGGCCCCGGTCAGGGCGTGGACGAACGCCCCGGTGCCGGCCTCGGCCGTCGCGGCCGGGTCGGGCATCGCCAGCACCACGGCCGAGAGCATCACCCAGCCGAAGATGCCCGAGACGAGCACCGACTGGACGATGCCGCGCGGCACGTTATGGGCCGCGCCGACCGTCTCCTCGGCGGCGTGGGCCGAGGCGTCGAAGCCGGTGATCGTGTAGGCCGGCAGCAGGAACGCCAGCGCCGCCGCCCAGGCGAGCGACTCCGTCGCCGGCCAGATCGGCTCGGCCGTCGGCGTGCCGGTGTAGTTCGTGAACGTCACGAGCCGGCCGAGGTCGAGCGACGGGGCGGAGAGTAAGAGTGTCACCGTCATGACAGCGGCGACGAGGAGGATCCAGTAGCCGCTGAAATCGGTCAGGACTCGCGTGACGCGGATGCCGAGGTGGTTGACGAGGGCGTGCGACGCCGTGATCGCCGCGACGGCGACGAGCTGGACCGTCGCGTCGAGCTTGTGCTCGGGGAAGAACGCCGCCGCGGCGAACTGGACGGTGCCGACGTTGATCGCGGCGAGGACGGTGACGAGGCCGGCGAGGTTGAACCAGGCGGTCGCCCAGCCCCAGCCGCGGCCGCCGAGGATCGCCGCCCAGTGGTACAGGCCGCCGGCCGTCGGGAAGGCGCTGGCGATCTGGCCCATCGTCGCCGCGACGCAGAGCGACAGCAGGCAGACGACCGGCCAGACGACGCCGACCGCCGCCCCGCCGACGGCGCAGTAGCCGAGGTGGAACGACGTCAGCCCGCCGGCGAGGATGCAGATGATCGACAGCGAGATGGCGAAGTTCGAGAACCCGCCGAGCAGGCGCGCCAGCTCCTGGCGGTAGCCGAGCCGGTGCAGGGTGCGTTCGTCGTCGGTCGGGTCGGTCATCGGCCCCTCACATAGCCGCCGGCAAGCCGGCGGGGTTTCGCAGCGAAGACCCCGGGCAAGCCCGGGGCTATATGAAATCCAACCTACCCTTCCAGCGCCTTCTCCCACCCGCCGAGAAGGCCCGGTCGGGCGTCGGCAAGCAGCCGACCGTCGCGGCAGATGCCGCGTTCCTCCAGCCAGGCGCGGAACTCCGGCGCGGGCGACAGGCCGAACAGCTCGCGCACCGTCGCCGCGTCGTGGTAGCTGGTCGACTGGTAGTTGAGCATCACGTCGTCACTGCACGGCACGCCCATGACGTAGTTGCAGCCGGCCGCGGCGAGGAGCATCAGCAGGTTGTCGGCCGAGTTCTGGTCCGCCTCGGCGTGGTTGGTGTAGCAGACGTCGACGCCCATCGGCAGGCCGAGCAGCTTGCCCATGAAGTGGTCCTCCAGGCCGGCGCGGACGATCTGCCGCTCGTCGTAGAGGTACTCCGGGCCGATGAAGCCGACGACGCTGTTGACCAGGAACGGGTCGAACGCCCGGGCGACGCCGTAGGCGCGGGCCTCCAGCGTCAGCTGGTCGACGCCGTGGTGCGCCTCGGCCGACAGGCAGCTGCCCTGGCCGGTCTCGAAGTACATGACCTGCTCGCCGACCCACGGCCCCGGCCGGCCGCGGTGCGATTCGAGTACCCGTTCGCGGCCCTCCTTCAGCATCGCCAGCGAGACGCCGAAGCTGGCGTTCGCCGCCTGGGTGCCGGCGACCGACTGGAAGAGCAGATCGACCGGTGCGCCGCGGTCGAGGGCGACGAGCTGCGTGGTGACATGAGCCAGACAGCAGTGCTGCGTCGGCACGCCGAGGACGGTGATGAGCCGGTCGAGCCGGTGCAGGATGGCGGCGACGGTATCGACCGAGTCGGCGGCCGGGTTGACGCCGAGGACGGCGTCGCCGCAACCGTAGAGGAGGCCGTCCACCGCGGCGAGGAGGATGCCGGCGAGGTCGTCGGTCGGGTGGTTCGGCTGGACGCGGACGGCGAAGACGCCGGGCTGGCCGAGGGTGTTCTTGCAGCGAGTGACGTTCCGCACCTTGGCCGCGGCGTGGACGAGGTCGAGGTTGCTCATCAACCGGGCGACCGCCGCGACGACCTCCGGCGTGACGCCCCACCGCCACGAGCGGATCGTCTCGCCGTCGGCGGCGAGGAGCCGTTCGCGGTACTCGCCGACGGTCAGCGACCGCAGCGGGGTGAACGCCTCCCGGTCGAGGGAATCGCAGACGAGGCGCGACACGTCGTCGTCGTCGGGGTCGAGGACCGGGTTGTCGAGGATCGTCCGCAGCGGCACGTCGGCGAGGGCGAGCTTGGCGGCGGCACGCTCGCGCTCCGACCGGGCGGCGACGCCGGCGAGCTGGTCGCCGGATTTCGCCTCGCTCGCCTTCGCGAGGAGGTCGCGCAGGTCGGCGAAGACGAACCGCTCGCCGCGCACCGTGGCGGAGAAGGACATTGGCCGGGCCCTTGGGACTCGCTCGGGGACGGGACCAGTCTAGCCCGACGGGGGGGTGGCGTCATCACGCTCGGACGGAGAGTGATTGACCGAGGTGCGCCGGGAGGTTGTAATCTTGAGGGCCAGCTGACAGTGGAACCACTTCGGCGGCGAGGGGGCTGATGGGTGCCAGACCAACCTACGTCACGGGCTACGCGGTCATTCGAGTCGATGACGGACCGGTAGATCATCCGTCGCGCGTTCGGGACTGTGAACGAGAAGGCGAGGTGCTTCCGACTGCCGGGCCGACGAACGTCACCGTTAAGGAAATCGTGATGACGGCGGAGGAGGCCCAACGCGAAGTCATGCGGCTCAACCGCCTGAACGCATCGAAGGGGTGCTGGTATTACTGGCAGGCGACGCACATCTTCCTCGACGGCACGTCGCACGGATCGGCGTCGCGAGCCGGTGAAGAGACGGACGGGTTGTAGCCGATCCGTCAGAGCCGCGCACGCAACGAGTCTTCGAGCGGAGTAAGCGGGTAGAGACGTTACGTCCGGGCGGCGACCGCTTACTCCGCTCGAAGACCCGTTGCGTGCGCGGCTCCGAAAGACGCATCCCTAGGAGACAGCCATGCGACGCGCTCTGCTTCTGCTTATCCCGGCCGTCCTCGGCCTCGCCGCCACGCAGCCGACCGCCATCAAGCACGACTTCATCCCCAAGGAGTTCCAGGGCCCGGGCGGCAAGTACCAGCCGACGAAGGGCAAGATCAGCATCCCCGACGTGCCGCGCGACAAGGTCGTCTGCTTCTGCCTCTACGCGACCCACCGCGGCGTGCTGAAGCTCAACGCCCAGCTCTACCCGCTCAGGGACGAAGAGGCTCGCAAGGTCACGCTCCACCTCGACCGTGGCACCGGCTTCGAGAAGATCGCCGAGCAGGAGGTCGACGCCGTCGGCTGGAGCACCGTCTTCCGCGTCGAGAAGTGGGACGACACGAAGCCGGCGAGGTACCGCGTCACCCACCCCGGCGGCTCGTCCTACGAGGGCACCATCCGCCGCGACCCGGCCGACAAGGACGAGGTCGTCGTCGGCAACCTGTCGTGCAACTCGAACACCGACCGCAACCCGCGCACGGACCTCGTCGCCAACCTGAAGGCCCTCGACCCGGACCTGCTCTTCTTCGCCGGCGACCAGAGCTACGACCACAAGGACCACCTCGCCGCCTGGCTCCTCTTCGGCCGGCAGTTCGGCGACGTCGTCAAGGACCGGCCGACGGTCACCATCCCGGACGACCACGACGTCGGCCATCCGAACCTCTGGGGGGCCGGCGGCAAGCAGTCGCTCCGGCAGGACGGCGCGGACGGCGGCTATTTCATGCCGGTCGAGTACGTCAACATGGTCCAGCGGCAGCAGTGCGGCCACCTGCCCGACCCGGCCGATCCGACGCCGGTCGCGCGCGGCATCACCGTCTACTACACGTCGCTCAACATCGGCGGCATCGACTTCGCCATCCTCGAAGACCGCAAGTGGAAGCCGGGGCCGCTCGGCCTCGTCGATGTGAAGGGGCCACGGCCGGACCACGTCACCGACCCGAAGTTCGACCCGCGGACGATCGACGTTCCGGAGGCGGACCTGCTCGGGCCACGGCAGCTGGCGTTCCTCCGCCGCTGGGCGACGGAATGGGACGGCGTCGTGATGAAGTGCGTCCTGTCGCAGTCGCCGTTCGCGAACGCCGCCCACCTGCACGGCGGCCGGCAGGACCGCCTCGTCGCCGACCTCGACTCGAACGGCTGGCCGCAGGCGGGCCGCAACGCCGCCCTGCGCGAGATCCGCAAGGGGTTCGCGTTCATGATGAGCGGCGACCAGCACCTGGCGACGGCGGTCCGGCACGGCGTCAACGACTGGGGCGACGCCGGCTGGCAGTTCACCAGCCCGAGCATCTGGAACCTGTACGGCCGATCGTGGCACCCGCTGGAGGAGAACGTCCGGCCGTACCCCGGCTCGCCGCTGCCGTTCGCGGGCGACTTCCACGACGGCCTCGGAAACAAGGTCACCGTCGCGGCGTACGCCAACCCGACGGCGGACCACTACCAGGCGACCGGCTTCGGCCTGGTGCGCTTCCGGCGCAAGAGCCGCGAGATCGTCATGGAGTGCTGGCCGCGCTTCGTCGATGTGACGAAGCCCGGCGCGACGCAGTACCCCGGCTGGCCATTGACCGTCACCCAGGCGGACAACTACGGCCGGAAGGCGGTCGCCTGGCTGCCGACGGTGAAGGCGAATGTCGATCTCCCGGTCGTCCAGGTGATCGACGACGCGACGGGCGAGGTGGCGTACACGCTGCGGATCAACGGCCGCGAGTGGCGGCCGAAGACGTTCCGCGTCGGGCCGCACACGGTGCGGGTCGGCGTCGCGGCCGGGGTGTGGAAGGAGTTCAAGGGAGTCATGGCGACGGCGAAGGAGCCGGAGGGGACGCTCGACGTGACGCGGTGACGGACGCTCCGAACGAGCTACCGTCCTTGATTCGTCGCCGCTGACAGGGTGTAATCCCCCACCGGCCACGGACCTCACCGCGGCCGTTCACCCAGGGGACAAGCCATGCACCTCGGCGCGTTTTCGATCAGCCTCGCCGTCAAGGACCTCGCCGCCTCGCGGCAGTTCTACGAGAAGTTCGGCTTCACCGTCTTCCACGGCGACGCGGCCCAGAACTGGCTCATCCTCAAGAACGGCGACACCGTGATCGGCCTGTTCCAGGGCATGTTCGAGAAGAACATCCTCACCTTCAACCCCGGCTGGGACCAGAACGCCCAGAACCTGCCCACCTTCACCGACGTGCGCGAGTTGCAGCGCCAGCTGAAGGCCCAGGGCGTCCCGTTGATGACCGAGGCCGACGAGACGACGACCGGCCCGGCCAGCTTCGTCGCGGTCGATCCGGACGGCAACCCGATCCTGGTCGATCAGCACGTCTGACGGCCCGAGGTGCCCATGCAGGACACGATCCTCGCCTTGCTCCGCCTCTTCGACGGCCGCGTCGCCGACGCGGAGACGCATGGCTGGGTGTCGGCCCTGGCGTCCGAACGCGGCCGGTGGCCGGAGGCCCACGACCTGTTCCGCCGGGTCCGTCGGCGTTCGCTGGACACCGCCGGCGAGGCTCGCAACGGTGGCCAGTACGCCTTCGAGGAGATCTGCCTCAAGAGCCTCTTCAACGAGACGGGCACCACCCGGCCGTTCGATCCGGGTTCGTCGTTCTCCGTCGCGAGGTTCGCCGTCAGACTCGCCCGGCGGGTCGGCGTCCCAGAGGCGGACGTGTTGGATATCGTCGCGGCTCACGCCTGCCCCGAGACGGCGCGGTATCTCCAGGTCTTCGAGGCACGATTCACCCCGTCCGGCACCTCGCCATCACCGGCGGTCTTCCCCGACCCGCACCTGTTCCCGACGAGCCACCCCGGCCCTTACGAGCGCGGGATGGGAGACCGCATCGTCGCGTTACTCGACCTCTTCCAGGCCTTCGCTCCGGACGCCGCGAGCAACGCCGCCGTGCGGCACCTCGCCGGCACCCCGGACCGCTGGTCGGCCGGGCACGCCTACTTCGACGTCCTGCACGACCGCCTCCTCGCGGCGATGCGGGCCCGCGACCGGCCGCGCTACCTTCAGCTCGACTTCGAGCGGTCGTGCCTCCAGGCCCTGTACAACGCGACGAGCCCGCCCCACCCGTTCGCTCCAGGTACCCCGTTCTGGGTCGCCTGTGCCGCCGTCCGCTTCGCGCGGGTGATCGGCGTACCCGACGCGGCTTTGCTGACCAGCCTCGCTCCGGAAGCGCGGGATTGAGACGCTTCCGTCTCGGTACGGCCGACGTACAATGCCCGTGTCGTGTCCCCGCGTCCCCTCGGAGGATCGTCCATGGCTCGGCTCATCCCGTTCGCCACGGCCCTCGTCGTTGCCTTCACCCTCCTCGCGTCCGCCCCGGCCCAGGAGCCGGCCCAACCCAAGGCCAGGGTCGAGTTCCGCTGGCTGGAAGCGAAACCGGTCAAGGGCCTTACCCAGGAGAAGGGCATCCAGACGACGTGCGGCGACGAGCTGTCCTATCCCCACCTCGTCCCGGCCCTCACCAACAAGGACGTCGCCCTGACCGTCCTGAAGAACCACGACTTCTCCGCCGCCGGCCTGCCCGGCGACCACTTCACGGTGACGTTCCACCTGACCGGCCCGGCAAAGCAGGCCCTCGTCGCCGCCTGCCGCGACAAGCAAGGCGGCGTCCTCGCCATCTACGCCGAGGGCAGGTACTGGGGCACGGCGAACTTCCAGAAGGCCCGCGCCGACGACTTCGCGCCAAGCGCCGGGTTCATCCCGTCGCGCGCCGAGGCGGAACGCATCGCCGCGGCGGCCCCGTGAACCCCACCCCAAGGAGCCCACCATGCGACGCACCCTCCCCCTGGCCCTGGCCGGCCTGGCGGCCGTCCTCCTGCTCGACCCGCCCGGCGCGGCCCAACCGGCCGCGAACGTGCCGGCCCGCCTCCAGAAGCTGCCCGACGGCTGGAAGGTCAAGGAGTCGTTCATCATCCCCAACAGCCCGGTCGCCGGCGTCGTCGCCCGTGTGTCGAACACCGTCCTGACGGTCGAGGGGCGGGAGATCAAGATCAACCTCATCGAGTGCGCCTCGGCCGACGAAGCGGCGAAGGTGTTCGCGGCGCTCATCCGCGGCCACGAGAAGCTCCCCGCGAAGTACACCCGCGAGGGCAACACCGTCGTCGAGTTCGTTTACGGCGACAAGAAGGACAACCGCTACCTCGAACGCGCCTACGTCGAGTTCGCCTTCACGCCGGCCCGGGTCACCTACGACGTGTCGTTCCAGGCCGCCCCGGTCGCGGCGTGCGACTACATGAAGTGGAACCCGATGTTCAGCGCCTGCATCGCCCGGCCGATCGACGAGAAGAAGATCGGCGACCTGGCCAAGGCGTTCACCTTCGGCGACATGGTGCGCGTCCGTAACTTCGGCCCCGGCGGCGAGAAGGCGACGTTCGCCTTCACGCCGAAGCCGCGCGACAGCAAGGACGAGGCGGACGGCGAGGTGACCTTGCACACGTTCGCCGACCTGCCGCGCCGCCACGGCCTGCCCGACCTCGGCGTCCGCCTCACCGTCATCTCTGACGCCTACGCCGTGACGCCGACGAAGCGCAAGGCCGGCCCGGAGCTGCTCGGCCCGACCGAGTTCTGGCCGAGCGACGACGCGGAGGTCGTCGCCCTGGCGAAGCAGATCACCGCCGGCAAGACGACCGCCCGCGACAAGACGGCGGCGATCCTCGCCTGGATCGGCCCGGAGAAGAACCTGAAATACGCCGGCGACGACCCCGGCTCGCGGTTCGGCGTGAAGAAGGTCCTCAAGCAGGGCTTCGGCCGGTGCTGGGACTTCTCCGACGCGTTCATCACGCTGGCGCGTGCCTCGGGCGTGCCGTGTCGGCAGGTGCTCGGCTGGGTGTTCGATCCGGCCGTCGGCCACGTCTGGGTCGAGGTGCTCCTCGAAGGCGAGGGCTGGCGGCAGGTCGATCCGACCGCCGGCATGGGCTGCGACTGCCGCTACATCCCGATCTTCGCGAACGAATCCGGTAAGATGTCGCTCGTCTACACGTCGCCGGTGCAGATGAAGGCCCGGCGCTGAGGAGGTCTACCCATGCAGCGGATTGCGAGCGGGGGCGTCGTCCTGGGGTTCGTCGTGCTGGCTGTCGGGTGCAGCGACCCGGGCACCGCGAAGAAAGACGGCGGCAAGCCGGGCGAACCGCCGGCCGACCGGCTGGTCGGCGTCCTGGACAAGTACGACCTGAACAACATGAAGCTCGTCCTGCTCGTCGACGGCAAGGCGACGGAGCACCCGCTCGCCGAGAAGGTGACCTTCTACTCCGACCCGGAGACGCAGAGCACGAACAGCGGCCTGCCGGACTTCTGGTTCGGCGAACTCGTCGTCGTCACGCGCGAGAAGCGCGACGGCCGGGACGTCGTCGTCAGCCTGCGGCCGCCGACGAAGGACCAGTTGCCGCCCGACCCGCCGGGGACGAAGGTCGCCGGCAAGTTCGTGGGCTGGAGCGCGAAGAAGTACCCCGACGACAAGATCTTCCTCGATGTCGATGGCAAGAAGCAGGAGTACCCCGCCGCGGAGAAGACGACGTGGTACGACGTCCACGGCAGCAAGATCAAGCGCGACCAGACCCGGGCGTTCCTCAACGTCCCGGTCACCGTCCTGCTCGTCAAGAAGGGCGACCGGGAAGAAGCGGCGATCATCCGCGCGGCGAAGTAAACCCGGCCGGCCGGAAGCGCAGATGGACGACCGTCGGCAGCAGGTTGCCGAGCCACGGCACCCAGCGGACGACCGGCAGGAACGCCCCGTACAGGAAGCCGCGGCCGCCGGTCCACGGATACTCGCGCAGCTCGGCGACGTTCGGGTGCCAGCCGCGGATCGCCGGCACCTCGTTCCGGTTCAGGCCCCACGGCATGACCGGCACGGTGTAGCGCGGCGTCCGCTTCCAGCCGCGCTGCGTCCAGCGGACGAACCAGCGCGGCACCACGTCGAACGCCATCTCCCCCGTCGGGAAGCGCTCCGCGACGCCGGCGACGAGGCGGCGCACCTCGTCCGGCGTGAAGTACATCAGCAGGCCGGCCGCCGTCACGAAGGCCGGCTCGCCGGGCGGCACCTCGTCCATCCAGCGGAAGTCGAGCGCCGAGCAGGCGAGGTTCCGCAAGCGGTCCGTGTCTGGCACGAAGCGCCGCCGCAGCTCGACCGCCTCGGGCAAATCGACCGCCAGCCAGCGCAGCGTGCCGTTATCGACCCGGTGGAACTGCGTCTCGAGGCCGGCCCCGAGCGAGACGACCCAGCCGCGCGGGTGTCGGCCGAGCCAGTCGCGCAGCAGCCGGTCGATCGTCATCGCCCGGACGACGTGGCCGTAGTCCGACGCGCCGAAATGGCCGGCATAGTCGTAGTCGAGTGAGTCGGCGATGCGGACCGCCTCCGGGTCGTGGAACCGGGCGTCCGGCCGGCGGGCCTCGGTCGCCCGGTTGTAGAGCGGCCAGAGCATCGTCTCCGGCACGCCGGTCAGCCCCGGCACGACGCGCGGCGTGGTCGGGTTCGCAGACATGGCGGCGTCTCCTCCGGGGCAGGAAGCGGGCGGGCCCACCTCCATTTTACGCCCGGAGCGCCGGCGGGTCGGCCGGTCACGGCTTGCCGACGCGGTACAGGGCCTTCCCCGTCCGTGCGAAGATCGCCCCCTCGACCGCGGCGCAGCCGTAGAACGTCGTGCCGCCGAAGCCCATCGGCCCGGCCGGCTCCGCCTTCTCGGCGTCCCACAGGGCATTCGTCGCCAGGCGCTCGAACGTCGGCCCGGCCTTCAGCACCGTGGTCCGGCCGTCCTTGCCGAAAAAGTAGATCCGCTCCCCGGCCGCGATCGGCGACGCCCAGCACGAACCCTCCAGCCGCTCGGCGTACTTCTGGCTGCCGTCCTTCAGATCGAGGCACGTCACGACGCCGGCCTGGTTGACGAAGTAGGCGTACCCCCGGTAGACGAGCGGCGACGCGTAGCTGGCCGACACCTTGTCGGCCGTCCAGGCGACCTCGTAGTCCGGCTTGCCGGCCTTCTCGACCAGGCGCAGGCAGCAGTTCGACTTCGCCGCCGCGGCCGGGTCGGCCCCCATCCGGCCCGCCCCGGCCCCGACGACGACGTGTCCGTCGGCCACCGTCGCCGACGGGAGCGTGTTGCCCGCCAGGCCGGTCAGCTCCCACAGGAGCTTGCCCGTGTCGGCCGCGTAGCCGGCGACGCTGCCGTTACTGCTGACGATCACCTCCGCCTTGCCGCCGCGCGTCGCGACGACCGGCGACGTCCACGACCCGCGACTCGTTCGGTCGGTCTTCCAGCGGTCCTTGCCGGTCTTCTTGTCCACCGCCAGCAGGTACGACGGCCCGCTGTGATCGACCAGGACGAAGAGCGTGTCGTCCGTCTGGGCGGGCGAACCGCCCAGGCCGTGGTTGTTTTTGAACTCGCCGAACTCCTTGGCAAGCGACCGCTCCCAGAGCGGCTTGCCGTCGTGCGTCCGGGCGAGGAGGTTGCCGCCCTCGAAGAAGGCGTAGACACCGTCGGCATCGACGACCGGCGTCGGGGCGGCCCGGCTGATGGTCTCGCTCCAGGTCATCTTCTGCGTCGGCTCGAACTCGTGCGCCCAGAGCTGCTTGCCGGTCCGGGCGTCGTAGGCGAGGAGGAAGCCCTTCTCGCGCTGCTTGCCGTCCACGGCGGTGACGAAGACCTTGTCGCCCCAGACGACCGGGCTCGACTGGCCGAAGCCGGGCAGGTCGACCTTCCAGGCGACGTTCTCGGTCGGAGACCAGGTCAGCGGCAGTTCCTTGACGGCGGCGACGCCCGCGCCGCCGTTGCGGAACGACGGCCAGGCGGCCGGGGCCGGCTCCACGCCGGGGAGGAGGACGAGCAGGGTCAGCATCCCGGTCATGGGTCGGCTCCTGATGCCGTCGGTGACACGAAAACGTCAGTTGCTAGCCCGCAGCTGCGGCAGCACCTTCGGGTCGGCGTACTTCTCCGGCTCGGCGAGGAACTTCGTCTTCGCCGTCTCGTTGAAGAGGTACACCTTCACGCCCTTGTAGTCCACCGTCAGGTCCTTCGACGACACGACCCGGTCGGTGTAGACCGGGCAGCGGACCTGCTCGATCGCCCGCTTCGGCAGCGCCATGCCCTTCAGCTGCGGCAGCAGGGCGACGTCGAGGTACGCCTCCGGCTCGGCGTTCCACTTCTTGATGCACGTCGAGCAGCAGATCTTGATCGTGACGCCCTTGTACTCGACGTCGCGCGCGTTGGCGTTGATCGGCACCGTGGTCATGATCGGGCAGAAGACCTGCTCGCCGGGCCGGTCGCTCGCCTTCGGCGTCTCGACCGCCCTGGCGCGGCCGGTCGGGTCGATCGCCTCAACCTTGGCGACGTTGCCGGCCTTCGACCCGCCGCCGAGGGCGAGGACCGTCTTCTCGCCGGCCGGGACGAGGCGGTGCACCATGCGCTGGTGCTCCAGCGTGGCGACCTCCTCCCAGCCGTCGCGCTTCTCGGCCAGGCGGTAGACCTTGCCGTCCGACGGGCCGACGAGCAGCCGGCCGCCGGCAACGCACGCCGCCGGGGTGAAGGCGTTCATAACCCCGCCCGGCAGTTGCGGCACGGTCGACCAGCGCTTCGCCGCCACGTCGTAGACATCGACGCTCTTGTCCATCTCGTTGTCCGGCGTCATGCCGCCGACGACGTAGACCTTGCGGTCCTGCCCGGCGAGGTTGAGCGCCCGCCGCTTGAACGGCTGCGGCACGCTCTCCCACTTCGGTGACTTCTGGGCCAGGTCGAGGACGAGGAGCGTGTCGTGCCACTCGCTCTTGCCGTCCTTGCCGTTGAGGCACCAGCCGCCGGCGACGATCAACTTGTCGCCGACGACGGCCGCGTCGTGCGACGAGCGGCCCTTCGGCAGGTCGGGCAGGGCGTCCCACTTCTTCGCGGCCGGGTCGTAGACGGCGCACGAGGCGAGGGAGTGGTTGTCGGCCTTCTCGCCGGCGGCGTTGCGCGGCTGCATGCCGCCGACGCGGTAGAGCTTGCCGCCGTGAGCGACGAGGGCCAGCCCCTGGACGGCCGGGCCGCCGGGGAGGTTCTGCCAGCCCTTCGCCGGGTTCGCCAGGTCGAGCCGGTGAAACTTGCCGCTGACGGTCTCGGTCGAGTAGGCGTGCGTCTTGCCGGAATGGCCGCCGTAGACGTAGACGTGGCCGTCGAGGTACGCCGCCCCGAGGCTCGAGACGGCCTCGGGCAGGTCGGGGTAGGCGGCCTTCTTCGCCGGCTCGTCAGCGTGCAGGCCGACGGCCAGGATCAGGGCCGCCGGGAGGATCCACAGTCGCATCGGGTCACTTCCTTTCTCGCGGGGCGTCGTGGTTCAGTCCAGGGTAACCGTCTCGCTGCCGGCCCGGGTAGACGCGGCGCGGTAGACATCCTCGCGGATCGTCTCCGAGACGAAACGGACCGACCCGTCCGAGAAGGCGAAGTTGCCGCCGGCCGGGTGCTCGCTGCGGAACGCGCCGTAGACCGTCGTCGTGTTATTGTGGCGGTTGAACGGCCAGAACGTCGAGCCGAACGAGTAGCCAATGTAGCCGTACGCCCAGATGCCGCCCATCTCGGTCGATGGCGTGCCGCGCGGCTTGAAGTCCGTCTCGCCGACGAGGAGCGTGTTCGACGTCCCGTCGCTGATCGACAGCATCCGCGTCGCGTGGTTGGGGCTGCTCGGCGTCGTGGTCAGGTTGTACAGCGGGATGACCGACCCGTTGAAGCTCGGCGGGGCCGGCATGCCGTAGAACGACCAGTATGCGTACAGCTGGCAGTCCTCCGTGCCGGAGTTGAACAGGTAGCTGCAGTACGCCCGGTCCTCCGCGCCGCCGAGCGGGCCGCTCGGCGGGTTCATCGTCGGGCAGGTGTACGTCGGGATGAGCATCTTCTGCAGGCCGGCGTTGGTGACGCCGTCGCCGTTGCCGTCGATGGTGCTGTTGCGCGGCAGCTTCGGGTCCCACTGCTTGGCGACGTTGTCCTGCTCCAGGAACGGCATGATCAGGATGAACCCGGTCACGTAGGTCGCGGTCGCCTCGTTCGGCTGCCGGTCGAGGGCGGCGTACGGGAAGACGTTGAACGCCCCGTGGTAGCTGTGGACGGCGATGCCGATCTGCTTGAGGTTGTTCTGGCACTTGAGACGCGCCGCCGACTCGCGGACCTTCTGGACCGCCGGTAACAGCAGCCCGATCAGGATGGCGATGATCGCGATGACGACGAGCAACTCGATCAGCGTGAACGCGGGACGGGCGTCCCGAGGACGGATAAGGCGCATGCGCGCACTCCTCGCAAGGGGATCGGTACGATCCGCCGCGTGAGCTGCGTGGCGTGCGGTAGGTGAGCCGTGACGGCATCCCGACGGTGGCTGGAGCAGGCTCAACGAGCCGGCACCGACGCCGGCTGGCTGGATATTGTTGAGACTGAATCTCAACACGGTCCACTTTACTTCCAGCGATCAGTCTGTCAAGTTTATTTCCTTCGGGATTCTCCTCTCCTGACCCGAACTCGAAAAAAGAGTTGACGGAGGGACGCTCCGTGCTACCATGACCCCGGTTGTTGAGACTCTGTCTCGACAGGCTGGCATCGAGCCTGCTCCGCTTCCGCCGTGAGACGCCCTCGGGTGGCTCACTTCCGCTCGCAACGCAGCTCCCGTATCCGTTTTTCTTCCCGAGGTTCCCCATGCGCCGTTTCCTGGTCGCGTGCGCGGCGGTCGCCGTGCTCGCCACGGTCTCCCCGGCCCACTTCGTGTTCGTCGTCCCGGACGGTGAAACGCTCACCGTCGTCTTCAGCGACTCGCTCGACGCGGACGGCGACGTCCCGCTCGACAAGATCGCCGGCCTGAAGCTCGTCGTCCGCGACGCGGCCGGCAAGGAGACGCCGGTGACGCTCAAGGCCGACAAGGCGTCGTTGGTCGGCCCGGTCGGCGGCGCGAAGGCCGGCGTCGTCTTCGGCACGGTCCGCTACGGGGCGATGAAGAAGGGCGACGCGAAGCCGTACCTGCTCGTCTACCACCCGAAGGCGGTCGTCGGCCCGGTCCAGGGCGAGACGCCGGCCCTGGGCGAGAAGGCCCCGGCCGAGCTGGTCGCGGCCGCCGACGGCAAGGGCGTCCGCTTCCGGCTGCTCGCCGCCGGCAAGCCGGTCGCCGACGCGGAGGTGACCGTCCTCAAGCCGGGCGGCGGCTCGGCCAAGGTGCCGACCGGCAAGGACGGCTGGACGGCGGTCGTCGAGGGCTCCGGCCGGTTCGGGGCGTGGACGCGCTACTTCGAGCCGGCGACCGGCGAGCACGACGGCGTCAAGTACGAGGAGATCCGCCACTACCCGACCCTGGTCGTCGAGGTCGGCAAGAAATGACGCCGCGCCTCGACTCCGACGACCGGCCGTGGTGGGAGGCCTTGCTGCTGACCGCCCTGCCGGTCGCCTTCGCGGTCTTCCTGGTCTGGATGTTTCCGTCCGGTCAGGAGATGCGGCGGGACGCGCTCGCCCAGCGCGCCGCCGAGCAACCGAACGAGGTCGCGGCGTCCCCGCCGCGCGAGTGATCGACACTCCCCTGTGTCGAGGCGCGTCACGAACGATGCGTCGGCCCGCCGTCGCCACGGACGGCAAGCCACCGGCGGACCCGCGAGCCGCCCCGCTCCACACCGGGGCGGCTCGCACGTCGTTCACCCCGGATCCGACTGGACGGGATCACCCCCCAAATTTCAGCAGCCCGCGGCCCCACGCCGGTACGGCAGTTGCACCTCCTTCTCCCACCAGCCGCGCCTGGCCGATCCCGTCGATCACCACGGAAACAGGGTCCCAGAAACGGAGGCTACGATGAGGCTCGTATTGGCTGCCGTGCTGACGTTCGCCGGTGCCGGGCTCGCCGACGACCCGAAGGACGACCAGAAGGCATTCCAGGGGACGTGGACCATCATCCACCGGGACAAGGTCGGCAACGAGCCGGTCACCGCCCCGACGGTCGTGTTCGAGGGGGACAAGTACAAGATCAAGGCCGGCGACAAGGTGGTCGAGGAGGGCACGTTCAAGGTCGACGGGTCGAAGTCCCCGAAGCAGATCGAGGTCGCCGCGACGGCGGGGATGGACAAGGGCAAGAAGTGGCACGGCGTCTACGAGGTCGCGGGCGACACCCTGCGAGCGGTGGTCGGCCCGACCGACAAGGACCGGCCCACCAAATACGACAACCCGCCGGAGGGCGTGCGGGCGTTCGTCCTCAAGCGCGAGAAGAGGTAGCCCTCTCTGGTAGGTCGGCCCCGGCGCTGCGGAGCGCCGGGGCCTTCGCCGTTTTGGAGCGGCGCTCGCGCCCCTTGCCGGGCGACCGGACGGGGTTCTGGGCCGCCGGCGTCACGGCGTCTTCGGCCTGGTGAGGCTCAGCGCCATCAGGGCGAAGCCGGTGTCGAGGTCCGGGTTCGACTCCATCCAGATCGGGAAGTCGTTCACCCAGCTGCCGTTCGGCTTCTGCCGCAGCGTCAGCGCCCGGGTGATGTCCTCGCGCCAGTTGTGCTTCTTGCCGGCCGCGTCGACGAACTCGTCCTCGCCGAGGGCGTCGAGGGCCTTCGCCATTGCGACGAGGTAGTAGAAGTAGCCCTGGCCGCCCGCGCCCTCCTGCCGGCCGGGGTTGATATCGACGGAGTAGTTCTTGCGGGCCCAGTCGAGCGCCTTCTTGACGCGCGGGTCGTCCTTCGTCGCGCCGCAGTAGAGCAGGCTTTTCAGGCCGGCGTAGGTCATGCTGCCGTAGCCGGGACGGGCCGCGTCCGCGGGCGTGGCACCCGTGCCGGGTCGGCCGCCGCCAGCGACGTAGATGAAGCTGCCGTCGTTGAGCGCCCCGGCCCACGGCTGGTCGTTGCCGCCCTCGCCCTTGTAGTTCTGCATCCGCGTCACGTAGACGCCGGCCTTCTTGTAGACTGGGTCGTCCTTCGGCACGCCGCCGGCCTTGAGCGCGTCGAGGACCATGTGCGTGTTCGACAGGTCCGGCCGTGTCGTCGAGCTGTAGCCGAACCCGCCGTACTCCGGGTCGGTCGCCTTCTTCTCCTCGCCCTCGTCGGTCTGGGCCTTCTTCAGGTAGGCGACCGCGTTGGCGATCGCGGCGTCGTACTTGCCCCTGGACCCCTTCAGCGCCGCGACGTTGACCGAGGTGAGGTAGTTCTTGTGGAACCCCTTCTCGGCGTTGGCGATGTGGCCCTCCTTCGCGTCGACGAGCGACTCGATGTACTTCAGGGCCTTGGCCGCCATCGGGTCGTCGGCGGTGACATTGCCGGTCGCGAACAGGCCGGTCAGGACGACGCCGGTGATGCCGGGGTGGGCGGCCTTGCTCCAGGTGCCGTCCTCGGCCTGGGCCTTCTTCAGGTAGTCGATCGCCGCGTCGACGACCTGGTCATGCGTCTTCGCCTTGCCGCCCGGCTGGGCCTGGCTCGAGGCGGCGACGACGGCGAGCGCGACGACGAACGCGGCCGCAAGCGCGGCCCTCTGCACGGTCTTCATCTGGTCCATCCGTAGGGAAAAACAGGGGTGAATCGCGGGTCACTTCTCGGGCGCCTTGACGGCGAACTCGCGCAGGACGGTCGGCCCGCCGCAGCACTGGCACGGCCCGGGCAGGGTCGTCGCGAGCAGGCAGTGGGCGCACCAGTAATCGACGTCGAACACCTTGCCGCCCTTGACGGTCTGGACGCGCTCGACGACGAGGGTCCGCGGCGAGGTGCCGGCCCGGGCGGTCAGGCGCACCGGCCGGTTTTGCATCTGCGGATCCTGGAGGAGCATGCGCGAGTTGTCGTCCTCGACGAGGGCGTACTTCGCCCCGTCGTCGGCGACGAACTCGACGCCCTTGTCGGCGACGGACACCGCCTTGCCGGTGAAGACCCGCGCCGGGTCGGCGGCGGAGGCGAACGCCCCGAACAACAGGACGACGAACAGGACGGGAAGCAATCGAGGCATGGCCCAACCTCCAGGAAACGAATCCGCGAGACAATCCAAGCAAAGGCCGTGCCGGCAGCAATGACCGAGCATCGGCCGAATCGAGGGGGATGCCGGTCGGGGGGTGGTGATCTGGACAGCACCGGCGGACACACACTTGCCACCGGCCGGCCGTCGCACGGACGGAGGTGACTTCCGATCGACCGGGCTGAACCCGTTCCGACCACGCCCGGGTCGGTGCTGCGATCGGTGCCACGCGGTGAGCAAGCGCGATGAACCGATAACCAACACGAACCCATCACCGGAACCTATCCGGGAGCGGGAGCAAGTCGGCATCGCCCCAAAACCACAACGACGCGGGCGATGTTGGCTTTGCGGTTGGATTCATCCCGCGGAGGCGAGAAGGATGGCATGAAGGTTGCGGATGGTACCGCCGCTTTCGACCCACCGACCGTCTGGAGATCACCCCGTGCCGACCGTTCGACCGATCCGCGCTCGCGGCTTCACGCTGATCGAGCTGCTCGTCGTCATCGCGATCATCGCCATCCTGATCGGCCTGCTCCTCCCCGCCGTCCAGAAGGTGCGCGAGGCGGCCGGCCGGCTCCAGTGCCAGAACAACCTCAAGCAGATCGGCGTCGCCCTGCACAACCACCACGGGGCGCTCGGCTACCTGCCGAGCCTCGCCCTGTGCGGGGCCGGCGTCGAGGATTATAACCCGGGCATGCAGAACATCTGGCGGGAGTTCCGCCACACGCCGCCGTCGGTCTTCCTGCTGCCGTACGTCGAGCAGGACAACATCTTCCGGTCGTGGAACATCAACCAGAGCGGGTCGAACAACACCGTCTCGGGCACGCCGGGCGGGCCGACCAACGCGACGCTGACCCTCCAGCCGCTCAAGGTCTACCTCTGCCCGTCGATGCCGGAGCCGCTCTTCCCGGTCTACACCGGCTACTCGAGCTACGGCTGGAGCCGCGGCAACTACGACGTCCACACGCCGCGGCAGACGAGCGACATCGGCGGCGACATCGCCGGCGGCACCTACGGCTGGACGAACAGCGACGGCGTCTTCGCGACGGCGTGGGACGGCGGCCTGACCCCGGACGAGGCGACCGCGATGCGGGCCCGCCACGCCGCCGACCCGACCTGGTGGGCCGCGCCCGGCCTGTGCAAGTTCCGCTTCGCGAGCATCCCGGACGGCCTGTCGAACACGTTCGCCGTCGGCGAGATCCACAGCATCCTGCAGGGGTACACCTCGACCACGATCAACAGCGTCTCGGTCGGGACGACGCCGGTGCCGTCCGAGGGCCCGACCGCCTGGGGCACCAACGGCGGCGACTACTACTGCGAGGGGACGACCAACGTGCCGATGAACCTCGCCCGCCGGTCGAACGGGCCGTACTACTCGCGCGCCGACGCGAACGCCGCCCCGGACAAGGGCGCGTACTTGCGCAACATCGCCTTCACCAGCCCGATCTTCTCGTTCCGCAGCACGCACCCGGGCGGGTGCAACTTCCTCTTCGCCGACGGGTCGGTGAAGTTCCTCAACGAGAACGTCGCCCTGCCGACGTACAAGGCCCTCGGCAGCCGCAACGGCGGCGAGCCGATCGGCGGCGAGTATTGATTCCGGCCGGAGCACGAAAGTAACACCATGACGCGCCTGTTGGTTTTGTTCGTGTCCCTCGCCGTCTGCGCCCTGGCCGGGTGCGGGCGGGGGATCTCCGTCCCGGCGACCGTCCCGGTGACCGGCACCGTCCTGATAAAGGGGAAGGCCGTCGGCGGCGTCCTCGTGACGTTCCATCCGCAGTTCGACATCGGCGCGGTGAAGTTCACGCCGTCCGCGCTGACCGACCCGGCCGGGAAGTTCGTCCTGCGCACCGGCTCGGCGGCCGGCGACGGCGCGCCGGTCGGCAAGTATGCGGTGACGTTCTCCTACCCGGTCGTCGAGACCGACCGCAAGCACGGCAACGTCGAGGTCGAGATCGACGCCTGGAAGGGGAAATACAACGACCCGGCCGCCAGCAAATGGAAGGTCGAGGTCCGGCCCGGCGAGAATCCTCTGGAGCCGTTCCGACTCGACTGACGGCGGCGGTCACTCCTCGCGCGGCGGCTCGACCTCACGGCGGCGCGGCATCGACCAGCCGGTCGTCGGCAGGTCGGCCCGGAACGTCTTCACGTTCTCCCCGGGCCGAACCCTGACGTGCCAGGGCGATTTCGCCGGGTCGGCGTAGCGCCCCTCGAAGCGGTCGTGGGCCCCGGCCTCGACGCACTCGTCGAGCGGCAGGGTCCGGTCCGGCCAGACGGCGGTGACGACGTAGTCGCCGACCGGCGCGCCGTCGTCGGGGCGGTGCGTCCTCAGGCGGAACGTCCCGTCCGGGCCGGTGACGCCGACCGGCACCGGGACCGGCCGGTCGCCCGGTTCGGCGCGATGGAACGCGACCATGACGTTCGCCGCCGGCCGGCCATCGACGAGGAACGTCCCCTCGACCGGGTGGAGGTCCGCCGCGCCTCCGCAGCCGAGGCCGGCGACCGACACCCCGAGGACCAGCAGCCGGATCGGCGCAACGAGACGGCTCATCGGCGGTTTCCTCTGGGGGCGAAGGCAGGGCGACACTCGTTCGGTCCGAAGCAAGTCGCGTACCGACGCTTCGGAAGCGGGGTTTCGCCCGGCCTTGCCGCCGCTCTGGCGAGGAAACGGCCGGGGGTGGTCAAACCTCGCGCCGCCCCGGCTGCGGGACGCCGGGCAGCGTGACGACGAAGCACGCCCCCCGGCCCGGGGTGCTGGTCGCGTCGACCGAGCCGCCCATCTCCTGGGCGAGGTGCTTGACGATGGCCAGCCCCAGCCCGGTGCCGCCCAGCTCGCGCGACCGGGCCTTATCGACGCGGTAGAAGCGCTCGAAGATGCGCGGCAGGTCCGCCTCGGGGATGCCGTGGCCGTCGTCGGTGACGGTGAGGGCGACCTGGCCGCCGGTCGGCCGCCACGCCACCTCGATCCGGCCGCCCTCCGGCGTGTACTTGACCGCGTTGTCGAGCAGGTTGTGCAGGATCTGCGACAGGCTCTCCTCGTCGGCCCACACCTCCAGGTCGCGCAGCTCCGGGGCGACGGCCAGGACGAGCGTCTGCCGCTTCGCCGCCGCCCGGGGCAGGTGGACCTCCAGGCACGACTCGACGAAGAGCCACAGCGGCACCGGGCCGAAGTCGAACATCGAGTCGCCGGACTCGATCCGGGCCAGGGCGAGCAGGTCGAGGATGAGGACGTGCAGCCGCTGGGCCTGGGCGGCGATCTGCTCCAGAAACCGGCCGCGATGTTGGGCATCCTCGATCGCGCCGCGGTCCAGGAGCGTCTCGACGCAGGCGGCGATGACGGAGAGCGGCGTCTTCAGCTCGTGGGACACGTTGGCGACGAACTCCTGGCGCAGGCGCTCCAGCCGGCGCAGGGCGCTCGTGTCGTGCAGGACGACGACCGCCCCGCGCGGCGAGTCGTCCGGCCCGCCGGACAGGGCGGCGGCGTGGACGGTCAGGCTCCGGTCGGCGTCGCCGTCCCAGAAGACCTCCTCCTGGCGCGGCTCGCGCCCGGCGAGCGCCTCGCGGACGACGTCGAGCAGCGGCCGCTGGCGGACGACCTCCCACAGCCGCCGGCCGACGAGGTGGTCCCGGTCCACGCCGAGGAGCTTCGCCGCCCGCTCGTTCGCGAAGAGGATCGCCTGATCGACGTCGAGGGCGACGACGCCCTCGACCATGCCGGACAGGACGGCCCGCAGTTGCTCGCGGTCCTCCTCCAGGGCGGCGATGCGCCGCCCGAGGCGGGCCCGCAGCCGGTCGCAGGCATCGGCCGCCGCGTCGAGGGCGTCGCCGGCCGGGCCGTCGGCGGCCGGACCCACGTCCGGCTCGAACCGGTCCAGGGCGGCGGCCAGGTCGCGCGCCGCCCGTTCGAGCCGGTCCGACTCGGCCCGGACGAGCAGCAGCAGGACGACCGCCGCTCCGCCGGACAGGGCCAGGAGCAGGGCCAGGAACGCATCCCGCTCCGCGACCGGCGGTAACACCACCAGCCCGGCGACTACCACAACGAGGACGAGCAGGACGAGGACGCCCCCCTGCCGACCGATCAGCCGCCCCAGGAGCGTCGCCGCGCGCATGGCCAACCCCTCCCCTTCCTCACCCTATGAGCATACGGCCGCGACGCACGGTGAGGATCGGATGAAGCTCGCCCCGGCCCCTGGGCGAGGCCGGTCGGCCGGCTACAACGACGGGAGAGACGCGGGCTCGATCTTCACCGAACCTTCACTTGCCAGACGAGTTCCGGCCGTCTGTACTGACCGTGACGAGGAGGGAGCGCATGGGTCGGCATCCGTGGGGCTGGGCCGTCGCCGGGCTGGTCGGCGTCGTCGCGGCGCTGGCGACCGTCCCGTTCGCCGCCGCCGACGAGCCGGCCGAGCTGCGCGGCGGCCTCAAGATCGACGGCTCGAGCACGGTCTACCTCATCACCGAGGCGATGGCCAAGGCGTTCAAGATCCACCACCCGGGCGTGAGCATCTCCGTCGGCAGCTCCGGCACCGGCGGCGGGTTCAAGAAGTTCGCCGCCGGCGAGACCGATGTCAGCAACGCCTCGCGCGCGATCAAGGGCCCCGAGATCGAGGCGTGCCGGAAGGCCGGCGTCGAGTTCCTCGAGTTCCAGGTCGCCTGGGACGGCCTGACGGTCGTCCTCCACCCGGAGAACACCTGGGCGAAGGAGCTGTCCGTCGAGCAGCTGCACCGCATCTGGAAAGAGGGCAGCACCGTCCAGCGCTGGAGCGACGTCGAGCCGGGCTGGCCGGACGAGCCGCTGCGGCTATACGGCCCCGGGGCCGACTCCGGGACGTTCGACTTCTTCACCGAGGCGGTCAACGAGAAGGAGAAGTCGAGCCGGACCGACTACGAGGCGAGCGAGAACGACAACGTCCTCGTCCAGGGCGTCGCCGGCAACAAGTACGCGCTGGGCTATTTCGGCCTGGCGTTCTTCGAGGAGAACAAGGCCAAGCTCCAGGCGGCCGCCATCCGGGCGAAGGGGGCGGCCACGGCCGTGTCGCCCAGCACGGAGACGGTCCTGAACAAGACGTACAAGCCGCTGTCCCGGCCGCTGTTCATCTACGTCAAGGTGGCGGCCCTGAAGCGGCCCGAGGTGCGCGAATTCGTCCGGTTCTACCTCCGCCGCGACGACCTCGTCGCCCGGGCGAAGTACATCCCGCTGACGCTCCGCGGCCAGTACGAGCAGCAGGCGAAACTCGACGCGGCGCTGAAGGCGCTGGAGTGACCCCCATATAGCCCCGGGCAAGCCCGGGGTCTTCGCAGCCGAAGCACCGGCGGCTATATGAAAACCCGAGACCGACCCGCATGGCCACCACGCCGCCCCCGCCGTCCGGCATCCCGCCGGAGCACCGCATCCCGAAGACGGCCCGCGGCTCGTGGGCCGAGCCGTTCATCGAGGCGTTCCTCTTCGCTTGCGCCGGCCTGTCGGTCGTCGTCACGGTCGCCATCGCCGCCGTCGTCCTGATCGGGGCGTTCAACTTCTTCAACGACCCGGCCGTCTCGTACTGGTACTTCTTCACCGGCCCGGAGTGGAGCGCCGGCTTCGCCAACGCGAAGTACGGCATCCTGACCCTCTTCGTCGGCACGATGATGGTCGCCGTCATCGCGGCGTGCGTCGCCCTGCCGCTCGGCCTCGTCACCGCCGTCTACCTCAGCGAGTACGCCAGCCCGCGCTTCCGGGCGTTCGTCAAGCCGACCCTCGAGCTGCTCGCCGGCGTCCCGACCGTCGTCTACGGCTTCTTCGCTGTGACGGTCATCACGCCGTTCCTGGCGACGTTCGTCCCGGGGCTGAACACGCCGTACAACCAGCTCTCCGGCGGCATCGTCGTCGGCATCATGATCCTGCCGATGGTCGCCTCGCTGAGCGAGGACGCCCTGCGGGCCGTGCCGCGGTCGCTGCGCGAGGGGGCCTACGCCCTCGGGGCGACGGAGTACGAGGTCTCGACGAAGGTCGTCGTCCCGGCGGCGCTGTCCGGCATCCTGGCGTCGTTCATCCTGGCGATCTCGCGGGCCGTCGGCGAGACGATGGCGGTGACGCTCGCCTGCGGGGCGAAGCGCCAGTTCAGCCTCGACCCGCGCGACGGCGTCGCGACGATGACGAGCTTCATCGCCCAGATCGCCCAGGGCGACGTCGTCGTCGGCTCGACGGACTACAACAGCCTGTTCGCCGTCGCGGCGGTGCTCTTCTTCCTGACGCTCGCCATGAACGTCCTGGCCCAGTGGGTCCTCCGCCGCTACCGCATGGTGTACCAATGAGCCAGGCCGCCCCCCCGCCGCCCGACCGGCAGCGCGTCGAATTCTCGCCGGAGTCGATCCGCCGGCGGCAGGCCCGGTCGCGGGCGTTCCGCGTCTTCGCCCTGTGCGCGACGTTCTTCGGCCTGGCGATGCTGCTCCTGTTCCTCGGCCGGCTCACGCTCGACGTGCTGCTCTGGTTCCGCGAGACGCCGCGGATGGTGCAGGCGGAGAACGAGCGCCTGGAGGCGGAACTCGTCCGGCTGCGAGACCGGCAGGGCGTCGTCGCCGACCGGCTGGCGCTGCTGGAGCGGCAGCTCCAGGACGACCTCGCCGCCGCGAACGAGGCCGACCGCGCGGCGCTCCGCGCGCTGTACGACGAGCAGATCAAGCCGCGCGTCCTGGCGAACCTGGACGTGACGCTGCCGGAGAAGATCCGCGAGGCGGAGCACGACCTCCGGCCGGACACCTCCGCGGCGGGCGTCCTCTGGCACTTCGTCTCGAGCGGCCCTGCCCCGGAGGACTCGCCGCAGGACGCCGGCATCCTGTACGGCCTGCTCGGCACGCTCGCCCTGGTCGCGATCACCCTCGTCGTCGCCGTCCCGGTCGGCGTCGGGGCGGCGATCTACCTGGAGGAGTACCGCTCGACGAGCTGGTTCGCCGGCGTCGTCCAGATCAACATCAACAACCTGGCCGGCGTGCCGTCGGTCATCTTCGGCATCCTCGGCGCGTACCTGTTCGTCGACCTCGTCTTCCGGCCGATCGAGGCCGAGATGGAGCGCCCGGCCCGCGTCGCCGAGTACCGCCTGCGGCACGAACAACTGACGAAGTCCGGCCGGGTGAAGGAAGATCCCGGGAGCGACGACCAGCGCCTCGTCGCGCTCGTCGTCGACCCGGACGGGAAGCTCGACAAGGTGCGCCGGGACTTCGACCGGCTCGTCGAGCAGGGCAAGGCCGAGGCGACGGCGAACGAATCGACGCGCATCCGGGCGGTGCTCGACCCAGGCGGCAAGCTCACCGCCGCGACGGCGAAGTACGAGGAGTACCTCGCCGAGAAGAAGATCCCCGACCGGGTGAAGTCCGCGTTCGACATCCCCGCGGCGGTGCTCAAGGCGGAGGGCAAGAGCCCGGCCCAGGTCAAGGGCGAGACGGCCTACGCCGAGGCGATGCGCGAGGCGGACGGGCTGTCGCAGCGGATCGCGATCGACCAGCGGCTGGTGACGCCGCCGAGCTATTTCGTCCAGGCGACGGCGAGCGTCTTCCGCACGCTGGGCATCTCGCTGGCGGCGCGCAACCTCCTCGGTGGCGGCCTGACCCTGGCCCTGCTCATCCTGCCGGTGCTGATCGTCGCCGCCCAGGAGGCGATCCGGGCCGTGCCGCAGTCGCTGCGCCACGGGGCGTTGGCGCTGGGGGCGACGCGCTGGCAGACGATCCGCAAGGTCGTCCTGCCGTCGGCGGCACCGGGCATCCTGACCGGCACCATCCTGGCGATGTGCCGGGCGATGGGCGAAGCGGCCCCGCTCATCCTGTTCGGGGCGACGCTCTACGTCGATCAGCTGCCGGGCCTGTTCAGCCGGTTCACCGTCCTGCCGATGCAGATCTTCGTCTGGTCGGACCGCGTCAGCGACGCCTGGCGGCAGAACGCCGCCGTGGCGAGCCTGATCCTCGTCGGGGTGCTGCTCGTCCTCAACGGCGTCGCGATCTACCTGCGCCAGCGGACGCAGCGGGCGACGCGGTATTGAACGCTCTTTCCGATCCGACCAGGCCGGAGCGCGAGCGACGGACGGGCTCAACCGTCGCTCGCGCTCCGGCCTGGTAAAGCCGCCAGCAGCGCCGCCACCGTCGGCCGATCGCCCGGGTCGGCGCTGCGGTGAGCGAAGACGATCCGCTTCGCGGCGTCGAGGACGAAGTCGCCGCCGAGTTGGAAGACGTCCTCCTTCGTCCCCGGCCAGCGCAGCCGCCAGCCGGAGAACATCAGCCCGAGGTAGCGCCGCAGCGCCCGCCACGTGAAGAACATGCCCCAGCCGCCGCGCTCCAGGCCAAAGGCCCGGTAGGCGAGCCGCTCCGGGTCGGCGACGACCGGGAACGGCCGGGGCTCGGCCTTCAGGTGCATCGCCAGCACGTCCGGCTTCGCCTGACACACGGCGACCACCTCCGCCCCGCGAGCCCGGAACGCGGCGTACTCCGCCTGCACCTCGCCGAGGTGCGCCAGACACGGCAGTCAGCCGAGGTGGCGGAGGAAGACCAGCACCACCGGCCCCGGATGCAGGTCGCCGAGCCGGACGGTCGAGTTATCGCCCCGCACGAATTCGATACCGCCAAAAGAAAGCGATTCGGCCACGGTTAAAGAATTCCCTGGATTTCATGAGCGTCCGCCAAACGACGTGGGTATTCTAGCCGGTGGGCCCCGTCGCCAAATCTCGCACTCACTTCCCCGACCGGAGGGAGGCCCTCGTGTTCGGCCTTTCGCGTACGTTCCGTTCCCGGCTGGCGTTCGTGGTGGCGACCCTCAGCGTGCTGCTCCCAGCCCCGGCGTCGGCCGCCCCGTTCCTGCTCGACTTCAACGCCCTGAGCCACGGCCAGAGCAACGGCACCGTCCAGAAGTACTTCCAGACCGAGGTGAGCAAGGCGTTCCCTGGCGCGACGGTCACCGTGACCGGGGCGCTGGCCCTGACCGACTACGATGCCGACGGCCACGTCGTCGGCCCGGTCGTCGGCAACGCCGTCGTGCCGATGACGCTCGGCAACACCGACGGCGGCACGGCCCACGGCGGGGCGGACGCCTTCCTCGTCAACCGCGGCGGGAGCGACGACCGCATCGTCGTCGAGTTCTCGTTCCCGATCTACCGGGTCGAGTTCGACTTGCAGATCTTCCCCGATGCCACCGGCCCGATTCCGGACTTCCGCTTCGTCGCCGACGGGGTCGAGTACGTCCACCTGTTCGGCGTCCTGCCGGGGACGAACGGCACGTTCCTCCACTCGCCGTTCAGCGGCCCGAACCGGGTCGAGCCGGTCGGGCAACTGCTGACGCACCTGGCGTTCGACCTGCCGGGGGTGACGCGGCTGGAGTTCATCGACTGGCCGGAGCGGATCGGCATCGACAACCTGCGCGTCTTCTCGGCCAACGTGACGGCGGTCGTGCCGGAGCCGGCCAGCCTGGCCGTCTGGCTCGCCGGGGCCGGCTTCCTCGTCGCCGGCCTCAGCGGGCGAAGAACGGGACGATCTCGTTCTCCAGTTGCAGGATCGTGAGGGCCAGGGCGGTCGAATACACCGGGCCGACGGTGCTGTCCGGCCAGCTGCCGTCGGCCGCCTGGAGGTCCTTGAGGCTGGCGAAGAGCGTCTTGCGGTAGGCGTCCCAGCGGACGAGGTCCGCCTCGCCGGCGTTCGGGTCGATCTTCTTGTGGCCGTCGTTGCCGAGGTGGTAGGCGACCCGGGCGAAGTAATACTGCCCCAGCAGGGCGTTCGCGTCGCGGGTTCGGCCCAGGTCGGGGTTCAGGCCGCGGGCGGCGGCCTTGACCCAGCCGGCGTAGCGCTCCGGGGCGGCCCCGCGCGGTGCCGCCAGGGCGGCGACGCCGGCGGTGAGGACCGGCCGACTGCCGCCGCCGGACCCGGCGGCCAGCGAATAGACGATGCCGCCGTCGCGTGTCGTCGAGTCGGCGAAGTACTTCTCCGCCTTGTCGAGCATCTCCTTCGGGACGTGGATGCCGGCCGCCCGGGCGGCGCGCAGGCCGTGCATGACGACGATCGTCGCGTGGCCCTCGTCGAAGTCGCTGCCGTCCTGGGCGGAGACGTAGCCCCAGCCGCCGCGCGTCGTCTGGGCCTTCGCCGCGAAGGCGACCGCCTTGTCGAGGACGCCGGCGAGGGCCTTGCGCCGCGTCGCGTCCTCCTCCTCGCCGTAGGCCAGGGCGAGGAACATCAGCGCGTAGCCGTGGCCGAGCATGTAGCGGCCCTGCTCGGTCGGTTCGCGACTGGAGAGGAGGCCGCTCGGCTGGGCCTGCTTCTCGCACCAGCGGATCGCCTTGACCAGCTCGCGCGAGTACTTCCCCTCGCGCGGCGTGCTGCCCTGGGCGAGCAGGGCGGTGCCGGCCAGGGCGGTGATCGCGGTCGGGTAGGCGGCGTTGCCGGCGGTCCAACTGCCGTCGGCGTTCTGCTGCTTGGCGAGGTAGTCGAGCCCCCGGGCGATGACGGGCTTGACCTCCTCCGGCGGGCCGCCGCCGGCCCCAGGCCGGAACGCGAGGCCGCTGAGCGCGAGCGCGACGCCGATCGCCGTGTGCATGGGACGCCTCCGAGAGGGACGCGGGTCACAGGTACGACGACCGGGCCGCCCCGAATCAACGGGCCAGCTCCCACACCTTCGCCGTCTTGTCGGCGCTGCCGGTGACGATCCGGTCGCCGCCAGGGCCGGTCGCTTCGCGTGGCCCGAACGCGACAGCCTGCACCGCCGCGCTGTGGCCGACCAGCTCGGCTAGTTCCTTGCCCGTCGCGGCGTCGAGCACGCGGGCCGTCCCGTCGTGCAGGCCGACGACGAGGCGCTTGCCGTCCGGCGAGAACGCCGCCGCCCAGACGATGCTCGCCAGGTCGGCCGCCCGGACGACCTCCCGGCCGGTCGCCGCGTCGAAGACGAGCACCTGGCCGGCGTTGCCGGTCACGGCGAGGAGCTTGCCGCCCGGCGAGACGGCCAGGGCGAGCGGGTCCATCCGGCCGAGATCGACCTCCCAGAGCGGCTTCTCCTTGGCCTTGTCCCAGCGGTGCAGGGTCGCCGTGCGGTTCCAGGAGACGGACGCGACCACGTCGCCGTCGCCGGCGGCGAGGCGGACGGCGTTCGCGTGCGCGAACCGGCCATCGACGACATCCGTGAACTTGCCGGCCTTCGGGTCGTTCCGCTTCAGGAGCAGCTCGTTGCCGGCCGCGGAGCGCGTCAGCCAGAAGCGGCCGCCGGCGGTGACGCCGTGGTAGACGTCGCGGCCGCCGTCGGCGAAGCCGTTGTAGTCGCGGCCCTGCGGGGCGACGGAACACTGGTGCATCGCCCCGCCGCGGTTGAGGATCTGGAAGAGCGTCGCCCCGTCCGGCGAAAACCGGAGCCCATCGACCGAGTTGCGACCGCCGCCGTCGGTGCCCTGGCTGAGTATCTCGCGCCGCCGGCCGGTCGCGGCATCCCAGAGGATCAGGTGGCCGTTCTCGTCGCCGACGGCGACGACGTCCGGCCCGACGGCGACGGCGCTGACGCGGTCGCCGTGGGTGACCGTGTGCTTCGCCGTCCACTTCTCGACGGCGGCCGCCGGCCGGTTCGCGACGGCGGGCGGCGCGGGCGGTTGCGCCGTCAGGGAATAGAGGCCGAAGCCGCCCAGGACGAGGACGAGGATGGCGGCGGTGATCAGCTTGGGGGTCGTTGCGGACACGGGAGGGAATCCTTCGGCCAGCTCGGCGACCGCGGCGGAGACGGCGTCCCCGGCGGCGGCGAGGGCCGCGAGGTGCAGGGTGGACGCGGCCAGGGCCCGCGGCACGACTGCCGCGGTCGCCGACGCCGGCAACACCCCCCCGATCCCGACAGCCGGCAGCGTCACGCCGCGCCGGGCGAGCCGGTCGGCGAGGAGCTTCCGCGCCCGGGCCAGCCGGCCGGACAGCGTCCCCTCCGACCAGCCCAGCGCCGCCGCCGCGTCGGCGCGCGAGCGCTGTTCGAGGTCGCACAGGACGACCGCCGCCCGGTAGTTCGCCGGCAGGCCGGCGAGCGCCTCGTCGAGGGCGGCCCGCACGTCGGCGAGGTCCGGGTCCGGCCCGCTCGCCCGGTCGGCGACCTGGTCGAGGTCGGCCGGGACGGGCCTGCGAGCCCGGTCGCGCGCCTTGCGGGCGACGTTGACCGCGACGCCGTGCAGCCAGGCCCCGACGCGCCCCGGCGGGGCGACCGTCTCGGCCCGGGTGGCCAGGACGAGGAACGCCGCCTGGAAGGCGTCGTCGGCGCTGTGCGTGTCAGGGTGGAGGACGCGGCGGCAGGCCGCCAGGACCATCGGCCCGTGGCGGCGGACCAGCTCGGCGAAGGCGGCCTCGTCGCGCGAGGCGACGAACCGGCGGACGAGGTCGCCGTCCGCCTCGTCGGCGTTCTCGTCCTGGAACCAGACACGCAGCGGCGCGGACATCGGGCCGGCCTCCGCCCCGCGCTCGCGGGGCCGTCGGGGGAGGGGGAGTGTCACCATGCCCCTTTCCCAGGAGGAGGCCCGGCGCGTACGCGAAATGGGAAATACACCCGGCGGGATTCGAACCCACGACCTGCGGTTTAGGAAACCGCTGCTCTATCCTGCTGAGCTACGGGTGCGCCTGCCTAGGATCCTATTTTGACCGCGTCCAGACCGCAAGGTCAGGCCGTTTTGGAGTGCGGCGATTCATCGCCGCTTTGGTCTTCCATTTGGCTCGGTTCTGGCTCTTTTGGACTGCGGCGATTCTTCGCCGCTCTGACTTTCTGACTTGGTCCGCCAGGTCCGCCAACGGGTGCGCGCGCCTGGGCGACGATGGGCGACAATGGCGGACGATGAGGGCTGGTCCGCCAAGACCGCCAAGGCCGCCAACCGTTTGCGCGCGCCGCGCGGGGTGCGTTTCCGACCGGGGACCGACCCCGACCCAACCTCCCATTCCACCCGCCGGGAGCGGGATGGGACCAGCCCAACCACCCGGAAAAAAGTGAGACAGTGAGAGCGGCGAAGAATCGCCGCACTCCAAAACGGCCCCGCTTCGCTCTTGACCCCCGACCGTCGTTTCCACTACAAGCACGGTTCGCGCGAGCAAGATGTTCCGCGTCGGAGGTTTCCTCGTGCTCATGCCGTTGCGCCGGCCCACGGACGGGCTGCTCACGCCCACCGCCTGCCGCCTGCTCGCCCTGCTCCTGATCGCCGGGGCGGCCGCCCTCCGCTGGTGGTACCTCGTCAGTCCGGGCTGCCCGCTCGACCTCGCCCCCGACGAAGGCCACTACTGGCACTGGTCGCGCCACCTCGACTGGAGCTACTACAGCAAGGGGCCGCTCGTCGCCTGGCTCATCCGCGGCAGCACCGAACTCCTCGGGCCGTGGTCGCTCGCCGCGACCGGGACCCTCATGCCGGCGATCCGCTTCCCGGCCGTCCTCTCCGGGGCGCTGCTCCTCGTCGGCCTGTACGTCCTCACGCTCCAGGTCTTCCGCCGCGACGACTACGCCCTCGCCGTCGTCTTCGGGTTTAGCGTCGCCCCGGTCGTCGCGGTCGGCTCCGCCCTCATGACGATCGACGCCCCGTACACCTGCCTCTGGGTCTGGGCCCTCGTCGCGACGCACCACGCCGTCCTCGGCCGGGCCGCCTGGGCCTGGCCCGTCGCCGGCCTCCTCGTCGCCGTCGGTATCCTCGCCAAGTACACGATGGTGCTCTTCCTGCCGTCGCTGGTGCTGTTCCTGTGGTGTACGGCCGGGTATCGGCAGGAACTCTTCCGCTGGCGCTTCTGGTCGCTCGTCGCGTGTGCCGGGCTCGGCGTCGTGCCGATCGTCGTCTGGAACGCCCAGCACGGCTGGCCGACGCTCCAGCACGCGGCCGGCCACGCCGGCACGGACAAGCCGTGGCACTGGCTCGGCCCGCTCGTCTACGTCGGCGGCCAGATGGCCCTGCTCATGGTCCTCTGGTTCGTCCTGTGGGTCGCCGCGTTGTGGGACGGCCGACCCGGCGTCGAGAAGGAGCCGGGCCGGCTCTACCTGTGGTGGTTCTCGGTGCCGACGTTCGTGGTGTTCCTGCTCTTCTCGCCGCGCAACGGCGGCGGCGAGATCAACTGGCCCGTCGCGGCCTACCTGTCCGGCATGGTCCTCGTCGTCGGCTGGTTCCCCGAGGCCTGGCAGCGCGTCGGCCCGGTGCGGCGGCGGCTCGTCGCCGTCGGCGTCGTGACGTGTCTGGTGCTCGGCCTGACGGCGACGCTGGTGCTGCACCAGACGGAGGTGATCTACCCGCAGCTGGCCGCCGTCGTCGGGCCGCCGACGGCGGCGCGGCCGCTGCCGCTGCGGCGCATCGACCCGACGTGTCGGCTGCGCGGCTGGCGCGAACTGGCCCGCGAGGTGGACCGCCTCCGCGAGGAGCTGCGGGCGCAAGGGATCGAGCCGGTCGTCGCCGGCACCGGCTGGACGCTGCCGGGCATCCTCGGCGTCTACTGTGCCGGCCAGCCGGAGACGTACTCCGTCGGGGCGGTCTGCGGCGACCGGCACAGCCAGTACGACCTCTGGCCCGGGCCGACGACCGACCCGGAGCGGTTCCACGGGCGCACGTTCATCTGCGTCGGCTACGGCAACGACCTGATCCGGCCCGGCTTCGCGTCGGCGGGGCCGGTGCGGCGCTTCGTCCACGAGGAGGCCGGGCAGCCGATCGCCGAGTGGCCGATCCAGGTGCTGCACGGCTTCCACGGGTTCCCCGTCACAACGACGACGGGGCGGGGACATTGACGCGGAGCCTACATCCCCATCAGCTTGTTGAGGAAGTACATCTCCAGCGCCTCGTAGTGGCGCTGCCGACGCAGCGTCTCGACCTCCTCGACGTTGACCGACCGGACGACGTCGAGCAGGCGCAGGAACATGGCTCGGCTGTTCGCGAGATGGAGGGTCTGGTGCTCGGGTTTCGTGCTCCGCATCGCCTTGACGTCGAGGCCGACGCTGCCGGTGTAGCCGGCGCGTTCGAGCACCCACACGGTGTTGAACGCCCGACGCAGATCGACCGAGCCGAAGACCTTGTCCTGGTCGTACTTGAGGCCGTTCTGGTCGTTGAGATGGACGCTCCAGAGCTTGTTGTGCCACAGGGCGTAGGCCATGTCGTCGGACGGGTCGAGCCCGGCCAGGATCGAGTGGGCCGACTCGATCAGGACGCCGACCCGGGCCGGGTCGCTCGCCTTGTAGCACAGGGCGAGGAAGTGGCCCGGCGTCGGCAGGTAGGCCTGGTCCATCGGCTCGTTCGGCTTCATCTCGCCGAGGATGCGGATCTTCGCGTCGTGGGCGAGGATCGCGTTGACGGCGTCGAGGATGCGCTGGCTGGCCAGCATCGGATCCTTCGCCTCGCGGATGTACGTGCCCTCGCGGGCCAGCCAGAGGACGAGGTTCGGGCAGCCGAGGACGTTGGCGATATCGACGCTCTTCTTCGAGCGCTCGATCGCGTACTTGCGGCAGGAGGCGTCGTTGGACGTGTACGCGCCGTCGATGGTGTGCGGATGTTCCCACAGGCGCGGGGCGACGATCTCGACGAAGAGGCCCTCGTCGGCCAGGACCTTCTGGACCTCCTTGACGCCGCGTTCGGTTTCGGGCCAGGACAGGTCGGCGGCGACGACATCGTCGTCGTGGAACTGGACGCCGTCGAAGCCGAGCTTCTTGTACTCGCGGAGCTTGGTCGCGAAGGCGACGTCGGGCCGAACCGGCGGGCCGAACGGGTCAGCTCCGGGATGAATGTTCCACGGACCGAAGGTGAACGTATAAGTGTGAGGATTCCGCGAAGAATTCATGGAAACGTGCTCCCTGGCGGCCCGAAAGATCTGCTAGACTGCATTCTCGCCACGACGCGCCGCACCCGCGAGGACCGTCGTCGCGACTTTAGGGTTTGGGTGATTTATGCATCGGTTGGTGATCCGCTGTCTGTCGTGTCAACGAAACTGGACACTGGAGACGGCGTTCTCGGTTTACGAACAGCAAGCCCTGGAATCGAGCCCGTGCCCGCACTGTGGGTCGTACACCCTCTGCTGTGCTGAGCCGCCGCCGGCCCCGCGTCGGCGACGGCGACGCACCGCGTCGGCGCCGCTGCCGAACCTCGGGCCGACGCCCGAGCCGCGGCGGGCCTGACCGCTCCCGACACCTCCGTCCGGCATCTGCTATGCTGGACGGAGAGCCCCGGGAGTCCGCCATGTCCACCACGCCCCGCCGCGTCGAGGAGATCGTCAAGGCCGCACTCGAGCTGCGGCCTGACGAGCGCGACGCCTTTTTGGCCGACATCTGCGGCGACGACGGCGACCTGCGCCACCGGGTCGAGGTCTGGCTGCGCGTCCACACCGGCAGCCGGCCGACGCCGCGCCCGGTCACCGTGCGCCCGAGCCCGCCGCTCCCCCCGCCCCCTCCCGCGAGTTCGGGCTGGGCCGTGCCGGTGATCGCGGCGCTGGTCGTCCTCCTCGCCGGGGCGCTCGGCCTGGCGGGATGGGCCTTGCTCGAAGCCCGCCGCGAGGCGGAGCGGGCGGACGCCGTCGCGACCCACAACCAGGCCGAGGCGGAGCGGCTCCTCCAGGCCCAGCGGGAGTTCGAGCAGGAGGCGGCGCGCGAACGGGAACGGCTCCGCCTCGACCACCTGCGCCAGCGCATCGACACCCTCCAGGCCGAAGAGAAGTTCGCCGAGGCGGAAGCGCTGCTGCGGCAGCTCCTCGTCCAGCTCGAGGCGCAGCCGGCCAAGCCGCTCGACATCGCCGTGCAGCGGGTGCTCCTGGCCCGGAACCTGCTCGTCCAGGAGAAGTTCACCGACGCCGAGCCGGTCCTGCGCGACGCGCTGAAGCTCATCGAGGAGCACCAGCCGGACGGCTGGCCGTTGTACGACACGCGCTCCCTGCTCGGGGCGAGCCTCGCCGGCCAGAAGCGCCACCGCGACGCGGAGCCGTTCCTGCTCGCCGGCTACGAGGGGCTCAAGCAGCGCGAGGCGGCCCTGCCCGAGGCGGCGCGCGACCGCCTCCACGACGCCGGCCAGCGCGTCCTCGCCCTGTACCTGGCCTGGGGCGACAAGGAAAAAGCCGACGCCTGGAAGCGGAAACTCGGCCTCTGAGCCATGCTCTACCTCGACAACAACGCGACGACGACGCTCCTGCCCGAGGTGCTGGAGGCGATGCGCCCCCACCTGGAGGGCCTGTCCGGCAACCCGTCCAGCGCCCACGCCGCCGGCCGGCGCGCCCGCCGCGCCCTGGAGGACGCCCGCGACGAGATCGCCGCCCGGCTCGGGGCCTGGCCGGACGAGTTGGTCTTTACCTCCGGCGCGACGGAGAGCAACAACCTCGCCCTGGTCGGCCTCGCCGGTTCGCCGCCGGGCCGGCTCGTCGCCAGCGCAATGGAACACCCGTCCGTCGTCGAGCCGCTACGCCACCTGGAGCGGGCCGGCTTCGAGGTCGCGTGGATGGAGGTCGATGGCGACGGTCGGGTCATTCCCGACCGCCGGGAGGCCCGCGTGCTGGCCGTCCAGTTAGCCAACCACGAGGTCGGCACGATCCAGGACGTCGCCGCCCTGGCGGAAGGGCGGACGCTGCACTGCGACGCGGTCCAGGCGGTCGGCAAGATCGCGGTCGATTTCCACCGGCTCGGGGCGATGACGCTGGCGTTCACGGCCCACAAGCTGCACGGCCCGCGCGGCGTCGGCGGCCTGCTCGTCCGTCGCGGGACGACGCTCCCGCCCTTGCTGCATGGCGGCCACCAGCAGCGCGGCGTCCGACCCGGGACGGAGCCGGTCGCCCTCGTCGTCGGCCTGGCGGCGGCGCTGCGCCTGGCGACCGAGCAGCGGGAGGCCCGGTGGCGGCACGTCGTCGCGCTGCGGCGGCGGCTGCTGGAGATCCTCGCCGAGGCGGACGCGGTGCTGAACGGCCCGGCGGAGGGCGGCATCCCGCACACGGTCAACGTGTCGTTCCCGGGCGTGCCGGGCGACCTGCTGCTGATGCGGCTCGACCTGGAGGGCGTCGCCTGCTCGACCGGGTCGGCGTGCACGTCCGGGTCGCTGCTGCCGTCGCCGGTCCTGCGGGCGATGGGCGTCGGCGAGGGGCGACTCACGTCGGCGTTACGGCTCAGCCTGAGCCCGCTGCTGACGCTCGGCGAGGTCGAGGAGGCCGGCCGGCGGGTCGTCGCGGTGGCGCGGCGGTTGCGGTCCGCCAGCGTGTAGGTCAGGCTTTCCAGCCTGACTCTTTGGCATCGAAGAGTCAGGCTGGAAAGCCTGACCTACGAACTGAACAAAGATTCCGCTCCCCTCCCCCCAAAACCGCATCCCAAATCCCGTTGCCACAAGGGGTTAAGGAGCCTCGATTACCCTTGTTGATCGGGGCTATTTTTGGTAGAATTTTCGACATGAGCAGGCGGCTCGCGACGGCTACTCCTGACCCGACTGAAACGACCCTCGATCTGCCGGAACTCCAACCGGCGCAACGGGCTTTGGCTCGCCTCGCGCGGGCCGTCGCGGCCGGTCATTGCCCCCGGAGCTTGTCGCCGTTGTACCTGCACGGCCCGACCGGCTGCGGCAAGAGCTTCCTCGTCGCCCGCTGCCTCGACCGCCTCGGCGAGAGCCGGACGCTCGTGACGACGGGCAAGGACCTCGGCCGGCTCCTCGGGCAACAAGAGAGCGTCGAACCGCTCGACGGGGCGGACGTCCTCGTCGTCGAGGACGTGGCCGGCTTGCCCGCCACCGCCAGCGAGGGCCTCGCCACCCTGCTCGACCGACGCGGCCGACGCCGCCTGCCGGTCGTCACGACGGCGGCGGTCGGCCCGGCCCAGCTCGGCCGGCACAGCGCCCGCCTGCGGAGCCGCCTCGCCGGCGGCCTCGTCGTCCTGGTGCCGCCACCGGGGCCGGACAGCCGGCGGGCGTTCCTGTCCCACCAGGCCGCGCAACACGGCCTGAGGCTGAGCGACGACGCCCTGGCGTGGCTGGCCCAGCAGCCGGCCGGCAGTTACCGCGTCCTGCTCGGCGTCGTCGGCCGGTTGGCGATGCCGCCGCTCGGGCCGGAACCGCTCACGCTCGCCGAGGCGAAGGCCCGCCTCGCCGACGACGCGACCGACACGACCAGCGTGGACCGCATCGCCCGCGAGGTCGGCCGGTTCTACCGCGTCCAGGCGGCCCGCCTGCGCGGCAAGAGCCGGCAGCGCGCCGCCCTGGTGCCGCGCCAGGTCGGCATGTACCTGGCCCGCCTGCTGACCGGCCTGTCGCTGGAGGCGATCGGGGCGTACTTCGGCGGGCGGGACCACGCCACGGTGCTGCACGCCTGCCGCAAGGTCGCCCGGGCCCTCGACCTCGACCCCGCCCTGGCCGGGGCCGTCCGCACGCTCCGGGCCGCCCTCGGCTAGGGCTGTGGAAAACCCGACGCGCCCACGGCGCGCGCGCGTCGCGCCGGGTTGGCGGCGCGGCGGCGTCGGGAAGTGGTCAAAGGTCGGGCGGGAAATGCGCGACGGGGCGCGTCAGCGGCGCGACGCGGGCGCGGCGGGTTATCCACAACCGCGCGTGCGGCGCAGACTTAGGATCGGGAAGCGGTTACGACGACGCCGATGAGTTACTGACGGGGTAGGGCTTCGACATACTACTGCTACTGAGATGGAAATATAGAGGATGGGAGTTCTCTGGAAGAGAACGAGGACCAGGGAAGGACCCAGGCCACGGAGGTGATCGATGAAGGCGAGCTGTCCGCGGGAGGCGTTGCTGTCGGCGTGCCAGCTGGCCAGCGTGGCGATCCCGACGCGCGAGGTCCGGCCGATCCTGAAGAACCTCAAGGCCGTCGCCGAGGCGGACCGCTTCACGCTCATGGCGACCGACCTCGAACTCGGCATCCGCCTCGACGTGCGCGGCCTGACGGTCCAGGAGCCGGGCGAGGCGATCCTGCCGGCCGCCAAGCTGCTCGCCATCCTGCGCGAGAACCGCGACGACGAGCTGCTCATCACCGCCGACAGCACGGCCTGCACCGTCCAGGGGGCCGGGGCCGACTTCGAATTGCCCAGCGAGGACCCGGCCCAGTTCCCCGACTGGCCCGCCTTCACCGAGGAGAAGTACCACGAGACGACCGCCGGGGCCCTCCGCGAGATGATCCGTCGCGTCCTCTTCGCGGCCGCTGACGATGCGGCCCGGTACTCGATGACCGGCGTCCTGTGGGAACTGGAGGGCGAGGGGGTGCGCCTCGTCGCGACGGACGGCCGACGGCTGGCGACCTGCACCGGCATCGCCACGCCGCACGGCGGCCACGCGACCGGCAACCAGGCCCCCGTCGTGCCGACCAAGGCGATGAGCCTGCTGGAGCGCAACCTCATGGACGATCCGGACGCGGTGGTCAAGATCTCGCTCCGGCCGAACGACGCCCTGTTCCGTACCGAGCGGGCGACGATCTACAGCCGGCTCGTCGAGGGCCGCTTCCCCGACTACCGGAGCGTCCTGCCGAAGAAGCACACCGCCCGGGCGACCTTCCCGGCGGCGACGTTCCAGGCGGCGGTCCGCCAGGCGGCGATCATGGCCGACGAGGACACCAAGCGCGTTGCGTTCACGTTCGACAAGGGCAAGCTGACCCTCGAAGCCCAGGGGCCGGCGTCGGGGCGGTCGAAGATCGAGCTGGCGATCGACTACGACGGCAAGAAGCTGACGATCCACTTCAACCCGGCGTTCGTCCTCGACGTGTTGAAGGTGCTGCCCCTGGACGCGGAGCCGGTGCTGGAGTTGACCGGGCCGGGCGACCCGGCGTTGTTCCGGTACGGGCCGGATTACCAGTACCTGGTCATGCCGCTGACGTGATGGCTTTGTCTCCCGCGCCCCAAGCCCAGGCGTGGCAACGCCTGGGGCCAGCCTCACCCCAGGCGTTGCCACGCCTGGGCTTAGACGGGATGTCTGCCATGCCGCCGCAAGACAAGCCGCCGGAGCGCGGGCCGGAGCCGCTGGGCGAGATCCTCAGCCGGCTGTTCATGGCCCGGGGCTGGGGCCGCCGCCAGGACCGGATGCGCCTGGAACACGTCTGGGCCGAGGTCGCCGGCCCGGCCGTCGCGCCGCACACGGCCGTCGCCCGGCTGGCGCGCGGCGTCCTGGAGGTGACCGTGGACAGCGCCGTCCTGCTCCAGGAGCTGACCCACTACCACAAGCGCCGGCTGCTCCAACAGTTGAAGGCGCGCCTGCCCGGCGTCGCCCTGACGGATTTGCGCTTCCGCGCCGGCGTGGTGAACCCGCCGCCCGGCCCTACGAGGAACGAGCCATGACCGACGAACACCAGCCGCCGGAACTCCACGAGACGGTCGCGACCGAGCGCTTCCAGTCCGACACGTCCTCCGACGCGGAGTACACCGGGGCGGATCTCGACGTCCTCCGCGACAAGGACCACATCCGCCAGCACCCCGGCGTCTACATCGGCGAACTCGGCGTCAAGGGCATCCACCACCTCGTCTACGAGATCGTCTCGAACAGCGTCGATGAGCACCTCGCCGGCTACTGCCGCGAGATCCGCGTCCGCATCCACGCCGACGGCAGCGTCTCCGTCGCCGACGACGGCCGCGGCATCCCGGTCGAGGAGCACGCGACGGAAAAGATCTCGTCGCTGGAGGTCGCCCTGACCAAGGTCGGCGCGGGCGGCAAGTTCCGCAAGGGCAGCTACAAGGTCTCCGCCGGCCTGCACGGCATGGGGGCGAAGGCGGTCACCGCCCTGAGCGAGTGGTCCGAGGCCGTCGTTCAGCGCACCGGGCGGATGTACCGCCAGGAGTACGAGCGCGGCAGCGCGACGACGCCGGTGCAGGACATCGGCGCGAGCAAGGCGACCGGGACGAAGATAACCTTCAAGCCGGACCCGGACATCTTCCACGACGCGGCGTTCTCGTTCGCGACGCTCGAGGAGCGCCTCCGCGAGCTGGCCTTCCTCAATAAGGGCCTCACGCTCCACCTGCACGACGAGGGCGAGAAGAAGGAGGCGACGTTCAAGTTCGACGGCGGCATCGTCGAATACGTCGCCTACCTCAACCGCGACTCCGACAAGCTCCACCCGACCGTCCTGATCGACAAGACGCAGGACGACGTCCGGGTCGAGGTCGCGCTGCAGTACCACGGCGGCGAGGAGGAGCGCGTCCGCTGCTACACGAACAACGCCTTCAACGTCAACGGCGGGACGCACCTGTCCGGGTTCTGGAACGCCCTGTCGCGGGCCGTCGGCAACTACGGCAACAAGGAAGAACACTTCAAGAAGGTCACCCCCGAAGGCAAGGACTACCGCGAGGGGATCACCGTCGTCCTGGCCGTCCAGGCCCCGGAGCCGCGCTTCGACTCGCAGGAGAAGCGCAAGCTCCTCAACGCCGAGATCGAGGGCATCGTCACCAGCGTCGTCTACGAGGCGCTGACGAAGTGGCTGGAGGAGCACCCGCCAGAGGCGAAGCGCATCTGCCGGAAGGTCGAGACGTCGGCCGAGGCGCGCGAGGCGGCCCAGAAGGCCCGCAAGGCCCTGAAGGACCGCAAGGGCATCCTCTCCGGCGGCGGCCTGCCCGGCAAGCTGTTCGACTGCTCGACGCGCGACCGGGATATTAGCGAGCTGTTCCTCGTCGAGGGCGACTCGGCCGGCGGGTCGGCCGTCGGCGGCCGGGACAGCAAGTACCAGGCGATCCTGCCGCTGCGCGGCAAGCTCCTCAACGTCGAGAAGGCGCGCCTGGAGGCGATGCTCGACAACCGCGAGATCGCCAACCTCATCTCCGCCGTCGGGATCGACATCGCCAACGACGACGAGGAGAACCTCAAGAAGTTGCGCTACAACAAGATCGTCATCCTGACCGACGCCGACGTGGACGGCCAGCACATCCGGACGCTGCTGCTGACGTTCTTCTACCGGCAGATGCACTCCCTCGTCGAGCGCGGCCACATCTACGTCGCCCGGCCGCCGCTGTTCAAGGTCACCGAGGGCAAGGGCAAGGGCCAGAAGGTGCGCTTCGTCTCGACGATCGAGGCGATGACGAAGGAGCTGAACGAACGCGGCCTGAAGGGGGCGAAGCTGCGCGTCGTGCCGCTGCCGGGCGAGTCGGCCAAGGAGCGCGTCCTCGCCCCGGACGAGCTCGGCCCGCTCGTCGAGGTGACGACGCGCCTGGAGCACTCGCTGACCCTGCTGGAGCGGAGCGGCCTGAACCTGGCCGTCCTGATCGGCAAGGCCGAGGCGCGCGGCCTGCCGTCGTACCGCGTCACGGTCCACGGCCACGACGAGTGGTTCTTCTCGCCGGAGGAGCAGCAGGCGTTCCTCAAGGCGAACGAGGCCCAGGGCTACACCGTCGCCAGTGAGGACGCCGCCTTCACCGCGACGAACGGCACGCCGGCCCCGTCGACGAACGGCTCGGCCCGGGTCATGTACCCGCACGACTTCCACGAGGTGCGCAACGTCAACAAGCTCCTGCCGGAGCTGGCGAAGTTCGGCCTGCTGCCGCGCGACCTGATCCCGCAGCCGCGCGTCGCCGGCCGGGAGCCGCCGCCGCACCTGATCCTCGTCGCCGACGGCCACGAACGCCACCTGTCCCACCTGCGCGACCTGACGATCGAGATCCGCCGCCAGGGCGAACGCGGCCAGTCGATCACCCGGTTCAAGGGCCTCGGCGAGATGGACAAGATCGAGCTGTGGGACACGACGCTCGACCCGGCGAAGCGCACCCTGTTGCAGGTGCGCCTGGAGGACGCCCTCAAGGCGGACGAGATGTTCCGGACGCTCATGGGCGACAAGGTCGAGCCGCGCCGCGACTTCATCATCGAGAACGCGATGAAGGTCAAGGACCTCGACCTGCACGGGGCGTAACCAACCCGGAGCGCGAGCGACGGGCGACCGGGAGCGGAGCGACCCCGCACCAACCCGGAGCGCGAGCGACGGAAGGATCGTCCGTCGCTCGCGCTCCGGGCTGGTAGAATGATTGTCCGCGCAAGGGACCGCCACCGGCGCGTTCCCTTCGACGCAATCGCCCCGGGCTTGTCACCAGGCGGGATCCCACCATGCGCACCTCCCGGTCCGGCTTCACGCTGATTGAGCTGCTCGTCGTCATTGCCATCATCGCGATCCTGATCGGCCTGCTGCTCCCCGCCGTCCAGAAGGTCCGCGAGGCGTCCTTCCGGGCGTCGTGTACGAACAACCTCAAGCAGCTCGCGCTGGCGGTCCTCCAGTACGAGCAGGCGCGCGGCTACTTCCCGCCGGCGATCACCACCTCGACCGGCGGCCCGCCGATCGACTTCACCGTCTACAAGCACGGCTACGCGCCGTACATCCTGCCGTTCGTCGAGCAGGAGGCCGTCTTCCGGCTGTACCGCTGGGATCTGTTCTGGAACGACCCGCTCAACCAGCCGGCCGTCGCGACGCCGCTGAGCGTCTTCCTCTGTCCGTCGGCCCCGGGCGAGCGGACCGCGACGGACGGGGCGCTGTCGTTCGGCCGGACCGACTACGTCGCGATCTACGGCGTCGATCCGGCCCTGGTCGCCAGCGGCCTGCTCGGCTCGTGGAACGGTGACACCAACGGCGTGCTCGGCTTCGGCCAGGCGTGGCGCATGAACCAGGTGACCGACGGCACGTCGAACACGGTCATGGTCGCCGAGTCGGCCGGCCGGCCGGACCTGTACCGCGTCGGCCGGAACGTCGGCACCGGCGAGGTCGTCGGCTGGGGCGTCGTCAACGGCGTCTACCCGATCAACCTCGACGGCATGTCGGCCGACGGCGCGACGACGGTCGGGCCGTGCCCGCTCAACTGTAGCAACGGCCACGAGGTCTACTCGTTCCACACCGGCGGCGCGCTGGGCGTCTTCGCCGACGGCCACGTCCAGATGCTCCGCAACGGGATGGCGATCACGACGATGGCCGCCGTCGTCACGCGCGCCGGCGGCGAGGTCGTCACCGGCCTCGACTGAGCGGCGCGCAGGCAACTATTCCGAGAAATGCGCGCCGTCCGGCGCGTTTTCCCCGTGCCCGTCTCGGGCCATCTGATATGCTCCTCACTGATTGTCGGGAAAACCCCCGGCGATGGGCGTCGTGGGTGTCCCGCGTCCGTTCAAACCCCGAGGAGGAGACCGATGGCGGACTGGCGGAAGGTGGCGATGGCGGCCTTTCTGATCGACGGACAGGTCGACGACGATGAGGTCAAGATCCTCAAGAAGGAGCTGTGGGCCGACGGCAAGGTCACCTTCGAGGAGGTCAAGTTCCTGATCGACCTGCGCGACGCCGCGATGAAGAAGCTCAAGTCGAAGGGCGAGGAGCTCAACCCGAAGTTCGAGAAGCTGTTCTTCGAGGCGGTCGAGGCGAACGTCCTCGCGGACGGCGGCATCTCGGCCAACGAGACGAACTGGCTCCGGACGACCCTCCTCGCCGACGGCAAGATCGACGACGGCGAGATGGATCTGCTCAACCGCCTCAAGAAGAAGGCGAAGTCGACCTCGAAGGAGTTCGACGCCTTCTACCTGGAGATGAAGGGCAAGTACGACCGCGCCAAGCTCAAGGCCGCGAAGAAGTAAGACAGTGATCAGTGATCGGTGATCAGTGAGCGGTCGGGGTGAAGAGGGCGTCCACGACGAACCGCGACCACGTCTCGAACCGCTCCCGCTCCGCCCGCACATCGTCGATCGGCACGAACCCGGCCTCGCCGAGTTGCTCCTCGCGCGGCCGGGCGATCGGTGCCGCCAACTCCAGCAGATGCACCACGCCGAGATGCACCCGGCCGACCGGCAGCGAATCGTCGTTGATGAAGCCGACGAGCCGGATCGCCTCCGCCGGCGGCGTGAAGCCGAGTTCGACTTCCTCGACCAACTCGCGGGCCATTCCGGCGAAGTAGGCCGACGCGAGGTCGCCGTCGACGGGGTTGATGTGGCCGCCGATGCCGAGCGAGCGCAGGGCGTGCAGGCGCGACTCGCCGCCCTTCTTCGTCCGCGTGTAGGCGAAGACGAGGTCGCCGCCGCGGAGGACGACGTAGGGGATGAGCTGCTTGTGCTCCGGGTCGGCCTCGGCCGCGTCGCGCGGCAGGAAGACGAGCCCGGCCGGGTCGGTCAGCAGCGGCAGGTAGCGGGCCACGTCGGAGGTGAAGCCCTGGAACAGGCCGGCGTCGCGCAGGCGCTGCGTCGGCACGGCGAGAACCTGCTCGGTCATGGCAGGCGGGCCTCCAGGCGTTCGAGGAGTTCGAGCGTGTTCGGCCCCTGGATCCGGTAGTCGGCGTGGCCGTGCTTCCAGAGCAGGACGCGCAGCTGGCGTTCGACCGGGCCGTGGTCGCGCAGCTGGCCCGCGCCGCCGGCCGTTGCGCCGAGGGCGACGCCGAGCAGTCGGCCGTCGCGCCCCCCGGCCGCGGTGCCGACCAGGCGCGGCACGAACCGGGCGAGCGCCTCGCGGCGCAAGTCGTCTCCCCGAACCGTTAGCGGCAGTTGCTCGTCGAGGGCTTCCAGCTGGAGGGTCAGGTGGCCGGCCGGCAGGGCGAAGTGCCTGCGATCGGCCAGGTCGCGCAGCTGGCCGGCCAGGGCTTGGGCGTCGTCGCCGACCAGCGGCAGGACGATCTCCGTCGCGGCGAATGTCGGCCGGTCCGGCGGCGCGGGGCCTTCGGTGACCGCCGACCGTCCGGCCTTCGGCGGCGGGGCGGCCGGCTGCTTCGGCGGCGGCTTCTCGGGCTCGGGGGGCGGCAACAGCTTCGGCCCGATGACGAAGAGCAGGAGCAGGACCAGGATGGCGAGCGCCAGCCAGAGGGTCTCCTTCCGGCTACGGCGGCCGAGCAGCTTGAGGAGTTCGCCCTCGTCGCCGGTCTGGACCGCGTGCTGGAGGGCGGCCTCGTAGCGGCCCTCGGGGTAGTCGGCCGCCTGGTCCTCGGTCAGGGCCTTCGGCGGCAGCGCCTCGGCCGGCGGGGCGACCTGAAAGTGGAACTCCGGCCGGGGGCGGAACGCGAACGTGCAGGGCCAGAAGTCCTCGCGCGACGTCGTCGGCAAGAGCGTCCACAGGCCGCGGACGAGGTCCGGCTCCGGGGCGGTGCGGGCCAGGCAGATGCGCGACCCGTCGAGGAGGGCCTGGGCCCCGCCGAGCAGGACGGCGCTGTCGTCGCGCTGGAGGATTGGCCGGAGCGTCGCCGTCGTGCGCGGCGGCGGGGCGGCTTCCGGCAAGGCGAGCGAGGGCAGGGTGCTGCGAGCGGACCAGTCGGGCGGGTATTGGGCCGCGAGCCAGAACGGGTCGCCGCCGGCGGCGCGGTAAACGGCGGCGGAGACGGCGAGGATGCGGAAGACGAGCGCCCCCGGCCGGCCGAGGTCGTCGGTGCCCTGGTCGCGCACTTCGACGACGGCGACCCGGCCGCGGACGAGCGGCAGGGCGAACAGGGCCCCCGGGAAGGTGACGCCGGCCGGCCGTTCGCCGTAGGCGGTGCAGAGCTTCTCGGCGGCGGCCTTCCACTCCGGACGGAACCCCGGCGACGCGGCGAGGAAGCCGTAGCCGCGCAGCGGCGCGACGCCGTACAGGGCCTGTTCGATGGGCTCCATCCGTGTTCCTCGTACCGGGAGGGCGAGGCTCCCGCCGAGCCACCAGGCCGAGCGGCTCGGCGGGAGCCTCGCCCTCCCGTGGTGCTTCACTCCACCCGCGGCAGCTTCGGCATCGCGAAGTCCGACTCGAAGTAGAGTGTATTCTTCCCGCTCGCCGCCGTCCCAGCCAGGAGCAACATGCCGACCGGGTCGTCCTCCTCGCTGGCGATCTCGGCGACGGTCCGCTTCCAGTAGTAGTTGTCGGTGACGCGGATGACGACCCGGTCGCCGAGCTTCCACTTGATCGGCCGGGGGAAGTCGTAGTCCCACTCCGGCTCGCTGGTCCGCGACGCGATCGTGCTCGGGCCGTAGACGACGCCGGCGACCTCGATCTCGACCGACGGGTTGTGGCCGCGGCTCAGGGTCAGCACCGTCGCCTTGTCGAGCGAGCCGCTCTTGAGCTTGACCTTGTAGCCCTGCCGCGTTCCGACGCGCTCCAGCCAGCGCAGCACGTCCTGGACCGGCTCGCGGTACTTGCCCTTCGCGTGGGCGGCGAGGTAGGTCCGGCACAGGGCGTCGAGATCCTTGACCGCGCCGGGCTTACTCGTGAACAGGTCGCGGACGGCCTTGTAGTCGTGCTTGTCCCACTCCAGCTCGATCGCCTGGAGGGCGAGGCGCGCCTCGGAGGCGAACGCTCCGTCGGGGTGCTTCTCCAGGTAGCGGAGGAAGTTCTCGCGCTGGGTGTGGAAGTTGAGCGGCTGGCGGGCGCGGTACGTCCGCGCCCCCTCGATGTCGCGCTCGTCGAGCCGGGTCAGGTACTGGTCGAGGCGGGTCGAGACTTCCCCGGCGCGGCGGGTGCCGGCGTGGTCGGCGAGGAAGGTCTTCGCCCGGACGACCATCGCCGGCAGGTCCTCGGTCGATTCGGCGGCGGCGAGGTCCTGGAACGCCCGGTCGGCGCGGCGTTCGCGCTCGGCGTCGCGGCGCTGCTTGAGCAGGTCGCGGAAGTCCTGCAAGCCGGCGTTGAGGTCGGCCTCGGGGTAGTCGGCCTCGACGGCCTTGAACAGGGCGTAGACCTTCTCCGGGTCGGCGTCCGAGTCGTTGGCGGCGCGCTTGACCTCGGCGAGCCGGTCGTCGAGGGTCTGCTGGCGCAGGGCGACTTCGAGTTCGCGCAGGTGGTCGCGCTGCCCCTGGGCCGCGGCCGGGGCGAGGTAGGGCCAGGTCGGGTGCCAGCCGCGGAACGACTGCCAGTTCGCGACGACGGCGGCGAGGTCGTCGCCGTTGTCCTGTTCGAAGCGCTCGGCGGCGCGCGAGCCGAGGGCGTCGTAGGCGAACAGGCCGCCGAACAGGGCGAGGATCGCCGCCCCGGCGGCGACGAGGCGGCGCTGCCAGGTCCGCCGCCGGAGCAGCGCCAGCCGCTGCTTGTGGGCCGCCGTCGCCGGGGCGTCGGGGTAGCGCCGGGCGAACGCCGCGACGCAGCGCTCCATCAACGGCAGGTCGTACGGCGCGAGCTGCCACAGGCGGGTCATGCGCGCCTCGTCCTGGGCCTGGAGGGCGCGCAGGAGCCAGGCGAGCAGGGCGTCGAAACCCTGCGGCTCGATGCCGCCGCCGGTGAGCGGGCCGCCGAGGCTGCTCACCGCGAGCAGGGCGTGGTTCGGGCTGTGCCGGTCCAGGGCGGTGCGCGTCATCGGGAAGCGCTCGGCGAGCAGGTCTTCCGTCGGCGCGTCGGACGCCGGCAGCTGGTCCGCCTTCGTCAGGACGAGGGCCATCGGCCTTGCGTTCTCGCCGCCCGGCTCGGCGGACAGGTAGTCCTCGACGACCTGCTGCACCTCCAGCTCGGCGGTCAGGTTGTCGGCGCGGGCGTCGAGGCTCGGCACGTCGAGGCAGAGCCAGACGGCGTCGCAGTCGCGGAGGAAGTCGCGGATCGGCTCGTCGCGGCCGAGGGCGACGTGCTCGCCCTGGTAGTCCTTGACGGCCAGCTCGACGCGCGCCCCGGCGGCGTAGAGGCTGAAGCGGAGGTCCGTCTCGGCGAGGGTGGCCGGCAGCGGCTGGCCCTGTTCGAGCTGGAGGATCTTGTCGGCGAGGTAGGTCGCGGTGCGCGCGTCGGCCGCGGCGAGGCGGACGCCGGGCAGCCGGCCGGCGACGGCCTCGCGGTACAGCAGGGTCAACAGCGTCGTCTTGCCGACGCTGCGGTGGCCGAAGATGCCGAGGTGTTGCGGTCGGCAGAGCCGGTCGGCCAGCGACGCGGCCGGCGAGCGGGGTCGGGCCATGGCGGTGCCTCGATCGAGTCGGGGGGCCAGGGGGTGCCGTCGTGTATATTGTACGTTCGAGGCCGCCGAGAAATGCAGGCCGATTTTCCGCGGGGTCGTCGATGCCGTTGCTGTTCGTCGCCGGGCCGGTGAAGGCACCGCCGCGCAAGGGCCGGGCCTGGTGGTGGGCCCTGTGGTTGGCCCTCGGCCTGATCGTCGTCGGCCACGGCTGCCACAGCGGCGACCACGACATCGATGACGAGCCCGGCGTCACCTGGCCGGCCCGCTCCGACGACGCCGGCGACGTCACCTCACCAGTACGACCCGGAACCCGGTGAAGCGGTTCGTCTGGTCGGCCGGCTGGCCGTTGCGGTGGGCCGACCGGCAGTACGAGCCGATCGCGTCCCAGCAGCCGCCGCGGCGGACGCGATCGTAGCCGCGCCGCGGCCCGGTCGGATCGACGCGGGCCTTCTTGGTGTAGGTGTCCTCGGCGTAGTAGTCGGCGCACCACTCCCAGACGTTGCCGTGCATGTCGTACAGGCCGAAGGCGTTCGGCGGGTACGACCCGACGGCGGTGGTCCGCCGCAGGTACGGCCCCACCGGCGCGCCGCCGTAGTTGTAGTTGCCGTCGTAGTTGACGAAGTCGGCCGACGGCGGCGCGCCGAGGTGGAACGGCGTCGTCGTGCCGGCCCGGCAGGCGTGCTCCCACTCCGCCTCGGTCGGCAGGCGGTACGTCCGCCCGGCGGTCTTCTCCTCGGGCCGGGCCGCCAGCGCCGCGCAGAACGCGACCGCGTCGTCCCAGGTGACGTTATCGATGGGACGGGTCCAGTCCCCGGCGAACTCGGACGGGTTCTGGCCGGTCACGGTCCAGTACTGCCCCTGGGTGACGGCGAAGCGGCCGAGGCGGAACGGTTGCGTCAGCGTCACCGGGTGTCGCGGCTTCTCGTTCTCGCGGGCTCCGGTTTCGTGTGCGGGCGAGCCCATCAGGAACGACCCGGCCGGGACGGGGACGAACTCCATCCCGAGCGAGTTCATCACCCGGTCCGGCGGGGCGCGTTCCGCCAGGCGGGCGACCACCTCCGGGCCGAGCGGGTTGTTGACGAGGTCGAGGTCGCCGGCGACGGCGTCGAGGAGGCGCTCCCCTTCCTCCGCGCCGAGGTTGTTGTTGCGCAAGTCGAGCCGGGCCAGCGTCCGCGGCAGCACCGACGCGAGCAGGGCGTCGGTGCCGTCCCGTTCGAGCTGGTTATCCGACAGGTCGAGGACGGCGGCGCGGCTCAGGCGCTCGCTGCCGACGAGGGTGGCGACGGCGGCTTCTCTCAGGCCGAGCCCCGCGAACGACACGGCCGGGACCGCCGCCAGGCCGTCCGACCGGGCGACGCGGACCGGGGACCACGCCCGGAGGAAGCGCACCCCGGCGATGAGGGCCGTCTCGGTCAGGCCGGCCTGGAAGCGCTTGGTGAGGAACTTCTGCCCGGTGACGGCCAGGTACGCCAGGCCGCGGATGAACTCGACCCGATTGCACAGCTCGGCGAGCGGCCCGAGCCAGCGCTCCTGGTTCGCTTCGAGGGTGGCGTCCTGCTCCTCGATCAGCCGCTGGCGTTCCTTCCAGTCGGGCACCCAGTCGGCCAGCCGGCACTGGAGGCGGACGAACGCGGCCCGGTCCGGCTGGCCATGGTCCTCCAGCCAGTCGGCGAGGATGAGGTGCGGCGTGCCGTCGCGGGCGGCGGCGCAGTCGTGGAGCAGGCCGGCCAGGGCAGGGTGCATCATTCCACCTCCGGCAGTTCGACCACGACCCGGAAGCCGTTGACGGCGCTGCGGTCGTTCATCGTGACGGTGCCGCGCCGCGCCGACCGGCACGACGAGCCGACCGCGCCGTAGCAGCCGCCGCGCGTGATGCGCACGTCACCCTCCGCCGGCTCGGTCGGGTCGGTCACGTCGCCGCGGCGGTACTCATTGGCGTCGTAGACATCGGCGCACCACTCCCAGACGTTGCCGTGCATCTCGAACAGGCCGAACCCGTTCGGCGGGTAGGAGCCGACTTCGACCGGCCGGCCGGGGTAATGGAAGTCCCACTGGTCGTCGAGGTAGCCGGACTGGCAGTTGACGAGGTCGCCGTTCGGCCGGTCGCCGAACGAGAAGCGGGTGAACGTGCCGGCCCGGCAGGCGTGTTCCCACTCCGCCTCGGTCGGCAGGCGGTACGTCCGCCCGGTGGCTTTCTCTTCCGGCCGGTCGGCGAGTCGGCGACAGAACGTCTCCGCCTCGGGGAGGCTGACGCGCGTCATCGGCCGGAGCGAGTCGGCCGGCAGGCGGCTGAACACGGTCTGATACTGCTCGCGCGTCACGGCGAAGCGCCCGAGCCAGAACGGGCGGGTGAGCGTCACCGTGTGTTGCGGCCGCTCGTCGTGCAGACCCTCGGCCTCGTCGTCGGCCGCCCCCATGCGGAAGCTCCCGGCCGGGACGCGGACGAACTCCATGCCGAGGGAGTTCATCACCCGGCCGGCCGACAGGAGTGGTTCGAGCCGGGCGACCTGGTGCGGCTGAAACACCGGCCCGCCGACGTCGACCTCGCGCCAGCGCGTCGGGGCGGCGAGGAGGCGGTCGAGCCCCTTCGGGCCGAGGCCGGCGTTGCGGGCGGTGAAACGGACGAGGCGGCGGACGACGGCCGAGTCGGCCAGCTCGGCGGCGTCGGCCTCGTCGAGCTTACGGCCGGAGAGGTCGAGGGCGACGAGCCGGCCGGCGTGCGGGCTCTCCAGCAGCGGGGCGAGGGCCGACCGGTGGAGGCGGTGGTGCGTCACGCCGAGGGCCGGCACGAGGCCGAGCCACGGTCGCTGGCCGACCTGGACGAAGCCGGCCGGGCTGACGAAATCGACCCGGCCGGCGAGCAGCGTCGCGGCCTGGGCGGCGAACGCCTCGCCGAACGCCTTGCTGGCGAACGTCCGACCGGCGAGGCCGACATGGGCCAGGCCGCGGACGAACGCAACGGAGTCGAAGAGGCTCGCGAGCGGCCCGAGCCAGCGCTTGCGGTGGGCGGCGATCAGGGCGTTCTGGCGCTGGATGAGGTCGCGACGTTCCTGCCAGTCGGATACCCAGTCGGCGAGGCGGCACTGGACGCGGACGAGTTCGGCGCGCTCCGGCTGGCCGCGGTCGGCGAGCCAGTCGGCGAGGATGAGGTGCGGCGTGCTATCCTCGGGCGTCTCGGCGCACGCCTGGACCAGGCCGAGCAGCGTCGCGTCCATCGGGGCGGGGTTCCTCGTCATTGGTGGTCCAGGGAGGTTCTCGTCATTTCCCGCCTCGCTGGCCAGTCGGAGGCCCGGCGAGTCCCGACCCGATAAAATCGTGCAACAGGCCGCCCCCGCGCGGGGCAGTACCTTCGTGGAGGCCCTCAAGGAGACCGCGGGATGGAACCCCTGGTTCAGCTCATCCGCCGCCTCGGCGACGACGTGCGCGACGGCGACCTCGTCCGGCGCTTCGCCGACGGCGACCAGGCGGCGTTCGCCGAGCTGGTGCGGCGGCACGGCCGGCTCGTGCTCGGCGTCTGTCGGCGCGTGCTCCACCACGCCCACGACGCCGAGGACGCCTGCCAGGCGGTGTTCGTGCTCCTGGCGCGCAAGGCGGCCGGGCTGCGCGACCCGGACCGGCTGACGGCCTGGCTGCACGGCGTCGCGGTGCGCGTCGCCCGCAAGGCGCGGGCCCTGCGCCGCCGCCAGCAGGAGCGCGACGCGGCCCGGCCCGTCCCCGTGACGGCCGGGCCGGACCGACTCCTGGACGACCTGCTCGCCGATCTCGACGAGGGCCTCCACGCCCTGCCGGCGCGCTACCGCGAGACGCTCATCCTGCACTACCTCGAAGGGCTCACCCAGGCGGAGACGGCCCGGCGGTTGAACTGCCCGCCGGGGACGGTGGCCGCCCGGCTGTCGCGCGGCCGGGAGCTGCTGCGCCGGTCGCTCGCACGGCGCGGCGTCGCCGTGTCGGCGTCGGCCGTGGCGGCCCTGCTCGGGCGGGCCGAGGCGGCGTCGGCCGGCTGCGTCGTCACGGCCCTGGTGCCGGCCGTCCCCGCGGCCGGCGGACTCGTCCAAACCCTGGTACACGGAGTGACCATGACCCTCCTGCTCGAACGGATTCGACAGACGACCCTCGCCGTGGCGCTCGGCGTGGCGTGCCTGGTGCTGCCCGGCTGGGCGGTCTACCACGCCGCGGCCGGCGACCCGCCGCCGACCGCATTCGCGCCGCCGCCCCTCGCGCCGCTCCCGCCGGCCGACCCGGACGCCGTCGCGGCGAGCCAGACGGCGAACTTCCGCGTCACCGCCCCGTCGGCCCGGCTCTCCCAGCTCGTCGCCCAGACGGCCGAGAAGGAGCGCGCCGAGCTGGCGAAGACCTGGCTCGGCAAGGAACTGCCCGACTGGCCGAAGCCGTGCCTGCTGACGGTCCGGCTCGGCGAGAGCCACAGCCACGCCACGTTCTCGTACGAGAAAGGCACCGTCACCAGCCGGGAGATCCACGTCAGCGGCACGGTCGAGCAGATCCTCGCCGCCCTCGTCGCGCACGAGGTCATGCACGCCGTCCTGGCCGATCACTTCGGGCAACAGCTCCCCCGCTGGGCCGACGAGGGCATCGCCCTGCTCGCCGAGGACGCGACGAACCAGGACCAGCACCGCGCCGCCCTGCTCCGCCTCGTCGGCGAGTCGGACCGCCTGCCGCAGGGGCTCGGCATCTTCCTGGAGCGGCGCGACTACCCGTCGCAGAAGCTGCCCGACTTCTACAGCCAGAGCCACGGCGTCTGCGACTTCCTCCTCGGCCGGAAGGGCCACGCCACGCTGATCGCCTTCGTCGGGGACGGCCTGAAGTCCGGCTGGCCGGCCGCCGCGAAGAAGCACTACGGCTTCGCCGACCTGCGCGCCCTGGAGGACGAGTGGTTGACCGTGCTGAAGAAGCACCCGGCGTTCACCGACGCGGCGACCGCCCGGCTGGTGCAGCAGTTGCCGAAGATGCCGCCGCAGCCCGTCCTGGCGACCGTGTCGGCCGACGGCAAGTTCGTCCAGACCCGGACGCCGACCCCGGTCTACGAGCCGGTGACGACGTACGTCCGGGAGGGGGGCCAGGTCCGCGCCGCCCAGACGAGCTACACCCTGCGTAACGCCGAGAACCGGATGATCATGCCGCTCGACCGGGTCGCGCTGAGGACCGCCGGCGGCAAGACGTTCACGCCGGACGAGCTGCGGGCCCGGCTCAAGGAGCCGACCGTGTGCGTGTCGATCGTCGCGGGGCCGCTGCCGGAAGCGTACCTGAAGCTGCTCCGCGACGACACGCTGATCCTGACGGTTCCGGCCGAGCCGCTCGCCCTGCCGGAGTTGCCCAAGCCGTGAACCAGGGCGGTTTCCGGTTCGGGATGGGGGAGGTGCAGCTCTCCTAGCGCCACGAGTCGACCCCCGCCGCCCTCAGCCCTTGCGCGGGAGCCGTCGCCCGGGCTTGGTCCGGCTCGCCGAGCCAGACCGACCCCAGATCCGAACCGGAAACCGCCTTGCCTGGATGCGGCTGTCGCTCTTGGCGAGCGTGGGGCGTGAGCCCCATGAGCGCCGGCACGGCGGTGGTGCGTCCCGGGTCTCATGGGGCTCACGCCCCACGCTCGCCAAGAACGACGCGCCTATCAGACCTCGCCTTCCGACTCGGGGCGGTTCCTGCTACCGTAGGGGGGTGGCCCTTCGAGGAAGGGGGCCCCTCCCCGCCGGGATCCTGCCTTGCGACTCCGCCTTTCCGTGCTCATGTTCCTGGCGTACCTCGTGCCCGGGTGCGTCGTCCCGCTCTTCAGCAGCTACCTCGCCGGGCTCGGCTTCACCCCGACGACGATCGGCCTGCTCTGCGCGACGCAGACCGCCGGCAGCCTCCTCGGCGCGCTGCTCAGCGGCCAGGTGGCCGACCGCTGGCTGCCGGCCAACCGCCTCGTCGTCCTCTGCGGGGTCGTCGCCGCCCTGTGCCTGTTCGGCCTCGCCGCCGCGCGCGACCCGGCCGTCGTCTTCGTGCTCACCCTCGCGCTGTGGCTCGTCTACGGCCCGGTCTTCCTGCTCGCCAGCACGATCACGTTCACCCACCTGCCCGAGGCGGCGAAGGCGTTCGGCGGCGTGCGCGTCTGGGGCACGTTCGGCTGGATGGTCGCCGGCTGGGGCGTCGGCCTCTGGCTGCGCTGGCTCGTCGGCGACGGCCTCGCCGACGGGCTGCGCCTCGGCGGCGTCTTCGCCCTCGCCCTGGCCGTCTACGCCCTGACCCTGCCGCACACGCCGCCGCAGCCGACGACCGAGAAGGGCCCCGCCCCGCTCGCGGCGTACCGGCTGCTGCGCGGCCGGTCGTTCACGGCGTACTGCGTCTGCGTCCTCGGCGTCTGCCTCACCTTCCCGGTGACGATGCAGGCGACGCCGCTGCTCTTGCTCGACCTCGGCGCGTCGCCGGAGGCGCTGCTGCCGCTGTTGACCATCGCCCAGAGTACCGAGCTGCTCATCCTGCCGTTCCTCGCCCTGATCCTCGGCCGGTTCGGCTTCCGCGGGACGATGCTCCTCGGCCTCGGGGCGTGGGCGCTGGCGCTGGGCATCCTGGCGGTCGGCCGGCCGTTCGAGCTGATCGTCGCGTCGCAGGTGCTCAACGGCCTGTGCCTGACCTGCTTCATCATCGCCGGCCAGATCTACGTCAACGGCATGGCCCGGCCGGACCTGCGGGCGAGCGTCCAGGGGACGTTGTCGTTCGTCAACAGCCTCGGCCAGACGTTCGGCCACCTGGCCGTCGGCGTCGTGCGCGAGTACACCGGCGGGGCCCTCCACGGTGCGTTCGGCCTGGCGGCCGTCGTCGGCGTCGCCTTGCTGCCGGTCTTCTACTTCGGCTTCCGCGAGCCGGTCGGCCATGCCGACCCGCCCTCGACGGCCGAGCTGCCCGTCGCCGGCGACCGGCCGGCCGTTGCCGAGACGACGCTGGACCGGGTCGGCGGCGTACCTTAGAATTCCCTCGGACGAACGGACGAGGGGGCGCTCCATGCAGACGACGACGTTCCGCTGCGGCCACTGCGGCAACCTGATGGCCGTCGGTACGCAGTACCTGGGCCACCAGGTCCAGTGCCCGACCTGCAAGCAGGTCGTCCTCGCGCCCGCCCCCGCCCTGACGCCGGCCCAGTTGCCTGACCCGGTGCCGCTCGTTCCCGAGGTGGCCGTGGAGCCGGTCGCCCCGACGCCGGCCCTGTCCCTCGACCACCACGACGAGCACGAGTCGATCTTCAGCGAGAAGCCGAGCGACGACCTGTTCGACGAGCCGCCGCCGTCGCTGACGCCGCAGCCGGCCTTCCGCCCCGAGCCGGAGCCGGAGCCGCTCCCCGCGCCGACCCACGAGCCGCCCGAGCTGATGCCCGCCCTCGGGCCGACCCCGGACTCCGTCCCCGACACGGCCGTCGTCGAGGAGGTCCCGCCACGCGAGAACCTCTGGCCGGAGCCGGAGCGCCGCGAAGCCCCGGCCGAGGAGCCGGCCCGCCGCCGCAAGGAGACCGGCACGAACTGGCTCCTGATCTTCATGGTCCCGCTCCTCTCGTACTCGGTCCTGGCGACGGCCCTGATCTTTTACCTGTGGAACCGCCTGGAGGCCGGCCGCACCCGCAACGCCAGCCCGCTGGAGGCGATGCCCGACATCCACGGCGACGCCCCCGGCGTCCAGAAGAAGTCCGTCCGCACCTGGAAGCCGGACGACAACCAGGCCCTCGCCGTCCTGCCGCCCGGGCACACCGCCCGCCTCGGCGAGACGGTCACCGTCGCGAACCTCGACGTGACGCCGCTCCGCGTCGAGCGCGGCAAGCTCAAGCTCAAGGTCCGCGGCTACCCGGCCGACGAGCGCGGCGAGGAGTCGCTCCTGCTGCACCTGCGCTTCCGCAACCGGTCCGAGGAGTTCGCGTTCGCGCCGCTGGACAACGCCTTTGATCGCCGCTGGCCGGGCGGCTCGACGGCGGCCCTGAGCTACAAGCCGTTCACGGTCCTACAGGTCGGGGCGGAGAACTTCTTCGGCGGCACGGCCCACTGGCATCCGCGCAACCACGAGCGGCGCGAGTGGATCGAGGGCCGTGGCGACGCCCCGGTCTTCCTCGACCCGGGCAAGACGATGGAGAGCTTCGTCGCCACCAACGGCGACCCGCCCGGGGCGAAGATCGTCCCGACGGCGCTGGCCCACAACGGCAAACTCATCTGGCGCGTCCACGTCCGCCAGGGGCCGATCGACGTGCCGAACCGGGACGCGCCGATCCCCTCGACGACCGTCGTCGCCGTCGAGTTCAGCGCCAAGGACATCGCCGCGAAACAGTAGCCGGCCTCAGCGGTAGTCGAGATCCCACACGACGACGGTCGCCTTCTCGCCGCAGACCGCCGCCGTCTGGCCGTCCGGGGCGACGGCCAGGCCGGTCACCGGACCGACCTCCCAGTCGTGTGCCGCGACCGGGCCGCCGTCCGGCAGCGACCAGACGCGCACCTTCCGATCCTGGCCGCCGCTCAGCAGGAGCCGGCCGTCCGGCGTGACGGCCAGGCAGGTGACCACCGAGCGATGGCCGACCAGTGTGCGACGGTGCTCGCGCGTCGCCAGATCCCACAGGTCGATATTCAGAACCCGGGCGACGGCGAGTTGCCCCGGCGCGAACGCCAGGGCGACGGCCGTGCTCGGCGGGGTCATCACCCAGCCCGGCCGGTGGAGTGCGTCGCGGTCCGCGACGACGACGCGCCGCCCCTCCTCGGCCAGGGCGAGCCGGGGGCCGTCCGGCTCCGCGGCGACGGCCCGGATCGCGGCCGGCCACATCTCGCGCGTCACCGCCCGGGTGAGCAGGTGCCAACGTATCAGGTAGCCAGGACCACCCAGGCCGTCGCTGGCCGCCCCGGCAACGAAGAAACGGCTCCCCTCGTCCGACACGACCAGGCCGTTCACCGCCCGGCCCGGCTCCAGCGGCTGGAGGACGAACTCCCCCGTCGCCCGCTCCCAGCGGAAGACCTGCCCCAGCCGGTCGCCGCCGACCAGAAACCGCCCCGATGACGTCCACGCCAGCCGGCGCACCTCGCCGAGGCCGGGGCCGCGCACCTCGTGTGTCACCGCCCCGGTCGCCGTGTCCCACACGCGCACGACCCGGTCCGTCCCGGCTGACGCCAGGCGGGTCGGTTCGTCCGGGGCGAACGCGACGGCGAAGACGCTCCAGCGATGGCCGAGCAGCGGACGCACGGGGAAGCCCTCCCGGCGGGACACCGCTTTTTATCGCCGAGATGTGTCCATTCGTCCAGTAAAAAACGGCCGCGAAATCCCCGCTTGAGGCTTGCAATTCGGCCCTTGACAGATAAGACTGTGATCTCGCTCGACCCTGTGCATCGCACGGGGCCTGCCGTCTTTGCGCCCGGGCCGGCCCGCGTGGATTACAACACTCCTGCCGATTGGGCGCGACTCGTCGCCGCACCCACCCCGTTTCCAACGCGGATTTCCTCACGACGAGAGAAAGTTAACCAGTCGCAACAGGTAAACTTAGGTGACCTGGAGAGTTTGACGGACGCGCGGCGGCCAGGTAAGTGAGGCAGATCGCGGCGGCTGAGGGGCGAGGCCAGGATGGCCAGAGGGAGCGCGGCATGTGCGGCATTGCGGGCATCATCGACCTGAGCGGCGTCCGGACGGTGGCCCCGTCCCGGCTGCGTCGCATGGCCGACGCCATCCGCCACCGCGGCCCCGACGAGGACGGCTACCTCGAACGCGACGGCCTGGGGTTGGCGTCGCGCCGCCTGTCGATCGTCGGCCTGGCGGACGGCCAGCAGCCGATCTGGAACGAGGACCGCACCGTCGCCGTCGTCTTCAACGGCGAGCTGTTCGACTACCCCGAACGGAAGGCCCAGCTCGAAGCCCGCGGCCACCGCTTCGCCACCCACTGCGACACGGAGCTGATCCCGCACCTTTACGAGGAGCACGGCGAGCAGGTCTTCGAGCACCTCCGCGGCCAGTTCGCCGCCTGCATTTACGACACGAAGAGTCGCCTGCTGCTGCTGGGGCGGGACCGTTTCGGCATCTGTCCGCTCTACTGGGCGCGGACGAAGGACGCCGACGGCGAGTGGCTCCTGTTCGCCTCGGAGGCGAAGGGCATCCTCGCCTCGGGCATGGTGGCCGCGAAGGCCGACCCGCGCGGCCTGCAGCAGATGTTCTCCTTCTTCGCGATGCCGGGGCCGTACAGCTGCTTCCAGGGGATCGAGTACCTCCGGCCGGGCCGTTACCTGAAGGTGCAACTCGGCGAGGGCCGGGGCAGCGTGCTTCGTGAAAACCGCTTCTGGCAGATCGACTTCCCGGATCGCGGCCAGGAGGACCGCCGGCCGGCCGCCGTGCTGGCCGGCGAGATGGACGGCCTCCTGCGGGCGGCCGTCGCCCGGCGGCTCCGGGCCGACGTGCCGGTCGTTTCCTACCTGTCCGGCGGCGTCGATTCGAGTGTCGTCGTCGCGATGGCGAGCAAGGAGCGCGGCAGCCCGGTGCCGTGCTTCACCATCAAGATCAAGGCGAAGGGCCTCGACGAAACGAGCGAGGCGGCCGTCGTCGCCCGTCACATCGGGGCGACGCCGACCGTAGTTGACTGCGGTGCGGACGAGGTGCTGAACACCTACCCGGAGCTGGTCGCCGCCGCCGAGGTGCCGGTCATCGACACGTCGTGCGCCGGGCTGCTCCTGCTGGCCCGCGAGGTCCACCGCCAGGGCTACAAGGTCGCCCTGACCGGCGAGGGGGCCGACGAGTGGCTGGCCGGCTATCCCTGGCACAAGGTCGCCCGCCTGCTCGGCTACCTGGACGTCGTCCCGGGTGTCTCGGGCAGCGCGGCCCTGCGCTGGCTGGGCGGCAAACTCGGCGGCCGGCTGCCGACCCCGAAGGAGAACGAGCGACGGGCCATCGACGCGGTCGGCGGTGAGTACAATGGATGGGTGTACCTCTACGGCCTGGTCAACCAGTCGCAGTGGCGGTTCTTCAGCCGCGACCTGCTCGACGCCGTCAAGGGCCGGGTCCCGTTCGAGGACCTCGACCTCAACGCCGAGCGGCTGCGGCGCTGGCACCCGCTCAACCGCGAGCTGGCCCTGGGCATGCGGTGTCACCTGCCGGGGCTCCTCCTCGCCGCGAAGGGGGACCGCGTGGCGATGAACTCGTCGGTCGAGACGCGCTACCCGTTCCTCGACGAAGACCTGGGCGACTTCCTGCTCAAGGTCGATCCGCGGGTGAAACTCCGCGGCCTGTTCGGGGACAAGTACCTGCTCCGCCTCGTCGCCCAGGACTGGCTGCCGAAGCGGATCGCCTGGCGGAAGAAGGCCATGTTCCGGGCCCCGTTCGACAGCTTCCACCTCGACACGGCCCCGCCGTTCGTCGGGCAGCTGCTCAGCCCGGAGTCGCTGGCGAAGACCGGCTACTTCGACGCGGCGGCGGTCGCCCACTGGCGGACGGCGTTCCGCGGGCTGTCGGCGTACAACCCGCAGCGGGTGTCGGTCGAGATGGGCCTGGTCGGCGTCTTCGCGACGCAGCTGTGGCACCACACGTTCCTCGACGGCAGCCTGGCCGACCTGCCGACGCGGGCGGATGTAACCAACCAAACCGGCGCGGCCCACTGGGCCGCCTGAGGGTACGATGAGCTACGCCCTGGCGACACTCTGGCACGAACGGCAGCGCTACCTGCCCGGCATCCTCGCCGTGGCGTTCAGCGCCCTGCTCATCGCGCTGCAGTGCGGCCTGCTGCTCGGCCTGTTCAGCATCACGTCGATGACCGTCGACAAGACGAGCGCCCACATCTGGATGGGGGCCCCGGCGGTGCTGAGCGTGGACCTGGGCGGGCCGATCCACATGAACCAGCTCGCCCTGCTCGCCAACGACCCGGACGTCGATCCGGACTCGGTCGAGCCGTACCTGCAGGGCTTCTCGTACTGGGCCCGGCCGGACGGCGGCCGCGAGCTGTGCATGATCGTCGGGGCGCGCCTGGAGCCCGGCTCGATCGGCCGGGTCGCCGCCCTGAACGACGACCTATGCACGAAGCTCAGCCTGCCGATGAGCGTCGTCGTCGATGAGTCGGACCTGGACCGCCTCGGCGTCAAGGGCGTCGGCGACACGGTCGAGGTCGTCGGCCGGCGCGTCGAGATCGTCGGCGTGACGAAGGGCGTCAAGTCGCTCGCCGGGCCGTACGTCTTCTGCACGCTCGACACGGCCCGGACGCTGCTGCGGCAGTTGCCCGACCAGATGAGCTACGGCCTGGCGCGGTGCCACGACCCGGCCAAGGCGAAGGCGGTCGTCGCCCGCCTGCACGAGCAGGCCCCGAGCCTATCGACCTTCACGGCGGACGACTTCTCGTTCGCGTCGCGGATGCACTGGCTGACGAAGACGAAGGGCGGCATCGCGCTGGGCTACGCGGCGGTGCTCGGCCTGCTCGTCGGGGCGGTCGTGACGAGCCAGACGCTCTACGCCGCGACGGTCGCGTCGCTGCGCGAGTACGCCGTCCTGCGGGCGCTCGGCATCCCGCGCTGGCGGATGTCGATGATGGTGCTGCAGCAGTCGTTCTGGGTCGGCATCATCGGCATCCTGCTGTCGCTGCCGGCGATCTACGGCTCGGCGGCCCTGGCGGACCGGCTCGGCGTGAAGGTGGACCTGCACTGGTGGCTGATGCTCGGCGCGGCCGGCATCACCCTGGCGACGGCGCTGGTCGCCGGCCTGGTCGCGCTGCGGTCGCTCCGGCTCGTCGAGCCGGCGACGCTGCTGCGGTAAGTGGCGAGCCGGGGGCTGCTTTCCAGAAAAGCCCCCGGAAGATTTGTGATCGGGCCGCGACGGCCCACCCCCGGCACGGACGTCGGGACTGCCAGGACGAGGACGTGCCTGCGGAGTGCGTGCATGGCGGAGGACCTCCACAACCCGGTGCTGGAAGGGTTCGACCTGACCCGCAGCTTCACCGACGGCAAGACGAGCACGCAGGTGCTCAACGGCGTCTCGGTCGAGTTGTACCCGGGCCAGATGACCCTCCTGATGGGGCCGTCCGGCAGCGGCAAGACCACGCTGCTGGCATGCCTGTCCGGCCTGCTCCACCCGGACGGCGGCCGGGTCGTCGCCATGGGCGAGGACCTCTGGGCCATGTCCGAGGCGCAGCGCGAGCGCTTCCGGCTGAAGTACTTCGGCTTCATCTTCCAGGGCTACAACCTGTTCTCCGCCCTGACGGCGCGGCAGCAGTTGGAGATGGTCCTCAACTGGGGCGAGGGCATCCACGGGGCCGAGGCGCGGCGGCGGGCCGACGAGGTCCTCGACATGCTCGGCATGTCGAAGAAGGCCGACCTGCGGCCCGGGGCCCTGTCCGGCGGCGAGAAGCAGCGCGTCGCGATCGGCCGGGCCCTGGTCAAACGGCCGCGGCTGCTCTTCGCCGACGAGCCGACCAGCGCCCTGGACTGGGCCCACGGCAAGGAGGTCATCGAGCATTTGAAGCACGTCGCCCACGACACCGGGGCGGCGGTTCTCGTCGTCGCCCACGACGCGCGGATCAAGGAGTTCGTCGACCGCGAGCTGTACATGGAGGACGGCCAGCTGCGCGACCGGGCGACGGACGACGACAGCGGCGAGCACTCCGTCGTCGGGGCGCGCGTCCGGCTCGGCGAACACGGCGTCTTTTAAGCGAGGCCCTCATGGACAGCTCCCCGACCGCTCCCGCGACCCGCCCGTGGCGCTTCCCGTGGCTGGTCCTGTTCGGCGTCGGCCTGCTCGTCGTCAGCGCCGTCGGGGCGAACCACGCCCTGAACGGCACCGCCGGCGGCACCGCCCCCACGACGCCGGCCGACCTGACCGAGCTCCAGCGACAGCAGCTCCGCTCGCAGTGCTTCGGTTTCATCGACGTCGAGGACGGGGTCGTCAACCTCTACCCGACCCAGCTCGGCCAGGTCACCGCCGTCTACGTCAAGGAGGGCCAACTGGTCGAGGCCGGGACGCCGCTGTTCCGGATGGACGACCGGCTGGCGCGCGAGACGGTAAAGCTGGCGACGGAGGACCTCGCCGCGGCGAACCTGCGCGTCGAGACCGCCCAGGCCGAGGTGCGCAAGCACGAGAAGCACCTCGACGCCTTGCGCCTGGCCCTCCAGGCGAAAGAGGTACAGCTGGAAGGGGCCCGGCCGGCCCTGGCCCAGGCGCAGAGGCTGGCGGACAAGAACCTCGGCCCGCGCGAGGCAGTCGCCCAGTCCGAGGCGAACCTGAAGGCCCTCGGCCTGGAGCTGGACAGCAAGCGCGCCGAGCTGGCCGGGGCCGAGGCGATCGATACGGCGAAGCTGGTCGAGCTGGCGAAGCGCGACGTGGCGGCCAAGACGGCGCAATTGGGGAAGGCGAACCTCGCCCTGAGCGAATGCCAGGTCGTCGCGCCAACGAAGGGCCGGGTCCTCCGCTTTTTTGCCCACCCGGGCGATTCGCTCGGCCCCAACCCGCGCGTCCCGGCGGCGCAGTTCGTCGCCGACACGCCGCGTATCGTCCGGGCGGAGATCGCCCAGGACTACGCCGCCGACGTCCACGTCGGCCAGACGGCGACCGTCGAGGACGACGCCCGCAAGGGCAAGACCTGGAACGCCCGGGTCGTCCGCGTCGGCGACTGGTTCTCGCCGCGCCGGTCGATGGAGCAGGCCCCGCTCCAGCTCAACGACGTGCGGACGATCGAGGCCCTCCTCGAGTTCACCGGTGCCGCCCCTCCGGTCAAGATCGGCCAGCGGGTGAAGGTCCTCCTGCATAAGTAACCTTGCCTCCGGGCGAACCGAGAGCGTAAGCTCCCGGTGGCGCATCCGTCAGAGCCGCGCACGCAGCGAGCGCCAGCGAGCGGAGTAAGCGGCCTTGGGCTTCCCGCAAGTCCAAACCGCTTACTTCGCTCGAAGACTCGCTGCGTGCGCGGCTCTGAAAAACCACAGTCGCCCCACGGACACGGAGGTCCGCCATGATGGACTGGGTCTACCTCGCCGCCGGCTTCACCGGGGCGCTCACCGTCTCGTTCCTGTACCGCACCGTCTTCGGCTCCGGCGACGCGGCCGGGGCCCAGGTGCTCTTCGCGCCGACCGACAACCCCCTCGACGCCGTCAAGGCCGCCCTCGCCACCGCGCGCAAGGAGGTCCTCGTCCAGGCGACGGCGTTCGCCGCCCCGGAGGTTGCCAAAGCCCTCGTCGAGGCGAAGCTGCGCGGCGTGACGGTCGAGGTGCTGCTCGACGTATCGCAGGAGCGCGACCCGGCGTCGGTGCTGCCGTTCCTGCTGGAGCAGGGCCTCGCCCCCCTGATCGACCACGAGAACCGGGCGTCGTCGACCCAGGCGATCGTCATCGACCAGCGGACGGTGCTGACCGGCGGCCACGCCTTGGTGCCGGCCCAGGACGGCGACAACGCCGAGTGCCTCGTCGTCCTGCGCGACCAGCCGGCGGTGGCGGCCCGGTTCCGGCAGCAGTTCTTCCTCTTCCGCGAGCACGCCCGCCCGCCGCAGCTCCGTGGCCGGCCGGCCGCCACGACGACGCCCACCCCGACGCCCGCACCGACCCCGACGCCGGCGACGCCGCCCATGTCGGAGACGCTCGCCCGGTTGCTGCCCGGCTTACAGGGCGTCGAACTGCCGACCGAGCAGCAACTCGCCGAGAAGGAGAAGGCGGCGTGACGCCAGGGGGTTCGTTGTTTGCGATAACTTTCCTCCAACTATCCGACTTGCATTCGTCGTCAAGCCGACTATCATGAGAATACCCACCCGAACACGCATTCAAACCTTGATCCAAGGGACCTCTTTCGAAGCGCTGTGGTGAACCCCGAGGGATGTGGTTCTTTCTCTCTCGCGGGGTATAAGATGACGAACAACTTACGAGGACGGCCGGCCCTGGCGGGCCTGTTCGCCCTGGCTCTGTGGACGGCGGGCGGGGCTTCCGCCGAGGCTGGGGTGATCTACTCCAATGGCTTCGAGACGAACACCGTCGACTGGTCCGCCGGGACGCGGGTCGCCAGCGGGACCAACGGCATCCCCTCCGCGTCCGGCGGCTTCCACGCCCAGATGCCGGCGGGGGCCTTCACCCGCTGGGGCGGCTACAACTTCGGGGCCGGCAGCGTCCCGACCGCCTTCCAGGAGTTCACCACGTCCCTGGACATCTACCTCAACGTCGGCGGGGGGTATGCGAACGACACCCGGTTCGACTACACGTCGGCGGTCAGCAACTCCGCCGGGGGCCACCGCCGCGATTTCGCGTTCGCCGTCGGTTTCTACAACGACGGGACCGGCCCCGGGGCGGGGACGGATCGCTTCGTGGTCAGCGCGAGCAACAACACGCCCGGCTTCCCCAAGAACCCGATGCGCGACCCGTTCGCCATCTCGACGACCGGGTGGTACACCTTCGAGCACCACTTCTACGACAACGGCGGCGTGCTCGCCGTGGACATGAACATCTACGACGCCGGCAGCAACCTGCTCCATTCCTGGACGCTCAGCGACCCGATGGACCTCATCGGCCTGATCGGCGGCAACCGCTACGGCTGGTTCCCCAACAGCGCGTTCCCCTACCTCGCCCTCGACAACGGGCGGCTGACCACGGCGGACGCGGCGGCCATCCCCGAGCCGGCCACCCTGGCCCTGTTCGGGGCGGGGCTGGTCGGCGTCGCGGTCGGGGCCCTGCGCCGGCGGAACGCCCGGCCGGCGTGACCCGGTGGTATCGGGCCTCGGCTGGGGCGGTTGGAATCCGGACCGGCCGACGGTAGACTGTCCGGATCGCCCGCCTTCCCTACCGAGGCCCCGCCATGCGCGTCTCGCTCGTCCTCGTCGTCCTGCCGCTCGTCGCGGCGCTCGTCCCGGCGCAGGCCCCGCCGACCTGGCCGCAGGTGCTCGGGCCGCGCCGCGACGCCATCTCGGCCGAGACCGGCCTCAACCTCGACTGGAAGAAGTCGCCGCCGAAGGTGCTCTGGCAGGTGCCGTGCGGCTCTGGCTTCGCCTCGGTCGCCGTCGCCGACGGCAAGGTCGTCACGGCGGTGCAGCGCGACCAGAGGTGCGGCGTCCTCTGCCTCGACGCGGCCGACGGCAAGGAGCTGTGGTTCAAGCCAGTCGGCCCGGCGTACCTCGACCGGCAGAAGCACGGCCCCGGGCCGCGCGCGACGCCGACGGTCGTCGACGGCGTCGTTTACGCCCTGATGCCGACCGGCGAGCTGGCGGCGCTGCGGCTGGCCGACGGCAAGGAGGTGTGGAAGGTCGAGCTGGCGAAGCTCGCCGGCCTGAAGGACCGCGGCGACGAGCAGTACTACTGGGGCCAGTCCGCCTCGCCGCTCGTCGAGGGGGACAGGGTCGTCGTCCAGCCCGGCGGCAAGGACGGCGCGTCGATCGTCGCCCTGGACCGCAAAACGGGCCAGGTCGCCTGGAAGCTCGGCGACGACGCGATGGGCTACGCCTCGCCGATCGCCATCGACTGGAAGGGCCGCCGCCTGTTGATCGTGCCGACCGGCCAGGCGGTCGTCGGCGTCGACCCGGCGAAGGGCGAGCAGGTCTTCCGCTACCCGTTCGGCAACCGCTTCGACGCGACGTGCTCGACGCCGGTATGGACCGGCGAGCTGCTGATCGCCTCGGCGGCGTACGGCGTCGGGACGGTGGCCCTGGAACTGGTCGAGACGGACGGCAAGGTCGAGGCGAAGGAGAAGTGGAAGACGCGCGAGCTGATGAGCCTGATGGCCCCGCTGATCGTGCGCGACGGCCGACTGTACGCCTTCCACGGCGACCTGAGCCGGTTCGGCTTGCGCTGCCTGGAGGTCGAGACGGGCAAGCTGCTGTGGACGCAGCCGTACCCGGGCCGGGTCGGCTTCGTCTGGGCGGAGGGGCACCTCTGGTCGGTGACGGAGGCGGGGCAGGTCCAGCTGGTGAAGCTCGGCCCGGCCGGGGCGTCGGTCGAGGGCGAGGTCGACGGCCTGCTCAAGGCGAAGGCGTGGTCGCAGCCGGCCCTGGTCGGCAAGCGGCTCTACGTCCGCGACGAGCGGACGGCGGCGTGCCTCGACGTGGCGGGGCGGTAGGTTCCCATATCGCCCCCGGCTTGCCCGGGGTTCTTCGCATCCAAGGCACCCCGGGCAAGCCCGGGGCTAAATGAAGCGACGGCGTCACTGCCGGACGCGCCACTCGCGGTAGCGCTGCTCGACGGCCGGGTTGCGGAACCGGACGCGCATCGTCCCGGTCGGGGCGTGGTAGCCGCGCAGGTCGATCGGCCGCGGCTGGCCGGCGAGCGACCCGACGAACAATCCGACCAGCGCCCCGCCGACCAGGCCGAGCAGGGCCGCCAGGCCGCGCGCCTCGGCCGGGGCGAACAGGCCGGCGACGAGGCCGAGGGCCGCGAACGGGAACATCCACCGCCGCAGCGCCGCCTGCGACGCGGCCACCTCGGCGGCGTGGCAGCGCTCGCAGATCGGCACCTCGACGAAGACCGGCGGCCCGGTCGGCACCCAGGCCATGCCCGGCCGGGCCGCCGTCCCGCCGCCGCCAGATACCGGCACCGCGACGGTCCGGTCCGGCTCGCCGGCACAGGCGACGCAGCACGGCGGCAGGCGGAAGCTCGTCAGCGACACGGTGTAGAACCCGTCCCGGTCGCGCTCCGGCGGCGGGCCGTCCGGCACGGTGTCCATGCCCTTCTCGCGTAACTGGCCGACGGCGATCCGGCCGCCGAGCCGCGTGCCGAGCAGGAGCAGCAGCTTGCCGACGTCCTCGGAGCGCAGCTCGTACCGGCCGGGCAGGACGAGTTCGCGCGCGGACAGTAACCACGCCTGCGGGGCGCGGATCTTCAGGCCGCGGCCGAGTTCGACGACGCCGCGCCGCCAGACGACGTGATCGACCGCCGCCGGCGAGACGGGCACCGTGACGCCGGCGGTCGGGCTCTCCATGCCGGCGGCGACCCAGACCTCGCCGTCGACGTCGAACAGGTCCCACGGGCAGAAGACGGCCGTGTCGCGGTAGCGGACCTCGACGCCGTCCGGGCCGAGGAAGAGCGAATGGCCGGCGCTGCCGAGCGAGTAGTAGAGCCAGATCGCCGCCCCGATGAGCAGGGCGACGCCGACGGCGAGGCGCTCCGTCTCGGCCGGCTCGGCGGCGTACAGGCCGAGGACGGCGAGGCCGGGCAGGCCGAACAGGGCCGCCAGGCCGAAGTAGCGACGCGGCCCGAACAGGAGCGGCCCGTCGGCGAGATACCGCCGCGGGTCGTCCACGAGTTGCTTCAAGTCCGGGACGACCTCGGTCAGCGGGTCGCCCCCCGCGCGGATGCCCATCGCGTTCTCCTCCCCCGGTCCGCCGAACGCAGACATTCTACGAGCGTCCGGGGGCGGCGGAGAAGGCGGCGAGCCGGGCGAGCAGCCCGGCTCGGACGGCGGGCCATTCGGCGGTTGTGATGGCGAAGACGACGCTGTCGCGCACCCGGCCGCCCTGCGACAGCATGTGCGCGCGCAGGACGCCCTCGCGGACCGCCCCGAGCTTGGCGATCGCCGCCTGGGAGCGCGTGTTGAGCGCGTCGGTGACGAGGGCGACCCGGTTGACGCCGACGACGTCGAAGGCGTGGGCCAGGAGCAGGAACTTGCACTCCGGGTTGACGGCCGAGGCCCAGGCGTCGGGGTGATACCACGTCGAGCCGATCTCGACGCGGCGGTGGCGGAGGGCGACGTCGAGGTAGCTGGTGCTGCCGATCCAGGCCCCGTCGGCGAGGCGCTGGACGGCGAACGGCACCCGCCGACCGGCCTCGCGCTCGGCGAGGGCGTCGTCGAACCAGGCGTCGAAATCGGGTCCGTCCGCCCGGGTGAGGGTGAACGCCCAGATGCGGGCGTCGTCGGCCGCCGCGCGGAGCGGCTCGCGGTGCGCCGCGGCGAGCGGCTCCAGGTGGACCCAGCGGCCGGCCAGGGGCGGGACGTCGAGCCGCATCACGTCGAGGTCGCGGGCCGTCGCCGCCGCGACCCCAGGAGGGCGACGCCGCCGAGCGCGAGCAGCGCGAAGGTGGTCGGCTCCGGGACGTTCGGCTCCAGGGCCTGCGTCGTCCGGATGCCGAACGTGAACCCGTGCCAGTCCTCGGGGGTGGGCACGAGCCAGGAGAAGGTCGAGAACGTGCCGATGAACTGGATGGTGCCGTGCCCTTCCGTGCCGCGCAGGATGTCGCCGGGCAGCTGGGTCAGGGCGGTCGGCCCGCCGCCCCAGAACCCGACCCCCTGGCTGACGATGGCGAACGGCGAGTCGAAGTCGTACGTCGTCGGCAGGTTGGTCCGCCCGAGGCTGACGATCGCCATGATCGGGTCCTTGATCGGCTCGGACAGCGTCACCGTGTAGATCTGGTTCTGGCCGCCGACCAGGGCGAGGATGTCCGACGGCGGCGGGGCGTTGCTCACCTGGGCGCTGATATACGGGGCGCTCGGGTTCCAGTAGTTCGTGCCACCGGCGATCTGGGCGAAGGAGAAGGTCCCCGGCGACCCGTTCGCGAACGTCGCCTTGAACGTCACGTTGACGGTCGATCCGCCGGGCAGGTTAATAACGCCGGCGGCCGTCCCGGCACCCGGGTTGGCCGACGTCCAATCGACGTAATAGTACGGGGCGGCTTTCGCGGCACCGCCGGTCAAGGCTAAGAAGGCGAACGCGAGAGCGACGACGCTGCGGGGCATGGCGACGTACCTGCAATGTGGGGACGGGTGCGCGGGTTGGGGTCCGTTGCACGGGCTGATCCTACCCCCTCGCCAGGGCACTGACAAGCGGCAAACACGCCATTTTTTCGTCTCGTCGGCCTCACGTCGGACCGGCCCCCTCCGGCGGGAACCGCTCGCGCGACATCGCCTTGCCGAGGGCGACCGCGAAGGCGAACAGCCCCATCGCCGACAGCATCAGCGCCACGGCGATCGCCCGCACGGCCAGTTCGCCCTCCGCGGTGACGTGGCCCGACGCCATCGGGATGCCGCACAGGTAGTCCCACAGGAAATGCAGCAGCATCGCCAGGGCGAGGCAGCCGGCCAGGATCGCCCCCCAGAAGCGCAGCCGGGTGTGTTCGACGACCAGTCCGACGCCGAAGCCGCTGATGCCGCCGAGCAGGACGTGCAGGACGATGCGCACCAGCTCCCGGCCGAGCAGGTCCACCTCCGGGTCGATCGGCCCGACGCGCGACTCGACGTACAGGAGGTAGAACGACTCCTCGATCGCCATGCCGAGGCCGGCGAACGCCCCGTAGATCAGGCCGTCCATCGGGTCGTTGAAGTGCCGCCGGAACAGGACCGCGACCAGGGCGACGACGAGCACCTTCGCCGCCTCCTCGTACGTCGCCGCGATCAGGGCCTGGCCGGCGGTGTGGTCGTCGCCCGGGCCGTAGAACCCGAGCCGGACGTTGCTGTAGTCCTCCAGGTAGCCCAGGCCCCAGAACGCGACGTAGCCGACCCCCGCCGCGAACAGGAGCAGGTACCACGGCTCCCGGTCGTACAGGTCGTAGCGGTACACGATCCACGCCACGAGGGCGGCGCACGCCAGGACGAGGAGATAGACGAGCATGGGCACGGCCCTCCGAGCTACGGGAGGTCCACCTGGGCGTCGGCCATCAGGTACGCGATCAGGTCGCGCACCTCGTCTGGCGTGAGCGGCTGCAACGCCCCGTCTGGCATGAGCGACTGCGGCGACCGCTTCCGCTCCTCGACGTTCGCCCGGGCGAGCGTCAGCCGGGCCTGGCCGGTCTGCACCGTGACCGTCGCCGCCGTCTCGGCGAGGACGACGCCGGTGACGACCCGGCCGTCGGCCAGGCTGAGGACCGTCACCTGGTAGTCCTGGTTCACGACGGCGCTCGGATCGACGATGTTCGACAGGAGGTAGTCGAGATCCTTGCGGCCGGCCCCGGTCAGGTCGGGGCCGACCTCCTCGCCGCTGCCGAAGAGACGATGACACGTCGCGCACGCCTTGTTGTACACGGCCCGGCCGTTGCGCGTGTCGGCGCTCGCCAGGCGGGCCGTCGTCAGGTCGGCCTTCCACTTCGCGATCTGGTCGGCCTTGTCCTTCGGCGAGTCGCGCAGGTCGCCCCAGACCTTGGTCAGCCGGGCGGTCAGCTCCGGCTTGTCGAACGCCCGGATCTGGCGGGCCTGGAGGGCGCTCAGGTCGGAGCGGGCGATCGTGCCGGCCTCGATCTGGTCGAGCAGCTCGCCGGCGAAGCCTGGCCGGGACGCCAGGGCGGCGATCACCGGGGCCCGCTCCGAGGCGTGGAACGTCCGGTAGCTCCGCGCGAGTAGCCGGCCGACGGCCGGGTCGTCGAAGCGCGTCAGCCCTTGCAGCGCGAGCGTGTTGAGGAACCGGACGCGAAGCAGCCGTTCGCAGACGGCCCGCAGGTCCGCGGCGTCGGCGTCGATCAAGGTTTGCAGGGCGGACTGTCGTAGCTTGAGGTCGGCCCGGTCGTCGAGGGCGAGGCGGCGCACGTCGTCGAGGGCCCGGCCGTCGCCGAAGACGACGTCGATGCCCTTCGCCGCCGTGACGGCCGCGTCGGCCTCCGGGCCGGTGAACGTGCGCGGGTAGTCCTTCCAGTGAGCCGGCGGCGTCGCCTTGCGGACGCCGGCCAACCCGGCGGCGATGCCGGTGACGACGTCGCGGCGGACGGCCTCGTCCTTCGTCGCCGTTTTCGCGAGCAGGCCGTCGAGCAGGGCCGGCTGCTTGGCGATGCTCTCGGCGAAGAACCGGGCCGCCCACTGACGCACCTGTGGCAGTTTGGCGTCGGCGGCGAGATCGACCAGGGCGTCGGGGGCCTGCTGTGCGACGGGGATGAGGCCGTACCAGATCAGGAACGGCTGGTTCACGTCGCCGGCGTCCTCGGCGCGCGACAGCAGCGCCGTGGCGAGCTTCGGCCGGGCGGCGACCGGCAGCCGTTGCAGCGTCGAGGCCAGGGCGAGCCGCACCAGGCCGGACGTGTCTTCTCGCGCCATCTTCGCGAACGTGTCGAGCAGGTCGGCCGGCACGCGGACGGCGTCGGCGCGCACCTTGCTGACGACCGTGTCGAGCGGCCAGGCGTCGGTCAGCATCCGGACCGCGGCGACGCGGACGCGCTCGGCCGGATCGGCGAGCAGCGGCTTGAGCAGGTCGGCGTCCGCGAGGCCGAGCGTGTGGAGCGACCACAGGGCGCGCAGCCGCTGGATCGTGTCCTGCTGACGGGCCTGTGTCAGTAGATTGGTCCGGACGTCGTCGCCCACCTTCGCCCGGCTCGCCAGCTCCTGGCGGGCCTGGCGGACGAACCACTCGTTGCGGTGCGTGTGCAATTCGACGAGTTGGCGGTCGGTCATCGCCCTCAGGTCCGGGGCGGCCTGGGCTTCGGGTTTGCCGTACCGGACGCGGTAGATCCGGCCCGAGGAGCGGTGGACGCCGTCGAACTCGTGGCACTCGCCGACGTCGCTCCAGTCGATGCAGACGACGCTGCCGTCCGGGCCGTAGCTCAACTCCATGCCGCGGAAGAACGGGTCGGTCGCGAAGAGCAGGTCCGGCTCGCGCCGGCCGATGAAGCCGCAGCCGGCGCGTTCGAGCCGGACGCTGTTGAGCCGCTGGCCGTGCAGGTTGAACATGAGCATCCGGCCGCGGTACGCCTCGGGCCACTGGTCGGCGAGGTAGATCGCCGTGCCGCAGTGGGCGTGGCCGCCGCCGAGTTGGTCGGTCGTCGAGCCGGGGGCCTTGTCGCGGTTGAGGCCCTTGCCGGTGTCGTGGTGCCAGTGGTCGGCATGCATCTCCATCGGGACATAGGCGAGCGGGTTCGGGTCGATCGTGCTCGACCGGCGGTAGTGCGCCCCGGGGATGGTGTGCCACAGGTGGCCGCTCACGGAACTCGAGAAGAAGCACTCGCCGTAGGCGTCCCAGTCGTGGCCCCACGGGTTCGTCGTCCCGTGCGAGAGCGGCTCGAAGACGTTGCGATCCGGGTGGTAGCGCCAGACGCCGCCGCGGAGGGGGATCGCCGCCTCGGCCGGCTCGCTCGGCCGGCGGACCTGGCCGGGCGCGGAGCCGCCGCATCGGCCGTAGAGCCAGCCGTCCGGGCCCCAACGCAGGCCGTTGGCGAAGTTGTGGTAGTTCTCCGGCGGCACGTCGAACCCGTCCAGGACGACCTCGGCCGGGCCGTCCGGCCTGTCGTCGCCGTCGCGGTCCGGCACGAACAGCAGCCGCGGCGGACACATCAGCCAGACGCCGCCCCGGCCGACCTCGACGCTGGTCAGGCGCTGGACGTCGTCGAGGAAGACGGTCCGCTTCTCCGGCTTGCCGTCGCCGTCGCGGTCGGTGAAGATCAGCACCCGGTCGCGCAGGGTGAGGTCGAACTTCTGCGTCCGGTCGGAGTAGGTGTAGTTCTCGGCGACCCAGAGTCGGCCGCGGTTGTCCCAGGTCAGGGCGATCGGATTGCGGACGTCCGGCTCGGCGGCGAAGACATCGACCACGAAGCCGTCGGGGACGCGGAAGGCCTTCGCCGCCTCGGCCGGCGGCATCGGTTTGCCGCGCTTCTCCGTGTCGGGCGGCTCGGGGAAGGGAGGGGCGTCCGCGTGGAGCAGCAGCGGCACCAGCACGGCGAGCGGGACAAGGACGGCACGGAGAAGGCGCATGGTCGTGACGGCTCCGGAGGGGCGGTGTCCGGAAATGCTACCCGCCGCGCCGGGCGTCCGCAAGGACCGAGCCGGAGCGCGGGCGTCCCGCCCGCTCCGGACGAAGACGAAAACCAAGAGCGGGCGGGACGCCCGCGCTCCGGCGGTCAGTTCTTGACCTTCGGGTTGACGATGGCGAAGTTCGCCTCGGTCGTCCCGCCGGCCGGCACGTCGAACTCCTTCGTGCTCTGCTCGTTCCACTCCGCCGGGATGAGTTCGACCGAACCGCGGCCGAACTTCGCCCCGGCCTTCTTTGCCGCGTCCGGGTCGCCCTCCGTGTCGGGGATGTCCGCCCCGAGGTGGGTGAAGATCCGGACACGGTGCTTGCCGACGACGGCTCCGCCGCCGCGGCCGTCGTAGACGAGGGTGAACTTCCCCTCCGCGTCGGTTATGCCGGCCGAGCCGCGGCCGGGGTTCGGCTCGTCCTTGCCGCCGACCGGTTGGAAGCTGACGACGGCGTCCTTGTACGGCTTGTTGTTGAGCGTGACGACCCCGGACACCGGGGCGATGCGCGGCCCGCCGCCGCAGCCGACGGCGACCGCGACGACGAGCCCGGCGAAGAACGCGCGGCGCATGGCGGACCTCCTCCGGGTCAGGGCAGGGTGGCGACCTCGCGGCCGGAGATCGTCGCCATGGCCGCGAGGAGGTTGATATCGACCGAGTACGACACGAACCGGACCGAGCCGTCGCACAGGACGAAGTTCATCCCCTCGGTGTGGCCGCTGCCGAACGAGCGCTTGCACGGGTTGTTGCCGCCCTGGCCGGGCATGTTGTTGCAGCGCGTGTAGTCGTCGGTCAGGACGCGGCTCTCCGTCGTCACGGACGACTGGTTGTACGACGCGTAGGTGTACGCCCAGAACGTCGCCCGGCGCGAGGTCACCTCGCCGACGCTGCCGTGCAGGGCCGGCGAGGTGATCGTCGCCCCAGTGTTGGTGTACTCGCCGACGAGGAGGGTGTTCGCCGTGCCGTCCCGGATCGTGGCGAACATTTCCGGGCCGCCCATCTGCGACAGCTGCGAGCCGTTCGTGCCGGTGGCGTTCTGGGCCGGGATGCCGTTGTATGCGGCGGACGTGCCGTGCAGCGGGCCGCGCCAGCTCGGGTCCATCTGCCAGTTCGGCGGCCAGAACTGGTCCTCGAACGTGTCCCAGAACCCGCGGCCGATCGCGCCGCTGCGGCCGGACACCGCCCGGTAGCTGCCGTGCCGCCAGTCCTTGCCGCTGCCCGGCCCGGTCTGCGGGCGCTCGAGCCGTCTGGCCAGCGAGTCGGACGGGCACTCATACGCCTTGACCTGGCTCTGCACGACGAACGTGTTGTTGGCGTGCTCGTTGAAGACGCGCTGGTCGTACCGGCGGTAGAGGGCCTCCTGCTCCAGGAACGGCAGGATCTCGATCGCCCAGTTCGTGTAGCACGGCGTGCCGTTGCGGCCGGTCTGCATGCCGCCGGGCGGGAAGGAGCCCTTGCCGTCGTGGTGGCTGTGCAGGGCGATGCCGATCTGCTTGAGGTTGTTCTGGCACTGTAGCCGGGCCGCCGCGTCGCGGACCTTCTGGACGGCGGGGAGCAGGAGCCCGATCAGGATGGCGATGATCGCGATGACGACGAGCAGCTCGATCAGCGTGAAGCCGCGCCTCCGGCGCGGGGCGGAACGACGAACGCGAACCACCGGACACCTCCCAGGAGAGATGAAGCAGGGCGAGCCGCCGACCCGAGAAGGGGCCGACGAGCCCGCCGCGAAACGGAGAATGGCGAAACGGGTGCGAGCCACCCGGTGAGGAGAAGGTGCCTGACGGCCGCGTCCCTCACGAATCTCTCATATATACCAGACGAAAAGGAGACGCCAGCGCGAAGTTGTGAGATTGGCTCCACCCTTCAGTCCTGAAACTCTTGATTAAATGAGTAAACGTGAGAGTGGGCCGGGCGGCCCGGGCGCGTAACCCTGTCGGTGGGGTCGCCGTCGAAGGGGTGGACGGACCGGACCCGAACGAGCCAATCAAACGCGAAGAGGAGACGGACATGGCGGAGCAGACGATCGACCCGACCCTGGTCGGGCGGGGGTTGGAGGCGGGCGGCGGGGCGGTGCTCCGCTACGGATTGGTCGGCATCCTGGTGTACTTCGGGGCGTTCAAATTCACGGCGGCGGAGGCGGCGGCGATCGAGCCGCTCCTGGCGAACAGCCCGCTCTTCTCGTGGCTGTACGGCGTGCTGAGCGTCCAGGCGGCGTCGAACCTGATCGGGGCGTCGGAGCTGGTCATCGCCGGCCTGATCGCCGCCCGGCCGGTGTCGGCCGCGGCGTCGGCCGTCGGGAGCCTGCTCGCCGTCGGCATGTTCCTCTCGACGCTGAGCTTCCTGGTCACGACGCCGGGGGTGTGGGCGTGGGTGCCGGGCTTCGCGCTGCCGGTGCCGGGCGCGACGGGCGGGTTCCTGCTCAAGGACGTGTTCCTGCTCGGGGCGGCGTTGTGGTCCGCCGGCGAGGCGCTTCGAGCGTTGAGCCCGTCGGCCGAGGTCGTCCCGGCGATGGGCTAGGCCCAGAGCGCCTGCCGCTTGGCGAGGATGAAGGCGATGTGGTGCTCCAGGTGGTCGATCGCCTTCCGGACGAGTTGCTCCAACGTCCGTTCGCCCTCCTTGCTATGGACGCCGACGCGGGACCACGCTTCGGCCGGCTGGGCCCGAAGGATGCGCGCCATCTGCCCGCGTACGGCCGCGACGAAGGCGACCTCCTCGGCGGCGTCGCGGTCCGGGTACGCCAGGGCGGCGACGTACCGGGCCGGGTCGGCGAAGAGGAGCGCCGGCCGGTCCTCGGCCAGGACGCGCTTCATCCGGTCGGCGAACAGCGCCTCCGAGTCGGCGAGGTGGCAGATGACTTCGAGCGTGCTCCACGTCCCCTCGACCGGCCGGGCGCGGAGCTGGTCCGCGTCAAGCCCGGCGACCGCCTCGCGCAGCGACTCGACCCCGGCGAGGTAGGCGTCGATCAGGTCGGTCATGGCCGCACCACCAGGACCCAGTCCTCGTCGTCCGGCGGCTCGAGCGCGCCGCGGCCGGGCAGCGGGTTCGCCGGCCGGCCCCACGCCCCGGTGCGCGGGTTGAACCATCGGACGCTCCCCTCGATGCCGCGGATGTGCAGCGCGACGGTCGCCTTCGCCCCGGCCGGGAAGTAAAAGACGTAGACGCCCGACTTCGCCGAATAGGCGCAGGCGACGAACTTCGCCGGGTCGTCGTCCTGCGGCCTGGCGAAGTTGCCCGGCCGCAGCTCCGTCCACGGCACCGACTCGAACAGCGTCCGGACGTGGCCCATCTGGGCCGCCCCGGGCAGGGCGAGGGCGTCCTTCCACACCTTCGCGACGCCGGTGCCCTTGTGGTCGGTCGGTTCCTCGCCCGGCTTCGTGTGCCAGCTCCAGACGCCGTGACCGCCATACGTCACCCCGGCGACCGGGGCGTTGAACAGGCTCCAGTAGACCGCCCGGCGGACGTTGTACGCCGAGTGCGGCCGGCGCGACTGGTAGCCGTTGTGGTCCTCGTACGGCGGCTCCAGGTTAATGACCGGCCGGGTGAACTCCTTCCGTTTGCCGTACTCCGCCGGCGGGCCGGAGTGGATCCACTTCAGGGCGGCGTCGCCGTCGCCGTGGCCGCTCTGGTAGCCGAGGACGGTGAGCCACTTCTCGTCGTCCCAGCCGGCCCAGGGGAAGTTCTGCCCGGTCGGGTGCGTCGTGACGAGCCGGTCGGGGTAGTCGGCGAAGACGGCCCGGCCGATGCGTTTCCACTTGGCGGCCTCGTCCGGCGTGTAGCGGCTGTCGCCGGCGAGGACGTACAGGACGTGGTGGGCGTCGTAGCGGGCCAGTTCGTAGCGGATCAGCGCGACGAGCTGCTCCTCGTTCAGCTCGACGCCGACGTCGCCCTTCTTGTGGGCCCAGGCGAGGACCGGCACGGCGAGGAGGCCGGCGTTGTTGATCTGGTTGATGCGCGTGTCGAGGCGGCGGAAGAAGTCCGGATTGGGGCGGACCTTGCCGTCGGCGAGCGTGTAGGCGACGCGGCCCTCGGCGTCGGCCGGGGCGGTGCGCCACGGCGACAGGGCGTTGACCTGGACGGCGGTAAACTTCTTCGTCACGCGGTCCTTGAGGTAGTGGTCCCAGTCGTCCTGGGAACTGAGGGCGGGGCCGGTCCAGGCGGTGTCGGCGAGCAAGAAGAACGGCGAGCCGTCGGCGTGCTCCAGGTGGGTGCCCGTCTTGGCGACGCGGAGCGGGCCGCGTTCGAGGAAGCGCGTGCCCTTCGTCGGTGTGACGTCGATCGTGCCTGCGACGGCGTCGAGGCCGGCGACCGCTGGTTTCGAGATCGACTTGAATGCGTATTTACCGACTTCGTCGGGCCGGAAGCGGACCTTCCAGGTCTTGCCGCCGTCCCAGAAGCCGGGGACGGAGCGCTTCTGGCCGGACGGGGCGGTGACCTCCAGTGACAAGGCGGTGTCCGGGGCGGCATCGGCGGAGGCACCGAAGACGCCTTCCCAGATGGCGTGCTGGTGCGCCTTGGTGGGCCGGGCCTCCTCGGCCGCCGGGGCGGGGGTGGCGAGTAGGCACGAAGCAACGAGATAGAGGGCCGATGACATCCGCAGCATGACGATCCCCAGAGGCCAACCGAGTAACCGGACGGCGAATCCCCTTGCCCGAGTTGGTCTAGCGAGCCCTCGGTTGGCGACAAGCACGCCCCAACCCTCACTTGCGCAACAAGCCCCACGCTTTGACTTGTATTTATGCTAGTCGCCGATTAGCATAAATAGCATGAATGCTAGCTGGCACGGAGCAGCCATGGCGAAACGAAAGCGTGGGCCGACCTGGGAGCCGAAGCCCCAAGATTTACGCGACGCCCTCGGGGTGCAAAATCCCTGGTGGGTCGATGGGGCCGTCCCAGAGATCTACGCCCCGCCTGTCGAACGGCGGCTCGCGTCGTTGTTGGAGCAGCGGATCCGGCGGGATGAGCCGCGCCGGTTCCAGGTCGTCCTCGGACCACGCCGCGTCGGCAAGACGACGGTGATGTACCAGACCGTTCGGCACCTGCTCCGCGCCGGGGTCGCCCCGGCGCGGGTCGCCTGGTTCCGCCTGGATCACCCGTTGCTGGCGCGGATACCGCTCGGGGACCTGGTCGATTCCGAGATGCGGGCCCGGCGGGTATCGCGGGAGGAACCGCTCTATCTCTTCCTCGACGAGTTGACCTACGCGAGCGAATGGGACCTGTGGCTGAAGACGTTCTACGACGAAGTTCGGCCGGTTCGGCTCGTCGGTTCGTCGAGTTCCTCGGCCGCGTTGAGAAGCGGCCGGAACGAGAGCGGCATCGGTCGGTGGGACGAGCAGTACCTGGCCCCGTACCTGTTCGGCGAGTACCTCGGCCTGCTCGCGAAGTCGGTGGCGATCCCGGTCGAGGCGACCCTGGCCGACACGCTGGAGGCGGCCATCCGGAACCCGCCCGCGCTGACGGGCGTCGCGCAACAGCGCCGGCGCTTCCTCCTGACGGGCGGCTTCCCAGAACTGCTCCTCCTTCGGGAAAACACCGAGGCGGACGAATCGACGCTGTTGCTCCGGTCCCAGCAGGTCTTGCGCAACGACGCCGTCGAGCGGGCCATCTACAAGGACATCCCCCAGGCGTACGGGGTCGAGAGTCCGTTGATGTTGGAGCGACTGCTCTACGTCCTCGCCGGCCAGATCGGCGGCATCCTCTCGCCCAAGACGCTGTGCGAGAACCTCGACGGCCTCTCCCAGCCCACATTCGACCGCTACCTGAGCTACCTGACCCAGGCGTTCCTGGTCTTCACCCTCGAGAATTACTCCGGCACCGAGATGGCGACCCAGAAGCGCGGCCGGAAGCTCTTCTTCGTCGATGGGGCCATCCGCAACGCCGCGCTGCAGCGCGGCACCGGCCCGCTCAACGACCCCAGCGAGATGGGGCTCCTCCAGGAAAACATGATCGCGGCTCACCTACACGCCCTGAGCCAGCAGACGCAAGTCCGCCTCTACTACTGGCGTTCCAAGGACGACGAGGTTGACTTCGTCTACGACCATCCGGAGAAGCCGGTCGTCTTGGAGATCGGCTCCTCGACGGGCCACCACCGTCGCGGCCTGCGGGCGCTCATGGCCAAGTACAAGCGGTTCGAGGGGCGCTGTTACCTGGTATCCCCCGACGCGACGCCGACCCTGCCGGCGGATTCGTCGGACCAGATCGGGGCGATGCCGTTGGATCTGCTGCTGCTCGCGGTCGGGGCGCAGGTCGAACGGGATCTCGCCCGCCGGCTCCAGACGGGGTGATCGGGCCGGCGGTCAGGCCCTCCCCAGAAGCCGCTGTTGCAACGCCTGGATGCCTGCCGCCGTCAGCGGGCCGTCATGGAACCGGGCCAGCGGCGGGAAGAAGTCGGCGTCGATCCCGGTTTGCACGGCCCGGCTCAACCGGGTAACCGCCGCGTCGAGGTGGCACAGGTACGCCAGGATCACCGCCGGGCTACGGCTGACACCGCCGGTGCAGTGGACCAACACCTTGCCTTGCCGACGGCCGGCGTCGATGAAGTCACGGGACGCGGCGATCTTGTCGCCGAACGCCGGGTCGGGGTCGTCCATGCGGAGCCAGAGGTAGGCGAAATCGCCCTCGAAGTGGCAGGGCAGCTCGCGGGAGCAGTTGACGACGTGGGTGACGCCGCGTTGTCGCAGCCGCTCCCGGTCGGTGGCATCGACACGGTCGCCGAGGAACAGGTCCGGGAGGATCGGCCACACGTATGGTCCCCAGCGGGTCAAACTTCAGACTGAAGTACTGCTTTGTTCTCGCAAGCCGCGTTCTGGTAGAAGGTTCGCAGCACCTCGTAATGCGGCAGAAGGTAGTTCAGGGCTCGCTCCTTGTTGTCCCACAACCAGGAGTCGAGTGGCTCAACAGCGATCAGCCCTTCAGCGGAGTAGACGGCGGCGAGATCCTCGCTGGAGATGCCGGAGAGCGCCGCGGCGATCTCGTGAACCACTTCTGAGGGAAGGTAGCGGACCCAGCCACCCGCCAAGTTCTCAACAGCGGTGTCGGACCCGCCGAAGATGGCTTGGCTGACGGTGTGCTGAGTTCTTCCCGACGTCGCCAGTCTGAGCAGGCAAGCGATCCCGTTGTGAGCCTTGTCGATGTTGATGCCCGAGCGATCGCGTTCTTTGAACCGTCGCAAGCTGTCGGGATCGGCCAGGAACGTGTCCAGCTGCTCCTTCGTGATCGCCGCAAAACAAGCCACCACGCCCATGACCAAGTCCTCCGGCCAAAGGGCACGTCACCGACTCGCCGTCTTCCGCCGCGGCTCGCGTTCGACGCGCTCCAGCGCGAACGCCTCCAGCCGGTCCGCCCGGCCGGCGACGTGCTCCTGCACCAGCGGCAGGACGTGGTGCGACCAGACCAGCCCCAGCTTGTCCGCGTCGAGCTTCGGCACCATGAACACGCTGTGGCCGATCAGCGCCGTCGGACCCAGCTCGAACGCCAGCTTCGCGTTCAGCTTGTCGAACAGGTCCAGCACCCGCCCCGCGAAGGCCGCGTCCGCCGGCGGGTGCGACCGGAACCACGCCGCCAGCACGTCGCCGTCCGGGGCCATGTCCAGGAACGAGAACCGCCGCCGCAGCGCCTGATCGACCAGGGCCACCGACCGATCCGCGGCGTTCATCGTGCCGAGCAGGTACAGGTTCGCCGGCAGCTGGAAGCGCCGCCGCGAGTACGGCAGCACCACGGCCTGCTCGCGGTACTCGAGCAGGTACAGCAGCTCGCCGAAGATGCGCGGCAGGTTGCCGCGGTTGATCTCGTCGATCACCAGGACGTGCGGCTTCGCCGGGAACGCCGCCGCCTGGTCGGCGAACGCGCACAGCAGCCCCTCCTCGATCGGGTACGTCGCCTCGTGCCGGCCGTTCACCTCGACCGTGCGGACCTTGATCCCCTCGACGAACTCCTCGTACGTGTACGCCGGGTGGAACTGCACCAGCCGGACGCACTCGTCCCGGCCGTGCGTCAGCACCCGGGCCAGGCAGCGAGCGACGTGCGTCTTGCCCGTGCCCGGCACGCCCTGGAGGATGAGCTGCTTTTTCAGCTCCAGCAGGCCGCGCGCCCGGTCGAGCCAGCCGGCGTCGAGGTAGGTCGCCCGCAGGAAGTCGGCCGGCGTGTACGCCCCCGCCTCGGGACGGGCGACGCCGAGCCGGTTGAGCGTCGCCTCGGCGTCGTCCTCGAACGCGGCGGCGACCAGCGGCAGCAGCCGATCGAACGCCAGCAGCACCTCGCCGACGAGGCCCTCGCCCAGGAGCAGCGGATCGTCCGCCGACAGCGACCAGCCCGCCTCGCACGACTTGCCCTTCGCCCAGGCGAGCAGCGCGTCGTGCGTCGTCGGCGGTTCGCCGCCGGGCTTGTCCGCGATGCCCCACGTCGAGCCGGTCAACGCACCGCGCGATTCGAGGGCGGCGAAGACCCAGCGACCGTGCCGGGTCAGGTTCGTCCGCAGGCGCGTCAGGGCGTCGCGGCCGTCCTTGCCGACGCGCAGGCCGAAGCGGACGCCGGACGGGTCGAGGCGGACGAACAGCTGCGGCCGTTGGCCGCGCGGCCCCGGCGGCCGGAACGTGATCCACAGCGTCGTCGTGTACGGCTCACCCTTGCCGTACGCATTGCGGCGGATGCTCGTCAGGGCGTGGCCGGGCGTCGCGTCGGTGTCGATCGCCCAGCCCTGTCGGCCGCACAGCACCGGGCCGACGTAGCGGGCGACGAGCGCCTGGCACAGCTCGACGAGCGGCTGCCGGACGCCGAAGCGGTAGCGCGTCCGCTGGCCGGCCATCCAGGCGAGGTCGTTGTGGCCGGCCAGCTCGGCCAGGAACGCGAACGTGTCGGCCCCGAAGCCGGCGAACGGGACGTGGCCGCTCTCGCCGCGCGGCGTCTCGTCCGGGGCGAGGGCGAGCAGGACGGCCGGCACCTCCAGCGGGTGCAGCGTCAGGTGCTCGCGCAGCCAGGCGACGCCCTCGCGATACACCGCGTAGTCGTCGGCCGGCCGGCCGGTCGCGACGGCGTCCTCGACGGTGGCGTAACCCGTCCGGAGCGCCTCCGACCAGGGCGGGTAGCCCTGCGGGTCGCGCAGGTGGAGCACGGCCGGCGGCAGCCAGAGGCCCGCGCCGGGGATCGGGTCCGCCTGCCAGAACGCGGCGAGCACCGTCGGCAGGGCCGGCTCCGGCGTCTCCCACAGCCGGCCGACCCAGAGGATGATCGCCTCGGCGTCGCCGGCCGCATCGATCGGGGCGCGGGCGGCGCTCTCCGGGTCGGCCTCGGCGAGGACGGCGAGGATCTCCGCCGCGTCACACCGGGCCAGGGCCTGGGCGAGCCGTCGCTGGGCCATGCTCAGCGCCTGGCCGCGCTGCTTGAGCTTGTCGCGCAGGCCGCCGCCGGAGCGGACCTGCTCGACCGCCTTGCGGAGGTGGAGCGACTCGCCGTCCATGGCGAGCGTCCGCCCGGCCGTGTGCGCGACGCGCGTCAGGAATTGATCGACCTGCTGCGCCGACGCCAGGGCTCCCGAACTGAGTAGCTGACCATAGACCGCCACCAGCTTGCCGTAGACGACGGCCGGCCCCGCCCCCGGGGCCCACCGCGCCAGGCCGAGCCGGCGCACGGAGGAGACGATCTCCGGCGTCCAGGATGGGTGGCGGTCCGGGTCGAGGCCCTGGGCCAGCGCCGACCAGAAGGCCGGGCCGAGGCCGGGCACGAAGTACGGCCCGCCGGGTTGCAGGCAGCCTTCCAGCTTCGTCGGCAGGTCGTCGCGGCCGCGGACGAGCATGGCGACGCCGTGACGGACGACGCCGGCCCGGCGCTGGAGCGTCGCCCCGTGCAGCGGCGGATCGACGACGGCGTGATAGAACGCCACGAGCGCCTCGCGGAAGGCTGCATCGCTGGCGGCATCGAGGAACGTGTCGGCGAGCAGGCCGGCCCTGGCGTAGCGGATTGCGGCGAAGCGCGGCCCGAGGCCGGGCACGTCGGCCAGGACGGGCGGCACTCGCGCCGTGTAGGCGTGCAGCAGCGGTGCCAGCGGCAGCGGCTCCGGCCCGGCTCGGGTCATGGCTCGGCCCCCTCGACGACGTGGCCGTATTCTAGCGGAACGGCCCGGACGCCGCTGCTACAATCGGCACGTTCGGAGCCTGCCGCTTGCCTGTACCTTCCGCGTGCCGACCTCGGCCTCGGTGGCCCGGCCGCCGCGTACCGCTCGGCCCAGCGCCGAGCCCAACGGCACGGCCGGCGAACGATTCGAAGCCAGCCACGAAGAAGGACGACCCCGCGATGCGACCTCTCCTCGCCTTCCTGCTTGCCGGTGCCACGCTCCAGCCGGCCGTGGCCGCAACCCTACGCGTCCCGCAGGATCACACGTCGATCCAGGCCGCCGTGGACGCGGCGGCCCCCGGAGACACGATCCTCGTCAGCCCCGGCAAGTACCCGGAGCGGCTTCGGCTCAAGCCGGGCGTCACCGTGCGCAGCGCCGGCGATGACGCGCAAGGAAGCGACGGCCTGAAGCGGGCCGAGGCGACGGTCCTCGACGGCGGCGGCCAGAAGGGCAACCAACCCGGCGTCGTCCTGGCCGAGGGGAGTACCCTCGACGGCATCACCGTCACCAACGTCGGCCTTTACGACGAGGCCGTCTGGAAGAAGCACTCCGACTCGCGCGGCGAAGAATTGGGGGATGACGAGGGGGCCGTGCGGGCGGAAGGGACGATCCCGGCCATCCGCATCCAGGGCGTGAGTTGCACCGTCACCAACTGCATCGTCCACCACAACGGCGACGTCGGAATCGGCATCCTCGGCGCGGAGAAGACCCGGACCGCCCCGCTCGTCGTCGGCAACCTCGTCTTTCGCAACCTGGGCGGCGGCATCGGCGTGGCCGCGGGGGCCGAGCCGATCCTCCGGGGCAACACCTGCAAGGAAAACTTGCGCGCCGGGATCGGTTGCCGCGCTGCGAGCCCGGTCGTCACCGACAACCGGTGCTTCCAGAACATCCGGGCCGGCATCGGATGCCGGGAAGGCGCAAAGCCGGTCCTGCGGGGCAACAACTGCTTCAAGAACCGGCGTGCCGGGATCGGCATCCGCATGGAAGGCACGGCCCCGGTCGTGGAGAGGAACGAGTGCCACGAGAACGACATGGCCGGCATCGGCTGCCGGGACCGGGCCAGTCCGATCTTGCGGGACAACGTCTGCCGCCGGAACAAACTGGCGGGGATCGGGTGCCGGGACGGGGCCGACCCGTTGATCGTCGGCAACGAGTGCCGCGACAACGAGATGGCGGGAATCGGCTTGCAGGGAAAGGCGGTCGCCACGATCCTGCGAAACAAGTGCCTGGACAACGGGTCGGTCGCCATCGGCGTGACCGAAGGATCGACGGCCCTGATTTCCGAGAACGACGTTTCCCGCACCGGGGGACAGCCGCCACTCATCGCCGTGAAGGACGGCTCGACGGCAACGATCCAGGGCAATCGGATCACGGGCGGGGGCGTGGCGGCGGTCCTCGTGCAGGGCAAGGCCACGGTCAGCGGAAATACGTTCACGGGGGGCGGGGAACGGAAAGGCAACGCCGTGTGGGTGTGGGAGAAGGCGACGGCGACGATCACCGACAACTCCTTCGACGGCTACCGGACGGCGGTGAGCGCGAGCAAGGCGACGGTCGTCATTCGCGGGAACCGGGTCAAGGGGTTCCAGGGGACGGCAATCCTCGTCAGGGACAGCGAGAAGCCTGCCCACGTCTTCGCGAACACCGCGACCTCCGGCGACCCGAAGGCGAAGGCCGTCGAAGTCCAGGGGCCGTCCGGCCTGGTCGCCGACAACACGGTCACTCTCGACAAGGAAGAGTGACGCCCGGCCTTCGAGGAAATCCTCACCCGCCGCATCCGCGACGCTCCCGCCCGCAAGACGGGGGGAGGAGATGATGTCTTGCCGGTTGCGGCTCGGCCCCCGAACGTGACGGTCCCAAAAACGACCGAGCCGCACGGCTTCCCGTGCGGCTCGTCGCGTGGACCGGCCGGCTCACTCGCCCGGCAGGTCGATCAGGTTGCCGGTCCCGCCGCCGGTGCCGCCGCGCAGCTCGCGCGTCGGCCGCTCCTTCGTCGGGCTCGGCGTCTCCGGCGTGCCCTCCTCGGGCACCTCGTCGAGGTCCTCGCCGCCCGCGCCGAGGCGCTTCCGGCTGAGGCCGATCTTCCGCTCGCCGACGTCGACGCGCAGGACCTTCACCTCGATCTCGTCGCCGACCTTGACGACGTCGTCGGGGCTCTCGACCTTGTGGTCGGCCAGCTCGGAGATGTGCAGCAAGCCCTCCAGGCCCGGCTCCAGCTCGACGAAGACGCCGAAGTTGGTGAGCTTGGTGACCTTGCCGACCTTCGTCTCGCCCGGCTTGTAGCGCCCGGGGATGTCGCCCTCCCACGGGTCGTTGTTCATCTGCTTCAGGCCGAGCGCGATGCGCTTGCGCTCCTGGTCGACGTTCAGGACGATGCACGTCACCTTGTCGCCCTTCTGGACGACCTCCGACGGGTGGGCCACCTTGCGCACCCAGCTCATGTCGGAGACGTGCAGTAGGCCGTCGATGCCTTCCTCGATCTCGATGAACGCGCCGTAGTTGGTCAGGTTGCGGACCACGCCGGACACCACCGTGCCCTGCGGGTAGCGCTCCGCGACCTTGTCCCACGGGTTCGGCTGGGTCTGCTTCATCCCCAGGGAGATTTCCTGCTTCTCCTTGTTGATGTTCAGGACCTGGACCTCGATCTGGTCGCCGATCGACACCAGCTCGGACGGGTGGTTGATGCGCTTCGTCCAGCTCATCTCGCTGATGTGGACCAGGCCCTCGATGCCCGGCTCGAGCTTGACGAACGCGCCGTAGCTCATCACGTTGACGACCTCGCCCTGGTGGCGGCTCGCGACCGGGTACCGGTCGGCGACGTTCTGCCACGGGCTCGCCGTCTTGTGCTTGAGGCTCAGGGCGATCTTTTCCTTGTCCTTGTCCACATTCAGGATGTAGACCTCGAGCTGCTGGTCGATCTTGACGACCTCGTGCGGGTTATTGACCCGGCCCCAGCTCATGTCGGTGATGTGGAGCAGGCCGTCGATGCCGCCCAGGTCGACGAACGCGCCGAACTCGGCGATGTTCTTGACGATGCCGGTGCGGACCTGGCCGATCTCGATCTCGCCGAGGAGCTTCTTCTTCATCTCCTCGCGCTGGTCCTCGAGGAGCTTGCGGCGCGAGACGACGATGTTGCGGCGGGCCTCGTCGATCTTGAGGATCTTGCACTCGATCTCGCGGCCGATGTAGTCGGCGATGTCTGGCGGCCGGCGGATATCGACCTGCGAGGCGGGCAGGAAGACGTTCACGCCGATGTTGACGAGGAGGCCGCCCTTGATCTTGCGCGTGACCGCGCCCTTGACGACGTCGCCTTCCTTGTACTTCTGGATGACCGACTCCCACTCCTTCTGCCGCTTCGCCTTGCGGTAGGAGAGGACGATCGAACCGGCCTCATCCTCGACGACGTCGAGGAGGACCTGGATCTCGTCGCCGACCTGCGGCTCGACGATCCGGTCGAGGCCCTCGTCGTACCACTCGTTGCGGGGGATGATCCCCTCGCTCTTGTAGCCGACGTCGACGATGATTTCTTCGCCGTCGATGCGCGTCACCTTGCCGGTGACGATCTTGTTGACCTCGAAGTCCTGGGCCTCGTCCTGGTAGAAGTCGTCGATGCCGTGCTGGATGTCCTGCCGGCCGAACGCCGCGGCCAGCTCCTTGGCCTCCTGCTCCTCCGAGACGCCGAACTGGCGCATCAAGTTCCGATTCACCATGCGGACGCTAGTCCCTTCCGCACCCGGCCGGTTCGTCCCCCGTAGGCTCGGCGGGCTCGACGTGCCGGCGTGCTACCGAACGAAAAAAGAAGCCCACTCCTCCTGGGGAGTCCGCGACTCGACCTCGTTGAGAGTGTGCGTCGGCATTATATCAGCGCGCGTCGATCCCCACCAGGGGAGCGGGCGAACTTCGCGCCGTCCGCCAGGCGAAGTACCCGGCCAGGACGACCAGCACCGCCAGCGCCGCCAGGACGACGGCGTAGTTCGTCGCCCGGAAGAACGCCGGGAAGTGGCCTTCTCCCAGGACGCCGAACGGGGCGGCGACGTTGATGAAGACGACGAAGCCGAGGTAGCCGAAGCTGTCGGCGAGGTACATCAGGAAGCCGATGTTGCCCCGGTCGCGCAGCAGGGCGACGAGCCGGTCGAGCAGCGTCGTGTGGAACGCGACATACGGCACGTACAGCCCCAGGCCGAGCAGGACCATGTACGCGAAGCCGTCGAGCCAGCCGTGGTCGAAGCCGACCAGGGCGAAGAGGGCGACGCCGAGGCCGCCGGCCGAGGTCGCCAGGGCGGCGAAGAACGCGCGGCGGTTGTCGCGGACGACGACCGCCAGGGCCGTCACCGCCACGACGCCGAGCATGACGAGCGTCTCCGACTGGCCGAACACCGCCGGGGCCTTGTCGTAGCCGAGGCCGCGCCACACGTCGTTGGCGTACACGTCGCGCACGCTCCGCAGGATCGTCAGGAGCAGGTAGAAGGCGACGAGCAGCACCAGGCCGACGGCGTAGCGCGAGAAGAACGCCCACCGCTCCCGGCGGTCCATCGGCGTCCGCTCGGCGCGCAGGGCGACGTCGTCGGCCGACGGCGGCGGGATGCGGCCGAGCATCCACGCGAACAGCACCAGCGGCGGCACGAACAGCAGCCCGGTCAGGAACGGCATCCAGAACTCGGAGACGCCCGCGAGCAGGAGCGACTTGCCGACGGACTTGACCCAGCCGGACGCGACGATGAAGCTGGCGCACAGGCCGGCGAGCAGGGCGTCGGTCGTCTTGCGGCCTTCGAGGAAGCCCATCACCAGGCCGAACACCATGCGGAGCGGCAGGCCGTTGAGGAACAGGAAGACGAAGTTCCACGGCGGCGGCACCAGGGCGAAGCCGAGCAGGGCCAGCTCCGCCAGGCCGATCAGGCCGAGCAGCCAGCCGACCCGCGCCGCCGGCCGCATCTCCGAGATGACCTTGATGCCGAGGAACTTCGACAGCGTGTAGCCGACCGTCTGGGCGGTGACGACGAGGGTGAACAGCTCGATCCGGAAGTCGCCTAGCGCGAGGGGGTGGCCCTTGAAGGTGCCGACCTCGAACGGCTTGCGGAAGGCGTACATGCAGAAGTACGCCCCGAACGCGGCCGTCACGGCCCAGGCGGACAGGGCGAGTTCGCTCCGACGCGGCGCGGCGGTCATGGCGGGCACCTCCACGGCTCATCGTCGCGGGGCGGGCCGCCCGGAGCGAGGGGGCGGCGGCGTTTTCACCGGATCTTCGCGTCACGGCCCCCTCAAGCCCAGGCACGGCGGTGCCTGGGGTTCCGGTCGCCCCAGGCGTTGCAACGCCTGAGCATGGGGGTTCACTCCCCGCCCGTCAGCCACCGTTCCGTGAACCGCGCCAGCACCAGGCTGCTCTTGCCGTCGGCGTTCTTCTCGTACAGGCAGTACAGCGTCCCGTCCGGGCCGCGCGCCAGGTCGGAGTACGCGCTCGGCCCGGCGTCGAGGACGCGCGCCACCGGCCACGTCTTGCCGTCGTCCTGGCTCAGGCGCAGCGTCAGGTTCTTCCGGCCGGGCCGCTTGCCTTCCTCGACCTTCTCGTCCGGGTTGCAGAACAGCAGCCGCGGCTTCTCGCCCGCCTTCGCCGGCGGCAGCCGGAGCAGGCTCGCCATGCAGGTCGGGTCGCGCAGGTTGTCGTCCAGGGCCGGCTTCGTCCAGCCGGTCGCGCCGTCCTTGCTGTACGCGACCGCCCTGCGGAGGGCCTTCTCCTCGTTGCGGATGTTGAGCAGCACCCGGCCGTCGGACAGCTCGACCGCGACGCACTCGCTCGGGTTCGCCAGGGCCGGGTTATCGACGATGACGTCGCCGCGCTGCCACGTCTTGCCGGCGTCTTCGCTGTAGATCGTCGCGATGCACGACGGCCGGTGGTCACCGCCGCGCTCGTCCCCGGTCTTCGACAGCCAGACCGGCACCAGCAGCCGGCCGGTCGAAAGCTGGATGCCGTGGCCCGGCCCGGTCGCGAGCACCTTCCACGGGTAGTCGCCGACGAACGTCTCGAACGTCGCCGTGATCTCGACAGGGGCGGAGAAGGTCTTGCCGTCGTCGTCGCTGACCTGGTGGAAGCACCGCGCGTACTCAATGCAGGTCACGGCGTGGATGCGGCCGTCCTTCGCCACGATGAGGACCGGGTTGTTGTAGGTGCGCTCGTCGGGCGAGTTCTTCTTGTTCTTGAGGGCGGCCGGGTTGCGCGGCCCGGGGTCCTTGTGCTCGACGAGCTTGCGCGGGGCGTCCCACGTCTTGCCGCCGTCGGTGCTGCGGCGGTAGAGCAGGTCGATCGCGTCCCAGTCGCTCTTGCCGGTCTTGCGCGCCTCGGCCACGGCGAGGAGGGTGCCCTTCGCCGTGGCGACGAGGCACGGGATGCGGTACGACGCGTAGCCGCCCTGGCCGGCCTCGAAGACCGGGACGACCTCCGGGCCGGCCTCCTGCCCGACGGCGGCCAGGAGCGGTAGAATGCACAACAACGCGACGGCACGCATGGCGGGACCTCCGGGGTGGAACGTCCCCGCGAGGATACCGCCCGCGACGGCGCAAGGGAAGGAAGCACCCGATGCGAATCGGCATCTTCGGCGGCACGTTCGATCCGGTCCACGTCGGCCACCTGATCCTCGCCGAGCAGGCGCGCGAGCAGGCCCGGCTCGACCAGGTCTGGTTCGTCCCGGCCCCGCGGCCGCCGCAGAAGCGCGACCAGGCCGTCTCGGCGTTCGAGCAGCGCTTCGACATGCTCCAGCTCGCCGTCGTCGGCCAGCCGGCCTTCCGCGTCGATGCCATCGAGAAGGACCGCCCCGGGCCGAGCTTCACCGTCGATACGATCGCCGCCCTGAAAGAGAAGCACCCAGACCACGAGTTCCTGCTGCTGATCGGCGGCGACACGCTCGCCGACCTGGAGCACTGGTACCAGCCGGCCCGCCTGGCCGGGCTGGCCCCGCTCGTCGTCATGGCCCGGCCCGGCGTGCCGCTGCTCTCGACCGACGAGCTGCGGCAGCGACTCGGGGCGGACGTGCCGGTCCGCCTGGACGTGATCGACGTGCCGCTGATCGAGATCGCCAGCCGCGACCTACGGCAGCGCGTGGCGGCCGGGCGCAGCATCCGCTATTTTGTCCCTCGGGCGGTCGAGACGTACATCGGCGAGAGGCACCTGTACCGCCCCTGACAAGGAGAGAGCGATGATCCGCGCGGCGGCGATGCTGGTCGGCCTGGCGTGCCTGGTCGGTCCGGCGACGGCCCAGGACCAGCCGAAGGTCGAGTTCACCGAGCACAAGGGCCACTTCGAGCGGAACGACAGCGGCCTGAAGGGGCCGACGTCGTTCCTGCTGTTCACCGACAAGGCGGCGTTCGACAAGATTTTTGGCACGACGCCGCCGCTGATGAAGGAGGCGGGGATCAACCGCCTGCCTGCCGGCACGTTCGAGAAGGGGTGCGTCGTAGCGGTCATCACCCGGGCCGACGCAATCACCCAGTACAGCGACGTGAAGGCGACGGCGAAGGGGACGACCCTGACCGTGTCGTACAAGTCGAAGACCGGCCCGGCCGGCTCGGCGAAGTTCGCCAGCCCGCTCATCCTCGCCCTGCCGAAGGAGAAGTACAAGGAGGTCGTCTTCGTCGAGGACGGCAAGGAGGTCGGCACGGCGAAGTGAGTTTCCATGAGCACACCGCCCGCCCTACCATCGACCGACCGCGGCGACCGCGTCCGGGCCCGGCTGCTTCTCGTCGTCACTACGACGGCGATGGCGGTCGGCGTCTGGCTCTCGTGGAAGCTCTGGCTGCCGGACCGTTCCTACCCGCTCGTCCCGGTCTGGGACGGCCTGCCGGCCGTCTCGGCCGGCGTCGGCCAGGCGTGGCTCGTCGCCCTGCTCGCCCTGCTCGTCACCGCGCCGCTGCTGTCGCGGCCGGGGCTCGCCCTCGGGCTGTACCTCGTCGGGATCGTCGCCCTGGGGATGTGGGACCAGTCGCGCTGGCAGCCGTGGGCGTACCAGTACACGGCGATGCTCGCCTGCCTGTGGGCCGTGCCGTGGGGCGACCCGACGAAGCCGGAACGCCGCCGCTCCGCCCTGAACGCCTGCCGCGTCCTCCTCGCCGGCATGTACCTCTGGAGCGGCCTCCAGAAGTTCAACGTCAGCTTCGCCAGCGAGGTCTTCCCCTGGTTGATCGAACCCGTCGTGCCGGAGGAGGCGCGCGCCTTCGCCCGGCACGGGGCCCTGCTGCCGCCGGTCATCGAGGCGGCCCTCGGCGTCGGCCTGCTCGTGCCGGCGTTCCGGCCGCTGGCCGTCCTCGGCGTCCTCGGCATGCACGCCGGCGTGTTGTACGTCCTGGGGCCGTGGGGCCACGACTGGAACAGCGTCGTCTGGCCGTGGAACGGGGCGATGATGGCGTTCGTTCTGATCCTGTTCGTCCGGACGCCGGCCGTGACGCTGCCGGCCCTGCTCTGGCCGGGGCGGTCGCTCGTCCACTGGGGGGCGCTGGTGCTGTTCGGGGTGATGCCGGCGTTCAACTTCGTCGGGTGGTGGGACTCGTACCTGTCGGCGGCCCTGTACTCGGGCAACACGGTCAAGGCGCACGTCGTCCTCTCCCCGGCGGCGTACGAATCCCTGCCGCCGGAGGTGCAGCCGTTCGCCCTGGCGTACTTCGACGGGACGTACGTCCTTGACTTCGGGGCGTGGTCGATGGCCGAGTTGAACGTGCCGGTCTACCCGGCCGAGCGCGTCTTTCACGGCCTGTTCCGGGAGCTGCGGGCCCGGGCCCCCGACGGCACGGCGGACCTGGTCGTCCGCCCGCCGCCGCACTGGCTGACCGGCGAACGCGAGCCCGGCGTCAGGTAGTGACGTCCATGTCAAAGCCATCGACCGAGGCGATGCCGGAGTAGAAGACGTAGTGATCGACTTCGCCGTCCTGGAGGAAGAGGCGCTTGTTGCCGCTGCCGTTCGGCCCGGCGTTGACGGTGTCCTGACCGGACCCCCCGGTCAGGGTGTCGTTGCCGTTGTTGCCATACAGCGCGTCGTTGCCGGCTTCGCCGACGAGCGCGTCGTTGCCGTCGCCGCCGGACATCGAGTCGGCTCCGTCGCCGCCCATCAGGGTGTCGTTGCCGACGTCGCCGTCGATCGTGTCGTCGCCCGCGCCGCCGTAGACCAGATCGGCCTCGGCCCCGCCCAGGAGCGAGTCGGCCGCGTCGCCGCCGGCGAGGGTGTCCGCCCCGGCGTCGCCGGCGAGGCTGTCGGCGTCGCCGCCGCCGTCGAGCGAATCGTTGCCGTCGCCGCCGGCGAGGCTGTCCGTCCCGGCCGACCCGGTCAGGGTGTCGTCGCCGGCCTCGCCGGCCAGGGTGTCGTTGCCGTCGCCGCCGTCGAGCGAGTCGGCCCCGTCGCCGCCTTCGAGCGAGTCGGCTTCGTTGCCGCCGGCGAGCGTATCGGCGTCGGCGTCGCCGCGCAGGGTGTCCGCCCCGGTGCCGCCGTCGAGCGAGTCGGTGCCGTCGCCGCCGACGAGGTAGTCGTTCCCGCCGCCGCCGGAGAGGGTGTCAATGCCGACCCCGCCGTCGAGCAGGTCGTTCGACTCGCCGCCGTCGAGGCTGTCGTTTCCGGCCCCGCCGTAGATGCTGTTCGCGCCGAACTCGGCCGTGACCGTGTCGTCGCCGTCGCCGCCGTCGAAGTGGTTGTTGCCGAACGACGCGGCGAGGCGGTCGTCGCCCGCCCCGCCGAAGACGCGGTTGTTGCCCGCCCCGGCGTCGATCACGTCGTCGCCCGCCCCGCCGTCGATCGAGTCGTTGCCGTCCCCGGTGACCAGGCTGTCGTTGCCGTCCCCGCCGTCGATCGCGTCGTTGTTGGTCGGGACCGAGAGGAATTCGAGGCGCTCGCTCTCTTCCTCGGTCCCGGCGTCGAGGTAGTCGTCGCCGGCCCCGCCGACGAGGCTGTCGTTGCCGTCCCCGCCGAAGAGGAGGTCGTTCGCCGCCGCGCCGTCGAGCAGGTCGTTGCCGTCGCCGCCATCGACGCTGTCGATCCCGTCGCAGGCCGCGACGCTGTCGTTGCCGGCGTAGCCTGCCAGCTCGTCGTCGCCGTCGCCGCCTTCGAGGTAGTCGTTGCCGTCGCCGCCGACGATCGAGTCGTTGCCGGCGTCGCCGACCAGGACGTCGTTGCCGCCGTAGCCGGAGAGGAAGTCGTTACCGGCCCCGCCGCTGGCGCTGTCGTTGCCGGAGCCGCCGACGATCGTGTCGTCGCCGTCGCCGCCCCCGACGTACAGCGGCGGCGGGGTGCCGTTCGTCTCATCGACGGCGAAGATGTCGTTGCCGGCCCCGGTGTGGACGTAGACCTGCGTCGTGTTGCTCACCGTCGGCGTCCCGCCGGTGAAGGTCATGTTCGTCCCGTTCAGGGCGACGGTGATCTCGCCGGCCGTTGTCCGGCCGACGACGACGTAGTCGTGCGTCCAGTCGGCGTTGACGTACAGGACGCCGCCGCTGAGGATCGCCGACGCCGGGACGGCCCGCTCCTCGAGCCCTTCCAGGGTAGGCCGCACCGATCGGCCGGCCGGCTCGCGGAAGCGGTCGAAGAACCGGCCGACGACCCGCGCGAAGAGACGCCGCAAGCGAAGTCCGAACATACGCCCGCCCCCGGAACGGATGAGATGGTTCAACGCCGTTACAGGGACCGTAAGTCGAGTTGGAAGGGCAGGCAAACGGCGCGGCGGGACACGCCTGGAGCGATTATTTTGCCCAGGGCGTATTCCCGCTACAACCCGGAGGTTCAGCCCGGAAGGCGCGAGGCCGCGACCCGGGCGGATGGGGTGGCGAATGTGCCTGCCGTCAAACCCTACTTCGACACTTGTCCTCGGAGCCAGAGGTACAGGTCCGCGTCCGCGTAGACGCGGTCCCAGCAGTTGTGATCGACCCCGCGGTATTCCTGATACAGCGGCCGGCCGCCCGCCGCGGTGATGGCCCGGACGACGTCCCGCGTCGCGCCGGCGGGGACGACCCGGTCGGAATCGCCGTGGAAGGCCCAGCACGGGGTGTCTTTCAGCGCCGCGGCGTGCCTGGGGTTTCCCCCGCCGCACACCGGGACGATCGCCGCGAATCGCTTCGGGTGGGCGGCGGCCAGGCTCCAGACCCCCTCGCCGCCCATCGACACGCCGGTCAAATACACCCGTCGCGGATCGGTCGCGAACGCCCGCTCCACCTCCGACAGGATGGCCAGGGCTCGCTCCCCGTCGGCGCTGTTCGCCAGCCACGACCCGTCGCGGGACTGCGGGAAGATGCCGACGAACAGGAACGGCATCCCGTTCTTGCGGATCGCGGGTGCCAGCCCGATCCCCAGTTGTTCCTCGTTGTCGGTGCCGACCTGCCCCGAGCCGTGCAGGAAGAGAACGACCGGGAGCGGAGCCTTGGCGTCGTGCCCGTCCGGGACGCAGACGACGTACCGCGACTCGCCCCCCCGCTCGTCGGTGTACGCCTTGTCGAGGAACTTCGCCGGCACGCCCTTGTCGGGCTTCGGCACCCCCATGTTCTCGGCCGGGCCGGGTGCTGGGGGCTTGCCCTCGGCCGCGGCGACCCAGCGGTCGATTTCGCGGTCGAGTTCGTCGCGCGGCGGCGCGCCGACCCAGTGGCGGCGGATCTTGCCGGTGTGGTCGACGAGGTACAACTCGGGCCACCCGATCAGGTTCCACTCGCGGCTGATCGGCTTGAGGTTCGGGCGGTCGTTCTGGAACGACCGCCAGGTGATCTTGTGGGTTTCGAGCAGCTTCCGGTCCAGCTTCTCGATGTCGTCGCCGTTGACGCCGACGAGTGCGAACGGCCGGTCCTTGTAACGGTCGTGCAAGGTGCGCTCGTGGGGGATGAGCTTCATGCAGGGGCCGCACCAACTCGCCCAGAACGAGAGCAGTACGACCTTCCCGCGGAACTCGCTCAGCGCCATCGGTTTGCCGTCCAGATCGACCCCCTCGATCTTCGGGGCCGGCCCGCCGACGCCGCGGACGAGCAAGCCGTCGATCTCCCGCCTGGCCTCTTCGACGATGTCCTCCGTAATCGAGGCCCACGCCGGATCAACGGCCGCGGGCTGGTAGCCGTTCACGAGCCGGACGTACAACTCGCGGGCCTCCTCCTGTCGGGCTTCCCCCGTTTCGGCCACGAGTTTCGCCAGGGTGAAGGCGGCCCGGTTGCGGAGGTAGCCGCTGGGCGTCCGGGCCAGGATCGACCGCACCGTCGGCTCGTACCGCGCGGCCCAGGGGCGCTGGCGGACCGCGGTCAGCGCCTCGAGAAAATGGGTGATGTCCGGGCTAGCCGTCCACCGCTCCGCGATCATTCGGGCGGCCTCGTCGAAGGCGGGAGGGACCTCGGGTGCGTCTTCGCGTCGCGTGTAAATGCACACCGAGCTGAGGACCGCCGCCGCCTTGGGATGATCGGGCGCGGAGCGTACGCGTGCCAGCAGGAGCGGGGCCAGTTCCCGAGCGACGCGATCGGGAAAGTACCCAGGCCCGATACTGCCGCTATAGATTCCGGTACACATCGCGAGCGTGTCCAGGTCGGCTTCGGCGATGCCACCCCCCTTGAGCAATGCCAGCGCGGCCTTTCCGGACGGGCCGTCCGGGGCGTTGGCGAGCGTCCACAACAGAGCGACGATGGCCTGCTGGGTCCCGGGGTGGCTCTCGGCGAGTTTCAGGCAGCGGGCCGCCAGTTGTTCGCTCCCTGCGGCCTGCTTTTCGTGGCGGGCCTCCCACAGGATCGCCCCCAGTTGCTCGTTGACTGTTTCCGGCCGGACTTCGCCGGGTTTCAGCCGTTCGAGGACGAATACCGACGTGCCGTCCCCCGGTCGGGTTTCGAACCCGGCCGGTCGCGAGCGTTCCGAAGTATCCAGTGGGAGCCGGAGCTTCAGGGCGTCGCTTTGCAGGGAATAGATTCCCCGGATAACGCCCGCCCCGCCATCGACCGATTTGAAGCGGACGTCGATCGCGTTCGCGGGCGTCTCGGGGAGCGAGAACGAGGCGTCCCCATCGAACAAGTGCGGCGCGGAAATCGTGTCGCCCGTAATGGTGAACGTTGCCGGGCGGGACCAGAGTTCGGTGGGACTCGGCTTGCCGTCGGTCTGCGTTGCCACACAGAGCCACCGGCCTTCGAGCGACGCGGGCGCACGAGCGGCGACCGGATCGGGTCGGCCGGGTTCTGCGTCCGTCGCGCTGCTCGCCAGCCACAGGCCGAATCCGACCAGGGCCACGAGTCCGACGACCGCGCTCGCGAGCGCCGACTTCGTCACGTTCGTCATGGGAAGCGCTCCGCGGACCAGGGCGGCCGCCGCCGGACTCGGCGTCCCGGTAACCGCCCGGACCGTGAGTTCGATCAGACCCGAGGGCGGACCTCCCGCCCCCGCGGAGTTCCCCGTGACCACGGCCAGCAGCCCGGCCGAAAGGCCGATGCCACGCCGCGCCAGCCGGTCGGCGAGCATCTTCCGCCCCCGCTCCAGTTGCCCCTTGACCGCCCCCGCCGACCGGCCGAGTTCGGCCGCCGCTTCTTCGCGGGATAGCCCGCGCAGGTAGCAGAGCAACAGAACCCGGCGGTACGCGCCCGGGAGGCGGTCCAGCTCCTCGTGGAGCACCGCGACCGCCTCCCGCCACGGCGGTTCGGGCGGGGTGGCCTCGGTCCGCCGCCGCGCCGCGGCGCTCTCCCGTTCGGCCCGACGGCGGGCGTCCGAGCGGGCCCGGACGGCAAGCCGGTGGGCGACCGCGTACAGCCAGCTGCCGAGGGTCGCGCCCTCGATCGCGTCGGCTTTCCGAACGAGGACCAGGAACGTGGCCTGGAAGGCGTCGTCGACGTCCGCCGGGTTCGCGAGAACCTGCCGGCAGGCGGACAGGACGGCCCGCCCGTGTCGGCGGACGAGGGCGGCGAACGCTGTCCCGTCCCGGTTCTGCCGGAACCGGTCGAGGAGTTCGGCATCGGTCGGGCCGGAGGGAGCGCTCGTCGCCGAGGCGACGAGCGCTCCGGCGATCTGATTTAGCACGGCATTCGCCACACGGTCCCCTCGTCACGCGGCCGTCGTCAGGGAAACTCCACTCGGATTTGCCCGGACGGGTGCCCCGCGGCACGCGAAAATCGTGGCGGGTTCGAGACGCGCAGGTCCAACGCCCCGCGCGCAAGCCCGGAGTATGGCTGCTGGCGGTGGCAGAGTCAACGCTTACTCGTCGCTGGTCGTGTTAACGTGTGAACGGTTCTGGTCTGGCTTTTTGGAGTGCGGCGATGCTTCGCCGCTCTGGCTTTCTCACTTGAAATCGGGAAGAAAGACAAGTCAGAAAGTGAGAGCGGCGAAGCATCGCCGCACTCCAAAAAGTTAGAACGGAGTCTGGCCGGCGGCCGTCCGCGGCAGTTCCGGCTTGTTGACGGTCGGCAGCAGCTTCTGGAGCCCCTTCTTCACCTCGGCGAGCTTCGGGTCGGCGGCGAGGTTGGTCCACTCGTAGGGGTCGGCGTCGTGGTCGTACAGCTCCTCGCCGCCGTCGGCGTAGCGGATATAGCGGTACTTCGCCGTCCGGATGGCGTGGTTGTCCTTGTGGAACGTGGTGATCGCCGGCCGGTCCCAGGCCGCGTTCGGGTCGGCGAGCAGCGGCTTGATGTCCTCGCCTTCGACGTGCCTCGGCTTCGGAACGCCGCAGAGCGTGCAGAGGGTCGGGTAGACGCTCATCAGATCGACCGGCCGGTCGCAGACGCCGCCCGGCTTCGTCACGCCGGGGGCGACCCAGATGTACGGCATCCGCGTCGCCTCCTCCCAGAGGGCGAACTTGCGCCAGTGCTCCTTCTCGCCGAGGTGCCAGCCGTGGTCGCCCCAGAAGACGATGACGGTGTTGTCCTTGTGCGGCGACTTGTCGAAGGCGTCGAGGAGCCGGCCGACCTGGGCGTCGCAGTAGGCGATGGCGGCGAGGTAGCCCTGGACGGCTTCCTTCCAGCGGCCGGACGCCACCATCGCGGCGTGGTCGCCGGCCGGCTTCGCCATCTTGAGGCCCTCGGCCGGCACGTCCTTGAGGTCGTCGGCCTTCGTCGGCGGCAGCTCGATCTTGTCGAGCGGGAAGAGGTCGTAGTACCGCTTCGGCACGTTCCAGGGCATGTGCGGCTTGTGGAGGCCGACCGCGAGGAAGAACGGCTTGTCGTGCCGGGCGGCGAGGTGCTTGATGCCGTAGTCGATGCTCGCCTCGTCGGGCAGGGTGGCGTCGTTGACGAGCGGCGCGAACTTGATGCCGCCGACGCCGTCGTTCTTCGCCTCGGGGTGGAGCCGGGACATGCCGCCGGTGCTCCGCGGGACGAGGTAGTCGGTCCACTCGCCGTCGCGGTGGGCGTTGGCGTGGTAGATCTTGCCGGTGCCGTAGACGTTGTAGCCGGCGGTCAGGAACTGGGTCGTCAGGGTCTGCTCCTTGGCGATGACCGGCTTCCAGTCCTGGCCGTTGTCGTAGACGCCGGTCGAGCCGGGCCGCAGGCCGGACATCAGCGCCGCCCGGCTCGGGTTACAGACCGGGGCGGCGCAGTAGGCGCGGGTGAACGTGACGCCCATCTTGGCGAGGCGGTCGAGGTTCGGCGTCTTCGTCTGCTTGTTGCGGCCGAGGTGGCCGACCCAGTGGTTGAGGTCGTCCACGGCGATGAACAGGACGTTCGGCTTCGCGGCCGGGTCGGCCGCGGCGCGGGGGGCAAGGAGGACGACGGCACCGAGCGCGAGCAGGAGGGGACGCATCGGGGGAAAACCTCCCAGGCCCGGGCGTTGCGACGCCCGGGGCCGGTACTACCTGGGCGTCGCAACGCCCGGGCCTGGAGGGTTAGAACGGGTTCGGGTTGATGACCTCGCCGCGGGCGCGGGTCAGCAACTGGAGCACGACGTCGAGCGAGGTGGCCGCGGTAAGGAACTTGACGCTGCCGTCGGCCAGGACGAGGTTCGCGCCGCCCTGGTGGAAGGAGTAGATCTCCTTATCGTTGATGCAGTTGACGACGCAGGGGCCGTACGGGTCGGTCGGCGTGGCCGGGTTGTAGCCGCCGATGTTGAGGCGCGAGTTCGGGTTGGCCCACGGCCCGGCCGTCCACGTCTGGGTCGGGTCTTCCTGGCCCATGATGAACCGGCGGTTGCGACCGGCGCACTCGGCCAGGAGCATCGTGTTGCTCGTCCCGTCGCTGATCTGCATGATGCGGCGCGTGCCGGCATCGATCGCGCCGGTCGCGTCGACCTTGGTGTGGCCGAGGACGCCGATGTAGTTCGGGTCGCCCTGTTGGACGAACGGCCGCATCGTCGTGGAGATGAACGGGTTCGGCCACAATCGCTCGGTCGTGGCCGGGTAGTCGAGCAGGCCGCGGTTGGCGTGCCGGCTCGACTCCGGCCCCGGGGCGGACGGGCAGACGAACGTCGCGATCTGGGCCCGGATCGGGCCGCCCGCAGCCGTGTTGCTGCCGGCGTCCCAGTCGACGTCGAAGCGGTACAGGCGGGCGACGTTCTCCTGCTCGATGTACGGCAGGACGTGCGGCGTCCACGAATGGACGAGCGGGGTCCCCGGGTTGGCCGGCGCGAAGACCTGCTGCCGGGCGGCGGGGAAGGTGCCCTTCGCGTCGTGGTGGCCGTGCAGGGCCAGGCCGAGCTGCTTGAGGTTGTTCTGGCACTTGAGGCGGCCGGCCGCCTCGCGGACCTTCTGGACGGCGGGTAGCAACAGGCCGATGAGGATCGCGATGATGGCGATGACGACGAGCAGCTCGATCAGCGTGAACGCCGACCGGCGGGAGAGAAACCGAGCCATGAGAACCTCCGTTCCAGGAGTCGGTACGAACGGAATCATTTCGTCGATTTCGTGAGCCGGAACGTCTCCAGGGTCGTGGGAGCTTCCGGGATGGTCACCTTCGGTAACGGCGTCGTCTTCGGGTCGCCGTAGCGGGTCGGCAGTTTGTTCCTGGGGTTCTCCACCTCGCGGGCGTTGGGCGGGAACCACGACACGACGACGGCGTATTCGCCGGGCGGGGCCCCCTCCCCGTGCGGGTGGGTCCGCAGACGGAAGCCGCCGTCGGCCTCGACGTTCCCCGAAGGCGTCAGCGCCCCGACCGGGCCGTCGATCGGATGCAGCACCACCGTCGCCCCGACGGGCGGGGCGTCGTCGAAGAGGACCTTGCCCTGGACCGGGTAGAGGCGCGGACCCGACGCGCCGCACGCCGCGCAACAGAGCAGCAACGCGGCGAGGAGCCCCATCCGGAGGTGTCGGCGCGAGAGAGACATCGGCCACCCCAGGCGTAATTCGACCGGACGACCTGCGGCCTCTACTTTACGTCGGGCGGGAGGGGGATGCAACCGTTAATCACTGCTCAGGGGGTTTTCATCTTGATGGGAGACGGGAGGGAGACGGGAAAGGCCCGGCCGTCCGACGCGCGGCGTGGGATCAAGCCCACGGCCCACAAGTCGGCAGACGAAGAGGGGGACGACTGCCGGGTGGACCTGCCGCCGGCGTCGGAACCGGGCCGGAGGGAACCTCCAGGCTCCATCATCGACGCCAGGCCAATCCGGGCTGGAAAAACCCGCCGCGAATCGCGTGCCGGGGCTGGTCAGCCGGCGTTACGACTGCTACATTGATCTTTTCGTTCGTTCCCGCGGCCGGGCCGCCGCGGGCGAGGCAGCCCGAGGTGGAAGATGTACGCGGTCTTTGAAGACGGGTCGCACCAGTACAAGGTCAAGCCGGGCGACCTCGTCCGGGTCGATTACCGCGACGGCGAGAAGGGCGCGCGGATCGAGTTCGGCCGCGTCCTGCTCCACGTCGATGGCGCGGCCGTCGAGGTCGGCAAGCCGGTCGTCGCCGGGGCGCGCGTCGTCGCCGAACTGGTCGACCACCCCAGCGAGAAGATCACCATCGGCAAGTACCGCCGCCGGAAGAACTACCGCCGGGTCAAGGGCCATCGGCAGCACTACGCCCTGGTGCGGATCAAGCACATCCTGCTCGCCGGCCAGAGCGAGCCGGCCGCCGAGCAGAAGCCGGCCGAGCAGCCGACCGCCTGACCGAGTCGCCGCCCGCTTTGGAGCCCGCCGCGCAAGCAAGGGTGTCTTCCAGAAAGACCCTTGCTTGCGCGGCGGGCTCCTGCCATTCTCATGTCCTCCGCCCCCATCATCACGAGGTTCATCGATGCTCCGCACCTCCCTGCTGCTGCTCGCGCTGGCCGCGCCGTCCGTGACCGCGCAGCCGCCCGACGAGAAGAAGGACGACAAGGCCCTGCCGACCGGCGCGCTCAAGGCCCGCCTCGTCGGCCCGGCGGTCACGTCCGGCCGGGTCGTCGGCTTCGCCGTCCACCCGAAGGACCGCTCGACCTACTACGTCGCCGTCGCGTCCGGCGGCGTCTGGAAGACGACCAACGCCGGCACGACCTGGACGCCGGTCTTCGACGGCGAGGGCTCCTACTCGATCGGCTGCGTCGTCCTCGACCCGAAGGACCCGAACGTCGTCTGGGTCGGCACCGGCGAGAACAACAGCCAGCGCAGCGTCGCCTACGGCGACGGCGTCTACAAGAGCACCGACGGCGGCAAGTCGTGGCGCAACGTCGGCCTCAAGGCGTCGGAGCACATCGGCCGGATCGTCATCGACCCGCGCGACTCCGACACGGTCTACGTCGCCGCCCAGGGGCCACTCTGGAGCGCCGGCGGCGACCGCGGCCTCTACAAGACGACCGACGGCGGCAAGACCTGGACCAAGATCCTCGACGTCGACGAGAACACCGGCGTCACCGACGTCGTCCAGGACCCGCGCAACCCGGACGTCCTCCTGGCGGCGAGCTGGCAGCGCCGCCGCCACGTCTGGACGATCATCAACGGCGGCCCCGGCTCGGCGCTGCACCGCAGCACCGACGGCGGCAAGACGTGGCGCAAGGTGACGCAGGGCCTGCCGCGCGGCGACCTCGGCCGGATCGGCCTCGGCATGGCCCCGACCGACCCGGACGTCATCTACGCCATCATCGAGGCGGCCGACGGCCAGGGCGGCATCCACCGCAGCAGCGACCGCGGCGTGACGTGGGAGAAGCGCAACCCGTTCGCCGCCCAGGCGCAGTACTACTCCCACCTCGTCGTCGACCCGGCCGACAAGGACCGCATCTACGTCATGAACGTCCGGATGCAGGTCTCGACCGACGGCGGCCGGACGCTGACGCCGATGACCGAGCGCTGGAAGCACGTCGATAACCACGTCCTGTGGATCGACCCGAAAGACACCAACTACTACCTCTGCGGTTGCGACGGCGGCATCTACGAGAGCTTCGACCGCGGCGCGAACTGGCAGATGAAGCCGAACCTGCCGATCACGCAGTTCTACGACGTGACGTGCGACGAGAGCGGCCCGTTCTACCACGTCTACGGCGGGACGCAGGACAACTTCACCCTCGGCGGCCCGGCCCGCACGCGCAGCAACCACGGCATCATGAACCAGGACTGGTTCGTCGTCCAGGGCGGCGACGGCTTCCACACCAAGGTGGACCCGACCGACCCGAACGTCGTCTACGGCACGCTGCAATACGGCGTCCTGTGCCGGTACGACCGCCGCACCGGCCAGCGGGTGCAGCTCCAGCCGCAGGCCGGGGCCGGCGAGCCGCCGCTGCGGTGGAACTGGGACTCGCCGCTGATCATCTCGCCGCACAACCCGCGCCGCCTCTACTTCGCCGCGAACAAGCTCTTCCGCAGCGACGACCGCGGCGACGCCTGGAAGGCCGTCAGCCCGGACCTGACGCGGCAGCTCGACCGCAACACGCTCGCCGTCATGGGCAAGGTCTGGGGCCCGGACGCGATCTTCAAGCACGGCTCGACCAGCATCTACGGCAACTGCGTCGCCCTGGCCGAGTCGTTCAAGACGGAGGGCCTCCTCTACGTCGGCACCGACGACGGCCTCGTCCAGGTCAGCGACGACGGCGGCAAGGCGTGGCGCAAGACCGACCGCTTCCCCGGCGTGCCGGAGCGCACCTACGTCAGCAAGCTCGTCGCGTCGCAGCACGACGCGAACACGGTCTACGCCTGCTTCGACAACCACAAGAACGGCGACTTCGCTCCCTACGTGACGAAGAGCATCGACGCCGGCCGGTCGTGGACGAGCATCGCCGGCGACCTGCCGGGGCGCGGCACGGCATACTGCATCGTCGAGGACCACGTCGATCCGAACCTGCTCTTCGTCGGCACGGAGTTCGGCCTGTTCTTCACCGTGGACGGCGGCAAGAAGTGGCAGCGCTTCCGCGGCGGCCTGCCGACGATCCAGGTCAAGGACCTGTGCGTCCAGCGGAAGGTGAACGACCTCGTCGTCGGCACGTTCGGCCGGGGCATCTACATCGTCGATGACTACTCGCCGCTGCGGACGGTCAAGGGCGAGGTGGCGAAGGCGGCGACGATCTTCCCGGTGCGCGACGCGGTGCTGTTCGTGCCGTCGTCGCAGTACGGCGGGGCGGGCAAGGCGTCGCTCGGGGCGACGCTCTACACGGCGGACAACCCGGCCTACGGGGCGACGTTCACCTACCACCTGAAGGAGGGGCTGAAGACGCGCAAGGAGCTGCGCCAGGAGGCGGAGCGCGCCGCCGAGAAGAAGAACGAGCCGGTGCGGTATCCGACGGCGGACGAGCTGCGCCAGGAGGCGGAGGAGGAGGCCCCGAGCGTGTTCGCCGTCGTGAGCGACGCGGAGGGCAACGCCCTCCGCACCGTGCCCGCGGCGCGCGAGGCGGGGCTGCACCGGGTGACGTGGGACCTGCGCGACCCGGCCGCGACGCTGCCGACGGCCGGCCCGCGTCGCGGCGGCGACGACGAGGAGGACGACGACCCCCGGCCGCGTGGCAGCGGCCCGCTCGTCGCCCCGGGCAAGTACAAGGTCGCCCTGTTCCAGCGGCACCGCGGCGAGGTGAAGCCGCTCGCCGGCCCGGTCGAGTTCAACGTCGTGCTCGACACGCTCGGCAGCCCGGACCCGGGGGCGCTGGTCGAGCAGGTGGCGTTCCACCGCCAGGTGCTCAAGCTGTCGCGGGCGGTCAACGGCGCGACGACGATCGCGACGGAGTTGGGCACGCGGCTCGACGCGATCCGGCGGGCACTCGACGTGGCCCCGAAGGCAGACGAGGCGACGCGGACGCAGGTGCGCGAGCTGATCGCGCGTCACCGCGAGGTGATGCGGGCCCTGCGCGGCGACACGGTCCTGGCGTCGCGCAACGAGGCGACGCCGCCGTCGATCTCGGAGCGGGCCGGCGTGGCCGGCCGTGCGTCGGCCGGGTCGCTCGGCGCGCCGACCGGGACGCAGAAGGAGCAGTACGCGATCGCGGCGAAGGAGTTCGCCGCCGAGCTGGCGAAGTTGCGGCAGCTGGCCGAGACGGACCTGCCGGCGCTGGAGAAGAAGCTGGAAGGCTTCGGCGCGCCGTGGACGCCGGGCCGCCTGCCGACGTGGGACGGCGAGAAGTGAGCGCGTGGGGGCCGCCGGCTCCCGTTCATTGACAGCCCGGCTGTGGTTGGGTGTAATCCGGGGGATGGGGACGACACCGCTTCGTGGCGGGAGGTAACCCTGCAAGGAGACGGCCATGGTCATCACCCTCACCCCGGACCTGGAAAGCGCGTTGAAAGAACTGGCGAGGCGGCTGGGCACCGAACCGGAGGCTCTCGCGCTCGAAGTCTTGCGCGAACGGTTCCTGTCGCCCGCCCCGCCGATCCAGCCGAGTGACGAGTGGGAGCGTCGGCTGCTCGGCGCGGCGAAGGACTGCGGCGTCTCCCTTGCCGACGCGGCCCTCTCCCGCGAAGAACTCTACTGAGCCGTGGCCCACCTGCGCGATACGAACGTACTGTTTGAATCCCCCACCCCACGAAAAGAAGGGAGGCCATGTGGCTATGGGATTGGCAGCTCCAGCAACTCGGCTTCCGTCGCCTGTCCGAGCGGTACTGGCAGTGCGAACGCGGCCATGACCTGCCGGCCGCGGCGTACCTGTCGATCTTCTCCGACGTCCGCGACCGGGACGCAGACGGCGAACGGATCGAGGTCGCCGCATTCCATGTGACGTTCGGCCTCGGCGTCGATCGCGTCCACTTCTACTACCACGAGGTCGCCGACGGTCTCTGGGAACCCGGCGGCCACACGTCGTCGAACGAGATCCGCCGCCATCGGCGCGACCCGGCCGAGTTGCGGGCGCTCGCGGACGCCGTCGCCGCGGCGTTCTTGGCGGCGCTCGGGTGGGAACTGACGCCGCGGGGTTGATCCTGAAGGCCGTCCGGCTTACCATCCGGGCTGACTGCCGCTGCCGACCGTCCGGCCGTCGAGGCCCTCCGCGCCGCGGGGCAGCCCGGTCCGGTTACCCCGAGGGAGACTTCGTCCATGTACCCGTTCTGGTCGATGATCGTCAGGCCGCTCCTGCTCACCGTCGAGCCGAGGAAGCTCGTCGAGGTCGGGGCTGAGGCCGGCAAGAACACGGCCAACCTGCTCGCGTACTGCGAGGAGAAGGACGCCACCCTCCAGGCGGTCGACCCGGCCCCGAAGTTCGACGTCAAGGCGTGGGAGGCGCGCCACGCCGGCCGGCTCTCCGTCCACCGCGACCTGAGCGTCAACGTCCTGCCGAAGCTGCCGCCCTACGACTGCGTCTTCCTCGACGGCGACCACAACTGGTACACCGTCTACACCGAACTGCAGCTGATCGACCAGCGCAGCACGCAGCGGAACGAGCCGTTCCCGCTGACGTTCCTGCACGACATCGGCTGGCCGTACGCCCGCCGCGACCTGTACTACGCCCCGGAGACGATCCCGCAGCCGTACCGCCTGCCGTACCGGCGCAAGGGCATCACGCCCGGCGTGTCGGCCCTGGCCGAGAAGGGCGGCTTCAACGCCGGCCTCAACAACGCCGAGCGGGAGGGCGGGCCGCGCAACGGCGTCCTGACCGCGATCGAGGACTTCGTCCGCGAGTCGTCCCGGCCGCTCGAGCTGGTCACGATCCCCGGCTTCGCCGGACTCGGCATCCTCTTCGAGAAGCCGCTCAAGGAACGGAACGCCGCCTTCGCGCAGGTGCTCGCCGGCGTGACGCCGTCGCCGGCGCTGCGGCAGCTGATGGAGCAGGTCGAGATGAGCCGGATGCGGCTGATGGTGCGGTGAGGCCGGCTTCATTTAGCCCCGGCTTGCCCGGGGTTCCTGGCTTTGTAGGTCGGGTCGAGTCTTCGAGGCCCGACTTCCGGGGAGATCGCCGCGCCGTCGGGCTTCGGTCGGCCGGAGGCCGACCTCAACCCGACCTACCAGACGAAGACCCCCGGCTTGCCGGGGGCTATATGAAGAGGCCCCTTCACGCCGGCTCGCACTCGCGCAGGTAGCGGATGCTCTCGCGCGCGATCGTCTCCGGGTCGGGCGTGTAGTCGAACACCTCGACCGACACCCAGCCGGCGTAGCCGACCTCGGCGAGCGTCGCCAGGATCGGCTTGAAGTCCACCGACCCGAAGCCCGGCCCGCGGCGGTTGGCGTCGTTGGCGTGGAAGTGGCCCAGCCGGCCGACGTGGCGGCGGATCAGCTCCGGGATCGGCACCTCTTCCGATGACATCGCCTTGACGTCGAGGTGGAGCACGAACGCCGGCGAGGCGAGGCGGTCGAGGATCTCGACCGCCTCGTCGGCCGTCTGGATGAAGTCCGACTCGGCCGGGGCGAGCGGCTCCAGGCAGAGGCGCACCCCGGCGTCCTCGACGCCGGCCTGCGCCCGGCGGAACGTGTCCACGGCCAGCTCAACCGCCTGCTCGCGCGTGTGGCCGTCGGGGATCTTCCGCTGCGCCGGCGAGCCGAGGACGAGGACGTCGCCGCCGAGGTCGCGGCAGGCCCGGGCCAGCTCGACGAGGTAGTCCGCCGTCGCGGCCCGCACCGCCGCGTCGGGCGAAGTGAGCTGCAACCCGGTCGTTTTGGCCAGCAGCCAGTGCAGGCCGAGCAGCTCGATGCCGTACTCGGCGGCCTGGGCGCGCAGCAGGGTACGCGTGTCGGCATCGACGGCGGTGATCCGGTCGGCGAGCGTGAACGGGGCGAGCTCCAGGCCGGTGTAGCCCAGGCCGGCGATGAACCGGCAGATGCGCTCGTGGTCCCAGCCCTCGAACGTCTCGTTGCAGATGGCGTAACGCATCGGTTCGTTCCCGGTTAGCGCGGCAGGACGACCCGTTCCGGTCGGCCCTCGATGGTCAGTTCCAGCTTGCCGGCCGGCTGCTGGGCGACGGCCTGGTGGAACTCGGCCGGCGTCGCGACCGGCGTCTTGCCGACGTGGGTGATGACGTCGTCGACCTGCAACCCCGCCTCGGCGGCCGGGCTCTTCTCGGCCACGTCGCGGATGAGGACGCCGACCGGGGTCGGGTTGCGGTTCCACGGCCCGAAGTTGTTGCGCTGGCCGAGCAGGCTCGTCCAGTCGATCGTCAGGCCGGCGACCGGGCCGGGCCGGTTCGCGGCGATGCCGGGCGTCGCGACCCAGAACTTCGCCAGGGTGAGCTTCACCTTGCGCGTCGCCGTCCCCGGCCGCTGGTACTCGACCTCGACCGGCGAGCCGGCCAGGCGCGTCCCGACGAGCAGGAACAGGTCGTCCAGGTCGGCGACCGGCTGGCCGTCGATGCGGACGATCGTCTCGCCGCCGCGGAACCCGGCCGACGCGGCCGGCGAGCCGTCCGTCACGCCGGTCACCTCCGCCCCGCGGCCGACGCCGGTCCCGAGCCGGACGCCGAGGAAGCCGTACTCGACCTCGTCGCCCTTGAGCAGGACGCCGACGATGCGCCGCAGGCCGGCGTCGAACGGGATGGCGAACCCGCCCGGCACGTCGCTGCCGAGCTGGGCCGCGTGGGCCGTCGTCAAGCCGACGACCTCGCCCTGGAGGTTGAGGACCGCCCCGCCGCTCGTCGGCAGGTTGAGCTTCGACTCGACCTGGAGCAGCGTCCCGTAGTGGTGCAGCGTCTGCCGGGTGCGCTCCTGCTCGTTCGGCGGCCCGGGCAGCCGGCGGCGCAGGTTCGTCACCATGCCCCACGACGCCGTCGGCGCGTCGCGGAACCCCGGCGCGAACGGGCTGGCCAGGAGCAGGACGAGCTGGCCGCGGCGCACCGCGCCGCCGTCGCCGAGCGTGACCGGCTCCAGGCCGGCCGGCGGGTCGAGCAGCTTGAGGACGGCCAGGTCGCTGCGCGGGTCGAGGGCGTGAATATCGGCGTAGCTGCCCTTGCCGCCGGGGAGCTTGACGTAGACCTTGCGCGCCCGGGCGACGGCGTGGCCCGCCGTCAGGACGAGGCCGCCCTTGTCGAGGATCAGGCCGGTCGCGGTCGTCTCCGGGACGTGGCCCGGGGCGGCGAGGTCGAGGTCCTCGACGCGCCGCCGGCCGGCCGCGTCGTCGGCGGGGAGCTTGGCGAGCAGGTCGGCGGCGTCGTACCGGCCGAGGACGCCGGGGGCCTTCTCCGACGGGGCGGCGTAGTGCTCGCTCCGGCCGACGAAGAGGGTCGCGATGCCCTTGTCGGCCCGGCCGATCGCCTTCTGGACCTGGCGGTCGAGGGCGTCCAGATCCGGCGTCTCCTGGGCCCGGACGGCCGGGCTCGCGCACACGAACGCCAGGGTGAGCCAGCACGCCGACCGCATCGCGAGTCCTCCGACGAGATGGTTCCGTTGTACCGCATCCGCCCGGGCGCGGAAAGCGCTTTCGGCCCGAAACAGGCCGTTGCCCCCCCGCTCCGGATCGGGTAGGGTGGGCCCACAACCCGGGAGGCCCCATGCGCATTCTCCTCTGCCTGCTCGTCGCGTCCGCGGTCGGCACCGCCGCCGAGGGCGACGACGCCAAGAAAGCGATCCGCGACGTGCTCGACGCCCAGGACGCCGCCTGGAACAAGAAGGACCTGGAAGGCTTCATGGCCGGCTACTGGAAGTCGGACCAGCTGACGTTCTACTCCGGCAAGGACGTCCAGAAGGGCTGGCAGGCGACCTACGACCGCTACAAGGCCCGCTACCAGGCCCCCGGCACCGAGATGGGCCGCCTGACGTTCAGCGACCTGGAGATCGACCTGCTCCCGGGCGACCAGGCGATCGTCCGCGGCCGGTGGAAGCTCGACCGCAAGGCCGACACGGTCGAGGGGCTGTACACGCTCCTGATGCGCAAGTTCCCCGAGGGGTGGCGGATCGTCCACGACCACACGTCCGCCGGCGACCCGGTCAAGAAGTAAGGAGGCCAACGTGACGCGATCGCTCCTGCTCGTCGCCTTCGCCCTGCCGCTGGTCGCCGCCGCCCAACCGCCGGCCGAGGTGAAGAAACTCCTCGACCTGACGAACGCCGAGCGCGAGAAGAACAAGCTCCCGCCGCTCAAACTGGCCGGCCAACTCGTCGAAGCGGCCCAGACCCACACCGCCGCGATGGCCAAGGCCGGCAAACTCGACCACGACCTCGACGGCGTCACCCTCCCCGACCGGCTCAAGAAGGTCGGCTACCTCTACTCCAAGGCGGCGGAGAACATCGCCCAGGGGCCGGACGTCCCGCCCGAGGTACTCTTCAAGGGCTGGATCGAGTCGCCGCTGCACAAGGCGAACCTGCTCAGCGACGAGTACACCGAGATCGGCATCGGCTGGGACAAGACGGCGAAGGGCGACTGCTACGCGACGCAGGTCTTCGGCAAGCCGCGGAAGTAGCGGTCATTGCTCCTCGATGTGCCGGCCGAACGTCTCGCGGAATTGCGCCGTCGTGAAGTACGTGTCCCCCTCGCCGTTGGCGGTCATCTCGCCGCTGGCGAGGCTGATGGCGATCCGCTCCATCGTGTCGCGCTCCAGGCTCGGGCTCAGCAGCGAATACAGCGGGATCGCCATCGCGACGCCGAGGGCGAGCGCCCCGATGCCGACCACGACCGCCCCGGGCCGGGTCTCCGGGTTGATGAGCAGGATCAGGGCCAGGAACGCGAAGAACCCGAACGGGATGCCGAAGCCCAGGACGCGCCACAGGAAGCGCCGCTTCCAGGCGGCGATCGCGCACGGCTTGCACAGGAAGACGCCCGCCTTGTGGACGTTGCTGTACGACGTCCGGATCGTCGTCTCGCCGGTCGCGTAGTCGTGCTGGCGGTCGACGTTCTCCAGCGTGCCGACGAAGAACGTGTGGAACTTGCCCTTCGTCTCCTCGGAGCACTGGTAGCAGACGCCGTGCTTCTTCGACGAGGTCGGCTTGCCGCGGTTGCGCTCGCGGCGGTAGTCCTCGTCGTCGTCGGCCGCGGTCCGGCGGTCGTCGACCTCCTCCAGTTCCTCGACGTCCTCGTCGAGGTCGGGGAAGCGGACGACCCGGTCGCACTCGTCGCAGCGCTGCCGGGTGCCGGCGTTGCGGCGGGTGACCTTGTACTTCTCGCCGCAGGAGCAGCGGATGGTTCGCGGCATGGCGGGACTCACGGGGCGGTGATCTCGACCGGGATCTTCAGCCCGCGCGCCTCGGCGGCAAGATCCTCGACGCGGGCGACCTTCGGGTCGGAGCGGGCCTTGCCCAGGACGATGTACAGCTTCTTGAACGGCGGCTGGCCGGCGTGGAGCTTCTCGCGCACCTCCTTCAGCGTCAAGAGCGCCTCGGGCCGGGCACCCTCCTCGCGGTAGAAGCGCTTCTCCTCGACCGCCTGCGGCCCGAGGGATTTGGCCATCTCGTCGTTCATGAGCACCTCGACCCGCAGGTAGCGGTTCTCGGTCGCCCCGGCGTCCTTCTTCGTCGCCTCGTCCTTGACGATCGGCCGCTCGTCCTTCTTGCCGGGGTCGAACGGGTCGCCGGTCCCCTCGCCGAGCTTGCCGCCGCCGGAGCCGCCGAAGCCGGAGCCGCCGAGGCCGAGGACGAGCATCGCGACGGCCCACGCCCCGACGATCGCCCCGAGGATGCGCAGGAACCAGATCGCGATGCCGGGGATGACCTTGCCGCCGGTGGCGCGCACGCCGACGTTCGTGATCAGGTGGACGATGATGTAGCCGAGGGCGGCCCCGCCGAGGATCGCGAGCAGGACCTGCGGCTGCAACAGCCGGGCGTAGACGGACACCTGGAGCAGCATCGCGGCACCCCCCACCAAGCCCGGGCGTTGCAACGCCCGGGGCACGCCTCCCCCGCGTTGCCACGCGTGGGCTTACAATTTACTTCTTCTCCGGCCCGTCGCCCGGCCGGTCGAACCGGACCTGGACCTCGCGGAACCAGCGCTCGTAGCGCTCGCGCTGCTCGCCGGTCGGCCGGTCCGAGTCGCGGTCGCGCGGGAACAGGATGATGTAGAGCAGCTCCTTCTTGCTCACCGCCAGGGCCCGCCGGTCGTTCTCGATCAGGCTCTGGGCGTCGGCCTGCTCGCGCAGCTGCCGCTTCTCCGGGGCGTGGTAGTACAGCTCGCCGGTCTGGCCGTCGATCTCCAGGACGCGGATCGCGACGCGCTCCTGGAGCGTCAGCCCCTGCTTCTCGCGGACGGACTTCAGTTCGTCTTGCAGCTGGCGGATGCGCTCCCGGGCCCGGTCGTTCTCGCGCACCAGCTCCTCGCCGGTCTTCGGCAGCGGCGTGCCGGACTCGTCGTTCGGCCGGGCCAGCGGCATGACGAGGAAGACGCAGAACAGCAGCGTCAGCACGTCGATCAGCGGGATGAAGAAGCGCGTCACGCTCCTTTTCGGGGGCTCGATCATAGCCGTTCCGCCTGGGTCTGGGGCCCGGTCGCGGTCGGGAACTGCGGCGGCTCGCCCGGCTTGACCGGCGGCGGGGCGGTCGCCTCGCCGCCGAGCTTGAGGATGATCTGCCGGCCGATCGACACGATCCAGGTCGGCAGGATGTTCAGCAGGGCCATGAACAGGCCGCTCATCGTCGCCGTGATCGCCGGGGCGTACTTGCTGATGATCTCCGCCTGGGTGACGACCTCGCTGCCGCCGAACGACGCGAACGTCTGCATGATGCCGGCGACGGTGCCGATCAGGCCCAGCAGCGGGAACCACTCCGCCGACTGGCCGAGGCTGGAGAGCGACTTGTCGTAGCTCTCGTGGAAGCTGGTCGTCTCCCAGCGGAGGGCGAACCGCGCCAGGATCGTCTGGATCAGGAACAGGACGGTGCCTAGCGCGAGGATGAACCAGTCCAGGCCGGTCAGGTGGCGGAGGTAGAAGTCGCGCGCGTCGTTGGGCAGGGCGACGGCGATCAGCGCCGCGGCGAGGACCGGCAGCAGGCAGAACGCCCACGGCAGGACGGTCCGGATGAAGGCGGTACGCACGGGCGGTCCTCCTAGCGCCGGTCTTGCAAGAACTCGGGCAGGGCCTGCGGCCGGCCGTCGCGATCGACGCAGGCGAGCGTCGTCGCCCCCTCGGCGATCAGCTCGCCGTCGCGGAACACCTCGTAGCGGTGGTCGATGCGGACCATCGTCGCCCGGGCGACGGTCGTGCGGATGGTCAGCACGTCGTCGTAGCGGGCCGGCCGGCGGTACTGCACCTCGACCTTGGTCAGGACGAGGAGGTAGCCGCCGTCTTCGAGGTCTCTGTACGAGGCCCCCATGTCGCGGAGCAGTTCGGTGCGCGCCTGCTCGAAGTAGACGAGGTAGTTCGCATGGTGCAGCAGCCCCATGCGGTCCGTCTCGGCATAACGCACGCGGATAGCGATCTCGCCGGTCATGGTACCCGCTCCGTGGTGTCCGCAGGTGATTGTCGCAGACCCGGCGGGCGGAGACAAGGTGCCGCGAGCCGAGCGGCACCGCGGAGAAGAGGAGCAACCACGAAATACACGAAATACACGAAAGAAGACAAAGACAAAATCTTGCTTTGATTTCTTTCGTGTATTTCGTGGTTCACTCTCTTCGGTCTTCTCGCTCCGCCTCGGTTGGGCGGACCTCCCCGGCATCGACACGGATGTCGGCCCGGTCAGCGGAACAGCCCCGGCACGACCCGGCCGGCGACGTCGGTCAGCCGCTCGTCCCGGCCGCTGTGCAGGTAGGTGAGCTTCTCGTGGTCCAGGCCGAGGGCGTGCAGCAGGTTCGCGTGGAAGTCGTGGACCGTGAACGGGTTCTCGGCCGCGTACAGGCCGAACTCGTCCGTCGCGCCATGGGCGTGGCCGCCCTTGAAGCCGCCGCCGGCGACCCACATCGTGAACCCGTACGGGTTGTGGTCGCGCCCCTTGCCGCCCTGCGACGTCGGCAGCCGGCCGAACTCGCTCGCCCACACCACCAGCGTCCGGTCGAGCAGGCCGCGCGCCTTGAGGTCCTTCAAGAGCGCCGCGATCGGCTTATCGACGTGGCCGCACATCTTCTCGTGGTTCGGGTTGAGGTCGTCGTGGGCGTCCCACTGCGTGACGAGCGGCCCGCCGCCGGAGTAGACCTGCACGAAGCGCACGCCGCGTTCGACGAGCCGCCGCGCGAGCAGGAGCCGGGTGCCGAAGTCCTGCGTCCGGGCGTCGTCGAGGCCGTAGGCCCGCCGGGTCGCCTCCGTCTCGCGGTTGAGGTCGACGGCCTCCGGCGCGGCCTGCTGCATGCGGAAGGCCAGCTCGTAGGACGCGATGCGGGCGTTGAGTTCCGAATCCTTCGGGTCGTGGCCGACGGCGTTCATCTTCTGGAGGAGGTCGAGCGTCCGCCGCTGGCGGTCGGCATCGACGTCGGCCGGCGGCTTGAGGTGCAGGAGCGGGCTGGAGCCGCGGCGGAGGAGCGTCCCCTGGTAGACGGCCGGCAGGAAGCCGGGGCCCCAGCACGGCGCGCCGCCCTCGGGCGGCCCCTCCGGCTGCATCAGGACGCAGTACGCCGGCAGGTTGTTGCTGGCGGAGCCGAGGCCGTAGGTGACCCAGGAGCCGAGCGACGGGAAGCCCATGAGCTGCCGGCCGCTGTGGACCTCGTACATCGCCGGGGCGTGGACGGTGCTGATCGTCTTGCACGAGCGCAGGAAGCAGATGTCATCGACGCACGTCGCCAGGTGCGGCATCAGGTCGGAGACCGGCAGGCCGGACTGGCCGTGCTGGGCGAACTTGCGCGTGCTGGCGAGCAGGGGCGTGTCGCCCTTGGTGAACTGGGAGACCGGCTTGCCGAAGCTCTCCGGCAGCGGCTTGGCGTGGTTCTTGGTGAGTTCCGGCTTCGGGTCGAAGAGATCGACCTGGCTCGGGCCGCCGGTCATGAAGAGGAAGATGACGGCGTCGGCCTTCGCGTCGTGGTGCGGCTTCTTCGCCGCGAGCGGGTTGCCGGCCGGAGCCGGCCCGGCGTCGCCGTCGCGGGCCAGGAGCCAGGACAGGGCGAGCGCGCCACAGCCGCCGCCGGCCTGGAGGAGCAGATCGCGTCGGGACAGCGGCGGATGCATGGCGGCGTCTCCGGTGGGCGGGTCGGGACCATTATGCGGCGGTGCCGGCCGGGACGCAAGCCGCGACCGGCTCACCCGCCGGTGCGTTGCAAGGTCACCTCGGGGACGCTGCCGCGGATCGTTACCGATGTCGCCTTGTCCCGTTCGAGGACGAACCGGATGTGGACGCTCGGCACCCCGGCCGGGAAGAAGGCGTCGTCGCCGAGGTAGTGGATGAGCCGGCCGTTGGACTGCGACACGCTCGTCTGGAGATCGACGACCAGTCGCCCCGACATGTTGAGGCGGCAGATCAGCTTGAGGTCGGGTTGTTTGGCAACGAACTCGCCGAGGTATCTCGCCTTGTTCTCCTCCGGCAGCGGGGTCACCTTCAAGCCGACGCCCTCGTCGCCGAGGCTCTCTAGGTAGGCCGCCGTGTCGGCGGCCGGCTTGCCGCCGGCCCTGGCGTGGGCCAGGAGCGGGATGCCATGCGGCCCGAGGGTGCGGTGGATGCCCGGCTGGGCGGTCACGAACGCCTTGACGACCGCCGTGAAGCCCAGCATGGCCGCCGCGAAGATGTCCATCCGCGCGCCGTTGGCGAGCAGGAATTCGGCGATGCCGCGCTGGCCGACGTGGGACGCGGCCCCGAGCGGCGACTCCCAGTCGCCGAACCCCCAGTCCCACCAGGCGTTCACCAGCTCGGGGTAGGCCTTGACCAGCTCCTTGACGCGCGCCTCGTTGGCGTGCGACGCGCCGACGACCTCGGCGACGAGCTTCTGGTCCTGGCGCGGATAACCGGGCCACAGCGTCACGGCCTCGCCGCCGGGCGGGGACGGGTCGGCCAGGGCCGGGCTTTCCGACAGCCCGGCGAAGACGGCGGCGGCTAGGGCCCCCTGCGTGCCGACGCGCAACAGGTCGCGCCGAGTGGTTTGTGAGTCCATGGCACCTCCGTCAGCCGCGGGGCGTCGAACGATCCCGACCACCATTGGACCCCGCCGCGTGGGTTGTGACCACTGCAAAATCGCATCCCGGCTCGTGGTCCGCCAGGTCCGCCAGGTCCGCCAACGTTTCGCGCGCGCGCCGAACGCCGCCTTTCCCGGTCCGGAGCGGTCCCCACCACACCGCATCCCACCACGGCCGCGCGGGGTTGGCCCACAACAATGCCGGGAGAATCCGGCCGGCCCCGTGACGGGCGAATACTTCGTGGCCGCCAGTGGAAGTGATCCGGCGGGGCCATCGCGGGCGTCGGTCAGTTCTCCAGCCATTGGATGACCGCGTCGACGGCCGCCCCGGCGTCGGCGGGAGCGAGGACCAGCACCCGGGACGTGCCCACCGGCACGGCAACCACCCGACCCGAAACCGGCTTCACGGACGTGTTGACGAACCGGACGACCGCAGGGGCGTCCGCGACGGGGTAGACGGTAGCCCGCGGCCCGAACGACAGCAAATACGCGACCAGGAGGGTGTTCATTTCTGGCGTCTCCAAAGGGACGGGGAGCGGAGGCAGGATACTCGCCGGTGCATGAAGGCATCGTGAGATCGAGCGAATCTCACTGCGCGGGCGGATCGACGCGCCGGAACCCGAGCGCGACCAGACGAACTCGCGCCGCTTCCAGGCTCGCGGCTTGCTCGATCGCCCGGATCGCCGGCTCGCATCGATCCGCGTCGTTCTGGTCCTTGAGCAGCCGGTGCGTCTTGAATCGGCCGCAGGCGCTCCCGGCTGACGAACCACCCGCCGCCGCTGTCGCGAGCGACGGCGGACGACCACCCCGAGCCGTGGCTGTCCAGATAGCGGATCGCGACCCAGCCGCCGTCCAGAGTTGGCAGGACGATGCCGAGGTTTCCCACGGCCTCGGTGAGTTCTTCGGCCGTCGATGCGGCGGCGAGGACCGTGAAGGAGTCACGCTCCACACGCTCCTCCTTCGCCCTGGCATCGGCCATTCTCGAGTAGCGATCGTAGACGATGACCAGGACGAGGACCGCGAAGACGGCCAGGTAGGTCGCGAGCCGGCCGCGCAGTGTCATGGCTGGCGTGCCTCAAGGGTGCGTCACCTGCGAAGCCGGCCCCTTCTGGGCATCATTGGACCCCGTCGCGCGGGTTGTGCCCACCCCAAAATCCCAGCGATCCAAAATAGTGGCCGGCGTCCCTGCTGCCGGGTCGGGGTGACAGCCACGCCGCCGCATACAATGCCGGCGAGTCGCCCCGTGAGGTCTCTCCCATGCTCCTCCGCGCCGTCCCGCTCGTCCTCCTCGCCGGCCTGCTCGCGTCGCAAGAGAAGCCGCCGGCCTACCCGCCCGCCGAGGAGGTGCGGGCCGCCTTCCGCAAGCTGCTCGACCGGCCGAAGGTGCCGCTCGACGTGAAGGCCGACGGCGAGCCGCGCACCGCCGACGGCCTCGTCACCGAGGTGCTCACCTTCGCGTCCGAGAAGAAGGCCGACGGCGGCGTCGAGCGCGTCCCGGTCCTGGTCGTCAAGCCGGCCGGCCTCAAAGGCAAGGCCCCGGTCGCGATCGTCCTGCACGGCACCGGCGGCACTAAGGAGAGCTACAAGGGCTGGCTCGACGACCTCGCCCGCCGCGGCGTCATCGGCGTGGCGATCGACGCGCGCTACCACGGGGCGCGGGTGCCGGGGCGCAAGGGCTCCGAGGCGTACAACGAGGCGGTCGTCCGCGCCTGGAGGACCGAACCCGGCAAGCCGATGGAGCATCCGTTCTGGTACGACACCTGCTGGGACCTGTGGCGGCTCGTCGACTACCTCGAAACCCGGCCCGACGTCGACGCGAAGCGCGTCGCCATGATGGGCGTCAGCATGGGCGGCATCGAGACGTGGCTCGCCGCCTCGGTCGACGAGCGCGTCGCGGTCCTGGTGCCGCTCATCGGCGTGCAGTCGATGCGCTGGAGCCTCGACAACGACCGCTGGCAGGCGCGGGCGAACACGATCAAGGCCGCCCACGAAGCGGCGGCGAAGGACCTCGGCGAGGACAAGGTCAACGCGAAGGTTTGCAAGGCGCTCTGAGGCAAGATCCTGCCCGGCATCCTCGACCAGTTCGACTGCCCGAGCATGGTCCGCCTGGCGGCCGGTCGGCCGATGCTGATCCTGAACGGCGAGCGGGACGCGAATTGTCCGCTGGAGGGGGCGAAGCTCGCCTTCGCCGAGGCGGAGAAGGCGTACCGGGCCGCCGGGGCGAGCGACAAGCTCGCGATCCGCGTCGCCGAGGGCGTCGGCCACCAAGTGACGGAGGAGCACCGCCAGGCGGCGCTGGACTGGTGCGTCCGCTGGCTGAAACCGTGAGGGGCCCATGGACCTGCTCGACAGCATCACCGTCTACCGACGCGGCCGGGAGCCGGGCCGGATCGAGCTGTACCAGGGCGACCTGACCGACCTCGCCCCGCGCGAGGCGTGCGACGCCCTCGTCGCGGCCGCGTTCCCCAACAGCTACGTGCCGACGCCCGGCACCCTGATCGAGTCGCTCCTGGACCGGGGCCTGTCGGTCGATCGTCTCGCCGGCCGGAAGGAGGTCGATCTGCGCGACGTCTTCTCGATCTGGCTGTCGCGCGAGATCGAGCACCCGCCGGCCGAGCCGGGGGTGCGCTACCGCCGCCTCGTCTGTTTCGAGCCGCACTGGAAGGACTACTGGCGGCGGCCGCCCGACGTCGTCGAGGAGCTGTACCAGGGCCTGTCGCCGTTCCTCGGCGGGTCGCTCGCCCTGCAGACGATCGCCATGCCGATGCTCGGGGCCGGCCAGATCGGCTGCACGGTCGAGGAGATGCTCCCCGCCCTGGTCGAGACGCCGATCCGCTGGATGAACGCCGGCTTCCCGCTGCGCTGCATCCGCCTGTGCGCCTACCGGCGCGACGACGTCCAGGACGCGCGCAAGGTCTTCGCGGCGATCAAGGCGCGCTACCACCGCTTCGACCTGTTCGTCAGCTACTGCCACGACGACCGCGTCGCGGTCGAGGCGTTCCTGGCCGTGCTCGGCGGGGGCGAGCCAGCCCCGACGTTCTTCCGCGACCAGAGCCATCTGGCGGTCGGCGACCGGCACTGGGAGGAGATCGGCCAGTCGATCCGGGCGGCGGCGTTCTTCGTGCCGTTCCTGTCGCCGTCGTACCTGCGCTCGCCGGCGTGCATGAACGAGTTCTCGCAGGCGTGGATGGCCCAGGAGCTGACGCAGCGGCCGTACTTCTTCCCGGTGCTGCTGCGGGCCGCGCCGCTGACGCCGTGGATGACGCAGGTCAACTACAGCGACTGCACCGGCGGCGGCGACGCCGTGCCGAACGCCGCCCGGTCGCTGCTGCGCCAGCTCGCCGGCATGGCGTGACCTGCCAGCCTGCAGTGAACAGTGCTTCACTGAGGAGAAGTCCCAGTCCGGGAGTCCGGTCGTCAGTCACCTTCCGGAGCGTCAACGGCCAAGCTCTCCAAGAACTTAGTCAACCGCTTGACTTCCGCCACGTTGAGGTCGCGCGGCAGAATGAGACGCACGATCATGTCGCTTCGCAGGGGGTAAGGGTAGGCGACGAGTTTCACGGACTGCCCCTGCTCGGAAAAAGACCCTTGTTGGTCATCTTCCGAAGGGCGCTTGGTCCCCCAGTTCTGTTCTGACTTTTCTGAGCGTTCCTGCGACAGAGGCCTCCAACTACTCGGGGCCTCGTGGTAGGACAAGAAGGAGTCGACCGCCCTCTTAAACCGCCCCTTGTAGGTTTCCAGAGTCTGCGGGTTGAGGTGCTGTTTTCGCAGGTTCTCAAAGCGATTGAGAGCCGCGTCCAGGTCCAGTTCTCGGACATCCAGCGACTCCCAGTCTTCGAGGACACCGAGAACTGTAGAGCAAGCTGCACGCAGGGCGTTCGCAGTGTTTGGGTTCATCAGCCCCTTCTCGGCTGCCCAAGCCCAGTGATCCACGAGATTCCTGCCGGATGTTTCCATGCGTCCCTCTCGGTTTTGAGCCTACCGCCGCCGTCCTCGTTAGCATGATACGAAAGATCCTGGACAATGCCAAGATAAATCCCAGCTACTTCAAGATCATCCTAGGGATTGATCTTGTACGGCAGCAGTCATGCTGCCTTTTTCTGCTGACGACTTTTCGACGGGCTCGCCAGACGGCTTCGGCAGCCGGGAATTACGAGCAAGTTGGTGGGTCCTTGTTGAGCGTCGATGAGGCGTTGACGGAGGCCGTTCCCGGTGGCCAATGCCGTCTCCGAGTCGGTGTTGCTGAACCTCGGTTCGAGGGCCGCCACGTGAGTTCGGTCGCGGCTTCGGAACTGGTCCTTCCCAGGTTGCGGCAGGTGCTCGCGGAAGTGAAGGAGGAATTCGCCCCGGCTGGAGTGCGGCGGACACGCTGATTCGTGCCGGCAGGGGTTCCGCTATCCCGTCGTGCGGTTGCTCTCCTCCGGGGTCGCGCCAAGCTGTGACAGAAACATCCCGCACGACGCCGCCACGTCGAAGCCGACGCGCGGGATGACCTTCACCCGGGCGAACGGCAGCCGGGCCCGGTAGATGGCCGCGTTGCGTTCGATCACCGCTTCCGACGGCTCGACGCCACGGCGTGCGTCGGCCGGGTTGTAGCGCACGATGTTGACGTGGACCATGAGCCGGCGTTCCTCGACCGCGTCGCAGATCGCGTGGACGTCGGCCTCGGCGTCGTTCTCGCCGGCGATGTAGGCGTGGTGCAGCTTGCAGATCTTGTACGTCGCCCGCTGCCAGGCCGCCAGTCGGTCGAGGGCCTCCTCGGCCGGCAAGGCCTTCGGTAGCCAGCGGCGGCGGAACGCTTCGCCCATGCCGTAGATCGAGTAGTAGATCTCCGGGTGGTGGACGACGAAGACGTCCTCCAGGGCCCGGTCGCCGAGTTCCTTCGGAAAGATGGTCGAGACGAGGTAGCGCGGCCGGAGGCCGAGGGCGACGGCCCGGCCGGCCAGGTCGCCGAGCAGGGCGTCGGCGTGGTCGAGCAGGACCGGGCTGGCGAGCGGCTCGCCGCGGGCCATGAAGTTGAAGTGGACCGACCGGGCCGGCGGGCATTCGCGGCGGTAGTGGTCGAGGACCGTGTCGGCCTGGTCGAGCAGCTCGGCGTGGGTGACGTTCCGCAGGCGCGTCTGGCCGGTGGCGGTCAGGTGACACATCCGGCAGCCCTGGCCGCAGCCGGTCTGCGACGACAGGTAGACGACGACGTAGTCCGCCGCCCGGCGGACGTAGCGCGCCTCGATCCGGCCGACGTCGGCCGGGCGGTCCCAGTTGACCGAGGCGTCCTCGGCGCTGGCGTGGGCCGTGAACATGGCCGGTCCTCCTCGCTCAAGCCATTTTCGCAGCCGGGGCGGACGATTCAAGCGCGGATGGCGACCCGGACGTCGGCCGGGTACACTACCGCCATGAACGCGATCCGCCACCGCCTGCTCGAGGCCGTCCTGCTGCGCCTGGCCCGGCTCGACGACCCGGCCGCGTTCGTCCTCCGCGGCGGCATGCTCCTGCGCCTGTGGTTCCGGCCGCTGCCGCGCCCGGCCGGCGACCTCGACCTCGTCGCGACGTTCCCGTTCGACATCGACCAGGCCCGCCGCCGGCTCGCCCCGCTCCTGGCCGACCGCGGCGTCGAGGACGGCGTCACCCTCGACCCGGAGCGCTTCCGCGTCGATGGCATCTGGCTGCAGACCGACTTCCCCGGCGTCCGCCTTTTCGGCACCGGCACCGCCGACGGCGTCGAGGACGAGTTCAGCGTCGATGTGACGTTCGGCGAACCGCTCGTGCCGGCCCCGGAGCCGGGCGACTACCCGATGGCGACCTCGCCGCTGACCGCCCGGCTGAGGATGTGCCGACCCGAGACGATCGTCGGCCGGAAGCTGCACGCCCTGAACCACATGGGCTCCCTGCACTGGCGGCCGAAGGACCTCAACGACCTGCGGCTGCTCCTGGGCCGACTCCCGCTCGACGCCGACGCCCTGCCGGCCGCCGTCGCGGCGTCGTTCGCCAGCCGGGGCGACGACCCGGCCGACGCCCGGCTCGTCCTGCGCCGGGAGTGGTGGGCACTCAAACGGTCGGCCGCCCGGTGGCGCGATTTCGTCCGCGACGCGCGCGGCCAGGACGTGCCACGCGACCTGGCCGGCGTCGTCGCCGAGGTGGCCGACCGGCTGCACCCGATCCTGGAGCGCCTCCCATGAGCGACGACAAGGCGGCCGGCTTCCTCGACGACATCGTCGCGAACGTCGACGACGACGCGCCGCGGCTCATCTTCGCCGATTGGCTCACCGACCACGGCGACCCGGAGCGCGGCGAGTTCATCCGCGTCCAGTGCGAGCGGGCGACGCTGCCGGAGTGGGACCGCCGCCGGCTCCCCCTCCTGCTGCGCGAGCGGGCCTTGCTCCGGGAGCACGGCCCGCGCTGGCGGGCGGGCCTACCGCGGACGAAGGCCGTCGAGTGGGGCGAGTTCCGCCGCGGCTTCGTCGCGACGGCGTTGTTCCGGAAGTTCTCGACCTTCCTCCAGCGGGCGGCGAAGTGCTGGGCGGCCACGCCGCTGGAGGCGGTCACCGTCGCCTGGCCGCGCCAGGACGACCCGACCGACGCGCTCGAGCCGATCGCCGGCCTGCGCGAGCTGACGATCAACGGCACGCTCGTCGATCCGCGCGACATCCGCCGGCTTGCCGACTCGCCGCTGCTCCGGTCGCTGCGGGCGCTGAACATCCCCGACGGCGAGATCGGCCCGGACGGCTTCGACCGGATCGTGAAGTCGCCGCACCTGGAGAACCTGCGGGCGCTCCGCGTGCCGCGCAACTCGATCGGCAACGGCGGCATCGACTCGCTCGTCGCCGCGCGCCGGCTGACGTCCCTGGAGGAACTCGACCTGTCCGAGGCGGGCAGCTACGGCCGGTACGGCGAGGATCCGATCATCGGCGCGGACGGCATGGAAGCCCTGGCCGCCTGGCCCGGGCTGAGCCGGCTCCGGTCGCTCACCCTGTCCGGCAACGAGATCGGCCGGGCCGGCCTGGAGGCGCTGCTCGGTTCGCCAGGGTGCGTCAACCTGAAGACGCTCGTCCTGCGCGCGAACGGCCTGCGCGGCCGGGACATGCAAGCGCTTGAAGCGGCCCAGGACGGCCCGCGGCTCGACGTCCTCGACCTGGGCGAGAACCTCCTGCGCGACTCCGGCCTGCGCTGCGTCGCCGACGCGGCCTGCCTCGCCGAGTTGAAGACGCTCCACCTCGACCGCTGCGAGGTCACGTTCGCCGCCGCGACGGCTTCCGACCTGGCCGAGGCGGCGTTCTACCCGACCCTTCGCAAGCTCGACCTGAGCAGCAACGAACTCGGCACGCTCGCCTTGTACACACTCCTGGAGAAGGGGCCGGCCGAGCTACATACCATCCGTCTGAGCGACGCGGGCCTCGACGCCGAGGCGGTCGCCCAGCTCGCGAACTCGGCCGGGTCGGACTCGCTGCTCGCGCTCGACCTGTCTTCTAACGAATTGGGCGAGGACGCCGCCGAGGCCCTCGCCGACGCGGCGCACTTGCGCAGCCTGCTCGTCCTGTGCTTGTTCGACAACGACCTCGCCCCGGCGGCCGTCGAGAAGCTGGCGGCGTCTCCGCTGGGCAGGCGGCTCGCCCGGCTCGAGATGGGCCTGGACATCGACGAAACGGAGGGCCTGCCGTGGTGACGGACTACGCCGGCCGGGTCGCGTTCGGCGTCGGCACCGGCCGGTGCGGGACGACGTTCCTCACCGAGGTCGCCGGCCGGGAGCCGGACGTCGCCGCGTCGCACGAGCGGCTCCGCCTCGCGGCGACGTTCCACATGTTCTGCAAGTGGCACCACATCGCCATCGACCCGGAGGGGTTCCTCCTCGACCGCGAGGAGGCCGTCCGCCGCGACCTGGCCGAGAAGGGCTTCTCGTTCGAGTGCAGCGCCCTCATCTCGCACTCGCTGGAGGAATTGTTCGCGCGCTTCCGGGCGAAGTTCCTGCTCCTGGTGCGGGCCCCGGACGAGACGGTCGCGTCGTTCGCGGTGCGCGGCTGGTTCCTCAAGCCGATCGCGCGCGGCGACGCGACGTTGCCGCCGAGCTACCGCGAGGGGGAGGAGCCGCGTCACTTCTTCGGCCGGAACATCCCGCACGGCGTCGCGTTCGAGCGCTGGCTCGGCCTGTCGCAGATCGGCAAGCTCGCCTGGTTCTGGCAGGCCCGCAACCGGGCGATCCTGGAGCAGTTCGCCCGCCTGCCGGCGGCCCACTGCCGGATCGTGCGGCTGGAGGATCTCGACCACGCCCACTACCAGGACGTGGCGGCGTTCCTCGGCTGGCGGTCGCGGGTCGATGCCGCGACGTTCGCCGAGTTGGCGAAGTCACGGCCGAACGCCGGCCCGAACGCGCCGCGGACGTGCGACGCCTGGACGCCGGCCGAGGCGGCCGAGTTCGAGGCGGAGGTCGGCTCTCTCGCCGAGGCGCTCGGCTACGAGCACCGCGTGAGCCGGCTCGTCGCCCGGCCGGCGTCGCGGGCGGAGGCCCCGCTCCCGGCCCTGGCCGACGTGTTGACGCGGGCGTTCGGTTGACCCGTTCGGAGGGACGGCGATGGGACTGTGGGACTGGCTGTTCGGCCGGCGTATCGCGCCGGCTTCGCCAAGCACCCCGGCCGAGCAGGCGGCGCTCGCCGCCGACCCTGTCGAACTCGTCCGCCTCGTTCGGCCGCGCCTCGGGGCGGCGGTCCGCCAGATCGCCTGCGGCTGGGTGTTACAGGAACTCGCCGACCTGCTCGACTACCGGAGCCTCGACTGGGTCGACGCCCTGGACCGCGGCGAGGCGGACGAGTCGGACACCCTCGCCGCGGCGGCCCGGGACGCGGCGGACGAGACGAGCCGCCACGCCGAGGCGGAGTTCATGCACGCCCTCGGGGACGAGGCGGCGCGCAACATCGCCCGGCGGGAAGCCGCCCAGGCGGCGCGGCTGGTCGATCGAGACGAAGACGACGCGATCGACCGGCTAGCGGCGACGATCCGCGCCGCGCTCGACGCCCACGGCGAGGCGGTCTGGGACCACGGCGGCGTGCTCCAGGAGCACGCCGCCTCGGAGGCCGAGGTGGCCCGGATCGAGGCCGAGTTCGTCGCGAAGGTCGCCCGGTTCAAGCGAGCCGCGATCGACGCCCGGCTGTGCGCCGTCGTCCGCGACGTGGCCGGCGAGCCGGACCGGCCGCCGACGTTCGACCCGGCGTGGCGGACCGCGGCCGTGCTCGACCTGGCCCGGGAGATGATCGACCGGCGAGAATTCGCCCGCATGTCCAAGTTGGCCGACGCGCTGCGGTCGGCCGGATGTACCGACGGGGCCGTCCTGTCCCATTGCCGCGGCCCCGGCCCGCACGTCCGCGGCTGCTGGGTGCTCCGGCTCGTCGTGGCTCGGCCGTAAGTGTCCCAACGCGAGGTGTTCGCCATGCGCCAGGTTCTGATCCTCTGTCTCGTCCTCCCGTTGGCGGCCGTCGGCCAGGACGCCAAACCCGCCGACGTGATCGTCGGCAAGTGGGAGGCCCTCGCCGACAAGGACCGCGTCGCGCTGGATTTCGCGAAGGACGGCAAGCTCCACCTGACCGGCAATCCGAAGGGCCTGGCGTTCGCGTTCCAGTTCGCCGGGGTGCTCGACAGCTTCAACGTCCAGCCGGCGTCCGTCCCGCTGACGTACAAGCTGCCCGAGGCCGGCAAGCTCGAGGTCGAGGCCGACCTGGCCAAGGTGCTCCAGGGGCTCGGCGGCGATCCGAAGATGGGCAAGGTGCGCGAGACCGCCACGGTGACGGTCCGCGCCAAGGAGTTCACCCTCGCCAACAAGGCCGGCAAGAGTTTGACCTTCCGACGGGTCGAGTAGGGTGGGCCGACTCGCAGAGGCTTACCGAACCCTGTCACTGTCTCGGTAGGCCCTTTCGTCGGCCCACCCTACTCGCCCCGGACGACGACGCGCCCGACCGCCTTCTGGTCGATCGTCAGCCGGAGGAAGACCTCCCGCTCCGGCTTGACGTCCGCCGGCTTGAGCGGCACGCCGTTGATCTCGGTCACGAACGCGGTGTCCTTCGTCAGCTTGAAGTCCCTGTCTTCGCCGCCGACGCCGCCCTTGCCGCCGATCGTCAGCGTGATCAGGCCCTTCTCGGGGTCGATCACCTTGACGATGCCGCGGTAACTCGGCCCCTCGGCGTGGATCTCCAGCACCGCCGACCGGTCGGCCGACAGCCGGACTCGGGCGACCGTGCCGTCGATCAGGTCGGCGAGCTTGCCCTCCCGCGTCCCCTCAATCACGATGCGAGTGTCGCGCCCCAGGGTGTAGCCGCGCTCCCCTTCCTTGTCGCGCAGCGTGACGGTGTCGTTCGCCGCCCCGACGACGGCTCCCTGGACCGTGGGGCCGTTCACCCGGATCTCGCGCACGACCTTGCCGTCGGTCGAGAGCGTCAGCTGGACGCTCGCCCCGGCCGGCACGTCGGCCAGCTTCCGCGCCTCGGCCTTGCCATCCAGGTAGACGGCGACGTCCTTCGCGACGGAATACACCTTCTCGTCCTGGGCCTTGTCGCTCAGCGTGATCGTGTTCTTCGCGGCGTCCACGCCCTTGACGTTGCCCTGGACGTTCGCCCCGTCGGCCCGGAGGCTGACGACGGTCTTGCCGTCCAGCGACAGCCGGGCGGAGACGCGCGCCCCGATCGGCAACGCGGCCAGGGCGACCGCCTCGCCCTTCGCCTTGCCGTCGCCGAGCATGATCGTCGCGGTCTTCGCGACGGTCAGCGTCGTCTCGGTGTCGGCCTGGCCCTTGACGGCGTTCGTCAGGGTGATCGTCCCCTTGGCGGCATCGACCGCCTTGAGGGTGCCGCTCACGCTCGAGCCGGACGCCCGGATGCTGCCGACGACCTTCCGGTCGGCGGACAGCTTCAGGCTGACGATCGCCCCGGCCGGCAGGTCGGCGAGGCGCACCGCCTCGGCGGGCTGGGTCTTGTCGCCCTTGCCGTCCTCGACGAGGACGCGCACGGTCTTGGCGAGGGCGAACGTCTGCTCCGCGCCCGGCTCGCCCTTCGCCGCGGTGATCGTCGCGACGAGGCGGAGGTTGGCGGCGTCGAGCGATTTCAGGACGCCCTGCACGGTCGGCCCCTCTGCGAGGACGCGTGTCACCTTGCGGTCGGCGTCGAGGCGGAGGGTGACGGTCAGGCCTTCGGTCAGGTCGCCGAGGTTGCCGTCGCGGAAGGCGAGCTTGTCGCCGGAGCCGTCGTCGAGCAGGACGCCGGCGTCGCCGGTCAGGGTGAACGTCTCCTCGCCGGTCCCCTTGCCGACCTGGACGCGGAGGGTGCCCTTGGCCGCGTCGATGCCCTTCAGCGACCCGGTCACTTCCGTCGCGGCCTTCTTGTCGGGGTCCTTGACGGGCGGGGCGGCCGGCTTGTCGGCCAGGGCGTACCCGGCCAGCCAGCCGGCCCCCGAGCCGAGCAGGCCGACCAGGACCAGCACCGCCGCGGCGAGGTGGATCTTGCTCCAGGACATGGCGTGTAGCACTCCTTCCGTCAGGAGGGCGACCGCCGGGGAAATCGTGCCGGCGGCGGCCTCGATTGTGGATGCGATCAGTGTCGTGGGGAGGCAGACCGGCCCGAGGGCGGTCGCGTCGCCGCCGACGCCGCGGCGGGCGAGCATCTTCGCGAGCATGCGCCGGCCGCGGGCCAGGTTCGCCGCCACGGTGCCCTCGGGGACGCCGAGTCGGCGGGCCGCCTCCTTGCGCGGCTGGCCCTCCAGGTCGCACAGGATGACGGCGACGCGGTACTTCTCCGGCAGCCGGCTGACCGCGTCGTCGAGGGCGCGGCGCAGGTCGGACTGCGGGTCCGGAGGCGGGGCGGCGACGTCGGGCGGCTCGGCCGTCGGCCGTTCGCGGGCCTGGCGTTTCGCGGTCGTCGCCCGGGCCTTGAGGGCCGTCTGGCGGGCGACGCCGTAGAGCCAGTTCGCGAGCCGGTCCGGCGACGCGAGCGAGTCGGCCTTCTTGACCAGGACGAGCCACGTCGCCTGGAAGGCGTCCTCGGCGTCGTGCCAGTCGGCGAGGACGCGCCGGCAGACGCCCCAGACCATGGGGCCGTGGCGGCGGACGAGCACCTCCAGGGCCGCGTCGTCGCGGCGACGGAGGTAGTCGTCGAGGAGCTGGCGGTCGGTCGGCCCCGGGCCGTCGCACGGCAGGACGGCCCCGCGGAGGTGCCGGACGACCTCGCCCAGTCGGCTGGTCAACATGTCGTTCCCCACGGTCGGACGAAGTCGCCCTACCGTAGTACTACCAGCGCCGGGGAGGGGTGATGCACTTTTTCTTTCGTAGGTCAGGCTTTCCAGCCTGACTCTTCGACGCCGATGCGTCAGGCTGGAAAGCCTGACCTACGACGCGCTCAGGCCGGGTAGAGCTCCGCCAGGGCGGCGAGGCGGGCCGCCTCGGCCATGAAGTGCGGGTTGCGCACCAGGCGGTGCGGCCGGTCCCACCGCGACCCGGGCCGGGTGACGACCGACAGGCAGTCGATCAGGTGCGGGCCGCGCCAGTTGATGACCTCCTGACTGACGCACGCCAGGCCGGCCGTCGTCGCCAGGGTGGCGAACTTCGCCGCCGTCAGGCTCAGCGCCCGCGAATGCGTCGGCGTCGTCAGCCGGAACAGCTTCCACAGGGTCCGCAGCGGCCGGAAGCCGCGGCCGGGCCGTAGCTGCGGGTACTCGCCCAGGTTCGAGTGATGGACGAAGCCGACGCCGTCCGGCGTCAGCTTGGCCGGCAGCTGGGCCAGGTAGCTGGCGATCGCGTCCGCTTCGGCGTGGACGAGCGAATCGAAGCTGAAGGCGAAATCGACCGCGCCGTCCGGCACGGCGGCGAGCGACTTGCCGTCGTTGACGTGGTAGTCGAGATGCGTCTCGGCCGCGAAGCGCCGCCGGCACGCGGCGATGCAGCGCTCCGACAGATCGACGACGATCAGCCGGGTGCAGAGCCCCTTGAGGAAGGCGGTCCACCGACCGAAGCCCGGGGCGATCTCCAGGATGGTGCCCGCCGGAACAAACGGGTGGATGCGCGGCCAGATCGCGCCGTGCCACTGCATCGCGGTCGTGCCCCACGGGGCGGACCACTCGTCGCCGGCGGCGCTCCAGTCGTAGTCGCCGTCCCAGGTGCCGGTGTTCCATTCGGCCGTCGGCATGGCGCGGTCCCTCCCTCGGTCGCCGCGAGATAGTCCGCCGGGGCGGCGGTGTCAAGGCGAGGGCGGGGACTGTCGGCAGCGGCACCGGCTGACAGTCCGGTTCGGGAGTAGACGACGGCAACCGGCTCGCCCGGGTCGCGGGAGCCCACGAGGTCCTCGGCCGGGATGCCGTCCTCCAGGGTGACGTGGCCGAGGAGGACGCCCGTGGGGAGCGGCGTCGGGGCGGTCGCCAGGAGGGTGAGGAACGGCTCCTGGGTGAGCAGCCGCCGCTGGAGCGGCGTGTCGGTCTTGCTGGCGTGGATGTAGAGCCGGCCGCGGTGGGCCGTCTTCCACGAGCGGGTCTCGTAGCGCTTGTGGCCCGCGAGGAGAAGGCGGGCCCAGGGCTGTTTCAGGCTCACGGCGTAGAGCATGGCGCGTCCCCCGGAGAGAGGGACGCCATCGTAGCAGAAGCGGTCGGGGCGGCGGAGGCGAGCCGGAGGGATGGCGGAGCGGGCCCCTCGGGGAGGGGGGACGCGGGGTCGATCCTTCCATCGGCCGGGCGGGGCAACGCCTTGAGCGGCGAGAGGAAGCTGGACGACCCCGCTCACCTGCCCGGCGGCGCGGGGAGCTACGACTCTGGAAAAGCCTCATGCCCCGCCGGTCCGGTTCAGCGCTACTCGAAAACCCTGTGGATGTTGCCCGCGTCGAGGGCCTCGAGCATCTCGTAGTCCCACAGCCGGATCTGGTTTTCCGAGGGCCACACGATCGCCAGTGGCTCGGCAACGACGAGCAGTGCCGACATCATCGCGCCGACGTACAAGTGGCCGTCTTCGGCCTCGTGTGCGTTCATCAACGTGACCGCGATCCAGGCCTGATGGTCCCTGACGGCCTTCTTGAGCTCCCGCCCGCGCACGGCGCGAGAAAGAACGTCCGGGTCGCCGTTGACGAAGGGGCGACACTGCGCCGTGAAATACGGGAGAGGTATGAACTTCAGTTGCAACAGTCGCCCCGTGGCACGGACGAAGAAGATCGGGAACTCACCGGTCACGAAGTCGTCGCCGTCTGGCCGTGCGGCCGGGAGGCAGCGCGCTAGTCCGTGCTCGACGGCACCCCGAACGAATTCCGCCGTCACGTTCATGGGTTCCGAGAGGAACGCGACGAGTTCAGGAATTGGAGTGCCCGAGGGGTGTGCTTGTGGGGGTTGTTCAGCCATCGCACACTCGCTTCTCCCGCCGAACGACTGCGTTCACTTGCGGGCCGGCTGCAAGGAATGTGATGTCTCGAAAAACCGTCATGCCGGCCCGTCAAGTGCAACGCCTTGTTCGGCCTATCTCCGCGCGAGCAACTCGACGACCGAATCCCACCCGAGCGCTTCCGCAAGTTGCAACGGCGTCATTCCCTGTTCGGTCACCGCACTCGGATCGGCCCCTCCTTCAAGCAGAACCTTGACGGTCGCTACGCTACCTGCTGACGCATCCTGGTGTAGCAGGGTCCACCCGTTGTGGCCCTTTGCGGAAACAAGCAACGGTGTTTTCGCCAGTTGATCCTTCAACGACGACGCGGCAGCTTCACTCAGGGCTTGGTGCTCCTGTTCGGACACCATGCGAACCTTTAGCGGATCGCCAAAGTTCAGACCCCAGGCAGCATCGTGTTCGAGCCGCTCCTGCTTGCTCATTCGGGAACGCAGGAGGTTGACTGTGAACGCCCCATACGCTTCCCCGCTGATGACGTACATCCAGTCACTGATCTCGCCGACTCGGAAGCGTGCGGCGTCGCCTTCCTTGACCGTCTTGAGCCAGTTCGGTGCGTTCCCCAGCACGCCCGACACGAACCGGCCGTCGAAATCGACGTCCGACAACCACATATGTTCCACGTCGGGGGTGCCGTCGGTGCCCGCTCGCCGCTCGCCATCGGAAAAGGGCGCTTTGACGCAGGCCAAGTCCAGGGCGGGAACGATCCGCCGCCGGTCCCAGGCGACCTCGCGCCAGAAGAAGCGGAACGTAGACCGTGCTTGCTCATACGCCCGCTGCATTTGGGGGTCGCTGTTGTCGAACATGAATACGGGGGACGACTGGGATTCACTCATCTCACGATCCCCTCGCATCTGCCGCCGAACGGGTGAGTATGCAACCGGCCCGGCGCGCTATGCGCCGCGCCGGCGCGCTATCACCCGCGCCGGCAGCATATTACCCAGCGCCGGCGCGCTATGCAAGCGCCGGCGCGCTATTGCGTCCCCGACGTCCTGCTGATCGTTGTCCGCCCGGTCATCGTCCCTGCGGCACGGCGATCAGCGGGATCGGCAACGGGGCCCACTCCGCCTCGGACGGGCTCGCCGTCGTCGGCCGCAGCTTCCACGCCTGGACGCAGCTGCCGCCGAGCATCGTCACCTTGCGGCCCTTCTCCGTCGTGCAGCACACCGCGGCGACCAGCTCGTCGGTCGTCGCGTGGAAGATGCCGCCGCCCGAGTCGCCGGACGACACGTTCAGCTCCATCGGCAGCTGGCCCCAGCTCGTCTCCGGGCCGACGACCTGGCCGTCCTCGCGGTTGCCGGGGCGGTCCACGCCGAAGCCCCGGTGCCAGACCGGCGTCCCGGCCGGCGGCACGGCCTTCGCCAGCACGGCGGACGGCAGGTCGGCCGGGCCCTCCTCGGTCCGGAGCCAGGCCAGGTCGGTGTTCGGGTCGCGGGCCGTCACCACGACGGCGAACGCCCGGCCGTCCGTGAGCGTGAACGTGCCGCGCGACCCGGGCGGGCCGGTGCAGTGGGCCGCGGTCAGGACGTCCCACCGGCCGTCCGGGCGGCGCGGGTGGACGACCGTCGCCGTGCAGCCGGCGTACTTGCCCTGGGCGTCCGGGCCGGTCTTCAGCCGGCCGATCGCCTCGGCCGGGTTCGCCTTCCCCGGCGGGTTCGGCGGCGGCGGCGCGGCCGGGCCGGCCGCGATCTCGACGTCGAGGAACGCCTCGGCGGCGTCGACGCCGGCCGGGGTGGTGATGACGATCAGCTCGACCTGGTACCGGCCGGGCGGGGCGGCGAACTCCAGCAGGCCGCGCGGCGTCGTCGCCCGCTGCACGTCGCGGGACGGGTGGACGCGCCACAGCAGGGCGGCCTTCGCGTCGGCGCCCTCGGCCCGGAGGCGGACGAGGGAATGCGGCGCGTACCTCGTCGCGCCGGAGATCGTGACGGCGGGCGGCGCGGGGGCCGGCGGGACGGGCGGCTCGGCGGTCGTCAGGCTGCCGGCGGCGAGCAGGGCCAGGGACAGGGCGGCGAGGTGTCGCATGGTCGTCCTTTCAGGGGAGGGTGGAGACGAGGAGCCAGACGTCCACGCTGCCGGCGGTGGAGTCGTCCAGGTCGAGGCCGCCGTCCGTCTCGGCGTACAGCTCGATGACCTCGCCGGCGGCGAACGATCGCAGGACCGGGAGCTGGGTCGAGCCGGTCGTCTGGGCGAAGGCGGTGTTGCCGACGGCCTGCTTCGCGTCGAAGGCGTTGACGTACCGGCCCGGGTCGCCGCTGACGCCGACCGACAGCTCGTAGGTCGCGAAGGCCATGCCGGGGATCGAGAACGCCGCCGTGTGCTTGATGACGACGGCGTGCAGAACCTCCCGCGCGCCGAGGGTGTACAGGGCGATCGACTCGGAGTTGCCGGCGGCGGTGAAGTCGGCGTGCGACTTCGTCACCTTCACCCAGCGCGGGTACTCGCCGCCGACCGACGCGGACGGCTGGTCGTACCAGCCCTTCACGCCGGAGCCGTCCGTGCCGTAGAGCTTCGCGTTGCCCGGCGACGCGCTGTCGCCGGAGAGCTTGACGCCGCTCGCGTCGGCGGTGACGCTCATCTGCGTTTGCAGGTCGAGGCGGATCACGCCGGCCGACGGCTCGGTCAGCTTCAGGCCGTCGGCCTGATCGACCTCGATCACGTTGACGGTGGCGTAGGACGGCGAGCCGTCCACCTCGCGGAGGGTGAGTGCCATGTTCGGGTCTCGCAAGGCCCATCGCTGGAGGTAGACGCGGCGGAACTCCCGGCCGCCGGCGCGGACGCGCTCGACGAAGACGACGCGGTACTCCTGGCCGTCGCCCGGCGTCGCCGTGTGCGGGACGAAGACGCGCTGGGCCGGGGCGGCGGGGTAGGTGTCGCGCAGATCGACGTCCAGGGCCACGTCGAGGACGTGGTCCCAGAGGAACGTCCGATCGCCGGCGTTGGAAACCTGGCCGCCGCGAAAGTTCGCCGCGAGGTGGCCGGGCGCGGCGGCGGTGTCCGGGGCGGTCGGCGGGGCGTTCGCGCCGAGGTAGACGTCGAGGGTGGTGTTGGCGGGTCTCATAGCTCGCTCGTCGGCCAGGTCGGAGCCCGGCGGTCGAGATAGACGCGCTTGAAGGCGTCCGGCTTGCCGCGATGGACCAGCTCGACGAAGACGACGTCGAAGCCGGTGCCGGCCTTGTCCGGGACGTAGACGCGGTGGTTGGTCGGGTCGCTCGGGTAGTCGTCGCGGATGTCGATCGACGCGTCGCAGGTGAGGACGTGGGTGTAGCGGAGGTCCTGGTCGCCCTCGGACGCCTCGCTCCCGTCGCGGAAGGCGGCGACCAGGGCGCAGGCGACGGCGGCGACGTCCGGTGCGGCCGGCGGAGCGTTCGGGGCGCGGTAAACGTCGCAGGTGGTGTTGTTCGGCGGGCGCTTCGCCTGGGGGGACGGCTTGCGGGGCGGCATGGGGGCACCTCAGACGCGGAGGACGCGGTAGGGGTCGAGCAGCCGGGCAACGGCCGGGGTCGGCAGGAGCGGATACGCGGCCGGGTTGTCCTTCGTCTCCCAGAAGAGACCGGCGACCCACTGGGCGCACGCCTCTTGCACGTCCTCGGGCACGGTCGCGTAGCCGGCGGTGTAAGTCACGCGGTACTCCCGCTCCGCCGGCCAGTCGCACCGGGTGAGCCAGCCGCGCTCGGCGTCGATGGCGAAGTCGGTCAGCTCGTCGGCGTGGTGGCGGACGCCGGCCCAGACGCCGAGGGCGTTGAGCGCCCCCTGCGGGGCGAACAGGTCGGCGCTCGCCCGGAGGGTGTGGCCGGCGACGGCCGCGGCGCTCCAGCCGTTGCCGAGGGCGTTGACCGCCGTCGCCACGGCGGCGAGGGTGGCGTTCGACGCCCACGTCACCGACGTCGTCGTGGTCGTCGTCGCGGACGCGACGCGGACGAGGGTCAGCCCGGTCGCCGTCACCGCGACGGTCGCCCGCTGGTGCGTCGCCGTGTCGGTGTTCTTCACGTTGAGGACGACGGCCGGGTTGGTGGCGACGCGCGACACGCTCAGGATCGGGTACTGATCCAGGGGCAGCCGGCCGTCGCCGGAGCCGCGGACGAGGTGGTCGAACGTCGCCGAGACGAAGTCGCGCCGGCAGTGGCGGATGACGGCGGCGCTGACGGCGTCGATCAGGCTGGCGAGCTGGGCGTCCTCGCCGCTGGTGAACGTCGCCTGGTTGATCGCCTGCTTGGCGCGGGCGAGGGTGAGGAGGTCGGCCATGGCATGATCCCCATATAGCCCCCGGCTTGCCGGGGGTCTTCGTCGTGAAAACCCCGCCGGCAAGCCGGCGGCTATGTGGTCACGTCACGATCTGGTCGACGCTCGCCAGGTCGTCGTCGCTCGCCGGGCCGTAGCGCGGCCGGAGGCCGAGGCCGACGACGCAGCCGAGGTTCGTCGTCCCGTTGCCGACCGTGACCGAAGGCTTGACGTAGCGCATCCCGGAGCCGAGCTCGACCGCCTTGAGGTTGATGACCCACTGGAGGTTGTCGTCGTCGCCGCCGGTCTCCTGGGTGATCGCCTTGCCGGAGATGTCGGTGTAGACGCCGCCGCTCGTCGCCGACTCGGTCAGCTTGAAGTCGATCGTCGAATCGACCGCGCCCATCGCCAGGATGAAGATCGCCTCGTGGAAGTCGCTCATATCGACGGCGTCGCCGACGGTGGTGGCGTTGTTCAGGTTGGCCGGGTCGATCACGCTGACGACCGCGACCCGCTCGCTCGGTTGGCTGTGCATGGGAGGGCTCCTCGAAAAGACCCCCGGCAAGCCGGGGGCGATGTGGGAATAGTCAACCGGCCGCCAGGGCGACGAACGGGCTCAGGGTGCTGCTCGTGTCGGTGAGCGTCACCTTGTCGCGCAGCCACGGCTGGCCGTCGACCCGGGCGACGAAGCGCCACGCGGCCTGGTTCGTCGTGAACGCGACGTGCTCGCTGTACGCCACCTCGACCTGCTGCCGGTCGCCGAGCAGATAGTGCTTGAGATCCAGCAGCAGCACGTCGCCGACCGTGTTCAGCGACGGCACCTTCTCGGTGACGACGACCGGGATGCCGAGCAGGCTCATCGTCGGCAGGTCGGTGCCGCGGTCGACGACCATCAGGTCGCTGCCGGTGCCGGACTCGCTCATCGTGAACAGCTTCGCCAGCACGGTCGGGTGCATCGCCCAGACGGTGTTGCGCCGGCTCCAGCCCGGCAGCAGCCGGGCGAGCATGTTCGCCGCGTCGCTCAGGGCGAACGCGCTCGCCGCCGAGCGCGACGCCACGGTGATGAGCGCCCCGGCGTTGAGGACGCCGAGCGGCTTGCCGACGCCGTTGCCGCGGAGGAAGGCGTAGTCCTCGTGCCAGCCGACCGCCCGGCCGAACAGCGTCAGGAGCAGCGCCTCCAGGCCGACGGCGTTGTCCTGCATCAGCGTGGTGGACACCTTGGCGTAGCCGGACAGCTCGTGGGCGACGAGTTCGACCTGGCGGAAGGTCGGCTCCGTCTCGGTCAGGCTGGACGCCTCCTCGGTCCAGCGGGCGACGAGGCCGCCGAGGAAGGCGCTGTCGCCGGCGGTCGGCACGGTCGTCGCGTCGAGGCACGGCACCTGGACGGACCGGCTCGTCATCGGGATGACGGTCGCCCGCGGCCGGACGACGGCGTTCTCGGTCGCGAGGGCGAGGAGGCGCGGCAGGAACTCCTCCGGGACGGTGTAGCCGCCCTGGGTGCCGGTCTGGGTCGAGAGGGCGGCCTTGCCCTCCCACTCGGCGAATCGGCTGCCCATCGCCTCCAGCGCCTTCTGGTCGCCGTTGCGGACGGCGAGGAGGAATCGGCCGAACGTCCGGTCCGGGTCGCCGCTGCCGCCGGTGCCGAACAGCAGCGGCGAGGCGTTCTTGCGGCTGCGGCTCTGGGCGTCGGCGAACTGCTTCAGCGCCGCCTCGACCGACTGCTGGAGCGAGCCGTTGAGGCGGGCCATCGTCTCGGTGACGGCTCGCTGGACCGTGTCGTTAAGGGCGTCGCCGGCGACGGCCTGGGCGACGCCCTGGGAGAGGAGGGTGCGGGCATCGTCGTCGCCGACGTCGAGGCGCTCGCCGGCCTTGCGGCCGAGGTAGTCGCGGGTCAACTGGATGAACATGAGGACCTCCTGGGAAGTGAAGAACGGACGGGTTCAGACGCGCCCCCGCAGCCGGTCGAACGCCCGCCCGACGGCGGCGCGGATCGCCCCGTCGAGGTCGAGCCGCCGCCGGACCGCCCGGGCGATCTCCTCCTCGCTGGTGAAGGCGACCGGCCGGCTGACGCCGAGCGCGGCGAGGTGGGCCGGGTCGAGCCCCTTGCCGACCGCCTCGGTCACCGTCTCCGGGTTGACCGGCAGCCAGGTGCACGCGTACTCCAGCAGGAGCCATTTGGTGACGATCCGCCGACACTGTGCCAGCTCCGGCCGGTCGGCGACCTCGTCCTTCGTCGGAGCGCGGGCTTCGAGCGTCAGGAAGCCGATCGACTTGCCGGCGAGGAGGCCGGCCCGGACGAGGGCGAACGCGGCGTCCGGCGGCCAGGGGCCGTCCCAGGCTTCCGGACGGGGCGGGTATGCCGTCCGCGCCTGGACGCCGCGTACGCCCCCCTTGCGCACCCGCCGCCGCCAGGTGCTCCGGCCGACCGGCGGCCGGGCGTAGTCGTGGTTGAGCGTCACGATCGGATTGCGGGCGAACTGGCTATCGTCGAGGCCGCTCGCCAGGACGACCTCGCCCTGGCGGTCGAGCGCCTCGGTGCTGATCCACGACACGTCGGCCCGGTCGCCCGGGGCCGGGTCGTCCGTGACGGTCGCGAGGCGGCGGTAGTCCACCTCGGGCAGCGTGTCGAGCAGGGCTTCGAGGGCCTTCGCGTCAGCATCGCCCTGCGGGAAGCCGAGCGGGCCGAGCGTCGTGCCGTAGTCGGGATGGAACATGGGCAATCTCTCCTGGCGAGCTGGGCCTTGGCGAGCGTGGGGCGTCAGCCCCATGAGTCTTCGTCTTCACCGCGTACCGGCACTCATGGGGCTCACGCCCCACGCTCGCCAACAGCCCCGCTCGCCAGGGGTTGGTCCCCCCACGCGACGGGCGGCAGGCCGCGCTCGGCGCGGACCTCGTTGACCGTCCGGACGCCGAGGCGCAGGTCCTGCTCCTCCTGCTGGCGCTGGCGGTCGCGCACGGACGGCGTCGGGTCGTCGCTGGCGAAGAAGAGCCGGCCGGCCGGGTCGAACAGGGGCACGAGCTGCTCGTTGAGCTTCTCGTCGCGCCGGGCGAGGCGCGGCCGGATCGCCTTGCTGGCGTGCTGCTCCTCGGCGGCCTGGAGGTTGGCGAGGTTCGTCTCGCTGGTCAGGAACGACAGCGGCACGCCGAAGGCGTTCGCCACGTCGGCCCGCGTCGCGCCGACCTCGGCCAGGGCGGCGACGTCGGCGAGGCTGGTCTGGAGCACCTCGACGTTGAGGCCGGTCTCGGCGACGAGGACGCGGCCGACGCCGCCCTTGCGGAACCGGGCGTTCCACGACGCCTCGAGCCGGTCGCGCTCCACCGGCGACAGCGCCTCGCGCGGCGACAGGATCACCCCCGGCAGGGCGGCGTTCTCCCACAGGGAGCGCTTGTACCCTCGGAAGCGGCCTTCCAGTTGGACCGCCTCCCAGCACGCCTTGAGCGGGCTGAGGCCGGCCAGGTACGGCTCGCGCGGGTCGGGGTAGCGGAAGTGGATGACGCGCTCCGGGGCGAACCGCTGCACGGTCGGCCCCTGGCGCAGCTCGTAGAAGTCCACCAGCCGGGTCGAGCGCGGGTCGCGCACCGGCCGGACGAGGTGGGCCGGCAGCGGCCAGATCGCGCACGGCACGCCGAAGACCGGGTCGAGGTCGAGCAGCCAGTACGCGCTGCCGACCGTCTCCTGGTACAGGGTCGTCAACTCCCACAGGTCGTGGGCCGAGTGGGCGGCGTTGACGTGGGCGAGCAGGTCGAGCAGCGGGTGCTCGGCGACCTCCTCGACGCGGACGCCCTGGCCGGCGGCCGGCCGGCCGCGCGTGCGGCAGAGCGGGTCGGCCTGGCCGGGAGCGGTCTGGACGAAGAGGCGCGGCGGGTGGCTGGCGCAGACGGCGGCGTTGAGCGTCGCACAGGTCCAGGCCGTGTTGCGCAACTCGGCGAGCAGCTCGCTCGGCGTCGGCTCGCGGAGGCCACGCGACGGGTCGAGCAGCGGCCCGGCCGACGGCGTCGGGGCGACCGGGACGGCGCGGCGCTGGACGAGGCGGCCGAGCCAGCGGGACAAGGTGGTGAACATGGGAAGGGACCGCCAGGCCGGGGACGAGGTGCGATCGATGCTTGTCCCCCGAAGGTAGAACAGCCTCGCGGGATGTGCCCAGCCCAAAAACCGGGAAATCTACAAGGCCGTGATTCCCCTTGCACTTTCCCCCCGGCGTTGGCATAGTTCGCCCTCCGGGATGGAACCTTCACGGGAGGCAGGGATGCTCCGGCCGTCGGCCCGCCTGTTGCTCGTCCTCGGCATGGTCGCCCTCGTCGCCGGCCTGCCGGTGCTCGTCCACCGCCTCGTCTACACGCACGGCAAGCGCCTCCGCGAGGTCGATGCCGGCCGGGTCTACCGCTCCGGCCAGCTCTCCGCCGAGGGGTTCGCCGACGCGATCCGCACCTACGGCCTGCGCACCGTCCTCAACCTCCAGGACGACAACCTCGACCCGGCCCTGCCGCAGGGCTTCCTCGACCGGCGGACGACGCGCGAGAGCGAGGTCTGCGCCCGGCTCGGCGTACGCTACCGGGTCATCTCGCCCGACCTGCTCTCCGTCCGCGACCCGGACAGGCGGCCCGCCGCGGTGGACGAGTTCCTCAAGATCATGGACGACCCGGACACGTACCCGGTCCTGTTCCACTGCAAGGCCGGCCTGCACCGGACCGGCATCCTCGCCGCGGTCTACCGCATGGAGTACAACGGCTGGCCGCTCCACGACGCGTTCCAGGAGCTGCGCGCCCACGGCTTCGGCGACCGGGCCTGCACCGCCGCGAACGAGTACGTCCGCCAGTACGTCCTGACCTACCAGCCGAGGAAAGTCAGAAGTGAGAAGTCAGAAGTCAGAAGTCCGCGTTCTGACTTTTGACTTCTGACTTCTGACTTCTGAAAGGGCCGGGCATGCTGACCCTCATCGATCGCCAGATGATCCTGAGCTTCTTCAAGGCGTTCTTCGTCTGCCTGACGAGCATGCTCACCCTGTACGTCGTCGTCGACCTGTTCACGAACATGGACGACTTCCAGGGCAAGACCTTCGCCGAGTCGCTCCGGCGCATCGGCCTCTACTACGGCTACCGCCTGCCGCAGATCTTCGACCGGCTCGTCGAGGCGATCATCCTCCTCGCGGCGATGTTCACCGTCGCCTGGATGCAGCGCAACAACGAGCAGCTTCCCTTGCTCTCCGCCGGCGTCTCGACGCACCGGATCGTCCTGCCGGTCCTCGTCGCGGCGTGCCTGATGCTCTCCCTGGCGACGCTCAACCAGGAGTTCGTCCTGCCGCGCGTCGCCGCGAAGCTGAACTTCCCCAAGGACGACCCGGACGGCGACAAGGACACCATGGTCCAGGCCGGCTACGACGCGAACGGCGTCCACCTGACCGGGGCGAAGGCGAACGCCCGGACGCGCACCGTCTCGAAGCTGTGCGCCGCCGTGCCGCCGAACGTCACCGGCAACCTGGTCCACCTCCAGGCCGAGGAGGCCCACTTCACGCCGACCGGGCCGCGCCAGGGCGTCTGGGAACTGACCCGCACGACGCCGGCCGAGCTCGAGATCGAGACGAACCCGATCCTCGAGGTCGTCGATAAGGGCCGCTACCGGATCCACGTCCGCGACGTGACGTTCGACGCCCTGACCCGGCGGCAGAACTGGTACATCTGGGCGTCGACGCAGCGCATCTGGGAGGAGCTGTGCCGGGCGGACGCGAACCGCCAGCTCGGCATGGCGGTCGTGTTTCACCAGCGCCTCGCCCGGCCGGTCGTCGGGGCGCTGCTCGTCCTGCTCGGCATCTCGATGATCCTGCGCGACCAGAACCGGAACGTCATCCTCTCCGTCGGCGGCTGCCTCATCCTTTGCGGGACGTTCTTCGTCGTGATCCAGACGTGCCGCACCCTCGGCGAGAACGACCTCCTCTCGCCCGTCCTGGCGGCGTGGATGCCGCTGCTGCTGTTCGCGCCGTTCGCCCTGCCGCTGTTCGACGCGGTGCACACGTAAGCATCCTTCGACGCTTCCCCTCCCGGACGCGAATACGCTAGAATACCTCTCAACCATCGTGCCCTCCGTTCGGGGGTGTTCGCGGAGAGGGGTATCATGCCGATTCGCGTCGAGTGCCCGTGTGGCTGGACCGACCAGGTCAAGAGCGCGTTCGCCGGGCAGGAGATCCGCTGCGGCGACTGCGGCAAGCGCCTCACCGTCCCGTACGAGGAAGCCGACGTCGTCGAGGTGATCGAGGACGTCGGGGTCGAGGTGATCGACGACGTCGAGGAGATCGACGAGGTCGAACTGATCGACGAGCCGAAGGGTTTCGGCAACCGGCGCAAGGCGGCCGATAGCGACGTCGTCGAGGTGGTCGACGACGACGATGACGAAGCCCCGCGGCGTGGCGGCCGGGCCCCCGCCGGCAAAGGCGGCTCCAACTCGACGCTACTGGTCGTCGTCGTGCTGCTCCTGCTGGTCGGCGGCGGTGGCGGGGCCGCCGCCTGGTGGTTCCTCCAGCCGCCGACCCCCAACACCGAGATCACCGAGGGGCCCGGCCCCGGTCCTGGTCCTGGTCCTGGTCCTGGTCCCGGTCCCGGTCCCGGCCCGGGGCCTGGTCCCGGCCCAGGGCCGATGCCGCCGACGCCGGAACCGGAGCCGCAGGGGCCGTGGAAGGGCCACCTGTCGCCGATCCTCGCCGTCGGCGCGACGCCGGACGGCCGCGAGGTCTTCACCGCCGGCGGCGGCACCGTGTCGCGCGACGGCAAGCCGGCCCTCGCCCAGGACAACACCCTGCGGAGCTACGACGCGACGACCGGCGAGCGGAAGCTGCGCCAGGATATGCTCGGCGGCGTCGCCGTCGCGGCGTTCTCGCCGGACGGCAAGTGGGCCGCCGTCGTGCCGCTCGGCCGGGACGCCAACGGCGCGTTCCAGCCCGGCGAGAAGGACGTCGTCCTGTGGGACCTCGCCGCCGGCAAGGAGGCCGCCCGGCTGACCGGCCCGACCGAGCCGGCCGCGTGCCTGGCGTTCACGCCCGATAGCAAGCGCCTGCTGGCCGGCGGGCCGGACAAGGCCCTCCGCCTGTGGGACCTGCCGAACAAGGCCCCGGTCGCGACGCTGAACGGCCACGAGGGGGCCGTCCTGAGCGTCGCCGTCTCGAAGGACGGCAAGCGGGCCGTCTCCGGCGGCGCGGACAAGGCCGTCCGCCTGTGGGACCTCGACGCGAAGACGCCGCTCCGCGTCGTCGGCCAGCACGACGACGCCGTCCGGGCGGTCGCCTTCCTGCCGTCGGGCAAGGAGGTCGTCTCCGCCGGCGGCGGTGACCATGACATCCGCCTGTGGGACGCCGACATGCCGAAGGAACTCGGCCGGTTCAAGGGCCATACCGACCGCGTCGTCGCCCTGGCGGTCAGCCCGGACGGGGGCAAGCTCCTCTCTGCCGGGGCGGACCGCACCGCCCGGCTCTGGTCGGTCGCGTCGCGTCAGGCGCGGCACACGTTCAGCGCCCACAACGCCCCGGTCGCCGGGGTCGCCTTCCTCGGCGGCGACCGGGCCGTCTCGGTCGGCGAGGATAAGGAAGTACGCGTCTGGGCCCTGCCGGTGAGTGTCGACGACCTGCTCGCCCAGCTCAAGGGCGGCGCGAAGGCCGAGGCAATCGCCGGGCTCGGCAAGCTCGGCGCGGAGGCGAAGTCGGCCCTGCCGGACCTGCTCGCCGTGTACCAGCTCGAGCCGCCGCTGCGCGACGAGGTCGTCAAGGCCCTGAAGCAGGTCGGGCCTTTCCCCGCCGGGTCGGACGCCGCGTGGAAGATGCTCCTGACCGAGGCCCACCCGGCCGGGCGCGAGTACGCCCTGACCCAGCTGCGCGACGCCCCGGCCGAGGCGAAGCCGCTGCTCGACCTGGTCCTGGCGTGCCTGCGCGACCCGAAGGGCACCCCGAACGGCCGCAAAGAGGCGCTCGCCGTCCTGGCGAACATCGGCCCGGACGCGAGCGAGAAGGCCCTCGCCGACGTGATCGCCCAGCTCGGCGACCTGACCCCGGCCGTCGTCGCCGAGGCGAACCGGGCCCTGGAGAAGTTCGGCACGCCGACGAAGGCCCAGCTGCCGACCCTCAAGAAGGCCCTGGAGGGGACGAGCAGCGACGCGAAGAAGTACGCCCTGACGGCGCTGGGCAACCTCCGCGGCGACGCCGCCGGGGCGACCGCCGCCGTGACGGAGGTGCTCGAGCGGTCCGGCGACCCGGACCTGAAGCGGCAGGCGCTGGCCGTCCTGCTCCGGATCACCGACCAGGAGAGCGACGCGACGCGGGCAATCCTCGTCCGCGTCCTGCCCGACGGCGAGGTCGCCAACGCCGCCCTGGACGCCCTGGCCCAGCAGCCGCTGACGAAGAAGCTCGTCGAACTGTTCGTCGAGGCCCTGGATAGCGAAAGCCCGGCCGTCCGGCAGAAGGTGCAGATGATCCTGAGCCAGAAGACGCTGACGCGGGCCCACGTCCCGGCGTTCGTGCCGATCCTGGAGGGCAAGAAGCGCGAGCAGCAGAAGCTCGTCCTGGCGGTCCTGAAGGGGATGAAGGCCGAGGCCGCCCCGGCCGCCCCGGCGCTCTACAAGATCCTGGAGCAGTCCGACGCCGAGGCGAAGGCGCTGCGGCGGCCGATCCTCGACGTGCTCAAGCAGCTCGGTTCCGAGGCCCGTGTCGAGGGGGCCGGCAAGGTCCTGACGAAGGTCGCCAACGAGGACGCCGCGTTCCGGTTCGAGATCACCGAACTGCTCGCCTCCCTGGTGATGACCGAGGCGGAGGAGTTGATGCCGGTCCTCGTCAAGCAGATCATGACCCCGGACGTGCCCGGCGGCAAGGACCAGGCCATCGCCGTGCTGAACCGGCTCGGACCGGCGGCGGTCAAGCCGCTCCTGGACGGCCTGAACCGCTTCGGCGGGCCGGGCCAGGCCCAGAAGGACGCCCGCCTGGAGGTCATCCGCCTCCTGCACGCCATCGGCAGCAAGGAGAAGGTGCCGCTGGGCAGTTCGATCAAGGCCGCGATGGCCCGGATCGAAGGGAACCTCGCCGAGCCGGAGGAGATTCGGCAGGCCGCGAAGGAGGCGCGCCTCGCGGTGAAGTGACCGCCGGTTCCATCCTGGCGAGCCGGGGGTGAGCCCCCGGCTCGCCGGCGTTTACGGTCGTGGCGGCCGGCCTGGCCCACCGGGTCCGGGTCCGCCAGGCCCCGGAAGCGCCGGCAGGCCGCCCGGCCCTGGCGGCGTACCCAGCCCTGGCGGCGTCGGCGGTCGGCCGCCACCCGGAGCCGGCGGACCGCCCGGCAAGCTCGGTAGACCCGGTGGCCCCGACGGCGGCGTCCCGATCCCGGGTGGCGGTGTCGGCCGACCGCCGCCCGGCAGCCCCGGCGGCCCGGATGGCGGCGTCCCGATCCCGGGCGGCGTGCCCGGCCCCGGCCCGGTGAGCCCGCCGCCCGGCGGCCTCGGCGACCCCGGAAGTCCCGGCCCGCCCGTCGGCGGTGCCGGCGGACCGCCCGGCAGCGTCAGGCCCAGGCCGCGCGGCGGGTCGGTCGGCCGCATCGGCGGGCCGGCGTCGATCAGTCGCCGTTCCAGCGCGCCGCGCTGGCTGCCCAGCGTCCGCAGGTCGGCCGCCCCGCGCAGCAGCACGTCGCGCTCCGGCGGCGGCACCCGCGCCAGCCCGAGCCCCGGCGGCACGGCACCCGGCCCGAGCGGGGCCAGCGGCGGTGGCGGCAGCGGCCCGCCGGGCCTCGGTAGCGGTCCGCCCGGTGGCGGCGGGGCGAGCATCGCCGTCAGGGTCGGTGGCGGCGGTGGCAGGTCGCCGCGCACCCGGCCGACGAACACGCCGCGCACGTCCGCCTCCCAGCCCCGGCCGCGGTGCGCCAGCCGGTAGTAGCCGAACAGCGGGTCCGGGCACGACCGGCCGAACCGGAAGTCGAACCAGAAGCTGAACCCCGCGTCGGCGTACCGCGGCGCGTAGTAGTCGCCGAAGTAGTAGTGCCCATACCCGCTCCGGACGAACAGTGCCGACGGCATCGACTCGTACGTCACCACGTACGTCGGCGTCCAGACGAACCCCGGCCGGACCACCTCCGGCGCGAAGACGACCGGCGCGAACAGGCAGCCGCGCCGCTCGAGCGGCGCGTCCCAGTAGCCGTCGATGAAGACGTAGCCGGCCGGGGTCCAGTAGTACTGCGCCGGGCACCACACCCAGCCGGGCCGATGCGCCGACCAGTAGCCGGCCCGCCAGCGGTACGTCCCCTCCAGGTGCATCCAGCAGCCGGGGACGTAGATCGCGTCGTCGCGCGGCTGCGGCGTCGCCGGGCCGACCTCCATCGACGGCGGCGGCGGCGGCAGGTACGTCAGGTCGCCCTGCCGGGCGGCGGCCCAGAAGCCGGGCACCCAGCGCCAGCCGGCGGCGTCGCGCTGGTACTGGCCCGGCACCCATTGCCGGCCCGGCGGCGGCACGCGCCAGAAGCCGCTCACCCAGACGAAGTCGGTCCGGTCGTCGTCCCACTGCCAGTAGCCGGGGATCCAGGCGCTGCCGTCCGGCCGCTGGTCCGGCGGCAGCTCGTCGATCGCGGCGGGCGGGTCGCGGCGGACCAGCGGCGACGGCAACGGCCGGTCGTCCGCTGGGCGCGCGTACGCCTCGTGGACCGGGCCCTTGCCGAGCACCTCCGCCCCGCGCGGCACCGCTGGCACCGCCGGCACGGGTTCGAGCGGCGCGGGGTTCGGCGGCGGTAGCGTGTTCTGGGCAACGAGCGGGCCGGCGAGAAGCAGGGCGGCCAGGGCGATCGCCCGGCCGACGCGACTGCGCGAGTGCATGAGGGGTCTCCTGTTCCGAGGGCGTCTCCGACGCCGCCGGCATTCTACGCCGGGCACGCCGGCCGCCGGAAGCGCACTTCCCGCCCCGGTCGGCCAGACAATCCACGACAATCGCGGACAATGGGCGACACCCCTTCCCATGCACGTTTCGCGCCGTTTAGTATGTGTACATAGGTTCAGTAAAAACGGAGGTGCGGATGCAAGTCCTTTCGGTGATGCAGCCCTGGGCGACGCTGCTGGCGCTGGGGCTCAAGCGGCTGGAAACGCGGACGTGGCAGACGCGGCATCGCGGCCCGCTGGCGATCCACGCGGCGCGGCGGCGGGCGACGCACGCCCTGCCTCCGGGCTGGCGGGTGAAGCTCGACGCATCGCGGGAGCGCCTCGGCCTGGATGCCTGGCCGGACCTCTTCCCGCGCGGGGCGGTCCTCGGCGTGGTCGAACTGCTCGGCTGCGTCAAGGTCGAGGAGCTGCCGCCGGGCGAGCCGGACGGCGTCGAGCGCCTGCTCGGCGACTTCGCCGCCAACCGCTGGGTCTGGCGGCTGACGGCGGCCCGGCCGCTGGCGGTGCCGCTGCTGGTGCGCGGCCAGCTCGGCGTCTTCTCGGCGGAACTGCCCGAGCCGCTGCCGGGCCTGACGGAGACGGAGGTGCCGCATGTCGCCCTGGCGTGACCGGATCAAGCGGCACGTCCGCGTCCGGGCCGGCGACCTCGTCCCGCACGAGGCGAACCCGCGCCGCCACCCGGCGTTCCAGCGCCGGGCATTGGAGGCCCTCTACGACCAGGTCGGCGACGCCCGGTCGCTCCTGGCGTTCGAGCTGCCGGACGGCCGGCTCAAGCTCATCGACGGCCACCTGCGGGCGAGCCTCGACCCGGACCGCGAGGTGACCGTCGAGGTGCTCGACGTCACCGAGGCGGAGGCGCGCGTCCTGCTCCTGTCGCTCGACCCGCTCGCCGCCCTGGCCGAGAACGACGCCGCGGCCCTGGACGACCTGCGGGCCAAGACGGCGACCGACTCCGACGTGCTGGCCGAGTTCTGGCAGCGCATCGAGGCCGGCAATCGGGCCGTCACGGAACGCCTCGATGAGGCGACGAGTGACAAGGGACCGTCAGGGCCGCCGGCCGAGCAGTACCTCATCCTGATCGAATGCACCGACGAGACGGAGCAGTACGACCTGCTGGAGCGGCTCCAGGCGCAGGGGATCGTCTGCAAGCCGCTCATCAGCTGATCCCACATCGCCCCCGGCAAGCCGGGGGTCTTCGAGGTGCCCATGAACGCGACGATCACCGTCCGCACCCCGGTGGTGCCGACGCCGCGCGTCGCCCAGGTGCGCGGCCTGTTCGACCTGCCGGACGAGAAGACGTCCGAGCAGACCTGGGACGTTTCCATCCCGATCGAGGACCGGCCGTGGAGCCTCGGCCTGATCGCCGGCCCGTCCGGCTGCGGCAAGAGCACGATCGCCCGGCACTTCTGGCCGGGCCCGGTCGGCCGCGCCTTCGACTGGCCGGCCGACCGGGCCGTGGTGGACGCCTTCCCGGCGGCGATGTCGATCCGCGACGTGACGGCGCTGCTGTCGTCGGTCGGGTTCGCGTCGCCGCCGGCGTGGCTGCGGCCGTACCGCGTCCTGTCGACCGGGCAGCAGTTCCGCGTGCTGCTCGCCCGCCACCTCGCCGAGGCGATCACCGTGCCGGCGTGCCGGCCGGTCGTCCTCGACGAATACACGTCCGTCGTGGATCGCACCGTCGCCCGGATCGGCTCGGCGGCCCTGGCCCGCACGGTCCGCGAGCGCGGCCTGCAACTGGTGGCGGTGACGTGTCACGACGACGTACTGGAATGGCTCCAGCCGGACTGGGTCTACCGGCCGGCGGAGCGCACGTTCCAGTGGAGGGCGGTTCGACCCCGCCCCGTCGTCGAGCTGCGCCTCCGCCGCGCGACCCGGCACGACTGGCCGCTATTCGCTCCGCATCACTACCTGAGCGGCGAGCTGGCCCCGAGCGCGGTCTGCTTCCTGCTCACCTGGGACGAGCGCCCCGTCGGCTTCAGCGCCTGGCTGCCGTTCGTCGGGAGCGGTCCGTCGGCGCGGCGCGAGCACCGGACGGTGCTCCTGCCCGACTTCCAGGGCGTCGGCATCGGTTCGCGGCTCTCTGACACCGTGGCGTCGCTCTGGAAGGCGCTCGGCTTCCGGGCGTTGTCCACGACGACGCACCCGGCGCTGATCCACAGCCGGTGCCGGTCCGGCCGGTGGCGGATGCATCGGCCGCCGGGCCTGGCGCGCGGCCGCGACAAGGTCGGCCTCAAGCACGCGACGACGCGCCTGACGGCCGGGTTCGAGTACATCGGCCCGGCGCTGCCGCGCGAGCAGGCCCTGGCCCTCGTCGGCCGGGAACGGGGAGGGTAGGCCATGCCGCGACCCGACGACGCCCTGCTGCACACGCTCGTCGCGTACATCCGCGCCGGCAGCTTCCCGCGCGTCGCCGCCGAGGCGGCCGGCGTCTCGGGCGAGGTGTTCGACGCCTGGATGGCGACGGACCGCCACTTCCGCGAGGCGGTCCTGAAGGCCCAGGCCGAGGCGCGCCTCGCGGCGGAGGTCGAGCTGCGCCAGGCGAAGCCGCTCGACTGGCTGCGCTGCGGCCCCGGCAAGCCGGCCGACCTCGGCGAGGGCTGGACGACGCCGGCCAAGGCCGGCACCGGCCCCGCGAAGGAGATCGACCTGCTCGCCCTGCCGCAGATGCAGGAGGTGATCGCCCGTGTGCTGGCCGTCCTGGAGCCGTACCCGGAGCTGCGGCAAGCCGTCGCGACCGCCCTTTCCGAGATGACGACCGACCGCGAGTAAAGCCCCTCGCCCCCCGGCTTTGCGGGGGGAGAGGGGTTGGGGTGAGGGGGGAGAAAGGCCGGCCGTGGTGACAAGGCGACCTCACCAGTGGCTAGCTCCAACCCCCTCACCCCCGACCCCTCTCCCCCCGCAAAGCCGGGGGGCGAGGGGAGGAAGAATGCCGTGCGTTACATCCCGTCCCTCGCAACCCCCTCAACGTCGTGCCCGGCGTCGGGCGTCCCGTCCCGACCCCTCTCTCGCCCCGGACGGCGGGTCCCCTCCCGCGGGTTGCCGTCCGCCGCGTCCGCCGCCGGGTTGTGGATGCGCCGCCGTGGACACGCCCGTCTGCCTGCACTGCGACAAGGCCCCGCCGCGCACGTCGCTCGGCCTGTGCGAGCGCTGCTTCGCCCGGCGGGCGATCCGCCGGCTGTACGTCCGCCGGCGCGACTGGACGCCGGCCTGGGAGGCCCACCTGCGCCGCCTCGCCGACCGGGCCCGGGAGGGCCTGCCGTTATTCCCCGATCCGACCCCGCCGGAGGTGCCCGATGCGACGAAGTCGAGTGATCGAACCGGAGGCGACGCCGAAGGCGGAGGGGCCGGGCCCGCCGCTGGATGACGTCCTGATGTCCGTCCGCCCCGTCCGCACCGGGGCCGCGATGGCCGACCCGCCGGTGACGCCGCGCTGCCCGGTCTGCCGCTACCCGCTCGTCGCCCGGATGACGTGCCTCGGGCCGCGCTTCCCGTGCGCGTGCGGGCCGTGACGTCACCGCCGCCACGGCCCGGCGAGATCGACCGGCAGCCGGGCCGCCTCGGCGTAGCGCACGAAATCCCACTGGTCGGCGAACGGTCGGCGGTGGCGGCGCGACAGTTCGCCCAGGACGCCGCGCCGCGCCGGGCCGACGCAGAGCGGGTGCTTGAGCAGCGCGACGAGGGCCGCGTCGGGCAGCGGCTCGCTCCTGGCCGGGATGCCGCCCCACAGGGCGACCGGCCCGGCGACGGCGACGAGGCCGCGACAGCGGCCGCGCGGCGAGCCGCGCGTCAGCACGGCGGTCAGGCAGTCGGTCAGCAGCCGGCGCGACGCCTCCGGCTTCGGCGTCTTGGCCAGGGCGCGGAAGACGGCCGTCGCGGCGTCGGCGGCGTCGGCCGGCCCGAGGCCGTCCGCCCGGGCGTCGAGGCCGTCGGCCAGCGGGGCGAGCGCCTCCGGGTCGGTCGTCGTCGCCAGGGCGTCGGCGAGCAGGCGGGCGGCGTCGCGGCGGTCCATCCGCCCGGCGAGGTCGGCCAGGCCGCGCGCCAGCGGCACGCCGACCTCCGTGCCGGCCCATTTCCCAAGCGATCGTACGAAGACCGCCCCGGCCGTCCGTCCGGCCTCGGCGTCGCCGCGCGCGTCGAGGCCGGCCGCCAGGCGGAGGATCGTCGCCGGGTCGGCCGTCTGGCGCAGCTCCTCCGCGAGGCGACGCGCCGCGCCCGGGTCGCGCGGCTCGGCCGGCTCGCTGCCGCGGACTTCCACCTCCGCGTTTCCCGGCGGCCCGAGGAAGGCGACGCCAAGCCCGGCGGGCCGAGGCGCGTCCGAGCGGAGGGCCGCCAGGACGAGGGCCAGGTCGTCGCGCCCCTCCTCGCCGAGATCGACCGCCCCGAACCGCTCGCGGAGGAGCTGCTCCGCCGCTCGCCGGCGAGCGGAGTTCAGGCCGAGGACCGCCTGGAGGGCGTACTCGGCCCGGAGGCGGAACTTCCGGACGCCGAGCGGCGTGCGGGCCGCCTCGGCGAGGAAGCGCAGCCGGAGCGCCTCGACCTCCGTCTCGGCCAGCTCGGTCAGCGAGCCGATCTCCGACTCGCTCAACGGCGGCGGCGACGACTCCTCCGCCAGGGAGCGCACCCAGCCGGACGCGATGCTCGTCCGCAGCCGGTCGTTCGACGACTCCAACGACATCGCCCACCCCGCCGCCAGGCCGACGAGCGACACGACCAGGAGCGCCGCGACGGCGGCCAGTGTGGCGACAGCCGGGTTGCGCCGCACCCACCGCGCCGCCCGTCCGAGCGCGCCGACCGGCCGGGCGTGGATCGGCTCGTGACGCAGAAACCGGCCCAGGTCGTCGGCGAGGGCCTGGGCGCTGGCGTAACGCTGACTGGGTTCTTTCTGGAGGCACTTGTGCGCGATCGTTTCCAGGTCGTGCGGCACGGCCGGGTTGAGGCTCCGCACCGGGACCGGCTCGGCGTGGACGACCTGGGCGAGCGTGTCGTGGAACGTCGCGGCGCGGAACGGCGGCCGGCCGGCCAGGCACTCGTACAGGATCGCGCCGAGCGAATAGACGTCGGCGGGCGGGCCGACGTCCGGCCGGGCCTGGGCTTGCTCCGGTGGCATGTAGCTCGGCGAGCCCATCACCGTGCCGGGGGCGGTCCGGCCGGCCTCGTCGAGGCGCTTCGCCAGGCCGAAGTCGGTCAGCTTCGGCCGGGCGTCGTCGGCGAGGAGGACGTTGCCCGGCTTGAGGTCGCGGTGGACGACGCCGGCGGCGTGCGCCGCCTGGACCGCCTCGGCCAGGGCGCGCACCAGCTCCGCCGCCGCGCGGGCCGGCAGCGGGTTCTTCGCCAGGCGGGCTTCGAGCGAGCCGCCGGCGCAGAACTCCAGGGCCATGAACGGCAGTCCGCCGTGCGTGCCGATTTCGTAGACCTGGACGACGCCCGGGTGCGACAGCCGGGCCAGGGCGCGGGCCTCCGTCTCGAACCGGGCCAGGGCGTCGTCGGCCGCCCCGGGCAGGATCAGCTTCAATGCGCACGGCCGGCCCAGGCCGAGGTGCCGCGCCCGGTAGACGACGCCCATGCCGCCGCGGCCCAGCTCGCCTTCGATCGCGTAGCCGGGGATCGCCGGCGACGCCGCGGCCGCCGACGGCACGGCGAACGTCCGCTCGATCGCCCCGAGCCGGGCGATCGCCTCGCGAAGCGGTTCGAGCAACTCCGGCTGGCCGGCGCAGAGGGCCGCCGGGTCGGCCGGCTGGCCGGCGGCGCGCAGATCCTCCCACCGCAGCAGCAGCGACACGAGTCGCGGGTCGGGCACGTCCACCGGCGGCCTCCACGGCCCGCGACGCCGGTTAACGGACGACGCGGCCGGTCAGGTTGGTCACGATCATGCCGCGGACGTTGGCGTGGTCATCGACCCCGGTGTGGTTCAGGGCCGAGCCCCAGCTCGTGGTCGTCACGTTCAGGTTCGTGTTCGACCCGGTGACGGTGTTGCCCTTGAGCAGCCAGTCGCGGCGCTGGAAGACGTTGTCATTGTACTGCGTCCCCGGCGGCAGGCGACGCTCGGCGCTGATCCAGCCGTGCGTGATCGCGTCGATGTACGCCGTGTAGCTCAGGGTGAACTGCCCGGTCAGGGCGGCGTTGTTCCGCAGGCCGTTCGCCAGCTCGTACGTCGCGCCGCCGCCCCAGCTGTAGCCGTAGATGGCGACGTAGTCCACGTCGCGCTGCGTCACCGCGCTGACGACCTCGGTGTACGCCGCCCCGGTGCCGTTGCTCGCGACCTGGTCGTGGCTGAACATGCGCACGTCGTAGCCCTGCTGGTAGAGCGTCGAGGCGACCGTGAACACGCCGAGGGCCGGGTCGCCGACGTTGGCCGGGCTCTGGCCGTTGCCGCCGATCGCGACGACGACGCTCCGGAACGTGTGCAGCACGACGCTGTCCGCCGCGGCCCCGTCCTGCGGGGTCAGCGTCAGCACCGCCGACGTCGCCCCGGTCGTGTGCGCCGCGCCGACGAACTCGACCCAGTACGTCCCCGCCGCGACCGTCGTCCCGCTCGCGACCGGGCCCGCCTTGGTTGCGGACGTCCACACCTTGAGGTTCGTCGTGAAAGTGAGCGTCTGGGCCGCGGCGTTCGCGCCGACGGCGAGCTGGAGCAGGTCGTTATCGCCGCCGGCGGCGGTCACGGATTCGAGGCGGTCCTGGACGTTGTTGGCGTTGTCGTCGTCGCTGTTCATGCGGACGCCGGCCCCGACGGTGTAGCTGTCCTCCTGGGCCTCGGCGACGAGCGTCGCGGCGAAGTGTTGCGTCGTCGGCCGGTAGACGTCGAGGTCGGCCGCCGCCGGGACGACGCGGTCCTCGAGCGCTTCGAGGGCTGGTCGCGGCGTGTGCCGGGCGGGCGACGGACGGGAGCCGAACAGGAAGTCGATCAGAGACATGGGCGTCCTCCTCGCGGCCGTCGGCCGGCGTGGGCGCGGCGGCGCGTCGTGTGGGTAACGGATCGGACTGGGCGGAATTCTACGGCGGCGCGGAGGGGGACGCCACTATTTCCTGTTGAAGTAGATCCGGCCGTTCTTCGTCGCCCGGCCGACGGCGACGACGTCGGGCCGGCCGTCGCCGTCGAGGTCGCCGACGGCGAGGTCTTCGACCGCGACGCCGCCCTCGTCGACGAGCCGGCGGTCCCACTTCTCCCACGCCCCGGCCGTCGGCGTGTAGATGCGCACGCCGAACTTCTCGCCGGCCTTCTGGCTCAGGTTGTCGCGCACGCCGATGACCAGTTCCTCGCCGCCGTCGCCGTCGAGGTCGGCGCACGAGACGGCGTGGCCCCACTTGAGCGCCTCGTCGAGGACGGTGCGCTTCCACAGGTCGCCCGCCCTGGCCGGCGGCGTGTAGACGACGACCTGGTTGCCGTGCCACGGCTCGATCGTGGCGATGTACGGCGTGCCGTCCTTGAGCTTGCCCTGCTTGATCTCGCTCGCGCCGCGGTTGCTCTTTTGGTTGGCCTGGTTCCCCTCGCCGAGTTTGACGGCCTTCCACGGCTGGCCGGCCTTGTCGCGGCGGAGGACGTGGACGCCGTCGTAGCTGGCGGTGAGGACGTCCTCGCCCTTGCCGGACGCGGCGGGGATCGGCCAGAAGTTGTGCATGACCTGCAGCTCCTGGTTGAGCACCTCGGCGGCCCAGCGGTCCTTCGCCGGGTCGGTCGGGATGCGGAACGCGACGACGCGGAGCGGCTTGCCGTCGCTCCAGTTCCCGGCCGCGGTCGAGTCGCGTCCCTTGAGCGGCCCGGCGACGAGGGCCTTCTTGCCGCCGTCGCCGAGGTCGATCCAGCGGATGCGGTGCAGGGTCGGCTCGTCGCCGATCGGGTACAGCGTCCACGGCTCGTCGAGCGTCTTGCCACGCTTGAGCCAGTGGAGCGTGCCGCCGGATTTGGTGTTGTTCGGCTGCCAGTCCGCCCCGAGGGCGAGGTCAATCTTGCCGTCGCCGTCGATGTCGTGGGCGGCGAGGCAGACGTTGTCCGGTTTCGTCGTGCCCTTGGTGATCTCGCGCGCCTTCCAGGTCGGGTTCTCGTACCAGAGGACGCGCTGGCTATCGACGACGACGATGTCGAGCTTGTCGTCGTGGTTGATATCGACGAGGGCCGTCGCGTAGCCGACGGTGAGATCCTTCGCGAACTCGACCATCTCCCAGCGCGGCGGGGCCGCCTTTTCCTGGCCGGCGACGGTCCCGAGCCCGGCGAGGACGCCGGGCAGCAGCAGCAGTCCGAGGCAGCGACGCATGGGGTGCCTTTAGTGTCCGGGGGCCGACGCCGGCTCCTCGTCCTCCGGGACGATCGGCTTGCTGGCGTCGAAGTTGAGCCAGAGGAAGACGGCGGCGAGGTAGACGAGGGCGTAGCTGAGCAGGTTCAGGTTCCAGGCGGTGCGGGCCGCGCCGGGGTGGGCGTCGAGGACCATGCCGGTCGCGATGCCGGCGACGAAGCCGCCGAGGTTGCCGATCATGTTCATCATGCCGGAGACGATGCCGGAGTAGCGCCGACCGATGTCGATGCAGCTGGCCCAGGCCGCCCCCATGGTGATGTCGTTCCAGAACGACGCCAGGGCGACCGCGAGCACGAACAGGATCGGGTCGCCGAGGTAGAGGAAGGCGTAGATCGCCGCGAAGTAGCACAGCGAGCAGACGGCGTGGCCGATCATGCCGAACAGGCGGCGGCCCCAGCGGCGGTCGCCGGTCCGGCGGATGAACCAGTCGGTCAACAGGCCGCCGACCAGGCACGCCAGCGAGCCGAGCAGCAGCGGCGCGCCCTGCATCAGGCTGAAGGACCAGAAGCCCCACGTCGCCTCGGTGACGCCGAACTCCTCCTTGAGGAGCTTCGGCAGCCAGGTGATGTTGAAGTACCAGCCGTAGGCGGCGCAGAAGTACATCAGGCACAGCACCCACAGGTTGGCGCTGGTCAGGATGCGCCGCCAGGGGACCTGGCTGTGGCCGGCGTCGGGCACCTGGCCGGAGTGGATGTGGGCCAGCTCGGCGGCGTTGACGCCCGGCTTCTGGTCCGGCCGGTCGCGGAACCAGACCCAGAACGCGACGCACCAGACGACGCCGAGGAAGCCGAAGATCCAGAAGATGTGCCGCCAGTACTTCGTCGGCTCGCCGGCGGCGTTGATCGTCGGGATGAGCAGGGCCAGGACGACGAGCGGGGTGATGCCGCCGGCGAACCGGCCGGCCATCCAGACCGCCCCCTGGGCGAAGCCGCGCTCGCCGAGCGGGAACCAGTTCGCGAAGGCGCGCGACACGTTCGGGAACGCCCCCGCCTCGCCGGCCCCGAACAGGAAGCGGATCACGAGCAGGAAGCCGAACGCCGTGCTGCCGGTGCCGAGCATCGACGGGAAGACCAGGCCGGTGAAGGCCGTGAATGCCGACCACCAGAGCACGACGCGGATGAGGGTGACGCGCGGCCCGAACCGGTCGCCCATCCAGCCGGTCGGCACCTCGAACAGGGCGTAGGCGAGGGCGAACGACCCGAAAAGGTAGCCGAGCTGGGCGTTGGTCAGCTCGAACTCGGCCTGGATGTAGACGGCGACGTTGCTGAAGCAGACCCGGTCGAGGTAGTTCAGCATCGCGAGCAGGCAGCAGAAGACCAGCACGCCGTAGCGGTAGTTCGTCGGCCGTTCGGCGACGGCGGGAGGGAGAGAACTCATGCCGGTCTCGGGTTCCTGGCGGGTGGCGGGGGGACGACCCGGCTCACTCTACCGGCCCGGCGCGCGGCCGGAAAGGAAAAAGCCTCACTTCGCGCCGTGGCGCGCCTCGAACCCGGCGAGTACGTCGCGCAGCGGCGACGGCAGCCGGGAGAGCGTCTCGGCGCGGATGTCGTCGGGGACGCCCCACATCCCCTGGGCGATCGACCCGGCGATGCACGCCTGCGTGTCGGCGTCGCCGCCGAGCGAGACGGCGTTGCGCACCGCCTCCTCGAAGCCGTCGGCTTCGAGGAACGCGAGGATCGCCTCCGGCACGGAACCCTGGCAGGTCACGTCGAAGGAGTAGTTCATCCGCAGCCAGCCGAAGTCGCGGCGCAGGTCGTAGCCGAACGTCTTCTCGACGTAGTCGCGGATGTCGTCCTTCGTCCGGCCGGTACGGGCGAGGAAGATCGCCGCCGCGGTGGCCTGCGCTCCCTTAATGCCCTCGGGGTGGTTGTGGGTGACGGCGGCGGTGCGCTCGGCGTGGAACAGGACCTGACCGAGGTCGTCGTAGGCCCAGGCGACCGGGCTGACGCGCATCGCGGAACCGTTGCCGAAGCTGTGGTACGGCTCGCGGCGCGTCGAGGCGGCCCAGCGGATGTAGTTGCCGCCGTAGCCGGCCCCGGGGTACATGAGCGTCCACATCTTGAGCGTATCGACGAGGTCGTTGTCGCTGAGGAGGTGGTCGGCGACGGCGACGGTCAGGACGCTGTCGTCGGTCGGGCAGCAGTCCGGGTGGAAGAGCGGCTGGAAGTTCGGGTCCTTGGTGCCGCCGAGCATGCGCGGCCCGGCCCCCTCGTAGACGGACCCGATCACGTCGCCGGCGATGGCTCCGAGCATGGGTGAACCTCCTGGGCAAGCGACACGGATTCACGGCACCCATCCCGCCGCGAGCAGGATGGCCTCGGCGTGTTCCAGGCTCGCGGCGTATTGTAGCTGAACGGGGTGAAAAACCGGGGCGAGCGCCGGCGACAAGGTCGTGCCCGCGCTCGCCGCGAAGTCTTTCGTGTTCGAGCTGACGAAGACGCACGCCGCCGTGAAACCGGCCTGGCGCAGGCTGGCGGTCGTTTCGACGACGTGTTCCAGGATGATCGAATCCTTCGCCCCCTTGCCGCCTGGCTTGGCCGGTGGGGTCGCCGCGATGATCCGATCCGCCGCCCGGCCGAGGGCGGCCGCGTTGTGGTCGATCAGGCCGGCCGCGCCGAGCAGGTCGGCGGAGAGCTGCCGCAACTGACCGGGTAAGCTCGCGCCGAGCGACGGAAGGAAGGCAACTCCGCCATGGCCGAGATGGCCACAAACCGAGGCGACGGCGTTGTAGGCGCGCACTGCCGTCGCGCAGTCCACCTCCGCCTCGCCAACGTGGTCGTTCCATTCGGTCGGGGTTGGCGAAGCGATCAACAGGTGGGCCGCCTTCGGCGATTTTCGGACGGCGGTGAGGAGGCGGCCGGCGACCCGCACTTCGCCGGGCTTGTCGCGGAGCGGGGCCCGCACCACGTCGAGAAGGACGCAGGAGTCGAGGAACAGGACCGGCGCGGGACTGCGGGCGATGACGGTCACGATCCGACCGATCCGGGTCAAGAGGGTTCCCTCCGGCTCTCCTCATACTCGTCGAGGTAGGCGAGTTCCCGGTGGAACCGATCCACCAAGGCGGCGGCCGCTTCCGCGCTCCATCCGTTGGCCCGGAACCAGTCGGTCAGTTCGTCACCGTGGAAGGCGACGTTGCCGCGATACCCGGCGAAGACGAACTTGCGCCAGGACCCCTCGGCGGTGTCTGGTAACGGCCATTGCCCGCCGGCGCGGTCGGCGACGAGTTCCAGCGCGGCGATCGTCCGTGAGTCGAGGTGGCTGATCGGCCCAAAGCGCGGGTAGGCCACCTCCAGCCCCGCCGCGGCCGCGGCCGGCTCGACCACCTCGGTCAACCCCTGAAGGATCGCGCGAGTCAGTCCGCCGGCCGGGTCTGCTCCAGGGGGCATCTTGACGGGCACGGAATACCCGCCACTCCTGACGCGGGAGTCGGAGGTTCGGTGGAGACAGAGAACGACACCAAGGCCCCCTCGCGTCGGGCTCCAACCCATCCTGCCGGCATCCTCCGAGGTCCCCCCCGGCCGCCCTACTTTCGGCCGGGCCGGCTTCCAGCCAAGGGCAGCGAACCGTAGCCTGACCTCGTTCAAGAAGCCGTCGATCTGCGCCTTCGAACCAGTAACCAGAAACCGCATCCAACGGTTGAGAATGTCCACCGGATCCAACCGAGCGTCGGCCGGAATCACCATGGCTCAGTCCTCACGACAAGGTCCCAGGAACAACCTTGCGGCCGCGCGGCCGATTCCCGAGAATTGTACCAGACCCGGGCCGACCCTCGTCAAGGTGCCGCCATGTCCGCCGTCATCGAACGCGTCCACGCCCGCGAGGTGCTCGACAGCCGCGGCACCCCGACCGTCGAGGCCGAGGTCCGCGTCACCGGCGGCCACGTCGGCCGGGCGATCGTCCCGGCCGGGGCCAGCACCGGCAAGTACGAGGCGTGGGAACTCCGCGACCGCGACGACCCGACCCGCTACGACGGCCTCGGCGTCCGGACCGCGGTCGGCCACGTCCGCGACGTCATCGCCCCGAAACTCGTCGGCCAGCCGGTCGACAACCAGGACGAGATCGACCAGGCCCTGATCCAGCTCGACGGCACGCCGACGAAGAAGCGCCTCGGCGCGAACGCCACCCTCGGCGTGTCGCTCGCCTGCGCGAACGCCGCCGCGGCGAGCCACGGCCAGGCCCTGTGGCGCTACCTCGACCACGGCCGAGCGCGCCTGCCGATGCCGATGGTCAACCTCATCTCCGGCGGCGTCCACGCCGGCGGCAACCTCGACTTCCAGGACTTCCTCCTCCTCCCGGTCGGCGCGACGACCTACTCCGAGGCCCTGGAGTGGAGCGTCCGGGTGTACCGCGTCCTGGCGAAGTCGCTGGCGCGCCGCGGCTACGAGGGCCACCTCTTCGGCGACGAGGGCGGCTTCGGCCCGAAGCTCCGCACGATGGAGGAGGCCCTCGACCTCGTCGTGGACGCGATCCTCCAGGCCGGCCTCGCCGTCGGCAGCCAGGCCGGCATCGCGCTCGACGTCGCCGCGACGCAGTTCTGGCGCGACGACCGCTACCACCTCCGCACCGGCGGCTTCCGCACCCTCGACAGCGAGGGCATGATCGACCTGCTCGTCCGCTGGTGCGAGAAGTACCCG